>Ga0265296_1000072_pt1 | contig 201197 bp, 204 predicted proteins | sample MunlanPumphouse1_FD_189073 | JGI IMG/M metagenome (GOLD analysis project Ga0265296, IMG submission 189073) | Groundwater microbial communities from a municipal landfill in Southern Ontario, Canada - Pumphouse #1 | ecosystem: Environmental > Aquatic > Deep subsurface > Groundwater | place...
GAACACCTGACCGGCCAGCAATGGCTCGCCATCGCCGCCATCGTCGCCGCCTCGGTCGGGGCCATCGCGATGACGCGAGCGGACCGGGTTCAGATCGAACCGGCCTGACCCTTATTCCGCTCATCCCACCCCGACGCTGATGTTGAAGCCCCACCCGCATAGGCGCGAATGCGGGCGCGTTCGCGGGCAAGGGGGACGGGGCCGGAACCCTGCGACAGGTCGTGGACCCGTGTCTGAACCTGCGCCTCGCCCGTGTCGAACCGTTCGACCAGTTGGGCCAGTTGCTCGGTCTCGGTCTTCAGGCTCATGGCGGCGGCCGTGGTTTCCTCGACCATCGCCGCGTTCTGTTGCGTGACCTGATCCATCTGATTGACGGCGCTGTTGACCTGGCTCAGACCCGTGGCCTGTTCCTGAGCCGAGGCGGCTATCTCGGAGATCAGGGCGTCCATTTCGGCGACCTTGACCGCGATGGCCGACAGGGCCGACCCGGTCTCGTTGACCAGGTTCACCCCTTGCGCCACCTCCTGGCCCGAGGTGGTGATCAGGGTCTTGATCTGTTTCGCGGCCTCCGCCGAGCGCTGGGCCAGGGCGCGCACTTCGGATGCGACCACCGCAAAACCCCGCCCCGCTTCGCCCGCCCGCGCCGCCTCGACCCCGGCGTTAAGGGCCAGCAGATTGGTCTGGAAGGCGATCTCGTCGATCACGCCGATGATGTCGCTGATCTGGGTCGAGCTGCGCTTGATGCCGTCCATCGCCGCGATGGCCTGGCGCACCACCTCGCCCGAGCGGTCGGCCTCGGCCCGTGCGCCCACCGCGGCCGATGAGGCCTGTTTGGCGCCGTCGGCGCTGCGTTTCACAGTCGCGGTGATCTGATCCAGCGCCGCCGCCGTCTCTTCCAGACTGGCGGCCTGCTGTTCGGTGCGGCGCGACAGGTCGTCGGACGCGCTGGAGATTTCGCCCACCCCGCCCCTCAGGCCCGACACGGCCCGCAGCGCCTGACCCAGGGTCTGGCGCAGGCTTTCGACGGCGGCGTTATAATCGTCGCGCACCCGGACATGCGCGCCCTGCACCGGCGCATCGATACGCGCCGTCAGGTCACCCGCCGACAGCCGCGCCAGGACGCCGGCCAAGGCCTCGACCAGCAGGTTCTGCGCCTGCTCCGCCTCGATCCGCTGGGTCTCGCGGCGCGCGGCCTCCTGTTCTTCGGCCGTGATGTCGATGGCCAGTTTGATGACTTTCGTCGGCCGTCCGTCGGGGCCGAAGACCGGGTTGTAGGAGGCCTGCAGCCAGACCTCGCGTCCCCCCTTGGCCAGACGCCGGAACTTGCGCGCCAGGAACTGACCGGCGTTCAACTCGCGCCAGAAGGCGGCGTAGTCGGGCGAAGCGGCCTCGGCCGGGTCCATGAACTGGCGGTGATGGGCGCCACGGATCTCGTCCAGACTGTAACCCATCGTGGTCAGCAGGTTTGGGTTGGCGTCGATGATCGTGCCGTCCAGGTTGAACTCGATCACCGCCTGGGAACGGCCGATGGCGGCCATCTTGCCATCCAGGTCAATCAGGCGATCCCGCGCCTGAGACTGGTCAAGCCGTCGTTTCGCAAACATGTCCCAACCCCGTCCCCCAGGCGGATGCCCGTTCAGGTTGCAATAGTAGCGCCCCGAATCGTTTCCGAAGTGTTTCGAGGCGGTCGAAAAGTCGCACGTACGACTACTCAGGGACTCTACGTTAAACCCAGGCGCGCGCGCCAACCTTCACCGCTCGTTAACCACGATGGCGCATCTCTGAACCCCTGTTCCTGGGGTCTTTTTTTGCGCAATCTCGTCGCCGCCGTCGAAGCGATCGATCCGCTGGTCGTGACCGGCAAGGTCGCGGGCGTGTCGGGCCTGCTGATCGAGTCGCGCGGCGGCCTGTCGCGTCTCGCCGTCGGCGCCCGGGCCGAGATCAGCCGGCGCGGCCACTCCCCCCTGCCGGCCGAGGTCGTCGGTTTCCGCGATTCCAAGGCCCTGCTGATGCCGTTCGGCCCGGTCGAGGGCGTGGCCCCCGGCGCCGACATCCGCATCATCGACCAGGCCGCCAGCGTGCGCCCCACCACCGCCTGGCTGGGCCGCATCATCGACGCCTTCGGCCAGCCGATCGACGGCAAGGGACCGCTGCCCCAGGGTCCTGCCCCCTATCCCCTGCGCGCCCCGCCCCCGCCGGCCCATTCGCGCGGCCGTGTCGGCGAGCGTCTGGACCTGGGCGTGCGGGCGATGGATGTCTTCACCACCACCTGCCGGGGCCAGCGCCTGGGCATCTTCGCCGGGTCGGGCGTGGGCAAGTCGGTGCTGCTGTCCATGCTGGCCAAACAGGCGACCTGCGACGCCGTCGTGGTCGGCCTGATCGGCGAACGCGGCCGCGAGGTGCGCGAGTTCGTGGAAGAGACACTAGGCGAAGAGGGGCTGAAACGCGCTGTCGTCGTGGTCGCCACTTCGGACGAGCCGGCCCTGAAACGCCGCCAGTCGGCCTATATGACCATGGCCATCGCCGAATATCTGCGCGACCAGGATCTGGAGGTGCTGTGCCTGATGGACAGCGTCACCCGCTTCGCCATGGCCCAGCGCGAGATCGGCCTGGCGGCGGGCGAACCCCCGACCACCAAGGGCTACACCCCCACCGTCTTCACCGAATTGCCCAAGTTGCTGGAGCGCGCCGGCCCTGGCCCTGTGCGTCCCGACGGCACGACGGCGGCGCCGATCACCGCCCTGTTCACCGTCCTGGTGGACGGCGGCGACCATGACGAGCCGATCGCCGACGCCGTGCGCGGTATTCTGGACGGACACATCGTCATGGATCGCAAGATCGCCGAGCGCGGGCGCTTTCCCGCCATCGACGTGCTGAAGTCCGTCAGCCGCACCATGCCCGCCTGCCAGACCCCGCCCGAGCGCGAGCTGAACAAGCGCGCGCGTCAGTGCCTGTCGGCCTATGCCAATATGGAAGAGCTGATCAAGATCGGCGCCTATCGCACAGGCGCCGACCCCATCGTGGACCGCGCCATCGCGCTGAACCCCGCGCTGGAAGATTTTCTGGGTCAGGACAAGGACGACGCCACGCGTCTTTCCGATTCCTTTACCCGGCTAGAGGACATCCTCAATCAAGGCATGATCAGAGAGTGACGACGAAATGACCGCTTGGGCCCAATCCCTGATCCGCATCTCCAACTACGAGGTCGAGACGCTGCAGAAGCGCCTGGCCGAGATCACCGAACGCCGCGCCAACGCCGAGATCCGCATCGCCGTCCTGGACGCCGAGGCCGAGGGCGAACGCAACCGCGCCCGCATGGACGCCGAGGCCGGCATGATGCTGGGCGCCTATCTGAACGGCTGGAAATCCCGCAAGGCTGCGGCCGAGGGCGACCTGACCGTGCTCGACGCCGAGGAAGCCGGCGCCCGCGACGCCCTGACCGGCGCCTTCGAAGAGCTGAAGAAGTTCGAACACGTCGCCGAGACCACCCGCCTCAGCCAGTTGGTCGCCATCGCCAAACGCGAAACCGCCGCCTTCGACGAACTGGGCCTGCGGAAACGTGCGGTCTGACACCCGTCAGATTTCTCCCTCCCCCTGCGGGGGAGGGACGTCGCGCAGCGACGGGGTGAGGGCGGCAGGTCGCCGTCGCACGGATTTAAGACAAGACAGCTCTGTGGGGCGTTGCCTGGCCCGCCCCACCCGGCGTCGGCTACGCCTCCGCCCCCCTCCCCCGCAGGGGGAGGGAAAATAGAATGTCGATCTCCCGCCGCACCATCCTCGCCTCATCTCTGGCTCTGCCCCTGGCCGCCTGCGACCGCTTCGCCTCGGCCGAGCCGACGCCGCCGAACGTCCCGCCGCTGAAATCCCTGATCCCCTGCCCGGTCGGGACCTGTATCAAGGCCAGCCACATCGACGACCCCGACTGGATCACGCTTGCCCGCGCCAACGTCTCCCAGCTCACGCCCGAGTGGGAGATGAAGATGGAATACATCCTGGCCAACGGCCTGGACCATCCGAACTTCGACCGCACCGACCGCATCGCCGCCTTCGCCCAATCCAACGGCATGGCGATGCACGGCCACACCCTGATCTGGTATTCGCAAGGGAAAGAGGCCTTCGCCGGTCTGGACGACGCCGCCTTCGACCGCGCCTTCGACGGCTATATCGCCGCGGTCGCCGGTCGCTATCGCGGCAAGGTCCGCAGCTGGGACGTGGTCAACGAGCCGATCCTGGACGATGGCTCGGCCATGCGCGACTGCCACTGGAGCGCCCGTTACGGCCAGGACGGCTATATCCTGCGCGCCTTCGAAAAGGCCCGAATCGCGGATCAGCAAGCCCTGCTGTTCCTGAACGAATACAATCAGGAAAGCGTCCCGGCCAAGGGCGCGCAGTTCCTGAAACTGGTCGAACGTCTGCTGAAGGCCGGCTGCCCGCTACAGGGTCTGGGACTGCAATCCCACCTGTGGATCGACATCCCAGAGGGCGTTATCGCAGCCTATATGCGCGAGGTCGCCCAGTTCGGCCTGCCGATCCATGTGTCGGAGCTGGACTGCACCCTGCGCACCGAAAACCGGCTGGACATGCGCAGCCAGGCCGACCGCATTGCCGCACAAGGCGCGCGCGTCACCGAACTGGCCTCGGCCTTCGCCGCCCTGCCCAGGGCCCAGCAGTTCGCCTTCACCGTCTGGGGCCTGCGCGACACCGATAGCTGGTATCGCCAGGGCGAAAAGGACGACGGCAAGGACAAGCCCCTGCCCTTCGACAGCTTCGGCCGCCCCAACCCGATGGCGGCCGCCATCGTGGCCGGCTTCAAGACCCCCGCCTGAATACAGGCCTCTGAATACGGAAACGCCCGGCCGTCTTGCGACGACCGGGCGTTTCTTTGCGAGCCGGAGGGGTGTTAGGCTTACTTCTTGGGCTTGGCGGTCACGGTCGCCGGAGCCTGGACCGAGGTCTGGGCCTGGGCCTGATGACCCCGACGATGCGCGCGCGGCGCACGGGCCGACGGCGCGGGCGTCGTGACCGAGGCGGTCGCGGCCGGACGCGCGGTCATGGCGGTCGAGGGCGCCGGGGTCGTGCCTGCGAAGGCTGCGCCGCTGGTCAGGGCGGCGATGGCGACGGCGGAAACGGCGGCGGCGGTGCGGAAGGTTTTCATGTCGATGTCTTTCGTTTGAGGTTCAGAAGTTCAACGTAGTCGGGATCCTGCCGGCCGGGGGAAACCGGCAGTACGTCATAGGCGTCGGGCCTACTTCTTCTTGGCGGGGGTCATCGCCCGGTGATGACGGGCGTGGCTGACCTGGCGATGCGAATGCGCACGGGCCGAGGCGGCGGGGCGGGCGTGAGAACCCGACGACGGGGCGGACGGCGTGCCGGCGAAGGCGGCGCCGCTGGTCAGGATCACCAAGGCGGCGGCGCCGAAAGCGGCGGTGGAACGGAAGGACTTCATGGCGGGTCTTTCTGTGTGTTTTGCGTCCGGCCTCGTGTCGGACAGTCACTGTTTCGGACCGCCGTCCGGCCGGTTCGGGGCCAGTCGGTGTCGCCGCGTGTCGGGCGCGAACAGATTTGTGTCCGACTGTATCCGCCGCGCTTTGGCCATGAGACGGGACGACAGATCGCGCTTCAAACTGCTCGCCGAACGCCAATGTCCCAGACCGCCGCCGCCCCTGTCCTTCTGGTCGTCGACGACGACCGCGAGATCCGCAACCTGTTGTCCGACCATCTGGAGCAGCACGGGTTTCGCACGGTGAAGGCCGCCGACGGCCGGGCCATGAAGGCGGCGCTGGAGGCGGGACCGGTCGATCTGGTGGTGCTGGACCTGAACCTGCCGGACGAGGACGGCCTGTCGCTGTGTCGCGGCATCCGAGCCGTCTCGCGCACCCCGGTCATCATCCTGACGGCGCGGGGCGATCCCATCGACCGGATCGTGGGTCTGGAGATGGGCGCCGACGACTATATGGCCAAGCCGTTCGAGCCGCGCGAACTGGTGGCGCGCATCCGCACCGTCCTGCGGCGCACGGGGGGCGAGGCGACGGCGATGGAGGGGCGTCACGCCGACTTCTCGAACTGGTCGTTGGATATCGCCGCCCGCGCCCTGACCGCGCCGGACGGGCGGCTGGCCCCGCTGTCGGGCGCAGACTTCGACCTGCTGCACGCCCTGGTCAGGAACGGCGGCAAGCCTCTGTCGCGCGAGCGGATCCGCGCCCTGTCCACCGTCGCCGACGCCGACGACCGCGCCATCGATCTGAGGGTCAGCCGCCTGCGCCAGAAGCTGGGCGACGACGCCAGGGCCCCGGCCCTGATCCGCACGGTGCGCAGCCTGGGTTATATGCTGGTCGGACCCGTCACATGGCGCGCTTAGGGGCGCGCCTGACCCCGCGCCACGGCCGGGCCGAGGCCGAGACCACGCGGCTGTTCCTGCTGCTGCTGGTCGGCGCCCTGCTGGCGGCGGGCGTGACCTTCGCCGCCCTGGGCCTGAACCATCGCCATCGCCTGTCCCAGGCCCATGACTTCACCACCGCCGAACGGATCGTGGACCTGGCCGGCTCCAGCGACGATCCCGCCGCCAGCCTGACCGACGGTCTGCCGGACGCGGCCGGTCAGAGGCTGGGCGCGCCCGATCCGTCGCTGACCCATGCGGTGGCCGAGGCGCTGAAGCGGCGGGGCGTCGACGGGGTCTCGGTCAAGGCGTTCGAGGCCTCAGCCGGGGCGTGCGGCGCGGCGGCCGATCGTCTGCGCTGTCGCATCCTGGTGTTGCGTCCGGTCAATGGCGCGCCCGTCCCGGTCGCCATCAGCCTGCCGCCCGCACCACGCCTCTGGACGCTCAGCCGCGAGGCCGTCGCCCTGCTGTTCGCCGGTCTGGCCGCCGTTCTGCTGACTGGCTGGATGGCGTCGCGCCTGGCGGCCGGACCGCTGAACCGTCTGTCCCAGGGCGCCGTCGCCCTCAGCCACGATCTGGACCGCCCGCCCCTGGTCGAGGAGGGCGCGCGCGAGGTGCGCCAGGCCGCCGCCGCCCTGAACGCCATGCAGACCCAGCTGAAGACCATGATCGAGGACCGCACCCGCGTCCTGGCCGCCGTCGCCCACGACCTGCAGACGCCCCTGACCCGGATGCGGCTGCGCGTCGAAAAGATCGAGGACGAGACCCTGCGCACCCAGTTCATCACCGACTTGGCGGGAATGCATCATCTGGTCCGCGAGGGGCTGGATCTGGCGCGGATCGAGACCACGGTCGAGGCCGTGACCCCCGTCGATCTGGACGCCCTGCTGTCCGCCATCTGCGAAGACGCGGCCGAGGCGGGCCAGCCCGTCGCCTTCACTCAGGGCTGCAACGCCGTCGTCCCGACCCGCCCCCAGGCCCTGCGCCGCTGCCTGACCAATCTGATCGACAACGCGGTCCGCCACGGCGGCGATGCAGCCGTTAGCGCCGTCCGGGACGGCCGGACCCTCCGCCTGATCGTGCGCGACCACGGCCCCGGCGTGTCGCCGGACCAACTGGAGCGCCTGTTCGAACCCTTCTATCGCCTTGACCCGTCACGCTCTTGCGACAGCGGCGGCTCGGGCCTGGGCCTGACCATCGCCCGCCGCATGGCCGACCGCGCCGGCGCCCAGCTGACCCTTGCCAATGCCGACGGCGGCGGGCTTGAGGCGACGTTGACGTTCGAGACCTGACAAAAATCCGCCGGGCCTGCATCCAGAACGATCGCTCGACGCCTCTCCCTGAAAGCGTCACCGTGACGCGCTCAGGAGACCGCCCTTGCCCCAGTTCCTTCCCGCCCGTCGTCGCAGCGCGGTCTTGCTGATCGCCTTCAGCGCGCTGGCGTGTGCGGTCGGTCCCGTCGCGGCCCAGGACGTCGCGCGCATGGATCAGGTGGTCCGCGCCTCCAGCGAGGCCGACGCCTTTTCCGGCGCCGTCCTGGTCGCGCGCGATGGGCGCATCCTGCTGGATCAGGGCTACGGCCTGGCCAATCGGGAATGGAACATCCCCAACGACGGCGACACCAGGTTCCGTCTCGGTTCCCTGACCAAACAGTTCACCGCCGTCGCGGTCATGCTGCTGAACCAGCAGGGCAAGCTGGATCTGGATGCGCCGATCAAGACCTGGCTGCCCGACGCCCCAGCCGCCTGGGACGCCATCACCCCGCGCCATCTGCTCAGCCACACGGCGGGCATCCCCAACTTCACCGCCTTCGACGACTATGAGGCGCTGAAAACCCGACCGGCGACCACGGCCGAACTGATCGCGCGGTTCAGCGACCGACCGCTGGACTTCGCGCCGGGCTCGCGTTTCGCCTATTCCAACTCGGGCTATGTCCTGTTGAGCGCCATCATCGAGGCGGCCAGCGGCCAGACCTATGCCGACTTCGTCACCGCCAATCTGTTCGCCCCTCTGGGCATGAGCGACAGCGGCTATGACCGCCACGACGCCATCCTTCCGCGCCGCGCCTCCGGCTATACCCCGAGCGACGACGGCGTCATCAACGCCGACTATGTGGACATGAGCATCCCGATGGGCGCCGGCGCGCTCTATTCGACCACCCATGACCTGCTGAAATGGGAACAGGGCCTGTTCGGCGGGCGGGTGCTGAACCCCCAGTCGATGACCGCCCTGACCACCCCCGTTCGCAGCGGCTACGCCATGGGTCTGCTGGTCACCCAGGCCGACGGCAAAAAGCTGGTCTGGCACAACGGCGCCATCGAGGGTTTCAACACCTATATGGCCTATGATCCGGGCGACCGGACCGCCGTCATCGTCTTGGGCAATCTGAACGGCGAGGCGCCGGACAAGTTGGGCGCCGCCCTGGTGACCCTGGCGCGCGGCGGGACCGTCACCCTGCCCAGCGAACGCCGCGCCGTCGCCCTCTCGCCCGACGTGCTCAAGGGCTACGAGGGCGTCTATAACCTGGCCCCGACTTTCGCCCTGACGATCTCGGTCGTGGACGGCAAGCTGATGGCCCAGGCCACTGGACAGCCGGCCTTCGAACTGACGGCGGAGGCCGAGGACGCCTTCTACCTGACCGCCGTCGACGCCCAGATCACCTTCACCCGCGATGCTGCCAGCGCCGTCGATGGCCTGGTCCTGCACCAGGGCGGCCGCGACATGCCCGCCAAGCGGCAGTGACCGGTCTTGAAATTTCGCCGTTTCAAGGCTAGGTTGAAGGCCTGATCTGATGAGGTGAGAACTCCCTCCTCACACACTCCGTCTCACGACGGCGTAAAGTAGGCGAAAGCCGAAAGAGATGCGGGACCTTGGGAACCCGCCGTCGGATTGGAAAAGAGGCCCCGTCATCGGCGGGGCCTTTTGCTTATGTGGGCAGCCAGTAACCCTTGGCGACGCGGCCATCCAGATCGTGCTGCGACACCCGATAGGTGCTGGCGACGACATATCGCCCCAGGTCGTCCGGCTTGAGCTTGATCGTCACCAGCAGGATCGCCTTGGCGACGGCGATGCGGCGGACCATGACAAAGCCCTCGCGATCCTTCGGCCCCTGCCCCACCCAATCGGGCGCCTGGAGAATCTGGCCGATGTGTCGAATGCAGAGCGCATAGTCGGCAGGATGCCGATCTTCGGCATGTTCCTGAGCCGATGCGGAGAAATGGACGGGAGCAGGGCGCAGAGACCAACCCATCGCATCGTTGACGAGGCTGACCGCCAATGGACCGCAATCGATCGGCTTGTATTTGGCCATCATCCCTTTCGGAGATCGAGATCAGCCGAACATGGCCCCGATAGATATTTCAGGTTGTGGTCGTCGCAGCACTAGACGTCAACCGTCGCGATGCCGGCTCAATCGATGACCTCGACGCCGAAACGCAAAACGCCCGCCGTTTCCGGCGGGCGTTTCAAAATCGGCGGATCGAAGACCGATCAGGCGGCGACGGTGACGACGCTCTCGGACGGGTCGCGCAGCACATAGCCGCGGCCCCAGACGGTTTCGATATAGTGTTTGCCGTCGGCGGCGGTGGCCAGCTTCTTGCGCAGCTTGCAGATGAAGACGTCGATGATCTTAAGCTCGGGCTCGTCCATGCCGCCGTACAGGTGGTTCAGGAACATTTCCTTGGTCAGGGTCGTGCCCTTGCGGAGCGAGAGCAGCTCCAGCATCTGGTATTCCTTGCCCGTCAGGTGGACGCGGTGACCGTTCACCTCGACCGTCTTGGCGTCCAGGTTCACGGCGATCTCGCCGGTGTGGATGATCGCCTGGGCGTGCCCCTTGGAGCGACGGACCACGGCGTGGGTGCGCGCGATCAGCTCGTCCTTGTGGAAGGGCTTGGTCATATAGTCGTCGGCGCCGCCGCCGAAGGTCTTGACCTTGGTTTCGATCTCGTGGCTGCCCGACAGGATCATGACCGGGGTGTTGACCTTGCCGACGCGCAGCTGGCGCAGGACTTCCAGGCCGCTCATGTCCGGCAGGTTCAGGTCAAGAAGAATGAGGTCGTAGTCATAGATCTTGCCCAGATCGATGCCTTCTTCACCCAGGTCCGTCGTATAGACGTTGAAGCCTTCCGACTTCAGCATCAGTTCGATGCTTTGGGCGGTTGCGTGATCGTCTTCAATCAACAGGACGCGCATACGTGCCCCTCCAGGCAAAAGCTTTGCGGTAACCACCCCGACGAACGTCCGGGTAACCTTGTTCGCAAGTTAAGACGTGAAAACCTTAAGAAGGGTTAACGCCATCCGATTGAGTCGAATCTAGGGTGATTTGCGAATCGCCGTCGAGGGGTTGGAGTCAACGATTCGAAATTTATTAACCATGTTGCGCCGGCCGGCGTCGCGCAGCCTGGTCGCTTCGTCCCTTCCATCCACCGACATCCGACATAGGGTCGCCTGCACAACCTCAAGGCGGGCAAGGCGTCACGTCCGGTTTTGACGTGTAATAGGACTTTATTCCTACCTCAAGGTCGGCAGCCCTCTATGCTGCCGTCATCGAAGTGCGAGAGAGGGAGGCGTTTCATGCTGGAGGATTACAGGGTGCCGGTCAGCGAGGAAGACCGGGTCAAGGCGGGGCTGGCCGTCCATCTGGTGGCGGCGCGCACGGGCGCGCAGCCGTCGCAGATGATCGGCGGCGGCCGGATGAACCCGCGCGCCGCCCGGCCGCGCTGGCTGGCCATGTATCTGTCGCACGTCGCCTTCGGCTGGACGCTGGAGCGGGTCAGCCACGTCTTCGGCGTCAATCGCGCCAGCGTCGGAACCGCCTGCCGCTGGGTCGAGGACGAGCGCGAACGGCGTCCCGTCGACGACCTGCTGAACGAGCTGGAGACCTGCATCCAGGGCCTGTACCAGACCCCTCGCCTGGACCTGGCCCAATGAGCCGGCTGCTGGAACGCGCGCGCGGCCTGATTACCCGGCCCGGCGCTTGGCTGGGGGCCGACGGCGGGGTCTATGCGCTGAGACTGTCGGCGGATCGCCGCAGCCGCATCAGCCTGACCCTGACGGAGGCCGAGTTCCGCGCCCTGGTCGATCAGCCGGGCCTGCGCGCGCGACCGGGCGGCGGCTGGACGGCGCGAACGATGGCCGACGAAGCGACTGTCCCTTCTCCCGGCCGTCCCGGCTTCGTCGCGGGCGAGCGCGAACTGATCCAGGCTGACGGCCGCATCGTGCGCCACCGCGCCAATCTTGGCGAAAGCCCCATCGCCTGGCTGGCGCGGCGCAAGGACGCCTCGGGCCGCCCCTGGCTGACCCCGGCCGAGGCCGCCGCCGGCGAGCGTCTGCGGCGCGAGGCCGAACAGGCGATGAAAGGCCCGTCCCTGACCATGCGCTGGGACGCCCTGCCCCACAGCGGATCGGGCACCGCCGCCCGGATGGAGCCGACCGACCGCGCCCTGTCCGCCGCCCGGCGGGTCGAGGCAGCGCTGACCGCCGTCGGCCCGCGCCTGCGCCCCATCCTCACCCGCATCTGCATCCACGGCGACAGCCTGCAACTGGCCGAAACCGGCCTGGGCCTGCGCCGCCGCCAGGGCAAGACGGTGCTGAAACAGGCGCTGCAGGCCTTGGCGGACCACTATGGGATTGGATGATTTGAAACAAAGTGCACAGATTGCACCCCAAAAAATCGGCGCTCGAACACAGCGAGGATTTCCGAAACGGGGCGGCTATGGCATCGCCTTCAGGTTGTCCTGCCCCACCAGAGATCTCCCCATGTCCCGTCCCCTGGCCTGCGCCCTGTCCACCCTGATGCTGGCGACCGCGCTGCCGGCGGCGGCCCAGACGCCCTCTGCGCTCAGAGACATGGTCGGCGCCCGAGCGGGCCAGGCCGAGGGCGAGCTGAACCGTCGCGGCTATCAGGCCACGGATCGGTCCGAGGTCGTCGGCGACGGCCGCATGACCTATTGGCGCAATGGGAACGACTGCGTGTCCATCATGACGCGTGACGGCCGCTACGCCTCGATCAACCAGGCGGGCCGCAGCGAGTGCGGATCGGGCGGATCGGATCGGTCGAACGCCACGGCGATCGCGGCGGGGGTCGCCATCGTCGGCCTCGCCGCCGCCATCGCCGCCCACAACAGCCGCCACCGCGACGCCGACGGCGACCACGACCGGGAATATCAGCGCGGTTACGAGGCCGCCCTGCACGGCGCCGACTACGACGCCAACCACGAGACCGAGGGCTATCACGAAGGCTTCCTGGCCGGCGAGGACGAGGGTCAGAACCGCCGCCACGCCAACAGCGGCTGGATGCAGAACGCCCCATACGCCGCGCGTCAGGCCTGCTCGCGTCGCGCCGACGAGTTCCAGAACCGCCCGTATGGCTCCAGCGTGCCCATCGGCGTGCGCGACCTGGGGCGCGGCGATTTCGAGCTGACGATGGCGACCGGCTCGTATCGTTCGCGCTGCACCGTCTCGGCCTCGGGCGACGTGCGTTCGATGGACCCGTTCTGAGGCTTCAGATCAGGGCGATCGGCACCAGGATCGCCAACAGATAGATCACCGCCCGCACAGCCGCCCAGATCGCGACGCCCGCGCCCTTGGCCTTGGAGACGTTCAGCCGCCGCGCGAACCAGTGCGCCTGGACGAACAGGAACCATCCGGCGCCACCGATCATGATCACGGCGCCGACGGCGTTGGGCAGGTCTGGCCGCCCGAAGATGTCGCCGCCCACCGACACGAAGGCCGCGCAGACGGCCGGCAGATAGCATTGGGCATAGAAGGGCGCGCGCAGGGTCTCGCGGCTGATCCGCTTCTTCTCGTGGCGCAACAGGGTCACGGCGGCGACCAGGGGGATCAGGCTGAAGGCCAGGGAGCGGAACAGAACCAGGTTCTGTTGCGAGGCGAGCAGGATGTGGGTCGTCTCCGACGTCTCTTGCGGCGGCGGCACGTGCAAAGCCAAGGAAATCAGATTGGCCAGGACGATGGTGGCCAGCAGGAACAGCGGCGGGCTCAGCGCGTCGTCGTAACGATGCTCTTCGCTGTCGCCCTGTTCGCGGTCCGAATAGTCCATCGCCGCCAGCGGACCACGCACGATCCGCCACAGGGTCAGGGGATAGAAGACCAGCCAGCTGACGGCCTCGAAGAGAAACTCCTCGAAACTGCGCAGGATCTTCAGCAGGTCCATTCCGCGTCCCTCGTCCACATCCCGCGATGGTGGGTCGTCGGGGCGCCGGTGGCAAGGCCGTTAAGCCAGCGCCGCCTCGCGGATACGCCCGACCATGCTGTTCAGCCCGTTGGCGCGCTGGCGTGTCAGGGCCGACGGCAGGCCCAGCCGGTCCAGCGCCGCGCGGGCGTCGAAGGCCAGGATCTCGTCTGGGGTGCGGCCGGAATACAGCTTCAGCAGCAGGGCGATATTGCCCTTCGACAGGGCGCTGTCGCTGTCGGCGGCGAACCACAGCCGCCCGTCGTCGTGCGTCGTCGCCAGCCAGACCTGGGCCGCACAGCCCGGCACCTTGTTGGTCTCGATCCGGTCGGCGTCGTCCAGCGGGGCCAGCCCCTTGCCCAGTTCGATGACATATTCGATCCGCTGTTCCCAATCGCCCAGCAGGTCGAAGTCCTCGGCCAGTTCGGCCAGGGTCTGGTCAATGCTTTCGGTCGGGGGCGTCTCGGTCGGAGGGGTGCGCGCGCTCATGGCCCGCCAGATAGGCCGCCGGGCCGTTAACGACAACCGGCCGTTTTGTCCCCCGATATTCATGGTGAACGCCGCGATGGGGTTCGCCTTACGGGGGAGCGGCCTCGCTCCGACTCAAGGCGAGGACTAGTCTGGACGCAGACAGAACAACGGCCTGCTGCTTGAAATCCGACGCCCACACCAGATTACAGGAAGACCGACGCCCCCACGAGCAAAGTGGCGCGCCGCTGGTCGCCCTGTGGCACGCCATATGGGCCGTGGCGATCAGCCTGACGGCCTTGGCGGCCCAGATGCTGGACGGGTTGAAGGACGCGCCGCTGGCGGCCCTGCTGATCATGGCCTTCCCCGGCATCTTCGGCGTGGTGCTGATGGTGCGCGACACTGCGGGCCTGCGGTTCGCGACCATGGCCGGCTGGCTGCTGGCCGCCACCGCCTGCGCCGGGCTGACGGGCGGGGCGACTGGCGCCCTGCCGGGCTTGATCGTGATGCCTCTGGCCGCCGGGATCGCCCTCGATCATGGCCGCACCGGCGAAGACCGGCTGACGCGGCTGGGCGCCTTCGCCGTCGGCCTGCCGCTGCTGGCGGGCCTGATCTCGACCTGGCTGAACGGACCGGAAGCGCAGGCGCCGCTGCTGGCCGCCGTCTCGGGCTTGCTGGCCATGGGCGCGATCATCGCCGCCATGCGCCTGACCTGGAGCGAGCGCCAGCGTCGCCTCTCCGACGCCGAGGACGAGGCCGCCCGCGTCGCCGCCCTGCTGGAAGACCAGCCGGCCCTGACCCTGTTGCTCGATCCGTCGGGTCGGGCCGTGGCGACCTGGGGCAATCCGCCGCCCGCCCTGTCAGTGCTGGCGCTCAGCGAGCAGGGGCTGATCTCGGCCGTCCATGCGCCGGACCGCCCCGCCGTGTCCGCTGCGCTTGCCCGCGCCCTGGCGGGCCAGCAGGTCGAGGTCCAGTTCACCCCGCGCATCGCCCTCGATAGACGCGTGGTCATGATCCTGGGGCCGTTCCACAACGACGGCGACCGCCCCCGCCTGATCGCCCAGGCCTTCGACGGCACGGCCCAGTTCGCCCGCGAGCTGGGCCTGGAGACCGCCCGCGTCGAGGCCGAAGCCCAGTCCGCCGGCAAGACCCGCTTCCTGGCCAATATGAGCCACGAGCTGCGCACCCCCCTGAACGCCGTCATCGGCTTCGCCGACATCATGCGCCAGAAGCTATTCGGCCCCCTGCCCGAACGCTACTCCGGATATGCCGACGCCATTCACCAGGCGGGCGGCCACCTGCTAGACCTGATCAACGACGTGCTGGACCTGTCCAAGATCGAGGCCGAACGCTACCAGCTGGCGATGGAGACGTTCGACGCCCGCGACGCCGTGTCCGCCGCCGTCGCCCTGGTCCGGCTCCAGGCCGATGACAAGGATGTGGATCTCGCCGCCGTCCTGCCGTCCGAGCCGGTGAATGTCCGCGCCGACGCCCGCGCCCTGAAGCAGATGGCGCTGAACCTGCTGTCCAATGCGGTCAAGTTCACCCCGGCCGGCGGCTCGGTGACCATCACCCTGGATGCGGACGGCCCGGACCTGGATTTGGCCGTGTCCGACACCGGCGTCGGCATCGCCCCGCAAGACCTCAAACGCCTGGGCCGCCCCTTCGAACAGGCCGGCGGCGCCGACCAGAAGGCCCAAGGCACGGGCCTGGGCTTGTCCCTGGTCCGCTCCCTGACCGAACTGCACGGCGGCCGCATGACCATCGACAGCACCCTGGGCGAAGGCGCGGCGGTGATGATCCGGTTGCCGGTGATGGTGGTGGATGCGAGCGAGGCTGTTGTCGAAGAGATGCCGGTCACGGTCGGGGCCTGATGAGATTGGTCGGCTGGCCCGCTAGTAGGGAAGCCGTCGTTGACCCCGTCCATGATCTATCAGATCATGGAACATGGTTCGACTTTCGCCCCTGCTCGCGTTGCTGTGCATCGGTTGTGTGGCCGATCAGCCCGAAAGCTTGCAGACGGTGGCCGCCTTCGAAGTTCCGCTACCGACAGCAGCCGACAAGTCCGACTTTCTGGCGTTGATGCGCAAGGAAGCCGAAGCGCGGGGCTATCATCTCGATGCTGCATCCGACGACCAATTGAGAGCCTTGTCGCGCGTGTCACCGCTGACTCTTAACGCCTCGATCTGGCGCGGAAACGATGAAGAAATCATGGTCTCTGCAATGGACGGAGCTGACCATCTCGGGCGCGTTTGGATTACCTTTTCAAAGGGCGAGAATCCTCAAAGGTCAGCAGAGTTACAAAGCGCATTGATCCCGAAGATACGACAGCGCTGGCCCGATACGGCTTCGCTACCGATCATGCCTAGCGGAGCCATTCCGCTGGCCAGAGATCTCGTCCGAACGCCGATCGGATACGAAGTGAAGGCTTCGGAAGCGTCAAAATATCAGGCTGAACGGCAGCGGTGATCGGACCGCGACGGGAGAAAACCGACCGTTCTAAACCTACCCCATCGCCAGAAAGCCCAACCCGCCGCGAAGTCGTCGGCCTCGAAGATGGATCGGGCGATGCTGGCGATCCCCTTTCATATCGTCTGCACTTGACATAATTCGACAATTAGCTAATTGTCTTATCATGAGTCAGGTTTTCAAGGCGCTCTCCGATCCGACCCGGCGACGGGTCCTTCAGCTTCTGCGCAAGGGGCCGATGAGCGCGGGAGAGTTGAGCGATGAGTTCGACGTGTCCAAGCCGACCATGTCGGCCCACTTCGCCGTGCTGAAGGAGGCCGATCTTGTGCATGCCGAGAAGGCCGGGAAGTCGGTCATCTACCACCTGAAACTCTCGGTCCTCGAAGAGGCGCTGATGGGTTTCGTCCATTCGTTCGAACGGGGCGCCGAGGCGCCCCATCCCAAGGAGGGAATTTCGCGATGAGAAAAGAACTGATCGAAAGCGTGGCCTGGGCCGGGGGCATCATCGCCCTGTCGCTGGCCGCCACCTTCGCCCTGAAACAGGGATACATCGACGGCGACGCCGCCAGCCGCATCACCCTGTGCGCCACCGGCCTGATGGTCGCCTGGTATGGCAATCGGCTGCCAAAGACCCTGGCGCCGAGCGCCTATATCCAGCGCGTGAACCGGGTCGCGGGCTGGTCCATGGCGTTGAGCGGGCTGATCTATGCAGGCCTGTGGGCCTTGGCGCCCTTCTCGGTCGCCCTGGTCGGCGGATGCGGCGCGATCGTGATCGGCATCGCCGTCACGGTCGGTTACTGCATGTCGTTGAGGACCAGGGCGAAAGCCTCTTAAACCTGCCCCATCGCCAGGAACGCCCGGCCCGCCGCGAAGTCGCCGGCCTCGAAGGTGGAGCGGGCAATGCTGCCGTCGCGGAACAGGAATTCGACGGTGAAGACCTCGCGCGGGTCCAGCGCCGCCAGCGTATCGGCGGCGGCGGCGGGGAACAGCCAGGCCTGACCGGCCGGGCGGCCTTCGGCCAGCAGCATCGTATCGGCGCTGGTCACGCCGGCGGCCCAGAAGGCGCGGCGTTGCGAGACCGGCGGCAGTTCGTGCGCCAGCCATGGACGCGGCGCCACCGTATGGTCGCGCATCACCACCCGCACCCCGGTCGGACGCGACCGCCCCTGCCAGGACACGACGGCCGCCAGCTGGTCGGGCCGATCCATGCCGCCCACCACCCCGAACCGCACCGGCGAGGCGCCGGTCACGGTCGCCTGCATCAACCGCCAGGTCGGGCGGGCGTAGGCGGCGCGGTCCGCGCTCCAGCCCCTGCGCTCGCCGGGAAACTCCATCCGCGCCGTGCGCGACCAGCCGGAAAAGGCGGTCTGGACCCGGCCGCTGACCGTCTTCAGATCGGCCGAACCGCACGGCGTCGTGCCCGCCCGCGCCCGCGCCCGCTGCGCCGTCTCGGCCAGCTGCCGGTCGTTGGCCCCCGCGCGCAGGGCCGCGCCGCGCGCCTGATACGCCGCAGCGGTCAGGGCGGCGGTCAGTTGCGGCTCGAACAGGCCGCAGCGGTCGTTGGCGGCCAGCACGAAGCTGCGCTCATAGAAGCGGTCCTGCGGCGCGGCGAGCGCGACGACGGGGGTCGCGGCGATCAGCACGGCCGAGATCAGAGCTTGGGTCCGTCGGGGGGAAAGGCCTATCCTCATGCCTCGACCCTAGCGGCTCAGCGTTGGGGTTCCGTGTTCGAGCAGGGTTAGCGAATTGCTTCTTTCCAGCGACCTGTGGGTCAGCGCCCTGATCCGCCGCGCCCAGATCGAGGGCGCCTACGCCACCGTGGTCAAGAAGGGCGACGCCCGCGCCGGCTCGGTCATCGTCAAGGCCTACGACACCTCGACCCGAACCGCGCGCCTCTACACCGAGGCCTTCGGAACCGACGGCGACCGCCTGTGGATCCAGCCGGTGACCAGCGACAACGAAAGCGAGCTGGACGCCTATATCGCCCGCCAGCGGGGGTATGACCCGGATCTGTGGGTGGTCGAGATCGAGGACCGGCAGGGGCGGCACTTCATCACAGAGAAGGTGCAGGGGTAGGCGAAGAAAGTCTGCGGGTTTGAGCGAGGCGGACCGTTCGAATCCCCGTAAAGGAGAAACTGCCACACCCAATACGTGAAACAGATTTGTTGTGTTCCACTTATGTTCCTGATAAGTTTAAGGCTCGTTAACCTTCGCATGACGTTATTTGCGAGACACAATTGGGGCGCAGCATGACCGACTTTGTCTCAGTTTTTTCGGGCGCAGGTGGCCTCGACATCGGCCTTCAACGTGCCGGATGGAACTGCCTTTACGCGACCGATTTCGACAAGAACGCGATCGAAACGCTTAAGCTCAATGCCGCTGCGGGGCGGCATCACAGCCGCTGCGCCATCAAACAGGCCGACATTCGCGATCTGACTGGCGAAGAGATGCTGTCTGAAATGGGCAAGCGTCGTGGAGATATCGCCCTGCTGGCCGGTGGTCCTCCCTGCCAGTCTTGGAGTAGCGCTGGCCATCAACTCGGCTTCAACGACCCTCGGGGACGGCTGTTCGAGGACTACCTCCGCGTTGCGAAGGAACTCGAAGTCCGCTGGCTCCTATTTGAAAACGTGCGAGGACTGATCACTGCACGTGGTTCGGATGGCGTTCCAGGCAGCGCACTCGCCGCCATCCGCCAAGCCCTGTTCAGCGCTGGTTGGCAGACGCGGGTCGAACTATTCAACGCTGCGGATTACGGGGCGCCCCAACGGCGAGTGCGCGTGGTTCTGATCGGCTACCGCTTTGGTGATGAGCCGCCCATACCAACGCCATCGCATAGCGACGGAGCCCACTCAGGCCACACGTCCTGGTTGTCGATGGCCGAGGCCTTGGCGGCCGTACCGCCGCTTGAAATCGACGAGATCATTCGGCCTTCTGGGAAGCTGGCGGTGGAACTCGAACAAATTCCTGCTGGTTCGGGTGTCAAAAGTCCGGGCAAGCGCGAAACGACCCGCCCAGGGGGGCATTGGGGTTACAAGCAAGGTGCCTTCGTTGCAGATTTGAAGCGCCCAGCGAGAACGGTCACGGCTAATGCCCAGCAAGATTGGATTCGCGATCCGATCCATGGTTTGCGGCGGCTTTCGCCTCGTGAATGCGCTGCACTGCAGACCTTCCCTGCGGACTGGATTTTCGCTGGCAAGCGCGTCGATCAGTATCGGCAGATCGGAAACGCGGTGCCTCCACTGTTGGCAGAAAAGATTGGCGCGGAGCTACGTCGCCATGTGACCGGCCAAGTCTTGACCCCGAATGCTACGCCTGCCGTTGTGTCTCCCCTGCCTGAAAAGCTTCAGGCTGCAATCGACTACACAGTTCGCGAGCATCGCCGTAATGGTGCATCGCGAATGGCGGCGCCATCGCTGAGAAAGATCGATAGGGAACGACTTGCAGGCTGATCTTGAGGCGGACTATCAGCGCGAACAATGCATGATCGCCGCAAGGCTATATGCAGAGTCGATGTCACCTCCGGCCATGGCTGCGGCATGGTTTCAAGCCAGCTCGGCCGCCTCGACGATAGTTCAAAACACGCTCAATGAGTCTAGTGCCTTGGTTGACATCGCCAAGGCTCTTGAAATTAGAGGCGGACATACGCTGGTTCTGCGCCAGATGCTGGCGCCTCCACTCAGCCAAGATCAGTTCGCTATCGTATGTCGGAGCTACAACAAGGCGCATGAGAACAAGGATCGGCCCATTCCCGTGGAAAAGGCGGCTTTGGTGGCAGAGGCCTTTCTCTCGTTGAGAGATATAAGACTGCTTCCTTGGCTATCTCAAAACCGTGCGCCTACTGCAGAAGAGATCGAGCGTGTCGTTACCGCAGTAACGCCACTACTTGCGTCCCAGATTCATCTAACTGCAAAACGCACATCCAGCTCAAGTGTGCAGGAAGAAGCAGTTGTTGCCCTGCTCACGTCTAAAAATTGGAAACGTTTGCCAAGTCGGCTGGTGGATCGCAGAGCTTCGCTTGGTGCGCGCGAATTCATGAAGAAGACGAGATTTGCCACGAACACGCGGCCTCAAGAAGTAGACATCGCCTGTGGACTCGGTGGCACCGTTGTTCTGGCTATGGAATGCAAAGTCTCGAACGATACGACGAACTCCGTCAAACGCATCAATGACGTGCTCAAGAAAGCAACGGCTTGGCGCCAGCATTGGGGCGAAGGCTTCGTGAAGCCCGCTGCCCTTCTGCAAGGCGTTATAGGATACAAGGATGTCGAACGGCTCCTTGACGCAGACATCGCGGTATTTTGGTCGCACGATCTTCCAAGATTTGAGCGCTGGATCGAGAAAAGCTCCGTTACGCGTTAATCCTCGTCCATCTTCAAGGCCGCGATAAACGCTTCCTGCGGGATTTCGACCTTGCCGAACTGGCGCATCTTCTTCTTGCCGGCCTTCTGCTTCTCCAGCAGCTTCTTCTTGCGGGTGGCGTCGCCGCCGTAGCATTTGGAGGTCACGTCCTTGCGCAGGGCGCGGACGGTTTCGCGGGCGATGATCTTGCCGCCGATGGCCGCCTGGATCGGGATGACGAACAGGTGGGGCGGGATCAGCTCCTTCATCTTCTCGACCATGCCCCGGCCGCGCGTCTCGGCGCGGGCGCGGTGGACCAGCATGGACAGGGCGTCGACCGGCTCGGCGTTGACCAGGATGGACATCTTCACCAGGTCGCCGACCTTGTACTCGGTGATCTCGTAGTCGAACGAGGCGTATCCCTTCGAGATCGACTTCAGCCGGTCATAGAAGTCGAACACCACCTCGTTCAGCGGCAATTCATAGACCACCATGGCGCGGCTGCCGACGTAGGACAGTTCGATCTGCTGGCCGCGACGGTCCTGGCACAGCTTGATCACGCTGCCGAGATACTCGTCGGGGGTCAGGATGGTGGCCTTGATCCACGGCTCGCTAATCGTCTCGATCTGCATCACGTCGGGCAGGTCGGCCGGATTGTGCAGGTCGAGCTCGGAGCCGTCGCGCAGGCCGATCTTGTAGACCACCGACGGAGCCGTCGCGATCAGGTTGAGATTGAACTCGCGGCTGAGACGTTCCTGGATGATCTCAAGGTGCAACAGGCCCAGGAAGCCGCAGCGGAAGCCGAAGCCCAGGGCGGCCGAGCTTTCCATTTCGTAGGTGAAGGACGCGTCATTCAGACGCAGCTTGCCGATGGCGGCGCGCAGGTCCTCGAAATCGGCGGCGTCCACGGGGAACAGGCCGCAGAAGACCACCGACTGGACTTCCTTGAAGCCTCGCAGCGGTTCGGTGGTGGGCTTCTTTTCATCCGTGATGGTGTCGCCGACGGCGGCGTGGGCCACTTCCTTGATCTGGGCGGTGATGAAGCCGACCTCGCCGGGGCCGAGCTGATCGACCGGCGTGTTCTTGGGCAGGAAGACGCCGACGCGGTCGATCAGGTGGGTCGAGCCGTTGCGCATCATCTTGACCCGCATGCCGGTCTTCAAGACGCCGTCGAACACACGCACCAGCACGACGACGCCCAGATAGGGGTCGTACCAGGCGTCCACCAGCATGGCCTTCAGGGGCGCGTTCACGTCGCCCTTGGGCGCCGGAAGCTTGGTGACGATGGCTTCGAGCACATCCTCGATGCCGATGCCTGACTTGGCGCTGCACAGGACGGCCTCGGAGGCGTCAATGCCGATCACGTCCTCGATCTGGGCGCGGACCCGCTCGGGCTCGGCGGCCGGCAGATCGACCTTGTTCAGGACCGGGACGATCTCGTGATTGTTGTCGATGGCCTGATAGACGTTGGCCAGGGTCTGGGCCTCGACGCCTTGCGAGGCGTCCACGACCAGCAGTGAGCCCTCGCACGCCGCCAGCGAGCGGCTGACCTCATAGGCGAAGTCCACGTGGCCCGGCGTGTCCATCAGGTTGAGGACATAGTCCTGACCGTCCTTGGCCTTGTAGTTCAGGCGCACGGTCTGCGCCTTGATGGTGATGCCCCGTTCCTTCTCGATGTCCATGTTGTCGAGCACCTGCTCGGACATCTCGCGCGCGGTCAGGCCGCCGGTGTGCTGGATAAGCCGGTCGGACAGGGTCGACTTGCCATGGTCGATGTGCGCGACCACGCTGAAGTTCCGAATGTTCGAGATAGGGGGAGTCGTCATCCGCGCGCCCCTATCACGCGTAGAGGGCGGGGGCCAGCCGCACGGCCGATCCAGCCCGCGCCTTACGTCACATTAAGCCTTCGCAATAAAGCCTTTCGGCGTTTGAGAAGGTGTCGCGGACGCGGTATGCAGCAGGCCTTCTTCCCCACCGGCGCGAGCCGGCGATCCGCTTCGCCTGCAACCGAGGATTTCCCCCGTGTCCAAGACGACCCGAACCGCCCTGCATTTCGGCGCTGTGGCCCTGTCGGCTTTTCTGCTGGCGAGCTGCGGCGGAAACGGCGAGGAAAAGAAGGACGAGAAGGCCGCAGGCGGTTCGCGCCAGACCGTCAGCGCCGCCACCGTCGTCCAGACCAATCTGAACCGCACCGTGACCGCATCGGGCACCGTCTCGGCCTGGGAAGAAGTGCCGGTGGCGGCCGAAACCGGCGGCCTGACCGCCGTGGCGCGGTATGTAGACGAAGGCTCCTACGTCCGTCAGGGTCAGCCCCTGGTGCAGATGAACGACGTCCTGCTGCGCGCCCAACTGCGGCAACAGCAGGCCCAGGTGCAGCTGGCCGACGCCAATGCGGCGCGCGACGCATCCGCCCTGGATCGCGCCCAGCAGTTGAAGGAGCGCGGCTTCCTCAGCCAGGCGTCGCTGGACACGGCCCTGGCCAACCAGCGCGCCTCGACCGCCAGTCTGTCCGCCGCCCGCGCGGCCCTGTCCGAGACCCAGACGCGGCTCGACCAGTCCACCATCCGCGCACCTGTCAGCGGCCTGATCATCAGCCGCAGCGTGACCAAGGGCCAGATCATCTCGGCCGGGACCGAACTGTTCCGCATGGTCCGCGACGGCCGGCTTGAGCTGGACGCCCAGGTGCCGGAGACCGAACTGGGCCTGATCCGCGCAGGACAGTCGGCGACCGTCACCTCCAGCGAGGCGGGCCAAACCACCGGCTCGGTCCGTATCGTCACGCCCGAGGTCAACGCCTCGACCCGTCTGGGCCTGGCGCGCATCTCCCTGGCGCCCGGCGCCCAGCTTCGCCCCGGCATGTTCGCCCGCGCCGACATCGCCGTCGGCGACCAGCCGGCGACCACCGTGCCGACCGGCGCGGTGCTGTATCGCGAGAACAAGCCCGGCGTCTTCGTCGTGAACGGCGACAGCACGGTCCACTTCCAGCCGGTGACCGTTCTGTCGCGCACCGACGCCCAGACGGCGGTCAGCGGCGTCGCCGTCGGCGCCCGCGTGGCGGTGGACGGGGCCGGCTTCCTGAACGAAGGCGACCGCGTCAACGTCGCCCCCGCCGTTGTACGGGCCGTCGCCGCCCCTGCCCGGCCCGCCGCCCAGCCTGCGGCCAAATAGGATCCGACGACCATGAACCAGATGTCGTCCTGGGCGATCAAGAACCCGATTCCGATCATCCTGCTGTTCCTGCTGCTGACGCTCGGCGGCGTGGTCGGCTTCATGGGAATGCGGATCAATCAGAACCCCGACATCGACTTCCCGCTGGTCGCTGTCACGGCCGCCCGCCCCGGCTCGGCGCCGGCGGAGATGGAGGTCCAGGTCACGCGCCTGATCGAGGATTCGCTGGCGGGCCTGTCGGGCGTGCGCCACATCACCTCCAACATCACCGACGGCGTGTCCTCCACGACGATCGAGTTCGAGCTGGGCACCGACACCGACCGCGCGACCAACGACGTGCGCAACGCCATGACGGGTCTGCGAGCCAGCCTGCCCCAGGACATGCAGGAACCGGCGGTCCAGCGTATCGACATCACCGGCGACGCCCTGATCACCTATGTGGTCCGCTCGCCGACCATGACGCCGGAAGAGATCAGCTGGTTCATCGACAACGAGGTCAGCCGGGGCCTGCTGGCGCTTGGCGGCGTGGGCCAGGTCAACCGTTCAGGCGGGGTGGATCGCGAGATCCGCGTCGAGCTGGATCCGCAACGTCTGGCCGCCTATGGCGTCACCGCCGCCGAGGTCAGCCAGGCGCTGAACAACGTCAACAACAACCTGCCGGGCGGCCGCGTCACCATCGCCGGGTCCGAGCGGGCCGTGCGCACCCTGGGCGCCGCGACATCCGTAGCGCAACTGCGCGACACCCTGGTGCCGCTGGGCGACGGCAAGACGGTGCGTCTGGATAACCTGGGCACGGTCGAGGACAAGTGGAGCGAGCCGCGCCGCCTGGCCCGCTACAACGGCCAGGAGGCCGTCACCTTCAACTTCCTGCGCTCGCGCACGGCGTCCGAGGTCAAGGTCGCCGAAAAGGTCCGGGAAGCGGTCAAGAAGCTCGACGACGCCAATCCCGAACTGACGATCAGCCAGGTCACCGCCAGCGTCGAACAGATCGAGGAAAGCTATCTCGCCTCGCTGGAGGCCCTGCTGCTGGGCGCGGTGCTGGCGGTCATCATCGTCTTCATCTTCCTGCGCGACTGGCGGGCCACCTTCATCGCGGCCATGGCCATGCCGATGTCGCTGATCCCGACCTTCGCCATCCTGGGCCCGCTGGATCAGTCGCTGAACGTGGTGACGCTGCTGGCCCTGTCGCTGACCATCGGCATTCTGGTCGACGACGCCATCGTGGAGATCGAAAATATCGTCCGCCACATGCGCGACGGCAAGCCGCCCTATGACGCCTCGCTGGAGGCGGCCGACGAGATCGGCCTGGCGGTCGTGGCCACCACCGCCACCATCATCGCCGTCTTCGCGCCCGTCGGCTTCATGCCCGGCATCATCGGCCAGTTCTTCAAGGCCTTTGCGCTGGCGGCCTGCGTCTCCGTGGCCTTCTCGCTGCTGGTCGCGCGGACGCTGACGCCGCTGATGGCGGCCTTCATCCTGAAACACACCAACCACGAGGACCGCGATCCCTTCTGGATGTCGGGCTATCTGAAGGCCCTGCGCTGGTCGCTGGGCAACCGGTGGAAGGTGTTGATCCTCGGCATCCTGTTCCTGGTCGCCTCTGTGGGCACGGCGGTCGTGGCCAAGATGTCGTTCGAGTTCATGTCGCCCGGCGACGTAGCCCGCGCCGCCTTCCAGGTCGAACTGCCGCCCGGCTCGACCCTGCGCCAGACCGACGCCGTGGTGCAGCAGGTCACCAAGAAGCTGGAGGCCCGCCCCGAGGTCGTCTCCGTCTATGCCGCCGTCGGCGGTCAGGACGTGACCCAGGCCAATGTCTATGCCGACCTGACGCCCAAGGGTGATCGCGACCTGAGCCAGCAAGCCTTCGCCCGCGCCATGGTGGACGAGCTGAAACAGATCCCCGGCGCCCGCATCCGCGCGGGCATCGCCCAGCAGGGCGGCGGTCCCGGCGACGGCACCAGCTACACCTTCTCGATCCTGAGCGATAACCCGGATGCCCTGAACGCCGCGGCGCGCAAGGTTGAAGAGGAAATGCGCGGGGTTCCCGGCCTGGCCAACATCGTCAACTCGGCCGCCATCGCCCGTCCCGAAATCCTGGTCACGCCGCGTGCCGACGAGGCGGCCCTGGCCGGCGTCTCGGCCGGCGCCATCTCCCAGGCCGTGCGCGTCGCCACAATCGGGGACATCAATCGCAACCTGCCCAAATATAATCTGGGCGACCGCCAGATCCCGATCCGCCTGCAACTGACGCAAGGCGCGCGCGAGGATTTGTCGGTGCTGGAAAACCTGCGCGTGCCGGGCAACAACGGCGCCTCGGTGCCGTTGAGCGCCGTCGCCGACATCCAGTTCGGCGCCGGTCCCGCCACCGTCACTCGCAAGGACCGGTCGCGGATCGCCTCGATCAGCGCCGAGCTGGACGGCATCGCCACCGGCGCGGCCGGGGCGGCGGTCGACCGCCTGCCCTCGGTCCAGAACCTGCCCGCCGGCGTGCGCCAGGTGCCGGCCGGCGACGCCGAGTTCATCCAGGAGATGCTGACCGGCTTCGGCATCGCCTTCGCCTCGGGCATCCTGCTGATGTATGCGGTTCTGACGCTGCTGTTCAAAAGCTTCGCCTATCCGATCACCATCATGGCGGCCCTGCCGCTGGCCATCGGCGGCGCCTTCATCGCCCTGGCCATCGGCGGCGCCAACTTCTCCATGTCGGCCCTGATCGGGGTGCTGATGCTGATGGGGATCGCGGCCAAGAACTCCATCCTGCTGGTCGACTACGTCATCATGGCCGAGCGGGACGGCATGCCGCGCCACGAGGCCATCATGGACGCGGCGCACAAGCGCGCCCGCCCCATCCTGATGACCACCTTCGCCATGGGGGCGGGCATGGTGCCCATCGCCATGGGGGTCGGCGCCGACGTCCAGTTCCGCTCGCCCATGGCCATCGCCGTGCTGGGCGGACTGATCTCCTCGACCTTCCTGTCCCTGCTCTACATCCCGGCGATCTTCACCATCGTCGACGACATCGCCGGCTGGGGCCGCCGCATCCTGCACCGCAAGACGGCCGGGCAACGCGAGCTGGCCAAGCCGAGGCCGGGGACAGTGGTGAAATAGAGAGAGCTGCCGCTTGTCTCCTCCCCGTTCGCCGCTTGGCGAATGGGGAGGGGGACCGCGAAGCGGTGGAGGGGCTCTTGAAGTTCGCACCCCGTCTGGGGTGAAGAACCCCTCCGTCTCCTCGCGAAGAGCTCGGATCCACCTCCCCATCGCTACGCGACAGGGAGGAGACTTTCACGACCTTCTTCTGGCCGAGAAATGGGCGTTGAACCGCTATCAGAGCAAGGGCTTGATCCATCGAATACTGGTCAGATCGACAACTTTCAGGTCGATGTCGTCTCCCGCTGTTGTGCCGTATTGAAAGCCTTCAAGGCAATCTGGATAGCCGTCTTCAAGCCAAAGGATGAAGCCCATGAGCAGGGTTTCGCTGCCCACAGAAACCTCACCATCCGGTCCGTCCAACATACGCTCTGGCCATGTAACTGGCGGCTTGTCCTTCCCCACATCAAACGACGTATAAAAGCCGTGGCCAGTATTATCCCGCTCGGAAATACGAGCGGCAGATAAAAGTTTGCGAAGCGCCTCGCCTATGCCGGGCTGATCATCACAAATGATAGCGAGCACTGTCCGCTCAAGTTCTGTGAACTCTGACATTGGCCCTCCAGAACTAGAGACTACGCGTCACATCGAATGTCGCCTATGGGGCGGACGCGGAAATGAGCGTTCAGTATAAGAACGGCCTTCCCGCTTCCCCCGACCAACACACCCCCAAACAAAAGGGCCGGCCGGTTTCCCGGTCGGCCCTTCGTCGTTCAGCCTTGGGGGCTGACGATCAGTATCTCACTTTCAGAGTGACGCCATAGGTGCGCGGGGCGCCGAGGTAGGCGTTGTAGGTCGCCGTGTCGGTGGCCTGATTGTAGAAGGTGCCGTTCGCCTGGGGCGTCGCTGTGTTGGTGAAGGCCGTGCCTTGTAGAGGCGCGGCGAAGCCGACCTGGGTGTATTTTTCCTGCAGCAGGTTCTGGGCCCACAGGTCCACGGTCCAGCGCTCGTCTTCGGAACCGATCGAGATGCGGCCGTTGACGACGGTGAAGGCGTCCTGGTTCTTGTAGGGCAGCAGGTCCGAGCCGGTGTTGTATTCGGTCGAGTATTTGGCCGACAGGTTGAACCCGCCGCGCAGGCCGCCGCCCAGCGAGCGGTCGAAGGCCAGGGCGCCCGTGACCGACCATTCCGGGGCGAACGAGGCGCGCGCGCCCGGCAGCAGCGACAGCTGCGGGAAGCGGCCGGGGCTGGACAGGTCGCCGGCGCCGAACTGACCGTATTTGGCGTCGGTGTAGGTCACGCCGCCCTGGAACGACAGACCCTCGACCGGGGTGAACCAGACCATGTCGGCGTCGACGCCGCGCGAGGTCAGTTCCGGGATCGATTCCACCACGAAGGCGGTGCCCAGGAAGGTGTTGAGCTGGAAGTTCTCGAACTTCTGATCGAAGTAGGTGAGGTTCAGCAGCATGGTGCGGTTGAACAGGGTGGTCTTGACCCCCGCCTCATAGCTGTCGACCGTCTCGGCGGCGAAGAACAGCGAGGCGTCCGGCGTCACGCCCGTCTGCACCCGATCCATGTTGTAGCCCGCGCCCTTGTAGCCGCGCGCATACGAACCATAGACCATGATCGACGGGTTGAACCGGTAGGACGCCTTGATGGTGCCCGAGATGTCGGTGTCGCTGAACTTCTCCTGGATCCGGCGATTGTCGTAGAGCGGGTTGGACCAGGGAAGGCACAGCAGGCCGAGCGCCGCCGCCGGGGTGGCGACGTTGGCGGTGCCGGGGATCGGCGAGACCGTGCGGTTGGCCGGGTTCTGGTTGGCCAGAGCGCCGCCGCAGGCCGCGCCGTTGCTGCCCAGATTGTCCTGCACGCCCAGCAGCCGCTTGCTGTCATAGGTGTAGCGCAGGCCCAGGTTGATGTCGAAGGCCTCGGTCACCCGATAGGTGTTGTTGGTGAACAGGGCCACCGACTCCGAGCGCTGCGAATAGTGGTCCTGATAGGCCTTGCCCGGCGTGAAGGTCGGGGCGGCGGCGCTGGGCGGCACAGCGCCGATGACGCACAGCGGCTGGCCCGCACCCGCGCCGGCCGTGCCGACCAGGAAGCCGTTCGGGTTGGTGAAGCAGCCCAGGCGCGACGGGCTGGGACCGCCGACGGCGGCCGGCAAAGACGCCGTCAGCAGGAAGGAGGCGAAGGCGTTGTAGTCCGAGCCATAGACATAGCTATCGTCGCGATAGACGCCTTCCTTGGTGGCGAACAGACCGACCAGCCAGTCGAACTTGTCCGTCGTGCCCGCCAGGCGGAATTCCTGCGTCAGGTTGTCGACGCCATAGCCGTTGGAGCCGTCGTTGGCGCGGTACAGGATGTCGGCGCCGGTGTAGTCGAGGTCCATCCCCTGCTGGAACGACCAGTCGCGCCACGAGGTCTGGGACGTCAGGGTGGCGTTGATGCTGGGGAAGTCGATGGTGGCTTCCGCCGACAGCCCCATGTCCTCGATCTCTTGCGGGGTCTCGCGGTTGGAATAGGCCAGGCGCGAGAAGGGCACCGGGCCAAAACCTGCGACGGGCGGCCGCTGACCGGGTCCGTTCGGCGCGGTCAGGGCGGCGATGAAGGCCTGGGTCGGGCCGACGCGGGTCTGGACGGCGGCGCAGCAGAACTCGTCGCGCTTGGTGTAGTCCGCGATCAGGCGGATCGAGGTGTTGTCGCTGGGCAGGATCAGCAGTTGACCGCGCGCGGTCGTATAGTTCTGCGTATTGTCCTGGGTCATGGTGCGCGGACCGTCGCCGACGTTGACGCCGTAGAAGCCGTCACGCTCACGATGGGCGACGAACAGGCGACCGGCGACCTGATCGGTCAGACCGCCCGTGACGGAGACCGAACCGCCGATGGCGCCGAAGTTGCCGCCGGTCAGTTCCGCCGAGATCGACGGATCGAACGACGGGCGCGCGGTGATGATGTTGATGACGCCGGCCGAGGTGTTCTTGCCGAACAGGGTGCCTTGCGGCCCCTTCAGGACCTCGATGCGGCTCAGTTCGCCCAGGTCGCCGAAGCCGACCGAGTTGCGCGAGCGATAGACGCCGTCGATCACCACGCCGACCGAGCTTTCCAGGCCGGGGTTGTCGCCCACGGTGCCGGCGCCGCGGATACGGACGGTGGTCGAGGCTTCCGACTGGGTCGAGGTGACGGTCAGGCCGGGCGTCAGGATCTGCAGATCCTTGATGTCGCGCACGCCGGCGCCGTCCAGCAGTTCCTGCGACAAGGTCGTGACCACGATCGGCACGTCCTGCAGGCTCTGTTCGCGCTTCTGGGCGGTGACGATGATGTCGTCGACGGTCGCCGGGGCGTCCTGCGCGGCGGCGACGCCGGCAAAGCCCCCGACGAGGCCAAAGACGACTGCGCCCACGACAGCGGCGGACACAGTGGTTCTGAGTTGAAGATTGCGGCGCATAGGCGTCCTCCCGGCTGAAGCCACAACCGCACCAGGCGATCACGGCGTTTCCTGTTCCCATCGACGTCCCCTTCTTGGAGGATCGTTCGTTATCGACAGGCTAAGCGCGCTTCGGCCCCCCCGACAAGCGAGCGTTGTTACCCGCGACGATTTTTCGCCGTGGATTCGCCTTTGTGTGTCAGGGAAGAGACATAAAAGCCTGACGTTAGGTCAGTTTTTGCCCATTTTTCGGCCCCAAGGGCTCGACCTCAGGGTGCAGGGCGGCCGGGTCGGTCTGGCGGCGCCGACCGGCGAAACCCAGCACGACGGCCGCCGCGATCGCCGACAAGATCGAGCCGCCGATGACGCCCAGCTTGACCTCGACCTGCTCGGGCGAATCCACCGCGCCGGGGAAGGCCAGGACGCCGATGAACAGGCTCATGGTGAACCCCACACCGCACAGCAGGGAGACTCCATAGACCTGAAGCCAGCTGGCGCCCGTCGGCCGCGCCCCGATCTTCAGCGCCGAGGCCAGCCAGGCGGCGCCCATGACCCCGATCTGCTTGCCGAAGAACAGGCCCAGGGCGATGGCGATGACCAGGGGCGCGAACGCCTGCTCCATCGACAGACCGGCGAAGGACACGCCGGCTTTCGCGAAGGCGAACAGCGGCAGGACGAGGAAGGCGTTCCACGGGTGCAGGTCGTGCATCGCCTCCTTCAGCGGGCTCTGGCCGTCTTCGACGCGGCCCTTGATCGGCACGATCATGGCGAAGGCCACGGCGGTCAGGGAGGTGCTGAGGCCCGACAGCACCGTCAGATACCAGACCAGGGCGAACCCCAGCACCCAGAAGGGCGCGGGAATACGGATTCGGTGCGCCGCGACGGCGCCGACGGCCAGGGCGCCCAGGGCCCAGAGCAGCGGCGTCCAGTTCGCCCCCTCGCTGAACAGCACGGCGATCAGGGCGATGGCGCCCAGGTCGTCGACGATGGCGAGGGTCAGCAGGAAGACCCGCAGCGACGACGGCAGCCCCTTGCCGACGAAACCGAAGATGGCCAGGGCGAAGGCGATGTCGGTCGCCAGTGGAATGGGCCAGCCGGCATGGGGCGCCCCCATGGTCGCGGACAACAGCAGATAGACCGCCGCCGGTCCCGCCATGCCGCCAAGCGCCGCCAGCACCGGCGTCGCCAGCTTGCGCGGGTCGCTCAACTCGCCACGCACGATCTCGTATTTGATCTCCAGCCCCACCACGAGGAAGAAGATCGCCATCAGCCCTTCCTTGATCCAGTCGGAGATCGTCTCCTCCAGCCGGATCGGGCCGATCTGAAGCACGTGATAACTCTTCAGCCAGGCGAAATAGTCCCCGCCCCAAGGCGAGTTGGCGACCACCACGGCGGCGATGGCCGCCAGCGCCAGGGCCGAGCCGGATGCGGCCTCGGTCTTGAGGAAATCGAGTGTCAGTTTGCGCGCCACGGCGGCCTCCATCGAACAACTGAAGCTGTCGTGACGCCAGGTTATCGACGGGCGTCGGACCGGATTCATCGCCCTTTCGGAGCGCGCCGGCCTGGCCGCACGGAGCGACCTGATGGCTGGGGGCAGGATAGGGGATGCGGCCTGCCAAGCCAACCGCCCCTCCCCCTTTCGTCATTCTCCGGCGAGCGCAGCGAGACCGGGGAAGCCAGCGGCGCCGAAGGCGATGCGGCCGCCGCACCATGCTGGGACATCCACTCCGCGACAGGGTCGCGCTCACGCGCGCCGCTGGCTCCCCCGGTCGCTTCGCGCCGGAGGATGACGAAAGAAGAAGAGGACGGTTGCGCTCTCCCCTTCGGACACGCACCTAGCGGCCATGCCCGTCTCCCCCGCCTACCGCCCCGAACCGCGCTTCTTCGACCTGGGCGCGGACTATGCCGATGCGGTTCAGGCCGCGGACTTCCCCAAGACGATCTTGCGGTTCCGCAACGACCGCGCCGCCGCCGAGGTCGGGCTGGAGGGGCTGAGCGAGGCGGAATGGATCGCCGCCTTTGGCCGGTTCGAGCCCCTGCCCGGCCAGCCCGGACCGCTGGCCATGCGCTATCACGGGCATCAGTTCCGCCACTACAATCCCGATCTGGGCGACGGGCGCGGGTTCCTTGCGGCTCAGATGCGCGACGCCTCGGGTCGGCTGCTCGATTTGGGGACCAAGGGCTCCGGCCGGACGCCGTGGTCGCGCGGCGGCGACGGGCGGCTGACGTTGAAGGGCGGGGTGCGCGAGGTGCTGGCCGCCACGATGCTGGAGGCGCAGGGCGCGCCCACCAGCCGGGCGTTTTCGCTGATCGAGACGGGCGAGGCGCTGGAACGCGGCGACGAACCGTCGCCGACGCGGTCCGCCGTCCTGGTGCGGCTGTCGCACAGCCATGTGCGGTTCGGGACGTTCCAGCGCGCCGCCTATCTGGGTCGCCGCGACCAGATCGAGGCGCTGATCGAACATGTCCGCACCCTGTATCACCCCAGCGTCGTCGCCGGGGACGCGCCCGGCCTGCTGACCGCCATCGTCGAGGTCTCGGCGAAACTGACCGCGCGCTGGATCGCGGCGGGGTTCGTGCACGGGGTGCTGAACACCGACAATCTGAACGTCACGGGCGAGAGTTTCGACTATGGCCCCTGGCGGTTCCTGCCCGAATACGACCCGGCCTTCACCGCTGCCTATTTCGACCAGACCGGCCTGTATGCCTTCGCGCGCCAGCCGGAGGCGGTGTTCTGGAACCTGACGCAACTGGCGGGGTGTCTGAAACTGGTCGCCGATGTCGAGCCGCTGACCCAGGCGCTGAACGGATTCGGCCCGGCCTATATCCGCGAACTGCGCGCGGCCTTCCTGATGCGGCTGGGGGTGCGCAGCCTGGGCGAGGCGGCGGATCAGCGGCTGGTGGATGCGACCCTTGCCCTGTTGCGTGAGGGCGGCGCGGCCCTGCGGTGGGAGCCGGTCTTCTTCGACTGGTTCGGCGGCTTCGCGTCGTCGGCGCGCGCCCTGTCGGGACCGCGCGTGAAATCGTATCAGGGCGAGGCCTTCGACGCCTTCCGCTTCGCCCTGCTGGAGCACGAGCCCGACCGCATCGAACGGCTGGAACATCCGATGTTCGCCGCGCGCGAACCGGAAGAGATGCTGATCGACGAGGTCGAGGCGATCTGGGCCGCCATCGCGACCGACGACGACTGGGCGCCGTTCCGCGCCAAGTTGGCCCGGCTAGAGGCCGCCCGCGTCGCCTGGGGCTTCAGCGCGTGACGCCGAACCTTACGAAAGCTTCATCTCGTTTATCGATAATGTTCTTGTCCGTTTATCGATAAATCCATATCGATAGTCACCAAGGCGGTCGCGGAGGGCGACCCGATTGGAAGAGCTATCAAGATGAAACTCGTCGGCAAACGGTCGGCCGCCAGCGCCCTGCGGTGGCTGCTGGGCTTCTTCAATGTGTTCGTGATGCTGGGCGCGGTGGGCATAGGTGTCGTCTTCCTGTTGACACTGGTGATTCCCAGCTTCGGCGCAGGCGTCATAGATGCCCTGAAAGGCGCCCAGAGCGACCCCGGGCATGCTTTCGAAATCACCGGCCGCCTGACCTTGCTCGGCGCCGTTATGGCCTGCGGCTTCACCTGGTGGATCATCAACCGGCTGCGGCGTATCCTGCTGTCGGTCAATCAGGGCGACGCCTTCGAGTTCGCCAATGTCAAACGGCTTCAGGCCGTGGGCCTGGGCCTGATCGGCATTCAGTTGACCGCGCTTCTGCTGGTCTTCGTGGCGCCGCAGAGCATCGGCCAGTCGCCGTCAGACTATGACTTCGACCTGGGGTCCTGGCTGGGCATTCTGGTGGTCTTCATCCTGGCCGAGGTGTTCCGGCAGGGGTCGGCCATGCGCGACGAACAGATGACCACGGTCTGAGAGGGGCGCGCCATGATCATGATCCAGCTGGACCGCCTGCTGCTCGAACGCCGCATGTCCCTGACCGAACTGTCCGACCGCGTCGGGGTGACGATGGCCAATCTGTCGATCCTCAAGACCGGCAAGGCCCGCGCCGTCCGCTTCTCCACCTTGGACGCCCTGTGCCGCGAGCTGGATTGCCAGCCCGGCGACCTGATCGTCCAGACGCCGGGGGTGCAGCCGGAGGACTGACCGAAGGAAAGCATCATTGTCGCGATGTAAATGACGCTTGACTTGCCATTGAAGCAAATCGTAAAGCTCCCTTGTCACAACGACAGGGGAGCTTGTCATGAAACATCTCGAACGCGCCGACTACACCCACGACCAGAAGACCGTTATTTCCATCGCCGCGGCCCTGGCCGCCGTCAGCCTGACCGCCAAGGTCGACACGCCCCTTTGGCCCAGCAGCCTTGGCGCCCCGCCCTCGTTGGGCCTGGTCGTCATGCTGATCGGCCTGACGCTGGCGATGATCCATTATAATGGCGTCTGGTGGCGCGGGCTGGACGAGACGGCGCGCCACGCGCACCGCAAGGCCTGGTGGACGGGCGGCAATCTGGGCGTCGTCGCCGGCGCCGCCGCACTGGTCGTCCTGCTGAGCAAGGGCGTGACCCTGACGGCGCCGCTGCTGCATGGACCCGCCGCCTGGGCGGTGACCGGCTTTCTCTGCCTGCTCGGCGGCCAAGCTGTCGGCTATGGTCTGGCTCTGCCGCTGAATCGAAAGTCCGCATGAGCCGGGTCGCCAATCGCGTGCAGGACCTGCGCAGCCAGCAGCAGCTTTCCGTCGCCCAACTCAGCCAGCGGATCGGTGTGTCACGCCTGACCCTGCGTGCCATCGAAACGGGTCTCTATGCGCCGTCCCTGACCCTGGCGGTCCGCCTGGCCCGCACTCTGAACCATCCGGTCGAAGACCTCTTCGCCGTCTGATCCGGCGGCGGCGCATCCCGCGTCGCGCCACACCCCTTCAAACCAAGGAAAACGACCATGAATCTCCAGATCACTCTGGGGCGCGCGGCTTCGCGCGTCCAATCCATCGGCGCCGGCATGGCGCTGGGCCTCGCCGCCTGGGCCGCCATCTTCGCCGGCGAAGCCTATGCCGAGACGCCCGTCGCACCTCCCCCCGTGGCCTTGGCCCCCATCGCCCGCGCCGCTGGCGACGGCCCGCCCCTCTGGGTCATCCGGGACGCGGATTCCACCGTCTATCTGTTCGGCACGATCCATCTGCTGAAGCCCGGCACGGCCTGGGGATCGGACAAGGTGGACGCCGCCTTCGACAGCGCGACCGATGTCTGGTTCGAGGTCGTCAACCCGGACGACCAGGCCGCCATTGTGCCGATAATCCAGCAATATGGCCTGTCGCCGGAACGCCCCCTGTCCAGCTGGCTGACGCCAGACGAACTGGCGACCCTGGCCAAGGCCGCCCCGGCCGCCGGCTTGACCGCGCAACAGATTGATCCGTTCCGGCCCTGGTTCGCCGCCCTGATGATCGCCACCGGCCCGCTGACGGCGGCGGGTTACGACCCAAAGCTGGGCGTCGAGATGAATCTGCGAACCCGGGCGCTGGCGGCCGGCAAGACCATCCACGGCTTCGAGACCCTCGACCAGCAGATCGGCGGCCTGGCCCGGATGAGCGACGCGGGTCAGATGACCTATCTGCGGCACTATCTGAAGACCTATGACAGGGCCGCCGCCGATCTGGACGGCGTCGTCGCCGGCTGGATCGCAAGCGATCAGGCCGCCATGGCGCAATATGCGCACGAGAACGGACGCGCCATCTCCGAAGAGACGCACCAGATCTTCATGGCGCGCCGCAACGCCGACTGGGCCGAGCAGATCGAGGCCCTGCTCGCGGGATCCGGCACCAGCTTCATCGCCGTGGGTCTCGGCCACCTCGCGGGCGACGACACCGTGCAGGACCTGCTGGCCGCGCGAGGAATCTCGGTGATCCGACAATAGGGCGCCGCGCGTATCGGGGTTGTGGGGCGTCGGGAATCGGACCAGATGCCCCGGCCTGTAACACAAAGTCATCAACCGATGTCATCCGCTGATGTCATCGCCTGATGACAAATATCGAAAGCGCCGCTATATCCCCTCTTGCGAACGGCGACCCCCAATCCGATATCGCGACTGTTACGAAATCAGGTTCCTCCCCCGATGACCACCTCAACCTTCACCACCGCCCCCTCGCGCAGCCGCGCCGCCTACGCCAACATCGCCCTTTGGACGCTGCAGGGCTGGATCGCGATGTTCTTCATCGCCGCCGGCTACGCCAAGCTGACCGAGCCGATGACCAACCTCATCAATCTGATGGGCTGGCCGGCGGTCGCGCCCGAGAACATGGTGCGCGGTCTGGGCGTGGTCGAGATCGTGCTGGCCATTGGCGTGCTCAGCCCTCTGATCTCGTGGCGCATGGGACGCCCGCTGCTGATGACGGCGGCGACCGGCCTGGTCGTTCTGGAATCGACCATGCTGATCGTCCACGCCCTCAGCCAGGACTTCGGCCTGGCGGCGGTCAACGGCGTCCTGCTGGCCTTCACCGTCCCGGTTCTGCTGGGTCGCCGCAGAGCCTAAAGTTCTGGGCCTGATACGGCCTTTCCGAAAGAGATCGAACGCCGGGCCCCATCCCCCCCTCAGTCCGGCGTTTGCGCCCGGAACCTCCCCCCAGGTTCCGGGCTTTTTCCTGGTCGCTGCGACGCCCGCGACAGCGGGCTTGGTGCGAGCGGAACGGTTCGTCACAACGATCACGACGGAGCCACAGCGTGCACAACGACATTCGTCGTGTTCGTCGTGAACCCGCCGTGCCCGTTGTGATGAACGAGGCCCGCCAGCGCGGGTGGCTCGGTTCCAAAAGCACTGATGAAAAAGCTTACCCTTACGTGCGCGTAAACCGCTTCCCTTTACGCGCACGTCAAGTTATGTTGGGTCATGGCCACCGCCGACGACCACCGCACCTATTCCATCCGCCAGCTCTGCCGCGAGTTCGGAGCCACGGCGCGCGCCCTGCGATTCTATGAGGACAAGGGCCTGCTGACCCCTGCGCGCAAGGGCCAGACCCGCGTCTATGACGCCCGCGACCGCGCCCGGCTGAAACTGATCCTGAGGGGACGCCGCATCGGCTTCACCCTTCAGGAGATCCAGGACATGATGGATCTCTATGATCAGAAGGATCACAACGTCCATCAGATGGCCGTGGCCCTGGTGCGGCACCGCGCCCAGATCGCGGCGCTGAAGCAGCAGCTGGAAGACATCGAAGGCGCCATCGAGACGGCCGAACAGGCCTGCAACTGGATGGAATCCAAGCTTTCCGAACACCGCCCCGACCTGCTGCCGGGCGCCGAAGACTATGAGAAGCTGCTGCGCGCGCGTCTCAACCACGACCATCACCACCCCTTCAAAGCAAGAGCGTAATCCATGGCCTACAAGGCGCCTGTCCGCGACTTCACCTTCATCCTGAACGAAGTGCTGGAGATCGACCGCTACACCAACCAGCCGGGCTTCCAGGACGTCTCTTCGGATCTGGTCGGCCAGATTCTGGAGGAAGGCGCCAAGTTCGCCGACGAGGTCATCGCCCCGATCAACAATCCGGGCGACAAGGAAGGGTGTCACTGGGCCGAGGGCGGCGTGGTGACCGGTCCCAAGGGCTGGAAGGAAGCCTACAAGGCGATGTCGGAAGCCGGCTGGATGGCGCTGGCCGCCGACCCGGCCTACGGCGGCCAGGGCATGCCCAGCGTCGTCGCCTCCGCCTTCGGTCAGATGACGGCCGGCGCATCCGCCGCCTTCTCGATGTATCCGGGCCTGACGGCCGGCGCCTATGCCGGCATCCACGCCAATGCATCCGAAGAGCTGAAGCAGAAATACCTGCCCAAGATGGCGACCGGCGAATGGTCGGGCACGATGAACCTGACCGAGCCGCAGTGCGGCACCGATCTGGGCATGGTGCGCACCAAGGCCGTGCCGAACGGCGATGGGTCGTATTCGATCACCGGTCAGAAGATCTGGATCTCGGCCGGCGAGCACGACTTCGCCGACAACATCATCCACACCGTCCTGGCCCGCGTCGAAGGCGCGGTTCCGGGCATCAAGGGCCTGTCGCTCTTCGTCGTGCCCAAGTTCCTGGTCAACGAGGACGGCTCGCTGGGCGAGCGCAACACGTTGGAATGCGCCGGGCTTGAGCACAAGATGGGCATCCACGGCAACGCCACGGCGGTCATGCAGTACGACGGCGCCAAGGGCTGGCTGATCGGCCAGGAAGGCCGCGGCATGAACAACATGTTCGTGGTGATGAACGAGGCCCGCCTGGGCACCGGCCTGCAAGGTCTGGCCATCGGCAACGCCGCCTATCAGGCCGCCGTCGAGTTCGCCAAGGACCGCCTGCAGGGCCGCAGCCTGACCGGACCCAAGAACCCGGACGGCCCGGCCGACTCGATTATGGTCCACCCCGACGTGCGCCGCATGCTGCTGGAGGCCCGGGCCTTCGTCGAAGGCGGCCAGGCCTTCATCCTGTGGACCGCCCTGCACGCCGATCTGGAGAAGTCCGAAGACGAGGCTGTGGCGACCAAGGCCAAGGATTACATGGGCCTGCTGACGCCCGTGCTGAAGGCCTATCTGACCGACAAGGGCTTCCACGTCGCGTCGCTGGGCATGCAGGTCCACGGCGGTTCGGGCTACACCGAACACTTCCCCGCCTCGCAGTATCTGCGCGATGCCCGCATCACCATGATCTACGAGGGCACCAACGGCATCCAGGCGCTGGACCTGGTCGGCCGCAAGCTGCCCGCAGCCGGCGGTCGGGCGATCATGACCTGGTTCGGCGAGATCGACGCCTTCGTCGCCGAGAACAGCGGCAATGAGGCCATCAAGCCCTTCGTCGACGGTCTGGCCGACGCCAAGGCCAAGCTGCAGGATGGCACCATGTGGCTGATGCAGAACGGCATGGCCAACCCGGACAACGCCGGCGCCGCCTCGACCGACTATCTGAACGTCTTCGGCATCACGGCGCTCGCCTATATGTGGGCGCAAATGGCGAAGGCGGCGCAAGCCCAGGTCGAGGCCGGATCGACCGACCCCTACTACGCCACCAAGCTCCAGACCGGCCGCTACTTCGTCGAGCGCATCCTGCCCGACGCGGACGCCCACCTGAAGAAGATGAAGACCGGCGCCGACGTGCTGATGGCCATGCCGGCCGAGGCATTCTGAGGAGCGACGCCCTAACGGCTCTCCCTCCCCCCGCGGGGGAGGGTGGTCGAAGCGAAGCGGAGACCGGGTGGGGGCGGCAGGGCGACACGCACTCCGATCTAGGCCGCTTCACCTTGCCGCCCCCACCCGGCCGCTGCGCGGCCACCCTCCCCGGACGGGGAGGGAGAATGTTGGAGTGACCTCATGAACATCCTCAACAGCCCCGACCCCGATTTCATGCGCGAAGAGGAGATCACCCTCTTCTCCGACAGCGTCGGCAAATGGATCGACGAGCACGCGCCGCCGGAAAAGGTCCAGTCCTGGATCGCCAACTCCAGCGTGCCGCGCGACCTGTGGACCCAGGCCGGGACCGACGGCCTGTTGGGCCTGTCCATGCCCGAGACAGACGGCGGCATGGGCGGCGACTATAGGCACGAGGTCGTGCTGATGCGCCAGCTGGGCTGGAAAGGCGCGGACCATTTCGGCATCTCGCTGCACAACGCCATCGTCGCCCCCTACATATGGCATTACGGCACCGAGGAGCAGAAGGCGCGCTGGCTGCCGCGCCTGGCCTCGGGCGAACTGGTCGGCGCCATCGCCATGACCGAACCGGGCGCCGGCTCCGACCTGCAAGGCATCAAGACGACGGCGGTCAAGTCGGGCAACGGCTATGTCGTCAACGGCTCCAAGACCTTCATCACCAATGGCCAGCTGGCCAACTTCATCATCGTGGTGGCCAAGACCGACCCGGCCGAGGGCGCCAAGGGCACGTCGCTGATCGTGGTCGAGACGGATGGCGCAGAAGGGTTCGAGCGCGGTCGGAACCTGCACAAGATCGGCATGGAGGGGAACGACACCTCCGAGCTGTTCTTCAACGAGGTCAAGGTTCCGGGCGACAACATCATCGGCGGCGGCGAGGGCCAGGGCTTTGTCCAGCTGATGCAGCAACTGCCGCAGGAGCGGCTGAACATCGCCGTCCAGGGCGTCGCCGCCGCCGAGCGCGGGCTGGAGGCGACGCTGGCCTACGTCAAGGAACGCAAGGCCTTCGGCAAGCGGGTGATCGACTTCCAGAACACCCAGTTCAAGCTGGCCGAGGTCAAGACCAAACTGACCGTCGCCAAGGTGTTCGTCGACCATTGCATCGGCCTGCACCTGAAGGGCCAGCTGGACGCCGCCACCGCATCCATGGCCAAATACTGGGTCACCGACATCCAGGGCGAGACCCTGGACGAGATGCTGCAACTGCACGGCGGCTATGGCTATATGAACGAATACGCCATCGCCCAGCTATACAAGGACGCCCGGGTCCAGCGCATCTACGGCGGCACGAACGAGATCATGAAGCTGCTGATCGCGCGGACGCTGTGAAAGTCTGAGACTCACCACTTGCGACAACGTACGGAATCTCGTACATTAGCGGCATGAACGCGATGTCCGTCACCGATCTCCGCAAGAACCTCGCCTCGGCTATCGACCGAGTGACGGCGGATCACGACTATACGATCATTACGCGCGAAGGCGGCAAGCCGGCGGCGGTATTGATGTCGCTGGAGGACTTCGCCTCCTGGCAAGAGACGGAATATTTGCTGCGTAGCCCGGCGAACGCTGAGCGTTTGCGCAAGTCCATCGCCGAACTCGACGCGGGTGGCGGTCAGGTGCGCGACCTGATCGAATGAAGCTGACGTTTCAGGAAGAGGGCTGGGAGGATTATCTCCATTGGCAATCCACCGACAGGAAACTGCTCAGGAAGATCAATGGACTGATCCGTGAATGCCTGCGAACTCCTTTCACGGGGACCGGCAAGCCCGAACCGCTGAAAGGCGAGTTCTCGGGTTGGTGGTCGCGCCGTATCGACCAAGAACACCGACTGGTCTATCGCGCGACTGAAGACACCCTGCTGATCGCTCAGTGCCGCTACCATTACGCCAGATGATACGTTTGCATGTGAAGGGTGACCTGAAGGCCGCCGCCCCCGTCGCGCCGACGTTGGACCAGTCGCGCTATCTGACCCAGGTCATGCGGTTGAAGGTCGGTGACGATCTGCTGGTGTTCAACGGCCGCGATGGGGAGTGGCGCTGTTCCGTCGCTGAAATCCTGAAGAAGGGCGTCATCCTCCGCGCTGATGGACAGGTGCGCGCTCAGACCTTCGGCCCCGATCTGGAGCTGATCGTCGCCGTGGTGAAGAAGGCGCGGGTCGAGACCATCGTCGAAAAGGCCGCCGAACTGGGCGCGCGCCGGGTGCGGCTGGTGCTGACGAAACGCACCAACGCGGACCGTATTCGCCTGGACCGGCTGGACGCCATCGCCGAGGAGGCCGCCGAACAGACCGGCCGCATGGACGTGCCCGCCGTCGATGATCCGATGAAGCTGGACGCCCTGCTGGACGGCTGGGAGACGGGCCGTCGACTGATGTTCTGCGACGAGACCGGCGGCGCGCCGGCGATGTCGGCGCTTATTCCTCCCCCATCGGGGGAGGGGGACCGCGCGCAGCGTGGTGGAGGGGGCCGGCCCCGGACACCGAGCCTGGATCAGGCCCCCTCCACCCCTTCGGGGTCCCCCTCCCCCGATGGGGGAGGATTTGTCGGACAGCCCTGGTCCATCCTGATCGGTCCCGAGGGCGGTTTTTCGCCGGAAGAGGGCGAACGACTGCGGTCCCTGCCTTTCGCCACAGCCGTCTCGCTGGGTCCGCGCATCCTGCGCGCCGACACCGCCGCCATCGCCGCCATGACCCTGTGGCAGGCGGCCGTGGGTGATTGGGAACGATAGGTGCGCCCCTCAAGCAGCGAGCCGCCGCGCGGCGCGCGTCTGGGAAAGAACAAAGCCCTCTTGAGCCTTGCCGTAATCTTGCCCATCTAGCCGCGACACACGGTCGCTTACGATGCGCCCGAAGGGACTGACGCATGACCGACAACACGCCGCTGACCCGGACCGTCCTCATTGAGGCCATGTCCAAGGGGGCCAAGCCCAAGGACCAGTGGCGCATCGGCGCCGAGCACGAGAAGTTCGGCTTCGACAAGACCACACTGGCGCGCCCCGCCTACGAGGGTCCGAACGGCATCAAGGCCATGCTGGAGGGTCTGCAACGCTTCGGCTGGTCGCCGGTCGAGGAGAACGGCTTCCTGATCGGGCTGGAGCGTCGCAACGCCGAGGGCTTCATCGCTTCGGTCAGCCTGGAGCCGGGCGGTCAGTTCGAACTGTCGGGCGCGCCGCTTCTGACCATCCACGACATCTGCAACGAGACCGGCCAACACCTGATGGAGGTCAAGCAAGTCGCCGACCAGATCGGCGTCGGCTTCCTGGGCGCCGGGTTCGACCCGCTGTGGACGCGCGAACAGGCGCCGGTCATGCCCAAGGGCCGCTACGACATCATGCGCGCCTATATGCCCAAGGTCGGGACGCTGGGCCTGGACATGATGCTGCGCACCTGCACCATCCAGGCCAATCTCGACTTCGATTCCGAAGCCGACATGGTGGCCAAGTTCCGCACCTCGCTGGCGCTGCAACCGGTCGCCACGGCCCTGTTCGCCTGTTCGCCCTTCACCGAGGGGCGGCCCAACGGCTTCCTGTCGGCCCGCGCCAATGTCTGGACCGACACCGACGCCGACCGCACGGGGATGCTGGGCTTCGTGTTCGAGGAGGGTTTCGGCTTCGAGCGCTACGCCGACTACGCCCTGAACACCCCGATGTATTTCGCCAAGCGCGACGGCCATTACGTCGATGCCTCGGGCCAGTCGTTCCGCGATTTCCAGGCCGGAAAACTGCCCGCCTTGCCCGGCCAGTTCCCCACGATCAAGGACTGGAACGACCATCTGACCACCCTCTTCCCCGAGGTGCGGCTGAAATCCTATCTGGAGATGCGCGGCGCCGACGGCGGTCCGTGGAGCCGGATCTGCGCCCTGCCCGCCCTGTGGGCCGGCGTCCTGTACGACGCCCCGTCGCTGGCCGCCGCCTGGGATCTGGTCAAGGACTGGGACATCGCCGACCACGAACGCCTGCGCCGCGACGTGACCCGGCTGGGCCTCAAGGCCGAAGTCGCCGGCCGCAGCGTGCGCGACATCGCCGTGGACCTGGTCAACATCGCCAAACAAGGCCTGAAGAACCGCGCCAAATTCTCGGGCGGCATGGTGGACGAGCGCGGCTATCTGTCCGAACTGGAAGACATCGCCGACAGCGGCGTCACCCCCGCCGAACGCCTGCTGGACCTGTATCACGGCGCCTGGCAGGGCGACGTGAAGCGCATCTACGCCGACTTCGCCTATTAGGGCATGGTATAGTCTGAGCAGTCCTGCAGCTTGCTGTCAGGGCGGTATTCGCCTGCCGCCGCGTCGAAGGTGAAGCGGCGGCTGTAGCTGCATTTCGGATCACGCACGGTGACCAGGTCGGCGGGTTTCAAAGGCGGCTTTTCCAGCGAGTCCTCGGAACGCGAGGCGCCGCGCGGATAGGCGGTCGCCGTGGTGACGTAATCGAACACGGGCATGTCGCCCGCCTCGCCTGAGGCCGTCAGCACGGCGTCGAAACTGTATTCGTCGTGACAGGCGCCGGCCCGCTGCTCCATGTCTTCTTCGCTGAAACAGGCGCGGATTATCAACGAACCCCGGATCGGCACGGTCAGCACAGGCGCGGCGCCGGCATCGCCCTTCGCGTCCAGCCGATAAAGACGCAGCTCCGTCGCCTGCCCGCCGCCGCCCGAATACATGCTGCTGCTCCCCATCTCTACCCCGGCCAGATATCCGCCGTGCGCCAGCCGCATCAGGCCGACCCAGGGCTGATAGGTCTCTACCTCGCCCGACGCATTTTCCGGCGGGGTAGGCAGGGCGTCGGGTGTGCGCACGACAGGGCTGAAGAATGGCTCGCCGCCGCGCGTCTCGTATACCAGACCGACGCACAGGCTCTGATCGGCTGTACAGGCCCGGTCGTCGGTCAGGGTCAGCGGTTCAAATCGATCCACGGCTGCCGGGGATTGCAGGGCGGCGATCAGGGCGAGGGCGAAAATCATGGTTCGATCCTAACCGACCCTGCGCAGTGCGCCATCCCGTCATCCTGCCGGGCTGAAAAGGCAAGCTTAACGGATGCGGCCTAACGTGGGTCTCAGTTGAGGGATTGCGTCATGACCTGTTTGCCCGTTGCGACCCTGGCCTTCCCCACCGCCGACGTGGACCTGGACACCTTCTTCGACGTGTCGCTGGATCTGCTGGTGGTGCGAGAACTGGACGGGCGGGTCGTCAAGGCCAGCGCCTCATGGCTCACCATCCTCGGCTATCACCCCGAAGAAATCGAGGGCCGCGACCTGCCCCGGCTCGTTCATCCCGACGACCAGGCCGTCACCCGGCACAGCATCGTCGAGGTCGAAAGCCGTCGCCCCGGCGATCCCGTCCTGGGCCAGATCAACCGCTATCGCCACAAGGCCGGCCATTACGTCACCGTGGAATGGCGCGCGCACCGGCTGGGGAACCGGGTCTATGGCATCGCCCGCGACGTGACGGAAAAGGTCGCCGCCGAGCAGGCCCTGCGCGAGGCCACCGCCGCCGCCGAGGCCGCCAACCACGCCAAGTCCGACTTTCTCGCCAATATGAGCCATGAAATCCGCACGCCCCTGAACGGCGTCATCGGCATCGTCGACGCTTTGTCGCGCACGGATCTGACCCCCGAACAGGCCGAGATGGTGGACCTGATCGGTAGTTCGGGCGTGACGCTGGAACGGCTGGTGTCCGACATTCTGGACGTGTCCAAGATCGAGGCCGGCCATCTGGATTTGGAGACCCGTCCCTTCGACCTGGACGAGGCCCTGGCCGCCCCGCTCGACGTCATGCGCCTGCGGGGCGAGGCCAAGGGCCTGACCTTCGACATCCGCCGCGACGCCGATGCGCGCGGCCTGTTCGTCGGCGACAGCACCCGTATCCGCCAGGTGCTGGACAATCTGTTGTCCAATGCGATCAAGTTCACGCATCAGGGCTCAGTCGGCGTCGCCATCGCGGTTGACGAGGATTCCGACGGCCTGACCCAGTTGACGCTGCGGATCGAGGACACCGGCGTCGGTTTCTCGCCCGATCATGCCGCCCGCCTGTTCGACCGGTTTAGCCAGGCGGATACGACCATCACCCGCCGGTTCGGCGGCACGGGCCTGGGCCTGTCGATCTGCCGGTCTCTGGTCGAACTGATGGGCGGACGGATTTCCGCCGCCTCGACGCCGGGGGTGGGCAGCCGGTTCATGGTCGAAATCCCGCTGACGCGCGCCGCTTCCCTGACCGACCACGATGCGCGACAGCGCGCCCGCGCGGCCGAGGCCGAACGGCCCCTCGCCGCCCTGCGCGTGCTGCTGGCCGAGGACCACCCCGTCAATCAGCGCGTGGTCCAGCTAATCCTGGCGGCCCACGCCATGCAGGTCGTCACCGTCGGCGACGGCGAACAGGCCCTCGCCGCCTTCCAGGCCGAGACCTTCGACCTGGTGCTGATGGACATGCAGATGCCGGGCATGGACGGCCTGACCGCCACCCGCGCCATCCGCCGGATGGAGGCCGACCGCCCCGCCCAGGCCCGCACCCCCATCGTCATGCTCAGCGCCAACGCCATGGCCGAACACCGCGACCAGGCCCAGGCCGCCGGCGCCGACCTCCACGTCCCCAAACCCATCACCGCCGCCAGCCTGCTGGCCGGGATTCAGGCGGTGATGGCGGCCTGACCGACGGGTTGACAAACCTTGCCAAGCGCCCACTCTCTTGAAGAGGAGGCCGACCATGGCGACGATGAACATCTCCCTGCCCGATCCGATGAAGGCCTGGGTCGAGGAACAGGCGAAATCCGGCCGCTACGCCAATACGTCCGACGTGGTGCGCGACTTGATCCGCCGCGAGCAGATCAAGGCCGACAAGATCGCGCACATGCAAAGGCTGATCGATGAAGGCCGGGCCAGCGGCGTGAGCGACATGACCATGGCGGATATTCGCGCCGAAGCCCTTTCTCGCATCGCCGCGCGGCGTAAGGCGGGATGAGCGGCTATAGGCTGTCGAAGGAGGCGAGCGAGGATCTCGTCGCCATCTATATTCAGGGTCACGACCAGTTTGGTCCGCGACAGGCCGACCGCTATCAAGACGAACTCGACGCCTTGTTTCGGCGGCTGGCGGCATCGCCCGGCATGACTCGACTGCGTCTGGAATATGATCCGCCCGTGCGGGCGTTCGCCTTCAAGGCCCATGTCATAATCTATGATCAGGAACCGGACGGGATTCTCATACAGCGCGTTAGGCATGGACACGAAGATTGGCAGGGCGATCCTCACGGATCCAACGACGAACGGAGCGAACCATGACCCACTCCATCCATGTCGGCGTCGGCGGCTGGACGTTTGAGCCGTGGCGCGGGGTCTTCTATCCCGAGGGCCTGATTCAGAAACGCGAGCTGGAATATGCGGCGTCGAAACTGACCTCGATCGAGATCAACGGCACCTATTATTCGACCTTCAAGCCCGATAGCTGGCGCAAATGGCGTGACGAGACGCCGGACGGTTTCGTGTTTTCGGTCAAGGCCAGCCGCTACTGCACCAATCGCAAGATCCTGTCCGAAGGCGGCGAAAGCTTCGACAAATTCCTGTCCCAGGGCCTGACCGAATTGGGCGACAAGCTGGGGCCCATCAACTGGCAGTTCATGGGGACGAAGAAGTTCGACGCCGAGGACTTCGAAGGCTTTCTGAAGCTGTTGCCCAAGGAAAAAGACGGGGTCCGCCTGCGTCATGCGCTGGAGGTCAGGAACCCCACCTTCGCTGTCGAACAGTTCTACGACCTGGCCCGCAAATACGGCGCGGCAATCGTCTATGCCGTCGATGACGAGGAGCCGACCTGGCCCCAGATCGACGAGGCGACCGCTGACTTTACCTACGCCCGGCTGATGTCCAGCCGCGAGGACGAGCCGACCGGCATGACGGCGGTCGAGCTGGATGCGGTGGCGGATCAGGCCAAAAACTGGGCGAAACGCGGCGAGGTGTTCGCCTATTTCATCTCGGGCGCGAAGGCGCGGAACCCGGCGGCGGCTCAGGCGCTGATCGGCAAGCTGAAATAGCCGTCCGCATGCTTGCGGACCTGCGCCCGCCGCCTCATCTGAGGCTGGCTCACTGCAAAGCCTGAAGGACTTTCCCATGCCGATCGCCACACGCGCCTTCGCCGCGACCGCCGCCGACAAGCCGCTGACGCCCTATAGTTTCGACCGTCGCGATCCCGGCCCGGACGACGTGCTGATCGACGTCAAATACTGCGGCGTCTGCCATTCGGACCTTCATGCCGCGCGCAGCGAGAGCGGCCGTTCGACCTATCCGCTGGTGCCGGGTCACGAGATCGCCGGCCTGGTGAAGGCCGTCGGGTCGAACGTCACCCGCTTCAAGGAAGGCGACCGGGTCGGCGTCGGCTGCATGGTCGACAGCTGCCGCGAATGCGCCTCGTGCCAGGAAGGCGTCGAGCAATATTGCGTCCCCGGCTTCACCGGCACCTACGGCGGCAAGGACAAGAAGGGCGGGACCAGCGAGACGATCACCCAGGGCGGCTATTCCGACCACATCACCGTCGATCAGCATTTCGTCCTGTCCATCCCCGACAGCCTGGCGCTGGATGTCGCCGCCCCCCTGCTGTGCGCCGGCATCACCACCTATTCGCCGCTGAAGGAATGGGGTGTCGGACCGGGTTCCAAGGTGGCGGTCATCGGCCTGGGCGGCCTGGGCCATATGGCGGTCAAGCTGGCGGCGGCCATGGGGGCGGAGGTCACCGTCCTGTCCACCTCGGACCGCAAGAAGGCGGACGCCGAGCGGATGGGCGCCAAACACTTCCTGATCAACTCCGACAAGGACGCGATGAAGGCGGCGGCCGAAAAGTTCGACCTGATCATCAACACCGTCTCGGCCACGCACGAGATCGCCAGCCACGTCCAGCTTCTGGCGCGTGACGGCACCATGATCATGCTGGGCCTGACGACCGAGGGCCTGCCGGTCTTCGCCCTGCCGCTGCTGTGGCGTCGTCGCCGCATCGCCGGTTCGCTGATCGGCGGCATCAAGGAGACGCAGGAGATGCTGGACTTCTGCGCCAAGCACGGCATCGCCTGCGACATCGAGACCATCGCCCCGGACCAGATCAACGACGCCTATGAGCGGATGCTGAAATCCGACGTGCGCTATCGCTTCGTGATCGACATGGAAAAGCTGGCGGCCTGATCCCTGAAAAACGCGACGGAAGCATGAAACTTCCGTCGCGTCAGATTCACGCCTTGCGCGGTTTCGCTCCCTCGTTAATCCTGAACCCCGACAAGGCCTTCCAAGGGCCTGGATAGGGACAGGAGACGATATGACGCGCGTAGCTTTCGTGACGGGCGGGACCCGGGGCATCGGCAAGGCCATCGTTCAGCGGCTCAGCGAGGACGGTTTCAAGGTCGCCGCAGGCTATTCCGGCAATGACGAGGCCGCCCAGGCCACGGCCAAGGCGCTGGGCGTCATGGTGGTCAAGGGCAATGTCGGCAGCTTCGACGACTGCGCCCGCGCGGTGCAGGAGGTCGAGGCCGAACTGGGCCCCATCGACATCCTGGTCAACAACGCCGGCATCACCCGCGACGGCTTCTTCCACAAGATGAGCCACGACCAGTGGTCCGACGTGATCCGCGTCAACATGGACAGCGTGTTCAACATGACGCGACAGGTCATCAACGGCATGCGCGACCGGGGCCACGGCCGGATCGTCAACATCTCCTCGATCAACGGCCAGAAGGGTCAGATCGGCCAGACCAACTATTCCGCCGCCAAGGCTGGCATGATCGGCTTCACCAAGGCGCTGGCGCTGGAGAATGCGCGCAAGGGCGTGACCGTGAACTGTATCGCGCCCGGCTATATCGACACCGAAATGGTCGGCGCCATGGATCCCAAGGTGCTGGAAGGCATCATCAGCCACATCCCCGTCGGCCGCCTGGGCAAGGGCGAGGAGATCGCCGACATGGTGTCCTGGCTGGTGGGGGAGCGTGCCGGATATGTCACAGGCTGCACACTCTCGTTGAACGGCGGTCAGTACCTGGTGGGTTGAGGGGCCTTCGCCCAAAATCCGCCGCGCGGCGCTTTCATCAAGTCTCTCATGAAGTTGTTGGGATCGGTCACGGCGAAAAAATCGCCACGCGTGACTGCGATGGCGGTCGCCGCCATCGCAGTCATCGGCTTCAGCCTGACCGCGCCTGCCGTTTCCCACGCCCAATCCGGCCGTTCGGTTCCGCCGACGGCCCGCTATGTCGCCAGCAACGGCCAGGGCTTCATCCTGGACACCTCGGGGTCACGCGCCCTGTTGCGGTTCGAGCGGTCGACCGAGGTCTGGGTCCTGCGCGCCACGCCCGCGCCGCGCGGCGACATCATCTATCGCAACGACAACGGCGATCAGGTGCTGAAGGTCACGCCGAACGGGGCCGTGACCCTGTATACGACCGCCGCGCCCCAGGGCTCGCCTGCCTCGCGCGCCGGCGATGCGCAAGGCCTGGCCAATGCGGCCATGACCGGCGCCCAGCTGGTCGACTATTTCATGCGCCAGAGCTATCGTGCCAGCCATGCGATGGGGCGGCTGATCGTCATCGACGTGGACATCCAGCCCGGCTCGGAACAGGTCGCCGCCGACACTGTCTCGGCCGCCAGCGACGCCATCGTGCGCATGGCGCGGTCGTCCAACCTGCGGTCTCAGGTCGAGCGGGTCCGCCGCGTCGTGGTGTCCGATCAGGGCCGTCCGTCGGTCACCCTGGTCCAGGGCACCTTGCGGATCGTCATCGACGCCGACGCCGGCATCGCCGGACGCCCGTCGTCGGCCCGGATCGTGCGGGTCGTGGGCGGCGAGGCGCTGAATCGCTGAATTCTACTTTGGGTTCGGCGGAGGCGGGCCGATGAAAACCATTGGCGCGATTCAAGAAGGGGTTCATCACAGCGATCACGACGAGGTCACGACGAACACGACGGAGCCTTGCCGGTTCGGAAAATCTTGATGGCCTGCGGCGCAGCGTAGCCGCAGTGTCAGCGACGGCCTGGCCATGAGGTCGGGCAGCAGACGCGCGTTCGGCGCCGTCGTGATCGTTGTGACCTCGTCGTGACCGTTGTGATGAACGCCTTCGCCAGCGCCTCTAAAAAACGTCCTTGCCCGCCCGGCGCGCGGCGAACTGAGCCGCATCCGTCGCGGTCATGAACGGGTTGAACCGCTTCTCCACCCCTATCGTCGTCGGCACGGTCGGTTCGCCCCGGTCCCGCGCGGCGAATATCGCCTCGGCATGCGACAGGGTTTCGGGCCTATCGTCCAGGCTCAGGGTGAAGCGGGCGTTGGACGCCGTATATTCGTGCGCGCACCAGATCACGGTCTGATCGGGCCAGGCCTTCAGCCGTTGCAGACTGTCGAACATCTGCTCGGGCGTACCTTCGAACAGACGGCCGCAGCCCAGGGCGAACAGGGTGTCGCCGGTGAATGCCAGGGCATCCGCCGGCGCATGAAACACCACATGGCCCAGGGTGTGGCCGGGCGTCAGGGTGACCTCGAACCGCGTATCGCCCACCATCACCACGTCGCCGTCGGCGACCACCCGGTCCAGCGGCGCGACCTTGCGCACCTCCTCCGGCCCGACGATCTCGCAGCCCATCTCGGCCTTCAACCGTTCATTGCCCTCGGTATGATCCGGGTGCCAATGGGTGTTCAGGATCAGGTCCAGCCGGCCCCAGCCCAGGCCTTCCAGCTCCTCCAGAATCCGCGCCGCATCGGGCGTATCAACCGCCGCCACCACGCCCGTCGCGGCGTCGCGGATCAGGAAGCCGTAGTTGTCGCTGCGGCAGGGGAACAGATGCACATCCAGGGTCATGCCGCCATCCTAGCAGCAGGGCCGCCGACAGGCCTATAGTGCGCCCATGCGGCGCAGCATCGACGAGCTTCGAACCTTCTACGGCGAACCGACCGGCGCCCTGGCGCGGCGTCTGGTGGCGCGACGGCTGGACGACGCCTGGGGCGAGGCGGCCGATTGCGACGTGCTGGGCATCGGCTATGCGACGCCGTGGCTGGACGCCTTCGTCGGCGCCCGACGCGTGGTCGCGGCCATGCCGGGCGGCCAGGGGGTCGAGCACTGGCCCTCGGTCGGGCGCAACCGCACCCTGCTGGTGGACGACCGCCGCCTGCCCTTCCCCGCCGGATCTTTCGACCGCATCCTGCTGGTCCATGCGCTGGAGGAGGCGGACGATCCCGCCGCCCTGCTGCTGGAGGCGGTGCGGGCGCTGGCGCCGACCGGGCGGATCATCCTGGCGGCGGCGGCGCGCGGCGGCCTGTGGGCGCGGGCCGACAACACCCCCTTTGGCCACGGTCGGCCCTTCACCCGACGCCAGCTGGAAGGGCTGGTGCGCGACGTGGGGCTGGAGCCCATGGCCTGGTCCCAGACGCTGTATGCGCCGCCCTGGGCGCCGATGCTGGCCTTGGCGGACGGGTTCGAACAGGTGGGCCGCCATGTGTTTCCCGGCGCCGCCGGCCTTATCCTGCTGGAGGCCTCGCGCCAGAACTATGCCCGCATCCGGCCCAGCGGCCATGCTCAGCGTGTCGCCGCCCCGGCCTTGACGCCCCAGCCAGCCGCCTCGCTTTCGTCGCGACGAAAGCCGCACACCTGACGCGGAGTTGACCCTCGCCCCATCTGGTCGGCGAGGCGAAACCGCCTTATGGCGAAGATCATGCACCGACTGATCCTGATGCGGCACGCCCAGGCCGAAACCTCCGCCCCTTCCGGCGGCGGCGACGAGGCCCGCCCCCTGTCCGCCGCCGGCCGCGCCGAGGCCCTGCTGATGGCGCGCACCCTGGCCGAACGGGGGCTGAAGCCCGACCTGGCTCTGGTCTCCAGCGCCGTGCGCACCCGCCAGACCTGGGATCAGATGCACGACGCCTTCGGCGACGTCGAAGTGCGCGACGAGGCCGCCCTGTACAACGCCGGCTCGGACGTGATCCGCCGCTTCGTCGAAAACAGCGAGGACGAGGCCGGCTGCCTGCTGATCCTGGCCCACAATCCGGGCGTCCATGTGCTGGCCGCCGAATATCTGATCGAGAGCGCCGCCTCGCCGGCTGTGGTGGACAAGCTGTCGGGGGGCTTTCCCACCGGCGCAGCCGCCCTGTTCACCGTCGATGTGGCGGGCCGCTGCACCTACGAAGGTTTCCTGACGCCGCGGTCGCTGGGCGCGCCGTCAGCATGAGCGACATAGCCTACAAGATCGTCGACGCCGCCGAATGGCGCGCCGCCGTCGCCGAGGGCCGGTATGACGGCGCGCCTGTCGATCTCGCTGACGGCTACATCCACATGTCCACCGAGGCGCAACTGGCCGAGACCGCACGGCGTCACTTCGCCGGTCGCGGCGACCTGCTGTTGCTGACGGTCGATCTGAGCCGGTTCGGCGACGACCTGATCTGGGAGCTGTCGCGTGGCGGCGACCTGTTCCCACACCTCTATTCGCCCCTGCCTGTCGCCGCCGTCACGGCGTCGCGCGCTCTGTCCGTCACGGCCGACGGCGAGACGGCGTTCGAGGACGACAAATGAGTCTGGCGAATGTAGGCACCGTCCTGTTGCGACGGCTGGACCCGGAACAGGCGCACCAGTTGGCGATCAAGGGGCTGGCTTTGGCTCCCCTGCCCGCGCCGCCCGCCGACGATCCGATCCTGCACACGCGTCTGGCGGGTCTGGACCTGCCCAATCCGGTCGGTCTGGCGGCGGGGCTGGACAAGAACGGCGAGGCCCTGCGCGGCCTGTCGCGCCTGGGCTTCGGCTTCGTCGAATGCGGCTCGGTCACCCCGCGCGCCCAGGCCGGCAATCCCAAGCCCCGCCTGTTCCGCCTGACCGAAGACCGGGCCATCATCAACCGGATGGGGTTCAACAACGCCGGGCTGGACGCCTTCGCCGCCCGGTTGGATCGCCGTCCGTCGGGCGTGGTCATCGGCGCCAATCTGGGGGCCAACAAGGACACCGAGGACAAGGCGGCCGACTATGTCGCCGGCCTGACGAAACTGGCGGGTCGCGCCTCCTATTTCACCGTCAACATCTCCTCGCCCAATACGCCGGGCCTGCGCGCGCTTCAGGGCCGCGAGCAACTGGACGACCTGCTGGGTCGCATCGACGCCGCTCGCCCGACGGCCGGCCCCGACCGCGTGCCGGTCTTCCTTAAGATCGCGCCCGACCTGATCGCCGACGAGATCGGCATGATCGTCGAGGCCTCGCTGGCGCACCGGATCGACGGCCTGATCGTGTCCAACACCACGCTGGAACGCCCTGAGACCCTGCGGTCGCCCGACGCGCACGAGACCGGCGGACTGTCCGGCGCCCCTATCCGTCCCTTTGCGGAGAAGGCCCTGCGCGCGGCGGCCGAGGCGGCGGGCGGCCGCCTGCCCCTGATCGCGGTCGGCGGCATCGACAGCGGCGCCGAGGCCTATGCCCGCATCCGCCTGGGCGCCACGGCGGTCCAGATCTATTCCGCCCTGATCTACGAGGGGCCGGGCCTGGTCACCCGTATCAAGCGCGACCTGGCCGCCCGTCTTCACGCCGACGGTTTTTCCACAGCAACCGAAGCGGTCGCTTCCGGCCGTTGACGGAGCGTTAGGCTCGACCGGCATACTCTCGCCGATGCGAACGACCGGCGTTCGCCATTCGAGGGCCTGCATGAAATCGACCGTCGTCGATAAGGCTGAAAACGGCTGGGCCGCCGCCGTACGCCTGCGTCGTGGCGCGCTGCTGCAACGCATCGCATCGAGCTGGGCGGTCGCCCTTGTCGTCACGCCGATGGTGGGCGTCTGGTTCAGCCTGAGCTGGGCGGTGCTGTATATGGCCGTCCAGGGCGTCGAACTGGTGGTCTTCGGTCCGGTCACGCGCGGCGACAGGGACGAGATGTCCACGGCGCGCAAGGTCGCCGGCTGCATCGCACTCGCAGTCAGCGCCACGGTGTTCGGCGGCCTGTCCCTGGTGATGTGGCAGATCGGCGGCCCTCTGGGCGGGGTCTGCGCGGCCCTGATGCTGCCGGCCATCATGCTGTCGTCCATGACGACCGCCGCGCGTTGCCAGCCGATGATGATCGCCAGCCTGGCGCCGCAGCTGCTCTATCTGATGGCCACCCCCTTCTTCGCCTATTCGTTCGGCGCGCCCGCACCGCTGGTGATGACGGCGGCGGCGACGGTGGTCCTGTACGCCTTCTACGTCGTCGTCACCTGGCAACGGATGAGCGACGCCACGACCGATCTGATCCGCGCCCATGCCGAGGCCCAGGACCTGCGCCTCACGGCCGAACGCAGCCTGGCCGATCACACCGCCTTCCTGGCCGCCGTCGGTCACGACCTGCGCACGCCCATCGGCGCCATCCTGACCGGCGCCGCCGAACTGCGCGCGCCCGACGCCCAGTCTCGCGCCAGCGCCAACCTGATCACCGACGCCGGTCTGATGATGAAGGCCCTGCTGGACGACCTGCTGGACCACAGCCGCATCGGCGCGGGCCGCATGACGGTCGAGGCCAACGACTTCGACCTGCGTCAGATGCTGGCCCAGACGCTTCGACTGTGGCGCGGCCCGGCCGACGCCAAGGGCCTGAGGCTGCGTGTCGAGGGCGCGAACGGCGTCCCCCGCCAGGTCAAGGGCGACGTGATGCGCATCCGTCAGGTGCTCAACAACCTGATGTCGAACGCGATGAAGTTCACCGAAGAAGGCCAGATCACCCTGCGGGTCCAGGCCTGGTCCGAGGAACCGTCGGGCTACGCCCTGCTGTTCGAGATCGTCGACACCGGCCCCGGCATGACGACCGACCAGTTGGCGCGCCTGTTCACCCCCTTCGACCAGACGGCCGACGGGGTTACCGCCCGCTATGGCGGCTCGGGCCTGGGCCTGGCGATCAGCCGCAATCTGATCGACCTGATGGGCGGACGCCTGACGGTGCGCAGCACGCCCGGCCAGGGATCGCGCTTCACCGTCTCCCTGATCCTGCCCAAGGGCGAGGACGCCGAGCCGATCGCGGAAATCGTCGAGGAAAGCCGCCTGGACATCGCCCGGTCGCTGCCCCCCTTGGCGCCCGCAGCCCAGGCTGTCGTTGCACCCGCCCACGCACCTGAACTGGCGCCAGCCCCCGCACGCGTCGAAGCGAGGGCCGAGCCGAACGACACGGACGACCAGCCCCTGCGCCTTCTGGTCGTGGACGACCACGACATCAACCGCCGCGCGGTGCAGCTGATCCTTCAGCCGCTGGGCTGCGAGATCACCACCGCCGCCGATGGCCTGATCGCCTTGCAGCGCTGCGAGGAAGCCGTCTTCGACGTCATATTCATGGATGTGCGCATGCCCGAACTAGACGGGCGCGAGACCACGCGTCGCCTGCGCGCCGGCGGCGGACCCAACGCCCGCACGCCCGTCGTCGCCGTCACCGCCGACACCGCGCCCGAGGATGTCGCGGCCTGTCAGGCGGCCGGCATGGCCTATTTCGTCTCCAAGCCCCTGACGCCCACGGCGCTGATCGGCTCCCTGCAACACGTCCTGGACGAGACCGCCGCTCAGGCCCGGACCGAGGCCGCCTGATCCCTGACGGCGGCGACCAGGGTCGCGGCGAAATCCGGCCCACGCATCTCGCATTCCCACACCGTCACCACGCGCCAGCCTGACGCCTCCAGCGCCTGAACGGCGGCGGCGTCGCGGGCGCGATTGCGGGCGATCTTGGCGATCCAGTAGTCGGCGTTGGTCTTGGGCTGGCGCGCGCCGCGCGCACAGTCGTGGCCGTGCCAGAAACAGCCGTGGACGAACACGGCGACCCGGCGGCCCTTCATCACGACATCCGGCCGACCGGGCAGACCCATACCGCCCAGCCGATAACCGATCCCGGCCGCGCGCAGGATCCTGCGCACGGCCAGCTCCGGCGACGTGTCCTTGCCCTTCACGCGATGCATCACGGCGCTGCGCTTCTCGGGGCTGAACACATCGCTCATTACTTGCGTCGATCCAGGCTCAAGTAGCAAAGCGATAGCCTGGATCGACCCCCATCAGAGCTGCGCGAGCAGATGCTCGGCCGAGGAGACCTTGAACTCGCCGCCCTGTTCGATGTTCAACTGCTCGACCACGCCGTCCTTGACCAGCATCGAATAGCGTTGCGAACGCTCGCCAAGACCGAAGCCCGAACCGTCCAGCACCAGGCCCAGGGCCTTGGTCAGTTCGCCGTTGCCGTCGGCCAGCATGACGATGCTGTCTTCGGTGATGTCCTGGCTGTCGGCCCAGGCCTTCATGACGAAGGCGTCGTTGACCGAGATGCAGGCGACCGTATCGACGCCCTTGCCCTGGATGTCGGACAGGTGATCCTTGAAGCCTGGCAGGTGGCGTGCCGAGCAGGTCGGGGTGAAGGCGCCGGGCACGGCGAACAGGGCCACGGTCTTGCCCGCGAAGATGTCGGCGGTGCTGACGGGCTTGGGCCCTTCGGCGGTCGCCTGGGCGAGGGTCGCGTTCGGGATGCGATCGCCGATCTGGATGGTCATGATTGTCTCGCTGAGGTTGGGGCTGACGGGGTTCTAGACGCCGTCAGCGACACATAGAGAGCGCCGCCGGGACCGCAAGCGTCCGCTCGACTTGCAAGCGCCGCTTTCGCGACCGATGATCGGATCATGAGCCAAGCCTCCACCCTGACCGGCCGCCTGCTGGTCGCCATGCCCGGCATCGACGACCCCCGGTTCGAACACGCCGTCATCCTGATTTGCGCCCACGGGCCGGATCACGCCATGGGCCTGCGGCTGGACCACCCGGCGCCGGGCGTGGATCTGAAGACGGTTCTAGACAAGCTGGAGGCTCCGGCCCCGGACCAGTCGATCGGCCGTGCGGTCCTGATGGGCGGGCCGGTCGAGCGCGAGCGCGGCTTCGTGCTGCACACCGACGACTGGATGATAGGGGACGACAGCCTGCCCTTCGGCGACGGCCTGGCCATGACCGGCACGCGCGAGGCCCTGGCCGCCATGACCGACGCGGTCTCGGGGCCAAGCCGTTCGGCGCTGCTGCTGGGCTATGCCGGCTGGGGCGAGGGGCAGTTGGAGGGAGAGTTGGCCGAGAACGTCTGGCTGACCGCCGACGCCGATCTCGATCTGATCTTCGACGGCGAACACACGTCGAAATGGACCCGCGCCTTGGCCCAGATGGGCGTGGACGCGGCCATGTTGTCCAGTCAGGGCGGCAGAGCCTGAGCTCAGCCGCCCCATTTTTAGGACCTAGAAGCGGTAGTTCATGCCGATGCGGAACATGTGGGTTCCGAACTTGCCGTTGCTCCGGATCATGTCGGTGCCCGTCGTGTTCGGGGCCGAGATGAAGGGGTTGGCAACCGGGGTCGTGCCATTGTTGCCGACGCGGATCACCGGGCTTTCGACGTCCAGCGAGGTGTACAGGTATTCGCCGTTGACCGTCAGGCCGCGACCCAGCGCGTATTCCACGCCGCCGCCGGCCTGCCAGCCGTCACCGTCGTCGCCTTCGCTGGTTTCGGTGAAGCTGTTGGCCTGGTTCGAGGTGCGGAACTTGTTCTCGAACTTGCCATAGGCGTAACCGCCGGTGCCGTAGATCAGGGCCGGGCCATAGGCGTAGCCCAGTTTGAGACGGGCGGCCGCCGTGCTCTCCAGTTCGCGCGTGAAGGTGTAGAAGGCCGGGGTGGTCGAGAAGCCCGTCACCGAGTCCTGCACATTGTTGACGCTGTATTCCGCCAAGGCGCCGACGACGAAGTTGCCGAACTGCATGTCGTAGCCGGCGCGGACGCCCGCTTCGACGCCGTCGTTGTCGTCACGGCAGCCGGTGCCGGGCGCAGTGCTGGTCGCCATGCCGCCGCAGAAGCCGGGGCTGAAGGCGTTGGCGCCGAGGGCGGTCGAAACCTGATCGCCGTAGCGGCCATCCAGATTGCGGTCGAAGCCGAGGTTTTCGTCGCCGTCGTCGTTCGACTGGTTGTAACCGCCGAAGATGCCGACGTAGGGGCCGGACCAGTCAGGGGCGACCGATTGCGCCAGGGCGGGGGTGGAGACCATGGCCAGCGCCAGGGCGCTGGATGCGAGAGTCTTGATCATTGGGGAGGCTTTCGTGCCAAAAGTGCGGGCGCGATATCCCCGCTCGCCGTCACAAAAGCCGAACGCGGCCACAGGTTCCCTGACGTCGCATCGCTAAATGTCGCACATCCAAACGCTTAATCTGGACGTATGGGGGCCTAACGCGTCGCCATCGACACCAGCAGCGCCAGCAACAGCAGCAGGCTGACCCCCTGCCAGAACCGCACCGGATCGCGCTCGATCAGGGACAGCTGGCGCGGTGGCGGGGCGGCGACGGCGCTGCCGGTTTCCAGCACGTGGATCAGCTCCTCCACATCCTCGAACCGCTCGTTTGGATCGACGGCGACGGCGCGCATGATGGCCGCCTCCAGCCAGGCGGGCATGTCCGGCCGATGCCGCGTCGGCGGAACGGGCGCCCGGTCGAAGCGCGGCGCATCGGCCGGATCGACCTCGCCCCACGGATAGGTGCGGGTGAACAGCCGATACAGCGTCACCCCCAGGGCGAACTGGTCGGTGGCGGCGTTGCCGCTCTCGCCCGCATACATCTCGGGCGCCTTGTAGCCGGCGGTGCCCGGCGCCTCGGCCTCTGCGAACTCCTCGGCCAGCCGCAGACGCGCCACCCCCAGATCGACCAGCTTCAGCCCGTCGTTGGTCTCCAGGATCACATTGTCCGGCTTGATGTCGCGGTGGGTCACCCCTGCCCGGTGCAGGGCCGACACCGCGCGCGACAGACGCAGGGCCACGCCGATCCCCTCTGCGATCTCGAACGGCCCCTCCTCCGCCAGCCGCGCGTGCAGGGTCTGACCGGCATAAAATGGCTGGGCGATATAGAGCCGGCTCTGGCGGCCGGCATCCAGGCTCAGCACCTTGCCGACGAAGGGGCTGTCTATGCGCCGGCCGATGAAGGCCTCGCGCAGGAAGGCGGTGCGCGCGCCATGCTCGGACACCACGGCGGGCTTGGGGAACTTCAGCACCACCATGCTCCCGTCGCCCAGCGTGTCCTTACCCAAGAACAGCCGCGTATAGCGCCCGTCCGCGACCAGCCGCTGCAAGGCGAAGCCGTCGACATTGTCGCCCACGGCGGGCGGCGGCAGGATGGCCAGCCCTTCCGCCTCGGCCGTGATCGCTTCCCAGTCGGGCGCGCCGGTGCGAACCACGTCGATGACGATGGCGGTGGCGTTGTCGCGCGCGCCCGCCGCCTCGACCTCGGCCAGGATCGCCTTGGCGTCCGCATCGGGCGAACTGCGTCGTCCCAGCAGGCCCGCGATCACCGCATCGGCCAGCACCCCATGCACCCCGTCGGTGGTCAGCAGCAGCCGGTCGTGCGGCTCCAGCCGCAGCTGACGCACGTCCAGCTTCACGTCCGCCTCTATGCCCACGGCGCGGTACAGCACATGGCTGAGCCCCTGCTGAGAACGCGTATGATCCTCCGTCAGCCGCGTCAGAACGCCGTCGCGGAAATGCCAGGCCCGGCTGTCGCCCACATGAAGCGCCGTCGCCTCGCGCCCGCGCAGGATGACCGCCGTGAATGTGGTCGCCGCCCCCTCCATCGCCGGATCGATCCTGCCGCGCGAATGGAGCCAGCGGTTGAAGCCCCTCAGCGCCTTGATCCCGTTGGCGGCGATGCCGTTCAGCGGGTTTTGGTCCAGATAGCCGTCGATGAAGCTGCGCGTCGTCAGCTCCGCCGCCATCCGCCCGGCCTTGGACCCCGACACCCCGTCGGCGATCACCGCCACGACCCCATGCTCGCGCTGCTCGGCCGCCGTGCCGATATGGACGCCGCCGAAATCCTGATTGTCCGCCTTGGGCCCCTGCAAGGTCGCAAAGCCGGCGGCGATCTCCAGTCTGGCGTCGGTCATGGCGGCTCCCCCGATCCGTCATCCTCGCCCTTGTGGCGAGGATCCAGACTCCCGGCGTCGGCCGGGGCTCACCGTCCGCGACGGAGTCTATGGATCCTAGGCACAAGGCCCAGGATGACGAAACCTGGAAAGTTAATTCTACGCCGACCGCTGCTTCAACGGCGCGGTCCCGTCGGCCAGGCTCTCGGCTAAATAGACTTCGGCCTCCTGAGCCGGCAACGCAGGCGCATAGCCGAAGCCTTGGCCGTAGTGGCATTGGGCGTCCAGCAGCAGGCGGGCCAGTTCGGCGTTCTCGACGCCTTCGGCGACGACTTCCAGCGACAGGTCGCGGCCCAGGTTGACCACCGACTTGACGATCTTGGCCGAGCCTTCGTCCTTATTCATCGTCAGCACGAAATAGCGGTCGATCTTCAGCGTATCGAACGGCAGGCGCGCCAGATAGGACAGCGACGAGAAGCCGGTGCCGAAGTCGTCCAGCGCCAGCGACGCCCCGACATCCTTCAGCGATTGCAGCACCTCGGCGGCGTGCGCGGTGTCGCGCATGATGTCGCCCTCGGTGACCTCCAGCTTCAGCGCGCCCTTGGGCAGGCCGGTTTCCTTGATGATGCGCGCCACGTCTTCGCACAGGTGCGGGCGTTCGATCTCGCCGACCGACAGGTTGACGCTGCAGAACATCTTGCCCGCCAGCGGATGGCGTTCGATCCATTCGGCCAGTTGCCGCGCCGACTGGGTCATCATCAGCAGGCCCAGGTCGTTCATCATCCCCAGATCGGCGGTCAGGCCCAGAAACTCGTCCGGCGGCACCAAGCCACGGCGCGGGTGACGCCAGCGCGCCAGGGCCTCGAAGCCCGCCACCGCCCCGGTGTTCAGGTTCACGATGGGCTGGAAGAAGGGCACGATCTCGCCGCGCACGAAGGCGTTCCTGAGGTCCGCCTCCAGCGCCAGACGGCTGAGGCTGTCGCTCTCCAGCGCCCGGCCATAGGCGGCCGATCCGCCGCGCCCGGCGCCCTTGGCCGATTCCACCGCCAGCTCGACCCGGCGCAACAGTTCGGCGGCGTCGGGCGCATCCGGCCCGCCCTCCACCATCACCGCCCCGATGGAGACGGTCGGATAGATGTCGAAGCCCGCCACCCGCAGCGGCTGCTCCAGCGCGTCACGCACGCGATAGCTGGTGTGCGAGGCGGTCTTGGGCACGATGATGGCGAACTCGTCCTCGCCGATCCGCGCCGCCGAGGCGTCCTTGTTGAAGGCGGCGGCCAGGCGCGAGCCCAGAGCCGACAACACCAGGTCGGTCCGCTCATGCCCCAGCGCCTCGTTCAGGCGCCTCAACCGGTCCACGTCGCCGACCACGATCTCGTATTCGCCCGGCTGGGTCAGAACCTCGCCCACGCGCGCAATGAAGGCGCGACGGTCCAGCAGGCCTGTCAGAGTATCGCGATCCGATCCGGCGAACTTGGTCTCCAGCGCCACGACGCCGGCGGCGCGCAGTCCGTCCTCCAGCCAGACGCCGCGCCACAGGCAGGTCTCGGACCCGCGCATCCGCAGGCGTACGGCGACCTCGGCCCCCTCGTCCTGGGGCTTCAGCATGCGTTCGGCCAGGCTGCGATCCTGCGGCATGGCCAGGGCCACGAAGCCGGCGGCCGTGCATTCCGGGGCCAGCGGCCCCAGCCCCAGCGACCGCGTCGCGCCGGTGAAGCGCAGCTCGTCCGTCGCCGGCGTCCAGACCCACAGGGCCGTGTCGGCGGCCGCCAACGCCTCGATGGCGGTCGTGGCGTCCCAGGCCAGCGATCGGGATCGTGGTGTCACGCGTCTCGCCCTTCCAGACGGCCCCCGGCCGTCAACGCTCGTCCTCGACCAGGCCGAACAGCAGATGATCTGCCCACTCGCCGTTAATTTTCAAATAAGCGCGAGCCCGACCTTCGTTGCGAAAGCCCGATTTCTCCAGAACCCGACGCGAACCGTGGTTGCTCGGCAGGCAGGCCGCCTCCAGCCGGTGCAGTTTCAGCTTCTCGAACGCATAGCCGACCACCGCCTGCACCGCCGCCGTCGCCACGCCCTGACCGGAATGGGGCTGGCCGACCCAGTAGCCCAGCGTCCCCGTCTCTGCGACGCCGCGCCGCACGTTCGACAGGGTCACCGCCCCCGCCAGGGTCTTGCCGCCGTCCACCAGCACGAAGAAGGGCCAGGCGTGGCCCAGCTCCATCTCGCGCGCATAGATGGACAGCCGGCGCCGGAACGCCGCCTTGGTCAGGTCGTCGTCGGGCCAGGCCGGCTCCCACGGTTGCAGATAGTCGCGTGATCCGTCACGCAGCGTGGACCAGGCGGCATAGTCGCCCGCGCGCGGCGGCCGCAGCAGCACGCCGTCGCCCCGGACCACCGGCCCGGCCACATCGCTCATCCAGTCCAACAGGGCCATGACGCCTCATACAACAGGACGACTGTGGCCTGAACTCACGGTTCCGCCAAGACTGTCGCCGTCAGCTTCAACGCCAGTTCGCGGCCCAGACCGTCGGGCGCGCCCAGCATCGGCGTCAATATTTCACCGATCAGCCCCTCGGCGAACGCCATATAGGCCGCCGTCATGACCAGCGACCGCGCCCGTTCGGCCGCCCGGGGATCGTCGGGCGCCATGGCCGCCAGCCGGTCGGCCAAGTCCCGCACCACCCCGCCGAAGCTTTCCGCCCGCCCCTGTTCGCGCGCCAGGGCCAGCCAGGCCGCCATCTGCGACGCCCCGCCCTTGCCGAAGGCGTCGAAGACGACGGTCATCAACCGATCCGGCTCCACGCCCTCGCGCCCTTCGCCCGATCCTTTGTTCAGGCCGGCCTCGATCCGTTCGGCCAGATCGCGCACCATCGCGTCCATCAGCGCGCCCTGAAGCCCGGCGGCCGAGCCGAAATGGTGGATCAGATTGGCGTGGCCCACGCCCATCCGCTCGCCCACCGCCTTCAGCGTCACCGCCGCCGGGCCGCCGGACAGCAGCAGGTCGCGCGCCGCTTCCAGCGCCTCTTCGCGCGCTACCGCCCCGCGTCGCCGCTTCACCGGACTATTAGTTGACATTGATGTCAGTTAACTCCATATTCCGCTCGAAATCGAGGAGCAGAACCATGGCGAAATCCGCCACCCCCGCCGACCTCCAGATCAAGCCGCGCGACCTGCATATCGACCGCGAGGCCCCGACGCCACGCTGGTGGCTGAACGGCGACCCGTTCGGCACGGCAGTGATGAACGCTCTCAGTCTGACCTTTCCCGACGGCGAGCGGTTCTTCATCCAGTCGGTCAAGCGGTTCGCCAAGGATACGCCCGCGAACCTGGCCGCCGACATCCGCGCCTTCACCGTTCAGGAAGGCGCCCATACGCGCGAACACATGGCCTTCAACGCCATCACCGCCCGCGCCGGCTACGAGACCGCCGAGATCGAGGCCTATGTCACGGCCCGCCTCGACCTCGCCCGCGCCCGCCCGGCAATCGCCCAGCTGGCCGCCACCATGGCGCTGGAGCATTTCACCGCCGCCTTCGCCCATCGGCTTCTGGCCGACCCGGACCTGCTGAAGGGCTCGCCCCCCGACCTGGCCCGCCTGTGGCGCTGGCACTCCATCGAGGAAATCGAACACAAGGGCGTGGCCTATGACGTCTTCCTGCACGCCACCCGCGACCTCAGCCCGCTGAAGCGCTGGCGGTTGCGACGCTGGGCCATGTTCCTGACGACCCTGCTGTTCACCCGAACGGTGCGCGAGACGACCCTGATGCTGCTGAAACAGGACGGCATCGTCGGCTGGAAGGCGCGGTGGGGCCTGTTCCGCTGGCTGTGGCTGAAGCCGGGCCTGTATCGCCGCATGCTCGGGGACTATGTCGCCTTCTACAAACCCGATTTCCACCCGTGGCAGGTGGACGACCGCGACCTGATCGCCGACGCCGAGGCGGGCCTGGCCCAGCCCGCCTGATCCTTTGATCCGATCTCGCGACGGAGTTTACGCACCGACTGCGTTACACTCTGCGGGGACGGACCAGGAGAAGGCCATGGCTTCATCACCGACCGACGCCGCCATCGCCCTGACCCGCCTGGGTCTCGGCGCCAGGCCTGGCGAGATCGAACGCGTCGCCGCAGATCCGCGCGGCTGGGCCACGGCTCAGATCCGGCCCCAGGGCGCGCCACAGCCGTCCGGCCAGTTTGCCGACACCGCCGAACGCGTCGCCCAGTATGTCGACTATCAGAGCGACGCCGGTCAGGTTCGCCGCGACCGGCGCCCGCCCACGTCCATGGCGTCAGACACGGCGCAGACCGCGTCCGCCGCCGATCCCCAGGCCGTCGCCCGGCGCGAGGCCCGTCAGGCCGCGCGTCGCGACATCACCCAGGACACAGCCCAGGAGTTTCTGGCCCGCGCCCAACTGGGCGCCACGACCGACGACGGGTTCGCCGAGCGGTGGGCGCTGTTCTGGGCCAACGCCGTCACCGTCTCGGCCGTCAAGTTCGCCAGCGGCGCCTTCGTCGGCCAGTACGAGCGCGAGGCCATCCGCCCCCACGTCTTCGGCCGGTTCGAGGATCTGGTCCTGGCCGCCGAACAGCATCCCGCCATGCTTCTATACCTGGACCAGGCCCGCTCGGTCGGTCCCGACAGCATGGCCGGCGCGCGCCGCAACGCCGGGCTGAACGAGAACCTGGCCCGCGAGATGATGGAGTTGCACACCGTCGGCGCGGACGGCGGCTATACCCAAGGCGACGTGACCGAACTGGCCCGCGCCCTGACCGGCTGGTCGATCCCTACTGCGCGTGACCAAGGCCAGACCGCCAACCCTTCTCCCAACAGGCCCCGTCGGGCCCGAGCGATGGCGAACCAGATCGAGCCCGGCCCCGACGGCTTCGTCTTCCGCGCCAATGTCCATGAACCGGGCGTCCGCACGGTGATGGGCAAGACCTATCCGGCGTCGGGCCTGGCCCAGGGTCAGGCCATCCTGCGCGACCTGGCTCGCCATCCGGCGACCGCCAAACGCCTGTCGCGCCGCCTCGCCGCCCATTTCGTCGCCGACGACCCGCCACCGGCCCTGGTCGCCCGGCTGGAAGACGCCTGGACCCGATCCGGCGGCGACCTGGCCCAGGTCGCCCGCGCCCTGATCGATGCGCCCGAGACCTGGACGCCCCAGCCCGCCAAGATCAAGACGCCCTACGACTTCGTCGTCTCCACCCATCGCGCCCTGGGAACCCGGCCCCAGCGGATTCAGCCGCTGCGTCAGGCCCTGCTGGACATGGGCCAGCCGCCGTTCGCCGCCCCCTCGCCCGAGGGCTGGCCCGACGCGGCCGCCGACTGGGCCGGTCCCGACGCCCTGGTCAAACGGCTGAACTGGTCGCGCACCGCCGCCGACGCAGCCCAGGCGGCGGACCCGAACGCCCTCGCCGTCGCCGCCCTCGGTGCGCGCCTCAGCGAGCGCACGCGCCTCGCCGTCGCCCGCGCCGAAAGCCGGCCCGAGGCCCTCACCCTTCTCTTCATGTCGCCGGAGTTCCAACGCCGATGACCGCCCTCAATATGAACCGCCGCCGTCTGCTGGCCGCCGCCTCGGCCGGGGTCGGCCTGGCCTTCGCCGGACGGGTCGCCGCCCAGACCAACGGCCCGGCCAACAAGCTGGTCGTCGTCATTGCGCGCGGCGCCATGGACGGCCTGTCCGTCACCGTCCCCTATGGCGACCCCAACTACGTTCCGCTACGTGGCGGCCTGGCCATCGCCGCCCCTGGCGAGGCGAACGGCGCCCTGGCGCTGGGCGAAGGTTTCGGCCTGCATCCGGCGCTGGCCGGCCTGCACGACCTGTATGGCCTGGGCCAGATGCGGTTCGCGCCCGCCGTGGCCCTGCCCGTCCGCATCCGCTCCCATTTCGATGCCCAGGACGTGTTGGAGAACGGCGGCGAGGGTCTGCGTCAACAGACCGACGGCTGGCTGAACCGCGCCATCGTCGCGGCCGGCGGCACGTCGCTGAAGGGCCTGTCGATCGGCGCCCAGACGCCGTTGATCCTGCGCGGCGACGCCCCCGTCTCCAGCTGGGCGCCGGGCGGACAGGTGCGCGGCGGCGACCGCATCGCCTCCCTGCTGCAGGATCTCTATGTCGAGGATCCGATGCTGGGCCAGAACCTGGCGCGCGGCCTGGCGACAGAGGAACTGGTCGGCCAAGGGCAGAACATGGACGGCGACGAGGCGCGCGTACGCCGCAACGACGTCCAGGGCCTGGGTCGCGCCGTCGCCCGCCTGATGACCGGCGCCGAGGGGGCCGACATCGTCGCCGTCTCGCTGGACGGCTGGGATACCCACGCAGGCCAGAAGGCGCAGCTTCAGACACGGCTGACCGGCCTGGATCAACTGGTCACGGGCCTGAAGGACGGGCTGGGCGAGACCTGGTCGCGAACCGCTGTCGTCGTTGCCACCGAGTTCGGCCGCACCGCCCGCGCCAACGGCACGCAAGGCACAGACCACGGCACCGGCTCGTCGCTGTTGCTGGCGGGCGGGGCGATCAAGCGCGGCGGCCCCATCGGCGACTGGCCGACCCTGGCCGACAACCGTCTGTTCGAGGACCGCGACCTGGCGCCGACGATGGACATCCGTTCGGTGTTCAAGGGCGTGCTGCGCGATCATATGGGCCTGGACCGCGCCGCCCTGGACGCCCGCGTCTTCCCCGCCAGCGCCGCCGAGGCGCCGGCGATGGACGGCCTGGTTTAGAGCCTGATCGGCTGAGGTGGAATCGCTTCGCGATTCCGCTGATGCCGTGAATCAGGCTCCAGATTGATGCTGGAGCGAAATCTGAGCTGAGTTGGACTGCGTCCAACTCAACCGATTTCGCTCTAGCCGCCACGCTTGCTTTTCGCGGCGCAACGCCGCATCAGGACGCCATCACCTTGGACCCGGCCCTGTTCGCAGGCGACGGGTGGCTATCCCCGCCGCCGATCCGCTGGGAAACCGAACCGCCTTGAAACCGAACCATCGGGCGCGGCTCATCCAGATGAAATCCTGAAATGTCCATCATCGCCTCCGCGCGCCAGCAATGGCTCGCCAATCCTCGCCGCGACCTGCTGGCGGGGACCGTCGTGGCCCTGGCCCTGATCCCCGAAGCCATCGCCTTTTCTATCATCGCCGGCGTCGATCCGGCCGTGGGCCTTTACGCCAGCGTGGTCATCGCGGTGACCATCGCCTTCGTCGGCGGGCGTCCGGCCATGATCTCGGCCGCGACCGGGGCCATGGCCCTGCTGATGGTTACCCTCGTGCGCGACCATGGCATCGAATATCTGTTCGCCGCCTCCATCCTGTGCGGCGTGTTCCAGATCGTCATCGGCCTGCTGAAGCTGGGCCGCTACATCAAGTTCGTCAGCCGCAGCGTCATGACCGGCTTCGTCAACTCCTTGGCGATCCTGATCTTCCTGGCCCAGATGCCCGAGCTGATCGGCAGGGGCTGGATCACCTACGCCCTGGTCGCGGCGGCTCTGGTGGTCATCTACGGCTTTCCCCGCATCACAAAGGCCGTGCCCTCGCCCCTGGTCGCCATCGTCGCCATCAGCGCGGTGGTGATCGTGATGAAGCTGGACGTGCGCACCGTCGGCGACATGGGCCAGATGCCCACGACCCTGCCGATGTTCCACCTGCCCGCCGTCCCCCTGACGTGGGAGACGTTGGCCATCATCGCCCCGATCTCGGCGACCCTGGCCTTCGTGGGTTTGCTGGAAAGCCTGCTGACCGCCAATCTGATCGACGACATCACCGACACCCCGTCGGACAAGGATCGCGAGACGCGCGGCCAGGGCATCGCCAACATCCTGTCGCCCCTGTTTGGCGGCATGGCCGGCTGCGCCATGATCGGCCAGTCGATGATCAATGTGGGGTCGGGTGCGCGCGGGCGGCTGTCCACCCTGTGGGCCGGTCTGTTCCTTCTGTTCCTGATGCTGGTGCTTCAGGACTGGGTCGCGCAGATCCCCATGGCGGCCCTGGTCGCGGTCATGATCATGGTCTCGGTCGGGACGTTCGACTGGTCCTCGTTGCGGAACCTGCGCAGCCTGCCCTTCCAGTCTTCGGTGGTCATGATCGCCACCACCGTCACGGTCGTTTTGACCCACGACCTGTCAAAGGGCGTGATCCTGGGCGTGCTGCTGTCGGCGGTCTTCTTCATGCGCAAGGTCGGCAAGACGATCACGGTCACCGAGATCGAGACGCCCGAAGACGGCGTGCTGCGCTACCGCGTGTCAGGTCAGCTCTTCTTCGCCTCGGCCGACCTGTTCGCCGCCAGCTTCGAGCACCATGGCCATCCCACACGCGTCGAGATCGATCTCAGCGACGCCCATCTGTGGGACCTGACCGGCGTCGCGGCCGTTGACAAGGTCGTCTTCCGCTATCGCCGCCAGGGCGCGCAGGTCGAGGTGGTGGGCATGAACGACGCCGCCCGCACCCTGGTCGCGCGAGTGGGGCGGTTCGAGAAGATGCATCTGCCGGACGGGGCCGGCGCGCATTGAGGTCGCGTCAGGCGGCGCCGGACGCCTGTTCCGCCTCGGCGTTGGCGGCGTCCGGCTTGGGCATCTTGCAGATGCGGTTCAGGTCGGCGCGGATCGAACTGCCCTGAAAATGCGAGATCTCGGCGCCGGAATAACCCTCTCCGGACAAGGCCTTGACGACGTCGCCGGTGTTCAGACAGTCGGGCGAACGGGCGAGCTGGTAAGCGCGCTCCACGACGTGAGTGCGGTTCATGATGGGAGCCTTTCGTGCCCCTAACAACGTCCGCCAAGCTAAACCGTTCCGGCCGTTGAATTTCCTTCACATCGCCCGCGCTTGCATCCGTCACAAATATCTGCGCACATAGGCTTCGTCGATCTCTCTGCGTAACGCCCACTCTCTCTGCGAACGCACGAGTCAAGGCCGCTCCCATTCAGACCCGACAGGCCGCAGGGGCGTTCCCTCGGTCAACTTCTAACGGAGGTCTCAAAATGGCTACCGGCACTGTTAAATGGTTCAACCCGACCAAGGGTTACGGCTTCATCCAACCCGACGACGGCGGCAAGGACGTCTTCGTCCACATCTCGGCCGTCGAAGGCGCTGGCCTGCGCGGCCTGGATGAAAACCAGAAGGTTTCCTACGAACTGGAACGCGACAAGCGTTCGGGCAAGGAATCGGCTGGCCAGCTGCAAACCATCGGCTGATTTCAGCTTCACGGCTGATATGGCGACGGCGGCTCCTCACGGAGCCGCCGTTTTCAATTCCGGGTCTAGGCGGCCTTTAGCTCGGGCTCGTCTGCGAACGACTGGTCGGCAGGCTCCGTGGTGCAATCCACAGCCCAAATCTCCTTGGGATCGACCGTCGCGGCTGGGCGGGCTGCATCTCTTCGTTTCATATGGGCGCCCAGACCTACGAGCAACGACGCAAGAAAGCCGCCGAGGTCTAGAACCTGATGGTCGAAGTGATCTTCATCTTGATAGAGAGGCACATGGGTTCGCGTCCAATAACGCTGTTCCCCATATCAGCGTTCGACAGAGTATTTCGTTCCATTTTACTTATCGGGATCGAAATTCGAACCTTTAACGGTTGTGGCTTTTAGCGCCCATTTACGCGACATCGACGACACCATTGTATTGTTACGATTGCCGCGCCGATGATTGATTTCCGGCCTCGAAGAAATACTTCCCGACGAAGGCCGACTTCCATCCCCGCTCACGACGATCGTCAGGGCAGCAGTCTGGATTGCGAAACCCGACTTCATTGACGTTGCAGACCTATACGTGCGGGCCGCTTTCGGCCTTCTGCTCGCCGACCAGTTCGAACAGGAGTTCGGTCAGATCCGTCATCGAGGGCGTTCTATCGTCGATGATCGCAACCAACCTGACCTGTCCATGAGGCGTGAAGCGCGGCGCGATCATGGCCCAGTCGGCAAAGCGCCGATGCTGGATCGGCACGCGATCCACGATCACCATGTCGCAGTGACGCGTATCCATCGCGAGCTTCAACACCAGGACATCCAGCGACCCGTGCGACCCTTCCAGGACCTGGGCGAAGCGGGATGATGTGAACGCCAGGGCTCCGGTGATGTTGTTGGCCCGGTTGTTTCGAACCGACTGCTCGACGATGTCGGAGACGCCAATCAGCGCCTCCGCAGGCCGCGTCGAGCAGCTGACGTAAGCCAGTCGTTCCAATACCATTGGCTTTCGCCCCCCGATGCAGAGACGTGGTCACCTTCCACCGAGAGAGTCGAGTCGGCGCTCAGGCCGACCTCAGCCCTTCGTCTTGTCGATCCACGCCGCAAAGGCGTCCGTGAAGCTCTTCAGGAACGCCCTCGTATCGTCCTTCTTCAGCTTGCCGTCGTCGTCCAGCAGGTCGGCGACGTTGCCGATATAGGCCTCGGGCTGCTGCATCGTGGGCATGTTCAGGAAGACCAGGGGCTGGCGCAGGTGGTGGTTGGCGCCGAAGGCTCCGATAGCGCCGGGCGAGACGCTGACGATGGCGGCGGGCTTGCCCTGCCAGATGCTGTGGCCATAGGGGCGCGAGCCGACGTCCAGGGCGTTCTTCAGCGCGCCGGGGATCGACCGATTGTATTCCGGGGTCACGAACAGCACGGCCTGCGTGGTCTCGACCTCCTCGCGGAACCGTTCCCAGGCGGGCGGCGGGCTGTCGGTTTCCAGGTCGGGATCATAGAGCGGCAGGTCGCCGATCTCGATGGGTTCGATCTCCAGCCCCGGCGCCGCGAGCGCCTTCAGCTCCAGACCGATGGCGCGGGAATAGGATCCCTTGCGCAGGCTGCCGACGATCAGGGCGACGCGGACGGGCATAGGATTCTCCGGGGATGGGGGCGGGTTCAAGCGTCAGCATAACCGATCCGCGCGCCAGGATGTTCCGTCAGGGCTTGAACAGAGCCGTCGCGAATGCCTCGCCTGCCGGTCCCGCCGACTTCGGCCCCAGCACGGCGCTGGCCGCCTGGCCCGAGGCCAGCAACCGCCCGCCGACCGCCCGCACGTCCTCGACCGTCTGGGCTTCCAGCTGTTCGGTCATCGACAGGCTGGAGCGCGGCGCGCCGAAGATCAGGGTCTGGGCGGCGTTGCGGCCTGCCCGGCTCATCGGGTTTTCGTCCGACATCCACAGACCGGCCTTCATTACCGCCTTGGCCCGCGACAGTTCCTTTTCGGTCGGGCCGGTCTCGGCCATGGCCCGCACCTCGGCCGCCGCCACCTCGGCCAATTCCTTGGCCCGGTCCGCCGCCGCGCCGGCATAGATGCCCAGCACGCCCGTGTCCTCATACGGCTCCTGATAGGCGTCGATGGCGTAGGCCAGGCCCCGCTCCTCGCGCGCGCTCTGGAACAGGCGGGAGGCCATGCCCCCGCCCAGGATTTCGCCGAACAGCCGCATGGCCGACAGGGCCGGATCGGTCGCCGACAGGGCCGGCAGTTGGAACACCAGATTGGCCTGTTCGATCTTGCGCGTCAGTTTCGCATGGCCGCCGACGAAGGCGGCCGGCGCGGGCGCCTCGACCGGGGTCGCGACCGCATCGCCGAACCAGCGCTCGGCCAGGGCCAGCAGTTCGGTCTCGTCCACTGCGCCCGACACCGACACCACCATCCGGTCGGGCGAATACAGCCGCGCGCGCCAGGCCTCGACGCTGGCCTTGTCCGCCGGCTTCAGACTGTTGATCGAGCCCAGGATCGGCCGACCCAGCGGCTGGCCGGTGAAGGCGCGGGTCTGGACCATTTCGAACACATGGTCGTCGGGCGTGTCGAAGGCCTCGGCGATCTCCTGGGCCACCACGTCCTTCTCGCGCTCGATCTCGGCGGGGTCCAGCGTGGGGCGGAACACCAGGTCCGACAGCACCTGCATCGCCAACGGCAGCGACCCGTCCAGACCCCGCACCTCGAAACTGGTCCGCTCGTATCCGGTGGAGGCGTTGATCGTGCCGCCCTCGGCCTCGATCCGCTCGACGATCTCGCGCGCGGCCATGTCATCGGCGCCCTTGAATACCAGATGTTCCAGCAGGTGCGACCAGCCGGATCGATCCAGCGGCTCCCACCGCGCCCCGCCCTTGACGGTGACGACGACAGCCAGGGTCTTGAGCCCCGGCATGGGGTCGCAGATGACGCGGACTCCGTTCGACAGGGTGTGGAGCGTAGCGGTCAGGGGGTGTCTTTCTTCATTCGGCGTCGAAGCAGGGCCACATAGAAGCCCGCCAGCGCGATCGCCAGTCCGAACCACGTTAGGGCGTATCCGAAATGATTGTTGGAAAAGGCCGCCGGCGGCGCGGACGGCCTAAGCGCCGGAAACTCGGGATTGACGGCGGTGACCGCGAACACAGCCTCGGGCCGCACCGGCCCCGTGACGTTCAGCGCCTTGGCCATGGCGGCCGTGTCGCGGGCGTAGAAGCGGCCGTCCCTCGGCGCAGGGCTCATGGCGCCCGGCTTGTCGAAGGTGCGGAACTCCCCGACCATCACCAGCGGCAGGGTCGTCTCCACCACGCGCGGCCGCGCGGTCACCCCGTCGCCGACGAAGCCCCGGTCGATCAGCAGGCTGAAATCGGCCCCCGCCGGCTTGCACGCCGAGATCAGCCGAACCCCGGCCTCGCCGTCATGGATGGACTGAAGCTCGATGAAGGGCGCGCTGGCGAGGCCCGGACAGACGATCAAGGCCTTGCGGAACTCCAGATCGCCCGCGCCCAGAACCTGGTCCAGCGGCGCAGGCGGTTTCGCCGCCGCCGCATCGGCCGCCGCGATCAGGCCTTCCTTCCACTTCAGCCGCTCGACCTGCCACACGCCCAGGCCGATCAGCAGGATCAGGGCGAGGACCGTCAGCACGGTCAGTATCCAGGGAAAACGTCTCATAAATCCTCCTCCGTGGAGCGCAGCGGAACGGGGGAGGGGGACCGCGAAGCGGTGGAGGGGGCGGAACCTCGCACCGAGTCTGGGGTCGCCCCCTCCACCACGCCAGGCGTGGTCCCCCTCCCCCGCTCCGCAGGGGAGGATCCATCCACCTGATTCCGGTATTGCAGGCCGATCATTAGCCCCCGCCCCGGCCGCATCAAGGCCAGCGACAGGGCCACGACCAGTGGCAGCCAGACGATCAGATGCACCCACATCGGCGGATGGTATTTGATCTCGACGAACAGGGCCGAGAACCCGACGATAAAGCCGGCGATCTGCATGATGAAGCTGGCCGGGCCGTCACCCGTCTGGATGGTCGTGTAATCCAGGCCGCAGACCGCGCAGGCGGGCGCCACCTTCAGAAAGCCCGCGAACAGCGCGCCCTGCCCGCACCGGGGACAGCGCCCCCGCATCGCCGCGCGAACCGGGGTGTCGCAAACGACGACGGCGCGGGACGATCCCTCGTCCCGCGCCGCCTCAAGGTCTTCAGGACCGTCTTGGATCAACCGAAGACGACATAGACGAAGGCGAACAGGAACAGCCAGACCACGTCCACGAAGTGCCAGTACCAGGCCGCCGCCTCGAAACCGAAATGCTTCTGCGGAGTGAAGTCGCCGGCTAGCAGGCGGATCAGGCAGACCGCCAGGAAGATGGTGCCGATCAAGACGTGGAAGCCGTGGAAGCCCGTCGCCATGAAGAAGATCGAGCCGTACAGACCCGAGTTGATCGCTTCTTCGTTGAAGAACAGCTTCTCGTGCAGGATGTGCTGATACTCATAGGCCTGGACGCAGGTGAAGATCACGCCCAGCGCCACGGTGATGCCCAGGGCGATCTTGGCGCCCTTGCGGTCGCCGACCTGGATCGCGTGGTGCGCCCAGGTGACGGTGCAGCCGCTGAGCAGCAGGGTCACGGTGTTCAACAGCGGCAGCTGCCACGGCGACAGCACCTCGACGCCCTTGGGCGGCCAGGTCGACCAAGCCTTGGCGGTGTCGGCCCAGGTGCCGACTTCCGGCGTCAGGGCGCGGGATTCATGGAACAGCGCCATATCGAAGAACATCCAGAAGAAGGCGACGAAGAACATCACCTCCGACGCGATGAACAGGATCATGCCGTAGCGCAGGCCGATGGACACGACCGGCGTGTGATCGCCCGCCTTGGATTCCTTGATCACGTCCGCCCACCAGCCGAAGGCTGAGATCAGCACGCCGGCCAGACCGGCGAAGAAGACGCCCGGCTTGCCCTCGGCCAAGAAGTTGGCGGCGATCGGGCCGCCATCGGCCGGGGCCAGACCCTTCATCCAGATCACCGCGCCGATGAACATGATGGTCGCAGCGGCGGACGACAGCAGCGGCCAGGGGCTGGGCGGCACCAGGTGATAGTCGTGCTGCGGAGTGGCGTGGGCGTCAGCCATGTATCGCGTCTCTTCGTCGGCCAGAGTCGGTTGTTATAGCGGCTATAGCGTCCCCGTTTGCCCGACGCCAGAGCCGCGCCGCCTTTCGGCCTTGTTCAAGGCTGGGACACGCCGACATCTTTTCTCGTCACCCTCGGGCTTGTCCCGAGGGCCCATGCTGGATGCGTCTCCTATCTCACGGATGTTGCACAAACCGGAGCTCACGACTGGCTTCGAGTCAGACCCGCCGTAGGCTCTCGGGACAAGCCCGAGAGTGACGGTGACTTTGTACTCAGGAGTGGGATGTCTTCAACGCCGCGAACGCCTTGGCGGAAAAGGCTGACAGCGGCTGGGGCAGGTCGTTCAGGTCGAACCAGCCGATATCCGACAGCTTGTCCGGTTCGGTCAGCGTCGTCTCGCCGGTGAAGTCGCGCGTGACATAGATCAGCGACACCCAGTGCTGGCCGTCGGCGGGAATGATCTCTTCGGCCAGGCACAGGAAATCGACGGCGCCGATCTTCAGCCCGCTCTCTTCCTCGGCCTCGCGGCGGGCGGCGTCGATGGATCGTTCCATCAGGTCGACCTTGCCGCCGACGATGTTCCAGAACCCGGCCTCGGGCGCCTTCAGCCGCTTGCACAGCAGCACCCGCCCATCGGCGCGCTGGATCACCAAACCGCAGCCGACGCCGGGAAAATCGACGCCGGGCCTTGCTAGAATGGGCTTGCTCAAGCTTTCGGCGCGTCCGGGGACGGATAGAAGGTGTAGCTCAGGGTGATGTCGCGCACGCCCTTGGCCTCGCGGTCGGCGGCCATTTCGGGGGCGATGAAATACTGCATCGGGAACTGCCGCGTCTCGCCGGGCGCCAGCGTCTGGTCGGTGAAGCAGAAGCATTGCAGCTTCAGGAAATACTGACCCGTCTGTTCCGGCTCGACATTGTAGCTGGCCCGCACGAAGAGCGGCTTGTCCGAGGTGTTGGTCACGTCGAAATAGGCCAGACCCGTCTCGCCGATCCGCACGCGCTGCGTCGACTGTTCGGCCTTGAAGGTCATGGGCAGGCCGCGGACATTGGTGTCGAACCGCACCAGCACCGTCTCGTCCAGAACCGTGTCCGAGGCCTTGTCCGCCTTCATCGTCGTGCCGCCGAAGCCGGTGACCTGGCAGAACATCCGATAAAGCGGCACCGCTGCGAACGCCGCCCCCGTCATCCCCATCACGCCCAGGACGCAGGCGATGGCGATCAGATTCTTGCGGTTCGCGTTCATTTCGTCGTGGTCCCCGTCGCCGCCTCCAGCAGCGCCCGCTCGGTCGCCTGGTTCTGCTGCAGCCGCAGGACGGTGGTGGTGAAGACCAGCACGATGAAGGCGACCAGCGCCGTCGCGATCCAGACGTTGCGGCGCTTGCGCGCGCGAAGTTCCTCAGGCGTCAGACGCATGGTTTTACGCTCCCAGACCGGACAAGGCCTCGACCAGAAGGGCCGAGAACAGGGCCATCAGATAGAGGATGGAAAAGGCGAACAGGTCACGCGCCGGTTTGGCCTGGGCGCGCACATCATACAATGCGGCCTCGCGTCCCACGGCCTCGGCCTTGTCTGGCTCGTCGCCCGCACGCGACCGATAAAGACGCAGCGCCAGACCCAGGAAGCCCAGGCCGCCTGCAACCGACACCACCAGATAGATCAGGCCGCCCAGGCCCACGAAGGCCGGGGCGATAGCGACCGGCACGAACACCAGGGTGTAGAGCAGGATCTGCAACCGCGTGGACTTCGCCCCGCGCGCCACCGGCATCATCGGAATGCCCGCCTTGGCGTAGTCGCCGGCCGAATAGAGCGCCAGCGCCCAGCTGTGCGGCGGGGTCCACAGGAAGATGATGGCGAACAACAGCCAGGCCTGCCACGGCGCATGGCCCGTCGCCGCCGCCCAGCCGATCACCGGCGGAAAGGCGCCCGCCGCCCCGCCGATGACGATGTTCTGCGGCGTCCGACGCTTCAGCAGCAGGGTGTAGAAACCGGCGTAATAGACGATGGTCATGGCCAGCAGGCCCGCCGCCAGCCAGTTCGCATTCATGCCCAGCAGCATGACCGAGAACAGGCTCAGGATGACGCCGAACGCCATGGCGTCGTTCTTGCGGACACGTCCCGCCGCCACCGGCCGGCCGCGCGTGCGCCGCATCAGGGCGTCGGTCTCGCCTTCCAGCGCCATGTTCAGCGCGCCGGCCGCGCCCGCGCCCACGGCGATGCACAGGACGGCGATGGCCGCCACCAGCGGATTGATCGATCCCGGCGCCACCACCAGGCCCGTCGCGGCGGTGAACACCACCAGCGACATCACGCGCGGCTTCAACAGCTGGAAGAAGTCCTCCGGCTGCGCGGTCGAGATGGCGGGTGTGTTGAGGTCAGTCGGGGTCACGATGGTCATCTTCTACACCGTCACCCTCGGGCTTGTCCCGAGGGTCCACGTCTCCGCGATACGAAAAGGGCCTCGAACATTCCGCCCGAGGCCCTTCGCAGTCTTTTGAGTCCGTTTCCGCCGTAGGCCCTCGGGACAGGCCCGAGGGTGACGGAAGGGATTTAGTGTTCTTCTTCCTTGATCACAGGCAGTTCGTTGAACTGGTGCGTCGGCGGCGGCGAGGACAGGGTCCACTCCAGGGTCGTGGCGCCTTCGCCCCACGGGTTGGCGACGCCCGGACGACGACGGATCGCCGCCTCGGCCAGCATGATCAGGAAGACCAGCACGCCGAACGCCGTGATCGCATAGCCGACCGACGAGACGTGGTTCCACAGGGTGAAGGCCTCGGGATAGTCGATGTAGCGACGCGGCATCCCCTGCAGACCCAGGAAATGCTGCGGGAAGAACACCAGGTTCACGCCCACGAACATGATCCAGAAGTGGGTCGCGCCCAGGAACTCGTTGTACTTCACGCCGAACATCTTCTCGAACCAGTAGTAGAAGCCCGCAAAGATCGCGAAGACGGCGCCCAGCGACAGCACATAGTGGAAGTGGGCCACGACGTAATAGGTGTCGTGCAGGCTGTAATCGATGCCTGCATTGGACAGGACCACGCCGGTTACGCCGCCGACGGTGAACAGGAAGATGAAGCCCATCGCCCACAGCATGGGCGTCTTGAAGCTGATGGACCCGCCCCACATGGTGGCGATCCAGCTGAAGATCTTCACGCCCGTCGGCACCGCGATGATCATGGTGGCGGCGATGAAATAGGCGCGCAGATTGATGCTCATGCCGACCGTGTACATGTGGTGCGCCCACACGATGAAGCCGACGAAGCCGATGGCCACCATGGCGTAGGCCATGGCCAGATAACCGAACACGGGCTTGCGGCTGAAGGTCGAGACGATGTGGCTGATGATGCCGAAGCCCGGCAGGATCAGGATGTACACTTCCGGGTGGCCGAAGAACCAGAACAGGTGCTGGTACATGACCGGATCGCCGCCGCCGGCGGGATCGAAGAAGTGGGTGCCGAAGTTGCGGTCCGTCAGCAGCATGGTGATGGCGCCGGCCAGGACGGGCAGGCTCAGCAGCAGCAGGAAGGCGGTGATCAGCACCGACCAGGCGAACAGCGGCATCCGGTGGATCGTCATGCCCGGCGCGCGCATGTTCAGGATGGTGGTGATGAAGTTGATCGCGCCCAGGATCGAGCTGGCGCCCGCGACGTGCAGGGCGAAGATCGCCAGGTCGAAGGCCGGCCCGACGTGGCCCGTGGTCGATAGCGGCGGATAGGCCGTCCAGCCCCCGCCGAAGCCCTTGCCCGGCCCCCCGTCGACGAACATCGACAGGATCAACAGACACCAGGCGGCGACCAGCAGCCAGAACGAGATGTTGTTCATGCGCGGGAAGGCCATGTCCGGCGCGCCGATCATGATCGGCACGAACCAGTTGCCGAAGCCGCCGATCATGGCGGGCATGACCATGAAGAAGATCATGATCAGGGCGTGGGCCGTGACCACGGCGTTGTAGCCGTGCTTGGACTGCTCGACGAGACCCAGCAGCTGGATCGACGAGCCTTCCTTGAAGATCTGGATGCCCGGCTCGGCCAGTTCCCAGCGGATCAGGCCCGACAGGGCGCCGCCCACGATGCCCGCCATGATGGCGAACATCAGGTACAGGGTGCCGATGTCCTTGTGGTTGGTGGACAGGAACCAGCGGGTGAAGAAGCCCACCTTTTGGTCGTCGTGATGATGGTCGGGGGCGTGACCGAGGTCGGTCGCGTCGCGGGTTACGGTAGCGTCAGCCATGTGTCTGCTCGCCTCTTACTGGGCGGCCGACGCGGCGGGCGCCGCGGCGGGAACGGGTTGGGCGGCGGGGACAGCCGCAGCCGCCTCCGGGGTCGCGGCGGCTTCGCCGGCGGCGGGCGTTTCGGCGGTCGCAGCAGCCGGAGCGGCGGCGGCGGCAGGCTCGGCGACCTTGGGGGTCATCGATCCGCCCTTGGAGGCGATCCACTGTTCGAACTGGGCCTGGGTCACGACCCGGATCTCCAGCGGCATGAAGGCGTGGTCGACGCCGCACAGTTCCGAACACTGGCCGTAGAAGACGCCGGTGCGCTCGGCCTTGAACCAGGTGGTGTTGATCCGGCCGGGGACGGCGTCGGTCTTCAGACCGAAGGCCGGCAGGGCGACGGCGTGGATGACGTCGGAGGCGGTGATGACCAGCTGCACGGTCTTGCCGACCGGCACGACCATCGGCTCGGTCGCGGCCAGGCGATAGGGCACGCCCTTGGCCTTGGCTTCCTCTTCCGGGAGCATGTTGGAGATGTATTCGGCGACACCCTGGTCCGGGTATTCATAGGCCCAGTTCCACTGGTTGCCGGTCACCTTCACCGTCAGGTCGGGCGACGGCATATTGTGATAGGCGAACAACAGGCGGAACGAGAACAGGGAGATGAAGACCAGGATCACCACCGGCAGCACGGTCCAGACGATTTCGACCGCAGTGTTGTGACTCCAGCGCGCAGGCGTCGGATTGGACTTCTTGTTGTAGCGGATCACGATCCAGGCCAGCAGGCCCAGCACCAGCAGGGTGATGGCCGTGATGATCGGCATCAGGATGATGTCGTGGAACCAGATGGCGTCGTGCTTCAGCGGCGCAGCGGCCGCCTGAAGACCGATGCCGTTCGGCGTCGGCTGGCCCATCAGATCCTGCGCCCACGTCGGCGTCGCAGCGAACACCGCCAGTCCGGCGCCCAGGACGATCGAAGACGCGCAAGCCGCAGCGCCCTTCAACGTCCCCCGGGCTCGCTTGCCCATCCCCATATGAGACTTCCCCATAAAACCGTTATGCAGCAGACACTTGCGAATGGTTCGCAAGAAATCACACTGGCGCGATTCCCACGCCCGGCGATCTCGGTCACCTATCGGATCGCCTTCGGCTTGCCAAGCGATCAACGCCATTGACGCCCCGAAGCGGCCGCGAACCTGCCTCGATTAAATCGCTGTCATGTTTCGCCAGCTACCTTGCGTCACAAGATACCTTGCCGTAGTCAATGGACATCAACGGGAGAGCCGAGGTGCCTGAAACCATCGAGATACAGCTGAAGAAGGGAGTGCTTGGACTGTGCGTCCTGGCGCTTCTGAACCGGGCGGACAGCTACGCCTACGAGATCGCCAGCCGCCTGTCGGACGCGATCGATATGGGGGAAGGAACCATCTATCCCCTGATGCGCCGCATGCAGTCGGACGGACAGGTGGAGACCTATCTGGTCGAATCCTCCGCCGGGCCTTCGCGCAAATACTACCGACTGACCGAAGCGGGCCGGGGGGCGCTCGCCGCCCAAACCGCCGAATGGTCCGCCTTCACCAAGGCCGTCGACGCCATCGTGGCGAACGACGCCGATCAGGGAGCCGCACAATGACGCGCGCCGAGTTCATCGACCGCTTGAAGGAAGGCCTCGTCGGCCTGCCGACCGCGACCGCCAACGACATCATCGCCGACTATCAGACCCATTTCGACGACGGCATCGCCGCCGGCCGGACCGAGGCCGAGGTCGCCACCGCCCTGGGCGATCCGATCCGCCTGGCCCGCGAGCTGAAGGCCGAGGCCGGCATCCAGCGCTGGCATCAGGAGAAGAACCCCTCCGCCGCCGCCGCCGCCGTCTTCGCGGTCCTGGGTCTGGGGGCGCTGGACATCCTGATCCTGCTGCCCCTGCTGATGGGCGTGGTCGGGACCGTGTTCGGCTTCTTCATCGCCGCCATCGCCCTGTTCATCTGCGGCGGCGTGATCATGGTCGCAGGACCCTTCGCCGGCTTCCCCGGCGGACCGTTCGCGGCGATCCTGATGGGTCTGGGCCTGATGGCCGGGGCCGTCTTCATCGGTGCCCTCTTGGCCATCTTCACCATCTGGCTGGTCAACGGCGTCGTCTGGTTCGCCCGCCTGCACTATCGCCTGCTGAAGCCGGCGCTGGAGTCCTCGCCCAATCCTTCAACATCTGGCCAATCCACCTCGACCTCGGGAGTTTCGGCATGATCCGCACATTGTTCATCATCGCCGGCGCCGCCCTGGTGCTGTGCCTGGTCACCGTCGGCGGCGCCCTCGCCATCGGCGGCCACGACCTCCAGCGCCACGGCTGGGCCTGGACCTTCAAGGACGACAACGGCGAAAGCGTCCGCTTCGAGCGGGTCAAGGGCGGCGGGACCGACGACCTCGGCCCCCTCACAACCCGCACCCTCCCCTGGACCGGCGGAGAGAGCCTGACCGTCGATTCCAGCATCGACGTCGACTACGTGCAGGGCGACGCGAACACCGTCGTGATCACCGGGCCCAAGGGCCTGACCGACCGGGTCCGCCTGGTCGACGGCCGCTTCGATCTGGGCGACGGCGACGAGCGGGTCGTGTTCGGCTGGGACAAGGGCAACTTCTCCGCCCGCTCCGAGCGCGACGAGCTGAAGGTCGTTGTCACCGCGCCCAAGGTGAACCGGTTCACCGCCAACGGTTCCGGCGACCTGCTGATCAACGGCTATGATCAGCCTTCGCTGAGGCTGGACATCTCGGGCTCGGCCGAGGTGACGGCGTCGGGTCGCACCGATGCGCTGGACCTCGACATCGCCGGCTCCGGCGAGGCCTCGCTGGCCAGCCTGACCACCCGCGACGCCACGGTGGACATCTCCGGCTCCGGCGACGCCCGCATCGCCCCCACCGGCGACGTCCGCGTCACCATCGCCGGCTCCGGCGACGTCGCCCTGGCCACCCGCCCCGCCAACCTGAACAGCACGGTTTCGGGATCGGGCGACATCTATCAGGATTGAATACGACCAAGTCTCCTCCCCGCTCTGCGGGGAGGGGGACCGCGACCCGAAGGGCGGCGCGTAGCAGCCAAGCGGTGGAGGGGCTCTTGAAGACCCACTGACATCAGGGATGTATCAAGACCCCCTCCGTCTCTCCGCTGCGCTCCGAGCCACCTCCCCGCGAGGCGGGGAGGAGACGATCAGCGACCGTCCACCCTTCACCCCCCGCCCCATTCCCGCTAAGTCACCCGCATGACTTTCGCCCCCCTTCCCGACGCCGGCGCCAACTGGGTCGACCGCCATGCGCCGGAGGGACTGAAGCCGTGGCTGAAGCTGGGGCGGTTCGACCGGCCCATCGGCATCTGGCTGCTGCTGCTGCCCGGTTGGCAGGGGATCGCCCTGGCCCTGGCCCAGTATCGGCTACCGCCCGGCCTCTATGATCTGTGGCTGTTCGTCGGCTTCGCCATCGGCGCCTGTCTGATGCGGGCGGCGGGCTGCGCCTTCAACGACATCGTCGACCGCGACTTCGACGCCCAGGTCGCCCGTACCGCCCAGCGCCCCATTCCGTCGGGCCGGATCAGCGTCAAACAGGCCTGGGCCTTCGTGGTGGCGTGCAGCCTGATCAGCCTGTTGATCCTGCTGACCCTGCCGACCATCGCCATCGGGCTGGGCGTCGGCTCGCTGGCCCTGGTTGCGGCCTATCCCTTCATGAAGCGGATCACCTGGTGGCCCCAGGCCTGGCTGGGCCTGACCTTTAACTGGGGCGCCCTGATGGGGTTCGCCGCCGCTCTGCCTCTGGCGGCCGCAGCCCTTCTGCTGCCCGCCGATATCGCCGGCGAGTTCCGTCCTTTCCTGTGGTCCCCCGCCAGCGACAGCGGCCATGCCGTCGCCCTGGCCTGGCAGGCCTATATCCCCGCCGTCCTGTTATGGATCGGCGGCGTGTTCTGGACCCTCGGCTACGACACGATCTATGCGCTTCAGGACATCGAGGACGACGCCATGATCGGGGTGAAGTCCTCGGCCCGCCGTCTGGCCTCGGCCGTGCGGCCGGGCGTGGCGATCTTCTATGTCCTGACCGTCGTCACGGCCGCCCTGACCGGCCTCGCCGCCGGCCTGGGTTTGCTGTTCTGGTTGGGCCTGGTCGCCTATGCCGCCCATCTGGCGCGTCAGGTCGCCCGGCTCGACCGCAACGACGGCGCCCTGGCGCTGAAACTGTTCAAGTCCAATCGCGAGGCCGGCTTCATCTTGCTGGCCGCCATCGCGCTCGGATCCCTGGTTTGATGAAGGAGCCTCTCATGTCTCACGCCGCCCGCCTCCTCCTGCTGTCCGTCGCCGTCGCCGCGACCCTGGCCGCCTGCCAGCGCAAGGAGGACAAGACCCAGGCCCCGGCCAAGGCGGCCCCCGCCGCCGTCGCGCCGGCCGTCTCCAACACCCCGGTCGGCTATGACAGCAAGACCCCCTACGCCACCGTCAAACTGACCCTGCCCCAGGCAGTCAAGACCACGCCCGCCCTGCACGCCGCTCTCTATGCCGACATGGTGCGCGACCTGAAGCAGTTCGAGGAAGGCGCCCAGGCCGATCTCAGCGAGGCCGGCGGCGGCCCTAACCCCTATGAGAAGACCATCGCCTTCGCCCCCGGCGCCGAGACCGCCAAACTGGTCAGCCTGGCCCGCACCGATTTCGAGTTCACCGGCGGCGCCCACCCCAACACCAGCTTCGCCTCGGTGATCTGGGACAAGACGACCAACAAGCGGCTGGGCTTCGCCGACCTGTTCCGGCCGGGCGCGGACCTGTCGGTGCTGGACAAGGCCCTGTGCGCCGCCGCCAACGCCGCCAAACAGGCCCGCTCGCCGGGGTCGGAAACCGCCACCTTGGACGGCAAGATGTGGACCTGCCCTAAGGCCGTCTCGACCCCGTTCGTCCTGACGCCGGGCACGACGCCGGGCAAGGCGGGCGGCGTCACCTTCCTGATGGGACCGTATCAGATCGGCCCCTATTCGGACGGCCCCTACTGGATCGCCCTGCCGCAATCGGCCTTCCGCGCCCTGCTCGCCCCCGCCTACGCCGACCAGTTCGACGGCGCCCCCGCCAAGGCCGGCGACGTGACGCCGAAGGTCAACTAAAGCCCGCTCATCCCGGCGAAAGCCGGGACCCAGCGCTTTGGGCGTTCCAACGAATCCTGTCTCGCAGCGCCGTCGATCCGGAACGCCGCGCCTTGCGAAAGAACTGGGTCCCAGCTTTCGCCGGGATGAGCGGATCAGGGGTGCGCCAGGAACCCGTCCACCAGCTCGGCGAACCGCTCCGGCTGGTCCGCCATGATGAAATGCCGCGATCCATCGACCCGGATCAGCGTCGCGCCCGGCAGCGGGGCGTACTGGTCACCCCAGGCTCGGTCCGCCTGGGCGGCAGACGCGCCGCCGTCGGCGTCCGCAGCATAGAGCACCGTGACCGGCAGCCGCATGGCCGCAAGGCCCGGACGGGCGTCGGTCAGGAAGACGTCCTTCATGGCCGCGCCCATGGCCTTTCGGTCCGACTTCGTGGTCCATGCGACCAGCCGCTCTCGCAGCGCCGGATCGCGCGTCATGCCCTGGGCGCCGGCGATCTGGGCCGATCGGAACGCGTCGTCCGACAGGGAAAGAATGCTTCGAACCGTCTGCTCCGCCATCGGCGCCATGGTTTCGACGGTCATATCCGGACCGCGCAGCGCGCCGAAGAAGGGCAGGCTGTCCACGCTCATCAACCGGCCGACGGCCTCGGGATGGGTCTGCGCCAGCCGCAGCCCGATCAGCGCCCCCAGGGAATGGCCGATCACCGCCGGCCTCTCCAGCCCCTGCTCGCGGACATAGCGCGCCAGATCATCCACCACCGGCTGGACGAACGGGCCGTCGCCATGACTCCAGGGCTCGCCTGCAAAGCCGGCCAACTGCACCAGATGCACCCGATGCGTCGCCTTCAAACGCTCGGCCTCGACGCGCCACACCTCGCGCGAACTCCCAAAGCCGGGGATCAGGATCACGTCAGGCCCCGCCCCCACCACCTCGACCGACAGCCGGTCCGAGACAAAGGGCGCAGCAACGGACGCCACAGGGGTCGCGGTCTGAGCGCGGGCCTGATCGTTCGCAACGGCGCAGGCGATCAGAACGCCCAGGATGACCGCCAGGCGCGGAGGGGCGAAGACGCCCCGGCAAGGGCGAATGAGGTTCGACATCACAGTCTCCAATTGTAAGGTTATTCTGACTTTTTAGTCAGCCCGCGTGCGAGTTCTCGAAGATCTCTTCGACCGGCCGTTCGAAGACGGCGGCGATGCGGTAGGCCAAATCCAGCGACGGATCGTGCCGCTCGGTCTCCAAGGCGATCACCGCCTGGCGCGACACCCCCAACGCCTGCCCCATCTGTTCCTGGGTCCAGCCGCGCTCGACCCGCAAAAGCTTCAGACGGTTCTTCATCGGCTGGTCTTTATGAAGGGCGACACGACGCCATACATCGCCCAGAACAGCGGAACGATCAGCCAGGTCTGCATATGGGGCGCTCGGGCGAAACTCTCGCCAAAGCCCCAGAAAGTGGCCACGGCCATCGCAAGGCCCGCCGCCACGATGAACTGTTTGGCGGTCACGCCGCGCACGAACTCGTCGCTCTCGCGCATCAGCGCCAGGGTCGCCCAGATCTGACCGATCACCGGCGCGGACAGCACCGCCGCCAGCCCCCACGCCGCCGGCGTGCCCACGACCTCATCGAACGCGTCCGTCGTCATCATCGACACGCAGATCGCGACATAGGGCACGGAAAACGCCATCGTGCGGATGATATAGCGTCGGTGCGCAGGCGTTCCGCTTTTCCAGGCAGCAAACATCTTGGCTCTCCTTGTGTAAGGACAACCTGACACCAACCCAATGTCATGTCAACCTGACTTTTTGTCAGGCCCGCCCCACATCCCGCTCCCGCTTTGCCGCCGCCGCCCGGACCACTAGGGTGCCCCGATGACCATTCTCGATCCCGCCGCCTTCATCCGCGCCAACACGCGGCTTCAGCCCGTGCCGCATGCGCCCGAAATCTCGTTGTGGCTCGCCGATGAGATCACCCCGATCTGGCGGCTGACGGAGGAGGAACTGGGCGAGATGGGCGTGCCGCCGCCCTTCTGGGCCTTCGCCTGGGCGGGGGGACAGGTGCTCAGCCGCTACATCCTCGATCATCCGCACGAGGTGGCAGGCAAGCGGGTGCTGGATTTCGCCGCCGGCTCGGGCCTGGTCGGCGTGGCGGCGATGCAGGCGGGCGCGGCCTCGGTGCTGTGCGCCGACATCGACCCGTTTTGCCAGGCCGCCGTCGCCGCCAATGCGCGGGCGAACGGCGTGGCGCTGGACTTCACCCAGACCGATCTGCTGGATGCCGCCCCGCCGGATGTCGAGGTCATCTGCGCGGGCGACATCTGCTACGAGCGCCCGATGACCGACGCCGTCCTGGCCTGGCTGGCCCAGGCCCGCGCCAGGGGAACGCGCGTCCTGATCGGCGATCCGGGACGTACCTATTTCCCGCGCACGGGCCTGGATTTCCTGGCCGAATACCGCGTCCCGACCTCGCGAGAACTGGAGGACCAGGAGATCAAGCGGTCCTCCGTCTGGGCCATGCCCTAGGCTGTTTGGCCGTCGTGACGCCCTTCGCCGAATTCCTCGATCATCTTGGCGTTGAAGGCCGGGATGTCGTCGGGCTTGCGGCTGGTGACCAGCCCCCGATCCACCACCACCTCTTCGTCCACGACGATCGCGCCTGCGTTCTTCAGGTCGGTGCGGATGCTCTCGAAGGACGTCATCGTCCGCCCCTTGACCACGCCCGCCTCGATCAGCAGCCACGGCGCGTGACAGATGGCGGCGACCGGCTTGCCCGCATCGAAGAAGGCCCGCACGAACTTCACCGCATCGGCGTCCGCCCGCAGCAGGTCCGGGTTGGCGACGCCGCCCGGCAGCAGCAGGGCGGAATAGGTCGAGGCGTCGACCGCCGCCACTGCCTTGTCCGCCGTCACCTTGTCGCCGGGCGTCAGGTGGTCGAAGCCCTGGAACTCGCCGGCCTTCAGCGAGACGATCTCGACCACCGCCCCCGCATCCTTCAGCGCCTTCATCGGTTCATTCAGTTCGATCAACTCGACGCCGTCGGTCGCCAGGATGGCGACGGTCTTGCCGGAAAGGGTCTGGGCCATGAGGAATACGCTTTCTGTAAAAGGGGGTCGGCGCGATGAACCCACGGCAAGTCAAAGGGTTGCGGCTCCGCTTGGCGCGAACGACCGCCCGCACCACATAATCCCCATGCGATCGATCCTGACCCTGACGGCCTTACTGGCGGCGACCGCGACACCCGCCCTGGCCCAGACCTATCCTCAGCCCGGACAGCCCTACGGCGCCTATCCGGGCGGCGTCCCCGCCGCCATCGCCGACCAGCACCGCTACGAGAACGACCGCCTGCGCTATCGGGCGCAATCGAATGCCGATCAGGCCCGCCAGCAGCAGATCGAGACCCAGCTGCGTCTGCGCGCCATCGAAACAGCGCGCGAGCCGACGCAGCCCTATGCCCTGCCCGCTCGCCCGCTCTACACCCCCGAGCAGGAGCGGGCCTTGGGCGCATCCGCCGCCGAACGCCGCCAGCAGACGGCTCAGGGCATGAGCCAGATCGACGCCTGGCTGGATCGTCGCGACTGACGCATCCCTTCCCTTCCCCCTGCGTTCCGGCCTAGCTTATCGAGGATCGGGCGGAGGGATACGACATGCGCTGGCAAGGTGGACGACAGGGCGGCGGCGGCGTCGAGGATCGGCGCGGCCTGGGCGGCGGCGCCATCGCGGGCGGCGGCGTGGGCGTGGGGGTTTTGGCCATCATCGGCTACCTCGTCTTCGGCATCGATCCGTCCACGACGACCCAGCTCGCCAGCCAGTTCGGCGGCGTCGGCGCAGAACAGCAGCAGGGTCAGACCGGCACGCCCAAGGATCAGGCGGGCCAGTTCGTCGATGTCATCGGCGGCAATATCAACGACGTCTGGGCGCAGAAGCTGAACGGCTATCAGCCGCCCAAGGTCGTCCTTTACGAACAGGGCACTCCGACCGGCTGCGGCTTCGGCCAATCGGCCATGGGGCCCTTCTATTGCCCGACTGACAAGACCGTCTATCTGGACCTCAACTTCTGGCAGGAGATGGAGACCCAGTTGGGAGCCTCCGGCGCCGACTTCGCCCGCGCCTATGTCATCGCCCATGAGTTCGGCCATCATATCCAGACCCTGACCGGCACGTCGGATCAGGTCCGCCAGGCCCAGCAGCGCGCCTCCGGTCAGGCCGAAGCCAACCAGTATTCCGTCGCGCTGGAGCTTCAAGCCGACTGCTACGCCGGCGTCTGGGCCCGGAACGCCTCGGCCGTTTCGAACGGTCAAGTCGCCCTGGATGCTGGCGAGTTCGAGGAAGGCATGAAGACCGCCCAGGCCATCGGCGACGACACCCTGCAACGGCGCAGCGGCGGCCGCGTCTCTCCCGAAAGCTTCACCCATGGCTCTTCTGCGCAGCGGGTGGAATGGCTGCAGCGCGGCTATCAGTCGGGCGACCCCGCATCCTGCGACACCTTCGGCGGCGCCTGACCGCCGCCTGTTCCCGACAACGACTGATTGACTGATTATGCATGACCGCGCCGGCCTGACCGCACGCCCCGAAGACCTGATCGACCTGGATGCCCTGCTCGGCGCCTATGAGACGACGCGGCCCGACATGACCGACCCGATGCAGCGGGTCGTGTTCGGCACCTCGGGCCACAGGGGATCCAGCTTGGACGGCGCCTTCAACGAAGCCCACATCCTGGCTATCGGCCAGGCGATTGCCGAGTATCGCGCTGCGCAAGGCATCGACGGCCCCCTGTTCGTCGGCCGCGACACCCACGGCCTGTCCGAGCCCGCTTGGCGCACGACGTTGGAAGTCCTGATCGCCAATGGGGTCGAGGTCCTGATCGACGCCCGCAACGGCTTCACCCCCACCCCAGCCGTGTCGCACGCCATCCTGACCCACAACCGCACGAACACGAGAAAAGCCGACGGCGTCCTGATCACCCCGTCGCACAATCCGCCCCGCGACGGCGGCATCAAATACAACCCCCCCTCGGGCGGTCCGGCAGGCGGGGAGGCTACCGCCGCCATCGCCGCCCGCGCCTCGGGCACAGAGGACGTCTACAAGATCTACGCCGAATCCTTCCTCGGCCCCGACCACCTGGCGACCGTCCAGGCCGAGGCCCGGGCCGTGGTGGCGACGGCGCTGGCGGGCTAAATCAGGCCCTCGACCCACGCCCTCAACGGGTTGGCGGGATCAGACAGCAGCTTGATCACCATGCCGATGCAGATCACCACCAGCAGCGGGCGGATCAGCTTGGGCCCGAACCGCATGGCCGCGTGCGACCCCAGCCACCCGCCCAGCACCTGACCCACCGCCATGATCAGGCCGATGGCCCACAGCACATGGCCGCCGATGGCGAACACCAACACCGACACCAGATTGCTGGAGAAGTTCAGCGCCTTGGTATGGGCCGTGGCGCGCGTCAGCCCCATCCCCATCAGGGTCACCAGGGCCAGGGCGAAGAACGATCCCGCGCCCGGACCGAAGAAGGCGTCATAGAAGCCGATCCCGCCCGCCACAGCCCCGAAGGCGAAGGGCGTCAGCCGCGCATGAACATCCTCGTCGCTGGCCTTGGGTCCGACTAGGAAATAGACCGCGATCCCCGCCAGCAGCAGGGGCAGCAGCACCATCAGCCAGGTCGCATCGACGAAACTGACCACCACGGCGCCCAGGGCGGCGCCGATGACCGTGGCGATCAGCGGCCATTTCAACAGGGCGAAGTCGATCCGCCCCTTGCGCCAGAAGGTCCAGGTTGCAGACGCCGTGCCGAAACTGCCCTGGATCTTGTTGGTGGCGATGGCCGCCACCGGATTGACCCCGACCGCCAGCAGCACGGGCACGGTGATCAGGCCGCCGCCCCCGGCGATGGCGTCCACGAACCCCGCCGCCACGGCTGCGGCGAACAACAGGGCTATGATTTCCGGGGCAAACTCAATCATGGCGCGGACCTAGGCCGTTCCCCCTCGCCGATCCAGCCTCGATTTCGTCAGGCTCCGACCGTAATCTCCATCGGCCGTTCCACGAACAGGCCCGGCCGGCCCAGATCCAGCGCCAGACGCCGGTTCTCGAACGCCGCCATGCCGACCAGCGCCTTTGGAAAGCCCGGCACGGCGACGTCGTCATATATGGCGACCGTCGCCTGACGATACAGTTCGTCCCCTATCGTCAGGGTGCGGACGATCACCGTCTCCGCCCCCACCACGCCGCCCAGGACGATGCTCTGGCCCGCAGTCCGTTCGCGTCCGTCCAGCAGGCCTGCCGCCTGCGCCGTCTCGCGCGTCACGGCCAGCACCGCCGACGCGCCGGTGTCGATCACCGCATTGACCATCGCCCCCTCGACCGTGATCGCCGCCTGCAACGCCTTGCCCGCTCGCGTCACAGTTATGGACGCCAGCGACGGCGGCGGTGTCCAGCCTTCGCGCGCCAGGAACCGCATCCGATGCTCGGCCGTATCCAGCTCCAGCACAAGCTCGCGCAGCACGTCCTGACCCAGGATCAGCGCCGCCCCCAGCCCCTGTTCGCTCGCTAACGGTCCCAGCCCCAGGATCGCCGCCCGCAACCCGTCCAGCCGCAGGGCACCCACAGGCCCCCCGATGACAATGTCCAGCGTCGTCCCACGCCCCACCTGCGCATCGCCGCCGACGCCGTAGGCCACCATGGGAATATTGAAGACGTTCGTCAGCCCCAGCGTCTCGACCAGCGACCGGTCGATCACCGAATATTGCGCGCCGGAATCGATCAGCGCCCGCACCGGCTTGCCGTTGACCGTCACCTCCACCGTCGGCGTCGCCGCCCGAGGCTCGGCATAGGGCAGCCAGCCGCTCGATCCGCCCGCCGCAAGGACGACCGACGGCCCCCTCCACACCACATGATCGCGCAGCCACCAGGCCCCGCCCACACCGCCGGCGACCAGCCCCAGCCGGATCAGAAGATCGCGTCGTCTCATCGCCCAGACATGGACCGTCGCGACGACCGACGCCAGCGGGGGAATGGTCGCAACGCCCTTTGGGCAAGAACATGCGCTCAACGCTTGTCAGAAGTCGAAGCCCGGCGACCAACGCGCCACAACATGCGAAAACCCGACAAAATCATCCCTGATGCAGGCAGAAACCGGATGACGCCGCCGCCCTGTCTGGCTACGACCTCAACCATCATGAGCACCTCCAGCGCCCGCTACGTCTCGACCAGAGGCCCAGTTTCGAACCTGGCGCCCGAAACCGATTTCTCCGACGCCCTGCTGCGCGGCATCGCCCCCGACGGCGGCCTCTATATGCCGAACGCCTGGCCGACCCTGTCGCCCGACGTCTGGACCGGCGCGCCCGACTACAAGTCCATCGCGCTCCAGGCCATCGCCCCCTTCATCGGCGACGCCCTGCCCGCCGGCGCCCTGGACCGCTCCCTGGACCGGCTGACCGCCGGTTTCGACCATCCGCTGGTCACGCCCCTGGTCGAGCTGGAGCCCGGCCTGTTCGTGCTGGAGCTGTTTCACGGCCCGACCGCCGCCTTCAAGGACCTGGCGATGCAGCTGGTCGCCAGCCTGACGGACGAAGCCCTGGCCGCCTCGGGCGAGCGCCTGACCATCCTGACCGCCACATCCGGCGACACCGGCGCCGCCGCCGTGCGCGCCTTCGCCGGCGCGAAATCCGTCGATCTGGTCGTGCTCCACCCGCTGGACCGCGTCTCGCCGGTGCAGCGCAAACAGATGACCACGGTCGAGGCCGACAACGTCCTGAACCTGGCCGTGCGCGGGGACTTCGACGACTGCCAGCGCCTGGTGAAGAGCCTCCTCGCGGACGAAAGCCTGCGCCAACGTGGCCGCCTGTCCTCGGTCAATTCGATCAACTGGGCGCGGCTGGCCGGCCAGATTCCCTACTATGTCTCCGCCACCGCCCAGCTTGGCGAGCCCGCGACCTTCGTCGTGCCGACCGGCAACTTCGGCGACGCCTTCGCCGGCATCGCCGCGACCAAGATGGGCCTGCCGTCCAACGGCTTCGTCGCCGCCGTGAACCAAAACGACGCCCTGGCTCGCGCCATCAACGACGGCCTCTATTCGCGCCGCGCAGCGGTCGAGAGCGGCAGCGTCTCGATGGACGTCCAGGCGCCGTCCAACTTCGAACGTCTGGTGTTCGAGGCGACCGGCCGCGACGCCGAGGCCACGCGCACCGTGTTCGAGACCTTCGCCCGCGACGGCGCCGTCGCCTTCGATCCCGCCCTGCTGGCGGCTTTGCGCACCCAGGTCGGCGCCGTCTCCATCGACGAGACCGAAACCCGCGCCGAGATCGCCCACGCCCATGAGGCCTGGGGCCGCGTCGTCTGCCCGCACACGGCCGTGGCCCTCGCCGCCGCCCGCCGCCAGGACCGCTCCAAAGGCCCTGTCGTCGCCTTGTCCACCGCCCACCCGTCCAAGTTCGGCGCCTTCGTCTCGGATGTTCTCGGCTTCGAACCCGAGTCCGCAAACGTCATCGCCGCCCTGGGCGACAAGCCCGAGCGGTTGACGGTGATTGATGGGACGATAGAGGCGGCGGTGAACGCCGTGGCGGCCTTTTCAGGCCGCCACTAAACGCTTCTAGCGACGACCGCCGCGGGTCAGCATGCCCAGCAGCATCAGGCCGACGCCGGCGACCGACAGGGTGGTGACCAGCGGACGCTTGCGCGCTTCGGCGGCAACGGTGCGGGCCTTGTCGCGGTAATCGGCGGGCACCTTGTCAACCAGGCGATCGACCGAATCCATCGCCTTGCCGAAGGTTTCCAGCGAACGGCCCTTGGCGTCGTTATAGGCGCCCTCGACCTGCATCTTCTGATCGCCGACCAGATTGCCGAAAGCCTTTTGGGCCTTGCCTTGGGCTTGCGAAGCGGCGCCGTTGATTTGTTCGTCGGTCATAGTGTCATCCTTGGGGAGAGAGCGGCGATCTCGCCGTTGCTGCATCAAAAGCCCGGTTACGCTTTCGGTTCCAGCGACGAGCGGACGCAGGGCGACGAACTCGTCTCTCCCTCCCCGTCCGGGGAGGGTGGTCGCGCAGCGACCGGGTGGGGGCGGCCCGGCAGGGACGCACTTGTTGGATCAAGCAAAAGTCTATCAGGCGTCGCCCTGCCCTCCCCACCCGACCTCGCCTGCGGCTCGGCCACCCTCCCCGTCCGGGGAGGGAGAGGGAACGTCGCACCATCCTATATCGGGAAACGAGGAGACTTGATTTCAATCACTTGCCGGCCGACAGCGACATTCGACCTTACAGCTCCGAAAACCGTGGGACACTCTCCCTCCGGTCTTTGACATCGCCGCCACGCACGCTTTCTCAAGGCGCATCCCGTCTGCAGATTGAGACGAAGTGCACACATTGCACCCTGTTTTTCAGCCCGCCTCAGGCCGGCTCCACCGCACGCCAGTGGTCCATGCGGCGCAGGAAAACCGCCGGATCCTTGGGAGTCACCAGGTTGGCCGGGTCGTGGAAGATCCGGTCGTGCAGCCGCGTCACGGTGAACCGCAACGCCGCCGCCTCGCCGAGCCGAGGCAGGGCCGCCCGCTCGGCCGCACTCAACGGCCGCACGGTCTCATAGCCGCGCCGGAACGCCGCCAAAGCCTCCGGCACGGCCCGTCCCTCGGCGTCGAACCCCCAGGCCGACAAGGCGATGGCCAGGTCGTAGGCGAAGGCGCCGGTGCAGCCGAAATAGAAGTCGATGACCGCCGATACGGCGCCGTCTTCGAACAGGATATTGTCCGGAAAATAATCGGCATGGATCGCCCCACCGGGCAGATCATCCGTAAACGGATCACCCAGACGCGCCAACGCCGCTTCGACCCGGTCCAGCAGCACCCGATCCTCTCCCGACGCCGCCGCCGCGCACCGATCCGCCAGCCTGCGCCACATGGCCGGTCCGACCGGGTTGTCGCGTCCCAGTTCGAAATCGGCCGCCATCAGATGCAGCCGCGCCAGCACCGCCCCCGCCGCCGCCTGATCGGCCGCCGACGGCGAGCGCAGCCAGGCGCCGGTCTTCCATTCGATCACCGCCGCCGCCCGCCCGTTCAGCCGCCCCAGCCAGTCGCCCGCCCGGTTCTCGATCGGCGTGGGACAAGCAAAGCCACGCGACGCCAGATGCGCCGTCAGCCCCAGGCAAAAGGGCAGCGACGCCTCGTCCGTTCGCCCCTCGAACAGGGTCAGGACGAAGCGCCCCTGTGTCGTGTCCAGCCGATAGTTGGTGTTCTCCACCCCCTCGGCGATGGCCGTCAGTTCGACCACCTCGCCGATGTCATAGCCGGCCAGGAACCCCCTGGCCTGGGCCAGGGAAACGGGGGTGAAGACGGCCATGACCTAGTTCAGGCCCGCATCGGCGCGGCGCGCCCGCACGATCTCGGCCAGGTCCGCCATGATGCTTTCGGTCGTGGCCCAGCGCCCGGCGCCTCGGCCCCGGCAGCGCCACACCCGGCCGTCGGCGCCGTAAACCTTCAGCGCATTGCCCTCGCCGCGCAGGTTGGAGAACAGGGGATCGCCGTGGTCGGCGCTCAGCGACACCGAGGGGCTGATCACCCCGTCCTTCAGGTGCGCGGCGCCGATCTGGCGCACCCCGCCCTCGGCCGAGGTGGCCTCGGTCAGGTGGTCGCGCGGCACATCGCCGTCGGGAGACCGGCCGAACGCCTCGTGGCACAGCAGCCGCACCTTGGCCGCCGCATCCAGGCCTTCCAGGTCCGACGAGGGGTCTTCCTCCGCAAAGCCCGCCGCGCGGGCGTCGGCCAGGGCCTCGTTGAAGGCCGCGCCGTCGCCCAACCGCTCCAGCATGAAGTTGACCGTGCCGTTCAGCACCGCCTCGAATCCGACCACCTCGCCGGCCGCGCGGGCGGCGCGCACCGTCTCGATCATCGGCGATCCGCCCCCGACCGAGGCCGACCAGAAGATGCGTCGGCCGTGCGCCTGGGCCAGGGCCTGCAGCCCGCCCGGATCGCGGCTGACCGCCTGCTTGTTGGCGCTGGCCACGTCGCAGCCGGCCTCCAGCGCGGCGCGGATCACCGCATGACCCGCCTCGCCTTCCGACAGGGCCTCCAGCACGATGTCGGGCTTCTTCGCCCACAGATCGTCAGCGTTCGCCGTGAACAGCGAGGCCGGACAGGCCACGTCGCGCGCCTTCTTGGGATCGCGCACCAGCACCCCGACCACGTCGTAGCGGGGATCGCTGAGCAACCGCCCCAGCACCCCGCCGCCGACCACGCCGCACCCCGCGACTGCAACCTTCAGCGGCGGCAGGGCGGGCGCGGGTCCGGGCGGAGCCGACTTGTCGCCGATGACCGTGCCGTCGGCCCGGTCCAGCGCCGCCACCTCGATCTCGACCCCCCGGCTTTCGCCCAGGTCGATGGCGTCATGCTGCACCAGCGCCCCGCCCAGTTTGCGCGCCACGTCCCAGGACGCGCGGCGATAGCGCAGGGCCGGGGCCGTATTGTCGTTGGGATCGTGGTCGTAAAGGCCGTCCACATCCTTGACCAACCGCACCTTCTTCAGCCCCAGTTCGGCCGCCAGGAAGACCGCCGTCAGGTCCGATCCGCCGCGCCCCAACAGGGCCACCTTGCCGTCCGGCCGCACCGCGCCGAAGCCGGGAACCACCACCACCTCGTGCCGGTCCAGCGCCTGTTTCAAATGGTCGGGCCGCAGGCCGCTGGGCCGCGAATGCTCGGGCTCGCCTTCCGCGACGATGCCCAGTTCGCGCACCGACAGGGCGCAGGCGTCCAGGCCGATCCGGTCGCAGGCGATGGCCACCAGGGCCGCCGACTTCTCTTCGCCCAGGGCTACATAGCCGGGCAGCAGGTCGTTGGAATGGGCCAGGCCCAGCGCCCGCGCCTCGCCCAGCAGCCGGTCCGTCGCCCCGCCGAAGGCCGAGACCACCGCCACTACCTTCCGCCCCGCCCGCACATGGCCATAGACGGCCGAGGCCACCAGCGGCGCCTCGGCCGGGCTGCGCAGGATGGACGAGCCGAACTTCAGCACGACCACTTCGGGGGCGAGCTGACTGCTGGGGTCGAGGCTCTCGGAAGGTTCTACGACGGCGAGTGAGGCGGACATTGGGGTTCTCGAAAAAAGTCGGGATGGGGTGGGGTGAAATAGAAAAACCCCGCCAGGCGGACCGGGCGGGGTTCGGGTTCTGCGGTTGCCGGGGTTCGGCGCGCTAAACTCGTCCCGCCCGTGAGGGCATGGTGATGGTGGTGGTCGTGCCGGTGGTAATCATGCCGAAACGCGTCGCGGCGAGGCCAGCGACGGTGGAAAGTTCGGCGATGATCGAGCGCTGTTGCACAGGGCTGGTCCGGTTGAAATCTGACCCTAGGGTGATTGGACCACCCCCATCCTGTCAAGCGGCCATGGATGATTTTTTCACGACAGGCTGCTTTTAGATCATTTCACACCCGCCCACATCGCCCGACGGCGACTAATGGCATGAATTTTCCGCTTGACCGGCGCCGCCTGTTTGATCAACGTAAAGTCACTCATCAAGACCAGCCGAGGGATTAGGCCCTTTGACGCTGGGGCAACCATCGGGTCTCACAGCTCGAAACGGTGCCAACTCCTGCGAGATTCTTCGGGATCGCGAGAGATGAGTGGAGCATCGGCGAGACGACGCTCCACGATCTGTCACCGCATCGAGCCTTGCTGAGCGAGAACGATGCGGAACGACGATGACCCTGGCTGAAACCTCCCTGTTCGAAGACCCCGACTGTCGCATCGCGTCAGCCAAGACGCCTGCCCGTGAACGCGGCGGCGCTCGCGATGTCATCGTGCCCATTCCCGCCGACTTCCGCCTGGCCTCGGGCGAACGGCTGAACCAGCCCAATATCGTCGGCCGCCTGCACGGCCGGATCGGCGCGCCCGTCGTCGTCGTCGCCGGCGGCATCTCGGCCGGTCGGTTCGTCCACCGCACCGAGACCAATGGCCTGGGCTGGTGGTCCGGCGCCGTGTCGGTGCGCGGCCCCATCGACCTGAGCCGGTTCCAGGTCCTGGCCGTCGACTTCGCGCCCGGCGCCGAGTTCGTCGAGACCCCCGTCACCATCACCACCCACGATCAGGCCCGCCTGCTGGCCCTGGTGCTGACCCATCTAAAGATCGAGCGCGTCTCCGCCTTCGTCGGCTGCTCCTATGGCGGCATGGTCGGTCTGGCCTTTGCAGAACTGTTCCCCGACTGGGCCGAGCAGTTGATCGTCGTGTCCGCCGCCCACCGCGCCCATCCCCAGGCCACGGCCTGGCGCGGCATCCAGCGCCGCATCCTTCAGTTCGCCGTCGCCGCCGGCCGCCCGGAAGAGGGCGTCGCCCTGGCCCGCGAGCTGGCCATGACCACCTACCGCACAGCCGAGGAATTCCACGACCGGTTCGAGACCACCGCGCCCACGGCCGTCGGCGGCGCCTATCCCGTCTGCGACTATCTGACGGCGCGCGGCCAGGCGTACCGGACCCACACCACCCCGGCCCGCTGGCTGTCGATGTCCGACTCGCTGGACCGCCACAGCGTGACGCCCGAGGCCATCACCACCCCCGTCACCCTGATCGGCTTCACCTCCGACCGGCTGGTGCCGATCGACGACATCCGCGAGCTGGCCGCGCGGTTGCCGACCCTGTGGCGCTTCGTCGAGGCGCCCTCCCTCTATGGCCACGACGCCTTTCTGAAGGAGGACGCCTTCGTCGGCGACATCCTCCGCGCCGCCTTCAAGGATATCAAAGCATGACCCGTCGTCCCCCCGAACGCTCGGCCAATCCGCACACCATCGCCGCCCGCACGGGCGTGGATACGGATACGGCCCACGGCGCGGTCATGCCGCCCCTGTATCTGTCGTCGAACTATTCCTTCGCCGGCTTCGAGCAGAAGCGGAAATACGACTACAGCCGCTCGGGCAATCCCACGCGCGACGTCCTGGCCGAGACCCTGACCGAATTGGAAGGCGGCGCCGGCGCCGTGATCACCGCCACTGGCATGGCTGCGGTGGATCTGCCCCTGACCCTGCTGGAGCCCGGCGACCTGCTGATCGCCCCGCACGACTGCTACGGCGGCACCTGTCGCCTGCTGAACGCCCGCGCCAAGAAGGGCCATTTCGAACTGCTGCTGGTCGATCAGGGCGATCCTGTCGCCTTCGAGGCGGCGCTTGCTCTGAAGCCCAAGCTGGTTCTGGTCGAGACCCCGTCCAACCCCCTGCTGCGTCTGGTCGACATCGCCGACATCTGCACCCGCGCCCATGCGGCGGGCGCCAAGGTCGTCTGCGACAACACCTTCCTGTCCCCGGCGCTGCAGAACCCGATCAAGCTGGGGGCCGACTTCGTCGTCCATTCGACCACCAAATTCATCAACGGCCATTCCGACGTGGTGGGCGGCGCCGTCATCTCGGCCGACGCCGAGGACTGCCAGACCCTGGCCTGGTGGGCCAACTGCACCGGCGTGACCGGCTCGCCCTTCGACGCCTATCTGACCCTGCGGGGCGTGCGTACCCTGTTCGCCCGTATCGAGCGGCAACAGTCCACGGCGGGCAAGATCGCCGAACTGCTGGACGCCCACCCGGCGGTCAAGGCCGTCCACTATCCCGGCCTGAAGTCCCACCCCAGCCACGCCCTGGTCGCCGCCCAGCAGGCTGGCCCCGGCGCCATGCTCAGCTTCGAACTGGAAGGCGGGACCGAGGCCGTGCGCGACCTGGTCGAGGCGCTGGAGATCTTCACCCTGGCGGAATCGCTGGGCGGGGTCGAAAGCCTGATCGCCCACCCCGCCACCATGACCCACGCCGCCATGACGCCGGAACAGCGCGCTGTCGCCGGCATCGGCGACGGCCTGGTGCGCCTGTCGGTCGGGCTGGAGCATGTCGAGGATCTGATCGCCGACCTGTTCCCGGCGCTGGACGCCGTGGTCCCGGCGAAGGCCGAAGCCGCGTAAGTTTTCGCTTGCAGGAGGGACCGAACCGGGGCAAATGCGCCGCCCCGGCCGCGGTCCCTTCGTCTATCGGTTAGGACGTCAGGTTTTCAACCTGAAAAGAGGGGTTCGACTCCCCTAGGGACTGCCACCGCGGCCGGAATCGTTAGAAATCACGCAGCTTCAGCCCAAAAGGGCTGGCTTTTTGTACGGTTCTTTCCACGATATTTCCGCTGCGTTTTCCGCGTTGACGGCGCAACCGGAGCGATACTATTCGCACGTGGATCGTCGAACTTTCGAGTCGTCGTTCTAGGTAGGCTCGGGGGAGGCCCAAGAATGGATCAAGCGATATGTCCGCGCTGCGGCGCGCATGGCAGCAACGTCTCGCATTCTGCGGAATCATGGGAGTGCAGCCTCTGCGGCTACCAGTCGAGTGGATGGGTAGATGAGGCTGCTGCGTTAGCTGAGGATGCGCGAGAAGCGCTTTCGCGAGGTGAAGCTGGCCGAGCAATGCAGCTTGTCGAGGAGGGGCTTAGACTTAAATCTGACGAAGGCGACCTTATCGCACTGAAGGCACAGGTGGAATCGCATCTCTCGGCGCTACGCCGTGGCGATGTCGTCTCGACCGAAAGTCCCGCTGCTTTGATAGAGGCGGAAAACTACCATTTGCAGGCGACCTTCGTGCTGAACGAAGTTCAGGCGAACATTCAAGTCTATGGCAGCAACTCGATGTTGACGGGGGCGAGGCCCGCCAATGTCGATCTCGGCCTTCAATACATCGACCGCAGCCTGGAGCTTTTCCCGGACAATCCAGTCTATCTCAACACGAAGGCATTGTTGCTGTCGGACGGCAAGGGGGACAAGGCAGCAGCCAAGCCGCTATTGGAGCGAGCCGCTGCACTGGCCCCGAGGGATATAAACATCCAGAACAATCTGAAGGCTATTTCGGATAGCGGGTGCTTTATCGCTACCGCCGCATTCGGGACGCCATTCGGGGAAGAGCTGCACGTCTTGCGTGGCTGGCGAGATCGAGTGTTGCTTCAGCGTCGATCAGGTCGAGCATTTGTTTCGGCTTACTATGCTGTCAGCCCAGCTATTGCCGATACGATCCGGGGAAACGGCCTCGCGAAGGCCGTAACCCGAACCCTTCTTCGACCGCTGATCGCTTATTTGAAGCGCCATTCTAAATAATCGTATGCCGGGCGAGTGGGCCATTAGAATGCGGTCACGGGCACCCTCAAAGGTAATTTGGTCTAAAGTGCTCCGATGCCGGATTAAGGTTTCAGTAACCATTCTGTCCGGAACCGGGCATTAAGTGTTTCGATTCATGGACTTTTTTCGGACGCACTCAGGAACTATCCACAGGGATTGTGGTTAACCCACCGTTAGCTCGGCGCAGAAGCGCCTCTCCCTCCTGAACCGAGACACCCATGTTCATCGCCATCGCCCGCCCGGCGGTGGAGCCCCAAGGCCCCGACGCCGTCGCCGTCCCCGGCTCTCCCGCCATCGCCGAACTGTCGCCCCGCGCCCTGCATGCGCGCCTTCTCGAAAACGCCGCCCTGCGCAGACTGCGGGGGCAGGAACGCCGCCGCGAACAGCGGATGGACGACGCCGACTATTGGCTTCACGCCGCCCCGATCGCCGTCAGGAAGGCCAGCGCCCTGCGTGAAGAGCGCAGCTTCGCGCCCTTGCCTTAATCAGCGCAGTTCGGGCGTCCGGCGCCGCAGAGAGGCCTTCAGCTTCTCCAGCTTCTGGCCCGCCGACTTGGGCCGCACGCGCTTGCGGTGCTCCAGCCCGCCGCCCCACAGGGCATGGACAGGCGCGTCCAGATGCGGATGGCGGTCGTGCTGGTGGACGATGGGGCTGACGCTTCCGTCGGGATTGACCACCTTGCCGCCCGCAAACGTCAGAGCATCGCCCGGCGTCAGGCCCAGGGTCGCCACGCGGCCGTAGTTGGCCCGGATCGACGCGCCGACCAACCCCTGATGGATCGCCATGTTGAAGCCCGCCTGATCGGCGCCGAAGGCTCCACCGAACTCCGAACGCGGCGTCGCCGCCAGCGACAGGATCAGCCGCGACAGGCGCGAGACCTCGGCGCGCGGCCCCAGGATCGTGCCGACGCACAGACAGGCCATGTCGGCTAAAGACGCCGCGATCCCGTCGCCGAACAGGGCGCGCAGATATTTCATGTTGAAGGCGTGCTCGGCCAGCGGCGCCCCGGCCTCGACGAAGGCTTCCAGACCCTCAGGCGCCGGCGCGAACGGCGCGGCCTGGAAAATCACGTCGCGCACGTCGCAGGCCAGGGCCGCGCCGGGACGATCCCCCAGCAGACCGGCGAAGGCCACGAACCGCTGCATCACCGGATGGGGCGCCCATCCGCGCCAGACGGGCGCATCAACGGCGGTCACGTCATTCTGGGCCAGGAAGGCGCGCAGGGCCGGCTCGGCGTCCACGACCAGGGCGACCGGACCGTCGAACACCGCCCGCAGGGACAGGACGAAGGGGGCGATGTCGGCGGCGTCGTATCCGGTGGCGTAGCCGACCACCACGTCGCCGTCGGGCAGGGGCGCGATCCCGCGTCCGACCTCCAGCGCCTGGGCCAGCCAGTCCAGATAGTCCGACCGGACAGCTCCCTGTTTCATGGCGTCAGCGCGGCCCCATCAGGTCGGCGAACCGGTCGAACAGATACAGGCTGTCGGTCGGTCCGGGCGAGGCCTCGGGGTGGTGCTGAACGCTGAAGATCGGCTTGTCCTTGACCGCGATGCCGCAGTTGGTGCCGTCGAACAGGCTGACGTGGGTTTCAGTCACGGCGTCGGGCAGGCTGTCGCGATCGACGGTGAAGCCGTGGTTCATCGACACGATCTCGACCTTGCCGGTGGTCAGGTCCTTGACCGGATGGTTGGCGCCGTGGTGGCCCTGATCCATCTTCACGGTCCGGGCGCCCAGGGCCAGGGCCAGCATCTGGTGACCCAGGCAGATGCCCATCAGGGGTTTTCCGCTGGCGACCAGCTTTTGAATCTCGGGGACGGCGTATTCACCGGTCGCGGCCGGATCGCCGGGGCCGTTCGACAGGACCACACCGTCGGGATTGCGGGCCAGAACCTCTTCAGCCGTCGTCGTCGCCGGAACCACCGTGATCCGCGCGCCGGTCGAGGCCAGGGCGCGCAGTATGTTGCGCTTCACGCCATAGTCGATGACGACAACGTCCTTGCGCCCTTCAGTCTTCGGGTGACCTTCCGGCCATTCCCACAGGCCCTCGTCCCATTCGAACGCCTGCAGCGTCGAGGCGGGCTTGGCCAGGTCCAGGCCGACCAGGCCGGTCCAGGCCTTCGCTTGGGCGACCAGGGCATCCAGGTCGAACTCGCCGTTCGGATCATGGGCGATGACCGCGTGGGGGGCGCCCTTGTCGCGGATGATCTTGGTCAGGGCGCGGGTGTCCACCCCGGCCAGACCCACCACGCCGCGACGCTTCATCCAGTCGTCGAAACTGGCGTCGGAACGATAGTTGGCCGGATCGGTCGGCACGTCGCGGAAGATGGCGCCCCGCGCCGAGGTGTCGGATCCGCCGCCGATCTGTTCGATGTCCTCGACATTGGTGCCGGTGTTGCCGACGTGCGGGAAGGTGAAGGCCAGAATCTGGCTCATGTAGGACGGGTCGGTCAGGATTTCCTGATAGCCGGTCATGGCGGTGTTGAAGACCACCTCGCCCAGGGCCGAGCCAGTGGCGCCGACGCCGATGCCTTGCAGGATGGTGCCGTCGGCGAGCGCGAGGACGCCCGTCGCGCCCGGAAGTAGCTTGGTCGTCATGGGCGCGCTCCTAAAACCGAATCCGGCCGATACGAAGGCCGGAGGCAAACGGCGGCGTCGTTAAGCCCTGCCGCCCATTCCGTCAACGTGTCCGGGTCAACGACCATCGGTGATCGAAGCCGGTCCGATCAGCTGGAAAGTCGCCGTCGCCCCGCCCTGGGCGTGGGGCGCCAGCCAAACGTCGAACAGGCCCGGCTCGATGCGCCAGGTCTCGTCCGCCCCGATGAAGCCCAGTTGGCGAGGGTTCAGGGTGAAGGTGACCTTCTCGCTCTGGCCCGGACGCAGCGACACCCGCTTGAAGTCCTTCAGCAACCGCCCCGGCTGGGTCAGGCTGGCGACCCGGTCGTGGATATAGAGCTGAACCAGCTCTTCGGCCGCGCGCGATCCGGTGTTGTTCACGGTCACCGCGACGTCCAGCGTGCCGGCCCACTGGAGCTTGTCGCTCTGCATCTCGATCGGCCCATAGCTGATCGCGCCATAGGTCAGGCCATAGCCGAACGGATAAAGCGCCGTATTGGGCGTCTCGCGATAGCGGGACTTGTATTCCTCGGTGGCCAGATCGGGATTGGCCGGGCGGCCGGTCGTCTTGCGGTCGTAGGAATAGGGCTGCTGGCCCGACTTGTGCGGGAAGCTGACGGGTAAGCGCGCCGACGGGCCGTGATCGCCGAACAGGACGTCGGCGACGGCATGGCCCATCTGTTCGCCCAGGAACCAGGTCACGACGATGGCCTGGGCGTTCTTCACATTGCCTTCGAGCGCCAGGGCGCGGCCGTTGCGCAGCAGGATGACCATGGGCTTGCCCAGGGCCGTCATGGCGTCGACCAGCGCCATCTGCGGCGCTGGCACCACGATCTCGGTGCGCGACTGAGCCTCGCCCGACATATTGGTCGCCTCGCCGATGGCCAGGACGATGACGTCGGCGTCGCGGGCGGCCGCGATGGCCTGGTCGATCCCGCCGGCCAGCGGCGTCTCGACGCCCGAACCGCGTGCGATGGTCAGTTTTTGCGGATCGCTCATGGCCGCACGGAACCCGGCCTCCAGCGAGACGCGACGCTCGGGCGCGCCCCAGATGGTCCACGGTCCCCAGACATTGTCCACGTCGTCGGCGAACGGGCCGATCAGGGCGATCTTCTGGCTCTTGTTCAGCGGCAGCAGGCCGTTGTCGTTCTTCAGAAGCACGACCGACTTGCGGCCCGCCTCGCGCGACAGTTCGATGTGTTCGCGCGCGCCCACCACGGCCTTCTCGCGCACCGGATCGGTGCCGCGATAGGGATCGTCGAACAGGCCCAGCGCCGCCTTGGTGTTCAGGACGCGGCGCACCGCCTCGTCCAGACGCGCCATCGACACCTCGCCACTGGCCACCAGGCCGGGCAGGTGCTCCAGATACAGGCCCGACACCATCGACACATCGACCCCGGCGTTGAACGCCAGGCGCGCGGCGTCGCGACCGTCCTCGGCGAAGCCGTGGGCCACCAGTTCCTGCTCGGAGGTGTAGTCGGAGACCACAAAGCCCTCGAAGCCCCACTCCCCGCGCAGGATGTCGGTCAGCAGCTTGCGGCTGCCCGACGCCGGCACGCCGTTCACGTCGTTGAAGGCGCTCATGATCGACAGGGCGCCGGCGTCCACCGACGCCTTGAACGGCGGCAGGAAGACCCCGCGCAGCGTCTGCTCGCTCATGTCGGTGGTGTTGTATTCCATCCCGCCGACGGCGGCGGAATAGGCGGCCATGTGTTTGGCGGTGGCCAGGACGGCGTCGCGGTCGTCCAGCCCCTTTTCACCCTGGAAGCCGCGCACGCGGGCGGCGGCCAGCAGGTTGTTCAGCAGAACGTCCTCGCCGGCGCCCTCGACGTTGCGGCCCCAACGCTGGTCGCGGGCCACGTCCACCATGGGGGCGTAGGTCTGGTGCACGGCCGACGCCGCCGTCTCGACCGCCGCCGCCCTCGCGGTGCGCCGCGCCAGTTCGGTGTCGAAGGCGGCAGCCTCCGCCAGCGGAACGGGGAAGATGGTGGACAGGCCGTGGATCACGTCCGCCGCGAACAGCAGCGGGATCTTCAGCCGGCTCTCTTCCATCGCCACCTGCTGGATCTGGCGGCCCGTCTCGGCGCCGATGCCATTGAACAGGCTGCCGACCTTGCCTTCGCGGATCAGGGCGGTGACGCGCGCGGGGTCCCCCGTGCCGTCCAGCGGGTTCACCGCCGTGGGCATCCAGCGGAACGGATCGGCCAACAGGTTCAGTTGTCCCGCCTTCTCCTCGACAGTCATGGCCGCGATCAGATCTTCGATCTTCTGGCGGTGACGCGCGACGGTGCGGGACGCTTGGGCGGATACAGGCATTGGGAACACTCCGGCGCCCATCAGGGCCAAAAGCCCCAGGCCAGACAAGAAATTTCTACGGGAAGCCGCAGGCTTGAGAGGTCGCGTCATTTAAGCTGGCGCTCATTCCGGGGGACACATCGAGCAGCGAGAACGCAGGCCTAGCCTCTCGCGCCCGACGGCTTCAACCCCCGCCGGCCATGTAAATCGATGTAACGCCCCGGTGCGCGGTCACGCCGCGTTTCATGCACGGGCCTCATTTCCCGCTTCATCCCCCGCTTCATCCCAGGGCGATGTCCAGGAACATCATCCCCACCAAGCCGATCATCAGGCCGATCATCGACCCCTCGCCCTTGGACTTCTCGCGGGTCTCGGGAATGATCTCGGCGGTGACGACATAGATCATGGCCCCGGCCGCCAGACCCAGACCCCACGGCAGGGCGCCGGGCAGCAGATCGACCACGCTGGCCCCGATCAGACCCCCGACCGGCTCGACCAGCCCCGACGCCACGGCGGCCAGGAAGGCGGGCCAACGCCCATAGCCCAGAGTCGCCATCGCCGCCGATACCGCCAGCCCCTCGGGCATGTTCTGGATGCCGATGCCCAGGGCCGTGGACAGGCCTTGATGCATGTCGCCGCCGCCGAAGCTGACGCCCACGGCCGCGCCCTCGGGGAAGTTGTGCAGGGTGATGGCGATGATGAACAGCCAGATGCGCCGCGATAGGTCGCGCGACCCCGCCGGCCCGATGGCCAGCATGTCCACCGGCGCGAACCGGTTCATCAGGCCGATCACCGTCGCCCCGATCAGCACCGCCGCCCCCATGACGCCGGCCGCCGCCGCCTGGCTGGACCCGCCGGCCTGCAGCACGTCCACGCCGGGAATGATCAGCGAGAAGAAGGACGCCGCCAGCATGACCCCGGCGGCGAAGCCCAGCAGCGCGCTCTGGGTCTGAACCCCCGGCCTCTTGACGAACAGCAGGGGCGCGGCGCCGACCGCCGTCATCATGCCCGCCGCCAGACTACCGAGACCGCCAGCGGCGATCGGGGAAAGGGATTCCATCATCCGCCTGCATTGCGGCGCGACGCGGCAAGAGACAAGCCCGAACCGCCGCGTTAGAGAAAGCTTCATGTCCCAGGCCGCCCTCCCCGCAAGCCCGGACGCTGCATCGGCGCTGAGCGCCGCCCGGCGCGTCGTGGTCAAGATCGGTTCGTCCCTGCTGATCGACGCCGCAACGCGTCAGCCGACGCACGACTGGCTGGCCGCCGTCGCCTCCGATCTGGCGGCGTTGAAGGCCGAGGGCCGCGAGGTCATCGTCGTCTCCTCCGGCTCCATCGCTCTGGGGCGCGGGCGTCTTCCCGGCCTGGGCGCCCGGCTGGAGGACAAGCAGGCGGCGGCCTCGGTCGGACAATCCCTGCTGATGGCCGCCTGGTCCGAGGCCCTGGCCCCGCATGGCCTGATCGCCGGCCAGGTGCTGCTGACGCGCGACGACACCGAACGCCGCCGTCGCTGGCTGAACGCCCGCGCGACGATCCAGGCCCTGCTGACCCACGGCGTCATCCCCATTGTCAACGAGAACGACACGGTGGCGACCGAGGAAATCCGTTACGGCGACAACGACCGGCTGGCGGCGCGCACGGCCCAACTGGCGCGGGCGGACCTGCTGATCCTGCTGTCGGACGTGGACGGCCTCTACACCGCCGATCCGCGCCGCGATCCGAACGCCGCCCACCTGCCGCTGATCGAGACCCTGAGCCCCGACATCCTGGCCATGGGCGGTGGCGCCAACGCCGAGGCGGGCGTGGGCACGGGCGGCATGGCGACCAAGCTGGCGGCGGCCCAGATCGCCCGCTCGGCCGGATGCGCCACAATCATCGCCTCGGGCCAGACCCTGTCGCCGCTCAGCGCCATTCGCGACGGCGCCCGCGCCACCCTGATCGCCGCACCCGACGGACCGATGGCCGCCTACAAACAATGGATCGCCGGCAGCCTGTCGCCCGCTGGAACCCTGACGCTGGACGCCGGGGCCGTCACGGCGCTGAAGGCGGGCAAGAGCCTGCTGCCCGCCGGGGTCACCGGTGTCTCGGGCGGCTTCGAAAAGGGCGACTGCGTGCGTCTGATCGACCCGGACGGCCGTTCGGTCGGCGTAGGCCTCGCCGCCTACGCCGCCGACGAGGCCGCGCGCCTTCGCGGCCGACGCTCGGAAGAGATCGAGACCCTGCTGGGCTATCGCGGGGCCTCGGTCCTGATCCACCGCGACGACATGGTGCTGGACGACCGATGACCGATCTGAAGACCCGAATGCTCGACCTGGGCCGGCGCGCCCGCACGGCCGCCGTGCTCCTGCGCGAAGCCCCCGCCGCCGCCCGCACCCGCGCGCTGAAAAGCCTGTCCGCAAGGCTGGCGGCGGCCGAGCCGGCCCTGCTGGCCGCCAACGCCCGTGACGTGGACGCCGCCCGCGCCAATGGCATGACCGAGGCCCTGATCGACCGGCTGTCGCTGAGCCCCGCCCGCATCGCCGGCATGGCCCAGGCCGTCGCGACCATCGCCGCCGTGCCCGACCCCCTGGGCGTCGAGACCGAACGCTGGACCCCCGCCAACGGCCTGGACATCGCCCGCGTCCGCACCCCCATCGGCGTGCTGGGCGTGATCTACGAGAGCCGGCCCAACGTCACCGCCGACGCCGCGGCCCTGTGCATCCGCTCGGGCAATGCGGCCATCCTGCGCTGCGGCTCGGACTGCCTGCAATCGTCCTTGGCCATCGCCGCCCTGATCGCCGAAGCCCTGGCCGAGGCCGGCCTGCCCGCCGATGCGATCCAGTTGGTCGACACCCCCGACCGCGAGGCCGTGGGCCTGATGCTGACCGGACTGGACGGCGCCATCGACGTCATCATCCCGCGCGGCGGCAAGAGCCTGGTCGCCCGTGTTCAGGCCGAAGCCCGCACGGCGGTGCTCAGCCACCTGGAAGGCCTGAACCACACCTACCTGCACCACGCGGCCGACCTCGACGCCGCCCGCGCCATCGTCCTGAACGCCAAGATGCGCCGCGTCTCGGTCTGCGGCGCGACCGAGACCCTGCTGGTGGACCGGACGGCGGCCGAACGCCTGCTACCCGTCGTCGCCAGCGACCTGATCGCCGCCGGCTGCGAACTGCGCGGCGACGCCGCCGCCCGCGCCCTGGTCCCCGCCATGACGCCCGCGACCGAAGCCGACTGGACCACCGAATATCTGGCGCCCATCCTGTCCGTCCGCATCGTCGATGACCTCGACGCCGCGACAGACCACATCGCCCGCTACGGCTCGGGCCACACCGAGGCCATCGTCACCACCGACACGGCCGCTGCCGAACGGTTCGCGGCGCGTGTCGACAGCGCCATCGTCCTGATCAACGCCTCGACCCAGTTCGCCGATGGCGGCGAGTTCGGCTTCGGCGGCGAAATCGGCATCTCCACCAACCGCCTGCACGCGCGGGGGCCCGTTGGGGCGGAGCAGCTGACCACCTACAAATACGTCGTGCGCGGCCAAGGCCAGATCAGGGCGTGAATTTGCATGCAGGCGGCTTTCCCCTCAACTTCGACGCATGATCACCAGCCGCCTGACATCCAAAGGCAAGACCACCATCCCGCAGCCCGTGCGCGCCGCGCTGAACCTGCGGGACGGTGACGAACTGCTGTACGAACTGCAGGGTGACCAAGTCGTGCTGACCAAGGTGCAACAAACGCCGGAAGCCTTTGCCATCTTCGACGAATGGCACAGCGAAACTGACCGCAAGGCCTACGCCACGCTTTGACTTCTCCCTCCCCGTCCCGGGAGGGTGGCTGAGCCGCAGGCGAGGCCGGGTGGGGGCGGCAGGACGTCCAGCACCAACTCCAAAAGGCAAAGGCGGCTCGTTTCCGAGCCGCCCCCACCCGGTCGCTGGCGCGACCACCCTCCCCCGAGGGGGAGGGAGATTAGTGCGTCAACTCAGCCGCGTCGCGGCAGAGCATAGGCGATCACATAGTCTCCTTCCGGCGTCTCCATGAAGTGATGGCCGGCGGCCACGATCACCAGATACTGGCGGCCGTTCTGCTCATAGATCATCGGGTTGGCCTGACCGCCGGCGGGCAGGACATCGGACCAGACGGTCTTGCCCGTCTCGATATCGATGGCGCGGATCAGGTCGTCGGTCGCTGCGGCGATGAAGATCAGACCGCCCGCCGTGACCACCGACCCGCCGTTGTTCGGCGTGCCGATCTCCAGCGGCAGCATCGAGGGGATGCCGAACGGGCCGTTCTTGCGGGCCGTGCCGAACGGACGGTCCCACAGGGTCTTGCCGCTCTGCACGTCGATGGCGCGGATCCCGCCATAGGGCGGCTCCTTGCACAGCAGGCCGGTGAAGGGCAGCCGCCAGCCCGCATTGACGTCGATGGCGTAGGGCACGCCCATCTGCGGGTCGCCGGCGCCCTCGGCCTTGGAGCCCTCGCCGGTCTTTTCTTCCTGATAGCGAGGGTCGTCGCGCGGGAACCAGCCCCGCTTGTCGGCCTCGGCGCGCGGCACCAGACGGTTGTAGTTGGGCATGTCGTTATAGTTGGCGATGATCACGCCGCGACGCGGATCCAGCGCAACGCTGCCCCAGTCCGAACCGCCGTTGTAGCCCGGATATTCGATGAAGCGACGGTCGGCGGTCGGGGGCGTGAACTGGCCCTGATAGGAGGCCTTCTTGAACTGGATGCGGCAGACCATCTGGTCGATGGGCGACATGCCCCACATGTCCGCTTCTCGCAGGTCGGGCTTGGCCAGCGAGTTGAACAGCGAATAGGGCTGGGTCGCCGCGCGCTGGGCCGGTTCGACGCCGCCGCGCGGGGCCGGACGATCCTGAACCCCGTGCAGAGGCTGGCCCGTGCGGCGATCCAGCACGAAGATCTCGCCACGCTTGGACGGCAGGATCACGGCCGGAACCACGCCGCCTGCGGTCGGCATGTCGACCAGGGTCACCTGCGAGCCCAGGTCATAATCCCACACGTCGCGACGCACGGTCTGGTAATGCCAGCGCGGCTTGCCCGTCGTGACATCCAGCGCGACCAGCGAACTGGAATACTGGTCTTCCTGAGGCCGGCGCAGGCTGGAATAATAGTCGGCGGCCGAGTTGCCCATCGGCAGATAGACCAGGCCCAGGGCCTCGTCCGCCGTCGCCGTGGTCCACATGTTGGGCGTGCCGGGGGTATAGGTCTGGCCCGCCGGCGGCGTGGTGGTGGTTTCGGGACGCATCATGTCCCAGGCGAAGCGCAGCTGGCCGGTGATGACGTCATAGCCCTGGATCACGCCCGAGGCGTTCCAGCGTTTCTGGCCGTCCAGCACCTGGTGGCCCGTCACGATGACGCCGCGCACGATGACGGGCGGCGAGGTGATCGAGACCATGCCGGGATAGGGGTCGCCCATCCCTTCCTTGATGCTGACGGCGCCGTTGGTGCCGAAGGCCGGGCAAGGCACGCCGGTCTTGGCGTCCAGCGAAATGATGCGGCCGTCCAGCGTGCCTTCGATGATGCGGGTCGCGCAGGGCTGGGCCTGATCGACGTTCGGCACGGCGTAATAGGTCACGCCGCGGCAGGCGGCCGTATAGGGGATCTGCTCGTCCGGCACCTTGGGATCATAGGTCCACTTCTGCTTGCCGGTGTTGGCGTCCAGGGCGAACATCCGGTTGCGGGCCGAACACAGATAGACGGTGTCGGCGATCTTCAGCGGCGTGGTCTCGGCGCCGAACCGCTCGCCAGGCAGGTCGCCCGTACGGAAGGTCCAGGCCCGCTCCAGCTGGCCGACATTGTCCTTGTTGATCTGATTCAGCGGCGAATAGCGCTGGGCGGCGTCCGAACCGCCATAGGCGGGCCAGTCCATGCCGGCCTTGATCAGTGCGGGATCGCCGAACGGTCCCCGCGCGCCCGGCACCGGGCTGTCGACCTGGGCCTTGTTCACCTGACCCACGACCAGGCCGCACACCACCGTCAGGACCGCCAGGCCCAGGGCGCCGACGCCAGCGGTCTTGCCCCCGCCGCGCGACCGCAGCACCGGCAGGGTCGCCAGCACCAGGAACATCAGCACCAGAGGCCCGACCAGGCGCGGCACCATGGCCCAGCCGTTCAGGCCCTTTTCCCACAGCGCCCAGATCACGGTGGCGACGAAGACCGCCCCATAGACCCAGGCCCCACGCACGTCGCGCCAGACAAGCAAAAGGCCTGCTGCGATCAGCGCCAGGCCCGCGATCAGATAATACCAGGAGCCGCCCAGCGCCGCGAGTTGCACGCCCCCGACGGTCAGGACCAGACCGATCACGGCCAGCAAAAGACCGAGAAGCAGCGTCAGCCACCCTCCCGGTCCGGTCGGGGTTGTCCATCGCGGCATGATCGCACTCTCTGGCTGCAGATTGAGCCTCGGCAACGCTTGGGCGCCGCGTGGGTTCCTAATTGTCGCACCCCGGAACAAAAGGCCGTTGCGCCGCACACGCCTCCACAGAGCAACTTTTGACGACGAAACATCCGCAATTGGACGATTTTTTCTTTTTCAACGGCTGAGAACCGCTCGCGGCAATAATATTTGCCTTGAACCGAGCGTTTGCGGCATATGCGCGGTATGCATAAGACCCTGAAGCAAGGCGGGACTTTCGTTGTCGAACCACGCCGCCTCTCGAAGGCCTCGGCCGAACTGCGCGCGCGCGGTTTCGGCGAGATCACGATTCCGCCGTCCACCGAGACGGCCGAGAAACAGGCGTCGCGCTGCACCGACTGCGGCGTGCCGTTCTGCCAGAACGCCTGCCCGCTTCAGAACAACATCCCCGACTGGCTGCGCCTGTCAGCGGAAAACGAGCCGCGCGAGGCCTGGCGCGTCGCCGCCCTGACCTCGACCATGCCCGAAATCTGCGGTCGCATCTGTCCGCAGGACCGGCTGTGCGAAGGCTCGTGCACATTAAACCAGTCCGGCTGGGACGCCGTCACCATCGGCTCGGTCGAGGCCTGGCTGGGCGATCAGGCCTTCGCCAACGGCTGGGTCGAACCGATCCGCCCGGCGGCCGAGCGTGGCGAAACCGTGGGGATCATCGGCGCCGGCCCGGCCGGTCTGGCCGCCGCCGACCGTCTGCGCACCGAGGGCTATCAGGTCACCGTCTATGACCGACACGACCGCGCCGGCGGCCTGCTGATCTACGGCATTCCCGGCTTCAAGCTGGAGAAGCACGTCGTCCAGCGCCGCGTGGACCGGCTGATCGACGGCGGCGTCCAGTTCGTGCTGGGCTGCGAGGTCGGCAAGGACGTGACCCTGACCGAACTGCGCGACCGTCATAACGTGGTCCTGCTGGCCATGGGCGTCTATCAGCCGCGCATCCTGTCGGCGCCCGGTCGCGGCGCGGACTCGACCGTCGAGGCGCTGTCCTATCTGACGCATCAGAACCGGCGCGACCTGGGCGACGCCGAACAGGACGGCTGGCACGAAGCGCGCGGCAAGCGAGTGGTCGTGATCGGCGGCGGCGACACCGCCATGGATTGCGTCCGCACCGCCGTGCGCCAGGGCGCGGCTTCCGTCACCTGCCTGTATCGTCGCGACAGGGAGAACATGCCCGGCTCGGCCCGCGAGGTCGTCAACGCCGAGGAGGAAGGCGTCGTCTTCGAATGGCTGGGCGCGCCCAAGGCCCTGCTGTCGCAAGGCGACAAGGTCACTGGCGTCCGCGCCGCGCGCATGCAACTGACCGAGGCCGCCCCCGGCCAGCGTCGCGACATCGTCCCGGTGCCCGGCGCCGACTTCGACATTCCCGCCGACATCGTCATCGAGGCCCTGGGCTTCTCGCCCGAGCCGTTCGCGGCGCACGAGCCCGATCTGCGCCTGCGCGACGACGGCACCATCAAGGTCGGCTCCATCAGCTTCGCCACCAGCCTGCCCGGCGTCTTCGCCGCCGGCGACGCGGTGCGCGGCGCCTCCCTGGTCGTCTGGGCCGTCCGCGAAGGCCAGGACGCCGCCGCCGAGATCGACCGCTACTTCAAGACCCGCACCGAGGAGGTCGCAGCATGAGCGCTCATGCAGGCCAAGGGCCGATAGCGCCCCAAGAGGGTGACTGGCTGACCAAGTACGAAGAAACCCGCGACCGACTGGAAGCCGGCAACGCCTATGACCGCAGCTCCGAGCGCGACGCCTGCGGCGTGGGTCTGGTCTGCTCCATCGACGGCACGCCCCGCCGCGACGTGGTCGAATATGCGATCCGCAGCCTGAAGGCCGTGGCCCACCGCGGCGCGGTCGATCCCGACGGCCTGTCGGGCGACGGCGCCGGCATCATGGCCGAACTGCCCCAGGGCTTCTTCGCCGAACAGGTGGCCTCGATCGGCCAAAGCTTGCGTCCCGGCCCGATCTGCGTCGGCCAGGTCTTCCTGCCGCGCACCGACCTGGGCGCCCAGGACCGCGCCCGCGCCATCGTCGAGACCGAGGCCCTGCGCGCCGGCTTCTGGATCTATGGCTGGCGCCAGACGCCCATCGACCTGTCGGTCGTGGGCACCAAGGCCGGCGCGACCCGGCCCGAGATCGAACAGATCATGCTGGCCCCGCCGCTGGACGACGCAGGACAGCCGCTGGACGGCGAGGCGCTGGAGCGCGAGCTGTACCTGTGCCGCCGCCGCATCGAAAAGACGGTCAAGACCGAGAACCTGGCCGCCGTCTATATCTGCACCCTGTCCGCGCGCTCCATCGCCTACAAGGGGATGGTGCGGGCCGAGCTGCTGGGCGACCTGTATCCCGACCTGGAGGACCCGCGCTTCGTCTCGGCCTACGCCGTCTTCCACCAGCGCTATTCGACCAACACCTTCCCCGAATGGAAGCTGGCCCAGCCCTTCCGCATGATGGCCCACAACGGCGAGATCAACACGCTGAAGGGCAATCTGAACTGGATGAAGTCGCACGAGATCCGCATGGCCGCCCAGGCCTTCGGCGACCGCGACCGCGAAGTGAAGCCGGTGGTCCAGCCGGGCGGGTCCGACAGCGCCGCCCTCGACAATGTCATGGAGGTGCTGGTCCATGCCGGTCGCCCCGCGCCGATGGCCAAGGCCCTGCTGATCCCCGAGGCCTGGTCCAAGGACGACGTGGTCATGCCCGAGGCGCACCGCGCCTTCTACGCCTATTGCAACGCGGTGATGGAGCCGTGGGACGGCCCGGCCGCCATCTGCGCCGCCGACGGTCGCTGGATCGTGGCGGGCAAGGACCGCAACGGCCTGCGTCCCTTGCGCGCCGTAGAGACCGTCGATGGTCTGCTGATGGCCGGGTCGGAAGCCGGCCTGGTGCCGATCCCCGAGAGCCGGGTGAAGCGCCGCCTGCACATCGGCCCCGGCAAGCTGATCGCCGTCGATATGAAGCACGGCCGTCTGTACGACGAGCATGAGGCCATCGACGCCCTGTCCGCCGCCCACCCCTATACCGAGTGGCTGGACAATATGGTCGATCTGGAGCCGATCATCGGCCCCGGACCCGAACCGCGCTCGGCCTCGGGCGAGGCCCTGACCCGCCGTCAGATCGCCGCCGGATACAGCCGCGAGGACCTGGACCTGCTGCTGGACGCCCTGGTGCGCGACGGCAAGGAGGCGGTCGGCTCCATGGGCGACGACGCGCCGCCGGCGGTCCTGTCGGCCCTGCCGCGTCCCTTGTCGCATTACTTCCGCCAGAACTTCAGCCAGGTCACCAACCCGCCCATCGACCCGCTGCGTGAAGCGGGCGCCATGAGCCTGAAGACCCGGTTCAAGAACCTGGGCAACATCCTGGCCGAGGAAGCGGCCCAGACGGATGTCTTCGTTCTGGACAGCCCCGTCCTGACCAACGGCATGTACGAGCGGATGGTCGAGACGATCGGCGCAGGTTCGACCGTGGTCATCGACTGCAGCTATGACGTGCCGGGCGAAGACGCCCAAAAAACCTACAAGGCGGGCGCCGGCCTGCGCGCGGCCCTGGACCGGATCATGGACGAGGCCGAGGCCGCCGCCCGCGACGGCGCGGCCCTGATCGTACTGACGGATCAGGCGGGGGCCGTCGATCGTCTGGCCGCGCCGATGATCCTGGCCACAGCCGGGGTCCACGGCCGCCTGACCAAGGCGGGCCTGCGTTCCTACTGCTCCATCGTGGTGCGCACCGCCGAGACGCTGGACCCGCACGGTTTCGCCGTCCTGGTCGGGGTCGGCGCCACCACCGTCAACGCCTGGCTGGCCCAGGACCTGTTCCAGGAGCGTCTGGACCGGGGCCTGTATCCCGGCCTGACGCTGCGCGACGCCTGTCTGAACTACAAGGCCGGCATCGAGGCGGGCCTGTTGAAGACCCTGGCCCGCAAGGGGATCAGCGTCATCTCCGCCTATCGCGGCGGCTGCGAGTTCGAGGTGCTGGGCCTGTCGCGCGCCCTGACGGCCGAGTTCTTCCCCGGCGCCCCGTCGCGCATCTCCGGCATCGGTTTGGCCGGTCTGGAGCAGGCGGCGATGAAGCGGCACAAGGTCGCCTGGGGCGAGGCCCTGCCCTCCCCCGCCATCGGCGGCTTCTTCAAGATCCGCTCGGGCGGCGAGGCCCACGCCCATGAGGCGAAGACCATCCACCTGTTGCAGGATGCCTGCAACCGCGGCGACTACCGCCGCTTCAAGCAGTTCTCCGAGGTCGTCCGCGCCCAGGCCGACCTGTCCCTGCGCGACCTGCTGGACTTCCGCGAAGGCGTCGCCATTCCGCTGGATCAGGTCGAGAGCGTGTCGGACATCCGCCGCCGCTTCCTGACCCAGGCCATGTCGCTGGGCGCGCTCGGCCCCGAGGCGCACGAGACGCTGAACATCGCCATGAACCGCATCGGCGCCCGCTCGGTGTCCGGCGAAGGCGGCGAGGATCCCGAGCGCTATCACCCGCGCCCCAACGGCGACGACGCCAACTCGGCGGTAAAGCAAGTCGCCTCGGGCCGGTTCGGCGTCACCGCCGAATATCTGAACCAGTGTCGCGAGATCGAGATCAAGGTGGCCCAGGGCGCCAAGCCCGGCGAGGGCGGGCAACTGCCCGGCTTCAAGGTGACCGAGTTCATCGCCCGGATGCGCCACGCCGTGCCCGGCACCACCCTGATCTCGCCGCCCCCGCACCACGACATCTATTCGATCGAGGACCTGGCCCAGCTCATCTACGACCTGAAGGCCATCAACCCCGATGCGCGGGTGACGGTGAAACTGGTGTCCGCCTCGGGCATCGGCGCCATCGCGTCCGGGGTAGCCAAGGCCAACGCCGACGCCATCCTGATCGCCGGCCACAACGGCGGCACCGGCGCCTCGCCCCAGACCTCGATCAAACACGCCGGCCTGCCATGGGAGATCGGCCTGGCCGAAGCCCACCAGGTGCTGACGCTGAACAACCTGCGCGGCTCGGTCACCCTGCGCACCGACGGCGGGGTCCGCACCGGCCGCGACGTGGTCATCGCCGCCATGCTGGGGGCGGAAGAATACGGCGTCGGCACCGCTGCCCTGATCGCCATGGGCTGTCTGATGGTGCGCCAGTGCCATTCGAACACCTGTCCCGTCGGCGTCTGCTCACAGGACGAGCGCCTGCGCGAGAAGTTTACCGGCACCCCCGACAAGGTGGTCAATCTGTTCACCTTCATCGCCGAGGAGACCCGCGAGATCCTGGCCTCCATCGGCGCGCGCACGATGGACGAGATCATCGGCCGCACCGACCTGCTGCGTCAGGTCCGTCGCGGCGGCTCGCACCTGGACGACCTCGACCTGAACCCTCTGCTGGTTCAGGTGGACGAGGGCGCGGCCGGCAAATGGGCCGACAAGACGACCCGCAAGCCCATCGCCGACAGCCTGGATGCCCGGGTGCTGCAGGACGCGGTCCGCTTCCTGGATCGCGGCCAGACGCTGGAGCTGTCCTATCCGCTGAACAACACCCAGCGCACGGTCGGCGCCGCCATCTCGTCCGCCATCGTGCGGCGCTTCGGCCCGCAAGGTCCGGCCGGTCGCCTGAAGCTGCGTCTGGAAGGCATCGCGGGTCAGAGCTTCGGCGCCTTCGCCGCCAAGGGTCTGGAACTGCACCTGACGGGCGAGGCCAACGACTATGTCGGCAAGGGCCTGTCGGGCGCCGAGATCTCGGTCCGCACGCCCGAATGGCGCGAGGATCAGCTGATCTGCGGCAACACCACCCTGTATGGCGCAACCTCCGGCCGGCTGTTCGTGGCCGGCGCGGCGGGCGAGCGGTTTGCGGTGCGCAACTCGGGCGCCGAGGCTGTGGTCGAGGGCCTCGGCGCGCACGGCTGCGAATATATGACCGGCGGTCGTGTGGTCGTGCTGGGCTCGGTCGGCTGGAACCTGGCGGCGGGCATGAGCGGCGGCGAGCTGTTCGTGCTGGACCAGCCTGGCTTTGCAGAACGGGCGCTGAACGGCGACTTGGCGGGCGTGTCCGACATCGACGCGGCGGCGGCCGAACGGCTGCGTGAGCTGATAGAGGCGCATCTGGCGGCAACGGCATCGCCCCTGGCGCGGCGTCTACTGGCGGATTGGGACAACAGCCTGAACCGCTTCGTCCGCATCGTGCCCCTGACCGACATCGTCGCCCGCACGGAACGCCTCAAGACCTCCGCCTGATCGCCACCCGTCCGCTCCAGAAAGACGCCATGACCCGACACGCCGCCCTCGCCGCCACACTCGTCGCGGGGGCGGCGTCGCTGGCGTCGCCCGTCCTGGCGTCGCCCGCCCTGCTGGCGCACCAGGCGCCGCTGGTCATCGACACGGCTGCGACGGCCTGGATCCTGACCTCGACGGCGCTGGTGCTGCTGATGACCCTACCGGGCCTGGCGCTGTTCTACGGCGGCATGGTGCGCAAGAAGAACATCATCAGCGTCATCGCCCAGTCGGCCGCCGCCTTCGCCATCGTCTCGGTGCTTTGGTTCCTGGTCGGCTACAGCCTGTCGTTCGGCAAGGGGCCGGACGCGATCAACGGCTTCATCGGCGGGGTCCAGGCGGCCTTACTGAACGGGGTGACGGCCCAGACGGCCCACAGCCTGCTGCCCGGCCTGCCCGAACTGCTGTTCGTCAGCTTCCAGATGACCTTCGCCATCATCACCCCCGCCCTGATCGCCGGCGCCTTCGCCGAGCGGATGAAGTTCTCGGCCAGCCTGCTGTTCTTCGCCCTGTGGCATCTGATCGTCTATGCGCCGATCTGTCATCAGGTCTGGGGCGGCGGCTATCTGGGCGGGCTGGGCGTGCTCGACTTCGCGGGCGGGGCGGTGGTCCACGTCAATGCGGGCGTCGCCGGCCTGGTCTGCGCCCTGGTGCTGGGGCCGCGTCACGGCTTCGGGCGCGACAACATGGCCCCCGCCAACCTGGTCTATAGCGCCATCGGCACCGGCCTGCTGCTGGTCGGCTGGCTGGGCTTCAACGCCGGTTCGGCAGGCGCAGCCGACGCTCTGGCCGCCACCGCCGCCTTCAACACCATCCTGGCCGCCGGCGCTGCGGCCCTGGGCTGGATGACCATCGAATGGTTCGACCGCAAGCGTCCGACCCTGCTGGGCCTGCTGTCCGGTATCGTCGGAGGTCTGGTCGCCATCACCCCCGCGGCCGGTTTCGTCGATCCCAAGGGCGCCTTCTTCATCGGCCTGATCGCCGGCCCGGCCTGCTATGCGGGCGCGGTCTGGCTGAAGCACGCGCTGAAATACGACGACAGCCTGGATGCGTTCGGCGTTCACGGGGTCGGCGGCATCGTCGGCGCCCTGCTGACCGGCGTCTTCGCCACCACGACCGTCAACGCCCTGTCGGACGGGGCCACGGTGTGGAAACAGGCCATCGGCCTGGGCGGCGTCATCGTCTGGAGCGCGGCGGGCACCTTCGTCGTCCTGATGATCTGCAAGTTCACCACAGGCCTGCGCGTGACCAGAGACGAAGAGGTCGAGGGGCTGGACTATACCCAGCACGGCGAGGCCATCCACTAACCGGCCCACAGGGCGCCGGACGGGGGCGGTTGATCCCGCCCCCATCCGCCCCCATCTTCATCTGTGACGGAAGGTCTTGCCGATTGCGGGAGACCGGCCGCTCGGTCGCTTTATGCAAGGACCCCAGATGACGACGACGCGCACCATCCTGTTCGACAGTCCCTTCCTGCTGGGCTTCGACCACACCCGCGCCCTTATCGACCGCGCCGCCAAGGCTGCGGCTGAAAGCTATCCGCCCTATAATGTCGAACAGATCGGCGAGGCGGGCGTCCGCATCAGCCTGGCCGTCGCCGGCTTCGCGCCCGACGAACTGGCCATCACCCTGGACGGTCGCCAACTGACCATCGCCGGCAAGCGCGAAGACGCGGGCAAGGGAGAACAGGCTTTCCTGCACCGGGGCATCGCGGCGCGCGGCTTCGTGCGCAACTTCGTGTTGGCCGACGGCCTGGAGGTCGAAGGCGCCCGGCTGGAGCACGGCCTGCTGCACGTCGACCTGATCCGCCCCGAAGCCGAACGCCAGGTGCGGCGCATTCCGATCACGGCCGGCTGAAAAGCGCGACTGTCAGAACCGCCCGTCGATATGGGCGTTGTAAAATATGAAGGAGGCGGTCCTAATGACGCCGATGACGATGACCAAGGAAGATTTTGCAGGACTGGGCGCCCCCGACCTCGTCTATGTGCGGGAGATCAAGGCCTCGGACCTGCTTGAAGAGGCTGTCGAGATCAAGGACGTGGACCTGAACCCCGGCCAGTCCCTCTATGCCGTCCACAGCGCCGACGGCGAGCGTCTGGCCGTCATGATCGACCGCGACACTGCCTTCGCCGCCGCCGTGGCGCACGAGCTGGAGCCGGTTTCGGTTCACTGATTTCAATGACGGGCGGCGCCGAACACGCCGCCTGTTTCAGGCTGCCGTGGCAGCCGTATCCTTGACGAACAGCGCCCGGATCGCATCTGTCGTGCGCGCCTGACGCAGCTGTTCGCGCAGTTCGGGCGACCGCATGGCGCGCGACACCGCCGCCAGCGCCCGCAGATGCTCCGCGCCCGCCTTGGACGGGGCGTACAGCCCAAAGATCAGGTCCACCGGACGATCGTCCACGGCGTCATAGGCCACGGGCGTATCCAGCCGCACGAAGACCGCCGTCACCTGGCTCACCTCGTCCAGACGGGCATGCGGCACGGCCACGCCGGATCCCAGTCCGGTCGATCCCAGCGCCTCGCGCTCCATCAGAGCGTCGAAAATCCGGGATTCGTTGATGCCCAGGGCGTGAGACGTCGCCTCGGCCAGCGCATGCAACGCCTGTCGCTTGGACGACGCGCCACCGCGCAGCACCACGCCCTTGGGCGCGAGCAGATCACCGATGTCCATCAGACAACCTCGATACACGCAGAGACACGGCGCGGGCGCCCGTTTAGAGGCTCCCGCGCCGAAGTCAAACTTGGCCGTTAGTTCACTGAGCCGTTGGTCTTGGCCTTGCCGTTGGCGGCGCTGGCGATTTCAGGGTCGATCCACCCCACATTACCGTCCGGGCGACGATAGACGACCGCCAGGCCGCCATGCGCGGCATTGCGGAACAGCACGACGGGATAACCCGTCATATCCAGCTCCAGCACCGCGCGTCCGACCGTGATGGTGCGGATTTCGTGCTCGGTTTCGGCGATAACCATGCCCACAGGCGGCGGGCCGTCGTTATCGCCGGTGTCGCCGAAGACATCGTCCTCCACGCTATCGGGATCACGCAGCACGATGCTGCGTGCGACTTCGCGGGCGGCGTTCTCGGTCTTCTCAGGCGACAGACCCTTGGGTCCGATGTGGTGATCCTTGAGCCGACGCTTGTAGCGACGGACCCGCTTTTCGAGCCGATCCAGCGCCTCGGTGAAGGCGGAATGAGCGTCGCCGCCCATGCCGGTCGTCACCAAGGTCTGGCCCGACGCGAGGCGAACCCAACAGTCCACCTTGAAGTTGTGGCCGTCCTTGGACACCACGACCTCGGCGTCTTCACCGCCTCGGGCGAAGTATTTTCCGACCCCGTCTTCGAGTTCCTGGGAGATGCGCGAGCCTAACGCTTCGCCGACATCCACTTGCTTGCCGCTCACTTGGACTTGCATATGGATAGAACGCTCCCGACCGGATTTGGTGTCAATCGGGATCACCGTTTTGTGGTTACGCTTCAGGCGGTCTTCATCATCCGGCGGCGTTCGACAGAGGAAGGAATCCTCAAGGCTTCCCGGTACTTGGCCACGGTTCGACGGGCGATGTCGATGCCGGTTTCCTTCAGGATTTCGACGATCCGGTCATCGGACAAAACGTCGCCCCCCAGCTCCTCGCCGTCGATCATGATCTTGATCCGGTGACGGACGGCCTCGGCCGAATGGGTCGATGCGCCGTCCACCGACTGGATGGCGGCGGTGAAGAAGAATTTCAGCTCGAACACGCCGCGCGGGGTGGCGATATATTTGTTCGAGGTGACCCGACTGACGGTCGATTCGTGCATGCCGATGGCGTCGGCGACGGTCTTCAAATTGAGCGGTCTCAGGAACTCGACGCCGAAGGCCAGGAAGGCGTCCTGCTGGCGCACGATTTCGGACGACACCTTCAGGATGGTCTTGGCCCGCTGGTCCAGCGACTTGACCAGCCAGTTGGCCTGGGCGGCGCAGTCGGCGACGAAGGTCTTTTCCGTATCGGACCGCGCGCCCGCCTGAACCAGCCCGTGATAGCGCTTGTCCACCAGCAGACGCGGCAGGGTGTCGGCGTTCAACTCGACCCGCCATCCCCCGGCCGGGTCGGGCCGCACATGAACGTCGGGCACCACCGTCTGGGCCGGCTCGCCGCCGAACCCCGCGCCCGGGCGCGGCGTCAGCGCCTTCAGCTCGGCGATCATGTCGGTCAGGTCCTCGCCGTCGACGTCGCAGACCTTCTTCAGCCCCGCCAGGTCGCGCCTTGCCAACAGGTCCAGATTGTCCAGCAAGGCCGCCATGGCCGGATCGAAGCGATTGCGCTCGATCAGCTGCAGCTTCAGACATTCCGGCACCGACCGCGCCATGATCCCCGTCGGCTCGAACCCGTGGCAAACGGCCAGCACGGCCTCGATCCGTTCCAGCGGCACGCCCAGCCGGTCGGCGAATTCGGTCAACTCGCCGCGCAGATAGCCGCCCTCGTCTGTCGCATCGATCAGGGTCAGGACGATGCCGTGGTCAGCGAAGCTGAACCCGGCCGAGGAGGCCTGGGCCTGAAGATGTTCCCACAATGTCAGTTCGTGCGTGTCCGGGCGCTCGCCGTCGCCCTCGAACATCTGGCCGCCCTTGCCGGCGCTGGACCAGTCCGACAGACCCGGCTGGGCCTCGTCGGTCATCCGGTCGCTGGTGCGCTCGCCCGGCGCGGCGTCGCCATAGACATCGTCCGAGCCTGCATCCATCGAGGCCACGGATTCATGCCCGACCCCGTCGCCAAACGACATTTCTCCATCGGACGCCGCCTCGACGCGCTCGACCGGCTCGGGCGTGTCGCCCTCAGGTTCCTCGCGTTGCAGCAGCGGATTGCGTTCCAGCTCGGCCTCGACGAAGTCGTCCAGCTCAAGATTCGACAGTTGCAGCAGCTTGATCGCCTGCTGCAGCTGGGGCGTGATGACCAGCCCCTGCCCCTGCCTGACCTCTAACCTTTGCCCGATCACGTTCGAAATCTTCCCGCCCGGCCGCCGAGTGGCCCGGAACTTGCTGGGGCAGAATGTCGCCTAACCGGTTAACGTGAGACGAACGTCACATCGTCTCCTCCCTGTCGCGTAGTGATGGGGAGGTGGCGCGGCGCTCTTCGCGCCGTGACGGAGGGGTTCTTCACCGCATCACAGGTGCCCGTGGGACTTCAAGAGCCCCTCCACCACTTCGTGGTCCGCCTCCCCTCTTAGCAGGGAGGAGACGACGTAGATCAAACGTAGTTTTCGCCCAGATACACCCTGCGCACTTCGGCGTCGTGGACCGCCTCGTCCGACGTGCCTTCGAACAGCACGGCGCCGTTCGAAATGATCGAGACGCGGTCGGTGATGTCCAGGGTCTCGCGCACATTGTGGTCGGTGATCAGCACGCCGATGCCCTGGCTGGCCAGGTAGCGGATCACGGTGCGGATGTCGGCGATGGCCAGGGGGTCGATGCCGGCGAACGGTTCGTCCAGCAGCATGAAGGACGGCCGGCCCGCCAGCGCGCGCGCGATCTCGACCCGACGCCGCTCGCCGCCCGACAGGCCGGTGGCGGGGGCGTGCCGCAGGTGGTCGATGTGCAGTTCGTTCAGCAGGCGGTCGGTCTCGGCGCGGATCTGGTCGCGCGGATAGTTCAGCTCGACCACCGCCTTGACGTTCTGCTCGACGGTCATGCCACGGAAGATCGAGGCTTCCTGCGCCAGATAGCCCAGCCCCATGCGGCTGCGCTGGTACATCGGCTGGCCGGTGATGTCCTCGCCGTCCAGCCAGATCGTGCCCGAGTCCGGCGGGATCAGGCCGGTGATCATGTAGAAGCAGGTGGTCTTGCCGGCGCCGTTGGGGCCTAGCAGGCCCGCGACCTCGCCCCGCTGCACCGTCAGGGACACGTCGCGCACCACCTGACGCGGCCCGAAGGACCGGGCGAGGTTCAGCACCCGCAGACCCTTTTCCGCAGGCGAAACGACGGGCGCCAGTTGGGGCCGGTCGTCCAGGTTCAGGGCTGACAGTTCCTTGCGCGCCAAATGCTCAGGTCCGTAAAGGCCGACGGCCTCAGTTTGCGTTGGGGTAGAAGACGCCTTGCACACGGCTTCCGGCCGCGCCGCGGGGCGCTCCCGCCATGGTCGCCGCGTCCGTATTGACGTTGTAGTTCAACCGACCGCCGGTCAGGACGTTTTGACCCTGCGTCAGCACCACATTGCCGCTAACCACGAGTTCACCGTTGCCGAGCGTATAGACGGCGCGGTCGCCGCGCATGGATTGGTTGGGAGTGACGAAATAGACCGTCCCCGTGGCCTCGACCCGTTCGGGATCACCGGCAGCGTTACGATACAGGGTGATAGCATCCGCCCGCAATCGGTTCTGACCTTGCGCGACCTCTGCCCGCCCACGAAGGCTGATGCGATCGGCACTCTGTTCGCCAGAATCGGCGCCGAAAGCGATGGGCTGGTTCGAACTCCCGCGATTGGTTTGAGCATCGCCCACAGCGGGCAGCGACACGACGATCAACGCCGCCAACACGCCGAGAGATTTCACGCCCAGGAATTTCGATGTCATCGCCGTCATTCGCTTGATCCTGCGGGGGTTATGGTCCCGCTTATCTTGGTATCGCCAGAGCCGTTGAAAACCACCCGCTGTCCCTGATCATAGATCGCATAGGACGATGCGTTGATGGTTCCAATAGGGCCTGAACCCTGAACGCCCTTTGAACCGGTGACGTTTCCGGTCGAGGTGTCGACCACCGCCTCGGGCGTGGTCAGAACGAAGCCCGTGCCGCCGTCCGAAATTCGCACGTTCGGGCCGATGGTCACCGTCTTGGCCTGCTCATTGTACGTACCGCCGTCGGCGGTCAGTTCGGTGACCTTGCGTCCGCCCAGGTTCAGCTTCAGCGCCGGGCCGATCAGACGGAAATGGCCAGTCGCCGGATCGCGCACCGCCCCCTGGGCGCCGACGGTGAAGGCGCGGCCCTGCGCGTCCTGGCCGTGGAACAGGGGGCTGTCCAGACGGACCTCCTGGCTCTGGCTGGCCTTGCGCTCCACCCCCGACATGACGGTGCGGAACACGGTCCAGGTCAGGGCGCCGCCCGCCAGCACCAGAATGACGATCGGCAGCACCCGACGCAGCAGCTTGACCCGCCGCGAGCGCGCACGCCAGCGGGCGCCGGCCAGGGCGACCCTGGCCTCGTCGGCCTCGATGCGGGACTGTTCGCCGGGTTCGGTCAAGCGCGCCTCAGCTATGGGCGAAGATGTCGATCTCGTCCCAGCCGGCGAGATCGAGCGCCGACCGCGTCGGCAGGAAGTCGAAACATCTGGCGGCCAGTTCGGCGCGCCCCTCGCGCGCCAGCATCAGGTCCAGCTTGGCCTTGGCCGCGTGAAGATAGAGAACGTCCGACGCGGCGTAATCCAGCTGCGCCTGGGTCAAGGTCTCGGCGCCCCAGTCCGACGACTGCTGGGCCTTGGACAGGTCCACGCCCACCGTCTCGCGCACCACGTCCTTCAGGCCGTGCCGGTCGGTATAGGTCCGCGCCAGCTTGGAGGCGATCTTGGTGCAATAGACAGGCCGCGTCTCGACCCCCAGGTGCAGCAGGAACATGCCGATATCGAACCGGCCGAAGTGGAAGATCTTGGTCACCGCCGGATCGGTCAGCACCCGCTTCAGGTTCGGACAGTCGTAGGCGGGCCGGTTCAGCCGCACGACATGGGCGTCGCCGTCGCCGGACGACAGTTGCACCACGCACAGCGGATCGCGGCGAAAGCGCAGGCCCATGGTCTCGGAATCGATGGCGACCTCGGACCCCAGGTCCAGGTCGTCTGGCAGGTCGCCCTCGTGCAGGTAAACGGTCATGCTCTGGCTCTTACACGGCGAACGCGCCGCGCGAAACGGGCTACAGCCTTACAGCGCAACACGCTTCACGCCTTCACAGAACGGCCTCAAGCAGTCGAGCGCCGCGCGCGAGACGATAGGCCACAAAAAATGCCGCCGCGCGCGACGCGGTAGGCCAAAACAAAGAAAGCGCCGCACCGTTCGGCGCGACGCTTTCAATAATATGGTGCCCAGAAGAGGACTCGAACCTCCACGGCCGTTAAGCCACTGGCACCTGAAGCCAGCGCGTCTACCAATTCCGCCATCTGGGCCCCGTCGGCAGCGCCTTGCGGCGTTTCCATCGGGAAGGCGCGGACCTCTAAGGGAGGCTCCGGGCGGGGTCAACAAGGATTTTTCTCGCCATGTCGTTTTATTCCGCAAGCGGCGCTTCAAGCCTTGCCGCACGGCCTTTCGGACCCGCGTTCGGCTGGGACTTAACGTGCGCTAAGCCTCTTTTCTAACCCCGTCTTGAGAGCCGACCGCCTAGAAGCGCGCCATGGCGGACCCCTCCTTCAGCCCCCACACGCCCGAACGCCGCGCCAAGCCGCGCGCGCCGTTCCGTCAGCGTCGCCGCGCCCACGAACGCGTGTCCATGCTCGGCCAGCCGGTCGATCTGGTAAAGCCGGAAGAGGTTCTGCACCATGTGCAGCAGGCGGTGCTGCAGGGCGCAAAGAGCCTGATCGCCAATCACAATCTGCACAGCCTGTATCTGATTCAGAAACGCCCCGAGCTGGCGGCCTTCTATGACCGCGCCGACCTGGTCGAGGTCGATTCCACCCCCCTGCTGTGGTTCTCGCGCGCCCTGGGCCTGCACAGCCGGGGCTTTCACCGCTGCACCTATCTGGACTGGCGCGACCATTTCTGGAGCGTGGCGAACCGCGAGGGCTGGCGCGTCATGTCCATCGGCGGCGCGCCCGGCGTCGGCGACGAGGCGGCCCGCAGGCTGAAGGCCCGCTATCCCGGCGCCGACATCGCCATCCATCACGGCTTCTTCGACGCCCATCGCGATGGGCCCGAGAACGCGGCCGTCCTCGCTCAGATCACGGCCTTCCAGCCGCACATCCTGTTCGTCGGCATGGGGATGCCGCGCCAGGAACTGTGGATCGACGACAATTTCGACGCTCTGCCCGATTGCGTCGTCCTGTCGGTCGGCGCCGCCTTCGACTATGAGGCGGGCGTCCAGAGCGCCGCACCGCGCTGGATGGGGCGGGCCGGAATCGAATGGGCCTATCGTCTGGTTCACGATCCGAAACGCCTGTTCGTTCGCTACTGCGTCGAGCCCTGGACCCTGCTGCCCCTGGCTTTGCGTGACATCCGCGACGCCCGACGCCGCCGGTCTCCGTCCGCCTGATCACGTTATTCCTACTGACCAGATAGTTATTTATCGCCATGATCCGCCCCGCTCGTCGTGTGTTATCGACACGGACGGAAACGGAAACGGGGACGTGAGTGGCACAGCAGAATGGACCGCACGTCGCCATCGTCGGCGCTGGATTCAGCGGCCTGCTGACCGCCGTCAATCTGCTGAAGGCCTCGCCAGACGTGCGCGTCACCCTGATCGAACGGCGCGGCGTCTTCGGTCCCGGCACCGCCTATGACACCGGCAATCCCAACCACCTGCTGAACGTGCGGCTGGACAATATGAGCGCCTTTCCCGACCGGCCGGGCCACCTCGCCGACTGGCTGGCGGAACAGCCGTCGTGGCGCGCTCAGGACGGCTTCATCACCCGCGGCGTCTATGGCGAATATCTGCGCTTCCTGCTGGACGAGGCGCTGGACGACGCACCCGACCGGCTGAACCTCATCGGCGGCGAGGCCCGCTCCATCGATCGCCAGGACGACGGCTGGCATATCGTTACCAGCGACGGCGAGGTCACGGCCGATCAGGTGGTGCTGGCCCTGGGTAATCTGGAACCCGCCTCGCCCCCCGGCGTCGAGGCCGATGTTCGGAACTCTGCCGCCTATGTCGAGAACCCCTGGCGGTTCGACCCCCAGTCGGCCGGCGACGCGCGCAACGTCCTGCTGATCGGTTCGGGCCTGACGATGGTGGATGCCGCCCTGACGCTGCGCCGGCCGGGACGACGGCTGACCGCCCTGTCGCGTCACGGCCTCTTGCCCCGCGCCCACGCCACCGTTCCGCCGGGCGCCTATGCCGGGACCTTTGCCGGCAGCCCGGCCCAGATCCTGAAACAGGTCCGCGCCGCGACGGCGCAGGCCGACTGGCGCGCCGTCTTCGATACGTTGCGCCACTCGGCCCGCGACATCTGGCGCAGTTGGTCCCAAGTCGAGCGCAGCCGCTTCCTGCGTCACCTGCGCCCCCTGTGGGACGTGCATCGCCACCGGCTGTCGCCCGGCCCGGCGCGCGACATCCACTCCATGCTGGCGGGCGGCGAGCTGACCATTTTGGCGGGCAAGCTGACCGAGCTGAAGACTACCGACGTGATCGAGGTCTCCTGGCGTCCGCGCGGAAAAAAGCGCGCCATCAAGGAGCGGTTCGACCTGGTGGTGAACTGCACCGGGCCGCTGGGCGTGATCTCAAAGAGCACCGAGCCGATGATCCGCGACATCCTGGACAAGGGTTACGGCCGCCCCGATCCTCTTGGTTTGGGCTTGCAGGTCGATGACGAGGGCGGTCTGCTGGACGGCGCAGGCGCCCCGGCGCGTGGCCTTCACGCCATCGGCCCCCTGACGCGCGGCGCCTTTTGGGAGATGACGGCCGTGCCCGACCTGCGCGGCCAGGCCCGCGATCTGGCCGCACGCATCCTCGTGGACCGGCCCTAGACCCGAACAACCGACGCGTTTACCCTCCACACCCAACGCAATTGGGGAGGGCGACATGCAAGGACTGCGCACCGGCATGATCGGCCTGGCCCTGGCGTTCGCCTTGTCCGGCTTCACGCCCCAAACGGTCTCGGATTATCGCCTCGCCTCCGCCGACAAGGTGCGCATCGACGTCTTCGGCGAGGACGCCCTGGGCGGCGAGTTCGTGATCGAGGCGAACGGCCGGATCACCCTGCCGCTAATCGGTGAAATCCCGGCCGCCGGCCTGACGGTCGCCCAACTTCAGGACGCCGTCGCCCACGCCCTGCGCCAGGGTTATCTGAACCAGCCCCGCGTCACGGCCCAGGTCCTGACCTACCGCCCCATCTACATCCTGGGCGAGGTCAACCGGCCGGGCGAATACCCCTATGTCCCGGACCTGACTGTGCTGAACGCCGTGGCCACGGCCCAGGGCTTCACCTACCGCGCCAACACCCGCCGCATCTTCGTGCGCCGCGCAGGCTCGCAGACCGAAGAGCCCCAGCCGCTGACGGCCGACACGCGCGTCTCGCCCGGCGACACTCTGCGGATCGGGGAACGGTATTTCTGAAGTTCAGGCGTAGTTCCGCCCCTTACCGCCCCATAGCCGTCATCCTAGGCCTTGTGCCTAGGATCCAGAATCCCGGTCGGTGGTTATGGAACACGGACGGCGCCGTTCGTCTGTCCACGTCCATGTCTGAGTCTATGGACCTGGGCACAAGGCCTAGGATGACGGACTGGAAGAAGCCGCCCTCAGATCGGCATCGCCATGATTTCCTTGTAGGCGGAAATCACCTGGTCCCGGACCGAGATCACCGTCTCCAACGACGCCTCGGCCGAGCTCAGGGCCGTCACCACGTCGATCAGATTGCCCTGGCCCTGGACCGACTTCGTCATCTGGGTCTCGGCCGCGCGCGACTGCTGGGTCATGTCGGTCATGGCGTTCTTGACCAGGTCGGCGAAGCCGCCGTCTCCGGCGCCGGGCGCCTGCGCGGCTGTCGGCATGGCGCCGCCCTGGACGGCGGCATAGGCCTTGGCGGCCATCATCGGGTTCATGGCCTAGTCCTCAGCGCTTGATGATGTCGAGAGTGCGGCTCTCCATCACCCCCGCCGTCTCGATGACGTTCAGATTGGCCTCGTAGGCGCGCTGGGCCTCGCGCATGTCCATGGCCTCGACCAGGGTGTCGACATTGGGCCGCATGACGTAGCCCTGGGCGTTGGCCGCAGGATGCGACGGGTCGTAGTCCATTTTGAAGTCGCCCTGGTCGGGCCGCACCTCGGCCAGGGCCACGCCGGTCGCGCCGTCGATATCGCGTGCCTGGAATACCGGAATCTGGCGGCGATAGGGCTCGCCGCCGGGCGTGCGAGCCGTCGACTGGGCGTTGGCGATGTTCTCGGCGATGACGCGCATCCGCGACTGCTGGGCCTTCAGGGCCGAGGCGGCGACGGCCATGGCGCCGGCGTTCGGTGAAACGACGCGATCGGGCATTGATCAATCCTCCTCAGCCGCCGGGCCGCTTGGCGGCCATGCGGATCATGGACATGGATTTCTGGTAGAAGCCGATGGCGGCGTCATAGGACGAGCGGCTTTCGGCCATCTTCAGCATCTGCTCTTCGACCACGACCGAGTTGCCGTCCAGCGTGGTTTCCGAATCGGGCGACTTGGTCGGATCGAACCGCACCGGCGACCCCGCGGGCGCGATGTGGGCGGCGTTGGTGCGAACCATCTGCAGCCCCCCGCCCGACCGCATGGCGGCGGCGAAGTCGGTCGGCTGCTTCAGGTCGCGGCCGACGAAGCCGGGCGTGTCGGCGTTGGCCACGTTCTCGGCGATCACCCGCTGGCGCTCGTCCAGCCAGTTCAGCCGGCCCTTGATCTGGCTGATCAGGGAAATGTCGGCGACGCCCATAGCGATCTCCCGTGCGACGCGGATGCGTGCGATGGGCAGAAAATGCCGCCTCCATGGTTAATAACCCCTTATCTCAACGCCTCGTTAACCGTGGTGGTTAACATTCGCCGCCTAAGCGCCGACTGCGCGGGGCCTCAAAGCGTCATGAATTTCCTCGATCTCGTCCGGGCGGTCTTCGGCCTGGCCTTCACCCTCGGCCTGATCGGGATCGTGGCCTGGGCCGCGCGCCGCTATGCGCCCCAGCTCATGGCCAAGCTCAGCGCCGAACGCGGCGCCCGCCGGCTTCAGGTCGTCGAGACCCTGGTGCTGGACCCCGCCCGCCGCCTGGTCCTGGTCCGCGTCGATGACGAGGAACGGCTGATCCTGCTGGGCGAAGGCCGCGAGTTGATCGAGCCGCGCCAGCAGGGGTCAGAAAAATGAGCCGCCGCAACACCCCTCTCCCTCCCCGCTCCGGGGAGGGTCGTCGCGCAGCGACGGGGTGGGGGCGGCCTGGCAAGGCCGCACTGCCAGATGCCGGACAGGTCGGTGGGGCGTCGCCCTGCCGCCCCCACCCGACCTCGCTCCGCTCGGCCACTCTCCCCCGTCGGGGGAGGGAGAGCATCTTCAACACCCCCACCGGCGCCGAGCTGAAACGCGCGGCCCTGCTGTCGCTGTTCACCACCCTGGTCTGCCTTGCCTGGCCCGTCGCGGCCCTGGCCCAGCAGGCGGCCCAGTCCGGTTCGGCGCTCAACATCGACCTGGGCACCGGCGCCGGCCTGACCCAGCGCGTGGTCCAGCTGGTCGGGCTGATGACCGTGCTGTCGCTGGCCCCGTCCATCGTCATAATGACCACCAGCTTCGTGCGGATCATCGTGGTCCTGTCGCTGCTGCGCACGGCGCTCGGCCTTCAGCAGTCGCCGCCGAACGCCGTCCTGGTGTCCCTGTCGCTTTTCCTTTCCGCCATCGTCATGGCCCCGACCTGGCAGGACGCCTATGATTCGGGCATCCGTCCGCTGCTGGATCAGCAGATCGAACTGCCCCAGGCCTTCGATCAGGCGTCCGAACCTGTGAAAACCTTCATGCTGGCCCAGGTGGACCGCGGCGACCTCGCCCTGTTCACCCGCCTCAGCAAGATCGAGCCGCCCCAGAACGTTCAGGAACTGCCGCTGCGCGTGGTCACGCCGGCCTTCATGATCAGCGAGCTGAAGAAGGCGTTCGAAATCGGATTTCTTCTTTTCGTTCCGTTCCTTGTGATCGATCTGGTGGTGGCCAGCGTGCTGATGTCCATGGGCATGATGATGCTGCCTCCGGTGGTGGTCTCCCTACCGTTCAAGTTGATCTTCTTCGTGCTGGTGGACGGCTGGCGACTGGTCGCCGGAAGCCTGGTCGAGAGCTTCCAGCGGGCGTCCGGTACCGGATAATCCCCCGCCCCATATGGCTTTCCGCGTCATAGGCGCTTGCAAAGCTAATCAAAATCCGTGTTGATCCCCCGGTCCTCGCCCTGAATCGGGCGACTAACACTGGAAACGCTTCTTATGACCACTCAAGCCGAACTGATCGCCGCCGTCGCCAAAGACGCCGGTGTCTCGCAGGCCGACGCCGGCAAGGTGCTGACCGCCATCGTCGAAAACATCCACTCGACCCTGAAGTCGGGCGGCGACATCCGCATCTCGAACCTGGGCGTCTTCGACACCGCCGCCCGCGCCGAGCGCGAAGGCCGCAACCCGGCCACCGGCGCGACCATCAAGATCGCCGCCTCCAAGGCCGTGCGCTTCCGCGTCTCCAAGCCGCTGAAGGACGCCGTCAACGGCTAAGCCTTTTCGGTCCCGCCAGGCGGGATCGGCGATGCAAGACGGGCGGGGGTCGCGATGCGATCTCCGCCCGTTTCAATTTTAGGCGGCGGCCTTGGCGTCGGCTTCCTTGCGGAACGCCTGTTTGGCGCTGTTGACCCAGCCGACGAAGGTGTCCGCCTGACTGGACAGGTTGGCGAAATCGCCCGCACCCGCCACGCCAGACAGATTGTCGTCCAGGGCCACGCGAAGCGCTGCGGCCGACCGCGCTCCGGCGACAAAGGGCCCATAGCGCGCGTTCAGCCTTTGCAGGGCCGCCCGGTCGCCCGCCAGCGAATAGCCGACGCCCGCCCGGATCAGCCAGCTTTCCTCGGCCGGCGTCAGCGCCCCCGCCGTCTTGTAGCGTTCGCCCAGCCGCGCCTCGTACACCGGCGCCGCGTCGGCCCACTTCTGCTGCTTCCAGAAGATGTCGGCCCGCACCTCGCGCGCCGGGTTCGACTGGTCGCGGTCCAGCACCTCCAGCGCATGGTCGAACCGGCCCAGGTCCATCAGGGCGCGCGCTTCCAGCGCCCGGCGCTCGCTGTTCATCGCATTGGGCAACAGGGTGGTGCGCGAGCCCCAGATGGCCTGCAACGCCTTCTCCGGCTGGCGGTCCATCAGATAGACGGTAGCCAGGTTGGTGGCGACCTGGGCCTTGGCCACCCCGTCCAACCGCTCGTCCACCTGGTGTTTCAGCAGTTCGGCGGCCTGGTCCAGCAGGTCGACGTCGATCAGGCGGCGCGACAGGCGGCGCACCATCTCGTCCCCGTCGGCCCCGATGGGCGTCAGTTCGCGGAAATCATAGAACAGCGCCAGCGCCTGCACCGGCTGCAACCCGTCCGCCGCCCCTTCCAGGAACAGGGCGCGGAAGGCGTTGGATTGATCGGCCTGGACCTCGGCCGCGCCCGGTACGCCCGCCATCCGCTTGCCCGCCCCGCGCAACGCATCCAGCGCCTCGCGGTATCGCCCCTGTTGCAGATAGATGCCCGACAGCTTGCGCACGACCGCCATCTCGGTCGCATCCCCGCGCCAGCGCCACTTCAGCTGCTCCAGCTGCGCCGTCGCCTGATCCGGCGTGATCGCGCCCTTGTCCAGCTCCAGGCTGATGGCGCCCAGTTTGGCCGGCGTGGCGATCCCGTCCAGCGGCGCGCGGGCCACGGCCTTGTAGACCGCCAGCGCCCGGTCCTTGTCGCCGTTCAGGTCGAACATACGCGCCTGCACCAGCCGCGCCGTCAACTGATCGACGGCCGGGGCGTCCTGGCTGAACACATAGGCCAGCAACTGCTGGGCGGCGGGCAGGTCGTTCAACTGGATGGCGGCCATGGCGTGGGCGGCGCCGAAACGCGCGCGCCATTCCTTGGGGAAGTCGTCGATGACCGAGGCCCCAGCGGCGAAGTTGCGCCGCGCCCCCTCCCAGTCGCCCATCTCCGAGGCGATATAGCCCAGCCAGACCTTGGTCGCCGGGTCGTTGGTCAGGGCGGCGCCCGAGAAATCGACCTGGGCCTCTTCCAGCCGCCCGATGCCGACGCGCGCCACGCCGCGCAGGCCCCGCACCTCGGGCTCGCCCTGCAGATTGGGCGCCTTGGCGATCAGGGCGTTCAGCACGCCGATGGCCTCATAGTTCAGGCCCGACCCGACCAGGAACCGCGCCAGCGCCATCCGCGCCTCGATCGGCGCGCGCGGATTGTCGCTCGCCGCGATCGTCTCCAGCCCCGCCGCATCCTGCAGCCGGCGATAGCGATCCGAGAACCCCGCCTCGCCCGTCGTCGCCCAAGTCTCGTCGATCAGGGCCGGATGGGCCGCCCGCTTGGGCGCGTCGGCCGCATGGTCGCCGGTCTCCAGCCCCGCCGTCGGCGCCGACAGCGTCAGCCCCTTGGGCCGGCTCAGCGTCACCAGATCGCCCGCCGCCTCGATCTTCAGATCGTCGGCCCCGGTCTCGACCGCCAGGCCTTGCGCCGTCGGGATCAAGGCCAGATCGACCGTGCGGCGTCCCCCGGCATACCCCTTGCCGGGCGCCAGCGCCGTCACCGCCGCAAATCGGTCTCCGACCAGCGGATCGGTCAGCCAGATCGCCTTGGTCGCCCCGGCCATCTGCGCCACCAGCACCGGCGCGCCGTCGTCGGATCGGCCGACATCGACGCCCTCGACCGCCGCCTGGACCCCGCCAATGGTCACAGTCCAGGTTCCGCCCTGGCCCTGGGCCGAAACGCCCAGACCTTCCGGCGCGGTGATCCGCATGGCGGTATAGCCCGGCCCCGCCGCCCAGTGCGCGTCCTTGGCCGGCCCCAGAGCCTTGGCACCGGTCATATCCATGCGCGCGGCCGTGTCGAACACGATCCAGACCGCATCGCCCCGACGGAAGACGGCGGCCCCCACAGGCGCGCCCCAGTCGAAGGTCAGGACGGTCTTTTGTTCGCTGGATTCTGCCTTGACCGGCACCACGGCCTTGGTCGTCTCGGGCTTGGCCGCATCCGGCCCCTGCGGCGCCTTGCCCGGCGCATAGAGGTTCAGCCACACCGCCCCGTCCGCGACGCCGGAGCGGGCGTCCGCCCCCTCCTCCAGCGTCAGGATCAGGTCCGTGCCGCCCGCCCGCGCCATCCGCGTCTCGACCGACTTCACCCCGGCGGGCGGATCGACCCTCAGGCGCGACACGTCGGGCGCGGCGGTCGTGCCCATCCGCACCACGACCTTGTCGCCCTCGCGGCTGATGCGCGACCGCACTCCGATGACGCCGCCGAATTCGACCCGTGTGAAGGTGTCGTTCTGGCCGATGCTGATCGACAGCGGGTCGCGCGACCGGCCGACTTCCTGGGCCAGCGGCGCCATGGGCGCGAACACGACGGCGCCCGCCGTGGCGGCGGCCACAGTCGTCTTCAGCATGCGCTTGGTCGGCGAGGCCCCGGACATATCTCCCGACCCATGCCCCACAAGGCCTTTAATCGCGGTTAACCGCCGTTCACCGTAGTTCTACGGATCTGACCGCTTTTTTCCTTTCGTCATCCTCCGGCAAGCCGCGTCTTCGCGGCGCAGACCGGGGGAGCCAGCGGCGCCGAAGGCGATGCGTCCGCCCCACCACGTTTGAAAGATCGCACCGCGACAACTTCGCGCTCCCGCGCGCCGCTGGCTCCCCCGGTCTCGCTGCGCTCGCCGGAGGATGACGAAAGAAAAGGAAACCCTTGCCCGCTAGGACAACCGGTCCACGCGACAACGTCATCTCAAACGCCCATATTGACCCCATGACCGATTACCCCCGCCTCAGCACTCTCAAGACCGGCCTGGCCTGTCGTTGCCCGCGCTGTGGCAAGGGGCCGCTGTTCAAGGGGTATCTGACGCTTCAGACCGACTGTCCCGCGTGCGGTCTCAGCTACGCCTTCGCCGACCCGGCGGACGGCCCGGCCTTCTTCGTCATGTCGGCGGTGGGGATCATCGGCATGATCCTGCTGATGGTGTTCGACTTCACCGTCCACCCGCCGATCTGGGTCCATCTGGTGGTCACCCTGCCGATCCTGATCGCCATGTGCCTGGGCTGCCTGCGCCCCTTCAAGGCCTGGCTGGTCGCCGAACAATACATCCACAAGGCCGCCCCGCCCGAGTTCTCCTCGAACGGCAAGCACGGCCCCTTCTAGGGTTCGATCACCGTCAGCTCGGGCCAGCGCCCTCGGGCATTCTTGACGGTCTTCGCCCACCCCTTGGCCAGCGGCCTGTTCGGATTGGGCCGGATGGTCATCGAAAAAACGTCGTCCAGCCCGAACGGCGCGGCGACGCTGATCGTATCGTCCCCTTCCAGCCGCACCCCGACCGCGAAGGTCGGCGCCACGAACCGCCCCAAGGCCTCATCCGTCGATTCCAGCGCCTCATAGGGTTCGCCGAACCGATCCTGGAACCACAGGTGCACCCGCGCCTGGTTGCGCACCTCGACCTGGCTGCGGAACGGTTCGTCGAAGGCGGCGGCGACCCGTTTGATGACGACGTCCTCGGCGTCGTAGGACAGGTCCGACCCGTCGAAATAGGCCAGGTCGTAGTCCTTGATCCCGTACCTCGCCGGCCGCCCCGTCTTCACATTCCAAACCGCCTGATACACCGCCCCCGACACCAGCCGCCAATCCGGCAGGTCCAGCGCCCGCACCGTCGTCAGCACATGCATCAGCCCGGCGTCGGCGCGCACGAGGTCGGTCAGCCGCGCCTCCAGAGCGCTCACCCCCGCACAGGCCAGCCGTGGTCCAGCGGCCCGTGTCCGCCGCCCAGGCCCGGCGCGCGGCGGATCGCCTCGCCGACATAGGCCCAGGCCTCGGCCACCGCGACCTCCAGCGGCCGGCCCAGCGCCAGCCCGGCCGCGCAGGCGCTGGCCAGGGTGCAGCCGGTGCCGTGGGTGTGGCGGGTGTCGATCCGTTCGGCCTCCAGCACCGTCTCGCCGTCTGCGGTCATCAGCAGGTCGATCACCGTCGGCCCCGACACATGGCCGCCCTTCATCAGCACCGCCCGCGCGCCCATGGCCAGCAGGGCCTCGCCCGCCCGCCTCTGGCCGTCCAGATCGTGGACCGCGAACCCCGTCAGGGCCTCGGCCTCGGGCGCATTGGGTGTCAACAGGGCCGCGCGCGGGATCATCAGCGCCTTCACCGCCTCGACCGCCGCATCGGGCAACAGCGGATGGCCGCCCTTGGCCACCATGACCGGATCGACCACGGCCGGGGCGTCGGCTTCGTCCAGCAGGGCCGCGACCGTCTCGACCACCTCGACCGAGCCCAGCATGCCGGTCTTGAACGCATCCGTGCCGATGTCTTCCAGCACCGCCCGCGCCTGGGCCGCGATCAGGTCCAGCGGCAACGGATAGACCCCGTGGACCCCCAATGTGTTCTGCACCGTGATCGCCGTGATTGCCGTGGCGGCGTAGCCCCCCATCATCGTCACGGCCTTGATGTCGGCCTGAATGCCTGCGCCGCCGCCGCTGTCGGACCCGGCCAGGATCAAGACGCGTCCTTGATGAAGCGCACTCATGCCGCCGCTCCCGAAAACAGTTTCAGCCCGACGATGCCCGCCACGATCAGCAGGATGCACACCCCCCGCACCGCCGTCGCCGGCTCGCCATAGACCAGGACGCCCACCACGGCCGCGCCCACCGCCCCGATCCCGGTCCAGACCGCATAGGCCGTGCCGATCGGCAGCTTCTGCGTCGCCACCCACAACAGGACCATGCTGCCTGCCAGCGCGACCAGAACCCCCAGCGACGTCCACGGTCGGCTGACGCCAACGTTCTTGAGACCCGACGCCCACAGGACCTCCAGCAGACCGGCGACGACCAGCGTCGCCCACGGATTGATCGACATCACCCAGGACATGACGACCAGATGGAACAGGCCGCCGTCATGAGCAAGCCGCGATCAGACCCCGAGAGGCCCCTTGAAGATGAAGAAGGCGCCCAGGCCGATGAAGGCGAACCCGACCAGATGGTTCACCGTCAGCTTCTCGCCCAGATACAGCACCGAGAACCCGGCGAAGACCAAGAGGGTGATCACCTCCTGCATCGTCTTCAGCTCGGCCGGCGAATAGACCTGGATGCCGATCCGGTTGGCCGGCACCGCCAGCCAGTATTCGAAGAAGGCGATCCCCCAGCTGGCCATGACCAGCAGCCACAGCGGCTTGTGCTCGAACTTCAGATGCCCGTACCAGGCGAAGGTCATGAAGACGTTCGACAGGGCCAGCATGACGACGGGGGCGATATAGGAACCGAGGTTCATGGCGGCAGACCGAGGTTGTTGCTGTCGTCGCCTCTACACCGGCTGCGACCGTCCGTCGCGGGGCTTCAACCCGCCGCCCTGACCGCCGCCTGAACCTTCAACGCCTGCACCGTCTCGCGCACGTCATGGACCCGCACCATCCGCGCCCCGCGCCGCACGCCTTCCAGCGCGAGCGCCAGCGACCCGCCCAGCCGGTCGGTCGCCTCGACCGCCGTCTGATCTATGGCCTGGATCGTGCGCTTGCGGCTGGCGGCGTAGAGCACCGGGAACCCCAGATCGACCAGCGCCCCCAACCCCGCCGTCAGCGCCATATTGTGCGCCAGGGTCTTGCCGAAGCCGATGCCCGGATCCAGCCAGATGCGCTCGCGCGCCACCCCCGCCGCTATCGCCTCCTCGGCCCGCCCGCGCAGATAGTCCCGCACCTCGCCGACCACGTCGTCGTATCGCGGGTCCGCCTGCATCGTCCGCGGCTCGCCCTTCATATGCATCAGCACCACGTCGCAGCCCAGGTCGGCCGCGACGGCCAGACTGTCCGGCGCATGGCTCAAGGCCGTCACGTCGTTCCACATCGTCGCCCCGGCCGCGACGGCGGCGCGGGCCACGGCCGGCTTCATCGTGTCGACGCTGATCATCCCATCCCACCGCGCGCGAACGCCGGCGATGACCGGCGCGACCCGGTCGATCTCCTCGCCCTCGCCCACCGGCTCGGCGCCCGGCCGCGTGCTCTCGCCGCCGATGTCCAGCACGTCCGCCCCTTCGGCGACCAGCCGAATGGCCCGATCCACCGCGCCTTGCGTCGAGGCCCACCGCCCCCCGTCAGAGAAACTGTCGGGCGTCACGTTGACGATCCCCATCACCTGAACCGTCATGGCGTCCTCCCGATCAGTCCGCCCAGCGCCTCCAGATAGGCCGCGAAGGCCTTGCGCCCCGCAGCCGTGATCGACACTCGCGTCAGGGGCTTGTTGTTCACGAAGCTCTTGGCCACGGCGACATAGCCCGCCTCTTCCAGCTTCTTGATATGGACCGACAGATTGCCCTGCGTCGCCTCCAGCACCGTCTTCAGCTCGGTGAAGTCGGCGGCCTCGGCGTCGGCCAGATAGACCATGATCCCAAGCCGCATCCGGCCGTGGATGACCTCGTCGATCTTGCCGAGATCGTTCAGCCCCATGGATCAGCCGACGTCCGCATCGACGGCGCGCGTCTGCAAGGCCGCGCGCGTCATGATCCAGCCCGGCCCGGCGAAGAGCAGGAACAGGGCGGCGGTGCAGACATAGAGGTAGATTTCGCCATGCCGCACCAGCAGGCCCAGCGCCACCGCCGTGATCCAGCCGCCGATCGACGCCGCCAGCATCCAGGGCTTCTTCTTCAGGTTCCAGGCCACGAACCAGGCCGCCGACTGCAGGGCGAAGATCATGGCGGGATAATAGAGCCAGATAGCGAAGTCCCCGTCCCGCCGCGCGCCGAAGCCGAAGACGATGACGATGGCCAGATTGGCCATGCCCGCGCCGCTGAAGGCCGCGTTCAGCGTCCGCGTCACGATCGGCCCCGCCGTGCCCGCCTTGCGGTCCTCGCGCACGGCCCACATCAGCACGATGAAGAAGACCACGGTGATCGCGACGATGAAGGCCAGGTTGGCCAGGTCGGGCCAGCGCACGACGCCCCACATCTGGCCGACATGGAACAGGCACTGAAGCCCATACAGCAGGCCGCCGGCTAAATAGGCCACGCCCAGCGTCAGGGTCGCCTTGGGATTGTTCCCGCCCTGGACGATGGCCTTCAGAAAGGCCAGGTCGGCTTCGGGCGTGCTGCGAGAGTTGTCGGACATCGGGTGATTCCTGTGCGACCGGCGCACGTTCTCGGATGAACGCCGCCGTCGGGGTTGGCAAGCTATTCGGCGGTGACCAGGGCGGGCGTCGGCTTTCTGCGCCACGGCACGCGTCGCCCGTTCAGCCAGCGCCCCATGAAACTGTGGCGGATCAGCAGTTCATAGCTGGCGACGGATACGGCCAGCACGCCGCCGACGACGAGCACCAGCTTGACCGCCCACGGCAGGGTCCAGTCCTGCACCAGCACCTGCGCCGCCATCACCAGCGGCAGATGGACGATGTAGATCCAGTAGGAGGCGTCGGCGACATAGCGCCGCGCCGCGCTGTGACCCGAGCAGAACCGCAGGGCCAGCCCCATGGCTGCAAGGGCCGAGGCGTAGGTCGCCACGCCGAACGCCGCCGCCGTCATGGCCTTGGTCACGGGATCGGTCATCGGGGTCAGCACCGGGTTCGGCCCGCCCGCCAGCATCAGGGCCGCAACCCCGGCGGCGACCGCCAGCCCCAGATGGAGCGCCCACAGGCGCTTGATCCGCTCCAGCAGATCACGCCGACGATCCAGCAGGGCGCCGAGCCCGAACGCCAGGCCGAACGCGACCAGGGCCGCCGGATTGGGAACCAGCCCCGCATCCGGCGTCGGCACGCCGAAGAAGGCGAGCCACTTCGGATGCAGCCACAGCGCCACGGCCAGGGGCGCGCCCAGAACGAACGGTCCCAACGGCCCGATCAGGCCGCCTGTCGCCCGATCCACCGCCCGGCCCCACGCCCCGTTGCGATCCAGCGCCTTGAACGACGCGCGCAGGATCAGCATGCCGGCATAGAGGATCAGCAGCACCCACAGGAACCACAGGTGGGTCAGCGGCATGTTGGTCCAGTCATATTTGGGCGGCGGCGGCGCATCGGCGGCCGTCAGACCGTTCAGCGACGCATTCCAGATCACCACGGCGATGATGGCCGCCAGGGCCACGCCCCAGAAGACGCTCAGCGGCCCGGCGATGCGGATCATGCGGTTCTTGATGAACTGCCACACCCCCATCCGCCTAACCATCATGTGCGCGAACAGACCCGCGATCACGAAGAAGGTCGTCATCCGAAACAGGTGGATGGCGAAGAAAAGACCGCTGGCCCAGACGGACCTCTGGTCGTCCGCGACGATCCAGATCTGCGTCGGAAAGAACGACAGGGCGCCATGCAGCACCACCCCAAGCAGCAGCGCCCCACCCCTCAGCGCATCGAGCCCGTGCAGGCGCTCGGATTGACCCGTTTCAAATGCCGACATGACGACCCTCCCACTATGGAAGCCGCCATATCTCACAGACTTGTCTGTGATTCAAACTTGTTCGCTATATCACCACACAGCCCTCATCCTAGGCCTTGTGCCTAGGATCCAGACTCCCGGTGCGTGAAGTGAGGCAGGGGCGGCGACGTGCAGTCATCACCACCGCCTGAGTCTCTGGATCCTAGGCACAAGGCCTAGGATGACGGCGTGGGGAGCAGAGCCTCGTCCCGACGTCGCCGCCACGCACCGGCTCTCCACCCCAACGAAAAACCCGCCGGGAGATCGCTCTCCCGGCGGGTCCATCTTCAGATCAGGCTTCGGCTCAGTGAACCGTCGGCACGCTCGTCGCGGCCGGCGCGGCGACCGGGACCTCGATGTCGGTTCCGTCCGACACCGGCGTCACCGGCACCGAGACCGAAGGCCCGGCGTTGGGGAAGTTGTTCTCGTCGCGGTTCGGCGCGACACCCTTCTCCAGCAGGTCCTTGATCTCTTCGCCAGACAGGGTCTCGTATTCCAAGAGGGCCTGCGACAGCTTCTCGTGGTGATCGGCCTTGGTCGTCAGGATGGTGCGCGCCTCGTCCCAGCCCGAGGCGACCAGGCGACGGACCTCCTCGTCGATGGTGCGGGCCGTCTCTTCCGAGACGTTCTGGCTGCGCGCGACCGAGTGGCCCAGGAAGACTTCTTCCTGGTTCTCGCCGTAGGCCACCGTGCCCAGCTTCTCGGAGAAGCCCCAGCGCGTGACCATGGCGCGCGCCAGCTTGGTCGCCTGTTCGATGTCCGACGAGGCGCCCGAGGTGATGTTCTCCTTGCCGAAGATCAGCTCCTCGGCGACGCGGCCGCCGGCCATGATGGCGATCCGGTCGATCATCTGCTGGTATTTCATCGAATAGCGGTCGCCTTCCGGCAACTGCATCACCATGCCCAGCGCCCGACCGCGCGGAACGATGGTCGCCTTGTGCACCGGGTCGGCCATCTTGACGTTCATGGCGACGATGGCGTGACCGGCCTCGTGATAGGCGGTCAGGCGCTTTTCTTCCTCGTTCATGGCCATGGAGCGACGCTCGGCGCCCATCAGCACCTTGTCCTTGGCGTCCTCGAAGTCGCGCTGGGTGACCATGCGACGGTCCTTGCGGGCCGCCGTCAGAGCCGCCTCATTGACCAGATTGGCCAGGTCGGCGCCCGAGAAACCGGGCGTGCCGCGCGCAATGGTCTTGGTGTTGACGTCGGCGGCGAGCGGCACATCCTTCATGTGGACGCGCAGGATGCGTTCGCGACCCGAAACATCCGGGTTCGGCACCACCACCTGGCGGTCGAAACGGCCGGGACGCAGCAGGGCCGGGTCCAGCACGTCGGGACGGTTGGTGGCGGCGATCAGGATGATGTTCTCGGACGCTTCAAAGCCGTCCATCTCGACCAGCAGCTGGTTCAGCGTCTGTTCGCGCTCGTCGTTGCCGCCGCCCAGGCCGGCGCCGCGATGGCGACCCACGGCGTCGATCTCATCGATGAAGATGATGCACGGCGCGTTCTTCTTGGCCTGTTCGAACATGTCGCGCACGCGGCTGGCGCCGACGCCGACGAACATCTCGACGAAATCCGAACCCGAAATGGAGAAGAAGGGCACGCCGGCCTCGCCTGCGACCGCACGGGCCAGCAGCGTCTTGCCGGTGCCGGGAGGGCCCACCAACAGGGCGCCCTTGGGGATCTTGCCGCCCAGGCGCTGGAACTTGCCCGGATCCTTCAGGAAGTCGACGACCTCCTGCAGTTCGTCCTTGGCCTCGTCCACGCCGGCGACGTCGTCGAAGGTCTTCCTACCCTTGTGCTCGGTCAGCAGCTTGGCCTTGGACTTGCCGAAGCCCATGGCGCCCTTCGCCCCGCCCTGCATCTGGCGCATGAAGAAGATCCACACCCCGATCAGCAGGGCGATGGGCAGGATGCCCAGCAGCAGGCTCATCCAGATCGACTGGCCGCCCGACTTGGCGTCGATCTCGACGTTGGCCGCCAGCATCTGGGCCACCAGCTGTTCGTTGGGATAGACGGTGGTGGAGGTGAAGCGTTCGCCGCTCTTCAGCTCGCCGTTCACCTTGTCCAGACGAATGGTGACTTGCTTGACGTCGCCGGCGTTCACCCGCTGCACCAGTTGGGAATAGCTCATCACTTCGGGTTTGCCGCCGGCCGGCTGGCCCGCAACGCCGTTCATGGCCCCGCCCTGGGACAGGGCCGCATAGCCCGCCAGAAGCGCCAGGATGATCACGCCGGTGATCGCCAGATTACGCAGATTCATTGAGGTCCTCGGTCGTCCGCGAACCCGGATGGGTCGACGGTCTGGATGTGTCTGTCTGGGAAAATAGGAGCTTAATCAGCGTTACGCTATCGGGTGGCGGAAATCAGGTCGTCTTCGTGCGTCGTTTCGTCCAGCGCTAGCCTGAGCCGTTCCGCGACAAGCGCGCGCCGTTCGACCCCTTCGCCTGCAAGAACCGGCGCCAGAGCCCCGTCCCTGATCAACACAGGCCAGGCCCCGCGCGTCGCCGCCGGCAGGCGATTTATCTCGGTTCGGTCGGCGTCCGACAGGCTCGCCAACCGCCCCCGCGCCGCCTCGACCGACCAGCCGGGGTGTTCGGCGCGAAAGGTGAACCGCCCGTCCCACACCGCCTCGACGCCGGGCGTCAGCACCTGCGGCGCCGTCCCCCGCCGCCCCAGATCGCCCGCCTCGCGCATGACCCGCACCGCGTCGCCGGCCGCCTCGATCCGCGCGCCGCACAGGGTCGCGGCGAAATTTTCGCCCGCCCTCAGCCGCGCCGTCAGAGCCTGCAACCGCGCCCCACGCGGCGGCGTCGCCCCGCCGCCGACACAGACCAGGGCCGCCGCCAGCGCCCGCGCCCCTATGTCGCGGCGCACATTCACCATCGCCTCGCCGTCCATCGTCGGCCGGCCGCCAGCCAGAGCCCGCGCCTCTTCCGGTGCCGGGGGCGCCGCACCCGCCAACGCCTGCCGCGCCCGGCTGCGCCCAAATTTAGGATCGACGTTGGCGGGATCCTCGATCCAGTCCGCCCCCTGCCCGGCCAGCCAGTCCCGCAACACCGCCCGCCGCTCGCCCAACAGGGGCCGCAGCAACATCAGCCCTCGTCCCTGCGGCCAGGCCGGCGACGGCGACCATTCGCGCACCCGCCCCAGCGTCGAGCCTTCGCTTCGCATCAAGTCGGCCTCGGCGATATCGTCGGCAGTCTGGGCAAACAGCACGACCCGCGCCCCCGCCTCGCGCGCCGCCTGCGCGATCAGCCCATGCCGCGCCGCCCGCGCCGCCGCCGTCAGCCCGGTCTGCGGCTTGTCCCCATCCCAGCTCAGCCCGCACCAGTCCGCCCCCGCCGCCCGAGCAGCCTCAGCCGCGAACGCGGTCCAGCCGCCGCTCTCGGGGTTCAGCCCATGATCCACGGTCAGGGCCAGCACCGACCGCCCGCGCGCCCGCGCCCACTCGGTCGCCAGTCGCAACAGGGCGATGGAATCTCCGCCCCCCGACAGGGCCAACGCCACCGGCCGCCCCGTATCCCGCGTCAGTCGTGCATCCAGCCGCGCGAACGCCCGCGCCGTCAGATCGCCTTCGTCGGGCGTCAGGCGCACCCGCCCGTGGTCTTCAACTGCGCCGCGCGCGCCTTCTGCGGGTCAGAGGCGGCGGGTGCATAGCGGCGCGTGAACTCACCCAGGGCGGCGCAGCCCTGCGGTTTCCTCTGTGTCGCGAACAGGGCGTCGGCCAGTTTCAACGTCGTATCCGCCGCCCAGCCGATACGCGGCCAGTCCTTCAGCGCGGCGGCGTAATAGGGCACCGCCCCCGCCTTGTCGTTGGCCGCGACCCGCAGGTCGCCCAGGCGAGAGTTCGCCTCGCGCGATTGCGGCGTATCGGGCCAGGCCGCGATCACCGTCTCCAGCGCCCGCTCGCCCCGCGGCCGGTCGCTGGACAGCAAGGCCACCGCCGCCGCCAGATCCCGCGTCGCATCCCCGGTCGGCGAGGTCGCCTCGATCGGCGCATTCAGCTCGGCCGCCGTCTCCAGCTTCTGCATCCGGGTCTCGGCGTCTCTCAGACGGGTCTGCAGGGCCTGGTTGTCGCGCGTCGCCTCATCCAGCTGGAAGGTCAGCCGTTCGTTGTCGCCATTGATCCGGCGCACCGTGGCCTCCAGATCGCCCAGCCGCCGGTCCATCAGGGCGAACTGTCCTTGCAGGGTCACCACCTCCGGGTCCGGCTCGACCAGCACGGGCTGACCTGCGGCGTTCCTCTGGGTCAGGGCCCGCTCCAGCCGGCGCACATTGCGGTCCAGCTGGTCCAGGCGGCGATTGTCCCACTCGGTCCGCTCCATGATGTTGGGCTGAACCTGTTGCGCGACGGCGCCGCCGCCGATCAGGACGACCCCGAGGGCGGCGGCGGCGAGAAGGTGAACACGAGAGATCGAGAGCTTGGTCATACCTCTAGCTTTCACCGATTTGGGGCCGCCGCAAGGCCGAGCTAATGCCCCAGCCCCAGATAGACGATGGCCGTGACGAACAGGCCCACCACGATGTTGCAGAACATCAGCAGCGCCGCCGTCCGCCACAGGGCCGAGAACCAGGACAGCGAATAGGCGCCCTTCATCTGGGCGAACATATGCACTGGCACCGCCAGCACCCCGACCGTGATCACGATCCGCCCCAGCCAGCCCGCCAGCGTCGCCGAAAGCACCATCAACATCAGCAGCATGGCCATGAAGGTCAGCGAATACAGGACATAGACCCCGTGGTCGTACAGGGTGAACCCGCGCTTCCACAGGAACAGCAGGGCCACGAACGGGATCGACAAGGGCACCAGCAGGAAGGCGAACTTGTACATCGTCTGCTGCAACTTGTAGAGCGCCAGGTCCGGGTTCTGCAGCTTCTTCAGCACCGTGGCGCCGACGCCGTGGCCTTGCTTCTCGGCATCCTGGCCCATGACCTTCAGCTTGGTCTCGCCGCCCTGGCCGGTCGCCATATCCTTGATGCTGGCCTGCCAGCTTCCGGGCTTCAGCCCGTCCGCGCGTCCGTCGCGCTGTTCCGCTTCCAGCCGTGTCAGCGCCGCGCGCCGATCCTGAACCAGCTTCTGAGCCGTACCCAGCGCCATCTGCGTCGCTGAATCCGGCCGGGCGCCGCTATCGGCCCGCACCTGGGCCAGGGCCGTTTCGGCCTCCGTCAGGTTTTCGCGCTGGGCGGCGATCCGTTCGCTCATGTCCGCCCCTTCGCCGGTCTTGGATTCCGGGTGCGGCATGAAGCTGAGCGCGAAGAACATCACGAACAGGGTGAACAGGAAGATCGCCAGCGGCGAGACATAGCGCGACCGCTTGCCCTCGACCCATTCGCGCGTCAGCCGGCCAGGGTTCAGCCACAGCAGCGGCAGGGTGCGCCAGATGCGGGCGTCGAAATGCATGACCCCGTGCAGCAGCTCTTCGCCCAAATGCAGCAGGGTGCGGTGGACATGGGTCGGCTGACCGCAATTGGCGCAGAAGTTGCCGCTGGTCTCGGCGCCGCAGTCGGAACAGACGCCACGGGCGTGGTCCTCGCCCGCCTTGCCCGTCGGCATCTCGATCGCGCCCGCGACCAGGCCGCCCGTGACGACGGCGCCCGCCCCTTCGATGTCCATGTCCTGATCCCCCGATCCCTGTGGCCACGTTCTTGCCGCTCGCCCGGCGTCAGGACAAGCGCCGAAACGAAAAGAGGCGCCGGCCTTTCAGCCGACGCCCCTTCGCTCAGTCTTGCCAGCCGGTGGTTAGCGCGGCGCGCCCGACACGATGGCGGTGTGGGCGTTGCGGTTGCGCGCGAACGAATCCTCGCTCGACCCTTCGGCGATGGGCCGTTCCTTGCCGAAGCTGATGGTGTCGATCCGGCCCGCCGGAATGCCGCGGTTGATCAGATAGGTCCGAACCGATTCGGCGCGGCGGGCGCCGAGCGCGAGGTTGTATTCGCGCGTGCCGCGTTCGTCGGCGTTGCCTTCGATGCGGATCGTCACCGACGGATAGCGTTGCAGCCACTGGGCCTGGGCGTCCAGGCGCGGCATGGCCTCAGGACGGACCTCATAGGAATCCAGGTCGAAATAGATGCGGTCGCCCACGTTGACGACGAAGTCCTGTTCCGAGCCGGGGACCGACGAACCCAGGTTTCCGCCCGACACGGGGCCGGTCGGGGCGGTCGGATAGGCCGGACCCGTCGGTTGCGTCGTGCCGTCGTTGGGGCCAGGCACGCCGGTCTCGACCGGGGGCTTGCGGGTGCAGGCGGCCATGGCGGCGACGGCGCAGCCCACCATCGCCAGCTTCAGAATGCGGGAAGTCTTCATGGGGTCGTCTCCTGACGGTGTTTCTTATGCGAGGCGGCGGTCCTCAAGCTTGGCGTTACTGTCTGCCTTGGGCGATTTTTCGGCGCCAGAGGCGATAACGCACAGTTGAGCTTTAAGGCTCCGACGTGATCGGGATGGGGTGGCTCAGGCCGGGCAGCTGTCCGCGCCCTGCCCAAAGCCCAGATTGGTCGGCGGGCGGTCCAGCAACGGCGACCAGGCGGGGTCGGTGCCGCGCCCGTTATAGCCCGCCTGGGACACCACCCGACCCGACAGGTCCACGGTCCACAGACGCGTGTCGCCGCCGCGTGTCTGGCGCGCGAACATGACGTAACGGCCGTTGGGCGCCCAGTTCGGGCCTTCCTCGAAATAGCTGGACGACAGGATGCGCTCGCCCGATCCGTCGGCGTTCATCACCCCGGTCGAGAACTGGCCCCCGCCCTGTTTGGTGAAGGCGATCAGATTGCCTGTCGGGCTCCAAGACGGCGCCGTATAGAGACCGCCGCCGCGCGAGATCGGCCGCTGGCCCGATCCGTCCGAGCGCATGACATACAGGCGCGCCGACCCCGAACGGTCCGAGGTGAAGACGATCTGGCTGCCGTCCGGGCTGAACGAGGGCGAGGTGTCGATGCCGGGATCGGACGTCAGTCGCGTGATCTGACGGCTGCGCAGGTCCATCACATAGACGTCGGTATTGCCGCCCCGGATGATCGAGAACGCGATCTTGTTGCCGTCGTTGGAGAAGCGCGGCGCCAGCACCTGCCCGTCGAACTCGCCCAGGCTCTCGCGCCGGCCGGTCGTCAGATTGTACAGATAGATGCGGCTGTAATCCTTGCCCAGCGCCACATAGGTGATCTCGTCCGGCTGCGACAGCGAGAAGCGCGGCGACATGATCACCTCGTCGCCCTGCGTCAGATAGGTCGGGTTGAACCCGTCCTGGTCGGCGATGGTCAGGCGGTTGATGCGGTTCAACTGCGTGCCCTCCTCGGACACGAAGATCACGCGGGAATCGAAGAAGCCGCTCTCGCCCGTCATCCGCTGATAGATGACGTCGGAAATCTTGTGCGCGATCCGGCGCCACTGTTCCTGGGTCGCGGTGAACTGATAGCTGACCAGCTGGCACTGGCGATACGGGTCATACAGGCGAAAGCCCACGTCCAGCCGCCCGTCGCCGCGCGTCGTCACACCGCCGTACAGCACCGCCTGCGCCCCGATCTGGGTCCACTGCGGAAAGTTCGGCGCATTGGCCAGCGTCAGGCCGGTCTCGATGAAGCTGGACGGATTCAGCGGCTCGAAGAAGCCCGACCGCTTCAAATTGCCGCTGACCACGTTGGAAATGTCCGACCCGTGTGTCCCCGCAAACGGCGCGACCGCGATCTGAAGCGGCCGCAGCACGCCCTGATCGATCTCGACCTCGACGGGCTGGCTTTGCTGAGGCGTCTGGGCCGCCGTCGTCAGAGGCGCGGCCAAGGCCAGGGCCGTCACGGAGGCCAGAAGAAGGTTCAGACGCATCAGATGCTCCCATAAGTCTCGAAGGATCGCCGCCCCTTATCGCCGGGCCGTTCGACTTTCGCCAGCTTCACGGGGAATGGGGCGACATTCGGGACGGCGACGATCACATTGATGCTTGATGCGTGATGCATTATGTTGTGGTTATGCGCACCACCCTCGCCATCGACGACGACGTGCTGAACGCGGCGCGAGCCATCGCGGTCCAGACCCGCACCTCCGTGGGCGAAGTCATCTCCGATCTCGCTCGCCGCTCGATTACCCAGGCCAAACCCGAAAAGCCGCCCGAGTTCCGCAACGGGATTCTCCTGCTGCCGCACCGCAAAGGCGTCGTTGTGACGACCGAGCAGATCAACGCCTTGCGCGACGAACTGCCTTGATCGCGCTGCTGGACGTCAGCGTCCTCATCGCACTGATCGATCCGTCGCACACAGAGCATCTTAACGCCCACGCCTGGTTCGCACGTGAGCACAGGGCCGGTTGGGCGACCTGTCCTCTGACCGAGAACGGCGTCCTTCGAATCCTCAGCAATCCCAAATATCCGAACTCGCCGGGCGCACCGGCTCAGGTCCTGCCCGCGCTTCACTCCCTGCTGAGCCAACCCGGCCATGCCTTCTGGCCCGACGACATCAGCCTGCTCGGCGACGCATTGATCGCACAGGACCGCCTGCTCACATCAGGCCAGTTGACGGACACCTACCTGCTCGCCTTGGCCGTCTCGAACGGCGGTCGGCTGGCGACATTCGACCGCCGCCTGGCGCCCGACGCGGTCACAGGCGGCAAGTCGGCGCTGCATCTCATCGCACCTGACGCCTAACGATTTCGGCACGCCCGTTCTGTGTTGAACGTCGGGCGATAGACGCCGCCGGGGAAGCCCTGCGGCACGTCGAACGGCGCGGTCTGGCGCAGGGCGCGCAGGGCGCCGTCGGCGGCGGCGCGATAGACGCTGGTGGACTGGGCGTTGATCAGGCTGGGTCCGCGCGTGATCCGCCCATCCGCCGACAGGGTCAGCTCGACCTGGATCCGCAGCTGGTCCGCGCCGGGGATGTCGCAGGGCAGGATCCAGTTCGGATAGACCTGATTGAAGATGGCCGTGATCTGCGGCCCGGTCGCCTGTGACGCCGTGCCCGCTCCCTGTTGTCCCGTCGCCGGTCGTCCGCGATTGTTGGTCGGGCGCGTGGGCCCGGCCAGGGCGTCCAGATCCAGACTCGGCTCGGGGCGTTGCGGCGCCGGGCGGGCGGGCGCGGGCGTCGCCGGGCGTGGATTGGTCGGGGCCTTGGTCGGCGGCGTGGGCGTCGCAGGCTGAGGCCGGGGGGGCGTAGGGCGCGGCGGGGTCGGACGCGGCGTAGGGGTCGGTGTCGGCGCGGGCGTGGGGCGCGCGGGCGTCGGACGGGGTGGCGTGGGCGTCGGACGTGGCGCAGGCTGGGGCGGCGTCGGTTGGGGCGTGGGCGGCACGGGGTCGGGCTGCTGCACCGGCGCGGTCGCGGCGTCGTCGGGCGAGGGTTCGGGCTGCGGATTGTCGGCCGGCGCCGCCTGGATCACCTCTTCGGATACGATGGTCACCGGCACCGAGGCGACCAGCGGCGTCTCCTCTTCGTCCGCCTTATGCGAGAACGTCACGAAGGCGAGCGCGATCACCCCGGCGTGCAGGGCGAGGGATCCGAGGATGGCCGGGCTCGGACGACGCAAGGGGCTCAGGCCTCCGGCGCCGTGTCGGTGATCAGGTTCAGCTTGGTGAAGCCGGACGCGCTCAACCGCGCCATCACCCGCGCCACCGCCTGATAGGGCGCACGCCCATCGGCCCGCACGAACACCGGCCGCTCGGACGCCTGTTCCGCGCCCCCGGCCTCGGTCTGCAAGCGCGCCGACAGGGCGTCGAACGCCGTCTCGCTGTCGCCCACGAAGATGGCGCCCTGCTGGTCGATGCTGACCGACAGGGGTTCCGACTTGATCTCGACCGCGCTGGCCTCGGTCTTGGGCAGTTCGACCGGAACCCCCACCGTCAGCAACGGCGCCGAGATCATGAAGATGATCAGCAGCACCAGCATCACATCCACCAAGGGCGTGACGTTGATCTCGGTCAGCGGGCCTTTGCGCCCCCGCCGTCCCCCCCCTCTGGCGCGACGCCCGCCGCCGCTCGAACCACCGCCCAGCGCCATGGCTCAGCCGCCCCGCTTCAGGCTGAGGTCGCTGGACGGCGCGGGCGGGGGCGGCGGAGCCGACGGGCTGCCCAGGCGGCGCGCCACGGCGGCCTGCAGGTCGTCCGCAAACGCCTCCAGCCGGTTCGAGAACTTGCCCGCATCGATCGAGAACTTGTTGTAGGCGATATAGGCCGGGATGGCCGCCGCCAGGCCGATGGCCGTCGCGAACAAAGCTTCCGCAATGGCCGGCGCCACGGTCGTCAGATTGGTGTTGCCCGCCGCCGCGATCCGCCCGAACGCATTCATGATGCCCCAGACCGTGCCGAACAGGCCGATGAAGGGCGAGGCCGTCGCCACGACCGACAGCACGCCCAGCCCGTTCTCGATCCGCTGGCTCTCGCGCGAGATCAGGCTGTTCATCGCCCGGTCGATGCGGGTCATCAGCAGGTCGCCCTGGTGTTCGTTCAGCGCCCCGCGCTGACGCGCCTCGCGCCAGTCAGACAGGGCGATCACCAGCATGCGCGGCAGGGCGTGGTCCGGCGCAGGCCCGGCCTGGGCCGCCACGTCCTCCAGCGACCGACCCGACTGCACCGCCTTTTCGAAGTCGTCGGCCTGTTTGTTCAGCGCCGTGAACCGCACCGCCTTGTCGATGATGATGGTCCACGACCAGATCGAGGCCGCCGCCAGCCCGATCATCACCGTCTTCACCACCCAGTCGGCGGTCACGAACAGCTCGACGGGGTTCATCATCGAGGCGTCGACGGGCATTGTCATTCAGGCGCTCCGGGCGGAATCGAGTGGGTTCACGTTCTCTTCGACCCAGCGGACGTGACCATTGTGTGGCGTCCGGCCCGTTTAGCTCCGACCCGACCGCCCGTCATCTGACAGGCGCGTCATAACGGTTAACAGAGGGTTATTCCGTGCCCGATCTGCGGCTCGGATCGACCGCTACCGACACCGGGGCCCCGACGCTGATGATCACGCCCTCGTGGCCTTCCTTGGCGATGGAATAGGTGGCGGCGTCGCGCAGCAGCTGCTCTTCGCACAGACGGTCTCCGGCCCGGCCCAGTTCAGCGCAGCCCCGCTTGGCCGCATCGGTCCAGCCCAGCACCCGGCGCGTCGCCGCCTCGGCCCGTTTGATCGCCGCCTCGTCCTCTGCGGCGGCTTGCGCGATCAAGGCCTGACGCGCCCCCTGCTGATATTGCAGCTCGGCCTGGCCCGCCATCTTGCGTTCCCAGACCTTGTAATACGGACAGCCCACCAGCCCGCCGCCGACCAGCAGCAGGAACAGCAGGACCGTGACGATCACCGCGCTAGTGGACATCTTGTAGGTTTCTGTGGCCACGACATTTCCCCCTCGTTTCGGAACGATTTTAGAGGAATCAGCGACGCCCGACAGCCCCCTCTCTTCCGCTCATCCCGGCGAAAGCCGGGACCCAGCGCTTTGGGCGAAGGTTGTCTGAGATCAAAAGTCGGTGGTCATCCGACGCACTGGAGATGCGACAGAACTGGGGCCCGGCTTTCGCCGGGATGAGCGGGAAGGGAAAGTCTAAACCTTGCCCGCGCCCCCGCCCGCCGCCAGCCAAGGCGTCACCTTCTCGACCAGCCCCTTCGAAGGCCGGCGCGGCCGGCCGTCCAGATGAATGCAGACCGCCGTCACCTCGGCCCGGCAAAGCACCTCGCCCGCCCGCTCCACGCTCTGGCGGATGATCAACCGCACCCCCTTCACGCTCTCGTAGATGGTCCGAACCACCAGGGCGTCGTCGATCCGCGCGGGCTTCAGATATTTGATGTTCATCTCGGCCACCACGAAGGCCAGCGGCTCGGCCTCTTCCAGCAGGTCAGCGTGCCCCACACCGATGGCGCGCAGGAAGTCCGACCGCCCACGCTCGAAATAGCGCACATAGTTGGCGTGATAGACCAGGCCGGTGAAATCGGTGTCCTCGTAATAGACGCGCACCGGCAACAGGTGGTCGCGCCCCTCGAAACGGCCGGCGGTGGGTTGGTCGATGCTCATCCGGCTACTCTAGGGCATTCGGCGGTTGAATTGGACCGGCCAACTCATCAGCGCCGTTCAGAACAAGGTTCATCACAGCGATCACGACGAGAGCACGAAGAACACGACGGAGCCATGCCGGTTCGGCAAAGGCTTGATGGCCTGCGGCGGCGAAGCCGCAGATCGATGGACGGCCTGGATATGGAGCTGCGAGCCGACGCGCGTTCGGTCCCGTCGTGTTCTCCGTGGCCTCGTCGTGCCCGTTCTGATGGAACGCCTTTCAGGACCGCACCAACTCAATCGTCCATGGCTCTAGCGCACCGCCTGCGACGAAGGCCTCTCCAAAAATCCGGGGCAATACCGCTGACGCATTTCACGAAATTCGGTCGGCAGGGGATCGTCGCTGAACAGGATGCGGTTGGGGATGGACACGAAGCCGACCGCCGGACCGCCCGCGACCCGCCCGATATAGCCGCACACCGCCCGCCTCTGACCGTTCTCCGCGTAACGCAGCTCGGCGGCGTGTCCGGCCTGGACATGGATCTGGCGCGTGACCCGCGTCGAGGCCGGCTCGGGCGACGGCGTGTTCGCCGGCCGCATCGCGACCCACGCCCCGATGGCGCACAGGGCCAGCACGACCGCCGCCGCGATCATCGTCCACCGCTGTCGCGGGCTGCGATGCGGCGTCATCCTCATGCGGCGGGCGCATCCAGGGTGAAGTCCAGCGGCGCGTCGGCGACCGGCAGGCAACTGCGATCCACCGGCTGTGACGGATCACGCAGGAAGTCGCGCGCCATCTTGCGTGTGCAGGGGCTGGCGTTGATCACGCCGTGGGTGGCGTTGGTCACGATCACCACCTGACTGTGGGAATAGCCCTTGGCGGCGGCCTCGGTCAGGGGCGGCGGACAACCGGGATCGATCTCGGCGGCGACGAACAGGGTCGGGATGTCGGTCTGGACCGGCAGGTTCTCGATCGGCTTGGCCGGCCGCTCGCCCACCGCCGCACAGACGTCGAACAGCCGCGACAGCGACGGAACCAGAACCTCCGCCACCGGATCGCCCGCAGCGCCGGCCGCCAGCCGCGCCCTGGATTCGAACGGCAGCTCCTCCTTGCACAGATGGGCCATGTGCTGGCCCTCGAAATAATATGTCCGGTCCTCGGCGATCTCGGCGACGGGGCTCAGGTCGCCGGCGATGATCTTGTCCAGATCGACCGGCAGCCCCCGCACCCCCATCGCGCTATAGGTCGTGTCCATCAGAAAGGCCGACAGGTCGTCGACGATAAACGTTCGCCCATCCTGGCCCGTCACCGGCCCCGCCAGCCATTTGCGCGCCTCGGTCTCGAACCGCGCCTGAAGGTTCGGATGCTGCGCCGCGCATGCGACTTGCGCCGTGCATTTGGCCAGGATGATCCTCACCGCCGCCGACACCTGTTCCGGCGTGCCGACGGCCCAGTTGCCCTCGGGCGGCCAGGGGCTGTCCATTACGGCGGCGCGCACGATCTGGGGCTGATGCGTGATGACGGCGGCCTCGATACGCGGCCCGTACGATCCGCCCCACAGGTCGATCTTCGCCAGGCCCAGCGCCTGGACCATGTCCTTCACATCGTCGGCGATGGCGGCGGCGTTGTACTGGTTCAGATCGATCCCTTGCGCCTGATACCCCTTCAGACAGGCGATCAGACCGTCGCGATCCGCGTCGGACGGCGGCCCGGCGTCGGTCAGTTGCACGCCCGGACAGTCCATCGACGGCTTGCTCGCCCCGCCGCCGCGCTGATCGAACAGGATCACGTCCTGATCCACAGCGAAGGCGTCGGGCCGGCGCGTCAGGGCCTGCAACATCCGCCCTACGCCGGGCGTCAGATCCCCGCCGGGTCCGCCATGGAACATCACGATCGGCGGCAGCGCCTGTCCCGAGGCGTCCTTGAACGGCGCGCTGGCCTTGACGATCACCACGGCGATGTCGATGCGCCGGTCGCTGACCGACCCATCGCGCGCCTCATCCACCGTCAGGGCGCCGCAGAGCACCTCGCGCAGACCCGTCGGCCAGTCGCTGGGGCAAGCCTTGTCGGTGAACACCGGCGCCGCCGCCTTCGCAGGCGGAGCCAACGCCGTCAGGCCGGACATGACCGCCACGACGGCCAGGGTGCGCAAGATCATGGGACGGCTCCGGTTCGCCCCCAGCAAACCCCCGCCCGCCCCGCTTGGCAACCGCCTATCGGAGATCAGGCCCCGATCAGCCCCCGATCAGCCCTGCATCAGGCCGCGCGCTTCTTTCGCGCCGCTTCCGTCAACGCCTCGGCCATCCGCTCGCGCCAGTCCTCGCCCTCTTCGACGAAGGCGCGAATGGTGGCGGCGGGCAGCGTCAACTCGACTTCGCTCACCCCGGTCAGACGCGCATAGGCGGCCGAAGACAGCACCTCGCGCGCCGGGCGCATGCGCGCGATGTCGGCGTCGGTCAGTTCGGGGTTGTCGTCGTCGACCGGGTCAACGATTGCGGAGTTCGTCATACTTTCTGACCTCGCGGGGATTGGCCCGCCTGAGACTGATCATCCAGGTCGCGTCGCCGCGTTCGGTATAGACGGCGACGTGAACCCGACCATCGATCGGTAGATAAGCATACCACCGAAGCTCGCCGTAGTCGCGGCGGTCGTCCAAAGCGACGAAGGCGGCCGTCCAATCTGCATCCTCGGCGGAGGCCAGCGACAGTCCATGCTTGTCTTGATTGCTCGCATCCTTGCCCGGATCGAACGCGACCTTCACTCGAACAGGTCGCCCGGCACGGGACCAGCCGCAGGGGGAGCTGGCGCGCTCAAGCCCAGGTGCGCATAGGCCTTGTCGCAGGCGACGCGTCCGCGCGGGGTGCGCATGATGAAGCCCTGTTGCAGCAGATAGGGTTCGATCACGTCCTCGACCGCGTCGCGCGCCTCGGCGATGGCGGCCGCCAATGTGTCCATCCCCACCGGCCCGCCGCCGTAGTTCTCGATCAGCGCCCTCAGGAACCGCCGGTCCAGACTGTCCAGCCCGGCCTCGTCCACCTCCAGCCGCGCCAGCGCCCGCGCCGCCACCAGTTTGGTGATCGTCTCCGCCCCCTCGGCCGACGCAAAATCCCGCACCCGGCGCAGCAGCCGCCCGGCGATCCGCGGCGTGCCCCGCGCCCGCGACGCGATCTCGCGCGCGCCTTCTTCGTCGATGGCCGCGCCCATCTTGCGCGCCGTGCCGCGCACCACGGCCGTCAGTTCGTCGGCCGAATAGAACTCCAGCCGCAGCGGGATCCCGAACCGGTCCCGCAACGGTGTGGCCAGCAGCCCCGCCCGCGTCGTCGCCCCCACCAGCGTAAACGGCGCCAGATCGATCCGCACCGAGCGCGCCGAGGGCCCTTCGCCGATGATCAGGTCCAGCACATGGTCCTCCATGGCCGGATACAGGATCTCCTCGACGTTGGGGCTCAGTCGGTGGATCTCGTCGATGAACAGGACGTCGCGGGGCTCCAGGTTCGTCAGGATCGCCGCCAGATCGCCGGCCTTGGCCAGGATCGGACCGGATGTGGCCCGGAACCCCACCCCCAGCTCGCGCGCCACGATCTGCGCCAGCGTCGTCTTGCCCAGTCCGGGCGGCCCGAACAGCAGCACATGGTCCAGCGCCTCGGCCCGCCCCCGCGCCGCGTCGATGAAGACTTTCAGATTGCCCTTGGCCTGCGACTGCCCGACGAACTCGGACAGCGTCTGCGGTCGCAATGCGCGATCAAACGCTTCGCCGGTTTCGGCCTCTGGAGAGATGACGCGGGTCATGCGGTTTTCCAGCTGTGAGTCGTGAGGCGTGACTCGTGATTCATAGTCGCCGACGACTCACGACTCACGAATCCCCACTCACGCCCCTTCACCGCCCCAGCTCCTGCAGTGCCGCCCGGATCACGGCCGGCAGTTCGGCTTCCTCGCCCAGCCGGATCAGCGCCTGATCCACGGCCCGGCGCGCATTCACCTCGGCCACGCCCAGCCCCAGCAGCGCCGACACGGCCTCGCCGGTGATGGACGGCGGCGGCGGCGCGATTTCGACATGCATGCCCGGCGCGGTCGGCGCAAAACTGACGTCGCCCAGCGGCTTGCCCTTCAGCTCGGTCACGATCCTCAGCGCCAGTTTCGGCCCCACCCCATTGGCCCGCGCCACGGCAGCCTTGTCCTCGCGCGCCACGGCCCCGGCCAGTTCGCCCGGCGGCAGCACGTCCAGCACCGCCAGCGCCGCCTTGGGCCCCACGCCCTGGATCGCCAGCAGGGTCGTAAACGCCCGCCGCTCGTCGCGCGTCAGAAATCCGTACAGGCGCGGCCCCGCGTCCTCGCTCCACTGCGAATGCACATGCACCGTCGCCTCGTCGCCCGGCGCCGGCAACCGCCCCAGCGTCCGCGCCCCGCACGCCACGACATAGCCCACGCCGGCGCAGTCGATCAGGCATTCCGCCTCCCCGACCTCGGCCAAGACGCCCCGCAAACGTCCTATCATGACTGTCTCCTCCCCATCTTGATGGGGAGGGGGACCGCGAAGCGGTGGAGGGGCTCTTGACGCCCCACGGACGCCAAACGTGCGGAAAGAACCCCTCCGTCACGGCGCGAAGCCGCGCCGCGCCACCTCCCCATCTGCGATGGGGAGGAGACCTGATCCGCCCCCCTCACGCCGCCCCCCGATGCATGGCTTCCAGCAAGGACCGCTTCCTCAGTTGCGCATGGGTGACCGCCACGGCCAGGGCATCCGCCGCATCCGCCTTCACGTCCCCCGCGGTCGGCAGCAGCCGCTTGATCATGAAGGCGATCTGGCTCTTGTCCGCATGACCCGCGCCCACCACCGCCTTCTTGATCAGGTTCGGCGAATATTCCGCCACCGTCAGCCCCAGCTTGGCCGGGGCCAGCATCACCGCCGCCCGCGCATGACCCAGCTTCAGGGTCGAGGACGGATTCACGTTCACGAACACCTCTTCCACTGCCGCCTCCTCGCAGCCGTGGTCGGCGCAGATGACGCCCAGCGCCTCGAACAGATGCAGCAGCCGCTCGCTGAACGGCGCGCTCTCCGGCGGGGCCACCACCCCGTGCGCGACCCACCTCAGGCGCGCGCCGTCGGACACGATCACCCCCCAGCCGGTGCGTCGCAGACCGGGGTCCAGGCCGATGATTCTGACAGGTTCGTTCGCCATCCGTTCCCCTCATGCCGCAAAGAGGGTTATCGGGCAATGAACGGTTTCGGCCGTCGCGCTCAGCGCTGCATCAACAAGGGCCGCCGACGCTCGGTTTGCGGCGCCACAGGCGCAGGCGGCTCCGGCGGGGGCGGATCCGCTTCGACCGTCTCGACGCTCACAGGAACGGTCACGGGCGGTGGCGCCGGCTGCAGCGTCGGCACGACCGAAGGGCCCTCGACGACCAGCCGTTCAGGCTCAGCCGCCTCCGGTCGATCCACTAGCGCCGTCTGTACACGCGAAACCAGCCAGGTCGCCACGGCGGCGGCGCACAACAGCACGACGACCGCCCCGCCCCAGGCGCAGACCTTCACCCACGCCCACTGCCGTCCCTCCACCGGCGGACCGGCGGCGCCCGGCAGATCGGACCTCGGATCGCGATCCTGCGGCATCGTCCGTCTCTCCCCGCCCCGCCTCAGCCGTGCTTCTCGATATAGGTCTCGGGATCCTTGTTGACCGGCTTGACCCCGGTGATGTGCTCGGCCTCGAAGGCGGCGAACCTGACCGCCAGCGCATGGCGCGTCTCGATGTCCGCATTCATGCGGAAGTCGGTCAAGCCCTGCCGCTCCTCCTCGCCCATATGTTTGGAGTTGACGACGTTCGCCTCGCCCACGGCGTCGAACCAGGCCTTGCTCCCGACCTTGTGCTTCTCGACCGCCTTGACCGCATCGCGCAGCTTGTTGTGATCCTCGATGGCGTCTTCGGTCTCGCCCTCGACCGTGCCGTCCTCGGCGTCGTTGGCGCCTTCGCCCTGTTTCAGCAGCTCGGGATAGAAGAACCGCTCCTCGGCCTCGGCGTGCACATCCAGGAACGCCGACAACCGCGACCAGACGGCGCTCAGCGCGTCGGTGTCCTTGGGATCGATCTGTTCGATGATCGCGAACAGCCGGCGCTGTTCGGCATGGTCGTCGAGGATGAGCTGGGTGATGTCCATGGGGCGCTCCAGGCGTAACGGTGAAGCCTCGTTACGCCTGCGCCGCCCCCCGGTTCCGTGCGAACGACTCGCGGCCTATTTCGGGCGCTGGTCTCGCATCGGCTCGTCGCCCAAAACCGCTGTTGCAGCGTCGATCAGATCGTTCAGTTCGCCATGCACGATGGCCCAGACACGGCTTTCAGCGACGTTCTGATAGACGTGCCGAAACACATTGCCCGAGTCCTCGATCTGCCGCCAACGGATCGAGGGATAATCGGCCTGCTGGGCGCCACGCAGACGCCGCGCCGCTTCCGACACGATCTCCAGACACCGCGTGACCGCATAGAAGGTCTTGCGATCCGCTGCGAACTCGTCGGCCGACAGGGCCGCGCAGAAGCTTTGCGCCAGCAGGCAGTTGTCCAGAACAGCCCGCCAGGCCAGGCGTTCGCGGCGATCCGGCTCAGAAGGCAAAGATCGCCTCGCGTTCGGCCTCGCGGCGGACGGGTTCGATCAGCATCTCGCGATCCGACACGTCCGCGCGACCGGCGAACAGGTCGCCGATGAACTGGGTGATGCCGACATAGTCGTATAGGTTCACGTCCGCTGCGGGATCGATCTGGACCATGATGTCCAGATCGCTGTCGGGACCGTCATCTCCCCGCGCGACCGATCCGAACAGGGCGGCGTGCGTGACGCCCTGACGACGCAACTCGCGTTCGTGCTCGCGCAGGACGGCAATGACGGCGGCGCTGTTCATGCAGACAGATTAGCGCGAACGCCGCTCCGACGCGAGAGCGGCGAAATTCGGCCGGAAATCACCCCGCGTATTTCGCCGCGTCCTCGTCGGAGACAGCCTCGTTGGAATAGACCGACGACACGTCGTCCTCGGCGTCCAGCGCGTCCAGCAGCTTGAACAGCGTGCCCACCGCGTCGCCGGTGACCGGCACGTCCGACTGCGGTTTCCAGACGATGGCCGTGGATTTCGGATCGCCCAGAACCTTGGACATGGCCTCGGCGACCTCGTTCAGGTCCTCGAAGGCGGTCCAGATCGTATGGCCCGGCGCGTCCTCATAGATGTCGGGCTTGACCAGGTCGCTCTCGACGTCCTGGGCGCCGGCCTCGATGGCGGCTTCCATGACTTCGTCCTCGGTCCCGGCCTCGGCCTTGTAGATGATCTGGCCGACCTTATCCCACATGAAGGCGACCGAGTTCATCTCGCTCAGGGCGCCGCCGTTCTTCTTGAACGCCGCGCCGATGTTGGACGCCGCGCGGTTGCGGTTGTCGGTCAGGGCTTCGACGATGATGCCCACGCCGCCCGGCCCCCGGCCCTCGTAGCGGACCTCTTCCATTGTATCGACGTCGCCGCCCGAGGCCTTGTTGATGGCCCGCTGGATCACGTCCTTGGGCAGGCTTTCGGCCTTGGCGTTGTTGACCGCCAGACGCAGGCGCGGGTTCAGCGCCGGATCGGGCATGCCGTTCTTGGCCGCCACGGTGATGTCGCGCGACAGTTTGGAGAACAGCTTGGAGCGCTGCGCATCGGCGCGCCCCTTGCGGTGCATGATGTTCTTGAATTTCGAGTGGCCGGCCATGGGATCGTCTTCGTGCGTTCTGGAACCTGAGCGGGCCTCCTAAACGATGAGCGGCATCCTGTCACGATGGGTGACAGGGGTGGAACCTCGACCGTTTGCGCGTATTGATCCCCCGCAAGACAGACGGAGCGCAGCCATGACCGCAGACGACACCATCTACGAGGCCGAAGGCTTCATGGACGAAGACCTGCACGAGGCCGACATCGTGGAATGGTACGAGGCCCGCCCCGTCACCGTCCCCGCCGCCGTCGCCGCCGGCTCCATCATCGCCGCCTTCACCCTGGGCGCCCTGACCGCCGTCGGCGCCCTGTTCCTCATCGGCCGTCTGGACGACTGAGAGTTCAAACTCCGCTCATCCTTCGCGAAAGCGGGGACTCAGTCCTTTGGGCGGGCAGATCAGAATGCGCGGATGAGGTCTACTCGATCGGTTAGCGAATAGATTCGTACACCCTCTCGAACCCGTCGAGCGCCGCCGTGTTCGGCAGCACCCCTGGCTTAGACTCCTCGTCAAGCATTATCACGCGCTCGTCGCCGGTTTCGAACACGGGCCAGGCCGGGCGGCTGTCGCCGTTGGGATCGCCATGGCTGGCGAAGGCCACCCAATAGCCCGCCATATCGTCCGCAAGCCGCCGATCGGCCGGTGTCCACGGCCAAGGCTGTTGATCGAGATGATCGAACATGTACCAGAGCTCGGCGAAATGTCCGGCTCCCCAAGCTTGTTGGATAGAGCCTTCGGCATACGGTGGACACCGAGTGAAATAGTAGGCGTAAACAGGCGACCGGCCTTGAGAGGCCGCGAGGCGCGCCCAGGCGCGGATGTCCCAGCCGAACCGCAGATCGCGCTCGAAGTCGGCTCGGGCCTTGCGAGCCTCGGCATCGGTGGCGAAGGGGTAAGGCTCAAGCAAGGCTGGCGGCAGCGCTCCCCACCGCTTGTTCAACCGCTCATGAAAGTTTTGCGCCGTCACCTCAGAGACATCTGTCAGCGAAAGCGCCTCTTCAGCATTGAAGCCCACGAGCAGCGGCACGTCGTTGTGGCGCCCAGCGGCAAAGACATCATAAGGCGGCTCCGGCAGCATGCGCGGTTCGATGACGGGATGGATCACCGCATCGGCACGACGATCGCCTAGGAACCGCTCGACCGGCAGGCCGCGAAGCGCGGCCAGCGTCGGCGCTCCCAAAGCCGCGCCATACGCGGCCCCGTCAGCCTCTGCCTTCTCCAACACATAGCGCGGCGCGAGGGCTAATGGCTCGAACAGACCGCCACTCTGGCCGATGGCGCGCTGAAACAGACCTTTGGTCCGGGGCGAGGCCATCAGAATGCTGACCGATGTCGCACCCGCCGACTGACCTGCAACCGTAACTCGGTCGGGATCCCCGCCGAAGGCCGCAATGTTTTCCCGAACCCACTGGAGAGCTGCGACCTGATCCATCAGGCCATAGTTGCCCGAGCCGCCCGCCCCGGATTCTGCGGTCAGCTCCGGATGGGCAAGGAACCCCAGCACGCCAAGACGATAGGCCACCGTCACGACGATCACGCCTCGCTGCGTCAATGCGGTCCCATCGTAGAGAGGGATCGAAGTCGAGCCGTTCGTCAGCCCGCCGCCTGGAATCCAGACGATGACGGGATACGACCGATCGTCGCGGACCGCAGCCTCCGGCGCCCAGATGTTGAGATAGAGACAGTCTTCATCCGTCGGAGAGGGCGGCTCGCCGGGCATGGAGACGCCGACCTGTGGGCAGGCTGGAGCAAAGCGGGTGGCGTCGCGGATTCCGCTCCAGCCCTCCATCGACTGCGGATCGCGCCAACGAAGGTCACCGACGGGCGCCCGCGCATAGGGCACGCCGAGATACCGTGTGGTCCCGGCGTCGCGGCTTCCCTGGAGCCGTCCCTTCGTGGTGACAGCTTCCTGCGCCAAGGCTGCACCGGTCGCAACCGCCATGGCGGTTGCGACGCAGAGGATGATGAGTGAGTCGACGAAGAAGACTCTGGAACGGCTAAGCATGCGCCATAGAGGCTTCGACGCAGCTCAGCGGATGCAGTCGCCGATAAAAATACAGTCGACCTTCATCTTCACGTGGCGGCATTGCGTCAGGCCCGGTCATCCAGACTCGACTATCGCAAGGTCCGCTAGGGTCAAAAGCCGGCGCCGACACCTTGCCTAATCGCCCCCTCACCCCGCTCTTAGGTTCTCCACCACCGCCTTCAGCTTGGCCGGCAGCGGCTTGGGCCGACGGGTCTCCGCGTCGACATAGACGTGGACGAAATGGCCGATGGCGGCAGGGACGTCGGCGCTGCGCTTGAACACGGCGAAGCCGTAGGTGACGCTGGATGTGCCGATCTTGTCGACCTTGATCCCGACCTCGATCACGTCGGGGAACTTCAGCGACGAGGTATAGCGGCAGCCCGAATCCACCACCAGGCCGATGGACTCGTCCAGCGCATTGGCGATCAGCAGGTGGGCGTTCACCGCCGAGTCGACGAACTCGTAGAATTTGGCGTTGTTGATGTGCCCGTACTGGTCGTTGTCGGCCCAGCGCGTCGAGACCATGTGAAAGGCCTTGTAGGTCGCGCGGTGGGCCAGGGCGCCCTCGTCTCGTTTCGGCATCGTCGTCTCCCTCGGCGACGCGAACCGTCGCTCTGGATCACGACGCTCTAGCTTGGACGACGTTAGGTCAAGCGCCTATCGATAGGAGTCTGATCACGAACGCGCTGGCCGACAGCGCCCCAGAGGGCCGACCGATATGAGCCTCCAGACCCGCGCCGCCGTTCTGTTCCGCATGGGCGCCGCCCAACCCTACGCCGACAGCCGCCCCCTGTCGGTCGAGACCGTGACGCTGGACCCGCCCGGCCCCGGCGAGGTCCTGGTCGCCATCAAGGCCGCCGGCCTGTGCCACTCGGACCTCAGCGTCATCAACGGCGACCGCCCCCGCCCCCTGCCCATGGCCCTGGGACACGAGGCGGCCGGCGTGGTCGAGGCGCTGGGGGACGGCGTCACGGACCTCAGTATCGGCGATCACGTCGTCATGGTCTTCATGCCGTCGTGCGGCCATTGCGACCCGTGCGCCGGCGGCCGTCCCGCTCTGTGCGAACCCGGCGCCGCCGCCAACGGCCGGGGCGAACTGCTCTCCGGCGGCCGTCGCCTCTTCCGCGAGGGTCAGCCGGTCAACCACCACCTCGGCTGCTCCGCCTTCGCCGAACACGCCGTCGTCTCTCGCCGCTCGCTGGTGAAGATCGACCCGGATCTGTCGTTCGAGGAGGCGGCCCTGTTCGGCTGCGCCGTCCTGACCGGCGTCGGGGCCGTGGTGAACACCGCCGGGGTCAAGGCGGGCCAGAGCGTCGCCGTCATCGGCCTGGGCGGCGTGGGCCTCGCCAGCGTCCTGGGCGCCCTCGCCTCCGGCGCCTCCCCCGTCGTCGCCGTCGATCTGTCGCAGGACAAGCTGGCCTTGGCCCGCACCCTGGGTCCGGTCCAGACCGTCGACGGCGCCGCCCCCGACGCGGTGGATCAGGTCCGCGCCCTGACCAACGGCGGCGCGGATTTCGCCTTCGAAATGGCCGGCTCGGTCCGGGCGCTGGAAAACGCCTGGAAAATGACCCGGCGCGGCGGAACCACCGTCACCGCCGGCCTGCCGCCCGCCGACGCCACCCTCGCCGTCAACGTCGTCTCACTGGTCGCCGAGGAGCGCACGCTGAAGGGCTCCTACATCGGAACCTGCGTCCCCAGCCGCGACATCCCCCGCTACGTCGCCCTATATCGCCAGGGCCGCCTGCCGGTGGACCGCCTGATGAGCGGGGTCATCCCGCTCGACGACATCAACGCCGGCTTCGACCGCCTGCACGCCGGCGAGGTGGTCCGGCTGATCGTCAGACCGTGACGGCCAGCCCAGACCTCACTCCGCCGGCTTCGGCGGCGCGTTCTTCACATAGTGGTCCAGCCAGCGGGTCATCTTCCACAGGGTGTGGCCCAGCGATTCCTGCGCGCGACAGCCGTGCGCCTCCAGCCGCGGGGTGACGTAACGCGCAGTCGCCTCCAGCCCCTTCGGCGCCGCATAGTGACGACGTCACATGGACGCTGCTGAAGATAGGGGTTCCGCCTGCCTTTCGACCGCCACTGGCAGGCGACGCAGATTGCGTTCGATCTTCACCAGAACGAAGACGAACACCAGCAACAGGAACATCATGAAGAAGCCGGCTGCGGCGGTTCCGGCAAGGATCGCCGTCTGGCGCCGCGCGCCCTCTTCGATGGCGCGTGTCGTGTCCTGTTGCATCGCCGTTTCCGCCGCCGCGCTGAACTGGTCGAAATGCCATTGGATCAATTGATCGACGTCCACGGACGTCGTGGCAGGAGCCCGCACGAGGTCTTGCGACAGCGAAAGCAGGCTGTCGGCATAACGGTCCTGCAAACTCGCGGGCAGGCCGTCCGACAAGGTCTGGATGTAGTCGATCACCCCCGCTTCAGGCGGCGCCATCCCCATCTTGGCCTTGACGTAGCGGACGATGTTCGCGGCCGCGTCCTTGAACCGCCGGTCGGCGTCTCGCGTCCGGTTTTCCAGCTCCGCCTGATCCGGCGCCGACATCCCCTGACCGCCAGAGTTCCGGTTCAGATAGTCGTTCAGACTGTCGTTGCGGACCAGGCGCGCGGCATCCGCGTCCTTGCCCCCGAACGACGACAGCAGCATGGGCGCCGCCACGACGACCCCGACCGCTGCGACCGCCAGCAGCACCGTCGCCAGGACGATGATCACTACCCGCAGGATGTTGAGATAGAGGGCTTCGAGCTTGTTCAGCATGGGATCATCCAATCGAGCGAGGCGACGGCCTCAGTCTGTTGTCCAAGAGAGATTGAGCGTCACGGAAGACTCAACGGGTTGACCGTCGATGGTCCGGGGGCTGACGCGATAACGCGACTCCAGCGCGACGGCGGCCTGGCCGAAGCGCTGGCCGGGCGGCGACTCCGATTGCGTCATGCAGTCGCTCAGCACACCTTCGACAGTGGCGGTGCAGGACATCGTCGCCCGTCCAGGAATGTTTTGGCCAAGCGCGCGCGGCGGATAGACGGCTCTCATTTCGGCTTCCGTCGGCTGGCGCAGAAGCCGGGCGTTCGTGACGACCGGAGCCTGGCTTGCGGCTGGCTTTGTCGGCGCGGCGTTCTGCGCCGTTACGGCTTGGCGCTCGGGGACGTAGGGGTCTATCTTGGATGGAGCGGGCTCTTGCGTCGGCGCCTGACGCCGTTGCAACTGAAAGCGGATCGCCTCGAAGAACCGACGGCGCGGTTCGACGGCCATTTCCGGCGTCCCGAAGATCGCGGTGCGCGCCACGTCGCGTGGCGCTTCTCCGTCCACCGACAGCTGTGACACCGACCAGCCTTCGCTCGGCGAGAACGCCGCTTCCAGATTGGCCGATGATGCGGGAACCGCGACGCGAGCCAGGTCGCCGCCAGGCGTCAGACCGACCGAATAGGCGACGCTGGCCGTGCACACGGCGCGGGTCAGCCCGCCCGCCGACTGGCATTCCATGTTCGGCGCGCCTTCGCTCTTGGCGCTCAGCCAGACCGGCTGCGGCCCACCGACGAACCGCCCGCCCTTGTCGGACAGGACCAGATACGGGCCGTAATACTCGTCCTCGGACAGGCGCAGATAGCCCTTGTTCCAAAGCCACCAGTCGATGGGTATCGGGCCAGACACCCCCTGGATTGTCAGTTCGTCCGGATCGATACGACCGTCTTGCGCCGCGCGTGTCAGAACCGCGTGCAGCTCGGCCAGGGGCGCGTTAAGATCGCCCGTGATCATCGCGACCGCCTGGTCGCGGGCCGCATCATTCAGGGCAGGCGTATTTGTGGTCCCCGTCTGTACGGGCGCCTCTTCGGTCTTCTTGCGATCACAACTCGCCAAGATCTGGCTAGCGGCCAGAACCAGCAAAACGGCGCAGACGCGCCTCGCGTTTGAATACATTCGCACTCCCCCGCCCGCACACTCGCAACGCGAAGGGATTTCGTCAATGACAGGTTGTGTTCCTGACGGACTTCACTCGGCCAGCAGCGCCTCGACCTCATCCCGCTCGGGCGCAGACGGCTGAGCCCCCGCTCGCGTCGCCGCCAACGCCCCGGCCGCACAGGCGAACTTCAACGCCTCGGCCGGGTCCATCCCCTCCAGCAGGGCCACGACGATGGCCGCCACGAAGGCGTCGCCTGCCCCCGTCGCATCGACCGCCTCGACCACGGGCGGGGTGGCCCAGGCCATTTCGACGCCGCGCTGGTACATGGCCGCACCCTTGGCGCCCTTGGTCACCACCACCCGGCCGCCACCCCGGTGCAGGCTGTCGCCATAGTAGGCGGCCTCGATCTCGTTGACCACGATCAGGTCGCAGCGGCCCAGCAGCATTTCCGACACCGGCGCGGCGGGCGCCAGATTGGCGCAGACGAAGCCCGTCGCCCGCCCGACCGCCGCCTCCACCGTCTCGATCGGCAGCTCCAACTGAACGATCAGCGCGCTCTCGATCCGCTGCGGCAGCTGTTCGGGCGTCACGAAATGATTGGCCCCCGCCGCCACCACGATCTGGTTCTCGCCGCCGGGATCGACGGCGATCAGGGCCACGCCCGTCGGCGCCGCCAAGTCCGTCTCCACCCCCGACAGATCGACGCCCATGTTCGCCATCAGTGCCAGGGCCTCGCCCGACATGGCGTCGTCGCCGACCCGTCCGATCAGGCAGACCTCGGCCCCCAGCTTCTCCGCCGCCAGCGCCTGGTTCGCGCCCTTGCCGCCGGGGTGGCGCGCCAGGGTCGCCCCCGTCACCGTCTCGCCCGGCGCCGGCAACTGGGGCGCGGTCGTCACCAGGTCCAGGTTGATCGAGCCGACGACGGTGATCCTCATGCTGCAGCCCTCAAGGTCTCCACGATCAGGTCGAACACCCCCTGCCCATCCGCAGACACGGCCCAGCGATGCCGCGCCGTCGCCGGATCGATCCGGAACTCCACCGCCGTATGGCCGCGCGTCAGTTCCGATGTGGTCTCGACCTCGATACGGCACGCCCGCGTCTCGAACAGGTCGGGCCGCATCAGCCAGGCCACGGTGCAGGGATCATGCAGCGGGGCGGAATCCCAACCGACCACCTCGCGCTCGACCCGCTGCGAGAACCGCAGCATCGCCGCCGTCGTCCGCGCCGCCTCGCTGTCGATTGCCTCTATCGCCGCGATCCGATCCTCGGTCGCGCGCACCTGATGGGTCGCGTCCAGCCCCAGGGCGATTACCTCGCATCCCGATCCGAACACCACCGCCGCCGCATCCGGGTCGGCCCAGATGTTGAACTCGGCCGAGGCGGTGATATTGCCGCCCTCCGACCGCGCGCCGCCCATGATCACCACCGGCCCCAGCCAGTCGGCCAGCCGCCGTTCGCGCCGCATCGCCAGCGCCAGATTGGTCATCGGCCCCATGACGGCGACCGCCACCGAACCCTGCGGCCGGCTCATGACCAGGTCGACGATGGCGCCCGCCGCCGGCCCGTCCGAAACCCTGCCCGTCGGCTCGAACGGCTCCAGATCGCCCAGACCTTCGGCGCCGTGAAACTCGCCCGCCCCCGCCGGCGGACGCTTCAGCGGCCGCTCGGCCCCGATGAATACCGGCACATCCTCGCGCCCGGCGATCTGGCGCACGATCCGCGCATTGCGCTGGGTCAGGGCGCCGGGAACATTGCCCCCCACCGTGGTGACCGCCAGCAGGTTCAGGTCAGGCGCCGCAAAGGCCAGGAACAACGCCACGGCGTCATCCACGCCGGGGTCGCAATCGATGATAAGGGACTGAATAGACACCCGCTTCGTTTGACGCCCCAAACGCCGGCTAGCAAGCCCCGTTCGGCTTTCGTCAACACCCCCGACGGATGAGATCGGAGGTCAGAGACACGCCCCCACGCACGCCCGCGCCAGCACCTCGGCCGAGTCCGTCAGTCTCACCGGCGCATCCTCCGCCCGCAGCAGCAACGGAACCTCCGTACATCCCGCGATCAAGGCCTGCGCCCCCGCATCCGCCAACACGCCCGCCAGCCGCAACATCTCCGCCCGCGCCGCCTCGCCCACATCGCCGCGCTTGACCCCATAGACCAGCGCCATGAAGGCCTCGCGATCCGCGCCGTCCAGCAGCACCGCCTCGACCCCGCGCGACGCCAACCCCGCCTGATAAAGCCGCTCGCCCCCCGGCGTCGCCAGCACCCCGATCCGCTGCACACCGTCATTTAGGTCATGGGCCGCGACCGCCGCATCCGCCGTCGCCGCGATCATGTCGATGAAGCTCAACCCCTCCGCCTCGCACACCGCTCGGATTCCCGCCGCCTGGGCATGAGCCGTGTTGCACGGCATGGCGATCACTTGCGCCCCCGCCGCCGCCAGCCGCGCCGCCATCCGACCCAGCACCACCTCCGCCTCGCCCGGCCACGTGTTCCGATCCGGCACCTGAGGATTCATATCCATCACCACCCGGATATGGTCCGCATCTCCCTGAGCAGGTGTGAGCGCCTGCACCCGCTCCAGAAACGCCACCGTCGCCGCTGGCCCCATACCCCCGATGACGCCCAGGATCTTGGTCATGTCGCTATTCCAGATGAAGCTTCGGCGTTTCGACGCAGCAAGACGACATCTCGCCTGAACGAAGTTGCGCTTAGCGGACAGTCCCAGGATCCGCCATGGGTGGGAAGCGGACGTTTGCTTCATTTTGACGCTGGGTCGCGCGGTAAGGTTGCCGGTGGCGAAGCGGTGGTCTGCCCTACCGCCAGCACGCCGTCATACGCTCCCTCACTCACTGTCCCGAGAATTACGCCTTTGGCCTGAGGATCGTAATCCGTCACTGTCGTCTGCAACCCGCAAACATCCTGGCAGCCCCAACTCTCGCCGCCCTGCTGCGCGAAGTGCAGCGAGAGAGTGTCCGGTGCGGGCAAATGACCTGCTGCCGGAATGCCTATTTCGGGGAAACCTGCCATCGGCGTTTTTCGGGCGTGCAGGTCGCCAACAAGCACTAGAAGTCGCGCATCGGGACGAGAAACAAAGGCGCGGCTCATCGAGTAACCCATCTCCAGCTCTCGCCACGCTTGATCACTCAGTTGAACACGCGAGATCAGCGGCAAAAATGGGTGCAACGTGATATCGCGACCCGCATCTCGCAGCCGCCAGAACCCGAGCATCATGTCCATCATCGCGCGGCTGTGACGCCCGTCGCGCCGGCCGGGATGACCGAAATCTCCGTACTGGAGGACTCGTCGGGCGCCAGCTTCGTCTGGCGCCGCCATAAACTGGTCCATCAATGGGCGGTCAGATTCCGACATCTCCAGTCCGATCGTAACGGGACCTCGTCTGACAGCCTCGCAAACCACACCCAAGAAAGCGGCGGGAGCCTCGACCGTTCCGTGGGCCTCCCCAACCACGATGACGCGTTGCGGTTGGTCTAGAAGGCGGGTCGTTCCATCGGGCGCGGAGCATGATGGGGAAGCGCCGACGAGCAAGGCAGAAGCGAGCAATGTGATCATCGTCATGTCCAGTCAGCTTTCGGTGGTGGTTAGTTACATGACGGTTAGGGGTCCGCTAAGGGTCGGTTTGCGAAGTTAGCGCTTGGCCCAAAAGCGGACCCCACGCCGCTGCATCATTTGATGGAGCTCATTGGCGATCCTTCCGTCGCCGGGTGCGACGCCTTTCGACAAGGACAGTGAAGACCACGACGACCAGCTCGGACACGAGAAACAGAACGCCGACCCACGTTTAGTAGGACAGAAACTGAAGCCAATCGGTTCTGGTCATAGCGTCTCTCCTATCCGCCGCGCCCGATCCGATACGGCCCCGCCCTGACCGCCAGCCTGCGTCCCTTCCAGCTCAGGCGCACCAGTCCGTCGCTCACCATCTGATCGACCGCCGCATGAACCTCCGGCATCGCCTCACGCCATTCCCCGCCCGTCGCGGTCACCGCCCGCGCCATTTCGCTGGGGCAGACGGTCGCGTCGTGCGCGCGGGCGTCGAGCAGCGCCAAGATCGCCTCGCGCGCGTCCACCCGGCGCGCTGCCTCTACAGCGCGCCCTCGATCTCGGTCTGGTAGCCGAACAACCCCTGCGCCCCGCCCGTATGCAGGAAGACCACCGTCTCGCCCCGGAACCGACCCGCCCGCGCTAGGGCGATCAGCCCCTTCATCGCCTTGCCGGAATAGACCGGGTCCAGCACGATTCCGTCTAGGCGGGCGGCCAGGGTCAGGGCGTCGATCACCCCCTGGTCGATCAGGCCGTAGCCCTCGCCGACATAGTCGCAGTCGGCGACCACCCTCTCGCGCTTCACCCGTCCCGGATGGCCCAGCAGGGCGGCCGTCTCCTCGGCCAGTTTGAAGACGTTGGCCTCCTGCTTCTCCCTGGGCGCCCGCACCCCGATGCCCAGCACCGGAATGTCGGCGCCCATGACCGCCAGCCCGGCGACCAGGCCGGCGTGGGTGCCCGCGCTGCCCGTCGCCGTCACGATGCGGTGGACCTCCAGGTCCATCTCGTCGGCCTGGACCACGATCTCGCGCGCGCAGTCGACATAGCCCAGCGCCCCCACCGGGTTCGAGCCGCCGCCGGGGATGACATAGGGTTTGCCGCCCCGCGCCCGCACGGCGTCCGCCGTCGTCTCCAGCTCAGCGACCATGTCTGTCCCGCCCGGCACGGTGCGGATCGTCGCCCCGAACAGCCGGTCCAGCAGGACATTGCCGTTGCCGACATAGTCGCTGGCCTTCGATCCCGTCCGCTCTTCCAGAATGATCTCGCAGGCCAGGCCGTGCGCCGCCGCCGCCGCCGCCGTCTGGCGCACATGGTTCGACTGCACCGCCCCTTGCGTCACCAGCGTATCGGCGTCCTGCTCGAACGCCGCGCCCAGCAGGAACTCCAGCTTGCGCGTCTTGTTGCCGCCACCCGCCAGGCCTGTGCAGTCGTCGCGCTTGATCCACAGATCCACGCCCAACTCCTCCGACAGCCGCGGCAACGGCTCCAGCGGCGTCGGCAGATGGGCCAGGCGGATACGGGCGAAACGGGCGAGATGCATGGGGTCGGCTCCTGTTCGCCGCCTTGATAGCGCGCCTGCATGACAGGCCCAAGCGACGCCGCTTGACGCCGCCTTCACGCGGCGTCACCCTGATCCTCGTTCTCCGGGGGGTCGCACAGCGCGCCTTCAGCGAGCGGTTCCAGCGAGCGGTTCGAAGGCGCGCCACTTAAGTGGGCGCTTTCCGGGCGGCGAACCGGCGACCACTTCGCCTGAAAGCGCCCAGCGGCTGAGATTGGCGTAGCCGCCTGACCCGTCGAACCTGATCCGGGTCATGCCGGCGAAGGGATGGGAAACGCTACGGGTCCGCGCGACAGGACCGTTCCGCCCGACGTCGGCAGACCTCAACCGTTTGAGGCCGCCATGAACATCCAAGTCACGCCCCCCGCCCTGCCCGAAGAGCCCAATGTCGAATTGGCTCTGAAAGACGCGCGCGACGAAGTCATGCGCGAGACCGGAACCATCCCCACCGGCGAACGGGCGGGCAGCCGCAAGGTCTATGTCGCCGGCGAGCTTTACCCCGACATCCGCGTCCCCTTCCGCGAGGTCGCCGTCCACCCCAGCGCCAACGAGCCGCCGGTGACCATCTATGACAGCTCCGGCCCCTACACCGACCCGACCGTGACCATCGACATCAAGCGCGGCCTGCCCCTGGTCAAGTCCAGCTGGCAGCTGGATCGCGGCGACATCGCCCCCGTGGCGAACCCGCGCGAGGTCAAGCCCGAGGACAACGGCCACGCCTCGGGCCGCCACCTCGCCCCCCGTTTCGACGTCTCCAACCACCGCGTCTTCAAGGGCGTCGAGGGTCGCCCGGTCACCCAGTACGAATACGCCCAGGCGGGCGTCATCACCCCCGAGATGGAATATGTCGCCATCCGCGAGAACCTGCGCCGCGAGCAGAACAGCCCCTGCATCCGCGACGGCGAGGACTTCGGCGCCGCCATCCCCGACTTCGTGACGCCCGAGTTCGTCCGGCAAGAAATCGCCCGCGGCCGCGCCATCATCCCGCACAACATCAACCACCCCGAGGTCGAGCCGATGATCATCGGCCGCAACTTCCTGGTGAAGATCAATGCGAACATCGGCAACTCGGCGGTGCTGTCCAGCGTCGATGACGAGGTCGACAAGCTGGTCTGGGCCACCCGCTGGGGCGCCGACAACGTCATGGACCTGTCGACGGGCCGCAACATCCACAACATCCGCGACTGGATCATCCGCAACTCCAGCGTCCCCATCGGCACGGTTCCCATCTATCAGGCGCTGGAGAAGGTGAACGGCGTCGCCGAGGACCTGACGTGGGAGGTGTTCCGCGACACCCTGATCGAACAGGCCGAACAGGGCGTCGACTATTTCACCATCCACGCGGGCGTGCGCCTGCCCTTCGTGCCGATGACGGCCAAGCGCGTCACCGGCATCGTCTCGCGCGGCGGCTCCATCATGGCCAAATGGTGCCTGTCCCACCACAGGGAGAGCTTCCTCTACGAGCATTTCGAGGACATCTGCGACATCATGCGGGCCTATGATGTCAGCTTCTCATTGGGCGACGGCCTGCGCCCCGGCTCCATCGCTGACGCCAATGACGAGGCCCAGTTCGCCGAGCTGCGCACCCTCGGCGAGCTGACCAAGATCGCCTGGGCCAAGGGCTGCCAGGTCATGATCGAGGGCCCCGGCCACGTGCCGATGCACAAGATCAAGGCCAATATGGATGAGCAGCTGAAACACTGCCACGAGGCGCCCTTCTATACGCTTGGCCCGCTGACCACCGACATCGCCCCCGGCTACGACCACATCACCAGCGCCATCGGCGCGGCCATGATCGGCTGGTTCGGCACGGCCATGCTCTGCTACGTCACGCCCAAGGAGCACCTGGGCCTGCCGGATCGTCAGGACGTCAAGGACGGCGTCATCACCTACAAGATCGCCGCCCACGCCGCCGACCTGGCCAAGGGCCACCCCGCCGCCCGCCTGCACGACGACGCCCTGTCACGCGCCCGGTTCGAGTTCCGCTGGGAGGACCAGTTCAACCTGGGGCTAGACCCCGAAACCGCCCGCAAATACCACGACGCCACCCTGCCCAAGGAAGCCCACAAGACCGCCCACTTCTGCTCCATGTGCGGCCCCAAGTTCTGCAGCATGAAGATCAGCCAGGACATCCGCCGCGACGCCCAGGCCCAGAACGACGCGGGCGGCTCGCTGGCGGAAGCCGAGGCTGGGATGGCGGAGATGAGCGCGAAGTTCCGCGCCGGCGGCGGGGTGGTGGAGGTGAAAGTGTGAGGATCGTCTTGCGAGCCGAGCTGCGCAGTTCCGGCTCGCAACTTCCTTAGGATTGTGCACAATCACAACGAGATTGGGTCGGGGGGCCGACTAAAGCGCGTTATCTTGGATTTTGGAGACGAGTGTGGCGATTCCTAAGGCTTACCTCACCAGCACCAAAAACTTGGCTGCCCTACTGGATGCCATCAAGACCGCGCAAGCACCCGATACATTCAACCTTCGATTTCTAGAAGGACTAGGATTTCCATCAAGTAATGATCGACTATTCGTTGGAGTTTTGCAATCGCTAGGATTTTTGAACTCAGACAAGAAGCCTACAGATAGGTATTTTCAGTTTTTAGATCAAACTCAGTCGGATATCGTTCTAGCCGAGGGCATCCGAGATGCCTACGATGACCTCTTTAAGGTCAATACTAGCGCTAACAAACTATCTAAGCCTGATGTAATCAATAAATTTAAGACATTGAGCCAAGGCCAATATTCCGAATCCGTTTTAGACAAAATGGGTCTGACATTTTGTGAGCTGGTGAAGCTGGCAGATTTTGACGCCAAACCGGCACCCCGTGATTCGCCTGTCATTGCAGACGAAGAGCCAGAGCCCGAAGTTGAGAAAATTTCGGATAACCGCCGACCAAAATTAGGGCTCGGTGGGCTGCATTATAACATTCAAATTATCATGCCGGAATCACGCGACCCAAAAGTTTACGATGCTCTATTTCGTAGTCTCAAAGAGCATCTTCTGTGAGCGACAACCTAGACGCTTACAGCTTCATTTATCGCGGAATGCTCACGCAAGAGGCATTGGATTCTGCTGGCCGGACTAAGGCCAAAACGCATGATATGGCTGACGCAGAGATCGGCGGCCTGCTTTCACTTGATACCCTCAATGAAGATTTTGTAGCTGATGCTAGAGGAATGGCAATTGTTTACACGGCGATAGCAGCTTTCGAAAATTCAGTGCGAAACCTAGTCTCAAGCACCCTACTCGAAAACAAAGGCGCTAATTGGTGGACGGAGTGCGTGTCTGAAAAAATTCGAACTGCCGCCGAGAAGAGACTAGAAGAAGAGAGAAAAGTTCGATGGCACGTTCAGCGTGGCGATGACCCCATACAATTCACCATGCTTCCCAATCTATTGAATATAATCCGGCAAAACACAGATTGTTTTGAGCCTTTCATACCGGATGTGGAATGGGCGGCCTCTATATTTGATGTTATTGAAAAATCGCGCAACGTTATTATGCACAGCGGTCGCCTGAATCGCCGCGATGTGGCTAGATTAGGAACCCACTTAAGAGACTGGTCGGCACAGATCACTGTCTAACCGTTTAGGTGGTTGAAATGCCCACTCTCGTCCTCCTCGCCGGGCCGAACGGTGCCGGGAAAACCACCTTCATCAACGGCTTCCTGCGGGAGCGGACGGAGACGTTTCAGTTCGTCAACCCGGATGAAGTCGCCCGTGGCCTGACCGGTGAAGGTCCGGCACGCGATCTGGCGGCCGGGCGTCTGGTGCTGGAGCGGCTGGACGCGCTGACGCGCGCCGGGTCAGACGTGATCCTTGAGACCACTCTGGCGACGCGCTCGCACGCCGTGCGCATTCGCCATTGGCGGGCGCTCGGCTATCGGGTGGAACTGGTCTATCTGCGCCTGCCCAACGCCGACTATTCGGTTGCGCGCGTCGCGCGCCGGGTTTCTCACGGCGGACACGGCATTCCCGAGGACACGCTGCGCCGCCGCTTCCTGCTCAGCGCCGAGTATCTCGAAACGACCTACAAGCCTGCTGTCGATGCCTGGAAAATCTATGCCAATGGCGACGACGGCCTCGATCTGCTAGATTGGGGACCGCGATGAACAAGATGCTGATCGACCACGAAACCGCGCTGAAGGCCGCGCGCCGCGCCGCCGAGATGGCGAAGCACGGCACACGCGAGGAGCAGTCCGGCAAGTTCCTGCCGCCGCCCGGCTGGAAGGGGCATCTGGTCACCGCCGCCGACGCCCCGGCTGCGCCGAAGAAGAAGCGGGCTTAGGCTTCCCTCTCCCGTTGGGAGAGGGCTTGAGCGTCCGAGAGCGAAGCGATTGGAAACGCGAAAGGGTGAGGGTCGGACCTCGCCGTTGACGCACGACCCTCACCCTTTTCGGCTGGCGCATCGCTGACGCTCTGCGAGCCTCAAGCCCTCTCCCACCGGGAGAGGGAAAAGGCGCCCCTTCCTATACACGACGTCCCCTCCCGGACCGTTGAAATCCCTCGGCTTTCGGGAAATCGACGGCCTCTACCCTATCACGGTTCGGGACGGCCTTAGACTGGGGGCGCGTCCTGGGATCGGGCGTGGGCGACAGCCGGGGGACGGGATGCACGACGATCAGGCCTATGACGACGGCGAGGGCGGCGGGTTCGATGGGCCGCGAGACCCGCTTTACGATGCAGCCACGCAGCAAGGGCTGGATCAGATCCGCGTCCTGCGCGCGGCGGGTCTGGAACAGGCGTATCGCGACGCGCTTCACCTGGACTGCTCGGCCGAGGCCGAGGTGCGGTTCTGGCGCACGCACGGCCTGCCGATGCATCTGTTGCGGCCGCCGGCCCTCGCCGCCTCGGACGCCGCCGCGCGCGGCGCCGACCGGGTCCGGAATCGCGGCTATCGCCGCCTGTCGCAAGAGGCCTGGCAGGCGGCAGGCGAGGCCTATCTGGAGGGCGACACGGCCGAGGCGGTCAGCGCCCGTTACGGCATGGGGGTCAGCACCTTTCGCGCCCGCGCCAGAGAAAAAGGCTGGCGGCGCGAGGATCAGGACGATCCCTCTCCCCTGCCTCTGGATGGGCCGATCGACCTGCCGTTCGAGACGGCGCAGGGCCTGCCCGACTTCGCGGAGATGGCGGCCCACGCCCTGGTGCGGATGGGCCGGGCGGTCCAGGCCGGGCGCGCGATGGAGGCGGCGCGGTGGGTGCGGCTGCACGCCCACCTGACCCGCCTGGCGCGCGAGGCGGAGCCGCCTGCTGCCCCGTCCGCTGCAAAGCCCGAGCCGAAACCGAAGGAACCCGACATGGCCGAACGCGCCACGGCCGTCGCGCGGGAGATCGGCGTCATCGCCCTGGAGGCCGCCGCCCTGACCCCCGGCGATTACGCCGGCCGCGACGCCCTGATGGCCCGTGTGGAGGCGCTCGACGACCTGAAACCGCCCCCGATTTCAGACGAATTGCACCATTCAGACGGTGTTTTTTCGGAGGGGGAGTCTGAAACCGAGCCACAGGCTTCGCCGTGACGCGTGACGGGTGAATCGTGAGTGAAGAAGCGGCCGCGTAAATAACTCCACTCACCAATCACCCTTCACTACTCACCCGCTAAACCTCCGACGCGATCTTCCTCAAGGCGTCCTCGAACGCCTGCGCCGGCTGGCCGCCGCTGATCAGGTATTTGCCCTCCACCACCACGGCGGGGACCGAAGTGATGCCGCGCGATCGCCACAGGTCCTCTGACGCCCGCACCGCCTGGGCGTAGCGGCCCGAGGCCAGCACCTCGGCCGCCTCGGCCCGGTCCAGCCCGGCGGCCTCAGCGGCGGCGGTCAGCACCCCGGCGTCGGTCAGGTTGCGGTTCTCGGTGAAGTGGGCGGTGAACAGCGCCTGTTTCAGGGCCTTCTGCTTGTCCGGCGCCGTCTCGTGCGCCCAGTGCAGCAGGCGGTGGGCGTCGAAGGTGTTCCAGATCCGGCTGTCGTCGGTCATGCGCATGTCGAAGCCGACCTCCCCCGCCCGCTCGCGGATCATGGCGCGATTGGCGGCGGACTGCTCAGGCGACGCGCCGTATTTGCGGCCGATGTGTTCGACGATGTTCTCGCCTTCGGGCGCCATCTGGGGGTTCAGCTCGAACGGCTGGAAGGCGATGTCGGCGGCGATCCCCTCGCCCTTGAGGGCGTCCAGCGCGGTCTCCAGCCCGCCCAGGCCCACGACGCACCAGGGGCAGACGACATCGGAAACGAAGTCGATCTTCAGGGTCTTGAGCGGAGCGGTCATCGGCACGGCCTCTTCTGGAACAGCAGGTGTTGCGAACCATATGGCGACGCTGCACCAGGCGACAAGCCCTACCCCAGCAGATCACGCGCCAGGTTCTTGGGCGGGCGGATCCGGCGCCAGCGCGCCTCCACGAAGGCGAAGGCGCCGAAGGCCATCAGCCCGGCCGCCGTCAGCCCCAGGATCCACGATCCGCCCGGCTGGGCCTCCAGCGCGTCCAGCGCTGACGCCGTCGTCGTGACGTCGCCGGAGCTTGCATGCAGCCCCGCCAGAACCACGAACACGCCCAGCGGCAGATAGGCGAACCCCCGCGCCGCATAGCCCGTCCGCGCCAGGGCCGTCGCCGTCCCGCAGAAGGCCTTGGGACAGGCCAGGGCGTCGTCGAAATCGTCCCGGAACGCCCTGACGATATTGCCGATCCCGACGCCCAGCACGACCAGCCCCGCCCCGATCAGCAACGCCTCGCCGAACGGCAAGCCCAGCAGCAGGTCCGCCTTCTGCTGGTTCTCGGCCACGCTCTCGGCCTGGGCCGAGGAGGCGCTGGTCGCCTCGCCGAACTCGTCCAGATATTCGAACACCCCCGACGCCAGCACGCCGTAGAACAGGCCGCTGACCGCCTGGCCCGCCCGCGTCGCCCAGCCCTTCAGGTCCGTCCCCTCATGGTCCGCGTCGAACACCGCCTGCAGCACCCGCCAGCCGACGAAGGCCCACAGGCCCAGCCCCAGCAGCACGAGCCAGACCTTGCCGAACGGCTGTTCTGCCAGCCAGCCCGCCGCCCCGCTGGTCCCCACCGCCGCCCCGATCCGGTCGGTCGCCGCCAGCAGGGTCAGGGCCCCGGCCGACAGATAGACGAAGCCTCGCGCGCCATATCCGACCCGCGCCGCCCACTCGACCAGCGTCGCCAGCGGCGGCAGGCGAAAGGCGCGGCCCAGGTCGGCGGCGGCGTGGCGAAGGGTCTTGGCGGCGGTCATCGCGTCTCCGGCGGCGAGAGGCTGCCTAACGCCTGTCGCACAGCAAAGGCTCCCGAACCTGCGCTGTGTCGACATCCGACAGACGCCGGCCCGCGTATGCCGCTACGGTCAAGCCTCAGGAGCCAAGCTTGCGCATCTACGAGTTTCATTTCTTCGACGAAGCCGACCGCCGCCCCCTGCTCGACTTCTTCGACGGAGCCGACGACGACATCGCCGTGGCCGCCGCTCGCAAGCGCCTGGCCGACCACGCCTCCTGCATCGGGGTCGAGGTTCATCAGGCGGAACGTCTCGTGGCCCGGCTGGAACGCCCCGCAGCCGACGCCGGCTGACCGGTTTCGTACATATCTCGGTAAAATCAGGGCTTTTCCCCAGAAACCGGCGCCAGATACAGCCACGCTGTGTCGGGTTCCGACAGACGAGGCCGACGGATCGCCTTATGCGCGAACTCATGCGCAGCCTCCCGCCGGGCAACCGGTTGATCCACGACCTGAATCCCGAAGATCGCGACGCCCTTGCGGCGATCGCTGCGCCCGTCGAATTCGCCCTGGGCCATGTGTTCAACGAGCCGGACGACGCCATCGAACACCTGTATTTCATCGACAGCGGCTTCTGCTCCTCGGTGGCGGTGCTGGAGGATGGGCGCACGGTGGAGACGGTGATGATCGGGCGCGAGGGCGTGCTGGGCGTCGTCGCCTCGGTCGTGCCGCACCACGCCCACACCCGCAGCGTGGCCCAGGTCGCCGGCACGGCGCGGCGGGTGGATGCCGCGCGCTTTCGCGCCCTGTCGGCCCAGCGGCCGGGCGTGCGCGACGCCGTGGGCGACTATATGGCGCGGCTTCAGGGCGAGTTGGAGCAATCCACCGCCTGCAACGCCCTGCACCACGCCGGCCAGCGGTTCGCCAAATGGCTGCTGCGCTGCCACGATCGGGTCGAGGGCGATACGCTCAGCCTGACGCAGGAGTATCTGGCGTCGATGCTGGGGTCGCAGCGGACCACGGTGAACGAGGCGGCGCAGGGGCTGCAGAAGGCCGGCGCCATCGCCTATTCGCGCGGCCGGATCACCGTTCTGGACCGGGCGGCGCTGGAACGGGCGGCCTGCGAATGCCACCGTCGCGGCGGCGACCAACCCTAGTCCGCCTGGGCGGCCGGCAGTTCCAGCACGGCCTTCAGCCCGCCCATGTCGCTGTCCGCCAGCGTCAATCGACCGCCATAGGCGCGGGTCAGGTCGTCCACGATCGACAGGCCCAGGCCCGAGCCCGGCGCACTCTCGTCCAGCCGCGCGCCGCGTTGCATGACCGTGTCGCGCTGATCGGCGGGAAGACCCTGGCCGTCGTCCTCGACCACCAGGACCATCTGCCCCAGGCCGTTGCCGCCGGCCGAGATGCGAACCCGGCGTTTGGAGAACTTCGCGGCGTTCTCGATCAGATTGCCCAGGATTTCCTGCAGATCCTGACGCTCGCCCAGAAAGGACAGACTGTCGGGCGCACGCCAGTCGATCTCGACGTCCTTGGCGCGGAACACCTGTTCGATCATCACAGCCAGCTCGTCCAGCACCTCGGCGACAGGCGTGGTCTCGCCCAGGCCGTGGGCGGCGCGGGCGGCGGCGCGGGCGCGACGCAGGTGGTGATCGACCTGGCCCTGCATGACCTTGGTCTGACGCCGCACCAGTTCGGGCAGGTCGCCCTGGGTGGTCCCCGCCTCGGCCAGCATGACGGAGATCGGCGTCTTCAGCGCATGGGCCAGGTTGCCGACGTGGGTGCGCTGGCGGTCCACGACCTCCTGGTTGTGGTCCAGCAGACGATTGACCTGTTCGGCCAGGGGCTTGATCTCCAGCGGATAGGATCGTCCGATCCGGGCCGACTTGCCCTTGCGCACATCGGCGATCTCGTCGCGCAGGTCGAACAGGGGGCGCAGGCCGATCCGAACCTGGATGAAGACCGCCGACACCAGGCCCAGGCCCAGGATCAACAGCGCCGTCAAGGTGACGCGGGCGAACTGGCGCGTGTCGGCGTCCACCTCGGATCGGTCGATTGCGGCGATGAAGATTACCGGATGTTCGTGCCGTGGGATGGACTTCATGCTGGCGGCGACGCGCAACGGCTCGCGTGTCTCGGCGTCGCCCTTGGGGCCGGTGGTGTTGAAGGTGATGACGTCCCCGAACGCCGCATTCAGCCGTTCGGGCAGGTCGGGCGGCAGGGTCAGATCATAGCTCCACAGCGAGTTGGAGCGCGCCAGGCTGACCAGCCGCCCATCCGGCCGCACCTCCATGATCTGCCAGTATTTGCCCGACAGCAGGCGCAGCGTGCGGGCGTCCTGGATCTGGGGCGCCAAGCCCCCGTGAGGCGTGCGGCTGGCGCCGACCACGATCTCGTCGATGGTCTCGTTCAGCATGGCCCCCAGACGCCGCAACGCCGATTCCTGGAAGGCCTGGGTCAGGACCAGGGCGGCGACGACCAGGGCCACCAGGATCCAGGCCGAGGCCAGCCAGATCAGCCGCCGGGTCAGCGAACGGCCGGGCCGCCCGAACCAGCGGCCCCAATCCTGGGGTCGTTTGGCTCGTCGGTTCGAAGCCGCCTGGCCGGTCACGCCGCTTCGGATTCGCCCGCCAGAGGCGTCAGCCGATAGCCGAGGCCGCGCACGGTCTCGATCCGGTCCGATCCGACCTTCTTGCGCACCCGGCCGATGAAGACCTCGATGGTGTTGGAGTCGCGGTCGAAGTCCTGATCGTACAGATGTTCGACCAGTTCGGTGCGACTGATGACCCGCCCCTGGTGCATCATCATATAGTGCAGCAGCCGGTATTCCAGCGAGGTCAGGCGCAGGGGTTCGCCGTTGACGCTGGCCCGCGCCGCGCGTGGATCCAGTCTTAAACCGCCGCACGCCAGGGTCGCCGAGGCGATGCCGGCCGACCGGCGCAGAAGCGCCCTGAGGCGCGCCAGCAGCTCCTCGGTATGGAAGGGCTTGGTCAGATAGTCGTCGGCGCCGGCGTCGAAGCCCGCCACCTTGTCCGACCAAGCGCCGCGCGCCGTCAGGATCAGGACCGGCGTGGCCTTGCCTTCGCGGCGCCAGCGTTCCAGCACCGACACCCCGTCGATCTTGGGCAGGCCCAGGTCCAGGACGATGACGTCATAGGGTTCGTTCTGGCCCAGATAATGGGCTTCCTCGCCGTCCGGGGCGTGATCCACGGCATAGCCCGCGTCGCCCAACGCCGCCTTCAGCTGACGCGACAGGTCCGCGTCGTCCTCGACCAGAAGCACGCGCATCAGTTGGGCCTGCGACGTTGATTGTTGTTGTCGTCCGAGCCGCCCTGACGGGCCTGGCCGGTCCGGCCGTCGACCACGACCTCGCGCACGCGGCCGTCGCGCTCGACCAGGACGGAATAGTTGCCGTCGCGGCGCGGCTGGGTGTCGATCGGTCGGCCGCCCCCGGCCTCGCCGCCACGACGACGCGCCTCGTCCGGGCTGACGCGGGGGCCGCGGTCCTGCGAGCGAGGATCCGGGTCGCGCGACTGGGCGAGCGCCTGCGTCGTCATGACGGGAGCAAAGGCCAGGGTCAAAGCCAAGGCCAGGGCCGGGGGAGCGAGGATAAGACTGGCGGGTTTACGGGACATGGCGACCGATCTAGGCCCAATCATCTGAACGGGCGCTGAATACGTCGTATAGTTTAAAGCGACCTTCGCGCCAAACCGGCGAACGCCGATCCTGTCGTCCTTGTCATGCCGATGAACCGAACCTGATCGTCGCTGTTCAGAACCGGCTCAGTCGCCGGGTGGTCAACTTTCCTCATCGCTGGTCACCCCGACCGATAGAACATTTGAGGAGATCGCTATGCGCAAGCTCATCGTCCCCGCCCTCGTCCTGGCCGCCGCCTCGGTCGCCGCCCCGTCCTTCGCCCAGTCCTACAACCGTCCGCCCCCGCCCCATCATGGCGCCCAGCACGCCGGCTATGGCTCGTGGCAGTCGATCAACGCCCGTCAGGCCAACCTGGACCGCCGCATCGACCAGAGCGTCCGCAATGGTCAGATCAGCCGTCGTGAATCCACCCGCCTGCGCGGCGAGTTCAACAGCCTGCTGCGCCTGGAAGCCAACTATCGCCGCGGCGGCCTGACCGCCTGGGAGCGCCAGGACCTGGACCGTCGCTTCGACCGCCTGTCGGCCCAGATCCGCAACGAGCGCAACGACCGCGACCACCGTCGCGGCTGAGGCCCCGTCCCGTTGACGCCCTGAGGGCGCGGCCGAAAAGTCGCGCCCTTTTGCGTTCACGCGGCGCCTGTCACGCCGCTGTTGAGGAAGCGTGGTTCACGGTCGTTGTCTGAAGGACGCGCGATTTCCAGCGGCGTCCCCCCGGAGATCGATCATGAGCGCTCTTGTCATCGCCCTGCTTCTGGGCGCGTCGTCCTGCGATCCGGCCGCCGCCGATGTGGGCGCGGCGGGCGGGGATGGCTGTGCTCGGGTCTGGATGGATCGGTCGCTGCGGATGAACGACATCGCCGCGGTCGGCACCCACAACAGCTACAAACTGGCCATTCCCGAGGCGGAACTGGCGGCGATGACGGCGGTCGATCCGCGCGCGATGGGGCTGGACTACGCTCATCGTCCGTTGACGGAGCAACTGGACGCCGGCGCGCGTCAGCTGGAGATCGACGTGCTGAACGATCCCCAGGGCGGGCGTTATGCGCGTCCGGCCTCGGCTTTGGGTCAGGCGGACCACAGCGCGCCGACGAGCGCGCGCTTCCAGGACGCCATGTCGCGGCCCGGGATGAAGGTGCTGCATATGCCCGACGTGGATTTTCGCAGTTCCTGCCTGACCTTCGTCGCCTGTCTGACGCAGGTTCGCGACTGGTCGACCGCCCATCCCGATCACGCGCCGATCCTGATCATGCTGAACGCCAAGACGGGCGCGGCCTCCATGCCGGGCGGCGTGTCGCCGATGGCTTTCGACGCGGCGGCCTGGGACGCGCTGGACGCCGAGATTCGCGCGGTGTTCGACGCCGGTCGCCTGATCACGCCGGACCAGGTGCGCGGCGACCACGCCACCCTGCGCGAGGGCGTGCTGGCAGGCGGATGGCCGACGGTGGGCGAGGCGCGCGGCAAGGTCTTCTTCGCCCTGGACGAAAGCCCGGAAAAGGTCGCGGCCTATGCGGCCGGCCGGCCGTCGCTTCAGGGCCGGGCGATGTTCGTCAACACCGACGAGGCCAGCCCCGCCGCCGCCTATCTGACGCTGAACGATCCGGTGGCCCAGCAGGATCGCATCCGCGCGGCCGTGCGCCAGGGCTTCATCGTACGCACCCGCGCCGACGCCGACACGGTCGAGGCCAGGGCTGCCGACGTGGCGCGCCGCACCGCCGCCTTCGCCAGCGGGGCGCAATATGTGTCGACCGACTACTATTGGGCCGATCCACGCTTCCCGACCTATGAGGTGCGACTGCCGGGCGCCCAGGCGGCGGCGTGCAATCCGGTGCGGGCTGCGGCGCGCTGCGACGGGCTGGCGGTCGAGATGATCACGGGCGCGCCCGTGCGCGGCTATCTGGCGCCAGGGGATCGGCCGGACCTGACGATGGTGCTGGCCCCGCCGCCCGAGCCGGGCTCGCCCCGCGACCGCGCCAACGCCGAGGTGTTCCTCGAGACCCGCGCGCTTCAGGGCACGGCGCGCTGGGACGTAGCGACCGCCGATGTCACGGGTGACAAATACGACCATTTCGCCCAGGCGCTGGGCGTGCGCCTGACGCCGGAACAGGCGCCGGTGCTGACGGCCCTGCTGGACCGATCGGGCGATGACCGGTCAGTCGTCGGCGTGGCCAAGGAATACTGGGGAACCAAGCGGCCCTATATCGGCACTGAACTGCCGATCTGCGAGGCGAAGAGCAATCACCTGGCGGGCAATCCCGACTATCCGTCGGGCCATTCGGCGCATGGGATGCACATCGCCATGATCCTGGCCGAACTGGCGCCCCAGCGGGCCGACGCCCTGTATGCCCGCGGTCGTGAGTTCGCCGAAAGCCGCTTCATCTGCGGCTCCCACAGCTACAGCGCTGCCGAAGCCGGCATCCTGTCGGGCGCGGTCATCTATGGCGCCGAACAACGCTCGGAGACCTTCCGTCGCGACATGGAGGCGGCGCGCGCGGAGGTGCAGGCGGCGCTGGCCTGGGGCCGTCCAGAGGCTGTTGCGGGGTCGAACGCGACAGCGCCGTGAACATTGGATGAAATCGGCTGTCACACGCTGAGGGGCGGGGTGACGCCGTCGTTGAGGGCGGTAGATCGGCCGGCGTGACGCCATGGGCCGGTCGACGTGTTTCGCGGGTGAAACGCGTCAAGCTCTCTGGGGGTAGTCCAAATGAAGAACCGAATTCTCGGCACGACGGCGCTGGTCGTCGCGGCCGTCTCGCCGTTCGCCGCGTTCGCGCAAACGGCCGATCAAGTCGCGACGCAGTCTGATGTGTCCCAGGTCGACGAGATCATCGTCACCGGCAGCTATCGCCGCAGCCTGGAAGAGGCCGTCGACATCAAGCGCAAGACGGTCGGCTTCTCCGACTCGATCGTGGCGACCGACGTGGCCAACTTCCCCGAGCAGAACCTGGCGGAGGCGCTGCAGCGCATCCCCGGCGTGACCATCGAACGCAACCGGGGCCTGGGCCAGCGCGTGTCGGTGCGCGGCCTGCCCAGCGAGTTCACCTTCGTCTCCATCAACGGCCTGGCGACCGCCTCGGGCAGCGGCGGCCGCGATGTCGAGTTCGACATCTTCGCCTCTGAAATCATCCAGCAGGTCACGGTCCAGAAGTCCCCGCGCGCGGCGGACGAGGAAGGCGGCATCGCCGGTTCGGTCAACATCTCGACCGCGCGTCCGTTCGACTATGAGGGGCGTCGCGTCGTGGCGTCGGCCGAGGGCGCCTACAACTCCATCTCCGAAAAGACCGATCCCAAATTGTCGTTCCTGGCCAGCGACACCTGGGGCGACTGGGGCGCGCTGGTGTCCTTCTCGACCGCACGTCGGACCAACCGCACGGATTCGGAATCGGGCATCAACTTCCGTCCCCTGACGCGTTTCCTGAACGCCAGCGGCACGCGAGGCAACCAGGCCCAGGCCGTCTTGGCGCGCGACGCCGGCGTCATCGTCAACAATCGTCTGAACGCCGCCGAGACCGACCGGATCATCTTCCAGGACAAGGTGGGCGACCGCGCCTATCTGAACACCCAGGACCAGTGGGGCGGCTCTCTGTCGCTGCAATATCGTCCGTCGGCCAACTTCAGCCTGGCGTTCGACGCCCTGATCGGCCGCTACGAGACCACCGAAGACCAGTATGATGCGGCGGCCTATTCGGCCTCCAGCCGTTCGACGCTTGAGACGATCCACGAGTTCGACAAGACCACCCTGGCCGACTACGGCATGGTGGTGCTGCGCGACGTTTCCTACACCGCCACCCAGCACGAGATGCTAAGCAAGGAGCAGATCAACGAGACCGACTATCGCCAGTTCGGGACCGAGCTGAACTGGAGCGGCGACAGCTGGAAACTGCACGCCCTGGCCGGCTATTCCGGCGCCGAGAAGACGCTGGACTACGCCAACCTGAAGCACGTCGCCTATGCGCCGTCGCGGACGCGCTGGACCGCCGACGGCGGCGAGACGATCAAGAGCGCCAACCCCGCCTCGATCGACATGTACAACTCGCCTCAGCGCTATCTGTTCGAAGCCTATGAGACGACGCTGGAACAGATCACCGACGACAAATACGCCGCCCAGATCGACTTCACCAAATACCTGGGCCTGGATTTCTTCCCGGCCCTGACCAGTGTCCAGGTCGGCGCGCGCTATACCGACAAGTCCAAGGAGCGTCAGTACGGCGCCCTGAACATCCAGGGGACCGGGCCGGGCCGCGTCGACTATCTGAACCGTCCGATGTCGCAAAGCGAACTGACGCCGATCGGCGACCTGGTTCCCGGCGGCGCCTTCAGCATTCGCGATCTGAACTGGAGCCAGGTGTCGAACGACTATGCCCGTCGCACCTTCCGCTACGACGGCTTCTCCACGCCGTTCACGCCCGGCGACTATTACGAAGTTTCGGAAAAGGTCCTGTCGCTCTACGCCATGGCGGATCTGAACTTCGACATCGGCCCGGTTCCGGTCTCGGTCAACGGCGGCGCGCGTTATGTCGACACCTCGATCACCTCGTCAGGCTATCACCAGATCCAGAACCCCAACGGTTCGACCGGTTTCACGCCTGCGCCGATTTCCAGCGACGGCGGCTATGACAAGGTCCTGCCCAGCCTGAACGTCACGGCCGAACTGACCGACAGCCTGGTGTTCCGCGCAGCGGCGTCCGAGACCCTGATCCGCCCGGCCCTGACCGACCTGGCCTACAAGCGCACGGCCAGCTTCAACTCGTTCCGCTTCACCGACGGCAACCCCAACCTGAAGCCGACCTACGCCAAACAGTGGGAAGTCGGGCTGGAGCAATATCTGGGCGACGGCGGCCTGCTGGCGGTCTCGTACTTCTGGAAGGAAATCGAGGGCGTGGTGCGTCAGGCCCTGACGGGCACCGTGCCGAACGTGACCAAATACAACGCCAACGGTACGATCGACGGCGTCTATACCTTCGACGTCTATCAGCCGATCAACGAGCCGGGCTCCTATGAGGTCAGCGGGGTCGAGCTGGTCGCCGTGGTGCCGTTCGGCCAGTTCTACGCGCCGCTGGAAGGGTTCGGGATCAACGCCAACTATACCGTTCTGGACAGCTCGCTGACCGGCACGTCGAAGCTGGGTATTCCCACCCCGCCGGTCGGCCTGGCCGACAACACCTACAACGTCACCCTGTTCTACGAGAACGCCAGGTTCCAGGCGCGGGCGTCCTACAACTTCAAGGACAAATACGTCGAAGCCATCGGCTACGAAATGTATCCGATCTGGCGCGAGGGTTATGGCCAGGTCGATCTGTCGGCCAGCTACCGCGTGACCGACGCCATCCAGATCAACCTGGAAGGCATCAACGTCACCGACGAGGCGACCAAGGGCTACACGATGGACCCGTCCTTCCCCACGATGTACGAAATGTCGGGACGCCGGATCAATCTGGGCCTGCGGATGGAGTTCTGATCCGTTCGTGGACCTGAACCTCTGCCCTGACTGTCAGGCGAGCGCGTGATCCCCGCGCGTTCGCCTCGCCGTGACGCCTCCTCCTGTTCAGGAGGGGGCGTCTTTGCGCCTGCGCCGGACACCGGCGTCGAGGCCGAGGTGAACCGTCTGCGGGCCGATCTGGTCGCCTATCTGCTGCGCAAGACCCGCGGCGCCGGCGACGCCGAGGACGTGGTTCAGGAGGCCTTCGTGCGCTTCCACCGCGCTGGCCACGACCTGAACAGCGCCGACGCCCGGCCCCTGCTGTTCGTCATCGCGCGCAACATCCAGCTGGACCGATGGAAGTCCGACGGACGCGAGAGCGCCCGACGCAGCGCCCATGACATCCATGACCTGGACAACGGACCGCGCGCGATCGCCAGCGAGACGCCCGACGCCGAGACGGGCCTGATCCGCCGCCAGGACCTGGCCGCCGCCGCCGCCGTGATCTGCGCCCTGCCGCCCAAGACACGCGACGCCTTTCTGCTGCACCGGTTCGAAGCCCTGACCTATCGCCAGATCGCCGGACGGCTGGGCGTCTCGGTCAGTATGGTCGAAAAACATATCGCCGAAGCCCTCCGTCAACTGAAGAAATCGCGGGGCGACTGAGGTGTCTCGCATCTGGATCGTTGTGCTTTTTGAGGCGGGCCGCAAAGGCGACCTGCACCGCGCATTGAAGAGGAAATCGCCACGCTGATGCTGGAGCGCCTGAACATCCTGATCGCCGCTGGTCCACGGACGGCCGAAGCGTGGCTGGCTCGTATGGCGAGGCCGGGCGCGGGCGCGCGCGAACAGGCGGGCTTGATGGCGTGGCTGGAGGCCGACCCCGACCATCTGCGTCAATATGAACAGGCCAAGGCCGACCAGGCCGCGCTGGAACCGCTGCGGGGCGCCTTCGCCGGCGACCTGGCGGCCCTGCGTCGCACCGAGCGGAAGACCGCCGTGACGCGCCGTCCTCTGTTTGCGGGCGGTCTCGCGATGGCGGCCGTCGCCGCAGCGGTGGTGCTGGTCCCGATGTTGAACGGCGCCGAACAGGGTCGGCTTTACGAGGCCGCACCCGGCCGGATCACCGACATCGCCCTGGACGACGGGTCGCGGGTGACGCTGGACGCCGGGTCCGCAATCCGCGTGAAAATGGCAGACGATGCGCGCCGTGCGACGCTGGAGCGGGGCGCGGCCTATTTCGAGGTGGCCCACAACACCGCCCGTCCTTTCCAGGTGGCGGTCGGGGATCGTCGGGTGATCGTGACCGGCACGCGCTTCGTCACCGCCCTGACAGGCGACGGCGCGCAGATTTCGCTGTTGCAGGGGCGGGTCGCGGTGGGGACGCGCGACGTGACGGCCAAGGCTGCGCTGGACGGCGCCCTGACGCTGTCGCCGGGCGAGCGCGCGGACTTTCAGCCGGGCAAGCCGGGCATCCGCAAGACCGCCGCCGATGTCGAGATCGCCACGGCCTGGCGCAAGCGTCGCCTGGTGTTTCAGGATGCGCCCCTGTCGGCCGTGGTCGCCGCTGTGGCCCGCTACTCGGACCATCCCCTGATCCTGGCCGATCCTGTGCTTGGCCGGACGCGCGTGACGGTGGTCCTGCCGCTTGAAGGTGAGGACGCGCTGGAGGACCGGATGGCGGCCCTGCTGCCGATCCGCATCGTACAGGATCAGGACGGTCGCCGGCTGATCCGCGCGGAGTGAGGCGGCCGTATCGCAGACCTGTCATGGGACTGCGCTAAGGGCTTCACGGAACATCTCCCCGAGGCTCGTTGTTTGAAACCGCCCGCTGCATCGCTGCCCGCCGGCGTGCGACGCAAGCCACGGCGCGTCGTCTGCGGGTTTGCGACCGTCGCCGTGATGTCGGCGCTCGCACAACCGGCCTTGGCACACCCGGCTTGGGCGCAGTCCGGGTCGCGCATTCAAGCCTTCGACATCGCCAGCCAGGACGCCTCGGCCGCCCTGTTGCGTCTGTGCCTGGAGGCTGGGTGCGAACTGGCCTTTGTGCAACGTCCAGGGCGAGACGTGCGGACACGCCCGGTCAACGGGCGGATGAGCTGGCGCGCAGCACTGGCGCGGATGCTGGAGGGGACCGACCTGCGCTATCGCTTCGTCGGGTCGCGGGGCGTGCGTATCTGGGCCGTCGCCCCGACAGTCCCCCCGGCCGCGCCGCCCCCGCCCGAAACGACCGAACTGGAAGCGGTCGAGGTCGTCGGCCGTCTGTCGGACCGGATCGACGAAGCCTTGCGGCGCAAGCGCGACGCCGACGTCATCTCCGACGGACTGTCGTCCGAACGGATCGGCGACCTGCCTTCCGCCAATCTGGCCGAGGCCCTGCAGCGCGTGCCGGGCGTGGCCATCGAGCGCGAGGTCGGCGAGGGTCAGTTCGTCAGCGTGCGGGGTCTGGGGCCGCTGTTCCAGTCCGTGACCCTGAACGGCGCGCCCGTGGCCTTCAACGAGAATATCCGCAACTCGACCCAGAGCGGACGGCAGTTCCGGTTTCGCGCCCTGTCGGTCGATCTGCTGGCGGGCGCGCGCCTGACCAAGTCCGCGACGGCGGACATGACCGAGGGCGGCATAGGCTCCAACATCGACATCGAAACGGCCGGCGGGCTGGACGGCGATCCTTTCCTGACGCTTCGGCTGGGCGGCGAGGCGACAACGCGCGACGGACGCATCAGCCCCGATCTGTCCGTAGGCGGACGATGGGTCTCATCGAGCGGTTTCGCTGGCCTGGTCGCCGGTCTTTCACAGGAGCACAGGTCGGTCCGCTATGATCGGTTTCAGGTCATGCGCTATGGAGATATCGTCGTGGACGGCCGCACCCTGGCGGTTCCCAACGACCTGCGCACTACGGTCGAAAGCGAGGATCGACGCCGCCGCAGCGGTTTCGTCGGCGCGGACTGGCAGGTGTCGCCCGACCTTCGCCTGGATCTCGACGCCCTGGTCTCGACCTTCGACAACGCCATCCGCGAGGACCGGCTGGTCTTCGGCCTGGGCGAGCGGTTGGCGACGCCGGGCGCGATCCAGCGAGTTCAGGACGGGGTCGTAACGGCGGGGCGAATCGCCGCCGGACGGATCGACAACAACACCGAGTTCTCGGACCAGTCGCACCTGAACATCGCCACATCGCTGGGGGCCGAACTGAAGCTCGGGAACTGGCGGCTGACCTCACGGCTCAGCGTCTCCAGCGCTCACTCCGTGCTCGACACGCCGCTGGAGCGACTGTCGGTCCAGTCACCGGAAGGCGTCGCCTACGTTTTCGATCTGAACGGCGCCGCCGACGCCCGTCGAACGGACCGACTGACGACTGACTTCGACCTGCTCGATCCCTCTCGGCTCGTCCTGGCCCAGTTGAACATCAGGGCGGTCCAGTCCCGCGACGAGGACGTGACCGCAGTTCTGGACGTCCGCCGCACCCTGGACCGAACCTGGGGCGGCCTTCGGCTTTCGACCGTTCGGATGGGGGGTCAGTTCAGCACGCGCAGCCGCGATTATCAGCGCCGCGACCGACGCGCGGCCTTGCGCCCCGGCCATGGCGACATCGCCGAACTCTATGACAGCGCCACGCCGGGGGATGTGTTTTCCGACCTGATCGCGGCGCGTCCGGGCCCCTGGATCACGCCGGCGTTCGACCGGCTGCGCGCCGCCTTCGTCCTGCCCGGCGAACGCGACGACGTGGTCTTTCGGCCCGACGACCTGACGCCGACCGGCTCGGACCTCCAGAATTCCTACGGCGTCGAGGAGCGGGTTGCGGCGGCCTATGTCCGGGCGGACTTCGACGGGCGCGGGGGCGGCCTGTCCTATTTCGGCAACGCCGGGCTGCGGCTGGTCGGGACACGCACCTATGTCCAGGGCGCGCGCATGTCTGCCGTCGGCGGCGTGGCGCAAGTCACGCCCCTGACCCACGACGGCGAGGATGCGATCCTGTTGCCCAGTCTGAACCTGGCCTTCGACATCGCGGACGACGCCGTCGTGCGCCTGGCGGCGTCGCGCACAATCACCCGCCCGTCCCTGGCCGACCTGCGCGCCTCCACAGTGCCCGCCAGCGTTCTGGTCTCGGCCATCTACCAATATGGGCAGGCGGCCGTCGACAGTCCCGAGCCAGGCGTGATCTTCAGCGGCATCGGCGGCAACCCCGAACTGACGCCATACATCTCGACCAATCTGGATCTGTCCTATGAGGTCACCGGCCGCCGGACCAGTTTCAGCCTGGCCCTGTTCCACAAGACGATCCGCGACTTCATCCAGGCGACCTGGGCGACCGAGACCCTGACGTTCGAGACCCAGACCGGCGCGGCGGTCCAGGCGCCGGTCCTGATGTCGCGACCGCGCAATGTCGGTCACGCCCGGATCGACGGACTGGAGGCCGGCCTGCACCACCGATTGGGCGGCGGACTAGGCGTCTGGGCCAGCGCGACCTGGACCGACAGCCGCCTGGCGGACGGTGAGCGGCTGACCGGCGTCTCGGACCTGGCCTGGTCGATCAATCCCTACCTGGAACGCGGCCCCTTTGCGCTGAACCTGTCCTGGTCGTGGCGGTCCGCCTTCCGCTCCGAGGCCGACCTGCAAGGCGGCGGCGTATCGGCCTTCATCGTCGGCCCCGCAGGCTATCTGGACGCGCAGGCCACCTACCGGATCGACGCCCGCACCCGACTTTCCATCGCCGCCGTCAACCTGACCGACACGCGCGACCTGGCCTATGAGCGCACGCCCGCCCGCCTGCTCCAGATCGGCTCGGCCGGCCGACAGCTTTCGTTCGGCCTGGAGCTGAACTGGTAGCTGTCGGCGCGGCGTACGACGGGGTCAGTCCGCCTGATCCTCCTCCTTGCGACGCCGCACCGCCGCACCGCCGCACCGCCGCACCGCCTTGGCGGCAAACGTCGGCAGCACGAGCAGGGTCAAGAGCGGACGTCGAGGCGCCCTTCACCTGGCCGGCATCTGCCTTGCTCTGACGAACGCGCTACTCCCGCTCCTCATCCAGCGGCTGGTGGGTGAAGCCTTTCACGCCGCTCATGGGTTTGGCGTCACGGCCGATTTCGACGTCGCTTTCGGCATAGGCGATCAGCAGGCGCGAGAGGTCTTCCAGCGCGCTTTCGTGGATGCGTTCGTAGCCGTGGCTGGCGTCGATGCCGAAGGTGACCAGGGCCGTGCGGATGTCGGCGCCCGCCTCCAGCGCCGAGGCCGAGTCCGAGCGGTAATAGCGGAACACGTCCTTTTGGTGCGGGATGTTGTGGTCGCGGGCCAGCTGGACCAGTTTGCGCGACAGGTGCCAGTCGAAGGGCCCTGTCTGGTCGGCCATGGCGATGGTGACGCCGAACTCGGACGAGTTCTGGCCCGGCGCGGTCGTGCCATTGTCCACCGTGACCATGGCGGCCACATCCGGGATCAGCACGGACGAGGCGCCCAGCCCGACCTCCTCGGCGATGGTGAACAGCCACCAGGTGTCGACCGTGGGCGTCCGCTCCTCGCGGATCATGCATTCCAGCGCGGCCAGCAGGGTGGCGACGCCCGCCTTGTCGTCCAGATGGCGCGAGACGATGAAGCCAGTGTCGATGAACTCGGGCTGGGGGTCGATGGCGACGATGTCGCCGACGTCCACGCCCAGGGCCAGGGTGTCGTCTCGGCCATGGGTCACGGCGTCGATGCGCAGTTCGACCTGGGGCCAGTTCACCGGCTGGGTGTCCACCTCCTCGTTGAAGGTGTGGCCCGACGCCTTCAGCGGCAGGATGGTCCCGCGATAGGCGCCGCCTTCGGAAAAGATCGTCGCCCGCGCGCCCTCGGCGAAACGCGAGGACCAGTGACCGATGGCGACCAGTTCCAGCCGACCGTTGGCCTTCACCTGTTTGACCTGGGCGCCCAGGGTATCGACGTGGGCGACGATGGCCCGCGCCGGCTTTGGCACACGGCCCGGCAGGCGCGCGCGGATGGCGCCGCGTCGGGTCATTTCATAGTCGAGGCCCAGCCGATCCAGCTCGCGGCACAAGAGCCAGACGGCCTCGTCCGTATAGCCGGTCGGGCTGGGCGTGTTCAGCAGGTCCGCCAGGCGGGCCTTCAGGTAGTCGAGGTCTATCGCGGGGCGGGCCAAGGGGCCTCCTTCAGGCTTCGGATCTCGGGAATGTCCGCGCGGCGGCCGGCGCGGACAGGGGAAACAGCAGATCGACGAAACGCTCTGCGGTCGGTTGGGGTTCGTGGTTGGCCAGGCCGGGACGTTCGTTCGCCTCGATGAAGGCGTAGTCAGGCTCGCGCGGCGACTTCACCATCAGGTCGATGCCGGTGACCGGAATGTCGATGGCGCGGGCGGCGGCGATGGCGGCGCGGATCAGGGCGGGATGCACCTCCTCCGTCACATCGTGGATGGTGCCGCCCAGGTGAAGATTGGCCGCCTTGCGCACCAGCACCTCGGCCCCCTCAGGCGCCACGTCGTCGAGACCATAGCCCGCCTCGGCCAGGGTGCGTTCGGTCTCGCCGTCGATGGGGATGGTGGATTCCCCGCCGGTCGCGGCGGCGCGGCGGCGGCTCTGATGTTCGATCAGGGTGCGCAGAGTCGAGCGCCCGTCGCCGATGACGCGCGGCGGACGACGCAGGGCGCAGGCGACGACCTTGTAGTCGATCACCACCAGACGCAGGTCCTCGCCCTGGACCTGTTCCTCGATCAGAACCTCGGAACAGATGCGGCGCGCGCGGGTCAGGGCCGTCTGGACTTCGTTCATCGTCGTCAGGCCCACCGCGACGCCCTGCCCCTGTTCGCCGCGCGCCGGCTTGACGACCAGGGCGCCGAAGCGGGCCAGAGCCGCATCGATGGCCGAGGGGTTTTCGGGGTCGATCCGCTCGGGCACGCGCACCCCGGCCGCCTCGACGATGCGCCGCGTCATGCGCTTGTCGTCGCAGATGCTGAGCGCCACGGCCGAAGTCAGTTCCGACAGGCTTTCGCGACACCGCACCGACCGACCGCCCCAGTTCAGGCGGAACAGCCCGCCCTCGGCGTCGATGATCTCGGTGTGGATGCCGCGCCGACGCGCCTCGTCGACGATGATCCGGGCATAGGGGTTCAGGTCGTGATCGTCGGTCGGGCCGACGAACAGGGCCTCATTGATCGGGTTCTTGCGCTTGACCCCGAAGAAGGAGACGCGGCGAAAACCCAGCTTCTCATACAGGGCGATGGCCTGGTCGTTGTCGTGCATGACCGACAGGTCCATGTGCGCCAGGCCTTGCGTCTTGAAATGCTCGGCCAGACGTCGGACCAGAGCCTCGCCGACGCCGGGCTGGGTCGCCTGGGGATCGACCGCCAGACACCAGAGAGACGAGCCGCACTCGGGATCCTGAAACGCGCGGGCATGGTTGACGCCCGTCACGGTGCCGATGACCACGCCGGTCGCCGTATCCTCGGCGACGAAATAGGTGATGGTCCGGTCGTCGCGATGGGACCAGAAGAAGTCGGGCGGAACCGGCACCATCTTGCGCTTGGCGTAGATGTCGTTGACCGCCTGGGCGTCCATTTCCGACGTCAGCCGGCGCACGGTGAAGCCCCGCGGCTGGCGGCGGCTGGCGCGATAGGTGGCCAGTTCCAGCCGATAGGTGTGCGACGGATCCAGGAACAGCTCCTGCGGCGCCGAGGCCAGCAGGACGTGCGGATTGCGAACATAGAAGGCGATGTCGCGCCGGTCCGGCCCCTCGGCGCGCAAGGCCTCAACCAGAGGCTCGGCCGTCTCGAAGGTCTGGGCGAACAGCAGCCGCCCCCAGCCGCAATCCAGCACGGCGTCGGGCTCAGGTCCATCGCCGGACTGGACCGGGGGCTTCAGGCCTTCGTGGCGCAGGCGTTTGAGCCGGTGCGCCTTTGACCGCTCGGGGCGGATGTCAGACGCCATGCTGCTGCATCCACATTTCGAGGACCGCGACCTGCCACAGCTCCGACCCGCGCAGGGGCGTGATGTGCTCGGTCGGATTGGCGAACAGGGTATCCAGATAGGCGGGCTCGAACAGGCCTCGGTCGCGCGCCGCCTGGTTGGTCAGGGCCTCGCGCACCATCTCCAGATAAGGGCCCTGGATGTATTTTAGCGCCGGGACGGGGAAATAGCCCTTCTTGCGGTCGATCACCTCGGACGGGATCACCAGGCGGGCGGCCTCCTTCAGCACCCCCTTGCCGCCCTGAGACAGCTTGTGCTCGGGCGGGATGCGGCCCGCCAGTTCGACCAACTCGTGGTCGAGGAAGGGCACGCGCGCCTCCAGACCCCAGGCCATGGTCATATTGTCCACGCGCTTCACCGGATCGTCGACCAGCATCACCTGGCTGTCCAGACGCAGGGCCTGATCGACCGGGGTCGCCGCGCGACCTTGGGCGAAATGAGCCTCGACCAGGGCGCGGCTGACGTCGGTGTCGGCCATATAGGCGCCGTTCAGCTGGGTCTTCAGCGTCGCGTGGCTGCGGTCGAAGAAGGCCTTGGCGTAGGTCTCGACCGGGTCGGTCGCGCCCAGCATCGGCGGATACCAGTGATAGCCGGCGAAGACCTCGTCGGCGCCCTGGCCCGACTGCACCACCTTGATATGTTTCGAGACTTCCTGGCTCAGCAGATAGAAGCCCACGTTGTCGTAAGAAACCATCGGCTCGGACATGGCGCCGATGGTGCCGGGCAGGGCCTCCATCAGGCGCTGGTGCGGCACGAAGATCTGGTGGTGTTTGGTGCCATAGTGTTTGGCGATCAGGTCGGAATAGACGAACTCGTCGCCCTTCTCGCCATTGGCTTCCTCGAAGCCGACCGAGAAGGTCATCAGATCCTTCTGGCCCAGTTCGGCCAGCAGGCCGACGATCAGGCTGGAATCCACACCGCCCGACAACAGGACGCCGACCGGCACGTCCGCGACCATGCGGCGCTTCACCGCCTCGCGCAGGCTGTCCAGAACCCGGTCGCGCCAGTCATCGGCCGTCATGGACGCGTCCTCGGCGTGGCGGATCATGTCGGGCTGCCAGTAGAGGCGGTCCTTGGCCGTTCCGTCCGCCTCGATCACGCGGATGGTCGCCGGCGGGAACTTCTTCACGCCCTTCAGGATGGTGTGCGGCGGCGGCACCACGGCGTGGAAGGTCATGTAGTGGTGCAGGCCGACCGGATCGATGGTCTTGTCCACATCGCCCGCCACCAGCAGGGCCGGCAGGGTCGAGGCGAAGCGCAGCCGCTGGCCCTGCTCGGCCAGATACAGCGGCTTGATGCCGAACCGGTCGCGGGCGATCACGGTGCGGCCGGTGTCGCGTTCATGCAGGACGAAGGCGAACATGCCCTTGAATCGCTCGACGCAGGCCTCGCCCCAGGCCTTCCAGGCCTTGATGATGACCTCGGTGTCGCCGTGCGAAAAGAAGCGGAAGCCCATCCCCTGCAGCTCTTCGCGCAGTTCGGGATAGTTGTAGATGCAGCCGTTGAACGCCAGGGTCACGCCCAGGTCGGCGTCCACCATCGGCTGCTGCGCCTTTTCCGACAGGTCGATGATCTTCAGGCGGCGGTGACCCAGCCCCACCGGGCCGCGCATCACGATGCCGGACCCGTCCGGTCCACGCGGCGAGAGCGCATCGGTCATGCGTTGAACGGCGCCGGCGTCGGCCGGTCGTCCGTCGAAATTGATCTCGCCGCTAAGACCGCACATGGGTCCTCCTTGAATTGTGGAAGCAGCGCGTACAAATGGTTCGGACACGAAAGAGTTCAACCGAATGAGCGATTTTCCGACCGCGCCGACCGCCGATGCGCCCGTCGATCCCACGGCATCCCTGGTCCGGTCGGTCCGGCGCATCGCCCAGGCGATCGACGTCCGGTCACGAGAAATCGCGCGCCTGACGGGCCTGACATTGCCGCAACTTCTTGTGCTGCAATCCATTCGCGCTTTGGGCGAAGTCAGCACCAGCGCCATCTCGCGCGACGTCTCCATGTCGCCCCCGACCGTGGTCGCCGTGCTGGACAAGCTGGAGGCCAAGGGGATGGCTGTCCGCTATCGCTCCACCATCGACCGCCGCGTCGTCCATATGCGGCTGACGGATGCGGGACGACAGGCGCTGAGCACCTCTCCCGGCCTGCTCGGCGACGGCTTCATCACTGGCTTGGCCCGCCTGTCCCTGGAAGACCAGGCCGCCATGGCGATGGCCGTGGATCGCCTGGCGACGATGATGCAGGTGCGGACATCGCCGGCTTCGGGGCAAGGCGGCGTGGATGACGGACCTGCCTCGCCGCACGATCAGGCTTGAAACCCTCCCGTGCCTCTTAACCCCTCGGAGCGATGCGCCACACCGTGTTGGACAGGTCGTCGGCGACCAGCAGAACGCGCTTGTTCGGGTCGAACGCCACGCCGACGGGGCGGCCGCGCGCCTCGCCGTTCTTCAGGAAGCCCGTGGCGAAATCGACCGGCGGGCCGGCGGGGCGACCACCGTTGAAGGGCACCCAGGCGACCTTGTAGCCGGACGGGTCCTGGCGGTTCCAGCTGCCGTGCATGCCGATGAAGGCGCCGTTCGAGAACGCGCCGCCAAAGCCGCCATTGCGGGCGAAGTCGATACCCAACGCCGCCACGTGCGAACCCAGGGCGTAGTCAGGCGGGATGGCCCTGGCGACCATCTCCGGGTTCTGCGGCATCACGCGCGGATCGCGGTTCTGGCCCCAATAGCTGTAGGGCCAGCCGTAGAAGGCGCCGTCCTTCACCTGGGTCAGGTAGTCCGGCACCAGTTGCGGACCCAGTTCGTCACGCTCGTTGACCACCGACCACAACAGGCTGGTCGTCGGCTCGATCGCCAGGGCGGTCGGGTTGCGGATGCCGGTGGCGAGGGTGCGGCGCGCGCCGGTCGCGCGGTCGATTTCCCAGACCACGGCCCGCTCTTCCTCCACGGCCATGCCGCGTTCGCCGATGTTGGAGTTGGAGCCGATGCCGACATACAGCTTGGTCCCGTCGGCGCTCACGGTCAGGGACTTGGTCCAGTGGTGGTTGATCCGCGAGGGCAACGCGGTGACCCGCTGGGCCGGCGTCGCGATGCCGGTCTGGCCCGGCTGGAAGGCGAAGCGAACCAGCGCCCCCTGTTCGGCGACGTAGAGGAAGCCGTCCACATAGGCCATGCCGTAGGGTGCATCCAGGTTCTCGACCAGAACGGTGCGCAGTTCTGGCACGCCGTCGTTATTGGCGTCGCGCAGCAGGGTGATGCGGTTGCCGCCGGCGATCTTGGTGTTGCCCTGTTTCTTGATAACGCCGGCGATCACGTCCTTGGGCCGCATGGCCGGAGCGTGGCCGCCGCGCCCCTCGGCGATCAGGACGTCGCCGTTGGGCAGGACCAGCATCTGGCGCGGGATTTTGAGGTCTGTGGCGAAGGCGCTGACGGTGAAGCCGGCAGGCACGATCGGCGTCTCGCCGTTCCAGCCGGCAGGCGGGCTGATCTTCATCGCCGGAACCAGGGTCTCGTTGACCTGGGGCAGGTCGGGCGTGGCGCCGGTCTGGTTCAGCTTGGGATCGCTGGCGTTCCCGCACGAGGCGACGGTCAGGGCCATGGCGAGGGTCGCGGCGCTGGCGGCGAGAAGGTTCTTGTTCATCGGACGCTTTCCCGCGCGGCATAGGCGGTCCAGCCGGCGACCAGAACCAGGATTGTGCAGAGGATGGACAGGATCAGGCCGAAGGCGCCGACCGAGCTCCAGGCATCCTGACTGTGCTTGAAGGCGTTCACCAGGCCCAACATCCAGGCCAGGGCCAGGGCGATGACATGGATCAGCGCGCGACGCGACCGGCCGAAAATGAAATCGAGGATAGAAAAGACCCCCGCCAACCCGCCGAACACCAGAGCGCCGGTGATCAACCAGGCCGAGAAGTTGGTCCACTGAACCTCGGCCGTCTTCAGATAGGCGATGTCGGTGAACAGGGCGAAGATGAACAAGGCGATCGGAAACGCCAGCAACAGGCCGTGCAGCGGTCGGACGACCGCGCCTGATAGTCCGTGGGTGCTCATGCCGCCCTCTCCCTGAAGTCAGCTTGGCTAACCGTCTGATCGCGAAATGGTTCAAACGCCTGAGATATCGGCGCTGCGTCGTTGCGCGTGACCGTGGCTGAAGCAGCACGAGAAGCATCAAGGATACCGACGCCTCGCCAATGAACGCCCAGGTCAACATCGCCAGCCGCGTCTAAACGGTTAGACGCCTCACCATTAGCGGCATGATTTTATTGACGAGATTAGTAGGGGTGGCGACCCCGGAGGGACTCCAACCCCCGACCTCGGCTTTAGGAACAGGTAAATCGTCTATTTCACGTTGTTTCAACTGTTCTCAATCTTATTCACTTGCCCATGTAATCAACAATTTGGTTGTTTTCCGTTTATCACGGCGTAACCTCGAGTTTCTGCACGCTGCACCCCCAGCGTACCCCAGATCCTGCGGAGGGATTCTGTGTCATGCCGACCATAGCGCTGACCGACCGATACATCCACGCCATCAAAGGCGTCCCCAATCAGCGACTGGAAATCTTCGATCAAAACTGTCCGGGCCTGCATCTGCGGGTCACTGGGACAACCAAGTCATGGGCGATGCGATATCGTGCCGCAGATGGACGACACGCCCGTCATCGCCTTGGAGAGTTTCCGACGGTGAACCTTCGCACAGCGCGACTTGAAGCGGGTCGTCTGCGCGAAATGATCGGACATGGCGGCGATCCCGTTCGCGAACGTCAGCTGATCAAGGAACAGGCGAGGCTTGAGGCCCTGGACACGTTTGGCAAGCTGCTCGCAGCCTACTGGGTCGCGTGCGAAACCGGTGAGTGGCAGCCTAAACGCAAGCGGAAGCGCGCGACGACCCTCAAATATGAAAAGCGTCTGTCTGAGCGGCATATTGAACCTGTCCTCTCAAACCAGCCACTTGCGAGCATCAAGCGCTCGACGATCAAGGCGCTGCTTCGCGACATGACGGCGAAAGGGATCGGGGCGCAAACCAACCGTGTCCAGGCGCTCATTCGTCAAGTCTTCAACTTCGGCATTGGCGAGGAGTTGGTCGAGATCAACCCAGCCATGGGGTTCGCGGCGCTGCACTCCGCCAAGCCTCGCCGCCGAGTCTGGAAGGACCCGGAGCTGCGACTGCTCTGGAAAGCCTTAGCTGGCCACACTCCATTGCGTACACCCCGAGGCGACAGCGTCTATGTAAGCAGACCCGTCCGCATCGCCTTGCAGCTTGCGCTCCTGCTCTTGCAGCGCCGGACCGAAATCGCAGGCATGGACCTG
>Ga0265296_1000073_pt1 | contig 199881 bp, 192 predicted proteins | sample MunlanPumphouse1_FD_189073 | JGI IMG/M metagenome (GOLD analysis project Ga0265296, IMG submission 189073) | Groundwater microbial communities from a municipal landfill in Southern Ontario, Canada - Pumphouse #1 | ecosystem: Environmental > Aquatic > Deep subsurface > Groundwater | place...
CCAGCCGGGCCTCGGACTATGTCCAAGGCGCCATCCTGCCGGTCGACGGCGGCTGGCAAGCACGCTGATCTAAGGCTAGCCTTCCGACCATGACAGACCACGCCTCGGGCGGCAGGATTCTTTGCTTTGGCGAGATGCTGCTGCGGTTCTCGCCCAACGACAACGAACTGCTGATGCAGTCCCCCGCCCTGACGATCCGTCCGGCGGGGGCCGAGGCGAACGTCGCCGTGTCCTTGGCCCGCTTTGGCGCGCCGACCGGCATGGCGACGGTCCTGGCCGACAATGCGCTTGGCCGAGGCGTACGCGACGAGGTGCGCAAGCATGGCGTCGACACCTCGCAGGTCGTGTTCAAGTCGGGCCGCATGGGCCTGTATTTCCTGACGCCGGGCGCGGTGCGTCGTCCGTCGGAAGTGCTTTACGACCGCGCCGGTTCGGCCTTCGTCGAGCATGTCGATTCGGCCTTCGACTGGGATCAGTTGCTGGACGGGGTCGAATGGCTGCACGCCTCGGGCGTGACGCCGGCGACGGGGCCGAACGGTTCGGCCGCCGCCGTGGCCATCATCGAGGCTGCCGTTCGCAAGGGCGTGAAGGTCAGCTATGACGGCAACTTCCGTGGCAAGCTGTGGGAACAATGGGACGGCGATCCGCCCGCCACCCTGGGCAAGATGCTGGCCGGCGCCACGGTCGCTTTCGCCGACGACCGTGACTTCGCCCTGGTGCTGAAGACGACGTTCGACAGCCCCGACCCGAATGTGCGTCGTCGTGAAGCCGCCAAGGCCGCCTTCGCCGCCTTCCCGCGCCTGCAACGCATCGCCTGCACCCTGAGGGTTCAGGAAAGCGTCGCCGACCAGGCTCTGTCCGCCGTCATGCTGACGCGCAATGGCGGGGAATTGATCGAAACCAAAGCCGAGGCCATTCATATGGCCGGCGTCGTGGACCGGGTCGGCGGCGGCGACGCTTTCGCCTCTGGCGTCCTGTTCGGTCTATGGAGCGGATGGTCGGATCAGGAGGCCCTCGACTTCGGCCTCGCCGCCGCCGGCTTGAAACATTCCGTGCCCGGCGACTTCAACCTTTTCACCGCCGACGAGGTGCGCGCAGCCATGGCCGACGGCGGCTTCGATATCAGGCGCTGAGGCTGCGAGCACAAAGATTTGGTGGAGGCCGCGTGGAGACGCCCATGCGGCCTTCTTCATTGGCGACGAGGGACTAGGAAACCGGTGTCAATCATGCTTGAGTGACGCTTCGAAACGGTCAGAAGAAACCGTGCGAGAGAGGTCACACCAGGAGTTTCCATGTTCGCCACGTCCTTGAACCGCCGTGCCCTTCTGGCCGCCGGCGCCGCCGCCACCTTCGTCGCCGCTTCAGGGCCCGTCCTGGCCCAAGCGTCGCCAGAGCGCGCCGCCATTCTGGACACCATGAAGCGCGCCGCTCGGTTCATGAGCGAAGAGGCCGCCGTCGAAGGCGGATACGTTTGGCAATATCTGCCCGACTTCTCACGCCGTTGGGGCGAGCTTGAGGCTAACCCGACCATGATCTGGGTCCAGCCGCCGGGCACCGCGACCGTGGGCCATCTGTTCCTGGACGCCTATCATGCCACCGGTGACGCGTTTTACTATGAAGCGGCCAAGAAGGCGGCAGACGCCCTGGTCAAGGGCCAGCACCCGCTGGGCGGCTGGAACTATGTCATCGATACCGCCGGCGAGGAGTCCCTGAAGCAGTGGTACGGCACGGTCGCCGCCAACGCCTGGCGGCTGGAGGAATTCCACCACTACTACGGCAACGCGACGTTCGACGACGCGGGCACAGCCGAGGCGTCGCAACTGTTGCTGCGGATCTACCTTGAGAAGAAGGATCGCAAGTATCTGGCGCCGCTGAACAAGGCGATCAGCTTCGTGCTGGAAAGCCAGTACGAGAACGGCGGCTGGCCCCAGCGCTATCCGTTCGTCGAGAACGGCGGCCTGCACGGCCATGCGGACTATACGCCCTACATCACCTTCAACGACGACGTGGCCGGCGAGAACCTGGAGTTCCTGATCTACGCCTATCACGGCCTGGCGCGGAGCGGTCGGGGCGATGCGAGGATTCTGGACGCCGTCAATCGCGGCATGGACATCTTCGTAAAGACCCAGCAGCCGCAGCCGCAACCGGCCTGGGGTCTGCAACACTTCCCCGACACGCTGAAGCCGGCGGGCGCCCGGACGATCGAGCCGCAAGCCTTCGTCACCCACACGACCGGCACCAACATCAAGTCGATGATGGGCTTTTATCGCCTGACGGGCGACCGCAAGTATCTGGCCCGCCTGCCCGAGGCGATGGACTGGCTGGATCAGGTCGCGGCCAAGCCGCCGCTGAACACGCCGGGCCGCACGCACCCGACCTTCATCCTGGAAGGCGCCAACACCCCGATCTACATCCACCGGCGCGGGTCCAACATCGCCAACGGCCAGTACTACGCCGACGACAACCCCACCAATCTGATTGTCCACTACGGCTCGTTCCGCAATGTGGACACCGCGGCCCTGCGCGCCGAATACGCGCGTCTGTCGGCTATGCCGATCAATGAGGCCACGCGCGGTTCGCCGCTGAAGGCTCGCCCCGGCTCGCTGAACCTGCCCAAGTACTTCACGCTTCAGGATGTGGACGTGTGGGACATGTCCAGCGACGCTCGTCGCCCGACCGCGCCTCACGCTGGTCGCGCGGCCGAAGTCATGGCCGGGCTGAATGCGCGCGGCTATTGGCCCACGCCGCTGACCACGACGTCAAACCCGTACAAGGGCCCCTCGCCCACCGCCGTGACCGGCGGCGAATACCAGATGACCCGCGTCGGCGACCTGTGGGACACCTCGCCTTACAACACCGACTTCCCGGTCGAGGGCGTCTCCACCTCGGTTTTCATCCGCAACATGGGCGACCTGATCGAGGCGCTGGGGTCGTAAGGTTGCGGAGCCTAGAGATACGCTCCGACCTGCCAGGGCACGAACTCGTTGTCGCCGATGCCGAGGGCCTCGGATTTGGACGGCTCGCCTGACGCGACATCAAGCATTTTGCGGAAGATGACCCCGCCGACCTCGGCCAAGCTGGTTCCCGTCAGGACGGGCGAGGCGTCGATGTCCATGTCCTCGTCCATCCAGTTCGCCAGCCTGGCGTTGGAGGCGACCTTGATCGACGGGGCGGGCTTGGCGCCGAAGACCGAGCCCCGGCCCGTGGTGAAGACGATCAGATTGGCGCCCGAGGCGATCTGGCCCGTCGCCGAGCACGGGTCGTAACCGGGGCTGTCCATGAAACTGAGGCCCTTGGCCTGAAGCGGTTCGGCGTATCCGATCACGTCGTTCAGCGGGGTCGAACCGGACTTGGCCACCGCACCCAGCGACTTTTCCAGGATGGTGGTCAAACCGCCCTTCAGATTGCCGGGCGACGGATTGTTGTTCAGCTCCATCTGATGGCGATCCGCATAGTCGCGCCACCACGCCAGACGCGCGTTCAGCTTGTCCGCAACCTTCTGCGACGCCGCGCGCCGCAGCAGCAGGTGTTCCGCACCCCAGATTTCGGGCGTTTCCGACAGCATGGCCGAGCCCCCGTGCGCGACCAGCAGATCGACTGCGGCGCCCAAGGCCGGATTGGCGGTGACGCCGGACCAGCCGTCCGAACCCCCGCATTGCAAGCCGACGGTCAGGTAGGACGCGGAGACAGGTTGGCGCTGGACCTTGGCGGCCTCCACGACCAGATCGCGCACGATCTCGATCCCGGCCTCGATCGCCCGGGCCGTGCCGCCAGCCTTCTGGATCGTCAGGGCGTGCAGATGCGGGCCGGATTGAATTCCTTCGTTGGCGAGCCAGGCGGGTATCTGATTGGCCTCGCAGCCCAGACCGACGATCAGAATGGCGTGGAAGTTTGGATGTTTGGCGTAACCCCCCAAAGTCCGCTGCAGCAGGGTCACGTCGCTGCTAAGCGATGAGCCGCCGCAACCGCCTTGGTGAGTGAAAGCGACCACGCCGTCGATGCCCTTCGGCAGGATGGAATCCCGGAAGGCGTCGGCAATGCGGCGCGCCACGGTGGCCGAACAGTTCACGCTGGTCAGGACGCCGATATAGTTGCGCGTGCCGACCCGACCGTCCGGGCGAACGATGCCGCTGAACGTCGCGCCAGACAGCAACGAGGGCGCACGCAGGTCGGCCCCGACCTCGGCTTTGCGTCCGTCCTCCGCCATGGCCAGGTTGTGTACGTGGACGTGGTCACCGGCGGCGATGGCGGTCTTGGCGCGTCCGATGACCTGGCCGTAGCGGCGGACCAGACCGCCCGCCTCCACTGCATGACGGGCGATCTTGTGGCCGGTGGCGATGTCGGCGCGCGCCGGCGCGGTCAGGCCATCAGGCGCATCGCCGCTGGCGATGTCGTCCAGAGCGATGGCGACGTCGTCGGCGGGGTTCAGGATCAGGACGCGAGACATGGATTTACTCCGCGACCAGACGCGCGGCCTCGACCGCGCCGTTCTGGCTGACCGACAGATAGGTACCCGTGACCGCTGCGACGAACCGGTCGTCGGCGGCCAACGCAGGCGGGAAGACGGCGGACAGGCTCAGCAGAGTCGAGACCCGCGCCAGATCATTGTTGGCGCCGGCCAGAAGTTCGGCGGTCTTAGCCGCCAGCGGATCGTCGACGACGAAGGCCTCGCCGCTCTCGGTCACGCCCGACTGCCATCTCATCCAGGCGGCGATTCCCAGGGCCATGGCCTCGATCCCCTGCCCCGCCGCCAGACGTTCGGCGGCGCCGGCCAGCAGGCGCTGGGGCAGTTTCTGCGAGCCGTCCATGGCGATCTGGCGCGTGCGGTGCATCAGGGCCGCATTGGAGAAGCGGGCCATCAGCGCCTCGCGATAGGCGGGGATGTCCAGGCCCGGCGGCGGGTTCAGCGTCGTTTCGGCCTCGTCCCACAGGGCCTCGACATAGGCGCGGAACGCGGGGACGGCGACGGCCTCGTGGACATGCTCGTAACCGGACAAAGCGCCCAGATAGGCGATCGCCGAGTGGGCGCCATTCAGCAGGCGCAGCTTGGCGTCCTCCCAAGGCTCGACCGCGTCGGTCAGTTGCACGCCGAGAGACGCGAAGTCGGGCCGATCGCCGGCGAACCAGTCCTCGATCACCCACTGGGTGAAGGGTTCGGCCTTGACCATGCCCCGGTCCTCGACTCCGAGACGCGCGGTCAGGCGGACGATGTCGTCGGAGGTGGTCGCCGGGACAATCCGATCGATCATCGTCTGGGGGAAGGCGCCCTCGGCTTCGATCCAGTCCGCCAGCGACGGGTCGATCCGGCGCGCCATGGCGATGACCCCGGCACGGATACGCTTGCCGTTGTGGGGAAGGTTGTCGCAACTGATGACGGTGAAGGGCTTCAGCCCCGCCGCCCTTCGCGCCTGCAACGCCGCGACGATGAATCCAGGCGCGGTGCGGGGCGCGGCGATATCAACCAGATCGGCCGCGACATCAGCGTCGCTCAAAAGCAGGTCGCCGGTCGCCGGATCGAGGCGATAGCCCTTCTCGGTCACGGTCAGGGTGATGATGTGGACATCGGCGTCGGCCATGGCGGCGACCAGGGCGGCGGGGTCATCCGGCCCGACCATCACGCCTGCGCAGGCGCCGATCACCCGCAGATGATCGTCCGATCCGTCACGCACGACCAGGGTGTACAGCCCGTCCTGCGGATTCAGCTGATCGCGTACGCCGGGCGACCGAAGCGAAGCGCCCAGCACACCCCAGCGCGGATCGCCCGACCTGATCGCATCGTCGAACACGACCGCATGGTGGGCGCGGTGGAAGGCGCCGATGCCCAGATGGACGACACCCGTCTTCACCTGGGCGCGGTCGTAGCCGGGGACGGCGATGTCGGCGGGCAGCCCCGTCAGGCCGGCTTGGTTCAGTCTACTCACAGCTTGTAGGCCGCCTTGACCAGGCCATAGGTCAGAGCGTGGGCCAGTTCGTGAGCCTCGTCCTCCTCCATCCGATGCTCGACGACCAGCTTAGCCAGGAAGCCGCAGTCCATGCGCCGCGCCACGTCATGACGGGCGGGAATGGACAGGAAGGCGCGGGTGTCGTCGTTGAAGCCGACGGTATTGTAGAAGCCAGCCGTCTCGGTGACCTGCTCGCGGAAGCGACGCATCCCTTCGGGACTGTCGTGGAACCACCAACTGGGTCCCAGCTTCAGAGCCGGATAGTGGCCGGCGAGTGGCGCGAGTTCGCGGCTGTAAGTGGTTTCGTCCAAGGTGAACAGGATCAGAGACAGACGGCTGTCCGAGCCGAACCGATCCAGCAGCGGCTTCAGCGCGCGCACGTAGTCGGTCTGGGTCGGGATATCGCAGCCCTTGTCGCGGCCGAAACGGTTGAAGACGGTGGCCGAGTGGTTACGGAAGCTGCCGGGGTGAAGCTGCATCACCAGACCATCCTCGACCGACATGGCGGCCATTTCGGTCAGCATCTGGCCGCGGAACAGTTCAGCGTCGGCGGCGCTGGCGGGCGCCGTCGACACACGCCGGAACAGGGCCTCGGCTTCGGCCTTAGGCAGATCTGCGGTGAAGGCCGTCGGGTGGCCGTGATCGGTCGAGGTGGCGCCCATTTCGATGAAGAAGACCCGGCGATCGCGTAGGGCTTGTAGGTATCCGTCCCAGCTCAGCGTGTCGCGGCCGGTCTGTTCGGCCAGGGTTTTCAGATTGTCGCGGAAACCCTCATAATCGGGGTCCAGCACCGGGTCGGGGCGATAGGCGGTCAGCACCCGTCCCTTCCAGCCCGAGGCTGCGATGGTCCTGTGATGCTCCAGCGTGTCCAGCGGGCTCTCGGTCGTGGTCAGGACCTCGATATTGTAACGGTCGAACAGCGCGCGCGGCCTGAAGGCGTCGGTCTTCAGGGCCGCATCGATCACGTCGTAATAGTGATCCGCCGTCTCGGCCGACAGGCGCACGTCGATGCCGAAGGCCTCGGCATAGACCCAGTCGTGCCACATCCGCGAAGGCGTCCCCCGGAACAGGTGATAGTTCTCGGCGAAGCGCCGCCAGATCTCTCGCGGATCGCTCTCGACCGGCCCGCCATCGGCGCGCGGCACGCCCAGATCCTCCATCGCCATGCCCTGCGAGTGCAGCATGCGGAAGACGTAGTGATCGGGCGTAATCAGAAGTTCGGCCGGATTGGCGAAAGGTTCGTTCAGCGCAAACCAGCTCGGGTCCGTATGGCCATGCGGGCTGATGATCGGCAGCCCCTTGATCTCGCCATACAGACGACGCGCGATCGCGCGGGTCTCGGCGTCCGCCGGAAACAGGCGATCGGGGTTCAGTCTGAGCGGATGAACCATAGCGTTCCTCATTGCCTCGTGGCGGAGGCTTGGTTCGCCTCTCGATCTTGATCCAACAAGCCTACAACATGGACCGCAAAAAGACACCGGTTACCATCACCGACCCTCAGCTTGTTTTCGGCGTCGGACGTCGGATTTTAGGCAAGGCGGCGCTGGCGCCTTGCGTCCGGGCGCGAGGCTGGACATAAGGGCCGCTCACCGCCCGTGCGGGCCGGCTTAGCTCAGTTGGTAGAGCGCCAGTTTTGTAAACTGGATGTCGCGGGTTCGATTCCTGCAGCCGGCACCACGCCTTTCGACCATCGGGGACATGGCCGACACAACCAACAAGCTGGGCCACAAGATCGGTGCGCGAGGCGGCAGAACCCGCCAGGCGATCCTCGACGCGACCCAACGCCTGTTGAACGAGCGGCATTACGGGGAAATCCGCGTCGCCGATCTGGCCTCGGCCGCCGGCGTGTCGCCGTCCAACTTCTACACCTATTTCAAGACGGTCGAAGAGCCTGTTCTGGCGCTGTGCGAGGTCGCCGCGACGGATTTCCAGGGATTGGCCGCGCATTTCCAGGCCGACTGGCCGGGCGACAAGGCCTTCGTCATCGCGCGCGCCTTTATTCTGAATGTGATGGCCATCTGGCGCAGCCACGGTCAGGTGCTGCGTGTCGAACATATGCTGGCGGACAATGGCGACGCGGCCTTCGTCGAAAGCCGGGTGCGCCGTTTGCGCCGGCTTCACCTGTCCATCGAACGCCGCGTGGCCCAGGCCCACGCCAGCGGTCTGCACCCCAAGGACTACAATCCGCGTCTGGCCTCTTACCAGATCGCCTCCATCGCGGAGTCGACGGCGGCCAGTTTCGATCTGTTGCGACGGGCCGACACGCCCGAAGCCATCCTGGATACGGCGGCCATCATCATCGTCAAGCTGACGACGGGGCGTTAGAGGCCCAACGGCCCATACAGCCAGGTCATCCAGATCCCGACGGCCAGGAAAACGCCGAACGGCAGCTTCTCCGATCCGCTGACGCTGCGCCGGACCACCAAAATGCCGAAGACCAGACTGAGCCCGACCGCGCAGGCCCACAGCAGCACGCTGGGCAGGCCCATCCAGCCGACCCAGGCCCCTGCCCCCGCGAACAGGAAGGGGTCGCCTCCCCCCAGTCCCTGGCGCTTGCGGACGAGTTGATACAGCCAGCCGACCAGCCACAGACCACAAAACCCGACGGCAGCGCCAATCAGATGGGAAAAGCCAAGGCTCCAATCCAGAATTAGCGCGACCGTGACGCCTGTCGAGATCAAGGGCAGCGTCAGACTATCCGGCAGCCAGAAGTGTTCACCGTCGACGATGGCGATCAGCAACAGCTGCCAACCCAGAACGGCCGTGACGGCGATCATGAACGTCGAGGCGCCACCTGTCGCGCCCCACACCCCGGCCCAGACGCCGACGCCGGCCGAAGCTAACTCGATCAGGGGATAAAGCGGCGAAATCCGGGTGTGGCATCGCGCACAACGCCCGCGCAAGGCAAGCCAGCTGAAGACCGGCACAAGCTCCCAGGGACGTAGCGTCTGATCGCAGCCCCGGCATCGCGAGCGGGCGACGACGATGTCCTCGTCGCGCGGCAGGCGAACGCTGACGGCGGCGATGAAACTGCCGACGAGCAGGCCCAGCCCGCCCATGACGGCGGCGGCGAGTACAGGATTCATCAAGACGTCCCGAAGGCGGCGAACCGCTCAGGCTTAACCGCCTCCGAGCGCCACCGCCACATGATAGGTCACCAGCGACGCCAGATAGGCCAGACCGAACATGTAGCCGATCATGATCCAGGTCCATTTCAGCGAGTTGGTCTCGCGCCGCACCACGCCCAGGGTCGCCACGCATTGGGGCGCAAAGATGTACCAGGCCAGGAAGGACAATGCCGTCGCCAACGACCAGTGCGACGCCAGGGTCGAGGCCAGAAGGCCCGTCGCATTTTCGGCGTCTGCGATGGCGTAGGTGGTGCCCAGCGCCGCCACCGCGACCTCACGCGCCGCCATGCCGGGGATCAGGGCGATGACCATCTGCCAGTTGAAGCCGATGGGGGCGAATATCGGCTCCAGAGCCCGGCCGATCATGCCCGCGAACGAATAGTCGATGGCCGGCAGGGTCGCATTCTCCGGCGGATAGGGGAAGGTCGCGAGCACCCACAAGATGATCACGAGCGGCAGGATGATGCGGCCCGCCCGGTTCAGGAAAATCTTGGCCCGGAGCCACAGATTGAAGCCGACACTGCGCAGGTCCGGCGTCTTGTAGGCCGGAAGCTCCATCATGAAGGGCTCGACCGCACCGCGCCAGAACACTTTGCGGATCAGCAGGGACACGATCAGGGCGCTGACGATGCCAGCGGCGTAGAGGCCGAACATCACAAGGCCCTGCAGGTTCGCGAAGCCCCAAACCGTCTCATTGGGAATGAAGGCCGCGATGATCAATGTATAGACTGGGATGCGCGCCGAGCAGGTCATCAGCGGCGCGACCAGGATGGTGGTCAGGCGGTCGCGCCGAGAATCGATCACCCGCGCCGCCATCACGCCTGGAATGGCGCAGGCGAAACTGGACAGCAGTGGGATGAAGGCCCGACCGTGGAGCCCCGCGCCGCCCATGATCTTGTCCATCAAGAAGGCCGCGCGGGCCATATAGCCGAAGTCTTCCAGCGCGATGATGAACAGGAAGAGGATCAAAATCTGCGGCAGGAACACCAGCACGCTGCCGACGCCGGAAATGATGCCGTCCACGATCAGGCTTTGCAGCAAACCGTCGGGCAGTACGTTGGCGACCAGACCGCCCAACCAGGCGATGCTGGCCTCGATGCCGTCCATTACGGGCGCTGCCCAGCTGAACACGGCCTGGAACATCACGAACAGCAGGGCGAACAGGATCAGCAGCCCGCCGACCGGATGCAACAGCACCGAGTCGATCCTGCCGGTAAGGGTGTCGGGCCGTTCAGGCGGCCGGACGCAGGCCTTCATGATCCGCTCGGCTTCGCGGGCGGCCGTTCGCAACTCGGCGGCGTCCGGACTGCGCCATTGGCTTTCGGTCACGGCGGCGACGGCGGCCTGGTCCTCGATGGCGGCGACCAGATCGTCGATGCCGCGCTTGCGGGTGGCCACGGTGGTGATGATCGGCACGCCCAGTTCGGCGCGCAATCGCTCCAGATCGATGCGCAGGCCCTGGCGCTGGGCGATGTCATACATGTTCAACGCCAGAACCATCGGCCGACCGACGGCCTTCAGCTCCAGAATCAGGCGCAGGACCAGACGCAGATTGGTGGCGTCCGCGACGCAGACCACCACGTCGGGCGGCGTCTCGCCGGCCAGTCGCCCCAGGACGGCGTCGCGCGTGACCTCCTCGTCCGGGCTGCGCGCCCGCAGGGAATAGGTGCCGGGCAGGTCCAGCACCGACATCGTGCGGCCCGAGGCGGCGCGGATCAGGCCTTCCTTACGCTCCACCGTCACGCCGGCGTAGTTGGCGACCTTCTGGTGAGCGCCGGTCAGGGCGTTGAACAGAGCCGTCTTGCCGCTGTTGGGATTGCCGACCAGAGCGACGCGAGCGGTCTTCAGCGCAATGTCCATCAGGCGGCTCCCAGCCGGATCGACAGGCTTTCCGCCTCGTGACGACGCAGGGCCACGCGCATGTCGTCCACCTTCATGGCGATGGGGTCGCGTCCGAACAGACCTTCGTGCAGCAGTTCGATCTGCGCGCCTTCGACAAAGCCCAGTTCCAGCAGACGACGTTCCAGCTCGACCGCCTCGCCCTGATGGTGACAATGGGCGCCCACCTGAACGATGACGCCGCGATCGCCGCGTCGGGCTTGGCTCAACTTGATGGTGTCGGTCAATTCTACGCTCGCACGGGCGAGGCCGCTCCCCAACGGCTCCGCGTTTCTTTGACACTGATTATCAGGTGCGAGGGGGCTACGTCCAGCAGGACAGCTTGACCAATTGCCGCGCCGGCGCGTTGCGGTATCACAAGGCAAACAGGAAGCCGCCATGACACGCCACGCCCTCGTCGCACCCCTTCTTCTGGCGCCGCTTTTGACCTTGGCCGCCTGTGGTCAGGGCGAGCCGTCCACTACTACGCCTGCCGCGCCGGTTCACGTGCTGACGGATGCAGAAAAGGCCACCCTGCTGGCCTCCCTGCCCGCCCCCTACAATGCGGGCGATCTCGAGAACGGGCGTCGGGCGTTTGCGCGCTGTCGCGCTTGCCACACCATCGGCGAAGGCGGCCCGGACATGGCGGGGCCAAACCTGTACGGTGTGTTCGGCCGCAAGGCGGGCGATCGCCCGCGCTATAACTATTCCAACGCCATGCGTACGGCGAACTTCACCTGGGACGCCGAGAAGCTGGACCACTGGCTGGAAAACCCGCGCACCTTCCTGCCCGGCAACAAGATGACCTTCCTTGGTCTGCCCGACGCCACGGATCGCCGCGACGTCATCGCCTTCCTGAAGGTGGAGACGGGCTACAAGCCGGAGCCTGCGCCCGCCGCCTGATCCGTCAGGCCTCGGGCAGTTCCTTGGGGCCGCCTTCGCGCAGTTCCTGAGCTTCCCACTCCTCGATCTTGCGGGCGGTCCATTCGGGCGACTTGGTGAAGCGCGCCAGGACGCCATAGATCACCGGTACGACGAATAGGGTCAGGACGGTGGCGAAGATGGCTCCGGTGAAGATCACCACGCCGATCGTCTGACGGCTGCCGGCGCCGGCGCCTTGCCACAGCACCAGCGGCAGAGCGCCGAAGGCGGTTGCGATCGAGGTCATGATGATCGGACGCAGACGCAAGGACGACGACTCGATGATCGCCTCCCTGATGGAGCGTCCCTGGTCGCGCAGTTGGTTGGCGAACTCGACGATCAGAATGCCGTTTTTAGCCGCCACCCCGATCAGGATGATCAGGCCGATCTGGCTGTAGATGTTCAGGCTGGAGCCCGCCATCAGCAGGCCGAACAGACCGCCCGCCGCCGCCAGCGGCACCGTCAGCATGATGACCGCAGGCGTGATCCAGCTTTCGAACTGGGCCGCCAGAACCAGGAAGACGAGCAACAGCGCCAGACCGAACGCCGCGAACACCGCCCCGCCCGCCTCCTGCTGATCGCGCGCCGCCCCACCCCACTGGGTGACGACGGCGCCTTGCGGCTGCTTGGCCGCCTCGGCGTTCAGAAACTGTATCGCGTCGTCGATCGTGGTGCCGGGATTGAGGTCGGCCTGCAGGGAGATCGCGCGCTGCCGATCCAGACGGCGACGGTCCGGCGTGTCCCCGCTGGTCTTGGTCGTGACCACGGCCGACAGCGGCACGAGTTGGCCGCCCCCGGTTGCAACATACAGGGCTTCCAGGTCGGCGACCTCGCGACGATTGTCGCGCTCGGTCTGCAGGATGACATCGTATTCCTGACCACCCTTGATGTAGGTCGTGGCGCGGCGAGAGCCAAACATTGTCTCCAGCGTGCGGCCGATCGACTGGGAGGAAACGCCCAGCGCGGCGGCTTTTTGCGGATCGACATCGACCAGCAGACGCGGCGAGTTCGGCTCATAGTTCAGGCGTGGACGCGAGAAGCCGGGATTGGCTTGGGCTGCGGCCAGCATCGGCTGGAGCCAGGCGTAGATCTGCTGGTAGTCGCTGCCGGTCGCGATCAGTTCAATGGAGTTGGAGTTGCCGCCGCCGCGCTGGAAGGCGCCAGGGGTCGAGGCATTGACCTGGGCGCCCGTCTGGCCGCGCAGCTTGCCGTTCAGTTCTTGAGCGATCTCGGCCGCCGAGCGGTCGCGCTTGGACCAGTCGGCGAGCGTGAGGACCGCATTGCCGGAGTTGAAGCTGCCGCCGCCGAAGCCTGGCGCGGACACCAGATAGCTGTCGGCCTCGCCGCTCGTCTTGTATTCGGCCAGCAGAGGCTCCAACCCCAGCATGATCTTGCGGGTATAGTCGAAGCCCGCGCCTTCGGGCCCAGCGACGCGAACCGTGACCCGGCCGCGATCCTCATCCGGCACCAATTCGTTAGGCAGGGTCAGGAAGATGCCGCCCGCCCCTGCGGCGACGAGCAGGATCAGGACGCCGACGCCGATCACGGCGATGCGGCGGCCCAACAGCATGTCCAGCGACCGGCCATAGGACGACTTCAACCGGTCCATACCCCAGTCGACCTTGCGCGCCACCCAGCCGCCGCCATGGGCGGGTCGCAGGATCTTGGAGGCCAGCATCGGCGACAGGCTGAGCGCCAAGAAAGCCGAGAAGGCGACGGCCGCCGCGATCGCCGCAGCCAGTTCGACGAACAGACGTCCGACATAGCCCGGCAGGAACAGCAGCGGCGCAAACACCGACAGCAGCACAATGGTGGTGGCCACGACCGCGAAGAAGACCTGGCGCGCACCGCGTTCGGCGGCGACCAGAGGCGGCTCGCCCAGATCCAGACGACGCTGAATGTTCTCAACCACCACGATGGCGTCATCGACCACGAGGCCGATGGCCAGCACCAGGGCCAGCAGCGTCAGAAGGTTCAGCGAGAAACCCAGCGGGGCCAGGACGATGAAGGTCGCCAGCAGACAGATCGGCGCCACGATGGACGGGATCAGCGCGGCTCGCAGGCTGCCCAGGAAGATGAAGTTCACCAGGGCCACCAGGGCCATGGAGATGCCGATGGTAATCCAGACCTCGTCGATCGCGTGCGAGGTGAAGACCGAGTTGTCGGATCCGACCTCGATGGTCACGCCCGGCGGCAATGTCGGCCGGATTTCCTCGATCATCTTGTGGACGCCGTCCGAGATGGCGAGGTCGTTGGATTGCGCCTGACGGGTCACGGCCAGGCCGATCTGATCCATCCCGTTGCCGCGGAACAGACGCCGGTCTTCTTCCGGCGCCTCCTCGACGCGGGCGATGTCGCCAAGGCGCGTCACATAGGTCGGCTGCCCCTGGATGATAGCCGACGATCCGCTGCCCGTGCCTGTGGCGACCGTCGCTGAGGCCGAGGCCGAGCCTCGCGTGCCGATGGGCAGTTGGCGGAAGTCTTCCGGCAGGGCGTAGGTGCGCGCCACGCGGACGGTGTAATCCTTGTCCGTCGATTCCAGCGAGCCGGCGGGCAGTTCGACGTTCTGGTTCGTCAGGGCCGTCTCGACGTCGTTGACCGTCAGGCCCCGCGCCGCCATGGCGGCGGAATCCAGCCAGATGCGCATCGAATAGCGCTGCTCGCCATAGATGTTGACCTGGGCCACGCCGGGCACCGTCGCCATCCGGTCGATCAGATAGCGGTCAGCGTAATCGGTTAGCTGCAGCCGGTTCATGCTGGTCGAGCGCAGGAAGACGATGATGATCGGCTGGCTGTCGGAATCGGCCTTGGCTACTTCGGGCGGGTCTGCTTGATCGGGCAAGCGGCCGACCACGCGGCTGACGCGGTCGCGCACATCGTTGGCGGCGTCGTCGATATTGCGGTCCAGCGAGAACTCGATGTTCACGTTGGACCGTCCGTCGCGGCTGGTCGAGTTGATGCGTTCGACGCCCTGGATGCCGGCGATCTGCTGCTCCACCGGCTCGGTGATCCGGCTCTCGATCACCTCGGCCGAGGCGCCGGCGTAGCTGGTGTTGACCGAGACGATCGGCGGATCGACGTCGGGCAGTTCACGTACGGGCAGGAAGAAGAAGGCCGCCGCGCCGATGACGCACAGCACGATGGCCGCGACGGCCGCGAAGACGGGCCGCCGGACCGAAACATCGGACAGCATCATTTGGCGGCGCCCGACTTGCGACCCTGGCCGCCCACGCTGACCGGTGCGCCCGGCTGAATACGGTTCAGGCCCGATCCGACGATGCGGTCGCCGGCCTCTATGCCGGACAGGATTTCAACAAAGCCGTTCTCGACGGCCCCGGTCTCGACCTCGACCCGCTGCGCGGTGGAGCCGTTCTGGCCGGGCGCGATGCGATAGACGAAGGCGCCGGCGCCTTCATATTGCACGGCCGACTCGGGCACGGCGGCGCTCTGACGCTGGCCCTGCTGGACCGCGACACGCATCAACATGCCGGGACGGATCCGACCGCCGGGGTTGGGGAACTCCGCGCGCGCGGTTGCGGCGCGGGTCGTTTCGTTGACGCGCGTGTCGATCAGGGCGATCCGCCCAGTGAACGGCTCGTCGCCATAGGCGTCCGCCGTCGCCGTCAGCTGGGCGCCGGGACGCAGCAGGTTCAGATAGCGCTCAGGCAGGGGGAAATCGACGCGGATCGTCGAGGTGTCGTCCAGCGTCGTGATCACCGCGCCCGGGTTGATCAGCGTGCCGGGCGTCACCGTCGTCAGACCGACGCGCCCGGAGAACGGCGCCCGGATCACCCGGTCGCCCCGACGCGCCTGGGCCGCCTGCAACGACGCCCGCGCGGTTTCCAACCCGGTCTCGGCCTGTTCCAGCATGACCTGGGGCGCAACGCCCCGGTCGGCCAGGGCCTTGTAGCGATCGTATTCACGCTGGGCCTGATTGACGTTGGCGCGAGCCTCGATAATGGCCGCGTCTTCTTCACGCGCTTGGAGTTCGACCAGTGGCGCGCCGGCCGAGACGTACTGGCCGTCCGCGAACAGGACGCGGGTGATCAGTTCGGTGGTCGAGGAGGTGACATTCACCGACCGCTCGCCGCGCGCCACGCCCAAAACGCGAATCTGATCCGAGAAGGGCCGCTGCGCGACAACGGCCTCCGACACCTGCTGCGCCCCGCGTCCGCGACCGCCGCCCGGCCCTGCCGCCTTCTTTTCATCTCCCGCGGAGACTTTGACGATGGCGGCGACGACCATCAGGGCAAGCAGGACAGCGGCGGCGACGAGGAAGAAGTGACGTTTGATCACGCGGGGGTCTCTCGGTCAGGGGACGCCGCATGCATTACCGGGTAATGAAGTGCGCGCAATGTTACGTATCAGTAACGTGCCGGATCACATTTTCCGTCGCGGAAATCTTGCCTAAAATCGTCTCCAGATCGAAAGAACGGGCCCGCGGCTGATGGGAATCTCCTGGCCTGCGACGGTTTGTCTCCATCCGGCCTGCACGCTCCACCCGCCGAAATCGCGCACCACCGAGGCTTCCAAGGACAGCCAGCGCGCGCCGCCGTCGGCCACGCCGCCGAACGCCTGACCCAGCATCATCCAATCCTCGCCGATCCGGGCGCCTGCCGTCGCGTCGATGCGGGTTTCATCCGGCAGGCCGTCGCGCAGACGGCGTGCGGCCTGAAGCTCGACAAATGCGCCGTCCATTCCCCAGCGCTCGCCCATCTCGCCGAGAGACCGGCCGACCGACACCCGCGCCTCCCAATCGTGATCGCCGACGCCCGGCGCGGCATAGCCGGCGTTGCGCCCCTCCCCGGCTTGGGTATAGCCGCCGTAAAGGCTGACGGCGTTCAGGTCGTCGCGCCAGACCTGCCAGGTCGCGCCGATCTCGATGGGGCCGCGTCCGTTGTAGTCGACGAAGGCGTCCTCGCCGTGCTGCCAGTCCGCCTTCAGCTGAAGCGTCAACCGATCCGACACGCCGTATTCGGCGAACAGACCCAAGGTCGCGTCGCGCCGCTGGCCAGGCAGATCACGCTCCTGGCCAGCAGCGTCGAAGCCCGTGTCGGCGCTCAGCCGCTCGTATTTGACGATGGCTTGGCCCTTGCCTTTCGGCTGGGTCCAGGCGCCGGCGACGACTTCAGTCGGCGTCAATGCCGCGAGGGCCAGAGCCCCCGCGACAACAGGAACTAGGCGTCGTAGCCCGGCGACTTGCGATCCAGCTGTCGCAGAGCGCCCGGCCAGGCCAGCGACGAGATGAAGCCGATGCCGCGCCCCTGCTCCTTGGTCTCGGCCTGCGCTTCGTCCGGCGCCAACAGGATGTGCTCGCGCCCGCCAGACAACGCCGCAACCTGCTGCGCGCAGGCCCTCTCCAGGAAGAAGATGCCGATCCATGCCTGAGCCGCCGTTTCCCCGACCGCCAGTGTGCCGTGGTTTCGCAGCAGCATCAGCGGTTTGTCCCCCAGGTCGGCGACCAGACGTTCGCGTTCGTCATGGTTCAGGGCCAACCCCTCATACCCATGATACGCAACCTGATGCTGTAGTAAACACGCGTTCTGACTGACGGGGAGCAAACCCTCGGCCTGAGCCGCGACGCCCACGCCGTTCACTGTATGCAGATGGATGACGAACTTGGCGTCTTCGCGCGCGGCGTGGACGGCCGAGTGGATGGTGAAGCCCGCCGGATTGATGAAATAGGGCGTATCCTGGACGATGTTCCCTTCCAGATCGACCTTCACCAACGACGAAGCGGTGATCTCGTCGAAGTAGAAGCCATAGGGATTGATCAGGAAATGATGCTCCGGCCCGGGCACGCGCGCCGAGATATGGGTGAAGATCATGTCGTCCCAACCGTTCAAGGCGACTAGCCGATAGAGGGCCGCAAGCTCGACACGGACCTGCCATTCGGCTTCGGATACGCGCGACTTGATCGAGGGACTGGTTCCGTCCGCCATGATTTCCTCCTGCCTCTGGATGGGCTTTTACAAACCGTCAACCCGCGCGGTCGCGTCGTCAAGCCGACAAGGCCGCCGTTGACGTGACGTCACCCCAGCACCGGCCTTGCTTAACCCGGTCTTCATCACGCAAGCATATGGTTAAGCATCGTCGCCGGTTCGGGGAGCCGCCTTGTCTGTCGTTCAACTGGAGCCGCCCCGCGACGCCTGGGACGACCGGACTGTGTCTGAGCTTCTGGCGCTGGCCAGCAGCCGTTCGGCCGACGACCGTCAGCGCCTGCTGCTGAAGGTCACCTCGCTGTGTGAATCCAATCCGCCGCCACCCAAGGTCGCGCCGCTGCTCAGCGACATCTTCCTCGCTCTGACAGCCCAGGCCGAGCGGGATATTCGACTGGCCCTGTCCGAACAGATCTCGGGCGTCGACTGGGCGCCGCCTGCCCTGGTCAACATGCTGGCGCTGGATGAGATCGAGATCGCTCGCCCGGTCATCACCTCCAGCCCGCTTCTTCAAAACGCCGACCTGATACGCCTGCTGATCGAGGCGACGCTGGAGCATCAGATCGCCGTCGCCCGGCGCCCGCAGCTGGCCCGGCCGGTCGTGGACACGATCGTCGATCGCGCCGAACCCGTCACCATGACGGCGCTGGCGTCCAACCGCACGGCCGACATTGGCGAAGAGGCCATGCGCAAGCTGGTCGATCATTCCCGCCGCATCGCGGGCCTGCGGGCGCCGTTGACGCGTCACCCCAGGCTGAACGAACAACTGGCTCAGCAGCTTTATCAATGGGTCGGGCAAGCTCTGCGTCAGTCGATCGGCGAACGCTTCCGCATCGACGACGCCCAGTTGAATGCGGCGGTTCAGGACGCAGCGGCGAAGGCCGTCGGCAGCCCGGAGTGGCGCGCCATGTCCGCCCGGACGACCGAGGATCGCGCACGCATCGACGCAGAACGACGACTGGTGGAAAAGCTTCAAGCCGCCGGTCAACTGCGCCCCGGTCTGCTCGTCCGCGCGCTGCGGGAACAGCGTTTCGAGCTGTTCGAACAAACCTTGGCGGCCCTGGGCGGCTTCAGCGAGGCTCAGGTGCATCACGCCATCCGCGCGCCGACCGCCGAACCGCTTTACCTGGCCTGCATCGCAGTGGGCGTAGATAAGGCCGTCTTCGCCTCCCTTTTGGTGGAAGTGCGCAAGCTTTCGGGCGGAATGCCTGCCGACGGCGGCTGGAAGGCGACGCCGATGAGCGCGCACGCCGCCTCTCGCGCCTTCCATCATATGATGCACAAGCCCGCGACCGTTTGACTCTGCGCCCAAGCTCGGGCCACGTCGCCAAGTGACTCAGTCAAGCCCCTCTCCCCTGCCGTCATCGCCCCGATTGGCCTTCGTCGCCAGCGACCGGCCCGAAGCCCAGGCGGCTCGCAAGGCCCTGATCGCCCGCTATGGCGCCGTGCCCGAAGACGAGGCCGATGTGATCGTGGCCTTGGGCGGCGACGGGCAGATGCTGGAAACCCTGCACGGCAACCTTCGCCAGCGCACGCCCGTGTACGGGATGAACCGGGGGTCGGTCGGCTTTCTGATGAACGACTACGACGACAACGGTCTACTGGAGCGGATCGCGACGGCCGAAAGGACGGTCATCCACCCTCTGCAGATGGACGCCTGGACCGAAAGCGGCGAAGTCCACACCGGCCTGGCCATCAACGAGGTGTCGCTGCTGCGCCAGACGCGCCAATCAGCCAAGCTGCGGATCACCGTCGATGAGCGCGTGCGATTGGAAGAACTGTCCTGCGATGGCTGCCTCGTGGCGACGCCTGCGGGATCGACCGCCTATAACCTGTCGGCGCACGGCCCGATCATTCCTCTGGACGCCCGCATCCTGGCCCTAACGCCGATCAGCGCCTTCCGACCTCGTCGCTGGCGCGGCGCCCTGTTGTCGCACGGCGCCAAGGTGCGATTCGAGGTTCTGGAGGCCGACAAACGCCCGGTCTCGGCCACCGCCGACAACTTCGAGGTCCGCCGTGTCGCACGCGTCGAGGTGCGCGAGCGTCGTGACGTCACCCTGACCATGCTCTTCGATGCGGGCCGGTCGTTCGACGAGCGGGTGATGGCCGAACAGTTCGCGAACTGATCGGTCACGGCTTCTTAAGCCCGCCACCGTATCTTGGCGTGAACGTCCTATGGAGCCCGCCATGAGCAATCCGGCGCAAATCATACCTCCGACCAACTCGCTGCGGCTCAAGGTCGGCGGCGGCTTCGGCATCAACGCCGACGCCATCGCTCGCGCAGAGGAGGCGCTGAAAGCCATGTCGGCCCAGTTCGGCCAGTGGCTGAACGACGAGATCGTCAAGCTGGACAAGGCCCAGGCCGACATCCGTGAGCAGGGCTACACCCCCGTCACCGCAGAGGCTCTGTATTTCCGGGCCCACGATCTGAAGGGTTTGGGGACTACCTACGAATATCCGCTGGTCACCCGCATCGCCGGTTCGCTGTGCAAGATGCTGGACGACGCCGATCGCCGCATGACTGCACCGATCGCCATCCTGGACGCCCACATCGACGCCATCCGCGCCGTCGTCCGCGACCAGATCAAGACTGACGAACATCCGACCGGCCGCGCCCTGGCCGAGACCCTGGAAGCGCGCGTCGCCGTTCACCTCGCAGGCTGATCGTCCCCCTCAGCCGTTTGCGAAAGACCCGTCGTCTCCGGCGGGCCTTTTTCTTAGGCCGCGTTGGCGGCGGCCAGGCTGAGCGACGGCGACTGATCCAGCCGCTCCATCAGATAGGCCAGATCGTCGCGCAGTACGGCCGGACGCTGGGTCAGGAACCGCTCCAGCATCTGATCGCGGAAATAGGCGCTCGACGTATCGATCCCCTCCGCCGCCAGCGCACGCCAGGTATCGACGCCCGCGCGGAAGGCCTGGAACAGGCGCGGTGGCAAACCCGCGCGATCATAGATGGCCTTCAGCCCCAGCGGACCGGCGTCATGCACCATCAGCCAGGCGCGGTGATGCGGCGTGTTGGCCAGTTCGGCCAGCCCATATTCGAACATCGCCATCTGACCCCGCGCCAGTCCGCGCAGCAGCAGCGATGCGTTCAGGACGCGACGGGCGTTCAGCTGGCCCATGAAGGCCGCCAGATCGGTGCTGACGCTGGCCTGATCGACCAGATCGACCGTCATCCGCTCACGAGAGTATTGGGCCAGACGGATCGCGGTTTCCGGCGCCACAGCGTGATGGCTGATCAGATGTTCGCGCACCGCCTCGCTGGCCAGTTGGATCAACCGTTCGGTGACATGCAGCGGCAGGACCTGGCGATAGGCTACGGCGGCCAGGACTTCGGGCGCTTCGGCGAAACGATCGACGACGGTCGCCAGCGCGCCTTCGGACAGGTCGGCGTTGTCATTCGCCGCCAAGGTGCGCACCGACTGCTCACATCCTTCGGCCGCCAACACGGTTGCGACATCGCGCGACACCCGCGCCCGCCCCGCCACGGCGACCTGACGCACGACCGATCCGGCGCGCACGATCTCGATCAGATCCTCGTCGCTGAACGCCGGCGAGGAAGCGATGATGGGCAAGGCGATGCTGTCCAGATCGCCGGCCAGTTTGCGCGCCACATCATTGGGGATCAGGTCCGACGCCTTCAGCGTGACGGCCATGGCGCGCCGCACCAGTTCGGCGGCGTCATTGGCCAGCAGGCGCAGGATCTTCTGCGCCGCCGTCCGGTCGTCCTCGTTCAGATCGGCGCGTTCCATATTGCGGCACAGCTTGTGCGCCGCCTCGGCCCGTTCATCGTCGTCCGTCGCCTTGATCAGGCGTCGAATGTCCACTTCTGTGAGGCGTGCGCGGAAGGCGGTCATGGACGGCTCGTCATGGAATCGGGCGTTGATCCCAGAATGAGACTGCCATGCTTAACGGGCAGTTTACCATCGGTTGCCAAGTGACGACTCAGGTCGATTGTTTGCCATTCGGCGAGAAAGCACCGCCGAAGCCGCTGCTGGACGATCCGTCCTGACCCAGCAACAGGGCGAGCAGCCCCTGATCCTGCTTCAGCCGATCCATCCGCGCCGCCAGCATCTGATCCTTATCGCTCAGATTCGGCAGGGCGTATTTGGTTTCGCCCGTCCCCGCCGCCGGCGCGCCCTCGCCCGCCGTGCGTTGCAGATTGGCATGAACCTCGGCGACGGTGGCGGCGCGTCCACCCCGATAGAAGATGCTGCGGTTGGCCCGCGCGGCCTCGGGGAACATGGCCACGGCGCTGGCGCCCGGATTGCGATCCATCGCCTCCATCAGGCCCGCCGCTCCCGCCGGCCCCAGGAAGTGGGCGGCGTACAGATCGCCGGCCCCCGGCTCCTTGCCCGTGCGCCCCCGCAGATAGGCCGCATTCGAGGCCGTCAGTTCGGCCGCCATGGTCGAGGCGGCATGCGGATCGAAACGCAGGTCCAGCACCACATTGCGCGCCGAACCCTCGACCCGCCAGCGCCCGTCCGATCCACGATGGATCAGATCGGCGTACTGGCCATAGCCGTGCTGGGCGCCGTGCTGTTTGACGGTGCCCAGCCAGGTCTGTTCGATGAATTGGAACAGGCCGGCCGCCGAAGAGGTCGGCGCCTTGGCGGACGGGTTCATCGCGCTTTCGCGACGCGCCGTCTTGATCAGAAAATCGTAGTCCACGCCCACGGCGTTCGACGCGCGCCGAATGGCCGCCTCTACCCCGCCTGTCGATGGAATCGCTCCGATACCCATGTGCGAAGGGTCGGCGAACGTAGTTAACCAACTCTTAATTCTTAACGGTCGCGTTAACGCCTCGACCTTCGTCGAACGGGAAAACTTCGCCGTAAAGCCGCCACAACCTGCGCGCTCAACTTCCAGTTACGGGCGCTGCGGGGGCGGTGAACGAGGGAGTGACGTTATGATGATCCGTGCTGCCGGTGGTCCCGGCTTGATCAGCCCGATCGACTTCGGGGAACGCAAGAAACCCATCCCGCGCTGGATGCTGGGCGCCATCGGCGTGTCGGTGGTCCTGCACGTTGCGGCGGGGGTGGCGCTTTATAATCAACGGTTCGAGTTGAGTGCGCCGCCCATCGAAGACATCCTCGACCCGCCGGTCTCGGTGATGATGGCGCCGCCCAAACCCAAGCCCTTGCCCACGCCTGAAACGGCGGCGCCGCCCACGCCCATTCACAAATCGGCGATCCCCGTGCCCTCGACGGTGCAGACGATCCCGCTGACGCCGCCCGAGCCCGGCGTCGTTACCGCTCAACCTGGTCTGCCGACCATCAGCGTCGCTCCCACCGGCGTTGAGGGCGGCACGGCAACCGTCGAGACGCCACCGCGCCCGCCGTCGGTGATCAACAATCCATCTTGGGCCAGCCGGCCTTCGGCGGCGCAGATGGCGCGGGCTTATCCGACCCGCGCCGCAGAGAACGGCACGCCGGGTTCGGCGACGCTCAGTTGCGTGGTCAATGCGGACGGCGGCCTGAACGGCTGCCGGGTCGTGGGCGAGACACCGAGCGGCCAGGGCTTCGGCCGCGCCGCGCAGAGCCTGACGCGGTCGTTCCGCATGAACCCGCGCACCGTTGACGGCCGGCCTGTCGACGGCGCGACCGTCAACTTCACCGTCCGGTTCGCGATGGAAGGCTAGAACCGACCAGGGTCGAGGGCGCGGGCGTGTGGCGACGCCGTCCGCCCCTCGATCGCATCGGCCACCACGGCGCCGACCAAGGGCCCCAGCAACCAGCCGTTTCGACGCGGCGCCAAGGCCAAAAACAAACCCTCTTCACCAGCCGCCGCGCCCGCGAGCGGCAGGCCATCCGCCGTCGCGCCACGAATGCCGACGCGCCATTCCATCGCCAGCGGTTCGAACGGCCGCCCTAGCGCAGCCCACCCCGCCTGGGTCAGGCGTTCGGACGCCTCGGCATCCGGCGTCGTATCCCGCCGCCCCGGTTCCATCGTCGCTCCGATGACCGCACCCGAGGCCATTGGCGCGACATAGGCGCCCGGCCCGCGCACGACGTGATCGACAAGATGTCCGGCTGCCACGCCGATCTGTCCGCGGATCGGCTCTATATCTGCGATCATACGGCGCACTACATCGGGCAGACCCGCAATCGCGTCGCAGGCGCCGGTGGCCAGCACGACCGACTCCGCATCCACCCACCGATCACCGACTTCGAGCCGCCAGCCGCCATCGATGCGGGCGATCGTCGTCACCGTCCCGGCTACGACAGCGTCACCCAGCGCTCGCCTTAGCGCCGCCAGAGCCTGTGTTGGCTCGACCTGATAATCGTCATCGGTCGTGACGCTGGCGCCATCGCGCCGCGCGTCGAAGCCCAGCGCGCGCAACCGCGCCTCCATCGCCCCCACATCTCCGCCTCGCCATTCGGCGGGTCGATGTGCCAGAGCGATGCCGGCGGCGTTAGCGAACTCGGGCCACAGGTCGCGTCCCGCCCGAAACAGTTGGGCGCGATCCAGCGACACGTCATCGATGGCCGATTCCATCGCCGGGGCGATCATCCCCGCAGCCACCAGGGAGGCGTTCACCTCGCCGGGATCGACCACCAACACCGCCCGGCCGCGCCGATGCAGTTCAAACGCCGTGCAAAGGCCCAGCACGCCAGCGCCGACGATCACGATGGGAGAGGAAGACGTCACGGGCCGTCTGATTGACCCGCAACGTCCCTATTGCAAGATGGCTTTCGCCTATTCCGCCGCCATGGAGGTCGCGCCGGCGTCGTCCAGACGTGCGACCAGGGCCGCGTGCTGGTCCCACAGGGCGGTCGGCAGACGCTCGCCGAACTGGCGATAGAAGTCGGGGATCAGCGCCGCCTCTTCGGCCCAGACGCCTGCATCCACGTCCAACAGGGTCGACAATTGCGCCGGCGTCAGGTCTAGGCCTGACAGGTCCAAGGCCGTGACCGAAGGCACGCGCCCGACCGCCGTATCGACCGCCTCGGCCTCGCCGTCGATCCGTTCGCTGATCCACTTGAGCACGCGCGCATTGTCGCCGAAACCGGGCCAGACGAAGCGGCCGTCCTGATCCTTTCTGAACCAGTTGACGAAGAAGATGCGCGGCAGTTTCGAGGCGTCTCGCCCCTGCCCCATCTTCAGCCAGTGGGCGAAATAGTCGCCCATGTTGTAGCCGCAGAACGGCAGCATGGCGAAGGGATCGCGGCGCAGTTCGCCGACCTTGTTCTCGGCCGCCGCGGTGCCTTCGGACGCCACGGTCGAGCCCATGAAGACGCCGTGCTCCCAATCGAAGGCTTCGGTCACCAGCGGCACGGCGCTGGCGCGACGACCGCCGAACAGAATCGCGTCGATCGGCACGCCCTTGGGATCTTCCCACTCCGGCGCGATGGCCGGGCATTGGCTTGCGGGCGCCGCGAAACGGGCGTTGGGGTGGGCGGCGGGTTCGCCGGACGCGGGATCGTGCGGAAGGCCTTTCCAGTCCGTCAGACCTTCGGGCGTCTCCTTGGTCAGACCCTCCCACCAGACATCGCCATCGTTGGTCAGGGCGGTGTTGGTGAAGATGGTGTTGGAGGCCAGGGTCTCCAGCGCATTGTGATTGGTGTTGCGGCTGGTGCCCGGCGCGACGCCGAAGAAGCCGGCCTCGGGATTGACCGCATACAGCCGTCCGTCGTCGCCGAACCGCATCCAGGCGATGTCGTCGCCGATGGTCTCGGCGGTCCAGCCCGGCAGGCTGGGCTGCAGCATGGCCAGGTTGGTCTTGCCGCAGGCGCTGGGGAAGGCGGCGGCGACGTATTTCGCCCGGCCCTTCGGATCCGTCAGCTTCAGGATCAGCATGTGCTCGGCCAGCCATCCCTCATCGCGAGCCATGATCGAGGCGATGCGCAGGGCGTAGCATTTCTTGCCCAACAGGGCGTTGCCGCCATAGCCCGAACCATAGGACCAGATCTCCCGCGTCTCGGGGAAATGAACGATCCATTTGTCGTCGTTGCAGGGCCAGGGCACGTCCGCCTGACCGTCGGCCAGCGGCGCACCCAGCGTATGGACGGCCGGCACGAACACGCCCTTATCGCCCAACTGATCCAGCGCCCGCTTACCCATGCGGGTCATCACCCCCATCGACAGGGCGACATAGCCGCTGTCGGTGATCTCGACGCCCAGGGCGCTGATGGTCGAGCCCAGCGGGCCCATGCAGAACGGGACGACGTACATCGTCCGCCCGGCCATGCAGCCGTCGAACAGACCATCCAGACGATCCCGCATCTCGATCGGATCGGCCCAGTTGTTGGTCGGGCCTGCGTCAGCTTGGTCATCCGAGCAGATGAAGGTGCGGCTCTCGACGCGCGCGACGTCGCGGGGATCGGAGGCGGCGTAGTAGCAGCCCGGCCGTTTGGTCTGATCCAGCGCCTTCAGCGTGCCCTTGGCCAGCAGGTCGGCGGTGATGGCCTGCTTCTCGGCCTCGGAGCCGTCGCACCAATGGACCTTGGCGGGCTTGGTCAGGGCGGCGATCTGCTCGACCCAGGCGATCAGCCCGGCATGGGCGGTGGGCGCCGGGCGCAGGCCGGGCGTGGAAGGATTGGACAAGGACGTCTCCTGAGCAAAAAGAGCCCGGCGATCTGACGCCGCCATGACCCGACACATAACGATCACGCACTGTTACAAGCGAAATGCGCCGTCGTATCAGCCGCGTCAAACCGCGCACGAAAGCGCCGATGTCCACCGGTGTCGTCGGCAAAAGATCGCAGATGCGATCGCGGCTTCAGAGCGGTAGAAGGGCTTGTGCAAACACTGGATTCGCTCACTGTCCTGCCTGACGGCGCACTCACTTCGCCCGCCGCGCGTCGAAATGCCGAGGCGATTCTTCGCGTGCTCCGCGCCCACCTGCCGGCGCGTGGATCGGTGCTCGAGATCGCCTCCGGATCGGGCGAACACGCCGCCGCCTTCGCCGCCGCCCTGCCGGATCTGGACTGGACGCCCAGCGACCCCAGCGATCAGGCCCGCGACAGCATCGCCGCCTGGAGCCGCGAGCTCGCTGTGTCGAACCTGAAGCCGCCGTTGGCCCTCGATGCCGGCGATCCCACGACTTGGCCGACCGACATGTTCGACGCTCTGTATTGTGCGAACATGACGCACATCAGCCCCTGGTCGGCGACCGAGGGGCTGATGGATCTGGCCGGGCGAGTCTTGCGACGCGCCGGCGGCCTGCTGGCGCTTTATGGTCCCTACCGCGAGGCCGAGGTTCCGCTGGCGGACTCGAACGCGGCCTTCGACGCCAGCCTGAAGGCGCGAAACGTGGAATGGGGTCTGCGTGATCGCGAAGCGGTTGAGACCCTGGCCCGCTCGCATGGCCTTGCGGCCACGCTGCGGGTTCAGATGCCGGCGAACAACCTCATCCTGCTGTTCCGCGCCGTCTGATCAGACGATCGCGCCGACCAGCTTGGACAGTTCGGCCCGCTCGTTCAGGAGGGTCACCCCCCCGTCCTTGAACACCGCGCCCTCGGCCTGGGCCGATAAGCCGAAGCTGTCGGCCGCCAGCGCAACGCCGTCCGCGAAGGCGATGACCGTCAGACCGTTGGCGCGCGCCAGGTCGATCAGCGACCGCACGGCCGCCAACGACGCCTCATCCGCCGAACCGCCCGGAACGACCAAACCCTTCAGACGGCCTTCGGCGATGTCCTTGGCCGTTGCGGTGGCCAGCACGGTCACGCCGCCGGCGATCAAACTGGCGTCGCCCGTCGAAATCGGGGCCAAGCCCACGCCTTCGGCCCGCAACGCGCCCTCCACGTCGCCCAACTCGCCGAACGCCATGTCACGCCGCATCACCAGCCCCATGCGCAGACGGGTGGGAACAGGACGGTTGTAACCGGTGCGACGGGGGCCTGCGGAAGATTTGTTTTGAGCGAACAAGACGTCTCCTTGAGATGTTTCAATACTGATCCAGATCCGACAAGCGACGCTGTCGAACCACCCACGCCGATGACCAGAAAAATGAAAATCGACGGCTCCGACGCGTGTCGTCCCGCACTCTGGATCATTTGTGGAATGCCGGCAGATATAGTGACGATCCCGTCTGGATCAACCTGCCAGTTCAAACGGACCGGCCTTGCTAATCCTGAAAACGGCGACCCGCTTGCTCGCGATCCTGCCCGGCTCTAGACAGCCGCATCGACTGGACGACGGAATCGCATGGCCTTCACCCGCACCTATGATGGCGACGAACCCGTTCGCGTGAACAAGTGGCTGGGCCAGACCGGCGTCTGTTCGCGGCGCGAGGCCGATACCCTGATCGCCAATGGTCTGGTCTCCATCGATGGCGAGACGATCAGCGACGCCGGCCGAAAGATTCAACCGGGCGAAACCCTGACCCTGAACGACACCGCCCAGGCGGCCTTGGCGACGGGCATGACCCTGGTGCTGCACAAGCCGGTCGGTTACGTCTCGGGCCAGCCCGATCCCGGCAAGATCCCGGCCGTGCGACTGCTGAAGACGCCCAATCGTGTCGGCGAAGGCGAGACGCCTGCGCGGGATGCCTCCCTGCCCCCCATCGGTCGGCTGGATGAGGATTCGCGCGGCCTGTTGCTTTTGTCGTCGGACGGCGTCGTCGCCAAGGCGGTGATCGGCCCGGCGTCCGAGTTGGACAAGGAATATCTGGTCGTCGTCGAAGGCCAGATCACCGAAGGCAAGCTCAGCAAGCTGCGCCACGGCCTGTCTCTGAACGACAAGCCGCTAAAGCCCGCCCGCGTCACCCAGATCGAGCCGCAGCGCCTTCGCTTCGTCCTGACCGAGGGCAAGTATCGCCAGATCCGCCGCATGTGCGAACTGGTCGGGCTGGAGGTCGTAGATCTCTATCGCACCCGCATCGGGCCGCTGGTATTGGGCGACCTGCCCGAGGGTCGCTGGCGCCACCTGACCGATCAGGAACGCGCGATGCTGATCGCCGCCTCGACGACGCCGCCCGCGCTCTAATAGAGCGCCCTAATCGAGCGCTCTGAACCACAGATCAAGCAGTTGGGCCTCCTCCCGGCGCGCCTCGGTGCGTTCGGCGGCCTCGGCGTCCACGCCCCACTGCTCTTCTTGGAACAGCTCGTCGATCCGCGACAGGTCGAACGCCGCCCCGCCACCCAACGCGCCCTGTTCCACCGCCAAAGCCAATACGGCTGACCCCAGCAGCGGCACAGCCGTCGCCAGTCCGGTCAGGCGGAAGTCGTCCAGCGACAGGGCGTGCGCCTTGACCCGCGCGATGGCGTCAGGCGACTGCGGCCGATGCACGATGCCGGCGACCGGCTCCAGCGCCACGCCCATCTCGCGCGCAGCCCAGTCACGCCACGGCCCCCATTCCCGCGCCTGGCGCTCGACCAGCGGCGTCGGATGTTCGGCCAGATAGCAGACCACGTCCGATCCGGCATAGGCCGCGATCTCGTCCGCCACCGGCTCGCGCGCCTGACCGATCCGATCGATGGCGGTCGAGGCCAGCCGGGTCGCCGGCATAGTCGAGGGATCCAGAAACTTGCCCTGCGCCGCCCATTCGTCGGCGACCAACTGCGCCGCAGACTGCGTCGGCAAGACCAGCGCCGCCTTGTCCGGCGTCTTCGGCGTACGCCCGTCCAGCAGCACGGCCCAGCCCCCGTCCGCATGCGGCCCGACGCTCGCGTCGGTCCAGAAACGGGAGATGCGATCCGGCGACTGTTCAACGAAACGCGGGCGATGCGGAGTGGGTTGATCGGTCATCAGAAGGTCCGTTGAAATCAGGCCGGCACGACGTCAAACGCCAGCGTTAGACGCGACGCCTCGCCACCGAACGGCTGGGTGCCATGCCACATGTAGGAAGGAAACAGCACCAACGTGCCGGGTTGGGGCTGTACATAGTGTTCGGCCGCCAAGCTCGGCAGGCCGGGTGGCGCGCCGAACCGCAACCAACCCTCGCGGCCCTCCCCCTGCACCGCCGGCGGCAGTTCGATATGGCAGGCCGAGGACAGCCAGCCGTTCGAATGGATATGGTCGGCGTGAAATCCGTTCGGCCTCAACCGCACCGACCAACTGCCCTGCATGCGATAGTCGCCCGTATTGCGCGCTCTAAGCGGATCGTCGCCCTGGCCCAACGCGGCCATATAGTCGTGGATCGGCTTGTCGATAGCCTGGAAGAAGGCGCGAATGGCCGGATTTTCGCTCTGGGCCAGGGAAGCGCTGGTCTGTGATCCTCCACGCAGCGACTGGCCCACCGGATGGGTCTTTAGCGTATGCAGACCGTGCAGCGCCTTCGCCAGATCGACCAGATAGGCCTCCAGCGACGCCCAACCATTCGGCGCCTCCAAACGATACGGGCGCACGAAGGCGTCGTAGTCGTACATACGGCCGTAGCGATCGTCGCCCAGCATTCGCCAAGCCGTCGCCTGAAAGGCCAGGACGTGCTGGTTCAGCGGCTTGCGGCCCCGCAGCGTCTCTATCGGAGCCAGCGCCGCCTCGGCCTCGCCCAACGCCAGCAGACATTCGGCCTGGGTCACCATGATCGCCGCGACCTCGCCGCCGGCCAGCGCCGCCGCCCGGTTCGCATGGTCCAGCGCCCGACGCGGAGCCCACGTCAGACACGCCTGCGCCGCCGCCAGTTCCCCCGGCCCATCCAGCGGCCCGGCGACCAGGGTGCGATAGGCCCCCTCGCCCTCCCCCGCATATTCCAGCAGCTTCGCTTTGATCTGGCGCAGCAAAGGCGTCGCTGGCGATACGGCTATGGCGGCATCCAGCGGCGCGCAGGCGGTTTCCAGATCGGCATCTCGCATCCAGATCAACTGGCTCAGATCACGCAGCGCATCGCCGTAGCCGGGCCGCCGCAGCAGCGCCTTACGATAGGCGTCCTCGGCCTCGTCGAACCGACTCTGCGCCTGCAAAGCCCGCGCCAGCACCAGCGAGGTTTCCGGCGCATCGCCGCCGATGGACATGGCGGCGCGACACGCGACCTCCGCCTCGGCCGCCCGCCCGAGATCGCCGAGGGTGGACGCCAGATTATGCCACGCCGGAATGCTGTGCGGCCGAACCTCGACGAGGCGCTGCGACAGCGCCGCACTCTCTTCCAGACGCCCCACACGCTTCATCAGATCAGCCTGGACAGACAGCGCCTGCCACGGCGCATCGGCCTGCTGCGCCATCGGCGCCAGCATTTCCAAGGCCGCGTTCAGCTGGCCGGCAGCGGCCAGAGCCTTGGCCCCTTCGACCCTCGCCTGAACCTCAGCAGTCACCGGATTCGCTTCACGCCCAGGAAGGGGTCGTCCTCAGCCTCGTCTTCAGAAAAGCCGAAGTGGGCGAAGCCGGTTTTCATCTCGGGGCTCAAGGGGGCGGTGACCTTGAGAACGCCGCCGCGCGGGTGGTCCAGTTCGATGCTGCGAGCGTGCAGTTGCAGCTTCAGGGGGCCCGACAGTTCGCGCGATTTCTCGTCGCCGTATTTCGGATCGCCCAGGATCGGATGGCCGATCCCCGCCATATGGGCGCGTAGCTGGTGCGTCCGTCCGGTGAAGGGGCGCAGGGCCATCCAGGCCGCCCGGTGCGAAGCGCGGCTGATGGTCGAGAACGCCGTCTCGGCCGGTTCGGCGCGCGGGTCCTTGCGCTCGGCCGGGCGCATCATCTCGAAGTCGTTGATGCCGGTCTTCTTCAGCGGCATGTCGATCTGGCCCGAATAGGGTTTAGGATTGCCGATGACGATGGCCCAATAGGTCTTCTTGGCCTGCCGACGGGCAAAGGCGCCCGCCAGTCGCTTGGCCGCCTCCGGCCCCTTGCCCAGCAGCAGGACGCCCGAGGTGTCGCGGTCCAGCCGGTGGACCAGGCGCGGTCGCTCCAGCCCTTCGCCCCAGGCCGACAGCAGGCGGTCCACGTGACGGCTCGTCTTGGTCCCGCCCTGCACCGCCAGGCCATGCGGCTTGTTGATGGCGATGACCATGTCGTCTTCGTACAGGACCAGCGACTTGGCGAAGGCGACGTCCCTTTCGGACAGGGTGTGGGCGTCCCCCGCCTGTCGTGACGTGTCGTCGGGGATCGGCGGCACGCGCACGGCGGCGCCGGCGGTCAGACGACCTTCGGGCTTGATGCGGGCGCCGTCCACGCGGATCTGGCCGCTGCGGGCCATCTTTTGCACTTGGATGTTGGACAGGTGCGGCCAGCGACGGCGGAACCAGCGATCCAGCCGGATGCCGTCCTCATCCTCGGCGACATAGATCGTCAGGACTTCGCGCTTGGGCGCATCGGCTGCGGGCGGCTGATCGGTCAAGCGGGAACTCCAAAGGCGCGGCGGGCGACCATCAGGCCGACGAACAGGGCCGCGATGGCCAGAACCACCGAGCCGATCACATAGGCGGCGGCCAGGCCCATCTCTCGGCGCTCGATCATCTGTACCGCTTCCAGCGAATAGGACGAAAAGGTCGTGAACCCGCCCAGCACGCCTACCGCCGCAAACAGGCGCACCATCTCCTGCTGCGCCCCGCCCCGGAATGCCAGCCAGCCGACGAGCAAACCCATCAGCAGACCCCCGGCGACGTTTGTGGCGAAGGTGCCCACGGGCCAGCCGGCATTTGGCGCGAGTCGCCCGGCCGCGAGGCCCAGGCCATAGCGCGCCATGGAGCCGATGGCCCCACCTGCCGCAACGAGAAGAAAACGTGTCATCGTGCGGCGATATATACGCCGCCCGCGCCGAAAGCGATGGTCAGCGCGGGATGGAACTCTGGACAGAGCGCGCATCATAGGCGTTGGGCCGATCCGGCTTCTGGCCGCGTCCCAAAACCACTTCCAGCGTCGTCGAGGTCGGCTGTGGTCCGCTGAAGTTCAGACCGACGCCCACACCGACGCCCGAGGCCGAATAGCCGCCATATCGGCTGCTGCCGCCGCCGATGGAGACGCTCGGGCTGACCCCGCCCGCGCCCCCCAGCCGGCCATCGGTCCAGCTCTGTGTCACCTCGAACCAGTCGTAGCCTTGTTCGGTGGTCAGGTCGGCGGCGCGCACAAGCGCCCAATCGGCGACACGGCCCGCCGCGCCGACGCCGTTGTAGGTGACCCGATAGCGATTGGATTCGATCCGCTGCTCGGAATACCCCTGCCCGTTCGGTCCCATTTGGGCGCCATAGGGCGCCAGGCTAGCGCAGGCGGTCAGGGCCAGGGCGGAAAGACCGGTCAGGGCGAGGGCGAGACGCTTCATCAGAGGTATCCTTTCAACGACATAGCGCCAAAACGTGCACGCCGTTCCCTGAAGCGCCGTTGACCTAAAGACCCAGCGCCGTTCTCAGCTTCGCGAAATCCTCGGGCGGCGGCGCTTCGACCGTCGTCGTCCCGCCCTCGGGATGCGGAAAGCTCAATTTGGCGGCATGCAGCATCAGACGCGGCGCCGGCCCGACCGGCGTGGTCAGGGCGCCCCCGTAGCGCACGTCCCCGATCAATGCCCGGCCGATATGGGCCATATGTACACGCAGCTGATGCATCCGCCCGGTCAGCGGCTCCAGCTCGACCAAGGCTCCTTCCGGTCCTGCGGCTAAGGTCCGATAGCGGCTCTGCGACCCTTGTGCGCCCGGCGCGTCAAAGGCGACGACCCGCATATAGCTCTCGCGCCCGATCTCTTCGCGACGCAGCGGCGCGTCGATGGTCGCCGCCTTGGGCTCAGGCGCCGCCGACAGCAGGGCCAGATACTGTTTCCTGAACCGCCGCATCTGCAACGCCTTGCCCAGAAAACTCGCCGCCGGCTTGGTCTTGGCCGCCAGAATCACGCCGGAGGTGTCGCGATCCAGCCGATGAACCAGCTCCGGCCGCTTGCCGTTCGAACGCGCAAACGCCCACAGCAGATCGTCCAGCGTATGCGCCTTGATCCGCCCGCCCTGGCTGGACAGGCCCGGCGGCTTTGAGAAGGCGATGACGTGCGCATCCTCGTGGATCACCCACGATCGGACGGCGGCGATTTCGTCTTCGGACAGGACGACAGGCTGGCGGTCGGACATCGGGCGCTTCTAGAGGTCAGTCGCCCGCCGCGTCCACAGCGCTGTCCACCGCCATCCGCGCCCGCATCTCGGCCCAGCGTTCCAGCCGGGCCTTGACCTTCTCCTCGTGCCCCTCGCCCTTGGGCTTGTAGAAGGTTCGGCGCTCCATCTCGTCGGGGAAGAAGTTCGCGCCCGAGAAACCCTCAGGTGTCGAGGGATCGTATTGGTAGCCCTTGCCGTAGCCGAGTTGTTTCATCAGCTTGGTCGGGGCGTTGCGGATGTGGGCGGGGGGCATCAATGAACCCGTCTCATAGGCCGCCTTCTTGGCCGCTTTGAACGCCTCATAGACCCCCACCGACTTGGGTGCCGTCGCCAGGTGGACCACGGCCTGGGCCAAAGCCAGTTCGCCCTCGGGGCTGCCCAGGAAGTCGTAGGTGTCCTTGGCGGCATTGGCGACCAGGATCGACAGCGGATCGGCCTCGCCGATGTCCTCGACCGCCATCCGCACGATCCGCCGCGCCAGATAAAGCGGATCCTCCCCCCCGTTCAGCATTCGCGCCAGCCAGTAGAGCGCCGCGTCAGGGTCGGAGCCCCGAACCGATTTATGCAGGGCGGATATGAGGTTGTAGTGTTCTTCTCGGCTCTTGTCGTAGGCGGGCGCCCGGCGTTGCAGCACGCCCGCCAGTCCCTGCACGCCTAGCATCTCGCCCTCAGCCAGGTCGAACAGCACCTCCGACATGGTCAGCAGATACCGCCCGTCGCCGTCGGCCAGGGCCAGCATCGCCTGCCGGGCCTCCGGCGTCAGCGGCAGGGTCCGGTCCATATGCGTCTCGGCCCGGCTCAGCAGCTGATCCAATGCCGCGTCGTCCAGCCGCTTCAGCACATAGACCTGACTGCGCGACAGCAAGGCGCCGTTCAGCTCGAAGCTCGGGTTTTCCGTCGTGGCTCCGACCAGGGTCACCACGCCTGCCTCGACGAACGGCAAAAAGCCGTCCTGCTGGGCGCGGTTGAAGCGGTGGATCTCATCGACGAACAGCAGCGTGCTCTGTCCCGCTGCACGCCGCATCCGCGCCGCCTCGAACGCCTTCTTCAGATCGGCGACGCCCGAAAACACCGCGCTGATAGCCTGATACTCATAGCCCGCGGCCTGGGCCAGCAGGCGCGCGATCGTGGTCTTGCCCGTCCCCGGCGGTCCCCACAGGATCATCGAGCCCAGCCGCCCAGCCTCGATCATGCGCCGGATCGGCCCGCCTGGCCCTAGCAGATGATCCTGCCCGACCACCTCGTCCAGCGTGCGCGGACGCAGGCGGTCGGCCAGAGGGGCGTCGGGGGGCAGAATGCCGGAGGCTTCGAACAGGTCGCTCATGGGTGCGACCTATGTAGGCGTTCGCCAAAGGCTTTTCACGCGTTAGTATGACGAACCGCCACGGAGACCGCACCATGACCGACGCCAATCCGAACCAGGGTCCGACTTCTGGCGTGACGCCGCATCTGACAATCCCGTCGCGCGGGGCCTCTGCGGCGATCGATTTCTATATCATCGCCTTCGGCGCCGAGGTGTTGGACCGCCGTCTCGCCGACGACGGCGAGCGACTGATGCACGCCCACCTGAAGATCAACGGCGCCAGCGTCATGTTGAATGACGAGTTCCCGGAATACGGCGGTTCCCAAGATGTGCGGCCGGCCGGCGTCACCCTGCATCTTCAGGTCGCCGATCCCGACGCCCGCTGGACGCGCGCGATGACCGTCGGTGGCGCGGAACCCGTCTTGGACATGGCCGATCAGTTCTGGGGCGACCGCTACGGCGTCCTGCGCGACCCCTTCGGCCACACCTGGTCGATCGGCGGGCCGACGAAGGCCTGACGACCTATCTCAGCACGCCGCGGATCTGACGGCCGCCACGGTTGACGACGACCTCCCATGGGCCGCGACCGGAACTGGCGGCCTCGACATCGCGGGCCGAGCCGATGGCGCGGCCGTTGATGCTGACGATCAGGTCGTTCTGACGGAAGCCCGCCCGCGCCGCATAGCCGCGGCCGGAGACGCCGGTCACGATAACGCCCGTCGCGAACGGATCGCCGCCCAGCCGGTCCGCCAGAGCGGGACTAAGCGCCACGACCTCGGCGCCGGCGAAGGGGCCGGACTGGATCGTCACCCCCTGCTTGGGATCAGCGTCGCCCGGCAGGGTCTGCACCCGCGCGGTCAGCGTCTGCGCCCGACCGTCGCGCAGGATGGACACCTGCACCTGATCGTTCGGATTGCGCGACCCGACGCGGTAGTTCAGTCCGTTCTGGTCGTTGATCTCCTGACCATCGACGGCGGTGATGACGTCGCCCTGACGAATACCGGCGCGCGCGGCCGGGCCGTTGGCGTAGACGTCAGTGACGACCAAGCCCTGCGGCCGGCTCAGGCCCAGGCTGCCGGCGATGTCGCCAGTCACAGTATCGCCCTTCACGCCCAGCCACGGCCGAACCACAGCCGTCGCGCCGCCCACTGCGCTGTCGACCACCCGCTTGACCATGGCCGCCGGCACCGCGAACCCGACCCCGGCCGAGGAGCCCGAGCGCGAAAAGATGGCGGTGTTGATGCCGATCAGGTCGCCGTCCATGTCCACCAGCGCCCCGCCCGAGTTGCCGGGATTGATGGCCGCATCGGTCTGGATGAAGGACCCGCTGTCGGAAATGCCGGTCTCGGTCCGGTTCAGAGCCGAAATGATGCCGTTCGTCACCGTCTGGCCCACGCCGAACGGATTGCCGATGGCCAGGACCAGATCGCCGACCTGCTGCTCTTCCTGATCGTCGATGGCCAGCACCGGCAGGCGGTCGCTGACGTTCTCCAGCCTCAGCACGGCGATGTCGCTACGCTCGTCGGCCAGGATGACGGTGGCGGGAAACTCGCGCCGATCGTTCAGCACGACCTTGATCTGCTGGGCGCCGTCGATGACGTGGTTGTTGGTCACGACGATCCCGTCAGAGCGGACGATGACGCCAGAACCGACTGATTCCGCCACCCGCGCCTGGGGAATGCCGCCGCCGAAGAACTGGAAGAAGGGATCGGCCTGCACCCGCTGCACGCTGCGCGCCGAGATATTGACCACGGCCGGAGCCGCCGATCGAACCACCGGTGCGAAGCTGGACTTCATTCCCGCCGCATCGGCCGGGGCGGTGCGTGTCGGCTGGGCGAACTCGCCCTCCTGCGCCTTGGAGTTCGAGGGATTGCCGCACGCCGACAGGGCGAAGGCGGCGGCGAGCACGATCGATCGGGTCTTCATGGGCATCCGAAACTGGGGCATCCGGGACTGGCAAGCGTAGAATGACGCCATTCCGCACCCGGTTTCGGGCCGGATCAAGGCGTGTGCGCGGCATCAACGGAAAAGCGGGACAGGCCGTTCCGCCCGGCGGCGAACGCAAGATTGTCAACGTCTTCGACCTTGACGCCTTGCACCCTGCGTCGGACTGTCGCGGCTCCCCCAGTCGCCTGAAGAGTCCTCGATGATCCGTTTTTGCCTGCGCGCCGCTCCACTCGGCCTCGCCCTCCTCTTGGCCTCGACCGCCCCGGCCGCCCTGGCGCAGCAGGCCTCGACCACGCCGCCCGCCCTGCCCGCGCCCCTGCCTGCGATTCCGGAAGCGCGGGACGTCGCTTATCCCGGCGTCATCACCCTGGACGTCGACGCCACCAATCTCGCCCAGCATATCTTTGCGGTGAAGGAAACGATCCCGGTCGCCCAGGCGGGACCGATGACCCTGTTCTTCCCCGAATGGCTGCCGGGCAACCACGGCCCCGTCGGCCCCATCGCGCAGCTGGCCGGCATCGAGATCACGGCGAACGGCCAGCGGGTGCAGTGGGTTCGCGACACCCTGCATCCCTTCGCCTACCATGTGGTCGTCCCGGCCGGTGCGACGGCGCTGGACATCACCCTGCAGCACCTGTCGCCGACGACCGGCAATCAGGGCCGCATCACGATGACGCCCGAGATGCTGAACATCCAGTGGGAGAAGATGCTGCTCTATCCCGCCGGCCATTGGTCGCGGAACATCACGGTCCAGCCCACGGTCAAGTTCCCCGCGGGCTGGCAGTTCGGCACGGCGCTGGAGCCCAAAACCAAGGCTGGCGACGTCCAGACGTTCAAGCCCGTCAATCTGGAGGTGCTGATCGACAGCCCGGTCTTCGCCGGCGTTCACTATCGCCAGATCGACCTCGATCCCGGCGGCCGCTCGCCCGTTCGCGCCAACATCGTCGCCGACAAGGCCGACAGCCTGAACGCCACCGATGAGCAGATCCAGATCCTGCGCAATCTGGTCGATCAGATGGACCGGCTGTATGGCGCGCGCCATTTCGACCACTACGACTTCCTGATCGCCATGACGGACAAGCTGGGCGGCATCGGGCTGGAGCATCACCGCAGTTCGGAAAACTCGGTCGATCCCGCCTTCTTCACCGGCTGGGATACCCACCTGTCCGATCGCGACCTGCTCAGCCACGAAATGAACCACTCCTGGGACGGCAAATGGCGCCGCCCCGCCGACCAGTATGTGCCCAACTTCAACAGCCCCCTGCAGAACAGCCTGCTGTGGGTCTACGAGGGCCAGACGCAGTACTACGGCCAGGTGATCGCCGCCCGTTCGGGCCTGCTCAGCAAGCAACAGGCGATGGACGCCCTGGCCATGACCGCCGCGACGTTCGACACGCGCGTCGGCCGCGAATGGCGCGCGATGCAGGACACGACCAACGACCCCATCATCAGCCAGCGCCAGCCCAAGGGCTGGCTGTCGTGGCAGCGCGACGAGGACTACTATTCGGAGGGCCAGCTGATCTGGCTCGACGTCGACACGACGATCCGCGAGAAGACCGGCGGCAGGAAGTCGCTCGACGACTTCGCCCGCGCCTTCTACGGCGTCCGCGACGGCGATTACGCCCCGGCTCCCTACACCTTCGAGGATGTGGTCGCGGCCCTGAACGGCGTCGTCGCCAATGACTGGGCGACCTTCCTGCGCACCCGCCTGGACGCCGATGGCCCCGAGGCCCGCGCCCCGCTGGACGGTCTGGCGCGCGGCGGCTGGCGGCTGGCCTATTCGGACAAGCCCACCGATTACATGAAGACCCTGTATGCCGAGCTGAAACGCAACGACTTCACCTATTCGCTGGGCTTCCAGACCGGCGAGGGCAACAAGATCCGCAGCGTCCAGTGGAACGGCCTGGCCTTCAAGTCGGGCTTGGCCGCCGGGATGGAGATCGTCGCTGTCAACGGGCAGGCCGCCAGCGCCGAACGCCTGACCGAGGCCGTCACCGCAGCCAAGGATCCGTCGACGCCCATCACCCTGATCGTCAAGGACGACGAGCAATACCGCACCGTCGTCTTCGACTACCACGACGGCCTGCGCTACCCCCGCCTGGAACGCATCCCGGGCACGCCTGACCGCCTGGGCGACATCCTGACGCCCCGCCGGCGCTAGAACGCCGAACACATACGTCTCCTCCCCACTGCGTGGGGAGGTGGCGCGGCGCTTCTTCAGCGCCGTGACGGAGGGGCTCTTCACCGCCTCGCAGGCGCCTGTGGGACTTCAAGAACCCCTCCACCGCTTCGCGGTCCCCTCCTCATTTCATGGGGAGGAGACACAACGCCACGCTTGACGCATCGCGCCCCGCCCCCGACGGTGCGGCTTCCCTGCCGACCCGGATGACCGAATGCCGCGTACCCGCCTGACCGCCGCCTGCCTCGCCGTTCTGATGACGGCCGCCGCTTCGCCAGTTCTGGCCCAGAGTTTCCAGTCCACCCCTGTCGTCACCGATGCGACCCAGGCGCCGCTGGCCCTGCCCCGCGCCCAGCCGGCCATCCCGGCGCCCCAGGACAAGCCCTATCCGGGCGTGATCCAGTACCGCGCCGACATCACCGACCTGGACCGGCGGATCATCAACGTCAGCCAGACCATCCCGGTCGCCAGTCCTGGCCCGCTGACCCTGCTCTACCCGAAGTTCCTGCCGGGCAACCACGCCGCCACCGGCCCGATCCAGCTGATTTCAGGCCTGACCGTGACCGCCAACGGCCAGCGGATCGAGTGGCTGCGCGACACGCTGGACCCCTACGCCTTCCACCTCGACATCCCGGCGGGCGTGACAAGTATCGACGTGCAGTTCCAGCAACTGACCCAACCCGACAGTTCCAACTGGCGCGTGCTGATGACCCCGGCCATGGTCAATCTGCAGTGGGAAAAGGCCATCCTCTATCCGGCCGGCTATTTCAGCCGCCAGATCCAGGTCGCTCCCTCGGTGCTCCTGCCTGCCGGCTGGAAATACGGCACCGCCCTGACCACGGCGTCTCAGGACGGCGACGTGGCGACCTTCGCCCCGACCGACCTCTACACCCTGATCGACAGCCCCATCTTCGCCGGCGCCCACTATCGCCGCGTGGACATCGACCCGACGGGCGACCGCGTCCACCTGAACCTGCTGGCGGACGAGGCCAAAGGCCTGGCCGCCACCGACGATCAGCTGAAACTGTTCGAGAACATGGTCCAGCAGGCCGACCGCCTGTTCGGCGCCCGCCACTTCGACAGCTATGAGTTCCTGTTCGCCCTGACCGATCAGATGGGCGGCATCGGGTTGGAGCATCACCGCAGTTCGGAGAACACCGGCGCCCCCGACTTCTTCACCAACTGGACCAAGAGCGCCGGCGACCGGGGCCTGCTGCCCCACGAATACACCCACTCCTGGAACGGCAAGTTCATGCGTCCGGCGGACGAGCTGACCGCCAACCATAATGTCCCGACCCAGAACACCCTGCTGTGGGTCTATGAAGGTCAGACCGAATACTGGGGCGACGTGCTGGCCGCCCGTTCGGGCCTGCATTCAAAAGACGTGGCCCTGGCCACTCTGGCCAGCGTCGCCGCCTTCTATGACCAGCAGCCGGGCCGCCAGTGGCGCGCCTTGCAGGACACCAACAACCACAATCTGCTGGGCTATCGCGTGCCGGGCCAGTTCACCTCATGGATGCGCGGCACAGGCGACTATTACCGAGAAAGCCTGCTGGTCTGGCTGGACGCCGACACACTGATCCGCGAGGGCACTAGTGGCCGCAAGTCGCTGGATGATTTCGCCAGGGGCTTCTTCGGTCACGACGACGGCGAATGGGCGCCGCAAGGCTACACCTTCGAAGATGTCGTCGCGGCCCTGAATGCGGTCTATCCCCACGACTGGGCCGCCTTCCTGCGCACCCGTCTGGACGCCGTCGGTCCCGACGCCCGGGCGCCGCTGGCCGGGATCGAGCGTGGCGGCTGGCGACTGACCTACACCGACACGCCCTCGGCGGCGGAGAAGTCGGTCCAGAGCGGCTGGGCCAACGACTTCCAATATTCGCTGGGCTTCACACTGTCGGGCGACAAGCTGACCAACATTCGCTGGGGCGGCCCCGCCTTCGAGCAAGGCCTCGGCGCCGGCTGGAGCCTGGTCGCCGTCAACGGCAAAGCCGGCTCGGCCGAGGTCCTGCGCGACGCCGTCACGGCGGCGAAAGGGACCGACGCCCCGATCGAACTGTTGCTGAAATCCGGCGATCGCTTCCGCACGGTGGCCTTCGCCTACCACGACGGCCTGCGCTACCCGCGGCTGGAACGGATCGAAGGCGAGCCGGATCGCCTGTCCGACATCCTCGCGCCCCGCCGGCGCTAACTCTGGGGACCGTCACCTCCCCACTCTGTGGGGAGGTGACGCGACGCGCCTTTGCGTCGCGACGGAGGGGCTCTTTAGGTCAGTGGGACTCCAAGAACCCCTCCACCGCTTTCGCGGTCCCCCTCCCCGCATCGCGGGGAGGAGACAGTTTTTCCTTACGCTCTCAACAGCTTCAGCAACGCCTCGGCCGCCGCGTGCGACGAGCCGGGGTTCTGCCCGGTCACCAGCTTGCCGTCGGTCAGCACATAGGAGCCCCAGTCCGGCCCCTTGGAGTAGTCGCCGCCGTTGGCGGTCAGCACGTTCTCGACCAGGAACGGCACCACGTCGGTCAGGCCCACGGCCTCCTCTTCGGAGTTGGTGAAGCCGGTCACCTTGCGGCCGTTGACCAGCGGCTTGCCATCCGGCCCGTTCACAGACTTCAGCACGCCGGGCGCATGGCAGACGAAGCCGGTCGGCTTGTCCGCCTTGGCGAAGGCCTCGATCAGGGCGATGGAGTCAGCGTCGTTCGCCAGATCCCACAGCGGTCCGTGGCCGCCGGGATAGAAGACAGCGTCGAAATCCTCGGCCTTCACCGAAGACAGGACGACCGTCGAGGCCAGGGCGGCCTGGGCTTCAGCGTCGGCCTTGAACCGGCGCGTGTCGTCAGTCTGGGCGTCGGGGTCGTCGCTCTTGGGGTCCAACGGCGGCTGACCGCCCTTGGGCGAGGCCAGCACGATCTCCGCGCCCGCATCCTTCAGCGCGTAATAGGGCGCCGCTAGTTCTTCCAGCCAGAAGCCGGTCTTCTTGCCCGTGTCGCCGAGTTGATCGTGCGACGTCAGCACCAGCAGAATTTTCATAGGGGATGGCTCCATCTTGGGGTGTCCACAGATGGGAAGCCGCACGGCGCCGCTCAAGACTGGCCTCGATGCCGAAAACACCCCACCCTGCCGGCCTCGATGAGCGGAGACGACGTCGCATGAAGCCTTGGTTCGGTCTGTTCGCCGCCCTGATGGGCCTGATGATCTTCAGCCCGTCGGCCCAGGCGGCCGGCCCCTGCAACATCGGACAGGCGGGCGCGAGCCAGACCGTCGCTATCGGCCGCACCGGGCGCACGATGCGGATCCACCTGCCTGCTGGTTTCGACCCTGCAAAGCCGGCGCCTCTGGTCTTCCTGCTGCACGGCAGCGGCGGCACGGGAGAGAAGATGCTGGCGTCTTCCGGCCTGGCTGAGGCGGCGGATCGGCACGGCTTCATCGTCGCCGCGCCCGACGCCGGCATTCCGGTCGATCAAGGCTTCGTCTGGAACATCCCCGGCGTGCCGACCGTCACCGGCGCGGTCCCCGGCCCCGGCGATGCGGACGACGTCGCCTATCTGACGGGGGCCATCGATTATCTGGCTGACCAGGGCTGCGTCGATGACAGCCGCATCTATGCGACGGGCCTGTCGGGCGGCGGGCGGATGGCGTCCTGGCTGGGTTGCGTCGCCGCCGACCGTTTCGCCGCCATCGCCCCGGTCGTCGGCTTGCGCGCCGGCAACCCGAGAAAGGACCGCCCGCAGCAACCCGATCCCGCCACCTGCCGCCCTTCGCGCCCCATGCCGGTCATCGCCTTCGCCGGCGACGCCGACACCACCAATCCGATCCAGGGCGGCGGCGCAGGCTATTGGAGCTACACCATGCATGCCGCCGAACAGCGCTGGGCCCAGCTGAACGGCTGCACACAGGTGCGCGACACCCGCTGGATCGCCAACAAGGTCTATGAAGAGGGCTACGCCGCCTGCCGCGACGGCGCCGACGTCGTGGGCCGCATCACCGCCGGCGGCGGCCACAACTGGGTCGCCGACAACGACGCCCTGTGGGCCTTCTTCGCTATGCGCAGCCGACCGCAGCGCTGAGCGCTCCACGCACCACAGTAGCGCCCGGCCTCAAGTAGCGCGAAGCGCGATAGGCCCAGCAAAAACTTGCGATAGGCCAACAAAAAAGACCCGGCGGTTTCCCGCCGGGCCTTTCAGATATCAGCAGAGCTGAGACCCAGATTACTTGATCTGGACCTTGGCGCCGGCTTCCGTCAGCTTCTTGGCGACTTCGTCGGCGGCTTGCTTGGAGACGTTCTCGACGACGTTTTGCGGAGCGCCTTCGACCAGGTCCTTGGCTTCCTTCAGACCCAGGTCCGAACGGACGCCGCGGACTTCCTTGATCACGTTGATCTTCTTGTCGCCGCCGTCGACCAGGACGACGGTGAATTCGGTTTGCTCTTCGGCAGCTTCAGCCGGAGCGCCGCCGCCGGCGGCCGGAGCAGCCATGGCGACCGGAGCAGCGGCGCTGACGCCCCACTTTTCTTCCAGCAGCTTGGAGAGTTCAGCAGCTTCGAGGACGGTCAGAGCGGACAGGTCTTCGACGATCTTGGCGAGGTCAGCCATTGTCAGTTTTCCTTCGGAGGATTGGTTTTAGAGAGTGATGCAGAGATGAAAGGCTGGGCCGCTTACGCGGCTTCCTTGGTGGCGTAGGCGTTGAACACGCGAGCCAGCTGACCGGCGGGTGCTTGCAGCACGCCGGCGATACGGGTCGCAGGCGTGTTAAGCAGGCCGATGAGTTGACCGCGAACCTCGTCGAGCGTCGGGAGCTTGGACAGTGCGTCCACGCCCTTTTGGTCGACGATGGTCGAGCCCATGAAGCCGCCGACGATCTTGAAGCGATCGTTGGCCTTGGCGAACTCGGTGGCGACCTTGGCGGCCGTACCGGGGTTCTCGGAATAGGCGATGCCCACGGGACCCTTGAACAGGTTGTGGTAGTCGCTGCCTTCCTCGGCTTCGAGCGCCTTCAGCGCCAGGCGGTTCTTGACCACCTTGAACGCGCCGCCTTCTTTACGAAGACGGCCACGCAGATCTTCCATTTCCGCAACGGTCAGACCCAGGTTGTGGGTCACGACCACGCTGCCGGCGTCGGCGAAAACGCCCTTGAGCGATTCGATAGACTCGGCTTTTTGAGCGCGATCCATTGCGGTCTCCAGTCTTGGTATTCGCCGCCGGGCTTATTCCCGACGACGGATTGGCCAAAGCGCGTCGCATCGCTGCGAAGCGTTAAAGCCGGTCGTATTGTCCGAAGGATGCGTCTGACGGCGTCCATCCCGGAATGCGGGCTGACAAGCGCAAGGTCGCGTCCCCATCTCCCCACGGCGTCAGAGGGCCCTCTGACAGTTATGGCCTGGGTGACCCCCACGCCCCGAAGTTCTCGGACAGGACCGTCAGAAGATGAACCTCCGACGGGAAGCGGCGCTCTTACAGGCGCCGCCGTTAGAAATCAACCCGGCTTAACGCCGGCTGGGCTTGGCGCCGGTCTGTTCGGCCTCGCCGCAGTCGAACCGGGCGCAATATTTGCTCTCGAACTCCTCCAGAAGGTTCGTCATCGCTGCGGTCTCGACCTCCTGTGAGGCCATGCTCAAGGATATCGTCTTGGCTGCGACAGAACGCCCGACAGCCGTGCGATAGAATGCGATCTGAGCGACGAGTTCTTCTTCAGTGAAGAGGGAGCCGTAGATTGGGGCCAAGTCATCCATGAACCGCTCGATCATTCTGCTAGCCATAGACGGCATGTTGGTGCGGACCCAAATCGCTTCTTCGCCGCCCTTCTTATCGAGTTCGCCCATCTGCACGACCATGACGCGCTCGAACTCCTTCATGAAGTTCGGCCCGAGGGACAGATCAATCAACTCGCGCGCCAGGGCGCTGCGGCGGGCCAAGCCGGCATCCTGCGGCGCCGGCTCGACGCGTGTGACGACGACCGTTTCCGATTGAGCCGCCGCCTGCGCGTGCGCGCCTGTCGCGCTCAGACCCAGCGCCAGACCCAGCGACGCAGCCAGCGCCTGTTTGCGTGTGATGATCATGATGGCCTCCCCGCCCTCTTATCGGAAGGCTCAGGTCCGCAGGCCAGTCGAATTCGACCGACGGTTGCTCAATCTTCCAGCGGCGTGGCGTCGAAGTCGCGGATCAGCGCGGCCAGGTCGGGCTCATGAACCAGATCCGCCGCCTCGCTCAGGCTCATCCAGCGGCGCTCGCGCTGATGCGCCTCGGGCCAGGCGCCCATCTGGATCAACACTTCGAGCGGATAGACCGACACCACGCACTGGCGCACGCCCCCGTCCTTCAACCCCTTGGCGTAGCGGAAGACACCGATGGACTGGGTGTCGACGTCGCCCTTCACCCCCGCCTCCTCCATCGCCTCCTGGGCGGCCGCCTCGGGATCGCTCTTGCCGACCATCCGCCCGCCCTTGGGGATCACCCAGCGGCGCGTTTCGCGCGAGGTGATCATCAGGATGCGACGCTCGCCGTCCTCCAGCCGCCACGGCAGGGCCGCGACCTGCCGGGTCTCGGAGCGGGTGGTGCGTTTCGACCGGGCCTGCGGCACGCCTCAGCCCTCGCCCATCGCTTGAGCGGTCCTGACGATTCGTGCTGGCTCTCGCCCAATCTTCACGTCTGGTTCCAGGTCTGCCGGTCGCGGCCGCCCTCGAAACGGGATCACGACGGCTGCGTCAAGTTGTCAGATTACGGACGGTCCCATTTATTTCTCGCCGGGCGCCTTGGCCTTTGGATCGCCCAGCACGTCCTGACGATACAGCATGGTGATCAAGGTGTGCAGCACCAGCGCCAGCGGCGTGGCGAACAGCACGCCCAGCGGCCCGAACAGGGTGCCGATGCCCACCACGGCGAAGATGCCCAGCACCACGGGCAAGTTCGCGACGTTCTTCTGCACCATCGGCGTGATGAAATTGCTCTCCAGCTGGGACACAACGACATACAGCGCCAGCGTCATCAGGGCCGTCTGCCACCCTTGCGTGGCGCCAACCAGCACGGCCGGCACGGTGGAGACGATGGGGCCCACGATCGGCACGAACTGCGCCAGTCCCGTCAGCAGACCCAGCCCCAGCGCCGACGGCACGCCGATGATGGCCAAGCCGACCCCTGTCAGCGTGCCGACCAGAACCATCGAGAACAGCTGCGCCTTCAGCCAGCCTTTCAGCGCCTTGCCACAGCTGTTCAGCACTTCGCGCATTCGCGGGCGGCGATCCATGGGCAGCATGGACAGCAGCCCCTCGCGCGACTTGGCGGGCTCGATCGCCAGGAAGACGCCCGCGACCACGACGAGAACCAGTGTGGTGACACCCGATGCGAAGCCCAGGGCGAACTTCTGAGCGACCTGCAACGCCTGACCGGCACGGCCGCCCAGCCCTTGTAGTTGCTCCAACAGCTGTGCGGCATAGGGTTGGGCCTGGATCCAAGACTGAACCTGCTCCCAGCCTTGCGGCACCACGGCGGACAGGGCCACGACCTGTTCGGTGATCTGGGTTCCGAACAGGGTCAATATCCCCGCCAGGACCGCGACCACGATCAGCAGCGACAGGAAGACGGCCAGCGGATCCGGCGCCTTCAGCCAGCGCACGATGGGATCGGCCAGGGCGCGCAGGATCACCGACACCACGATGGCCCCGAAGATCAGCAGCCACAGCGTCTGCAAGGTCACGATCAGCTGGACCGCGAAATAGGCCGACACCAGCACGATGGCGCCGAACGCGAGCCGCCCCTTCCACGGGTCGTGGCCGCCCACACCAGGCTTTTCGCCCATCAGTTTTCCCAGTCCGAACATATCGCCCCCTTCAAGGTCGCGACAGGAACGCGGGTCGAGCGTGGCCGTTCGCCGCAGGCGATAAAAAAGTCAGTGGGCGTCGGAGGATCGCTGATCGTAGGCCATTTGCGCGGCCGCGACTTCCGGCATCCGGGTCTCGGCCCAGTCGATCATGGACTGCATCGCCGCCATCAGGGTTCGGCCCAGCGGCGTGACCGCATAGGTCACCGACACCGGCACGGTGGCCACGACGGAGCGTGACACCAGCCCGTCGCGCTCCAGCGACTTCAGCGTCTGGCTCAGCATCTTCTGCGACACCCCATCGACCCGCTGCTTCAGGGCGTTGAAGCGGATCGGCCCCTCTCCCAGCACGATCAGGATCAGGGTGCTCCACTTGTCGGCGATGCGGTCCAGCAGCTGCCGCGTCGGACAGTTCGCTGCGAACACATCGCCTCGCAGCCAGGTTTCTTGAAGGTAATCAGGTGTCTGAGAGGTGCCGTCTTGCATAGGCGCATCCCATATCGCACCTGGTATCCATTGGATACCCAAAGGAGCCTTTCATGAAAGTCGCAGTTCTCGGCGCCAGCGGTCGCGCCGGCTCGGAAATTACCAAGGAACTGGCCGCCCGCGGTCACACGGTCACCGCCATCGCCCGCAAGCCGGAAGCAATCCCGAGCGCCACCGGCGTCACGCCTGTCGCCGGCGACGCCTCGGACGCCGCCGCGCTCGCCGATCTGATCGAAAGTTCGGACGCGGTCATCAGCGCCCTGCACTTCGATGTTCCCGCCGCGACGATCCTGGGCGCGCTGAAGACCGCCGGCGTCCCGCGCCTGCTCGTCACCGGCGGCGCCGCCAGCCTGGAGGTCGCGCCCGGTGTCCTCTTGTTCGACACGCCGCAGTTCCCGGCCGAATGGAAGCCCATCGCCAAGGGCGGCCTGACCTTCCTGGACGACCTGCGTCAGGAGACCGACATCGACTGGACGTTCTTCTCCCCCGCCGCCCTGATCGAGGAAACGCCGCGCCTGGGCCGCTATCGCACCGGGACCGACCAACTGGTCGTGGACGCCAATGGCGACAGCAAGATCGGCTTCTCCGACTACGCCATCGCCATGGTCGACGAACTGGAGAACCCCAAGCACAGCCGCGCCCGCTTCACAGCGGCTTACTGATCCGGGCAAGAAAAAACGGCGGGGATCGCTCCCCGCCGTTCTTCAGTGTGGCTTGTCTTTCGACTTAGGCGCCCAGCGAGGCCGGGTCGACCTTGAAGCCCGGGCCCATCGTCGACGACAGGCTGATGCGCTTCACATAGGTGCCCTTGGCGCCCGACGGCTTGGAACGCACCAGGGCGTCCACGATGGCCTTCACGTTGGCTTCCAGGGCGTCCTGGGTGAACGAGACCTTGCCGATGCCGGCGTGGACGATGCCCGCCTTCTCGACGCGGAACTCGACGGCGCCGCCCTTGGCGTCCTTGACGGCCTGGGCCACGTTCGGGGTCACGGTGCCGACCTTGGGGTTCGGCATCAGGCCGCGCGGGCCCAGCACCTTACCCAGACGGCCGACCAGGGCCATCATGTCTGGCGACGCGATAACGCGGTCGAACTCCATGAAGCCGCCGGCGATCTTTTCGTACAGATCTTCGGCGCCGACGTGTTCGGCCCCGGCTGCGGTGGCTTCGGCGGCCTTGGCGTCCTTGGCGAAGACGGCGACGCGAACGTCACGGCCGGTGCCCGACGGCAAGTTGACGACGCCACGGACCTGTTGGTCGGCGTGACGCGGGTCGACGCCCAGGTTGACCGAGATTTCCAGCGACTCGTCGAACTTGGCCTTGGCGTTTTCCTTGGCCAGCTTGATGGCGTCGGAGAACGGCAGCAGATCTTGGGTCACGCCGGTGCGGGCCTTGAAGGCCTTGGTTTGCTTGGCCATGGTTTAGCCCTCCACCACTTCGAGGCCCATCGCGCGGGCGGAGCCTTCGATGATCTTGGCCGCCGCGTCGATGTCGTTGGCGTTCAGATCCTTCATCTTCTTTTCGGCGATCTCGCGCAGTTGCGCCTGCGTGATCTTGCCGGCGACTTCACGGCCGACCAGCTTCGAACCCGACTTCAGGCCCGTGGCCTGCTTCAGGTACCAGGTCGCCGGCGGCGTCTTGGTGATGAAGGTGAACGACTTGTCCTGATAGACGGTGATCACGGTCGGAAGCGGGGTGCCCTTGGCTTCCTTCTCGGTACGCGCATTGAACTCCTTGCAGAAGCCCATGATGTTCACGCCGCGCTGACCCAGAGCCGGGCCGATCGGGGGCGAAGGCGTGGCCGAACCGGCCGGCACTTGCAGCTTGATATAGCCGAGAATCTTCTTGGCCATTGGTCTCTCCTATGAATGACCCGGCGCGAACGCAGGGCCGGTGAGCCGTGGTGCGGCATGGCTGCCTCCCACGGATTTGACGCTCCGCGAACCAAGGGCCCGCCGAGCGAAGGCGCGCGTGTAACAGAGGGGGGATGGAAAGGCAACGCACCGCCCCGCCCTCGCCGCAGAAACGAAAAAGCCGCGCCCTTTCGGACGCGGCTTAAATATCGACAGGTGCGTGAGCCTCAGCCCGCGACCTTCTCCACCTGGGCGTATTCCAGTTCGACCGGCGTGGCGCGGCCGAAGATGGACACGGCGACGCGCAGGCGGGCGTGTTCTTCGTCCACGCTCTCGACCGAACCGTCGAAGCTGGCGAACGGGCCGTCGATGACCTTGACCTTCTCGCCGATGTCGAAGCGGATGGTGGGCTTCGGACGCTCGACGCCCTCTTCCACGGCGCCGATGATGTTCTGAACTTCACGCTCGGAGACCGGCAGGGGCTTGGTGCCGCCCGCGGCGCCCAGGAAGCCCGTGACCTTCGGCGTGTTCTTGACCAAGTGATAGGCTTGGTCGGTCATTTCCATCTTCACCAGCACATAGCCGGGGAAGAACTTGCGTTCCGAGTTCACCTTGCGGCCGCGACGGATCTCGACGACATCCTCGGTCGGAACCAGGATTTCGGAGAAGGCGTCTTCAAGGCCCTGTTGCTTGGCCTGATCACGCAGCTGCTCGGCGACCTTCTTCTCGAAGTTCGAGTAGGCGTTGACGATGTACCACTTGTGGCGCGGATTGGCGGGCTTTGCGGGCGCTGCATCGGTCATGGGCGCGTCTTTCTCAGGATCCGAGAGCGATGATGTAGCGGAAGGCGTAGCCCAGGCCGGTGTCCACGATCCAGAAGAAGATCGAGGCGATGATGACCATGATGAAGACCATCACCGAGGTGATCCAGGTCTCCTTGCGGCTGGGCCAGACGATCTTGCGGCCTTCGGCGCGCACCTGGCTCAGAAACTGGCCGGGGCTGGTGCGGGGCTTCTTGGGCTCGGGCGAATCGACCGTGATGGCGGCGGCGCCGGCCGCCTGAGGCTTGGCGCCCATCTGGGGCTTCGCGCTGCCTTGAGGCCGCTTGCCGGGAGTTTTGGCCTTGGCCATCAGTTGCTCTTCACACAATTGTTCCTGTCGCCCCAGATGGGAAGTCCCATCCGGAAGCGACAGGGGGGATTGGCAGGAGTTGGGGGACTCGAACCCACGACCCCCGGTTTTGGAGACCGGTGCTCTACCAGCTGAGCTAAACTCCTAGACAACCGCTCGAACCCGGAGGTCCGTGCGTTCGCCAGAGGGGGGCGTATGCCCGACACCGCCCTGCATTTCAAGGGCGATGTGACACTTGCGACTAGTCTTCCAGATGCGCGGCGATGGCGGCCCGCTCGTCCTGGGCTTTGACCAGTTCCTTGAAGATCAGCTTGTCGATGCGGCGGTCGTCCATATCCACGACCTCGACCTCGAATCGGCCGACCTGCAGCACTTCGCCCTCGTCCGGCACGCGCGAGATCTGATGCAGAATCAGGCCGGCGACGGTGTGATAGCCTTCGTGCTCGCCGAAGTTCTCGCCCAGCTTGTCGGCCAGTTCGTCCAGATCGGTCTGGCCGTCGACCAGCCAGCTGCCGTCGGCGCGCTGATGGATCCAGGCCTGTTCCTCGTCGTGACCCTCGTTGAAGTCGCCGGCGATCATTTCCAGGATGTCGGTGGCCGTCACCACGCCTTCGAAGGCGCCGTATTCGTCGACGATGAAGGCCATGTGGACCTTGGAGCCCTTCAGGATCTCCAGTGCCTTCAGCACCGAGGTCGACTGGGGAATGAAGGCCGGTTCGGCGACCAGCGGCTCGATGTCGAACTTGCCATGCGTCAGCAGGCTGTCCAGCAGGTCCTTCTTGTGGACCACGCCCAGCGGATTATCGACGTCGCTCTCGCGCGCCACCACGATCCGCGAATAGGGGCAGGTGCGAATCTCTTCGCGCAGCATCTCCTCGGGGTCGTCCAGCGCGATCCAGAACACGTCATGGCGCGGCGTCATGGCCACCCGCACAGGACGGTCGCCCAGGCGCAGGATCTCTTCGATCATCACCTGTTCTTCGGGCTCGATCAGGCCGGCCGAGGTGCCTTCCGCAAGGATGGTCGCGACCTCTTCCTGAGTCACGTCCGAACCGTCGCGGTCCTTGACGCCCAAGAGCTTGAGGATGCCCGAGGTCGAGGCCGTCAGCAGCAGGACGAAGGGTTTCAGCACGATCGCCAGTTTGGAGATCGGGGCCGCCATCTTGGACGCCACCGCCTCGGGGAAGATCAGGGCGATACGTTTGGGCACCAGTTCGCCGATGATCAGCGACACATAGGTGATGCACACGACCACCAGGGCCGTGGCGAAGAATTCTGTGTAGGCGGTCAACGCCGGAAAGGCGACTTCCAGAATGCGGTCCAGCTCGCCGGCGATGGTCGCCTGGCCGTAAGCGCCCGCCAGAATGCCGATCAGGGTGATGCCCACCTGGACGGCGGACAGGAACTGAGTCGGTTCTTCGGACAGCTTCAACGCCGCCCTGGCCCCCCGGTCTCCCCGTTCCGCCCTCGCCTGAAGTTTGGATTTCCGCGAGGAGACGACCGCCAATTCAGTCATGGCGAACAAGCCGTTGAGCACCACCAGGAGCAGAACGACAGCAATAGCGATGAGTAACATCTAGGGGGTTTTGGGGACCGACGCGGCGCGACAGACGGCGTCCGCAGCGCTACATTAGGGCAGGATCGCGACCAGCGCCACGTTTTCCTTTGCGCTCAGCCCGTGCGCCCGGCTTCGACCGAGCCATAGGCGCCCGAAACCGGCCGGCCATTGGCATCATACTGGGTCGCACAGGCGCTCATGCCCAAGACGGTGCCGATGAAGATACCCAGTCGAATGGCGCGCCGCATTTGGTTACCAAAAGATTAACGTCCGATGCGAACGTAAATCCCGGTTTGCGGTTGCAGGCAATCGTGCTCGCCTTGGGCGCGAGCACAAAAAAGGGGGACGCCGCTAAGCATCCCCCCTTTTTTCGTCCTGGATCAGATCTCGCCGATCACACCTTGATCGGCAAGGCCGTGCGTATGTGGACATCCTTCAGCTGGCGCTCCTCGGCCTCGGTCGGAGCGTTCATCAGCAGATCCTCGCCCTGCTGGTTCAGCGGGAAGGCGATGACCTCGCGGATGGCCGTTTCGCTCGCCAGCAGCATGACGATGCGGTCGATGCCGGGGGCCAGGCCGCCGTGCGGCGGGGCGCCGAAGCGGAAGGCGTTCAGCATGCCGCCGAACTGCTCCTCGACCACCGAGGCGTCATAGCCGGCGATCTCGAACGCCTTCAGCATGATCTCGGCCTTGTGGTTCCGGATCGCGCCCGAGCACAGCTCATAGCCGTTGCAGACGATGTCGTACTGATAGGCGCGAATGGTCAGCGGATCCTGACCTTCCAGCGCCTCAAGCCCGCCCTGCGGCATCGAGAAGGGGTTGTGGCTGAAGTCGACCTTCTTCTCTTCTTCCGACCATTCGAACATGGGGAAGTCGACGATCCAGCAGAATTTGAACTGGTCTTCGTCCACCAACTTCAGCTCCGTGCCCACGCGGGTGCGGGCCAGGCCGGCGAACTTGGCGAATGTCGCAGGCAGGCCGGCGACGAAGAAGGCGGCGTCGCCCTGGCCCAGACCGAGCGACGACATCAGGGCCTCGGTCGGTTCCTGACCCAGGTTCTTGGCGATCGGGCCGCCCCAGGCGCCCTGGTCCTCGGACCAGAAAATATAGCCCAGGCCCGGCTGGCCCTCGCCCTGCGCCCAGCTGTTCATGCGGTCGCAGAAGGCGCGCGAACCGCCCGTGGGGGCCGGAATGGCCCAGACCGCGTTCTTGTCGTCCGCGCCCAGGATCTTGGCGAACAGGCCGAAGCCGCCATCGCGGAAATGATCCGACACCACCTGCATCTTGATCGGATTGCGCAGGTCCGGCTTGTCCGAGCCATACCAGGCCATCGACTGGGCGTAGGTCAGGCGCTCGAAACCCTTGTGTTCGAACGTCTCACCGAAGTCGTTGGTGAAGGTGTGGACGCCGTCGATGGCCGAGACCGGCCTGCCCTCGCCGAATTCCTCGAACACCCCGTGCATCAGGGGTTCGATGGCGGCGAAGACGTCTTCCTGCGTCACGAAGCTCATCTCGACGTCGAGCTGATAGAACTCCAGCGAGCGATCGGCGCGCAGGTCTTCGTCGCGGAAGCACGGCGCGATCTGGAAATAGCGATCAAAGCCCGAGACCATGAGCAGCTGTTTGAACTGCTGCGGCGCCTGGGGCAGCGCATAGAACTTGCCCGGATGCAGTCGCGACGGCACCAGGAAGTCGCGCGCGCCTTCCGGCGACGAGGCCGTCAGGATCGGCGTCTGATACTCCAGGAAGCCCTGATCGACCATGCGACGGCGGATCGAGGAAATCACCTTGGAGCGCAGCACGATGTTCTTGTGCAGTCGCTCGCGGCGCAGATCCAGGAAGCGGTTGGCCAGGCGGATATCCTCGGGATATTCCTGATCGCCGAAGACCGGCATCGGCAGTTCGGCGGCTTCGGACAGCACCTCGACGCCTTGGACGCGCACCTCGACCTCGCCCGTGGGCAGATTGGGGTTCACCACCGAGGCGTCGCGGGCGACCACCTCGCCATCGACCTTGATCACGCTCTCGGCGCGCAGGCGCTCGACCGCGGCGAAGCCTGGCGTCTCGGGGTGCAGCACCAGCTGCGTCAGGCCGTAGTGGTCGCGCAGGTCGATGAACAACAGGCCGCCGTGATCGCGCTTGCGGTGGACCCAACCCGACAGGCGAACAGCGGAACCGGCGTCGGAGGCGCGCAGGGCGCCGCAGGTGTGAGAGCGATAGGCGTGCATGAAACGAACCGTCTGGAGTCTCTGGGCGGTGGAATCCGACGCCGTCGGCGCCCGAAATCGAAGCGGCGTAGGGCGCATCATCGCCCCGGAAAGTCAAGGTTTCAGCCGTTGCAAAGCCTGCCGCTGCGCATGATATCTGACGCTTCCATCCCGCCCGAGGCCGCCATGTTCATCGTCACCATCACCTACACCCAGCCCATAGAAGCCATCGAGGCGCGGACGGTCGAGCATCGCGCGTGGCTGGATCAGCATGTCGCCAGCGGCCTGATCATTGCCGCCGGCCCGATGGTGCCGCGCACGGGCGGCATTCTGGTGGTGCGCAGCGGGAGCACAAAGGAGGAGCTGGAGGCCCTGCTGAAGGCCGATCCGTTCCAGGTTCACGGCCTGGCCGATTACACGGTGACCGAGTTCAAGGCCGGCAAGCTGAACCCCGCCCTGGCCGAAATCGCCTGATTCATCCACAGGGGCGCGGTTCGCTCCCCGCAACCAACAGCGCGGACCTGACGCGGTTAACGCCGGCCTCTGCTATGACAGGCGCATGTCCGCGCTGAGCGCCCTGCCCCCGACGACGACCGAACAGCTGCGTCTGCCGCTGGAGCGGCCGGTTGCGGGCGAGGCCTTCGTGACGTCCGATAGCAATGCCGAGGCGGTGCGCGTTCTGGCCCGCTGGCCCGACGGCGTGGGCGCGGTGCTGGCGCTGCACGGCCCGCCAGGGTCGGGCAAGAGCCGCCTCGCCGCCGACTGGGCCGAGAGAGTCGGCGCCGTGCCGCTGAACGGCGCCGAGGCTGCGCTGATCGATCCGCTGGAGCTGGAAGGCCGGCCGGTCTTGCTGGACCGCGCGGCGGACGCCGACGACGAAAGCCTGTTTCATCTGATCAACCTGGCCAACTCCGGCGGCGGCGCCCTGCTGCTGGTGTCGCGTTCGGCCCCGCGCCAATGGTCAGTCGATCTGCCCGATCTGCGATCGCGGCTGGACGCCGTGCGGGCCGTCGCCATCGCCGCGCCCGACGACGCGGTCCTGTCGGCCATCCTGCGCGCCCGCTTCGCCGAACGCAGCATCACCCCATCCGACGACGTGATCGACTATCTGGTTCGACGCCTGGACCGCTCAGCCGAGACCGCCGCCGCCGTGGTCGAACGTCTGGACGCCCTCCACCGCCCGGTCACGCGCGTTCTGGCGCGTCAGGTGCTGGACGCCATGGACGCCGCGGCCGACTGAACCGCGACATTTTCTCGGCGCCCGCTTGCGGCCGTCACACACGCGCGCGAGAACCGGTTCATGACCGACGCCGCGATCCATGACGACACCCGAGGCGAAGAGGTTCCCGCCTCTCGCGCCCCTCAACTGGCGCTGAGCGAAGAGCTGATGGCCTCGCCCAGCCGGTTCTTCAATCGCGAAACCTCGTGGCTGGCGTTCAACGAACGGGTTCTGGAAGAAGCGGCCAACCCCAACCACCCCCTGCTGGAGCGGCTGCGGTTCCTGTCCATCTCGGCCAATAACCTGGACGAGTTCTTCATGACCCGCGTCGCCGGCCTGAAGGGCCAGTTGCGCGAACGGCTGCGCGTCCTGTCCGCAGACGGCCTGACCCCCGCCGAACAGCTGGAGCGGATCAACATCGCCGCCGGCGAGCTGATGGCCGAACAGCAGTTGCGCTGGCGCCAGCTGAAGAAGGAGCTGACCGTTGCCGGCATCGAGATCGTCGATCGCCAGAAGATCACCAAGACCGAGAAGGAGCGTCTGGAACCCGAGTTCCTGAACCAGCTCTTCGCCGTCCTGACGCCGCTCGCCATCGACCCGGCGCACCCCTTCCCCTTCCTGCCCAACCTCGGATTCTCCCTGGCGCTGAAGCTGAAGCGCAAGGGCGAGACCAAGACCTTCTACGCCTTGGTGCCGGTGCCAACCCAGGTGCGCCGGTTCTGGGAACTGCCGACCGACGGCCGCTCCACGCCGGGGCATAAGCGGTTCATCACGCTGGAAAACGTGCTGCTGCTGTTCATCGACCACCTGTTCCCCGGCTGCGAGGTTCAGGAAAAGGGCGTTCTGCGCCTGATCCGCGACTCGGACATCGAGATCGAGGAAGAGGCCGAGGACCTGGTCCTGGAGTTCGAGGAAGCGCTGAAGCAGCGTCGTCTGGGCTCGGTGGTGCGGGTCAAGATCGAGGCGTCCATGCCCACCGATCTGCGCGACTTCATCGTCGGCGAGCTGGAAGCCGCGCCCCAGGACGTGGTTCTGGTGGACGGCATGCTGGGTCTGGCCCAACTGTCGGACCTGATCCCCGGCGGTCACCCGGACCTGAAGTTCAAGGGCTATGAGCCGCGCTATCCCGAACGCGTCCGCGACAATGGCGGCGACGTCTTCGCGGCCATTCGCGAAAAGGATCTGCTGATTCACCACCCGTTCGAGAGCTTCGACGTGGTGGTTCAATTCCTGCGGCAGGCCGCGCGCGATCCCAATGTCATCGCCATCAAACAGACGCTGTATCGCACCTCCAAGGACAGCCCCATCGTCGCCGCCCTGATCGAGGCGGCCGAGAACGGCAAGAACGTCACCGCCCTGGTCGAGCTGAAGGCCCGCTTCGATGAAGAGGCCAATCTGCGCTGGGCGCGGGCGATGGAGCGGGCCGGCGTCCACGTCGTCTTCGGCTTCGTCGAATACAAGACCCACGCCAAGGTCAGTGTCGTCGTCAGGCGCGAGGGTGAGGGCCTGCGCACCTACTGCCACTTCGGCACTGGCAACTATCACCCCGTCACGGCCAAGGTTTATACCGACCTGTCGCTGTTCTCCTGCGATCCCGTCCTGGGGCGCGATGCGACGCGGGTGTTCAACTACATCACCGGCTATGCGACGCCGGACCACCTCGAAGCCCTGGTCGTCTCGCCGCTGAACATGAAGGCCACGCTGATCGAACTGATCGGCAAGGAGATGTCGGCCGCCGCCATGGGCAAGCCCGCCGCCATCTGGGTCAAGCTGAACGCCCTGGTCGATGTCGAGATCATCGACGCCCTCTACCGGGCCAGCCAGTGGGGCGTGCGGATCGATCTGGTGGTGCGCGGCATCTGCTGCCTGCGTCCTGGCGTACCAGGCCTGTCGGAGAATATCCGGGTCAAGTCGATCGTCGGCCGCTTCCTGGAACACAGCCGCATCGTCTGTTTCGCCAATGGCAAGGACCTGCCGCACGACAAGGCCAAGGTCTTCATCTCCTCGGCCGACTGGATGACCCGCAACCTGGATCGCCGTGTCGAGCTGATGACGCCGATCCGCAACGCCACCGTCCACGATCAGGTGCTGGACCAGATCATGGTCGCCAATCTGAAGGACGACGCACAAAGCTGGGTGCTGGACGCCGAAGGGCGCTATACACGCGTTACCCCCGCCGATCCTGAGCGGCCCTTCTCGGCCCACAAATACTTCATGACAAATCCCAGCCTGTCCGGGCGCGGCCGCAAGGCCAAGAGCCTGCCCGCCGTCCTGCGCTACGAGCGTCCGGGCCGCTGATGCCCGACATCACGCTTACCGACCGCGACATCGCCGCGATCGACATCGGTTCAAACTCGGTTCGTCTGGTCCTGTACCGGCTGGAAGGCCGCGCGATCTGGACCGTCTATAATGAGAAGGTTCTGGCCGGCCTGGGCCGCGACCTGCCGACGACACGCAAACTGTCGCCCGAGGGCGTGGTCATGGCTATGACGGCGCTGCGCCGTTTCGCCGCCGTGCTGGAAGGCGTGCGGCCTGACGCGACCCTGATCGCCGCCACCGCCGCCGTGCGCGAAGCCTTGGACGGGCCGGAGTTCTGCGAGCGGGTCGCCGCCGAGACTGGTCTTCAAATCCGCGTCCTGTCGGGTGAGGAAGAGGCCAAATACGCGGCCATGGGCGTTTTGGCCGGCGCCCCCCTGGCCCACGGCGTCTCGGCCGACATGGGCGGCGCCAGTCTGGAGCTGACGCGGCTGAACGGAGACGGCGTCGAGAACGGCCTGACCCTGCCGCTGGGTCCGTTTGCTCTGGCTGACGGCAAGGCCTTCGACGCCGAGCGCATCAAGGCCCGTATCGATCAGGCCCTTAAACCGGTCGCAGGCCAGTTCAAGAGCGAGCGCCTCTACGCCGTCGGCGGCGCCTGGCGAACCCTGGCCCAGGTGCAGATGGGCTTGAAATCCTATCCGCTGAAGGTCGTGCATCAGTATCAGATGTCGGCCGATGAGGCGTTGGAGACCGCGCGTCTGGTGGCGCAACAATCGGCGGCCAGCCTGGCCAAACTGCCCGGCGTGTCGAAGAAGCGCGCCGAGACCCTGCCCTACGCCGGCCTGGTGCTCGAGGCATTGATCAAACATCTCGGTCTCAAACAGATCGAGATGTCGGCCTGGGGCGTGCGCGAGGGCCTGCTTTTCGAGACGCTGGACGAGGCGACGCGCACGGCCGATCCGCTGCTGGCCGGCTGCACCGCCCTGGGCGGTCGCCAGGGTGTGGCCCCCGCCCTGCCCGGCGCGCTCAACGGCTGGATTTCCGAAATCGTCGCCGCCCTGCCCGAGGTGTTCGGCGAGAAACGCGACGCCGTGCTGGTCAGCGCCGCCTGCCGTCTGGCGGATCTGGGCGCGCGACTGCATCCGGATCACCGGTTGGAGCTTGTCTTCGACCAGGTGCTGCGCGCGCCCGTCGCGGGCATCAGCCACACGGAACGCGCCTTTTTGGCCAGCGCGATGAACGCCCGCTACGGCGGCGCCCCCGCCACCCCGCAGCCCGAGGTCATCGACCGCCTGCTCGACGCCGCCGCCGCCAAGCGCGCCCGCGCCCTGGGCCTGGCTATCCGTCTGGCCTGCGATCTGTCCGGGCGCTCGCCCCAGCTGATGGCCAACGCCACCGCCAAGGTCAAAGGCGGCGACCTGCGCCTGACCGCGACCGAAGGCTACGCCGACGTCCTCTTGGGCGAACAGACCAAGAAGCGCGCCAAGGCCCTCGCCGAGGCGATGGACCTGGGGCTGAAGATTTAGGCTAAGCGGCCCCTACTCGATCTCGACGACTTCCACCCGCGCGCCGTTCAGCACCAGGGCGATCTCGCCGCGCTTCAGCTTCAGCGCATCCTCGCCGAAGATCTGGCGGCGCCAGCCCTTCATCGCGTCGATGTCGGCATCGTCGCTGATGGCGATCTTTTCCAGGTCCGACACGGTGGCGATCAGCTTGGAGGCCACGCCGGCGTTGTCGCTCTTGGCCTTCAGCAGCACCTTCAACAGTTCCACCACCGACGGCGGGGCCGGCTGGCGGTGGGCCGGGCGCTCCATCTCGGGCGCGTGCGATTCGGGATCGGCCAGAACCCGCTTCAGCTCCTCAGCCAGTTCCAGACCCAGCCGTGAACCGCCAAAGCCCTTGGGCACCGAGCGCAGGCGATTGAAGGCCTCGACATCCGTCGGGGTCTGCTGGGCGATCTCGTCGATGCCCTCATCCTTCAGGATGCGGCCGCGCGGCTGGTCGCGCTCCTGCGCCGCCCGCTCGCGCCAGACGGCGACGGCCTTGAACGCCGCCAGATATTTGGCCGAGAACTTCTTGGGCTTCAGCCGCTTCCAGGCGTTTTCGGGATTGGTGTCGTAGAGGGCCGGATCGGTCAGGCTCTCCATCTCCGACATCACCCACTCCAGCCGGCCTTCCTTCTGCAGCCGGTCGCGCAGCTTGGGGTAAAGCGCCGCAAGGTGGGTCACGTCGCCCAGCGCATAGACCAGTTGGTTCTCCGACAACGGTCGGCGCGCCCAGTCGGTGAAGCGGCTGCCCTTGTCCACCTCGATCCGCAGCATCTGCCGCACCAGCGAATCATAGGCGACCTGCTCGCCGAAGCCCGCCGCCATGGCCGCGACCTGAGTGTCGAACATCGGCTTGGGCATGGCCCCCAGGCGCACGAAGATTTCCACGTCCTGGCGACAGGCGTGGAAGACCTTCACGATCTTCTCGTCGCGCAACAGCTCCAGGAACGGCTCCAGATCCAGCCCCTCCGCCATCGGGTCGATGATGGCGGCGTGATCGGCCGAGGCCGCCTGGATCAGGCACAGCCTGGGCCAGTAGGTCGTTTCCCGCATGAACTCGGTGTCGACCGTGATGAAGGGGGCTGTGGCTACGCGGGCGCAGAAATCGGCCAGCGCCTCGGTGGTGGTGATCGGCGTCATTCCGATGCTATAGCCCCGCGCATCCTACCTGTGGCAAGAGCCGCGCTGCATTTCCGCCCCGATTCAGGCCCGAGATCCCATGAGCGACACCCAAAAGCCTCTCGAAAACGGTCTGACCTACGCCGATGCGGGCGTGGACATCGACGCGGGAGAAATGCTGGTCGAACATATCAAGCCCCTGGCCAAGTCCACGGCCCGCCCCGGATCGGAGCCTTCGCTGGGCGGTTTCGGCGCCCTGTTCGACCTGAAGGCCGCAGGCTTCGAGGATCCTCTGATCGTCTCCACCACCGACGGCGTCGGCACCAAGCTGAAGATCGCCATCGAGACCGGCCGTCATGACGGCGTCGGCGTCGATCTGGTCGCCATGTGCGTCAACGACCTGTTGGCCCAAGGGGCCGAGCCCCTGTTGTTCCTCGACTATTACGCCACCGGCCGGCTTGAGATCGACGCCGCCCGCCGCGTCGTCGCCGGCATCGCCGAGGGCTGTCGCCAGGCCGGGGCCGCCCTGGTCGGCGGCGAGACCGCCGAAATGCCCGGCATGTACACCGACGGCGACTATGACCTGGCCGGCTTCAGCCTGGGCGCCGTCGAGCGCGGCCACGCCCTGCCCTATCTGGATCGCCAGGCGGCGGGCGACATCATTATCGGCCTGGCCTCCAGCGGCCCGCACTCGAACGGCTATTCGCTGGTGCGCAAGGTGGTCGAAAAGTCTGGCCTGGCCTGGGGCGACGACGCCCCCTTCGCCAAGGACCGCTCGCTGGCCCAGGCCCTGATGGAGCCGACGCGCATCTATGTGAAACCGGTGCTGCCGATCATGAAGGCGGGCCTGGTCAAGGGCGCGGCCCACATCACCGGCGGCGGCCTGATCGAAAACCCGCCCCGCTGCATCGCCGAGGGTCTGCTGGCCCGCTTCGACTGGAACGCCTGGCCCATGCCCGCCGTCTTCCAGTGGCTGGCCGAAACCGGCGGCATCAGCGACCATGAGATGCGCCGCACCTTCAATTGCGGCGTCGGTTTCATCCTGATCGTCTCGCCCGAGAAGGCTGAGCCGGTGCTGGCGGCCCTGCTAAACGCCGGCGAAGTCGCCTTCGTGTGCGGACAACTGGAAGCGGCCTGATTTCGTGAAGACGCGCGTCGCCGTCCTGATCTCGGGGGCGGGCTCCAACATGGCGGCTCTGATCGACGCCGGTCAGGCGCCGGACAGCGGCTATGAGGTCGTGCTGGTGCTGTCGAACATCGAGGGCGCGGGCGGTCTGGCGATCGCGGCGGCCAAGGGCGTAGCGACGGCGACCGTGGCGCACAAACCGTTCGGCAAGGATCGCGAGGCGCATGAGCGGGCGGTGGACGCCGTCCTGCGCGACGCCGGCGTCGAGGTCGTGGCGCTGGCCGGCTATATGCGCGTGCTGACGCCCTGGCTCGTCGGCGGCTGGCGCGAGCGGATGCTGAATATTCATCCCAGTCTGCTGCCCCTTTATCCCGGCTTGGACACCCACGCCCGCGCCATCACCGCCGGCGACGCCGAGGCCGGCTGCACGGTCCATCTGGTGACCGAGGGCGTGGATGAGGGCCCGATCCTGGGTCAGGCGCGCGTGCCGATCGTGGAGGGCGACACGGCCGAGGCCCTGGCCGAACGGGTCAAGACTGTGGAGCATCACCTTTACCCGCAGGTGCTGGCCGACTTCTGCCGAGACGTGCCCCGCCGTTAGCGGCGCGAAGATTACAAAAACGTCATGCGACAGACCGCCGCACGGCGCAATGGTGCGCCCGACCTCAATCGGGACCCTCTCTATCCATGACTCGCATTCGTCTGATGGCCGCCTGCTCGGCCTGTATCGTCGTCGCTCTCACCGGCGGCGCGGCCTCGGCCCAGGACGCTTCGGCCCAGCATTCGCACGGCATGGCCGGCGCGGCCCACAGCCCCTTCGGCGCCTGGGGCTTCGATCTGGCAGGTCGCGACACCTCGGTGAAGCCCGGCGACGACTTCAACGAATACGCCAACGGAACCTATCTGCGCACGACCGAGATTCCGGCCGACAAGTCGCGCTTTGGCCCGTTCGACGTCCTGTATGAGAACGCCCAGTCCCAGCTGAAGTCGATCATCGAGACCAGCGCCGCCAATCCCGCCAACGAGAACGCCCGCAAGGTCGGCGCCCTGTACGCCAGCTTCATGGACGAGGCGAAGATCGAGCAGCTGGGCGCGACGCCGCTGGCCGCCGACCTCGCCGCCGTCAAGGCGGTCACCGACCACGCCGGCATGGCGCGCCTGATGGGCGAGAGCCATTCGGGCTTCGGCGGCTCACTGTTCGGCATCGATGTGTTCGAGGACCTGAAGAACCCCAATCTGAACTCGGCCTATCTGGGACAGGGGTCGTTGGGCCTGCCGGACCGCGACTACTATCTGAAGCCCGACTTCGCCGCCCAGCGCGAGGCCTATCTGGCCTATCTGACGACCACCCTGACCGCCATCGGCTGGGCCGATCCGGCCAAGACCGCCGCCGACATCCTCGCCTTCGAAACCAAGGTCGCAGACAAGCAGTGGACGACCGTCGAGCGTCGCCAGATCGACAAGCTGTACAACCCGGCCAAGGCCTCGGACCTGGCGACCCTGGCTCCCGGCTTCGACTGGGCCGGCTTCCTGGCTGGCGCCCAAGTGTCGGATGTCGACACCCTGGTGCTGATGGAAAACACCGCCATCCCCGCCATCGCCCAGGTGTTCGCCAACACTCCCATCGAGACGCTGAAGGCCTGGCAGGCGTTCAACGTCGTCGATCAGGCCAGCCCCTATCTGTCCAAGGCCTTCGTCGACGCCCGCTTCGACTTCCGCGGCAAGACGCTGCGCGGCCAACCCGAAAACCGTCCCCGCTGGAACCGGGGCGTGGCCCTGGTCGACGGCCAGCTGGGCGAGGTCCTGGCCCAGGAATACGTCCGCCTGCACTTCCCCGCCTCGTCCAAGGCCCAGATGGAGGCCCTGGTCGGCAACATACGCGACGCCATGACCGAGCGGCTGAAGACCCTGGACTGGATGAGCGAGCCCACGCGCGAGCAGGCCCTGTACAAGATGTCCAAGTTCGGGGTGAAGATCGGCTATCCCGACAAGTGGCGCTCGTATGACGGCCTGGAGCTGAAGGCCGACGACATGTACGGCAACGTCGAACGCTCCTCGGCCTTCGAATGGGCCTACAAGCGCGGCAAGATCGGCAAGCCGGTCGATCCGCTGGAATGGGGCATGACGCCCCAGACGGTGAACGCCTACTACAACCCGCCGCGCAACGAGATCGTCTTCCCGGCCGCCATCCTGCAGGCGCCATTCTTCGATCCGAACGCGGACCCGGCCGTCAACTACGGCGGCATCGGCGCGGTCATTGGCCACGAGATCACTCACGGCTTTGACGATCAGGGCCGCAAGTCGGACGGCGACGGCGTGCTGCGCGACTGGTGGACGCCGGAAGACGCCGCCCGCTTCGAGGCGCGCGCCAAGGTGCTGGGCGACATCTACGACAAGCTGGAGCCGATCCCCGGCGTGCACGTCAACGGCGACCTGACGATGGGCGAGAACATCGCCGACCTAGGCGGCCTGCTGCTGGCCCTGGACGCCTATCACAAGTCTCTGAACGGCCAGCCGGCGCCGGTCATCGACGGGCTGACAGGCGATCAGCGCGTCTTCCTGGGCTGGGCGCAGGTCTGGCGCGAGAAGTCACGCGAGGCGGCGCTGAAGGAACAGCTGACCACCGACCCGCACTCGCCCGGCCCGGTGCGCGCCGCCACCTCGCCGCGCAACATCGACGCCTGGTATGCGGCCTTCGGCGTCTCGCCGGACCAGAAGGAGTATATCGCGCCCGAGGCCCGCGCCCGCATCTGGTAAGGGCGCCGGACGTCAGACGTAGAAAAGGCCCGGAGCGAACGCTCCGGGCCTTTTTGTCATCCGGGCTTTCGCCCTAGAAACTGAGCCTGATTTAGCGGGGCTTGGTCGCCGCGCCGGCAACGGCGCCGATGGCGGCGCCGGCCACGGTCGAACCCGTGTTGCCGCCGATGACCTGACCGGCGACGGCGCCGCCCAGAGCGCCGGTCGCGGCGCGTTGTTCCATCGTCTGGCCGCAGGCGGCCAGCAGGGCCACGACGCCGATGACGGGGGCCAGTTTGATCATGGTCTTCATGGGTCTTCTCCGGGAGACGAACGAGATAATGACCACCAAACGACAAGGCCCGCGTCCGGTTCCGGGCGCGGGCCTATATAGTCACGCTATGCGAAAAGCGTTGACTTTTCGCATAGCTCTTCTTTCTTGCGCTACGCTCGGAACGCGGTTCCTCGCGACTTGAGCGCCTTCTGCTCGCGCTACGCTCGGGACGCGGTCCCTCGCGACTTGAGCGCTTAGCCGACGATCTGGTCGTCGGTGAAGAACTGGGCGATCTCGATCTTGGCGTTGTCCTGGCTGTCCGAACCGTGGACCGAGTTTTCACCGATCGACAGGGCGAACTGCTTGCGGATGGTGCCTTCTGCGGCCTGTTCCGGGTTGGTGGCGCCCATGACTTCACGATAGGCGGCGACGGCGTTGTCGCCTTCCAGCACCTGAACGACGACCGGCTCGGCCGTCATCTGCTCGACCAGCTCGCCGTAGAACGGACGCTCGGCGTGCACTTCGTAGAATTTCTTGGCTTGTTCGGTCGTCAGCTTGACGCGGCGCTGGGCCACGATGCGCAGGCCGGCGCCTTCGATCACGGCGTTGATCGCGCCGGTCAGGTTGCGGCGCGTGGCGTCGGGCTTGATGATCGAGAAGGTACGTTCGGTCATGGGAATTGACTTCTTGTTGGGAGATTGAGTGTCGCGGGCTTATAGCGACCACCTCCCGCGTTTCCAACCGTCCCTTTTTGCATCCCTGACGCACGCCGCATGGCGACCTGCCGATTGAGGGACGCCGACCAACCGAAGAACCTTCTCCGCAATGCTCCAGATCACCGACCTGACCTTCAACGCCTGGGGCCGCAAGTTTCTCGTGGACGCCTCCGTCAGCCTGCCGCCCGGCTCAAAGGTCGGTCTGGTCGGCCGCAACGGCATCGGCAAATCGACCCTGTTCAAGCTGATCCTGGGCGAGCTTCACGCCGCCGGCGACGAGATCAGCCTGCCCAAGACCGCGCGTATCGGCTCGGTCGATCAGGAGCATCCGGCGACCCCCGTCAGCGTCATCGACACCATCCTTGAGGCCGACGTCGAACGCCACACCCTGCTGGGCCGGCTCGAGACCGCCGAACCGGAAGAGATGGGCGAGATCTGGTCGCGCCTGATCGAGATCGACGCCGACGCCGCGCCCGCGCGCGCCGCCGAAATCCTGGTCGGTCTGGGCTTCGATCAGGAGAACCAGGCCCGGCCGATGTCGGAGTTCTCGGGCGGCTGGCGGATGCGCGTCGCCTTGGCCGCCGCCCTGTTCGCCGAGCCGGACATGCTGCTGCTGGACGAACCGACCAACTATCTCGACCTGGAAGGCGCCCTGTGGCTGGAGGCGCGGCTTAAGAAATACCCGCACACCGCCCTGATCATCTCCCACGACCGCGAGATGCTGAACGAGGTCTGCACCCATATCCTGCACCTCGCGAACCACACCCTGACCCTCTACACCGGCAACTACGACGCTTTCGAAAAGGCCCGCGCCGAAAAGGCCCGGCTGCAGCTGTCGGCCAAGGCCAAGCAGGACGCCGAACGCGCCCACCTTCAGGCCTTCGTCGATCGCTTCAAGGCCAAGGCCTCCAAGGCCGCCCAGGCCCAGTCGCGCATGAAGCGGCTGGAGAAGATGCAGCCCGTCGCCACCACGATCGAGGAGCGCGTCGCCCCCTTCACCCTGCCCTCGCCGCCGCGTCCGCTGGCCCCGCCGCTGATCCGGCTGGAGCGGGCCAATGTCGGCTATGAGCCAGGCAAGCCGATCCTGCGCAATCTGAACCTGCGCATGGACCTGGACGACCGCATCGGCCTGCTGGGCGTCAACGGCGCGGGCAAGTCGACCTTCGCCAAGATGATCGCCGGCGCTCTGGACGTGTCCGAGGGCGAGCTTCACCGCGACAGGAAGATGCGCGTCGGCTGGTTCCACCAGCATCAGATCGAGGCGATGGACCCGACGGATACGCCGCTGGAGATCATCCGCCGCGCCATGCCCGACGCGCCCGAAAGCGCCCGCCGCTCCAAACTGGCCCAGTTCGGCCTGGGCTATGAGAAGCAGGAAACAACGGTCGACAGCCTGTCGGGCGGCGAGCGCGCGCGGCTGCTGCTGAACATGGTGGCGATGGACGCGCCCCACGTCCTGATCCTGGACGAACCGACCAACCACCTGGATATCGACAGTCGCCGCGCCCTGCTGGACGCGCTGAACGACTACAATGGCGCCGTCATCCTGATCACCCACGACCGCTCGCTGATGGAGATGGTGGCGGATCGCCTGTGGCTGGCCGCCGACGGCACGGTGAAACCCTTTGACGGCGACATGGACGACTACGCCAAGTTCGTCCTGGACCGCGCGAAACAGGCCATCGCCAAGCCCAGCCAGATCAAGAAGGAAGAGGCCAAGGCGAACTCAGGCGCCCCTCAAGCAGAGAGCGCCCGCGGCGCGAACGATAGGGGCAACAAGAAGCGATCCGGCCCCTCGCCCTCGACCCTGCGCCACGCGGTCAAGAAGGCGGAGGAGACCATGACCCGCCTGACGGCCGAGATCGCCCGCATCGACGACGACATGGCCACCGCCTCGGTCAGCAATCCCAAGGCCCTGGAAGGTCTGACCCGCGCACGCGCCAAGACCGAGGCTGATCTCGCCGCCGCCGAAGCCGCCTGGGTCGCCGCCGAAGAAGCCCTCGCCGAAGTCGCATGAAACCGATCGAATTCTCCAAGGAAGACCGCGCGGCGATCACCGCCAAACTGCGCGACTACTTCGCCCGAGAACTGGATCAGGAACTCGGCCAGCTTCCGGCCGAGATGCTGCTGGACTTCATCGGCACGGAGATCGGCGGCGCCTTCTACAATCGCGGCGTCCACGACGCCCAGCAACTGGTCCAGCAGAAGGCCGAGGACATCGTCGAGGCGCTGTACGGCCTCGAACGCGCGGCCCCCACGCGCTGACCGGCACGTATCGCTGAACGGGTCGACCCAAACGAAAACCGCCCGGCGCATTCACGCCGGGCGGTCGGATCGGTCGGCGTTTTAGGCCGGAAGGTCTTCGGCCAGGATCGCCATTTCGAACATGAACGAGCCTTCCTCGTCCTCATCCTCGAAGACGATGCCGATGAACTCGTCGCCGACATAGACCTCGGCCGAGTCATTCTGCTTGGGGCGGGCCTTCACGATGATGCCGCCGGTGTTGAAGGTGCGCTTGAGGTGCGCCTCGATGCGCTTCAGGTCGGTGTCTTTCACGGGGGGCCTCATGGTCTGGACGTTGGCGGCGGACCCTAGAGACATCGGCGGTTAAGGGAAACCCGTCAGATGACGAAGTCGTATACCACATCGGCCAGGGTGTGATCCATGGTGCGGGCCGGTTCGGCGTTGGTCGGGCAGTTGACCAGCCGGGCCGGCACCCCCGCCACGGTGCAGCCGGACGGCACGGCCTTCAGCACCACCGAGCCGGACGCCACCTTGGCGTAGTCGCCGACATGGATATTGCCCAGCACCTTGGCTCCGGCGCCCAGCAGGACGCCCTTGCCGATCTTGGGGTGGCGGTCGCCGCGTTCGGCGCCCGTCCCGCCCAGGGTCACCCCGTGCAGCATCGACACGTCGTCTCCGACCACCGCCGTCTCGCCGATCACGATGCCCGTGCCGTGATCCAGAAACAGCCCCTTGCCCATCTGCGCGGCTGGATGGATGTCCAGCTGGAACAGTTCGGAAATCCGGCTCTGGAAGTGGAAGGCCAGCGTCTCGCGCCCCTGTCCCCACAGCCAGTGCGCCACGCGCCAGCCCTGTAGGGCCTGGAAGCCTTTGAAATACAGGAAGGGCTGCAACAGGTTGCGGATCGCCGGGTCGCGTTCGGCCACAGCCTGCAGATCCGCCTCCGCCGCCTCGACCATCGACGGATCGGCCTTGAACGCCGAGAGGCAGACCTCGCGGACCGACATGGCGCTCATCTCGCCGTCCGCCAGCTTGCGCGCGATCTGGAAGCTCAGCGCGCCCGCCAGGTCGTCGTGCGACAGGATCACCGCATTCATCTGCGAGCCCAACTGCGGCTCCTCGCGCGACGCGGCCTCGGCCGAGGCGCGCAGCTGACGCCACACGCTGTCCATTTCGATTTCCGCGACGACTTCCAGCTTGGCCATGACCGGCTCCTTCGGCGACATCATACGCGCCCCAGCAAGGCGCGCGCCAGCGCCTCGGGAAGTTCGCCGTTCATGGCCATATGATAGGCCTTGTAGGCCGTCGCCACCGTCAAACTGTCCCGCACCGTCCCCCGCCCGATCTCGGCCAGCAGATCCAGGAACGGCACGCGCGCCACGGCGATGATCTCGGTGGGATCGGGATCGGTCGGCGCGGGCGACAGGCCCCAGGCGATCCAGGTCATGCCGATCTCGTCGGTGATGGAGTTCGACATCTCGACCTTCAGCGCCGGCAGCCAGTGTTCGGCCTGCAAGCCCGCCTCTTCGGCCAGTTCGCGCCGGATGCCGTCGAACGGATCCTCGTCCAGCGGTGCGCCGCCCTCGGGCATTTCCCAGCTATAGTTGGCGCGGGCGAACCGCTGCTGGCCCACCAGGGTCACCGTCCCGTCGTCGTGCACGGGCAAAACGCCGGTCCCGACGTTCTTGAACCGCACGACGGCATAGTCGGCCTTCATCCCGGTCGGCGCCATCGCCGGGTGCCGGGTCAGGGCCATCCAAGGGCTGTCGAACACCGTCTCGGTTCCGTCGCTGCGCCAGGCCGGCGGCTTCGCCAGCCCCTCGGCCCATTTCGGTTCGTCGGATTTGCGCATGGGCCACCTATGGCGAAGACGCGGATGAAAGCCTAGCTAGACGGCATGGTCGCGCTCAACGAACCCCTGCCCCCGCCCGTTCCGTCAAAAGATTTCCGCGACCGCCTGGCCCAGCGGCGCTCCGCCCCGGCCCAGGCCCTGGTCGCGCCCGGCCCGTCCGAGGCGGAACTGGACGAGATTCTGACCCTGGGCGCCCGCACGCCCGACCACGGCAAGCTGTTCCCGTGGCGGTTCGTGGTCCTGGGCCCCCAATCGCGCGCCGACATCGCCGCCCGCCTCGCCGTGCTGGTCGAACTCAGGAACGGCCCGGCCAAGGATCAGGCCGTGCTGGCCAAGCTCACCGCCGCGCCCGTCACCATCCTGGTCGTCTCGACGCCGGTCGAAGGGTCCAAGCCGATCTGGGAGCAACAGCTGTCGGCGGGCGCGGTCTGCATGAACCTGGAACACGCGGCCTCCGGCTTCGGCTATTCGTCCAGCTGGATCACCGACTGGTACAGCTACGACCCGCAGGCCACGGCCCTGTTCGGCCTGACCGAGGGCGAGAGTGTCGCAGGCTTCATCCACATCGGCACGCTGAACGAACCCGCGCTGGAACGTCCGCGTCCCGATATGGCCGCCAAGGTCACACGCCTGCCGTAAGCGGGTGACATAAGGTCGCCCCAAGTCGGTTTGACCTCGACCGACCCCGCCTTCCTCCCCCAAGGCCTTCGCATGGATTCCCTGTTGCAAGCCGTGGGCGATTTCGTCGCCCGCAACCATATGTGGGCCGGCGTCATGTTGGGCCTGGTCGTGTTCGTCGAGTCGCTGGCCGTCGTCGGCGCCTTCGTGCCCGCCACCGGCCTGCTGGTCGCTGCGGGCGGCCTGATCGCAGCCGGCGTGCTGGACCCCGTCAATGTCATCGTCGGTTGCGTCATCGGCGCGGTGATCGGCGACGCCATCTCCTACTGGGCTGGGCGTCGGCTGGGCGTGCGCTTCCTCCAGCGCCCGATGTTCAAGGCGCACCGCCGTCGCATCGCCTGGACGCGCCTGTACTGCCGTCGCTACGGCGTCATGTCGATCTTCGTCGGCCGCTTCTTCGGGCCCTTGCGCGCCTTCGTGCCGCTGACCCTGGGCATGCTCAGGATGCGTCAGCGCGCCTTCCAGTTCGGCAATGTCACATCCGGGATCGTCTGGGTGCTGGCCATGCTGGCGCCGGGCTATCTCGCCGCCCAGGGTCTGGCGAAGATGGAAGTCCTCAGCGAGGCCCACGGCCCGACCCTGCTGATCGGCGCCCTCGCCGTGACCATCCTGATCGTCGCCGTCGTCTATCGCCTGATGAAGGCTCGCATGAGCCGCAAGTCCGCCATCATGCGCGGGGCGCTACAGGGCCGCTGACCTCCTCTTCCGGTCGGTGCACCAACGAGACCAGCACCACCGAGATGATCATCAGCAGGAACCAGCTGCCCAGCTTGGTCAGGGACACCATCTCCCACCCGTCGGCCTGCCCCGGATAGACCCAGGCCCGCCCCAGCGTGCCCAGGTTCTCGGCGAACCAGATGAACAGCGCCACCAGGAAATAACCCAGCAGCAGCGGCATCGACCGCCGCTTCCGGTCCGCCGTGAAATAGAACCATCCCCGCCCGAACAACACGGCGGTCGCGATGAACAGCGCGATGCGCACGTCCGGAAGCCAGTGATGGGCGAAGAAGTTGACGTAGATCGCCGCCGCCAGCACCCAGGTCGTCCACAGCGGCGGATACCTCCGCACCCGAATATGGAAGATGCGCTGCACCCGCGCGATATAGCTGCCGACCGCCGCATACATGAAGCCGGAGAACAGCGGCACCGCCCCGATCCGCAGCAGACTGTCCTCGGGATAGACCCACGACCCGTGCGCGGTCTTGAATAGCTCCATGATCGTCCCCGCCACATGGAACAGGAAGATCACCCGCGCCTCTTCCCAGCTCTCCAGCCGGAAGATCAGCATCGCCGCCTGGATCACCACCGCCCCGACGGCCAGGAAATCGTAACGGGACACCGGCGCCCCCTCCGGCCAAAGCAGAAACGTCCCCAGGATCAGGACCAGCATCAGCCCCCCGAACAGACACGCCCACCCCTGCTTCAGTCCGAACCACAGGAACTCATAGCCGTATCGACGCGGTCGGGACCCATCCGCCCACGCCTCCGCCCGCGTCATCAGACGGCGCCCCCAGGCTTCGAGCGGAAGTGCGTGGTTCATCGCATTACCCGTGACGGCGCAGCGAAAAACTTCAAGAGCGGACCGTTCCCGCGCTGCGGAGTTTCAACCGCACGAAAGGAACCCGAGAGCAAATTTCCTGTTCGACATCAGTCTTTAACGCCTGCCGCCTTAGACTTGCCGGCCAGTAGGAGAAGCTTATGTCTTGCGCAGGTTGTAAGGATGGGGCGGGGTTTGACCTGCCGATCACCATGGCGTTCCAGCCGATCGTCGATGTGACGACCCAGACGGTCTTCGCCTACGAGGCCCTGGTAAGGGGCAAGGACGGCCGGGGCGCGGGTCAGGTTCTGTCGCATATCTCCCACGACAACCGCTACGCCTTCGATCAGCTGTGCCGCACGACCGCCATCGATCTCGCCGCCGGTCTGGATATGACGGCGGACGGCTCCAGCCTGTCGATCAACTTCCTGCCCAACGCGGTCTATGAGCCGCGCGCCTGCATTCGCGCCACCCTGGCGGCGGCGATGCGCACCAATTTCCCGGTGGATCGGATCATCTTCGAGTTCACCGAGAGCGAGGTGATGGACACCGACCACATCCTCAACATCCTGCGATCCTATCGCGCCATGGGCTTCAAGACCGCCATCGACGACTTCGGCGCCGGCTATGCGGGTCTGGGCTTGCTTACCCTGTTCCAGCCCGACATCGTCAAACTAGACATGGCCCTGGTTCGCGACATCGACACCAACACGGTCAAACGCACCATCGTGCGCAACACGCTGAACATGCTGCGGGACCTGGGTATCCAGCCGGTCTGCGAGGGCATCGAAACCCTGGCCGAACACGATGTCCTGCGCGACCTCGGCGTCGATCTGATGCAGGGCTATCTGCTGGCGAAGCCGGCGCTGGAAGCCTTGTCGCCTGTCGCCTGGCCTGACCAGGCTGCGCCTGCCGCCCTGAGCGCCTGATCGCCGGGTGCCGCCGCTAAACGGCGGACGCGGGGCCTCTGACTATCCCCGCCCGCGATAGGTCGGCACGCCTTGGTCCGGCAGCCACAGCCCTTCGGGCGGCGCACCGGTCTGCCAGAAGACGTCGATCGGGATGCCGCCGCGCGGATACCAGTATCCGCCGATCCTCAGCCACTTGGGTTCCAGCAGGTCCGCCAGCCGCCGCCCGATAGCGACGGTGCAGTCCTCGTGGAAGGCGCCGTGATTGCGGAAACTGGTCAGATACAGCTTCAGGCTCTTGGACTCGACCAGCCAGTCGCCCGGGGCATAGTCGATGACGATGTGGGCGAAATCCGGCTGGCCCGTCACCGGGCACAGGCTGGTAAACTCCGGCGCCGTGAACCGGGCCAGATACAGCGTGTCCGCATGCGGGTTCGGCACACGCTCCAGCACCGCCGTCTCGGGACTGGTCGGAGCGGCGGTCTGGGCGCCGAGCTGGCTGAGGTTGTCGGTATAGTGGGTCATGCCGGGCATTTAGGCGCTTGCGACCGGCTTGGAAATCCTCCCCCACTCCTACTTCCCTCTCCCATTGGGAGAGGGCTTGAGCGCACGGCGGCGTCAGCCGGCGTCATTGCGCGAAAGGGTGAGGGTCGGATGGCGTGATCTGGCCAACCGACCGACCCTCATCCGGCCCTCCGGGCCACCTTCTCCCAACGGGAGAAGGGAGACGACAAGCCAGCCATCCTAATCCCGGACAACTACCCCTACCCTTTCAACGCCGTCGCGCCGGGCAGCGTCAATCGACCGACCCTACGTCCGAACCGTCGTATGATGGCCGGTTTTCACCCGCCGTCGCCGCCTGCCCGCTTTCACCCCGCCTCCGGCCCGAGATTAGACGAATTAGACTCATTTTTTCGCGCCACCGTCTGAAATCCCCGCGATTGCCTTCCCCGGCGACAGCCCGCTAAGCGTAGCGAAAGAAAACCAAAGGAGACGCCCGTGGCCATTCCCGCTTCGCTGCAAAAAGGTCTGATCCTGCCGATCATTTCGGCGCCGATGTTCCTGGTGTCCGGACCGGATCTGGTGGTCGAGGCCTGCAATGCGGGCGTGATCGGCACCTTCCCGTCGCTGAACCAGCGCACGACCGAGGGCTATCGCGAGTGGATTCATGAGATCAAAAGCCGGCTGAAGCCCGAGGCTGCGGCTTTCGGCGTCAATCACATCGTTCATCCGACCAACCCCCGGCTGATGGCCGATATGATGGTGTCGGTCGAGGAGAAGGTGCCGCTGATCATCACCTCCCTAGGCGCCGTGCGCGACGTGGTCGACGCGGTCCACGGCTACGGCGGTCAGGTCTTCCATGACATCGCCAACATTCGTCATGCGCGAAAAGCGGCCGAGGCCGGCGTCGATGGTCTGATCCTGGTTGCCAACGGCGCGGGCGGCCATGCGGGCATCATCAACCCCTTCGCCCTGGTCAATGAGGTTCGCAGCTTCTTCAAGGGGACCATCATCCTGTCAGGCGCGCTTTCGACGGGTCAGGACGTGGCGGCCGCCCTGATGCTGGGCGCGGATTTCGCCTATATGGGCACGCGCTTCATCAACACGACCGAAGCCATGGCCGCCGACGCCTACAAGCAGATGGTCATCGACAGCGGCGCGACCGACATCGTCCACACGCCCGCCGTGTCCGGCATCCCTGCCAACTTCATGAGCAAGTCGCTGATCGAGAACGGCATCGATCCGAAGACCTTGCCAGAGCATAAGCTGGACATGGGCGACGAGGCTAAGGCCTGGAAGACCGTCTGGTCCGCCGGCCAAGGCGCGGGCGCCATCCACGACGTCCTGCCGACCGCCGAACTGGTCGCGCGCCTGCGACAAGAGTTCGCTCAGGCCACGGAGGAATTCGCCATCAAGGCCGGAGCACGCTAAAGGCGGCGCAAATCCGCTTCTCTCGCGCTGGAGCCCCCATGATCCGCACGACCGTCCTCGCCGCCCTCTCCGTCTCCGTGCTCGCCGTTGCGCTGCCGGCCGCCGCCCAGTCGGCGCCTGCGTCCGCCCCGACGTCCGCGCGTGACGCCTGGTCCTTCGAACTGGGCGCGGGCACGGACAACCGCTCCAAGGATGCGTCCAAGTCCGGCAACGACGGCTACGCCTTCGGCTCGGCGACCTGGGAAAGCGCGGACGGCCTGTTCTACGTCGGCCCCGGCTTCCAGACGATCCAGGCCGGCGGCTCCAACGTCGAGGCCGAGTTCGTGGTCGGCTATCAGCCCGAGGCCTTCGGTTATCGGTTCGACTTCAACGTCGCCTACAAGAACCGCCTCGACGCCGAAGCCGGCTATGATCAGGACGCCTGGGAGATCACCGGCAACGCCAGCCGCTCGATCGGCCCGGCCAGCGCGCGACTGCAGGTCCAGTATTCGCCCGACGCCGCCGGCTCGACCGACAGCTTCACCTGGGTCGAGGGCCGCTTGGGCTGGGACTTCACCAACCGCCTGAACGGCACGGTCGCCGTCGGTCGTCGCGAACAGAACGGCGCGCCCGATTACACCGGCTGGAACGCCGGCGTGACCTACGCCCTCACCGACGCCCTTGAGCTCGACCTGCGCTACTACGACACCGACGCCCACACCTTCGGCGAACAATATGAGGACGCCCTGGTCGCAAAGGTCGCCTACGCCTTCTGATCGCCAGCCCCTTGCGTAACGGTTGTCGGGCGCCCATCTAGGTTTGGTCGATCTCTCTGCGTAACGCCGCTGCTCCCTTTGCATCACGCACCGAGGTCCAAAAGCCGATCCCATTCAGACCCGACAGGCCGACCAGGGATCCCTCCCTGCGGTCAACGCCAGACGGAGGTCTCCAAATGGCTACCGGCACTGTAAAATGGTACAACCCCACCAAAGGCTACGGCTTCATCGCGCCCGATGACGGCGGCAAGGACGTCTTCGTCCATGCCTCGGCCGTCGAAACCTCGAGCGTCGGCTCGCTGAACGAAGGCCAGAAGATTTCCTACGAAATCGAGCGCGATTCGCGCTCCGGCAAAGAGTCCGCCGGTCGCCTTACGGCGGCGGAGTAGGACACGCTCCAAGCGTCCAACACGAACGAGCCGGCCCCGACCAGGGCCGGCGTGATCGCCTTCGACGGCGAGGTCATCAAATTGATGCCGCTCGGCGGCCGTCGCGTTCGCCTGGACAACGGCCACCTGATCACGGTCCTGCCCTCGCTGGGCGCCCAGACGGGCGTCTCGCTGCTGGGCGACCGCGTGACGGTGGAAATCGCCTTCAATCAGCTGAAGGGCTGGCGCCTGTCGCGCCAGCCCTGAGGCTTCTGCATACGGATGCCGACATGACCCCGCTCGCCGACATGATCCCCGCGATGACCGACGCCGACCTGACGACGCTGCGCGCCAACGCCGCCCGCCTGGTCGAACACGGCGCCTCGACCCAGGTCATGGCCGCCAGCGACATCATCCCGGTCATCGACACCGAAATGGCTCGCCGTGCGGCCCTGCCCAAGCCCGCAAAAGCCCCGGTCAAGCGCGCCGCCCCCAAGAAGAAGCTGCCGCCGGTCACCGGCCACCAGACAGCCCTTCCCTCCAGCTGAGATCAGCTCAGGGCCTGATCCAGATCCGCGATCAGGTCCTCGACGTTCTCGACCCCGACCGACAGCCGGATCAGGTTGTCGGTCACGCCGCCCGCCTCGCGCACCTCCTTGGGCACGCTGGCGTGGGTCATGATCGCCGGGTGGTTTACCAGGCTCTCGACCCCGCCTAACGATTCCGCCAGGGTGAAGACCTGAACCCGCTCCAGCACCCGCTTGGTGCGCTCCAGATCGCCCTCCAGGATCACCGTCACCATCCCCCCAAAGCCGCCGTGCATCTGGCGCGCGGCCAACTCATGCTGCGGGTGGGCGATCAGGCCGGGATAGATCACCTTGGCGACCCCCGCGCGCGTCTCCAGCCAGCGTGCGATGGTCAGCGCATTCTCGCAGTGCGCCTTCATCCGCAGCGCCAGGGTCTTCAAGCCCCGGTTGGCCAGGAAGGCGTCGAACGGCCCCATGATCCCGCCGACCGAGTTCTGCAGAAACTTGATCCGCGTCGCCAGCTCGGCGTCGGCCGTCACCAGCACCCCGCCGATAATGTCCGAATGGCCGTTCAGGTATTTGGTCACGGAGTGCATCACCACGTCCGCCCCCAGGCTCAGCGGCTGCTGGCAGAACGGGGTGGCGAAGGTGTTGTCCACGACCAGCAGCAACCCATGCGCCTTGGCCACCTTCGACAGGGCGGCGATATCGGCCAGCTTCATCAGGGGATTGGTGGGCGTCTCGACCCACAGCATCTTGGTCTTGGGCGTGATCGCCGCCTCGACCGCCGCGATGTCGCTCAGGTCCACATAGGCGAAGTCCAGCCCCATGGTTCGCCTGCGCACCCTCTCGAACAGTCGCCACGAGCCGCCGTACAGGTCGTCGCCGGTGACGATGTGATCGCCCGCATCCAGCAACTCCAGCGCCGTCGAGGTCGCCGCCATGCCCGAGCCGAAGCCGAAGCCGTGCGTGCCGCCCTCCAGGTCCGCGATACAGGCCTCGAACGCCTCGCGTGTGGGGTTCTTGCCCCGCGCATACTCATAACCCTTGTTCACGCCCGGGCTTTCCTGGGCGTAGGTCGAGGTGGCGTAGATCGGCGTCATCACCGCGCCCGTGGTCGGGTCAGGATGTTGTCCCGCATGGATGGCGCGGGTCGAAAAGCCCTGGCTGTTCTTGTTGTCGCTCATGGGCTTATCGGTTCAGGCTGAGATGGTTGATCAGGTCAGTGCGGGTGATCAGACCGACGAACCGCTCACCGTCCAGCACGATGGCCACGCGGTCGCGGTCGAAGACGGGGATCAGGGCGTCCAGAGGCTCATTGACCTGAAGCGTGTCCAGATCGCGGGTCATGGCCGAGGCCACCGGCTTGGCGAACCGTTCTTTCCGCGTGATCTCGTCAGTGTTCATGATGCGGATTAGGTCGCTTTCATCTAGGATCCCGACCAGCCGGCCGTCTTCGATGATCGGCAGTTGCGATACGTCGGCGCCCTTCATCCGCTTGAAGGCGGTGTCCAGGGTATCGCCCGGCCCGGCGACGACGACATCGCCCTTCTCGTATTTGCGGTTGATCAGGTCCGACAGGTCGCCGTGCAGCTCGCGCTCGCCCAGGCCCTGATCCGCCAGCCAAGCGTCGTTATAGACCTTGGACAGATATTTGGCCCCAGTGTCGCAGACGAAGGTGACGCAGGTCTTGGCCTCCGTCTGCTCGCGGCACCAGCGCAGGGCCGAGGCGATCAGGGTGCCGGACGACGAGCCGGCCAGAATACCTTCCTTAAGCAGCAGTTCGCGCGCCGTGGCGATCGCCTCGGCGTCGGGGATCGAATAGGCCTTGTCGATCAGGCTCATGTCCGCCGTATCGGGCACGAAGTTCTGGCCGATTCCCTCGACGGTGTAGCTGCCTTCCGGCCCCGGCACGCCGTCGTTGACGATGCCGGCCAAGGTCGAGCCGACGGGATCGGCCAAGATGATCTGGGCCTTCGAGCCAACGCTCTTCAGAAACTGCGCCACGCCCGTGATCGTGCCGCCCGAGCCGATGCCGGCGACGAAGGCGTCGATGTCGCCGCCCGTCTGCTCCCAGATTTCGGGGCCCGTCGTATTCACATGGGCCTCGGCGTTGGCGGCGTTGGCGAACTGGTTGACGTAGAAGCCGCCGGGAATGCCTTGGGCCAGACGCTCGGCCATGTCGGTGTAATATTCCGGATGGCCATGCGGGACGTCCGAACGCGTCAGACGAACATCGGCGCCCATCGCCCTGAGATGCTGGATCTTTTCCTTGGACATCTTGTCCGGGATGACCAGAAGCACCTTATACCCCCGGGCCCGACCGACCAGCGTCAGCGCCAGGCCGGTGTTGCCCGCCGTCGCCTCCACGATGGTGCCGCCTTCCTTCAGGAAGCCTTCGCGCTCGGCGGCGTCCAGCATGGAGATGGCGATCCGGTCCTTGATCGAACCGCCGGGGTTCTGGGACTCCAGCTTCAGCAGCAGGCGGCACGGGCCGGTGTCGATCTTCGTCACCTCCACCATCGGCGTCTTGCCGATCAGATCCAGCGGCGACGAGACGGTCGCGCTCAGGGCGGGGGCGGTCAGGGACATCGAAAACTCCATTCGGGGCGGGCGGAAGCTGAAGCCCCGCCTTCACATGGTCAACTCACGCAAGATTTGACCCCTCAAGATTTACTCAAGGGCGCGGTTCCGCGCTACGAAAGACATAATGACCAAATCATCCAAGAGGCCGCCCGCCGGTCTCCCCGACAAAGACACCCTCGTCGCCTTTCTGCGCGAGGCCGGATCGGCCGAGAAGACCGACATCGCGCGCCATTTCGGGCTGAAAGGCGGTGACCGCCGGGCCTTGCGCGAAATGATCCGCGAGTTGGAAGCCGAAGGGCGACTGGGCAAGCGCGGTCGCAAGGGCTTTTCCGAAGCCGGCGCCCTGCCCCCCGTCGGCGTCGCCGATGTGATCGAACGCGACGGCGACGGCGAACTGTATGTGCGCCTGGTCGAGACCACTCCCGACGCCCCGCGCGCCATTCTGATGCCCGACAAGTCCAAGGCCGCCCCTGGCCTGGGCGATCGCGTGCTGGTGAAGTTCCAGCGCGGCGCGGAGGGTTGGGAAGCCCGGCTGATCAAGAAGCTGGACGTGGGGACCAACCGCGTCCTGGGCGTGATCCGCAAGTCGGCGCGCGAAACCCGTGTCGAGCCGGTCGATCGTCGCTCCAAGGACGTGCTGGTGGTGCCCCAGGCCCAATCCGGCGACCTGCGCGACGGCGACCTGGTTCTGGCCGCCATTGAAAAAGGCGACCAACGCTATGGTCCCAAGCGCGGCAAGATCCTTGAGCACATCGGCAAGGAGGATGATCCCCGCGCCGCCTCCCTGATCGCCATCCACGCCCACGGCGTCCCGACGGGCTTCTCCGAAGCGGTCGAACGCGAGGCCGAGGATCAGGCCCTGCCGACGCTGAAGGGGCGCGAAGACCTGCGCGAGGTCCCCTTCATCACCATCGACCCCGCCGATGCGCGCGACCACGACGACGCCGTCTATGCGGCGCGCGACGAGGATCCGAAAAATGAAGGCGGGTGGATCGTCTGGGTCGCCATCGCCGACGTCGCCGCCTACGTCCGCCCCGGCAGCCAGCTGGACCGCGAGGCGCGCGACAAGGGCAACTCGACCTATTTCCCCGATCGGGTCGAGCCGATGCTGCCGGAGGTGTTGTCGAACGGTCTGTGTAGCCTGAAGGAGGGCGAGAACCGCGCCTGTCTCGCCGTGCGGATGGTCTTCGACAAGGACGGCCGAAAGACCGGACATAGGTTCGTGCGCGGTTTGATGCGGTCGCACGCCAAGCTCAGCTACGAGCAGGCGCAGGCCGCCATCGATGGACAACCGGACGACACGACCGGCCCGATCATGGAGGCGATCCTCTATCCGCTGTGGAACGCTTATCACGCCATGCTGAAGGGCCGGCTGAAGCGCAGCCCGCTGCAGATCGAGTCGGCCGAACGCCGCATCCGCATGGCGCCCGATGGCGGCATCGCCTCCATCGAAAAGCGCGCTTCGCTGGAGGCGCACCGGCTGATCGAAGAGATGATGATCCAGGCCAACGTCTGCGCCGCCGAAACGCTGGAGCAGAAGAAGACGCCGCTGATCTACCGCGTGCACGACACACCCAGCCAGGAGAAGATCTTCAACCTGGCCGACTTCCTGTCGACTATCGGCAAGCCCTGGAACAAGGGCGAGCCCGGCACGACCAAGCGGTTCAACAAACTGCTGGACGAGACCCGCAACACCGAACACGCCGATGTCGTCAACGAGGTGGTCCTGCGCAGCCAGATGCAGGCGATCTACAGCCCCGAGAATATCGGCCACTTCGGCCTGAACCTGGATCGCTACGCCCACTTCACCTCGCCGATCCGGCGTTACTCCGACCTGATCGTCCACCGCGGCCTGATCCGGGCGCTGAACTTGGGCAAGGATGGGCTGACGGATCGCGAGATCGCCGAACTGCCGGCCATCGCCGAGGGCGTGACCATGACCGAGCGCCGGTCGATGGCCGCCGAGCGCGATGCCATGGACCGCTACATCGCCGCCTATCTTGAAGAGCACGTCGGTGCGACCTTCGCCGGACGGATCACCGGCGTGACGCGGTTCGGCCTGTTCATTCGTCTGGAGGACACGGGCGCGGACGGCCTGGTGCCCGTCTCGACGCTCGGCAGCGAATACTTCACCCACGACGACCGCGCCCACGCCCTTGTCGGCGAACGCACGGGTAAACGCTTCACCCTGGGCCGAATGGTGGAGGTTAAGCTGCGCGAGGCGACCCCCGTCACGGGCGGTCTGGTGTTCGAAATGCTCAGCGAGCCCGAACCCCGCGATCCCAACGCCCCGGCCCCACGCTACGGCATTCGCGGACGCGGAGGTGACGGCCCGCCGATGCGCGGCAAGAACCGTCCCGGCGGCCCCAAGCCCCGCAACGGCTCCAAACCCTCCGGCGGCCTGAAGGGTGTGAGGAAGGGCAAGCGCAAGTGACCCCTTTCGACGCCGCTCAGGATCTGGCCGACGCCCCGCGTGTCGGCGGGGCTCAGCGGCCGAAGGATGCGGCGACGCTGATCCTGACGCGTGGCGGCGATCGGCCCGAGGTGCTGATGGGGCGGCGCGCGCCTGGCCATGTGTTCATGGCGTCGAAGTGGGTGTTTCCGGGTGGGCGGATCGATCGCAGCGACTTCAACGCCGCCGCGACGGATGAGTTGTCGGGCGAGGTTGAGCGGCGACTGGAAGGCGAATTGCCCGCTCGCCGTGCGCGCGCCCTGGCCCTGACGGCGGTGCGCGAGACGTTCGAGGAGACAGGGCTCATTCTGGGGCGGCCGGCGCCCCGCGCCTCCGTCGCCGGACCTTGGCGCGAGTATCGCCAGGCCGGCGCGCTGCCCGATCTGTCGGTCCTGTCCTATGTCGCGCGCGCCATTACGCCGCCGGGCCGGACCCGCCGGTTCGACGCCCGCTTCTTCATGGCCCCGGCCGATGCCCTGCTGAGCCCGGAGCCGACCGCGGGGTCGGGCGAATTGGACGAGATCGCCTGGCTGCCGTTGGACGAGGCGCGCGCACTGGACCTGCCCGCCATCACCCGGTTTGTGTTGGGGGAGTTGGCCGAGCGGTTGAAACACCCGAACCGGCCCCTGCCCTTCGTGCGGATGGTGCGGGGTCGGCACACGGTCGAACACAGGGACTGAAATGGCCGGAACGACGATCACCCTGCGCCTGACGATCGCCGATCCGGTCGCGGGCGTCGCCTACAGCCTGCAGGACAAGGCGAACATGCCGGTCGAGCCGCGCATCGCCGCAGACGGCCCGATCAGCTTCGACGCGCCCGTCACTTTGTCCGAGGATGGCCGCCTGACCGGCCCCTTCGTGCGGCGCGAGGGCGCTACGCGGCGGTTCGTCTATGTCGCGATCGGCACGTCGGCAGGCCAGCACGCCAGCGAATGGAGCCGACGCGCCAAGATCGACGTCCACGACATTCCCGCCGATCTGCTGGCCCAGGCGCGCCAAGGCGAGGTGCTGGAAGTCGTCCTGCCCGGCCGCGCCAAGGACGGCGGTCCCGCCTGCGCCACCGTGCGGCCGATCCGGACCTGGCGCGCAGTCTGACCCTAGTCGGCCATCGGCTTGGTCAGGTCGAACTCCACGCGGAAATGCCGGTTGGGACGTCGCAGTTCGTAGGCGAACATCCGGTCGGGGTGAACCTCCATCGCCCAGCTATTGGTGGTCGAGACCGCCGCGTCGTTTTCGTTGAACAGGGCGATCGATTCGGCGTCGACCGGGAATTCCTGACGCTCGGCCGTGCCGGCGTTGACCGTATCGCCGCCATACCAATGCAGCACGTCGGTCGTGCCGTCCGCATGTCGGTGATCGTGCTTCAGCCGAAGGCCCGTGTCGGTCTTGGTCACGACCCAGGTGCGCGAACGATCCGACCCCACGGCGAAGGGAATACGCACCTCGTCCGGCGAACAGTCGCGGACCTGCATGACCAGCCGCTCGCTGGCGAACCTGGCGTCGGCGGCGTCGGTGGTGACGACACGGCCTTCGAATCGTTGGCCACACAGGGCGTTCAAGCGCGCCAGGAAATCGTCCTGGGACTGAGCCGGATCGGCCGTTGCAACGCCGACGCATGACAAGGCCATCAGGGCCGCAGCGGCCAGCAGGGATGCGATTTTCATGCGGTCAGACTATATGTGCGTTCCGCCTCATCAACGTGGCATCGCGCCCGTTGACTTTGGGTCGATCCTGAGTATGTTCCGCGCCTCTTATTTTAAGCGGCTTTCGCCGTCGCAGAGGTAATTCCGATGGCCAAACCGGCTTCCATCAAGATCCGCCTGAACTCCACGGCCGACACCGGCTTCTTCTATGTCACCAAGAAGAACGCCCGCACCATGACCGAGAAAATGGTCGTCAAGAAGTACGACCCTGTCGTGCGCAAGCATGTCGAGTTCAAGGAAGGCAAGATCAAGTAAGTCCTTGATCCGCTGAGAATTGAAAACGCCCGGCTGGTCTCCAGCCGGGCGTTTTTCGTTGTCTGGACGCCCGAGTCACGCCGCCTTGGCGATGACCCGGTTGCGACCGGCGGCCTTGGCCTCATAGACCCCCTCGTCGGCGCGCTTCAGCAGGCCTTCGGGCGTGTCGCCGTCGCCGGTCGTAGCGGCCACGCCGATCGAGATGGTGATGGTGATCTGCTCCTTGCCGCCCATGACGCGGAACGGCGCGGAGGCGACGTCGCGGCGAATCCGTTCGGCGACACGGCCGGCGTCTTCCAGACTGGCGCCCGGCATGACCACCACGAACTCCTCGCCGCCCATGCGGCAAGGCAGGTCCACAGCCCGGACATTGGTGGCCAGGCGCACGGCGAACTCCACCAGCACCTCATCACCAGCGTCGTGGCCGAAGCTGTCGTTGACCGACTTGAAGTGGTCGATGTCCAGAACCAGCACGGCCACCTGGGCCCCGCCCTGGGCCGCACGACCCACCAGCGCCTGCAACTGGCCGGTCATGTAGCGCCGGTTGTGCAGGCCGGTCAGGGCGTCGGTGACGGCCATTTCCATGCTGCTGTCCAGCTTCTGGCGCAGGAAGTCGGTGTAGCGTTTGCGACGGATCTGGGTGCGAACCCGCGCCGACAGTTCTTCGGTATCGACAGGGCGCGGCAGGATGTCGGCGGCGCCCAGTTCCAGCGCCTTGATCATGCGCGGCCTTTCGGTCGGCTCCACGATCGCCAGGATCGGCGCGCGGCGGGCATCGCCCGACTTGGCCTGAGCGACGATCCGAAGGCCGTCGAAGCTGGCGGCGGCGACGTTGACGATGATCAGGTCCAGCGCGCCCTTGGCCGCAACCAGCGCCGCCTCGGGATCCGTTTCGATGGTGACGCGATGTTCGCCGCCCAGTTCCTGGGCGATCTTCTCGGCCTGACGCTGGTCGTCGTCGACGATCAGAACGCGCCCGCCCTCGCTACGCAGCCGCGCAGCATTGTCCGAATCGACGCCCAGGCGACGGCCGCTTTCCTCGCGCTCGCGCAGCTCGTCCATGACGTGCTTCAGCCGCGTCAGCGACTTGACCCGCGCGAACAGGATGACGTCGTCGATGGGCTTGGTCAGGAAGTCGTCGGCTCCGGCCTCAAGCCCCTTGATCCGATCCTCGCGCCCGTCCAGCGCCGTGACCAGCACGACGGGAATATGGCGCGTCTCGGCCTGGGCCTTCAGCCGTCGGCATGTCTCGAACCCGTCCATGCCGGGCATCATGACGTCCAGCAGGATCAGGTCCGGCTGGTGCTCGGCGGCGATGGCCAGGGCTGACAGGCCGTCGTTACAGGTCAGCACATCGTAATATTCGATGGTCAGCTTGGCTTCGAGCAGGCGGACGTTCACGTCCACATCGTCGACGACGAGGATACGGGCGCTCATCCGAGGTGCTGCCGGATGGTTTCAAGGAAATGCATGACCGAGATCGGCTTGGAGATATAGGCCTCGCAGCCGCCCTGACGTATCCGCTCCTCATCGCCCTTCATGGCGAATGCGGTGACGGCGATGACGGGGATGTGGTTCAGCTCCTCGTCGTCCTTCAGCCATTTGGTGACCTCCAGGCCCGAGATTTCAGGCAACTGGATATCCATCAGGATCAGGTCGGGATGATGGGCGCGCGCCAAGGCGAGCGCCTGCAAGCCCTCGCGGGTCTGCAGGGTCTCATAGCCCTGGGAATCGAGCAGATCATGAAAAAGCTTCATGTTCAGCTCGTTATCCTCGACGATGAGGACTTTCTTGGACATCATCACCTGACCTGCGCGCCCCTCGAACGCGGGACGCCTCGTTGGTCGCATTCGTAGGCGCCCAGTCTTAAGTTGGGGTGAAGCCAACCTTACGGAGACCTTAAGCGTGGCCATCAAGGCCATCTGTCGCGACTGCCTGTGGACCGGCGAAGATCCCGCCGGGCCGCGCGAGAACCGCTGTCCGGCGTGCGGATCTCGGCGCGTGGTCGCAGACGCCGAACTGGACCAGTTGTCGATCGCCCACATGGACTGCGACGCCTTCTACGCCTCAGTGGAGAAGCGCGACCGGCCAGAGTTGCGCGACAAGCCGGTGATCGTCGGCGGCGGAAAGCGCGGCGTGGTCTCCACCGCCTGCTATGTCGCGCGTCAGTATGGCGTCGGCTCCGCCATGCCCATGTTCAAGGCGCTGAAGGCCTGTGCCGAGGCCGTTGTGATCAGGCCGGACTTCACCAAATACGTCTTCGAATCGCAGCGCATTCTGGGGGCGTTGGGACAGCTGACGCCCTTGATCCAGCCCTTGTCGCTGGATGAGGCCTGGGTCGATCTGTCGGGCACAGAGCGACTGAACGGCGGCCCCCCGGCGCTGCAGCTGATCCGCTTTCAGAAACAGATCGAGGAGGAGACCGGCCTGACCGTCTCCATCGGCCTGGCGCCCAACCGCTTTCTGGCCAAGATGGCGTCGGAGATGGACAAGCCGCGCGGCTTCTCCGTCGTCGGCGCCGCCAACGCCCAGGCCCTGCTCGCGCCGCGCCCCGTCACCGCCCTGCCGGGCGTCGGGCCGGTATTCGGCAAGGCGCTACGCAGCGACGGCTATTCGACCATCGGTGATCTGGCGCGGGCAGACGTGCGCGACCTAGTCAAACGCTACGGCGAATCCGGTCTGCGCCTGCACGATTTGGCCCACGCCCGCGACGCGCGCGCCGTGAACCCCGAGCGCGATCGCAAAGGGATGAGCGCCGAAACCACCTTCAACGAAGACCTGACGTCGGCCGAAGCGCTGGAGGCCGAGCTGTGGCCCCTGTGCGAGAAGCTGGCGTCCAAAGCCCGGCGCGACGGGGTCGCCAGCCGGGTGCTGGTGCTCAAGCTGCGCCGCACCGACTTCAAGATCGTGACCCGACGCGTCACCCTGCCCGATCCGGTGCAGACGGCGCGCGCCTTGTTCGCTGCGGGGCGCGATCTGCTAAAGCCGGAGCTGGGCCGCCCCTATCGTCTGATCGGTATCGGCATGGCGGACGTGCAGGACGCGGAGGACGCGCCCGCCGGCCTGTTCCAGACCAGTGAGACGCGCGCCTTGAAGACAGAGCGTGCCATCGACGTGCTGCGCGAAAAGTTCGGCAAGGACGCAGTGGTGGCGGGCCGTGCGCTGAAGCCGTAGGACAGGGCATGGATCTCGCTAAACGCGCCTATGACCATGGCTTTCGCCTGGACCCGATCGTCCGCAGTCTGCTGGACACAGACTTCTACAAGCTGCTGATGCTGCAGATGATCTGGCGCGAGCATCGCGACGTGCCGGTCGTCTTCCAGGTCATCAACCGCACCAAGACTGTGCGTCTGGCTGACGAAGTTGATATCGACGCCTTGCGCGAACAGCTGGATCATGCCCGCACCTTGCGCTTCACCAACAAGGAACTGGTCTGGCTGGCGGGCAACAGCTTCTATGGCGTGAAGCAGATCTTCTCGCCCGACTTCATCGCCTGGCTGACCGACTATCGCCTGCCAGACTACGAGCTGTCGGTTCAGGACGGGCAGTATGTGCTGACCTTCTCGGGCGCCTGGGCCGAAGTGACGCTGTGGGAAATCCCGGCGCTGGCGATCCTGAACGAGCTGCGCTGCCGGGTCGGGATGCGGCGCCTGGGCCGGTTCGAACTGGACATCCTGTATTCGCGCGCCAAGACGCGGCTGTGGTCCAAGGTCGAGCGGCTTCGCGCTCTGCCCGACCTCGCCCTGTCCGACTTCGGCACGCGGCGGCGGCATGGCTTCCTGTGGCAACGCTGGTGCATTCAGGCGTTGAAGGAGGGGCTGAGCAAATCCTTCATCGGCACGTCCAACGTGTTGCACGCCATGGAAAACGATCTGGAAGCCATCGGCACCAACGGACACGAACTGCCGATGGTTCTGGCGGCTTTGGCGCCCGACGACGCGGCTTTGGCCCAGGTGCCGTATGCGGTGCTGGACGAATGGCGCAGACACTATGCGGGAAATCTGCTGATCGTTCTGCCCGACGCCTTCGGCACCGAGGCGTTTCTGGAGCAGGCGCCGGACTGGGTCGCGGACTGGACCGGTTTCCGGCCGGACTCGGCCCCGCCCATCCCGGCCGGCGACCGCCTGATCGACTGGTGGCGCGCGCATGGGCGCGCCCCCAAAGAGAAGCTGCTGATCTTCTCCGACGGGATGGACATCGACGGGATCGAGGCGACCCACGCCCATTTCCATGGTCGCGCGCGTCTCAGCTTCGGCTGGGGCACCAATCTGACCAATGATTTCCGCGACTGTTCGCCCGCCTTCGCGCCGGAACTGGAGCCGATCTCCTTGGTCTGCAAGGTGGTCGAGGCCGGCGGTCGCCCCGCCGTCAAACTGTCGGACAATCCCGCGAAAGCGGTCGGCGATCCCGGCGAGATCGAACGCTATCGCCGTGTCTTCGGCGTGCGCGGTCTGACGGCTCAACCCGTCACGGTCTGAAACTCGGCCTTAAGCCCATCGTGCGACAAGGCGGGCATGAGCGCCTTTTTCGACAAGATGCGTCGCCGCGCCGGCCGCTATCTCGATGTCCGTCCTGCCGACGTGCGGCCCGCGCGCGGCGTCCTCAGCCTGTCGTTCGACGACATCCCGGCATCGGCCTGGACCGAGGCCGGGCCGATCCTGGCTCAGCACGGGGTCAAGGCGACCTACTATGTCTGTGGAGGGCTGTCGGGCGGTCGCAATCTGGACCTGCCCCAGTTTGAGGTGGAGCATCTGCAAGCCTTCCACGAGGCCGGGCACGAAGTCGGATGCCACACCTATGAGCATGTCTCGACCCTGACCCTTTCGCCGGCCGAACTGGACGCCAGCCTGGCCCGCAACGCCGCCTGGGTGGCCGAACGGCTGGACGGATACGAAATGCAGACTTTCGCCTATCCGTTCGGGGATTGCGCCTTGGGATCAAAAGCGGTGATTGACAAACGCTTCCTTTGCGGGCGCGGCGTCCGCGACGGGATCAACGCCGGGCGTACGGATCGCAATCTGCTACAGGCCATCGGCTTGGAGAGCCGTCGTCTGCCCGGCTACGACCTGGAGGCGCTGGTGGCGGAGACGGCTTCATCCAAAGGCTTGCTGATCGCCTACGGCCACGACGTCAGCGACGCCCCGACGCCGTATGGTTGCCGTCCGGAGGACATCGATCGATTGATCCGACTGGCCAAGGCGGCCGACTTGGATATTCAGCCGGTCGCGGCGGCGTGGCGGATGGCGACAGCCTGAAATCAGGCGGCGTTACGCCGATCCGCCCAGGCGATCAGCTCCTTGCGGGGCCAGATCATCAGCCATGACCGGGCAGTGTATTCCCCGCTGTCGATCAGCGCCTTGCGCGACGCCGACGCCGTCGCCGCCCGTTCGGTATGGATCTCGCCGGGTCCTTGATGGACCATGAAGGCGCCGCCCTTCAGCGGGTTCAGGCGCAGGTGCGCCAGGCGGGGGCTGATCTCGGTCAGGGGTGGGTCGTAGAACCAGCTGGAGCCGATCATGCCGGCCAGTTCGGACCGCGCGCGGCACAGTTCGGCCGCTGTCGCCCAGGCCTCGTTCCAGCCGTCCTCGTTGAAGCCGCGCAACCAGCGGCTCTCGGTGTGAACCTCCAGCCAAGGCTCGCGCTTGGCGCCCGCCGCCAGATAGCGGAACAGCGGCTTGAGGCCCCAGCCGTCGCGAACGTGTTTGACGATCTGGCCCGGCCCGACCGGCGACGACAGGTCGATCACCTGACTTTTCGCGCCCGGCACGCTGAGCGCCAGGGTGAAGCGCACGTCCTTGGACCAGTGGTCGAAAACATAGTCCCCCTCGGCCTTCTCCAGAAAACCCGCCAACTGTTCGATCCAGTACGGGTAGAGGGCCATGACCTCGGCCGGCAGGTTCATCGCCGCGGCTCGGTCGGGCAGTTGCAGCGCCCAGGCGGCGACCAGGCCGCGACGCACATCGTCCGACGCATCAGCGCCCAACAGCGCATCCACCGCCTTGGCCGGCATTTCGAAGTCCCAATGCGGCGCGGCCTCGGCGGCCTTCTGCGCGGCCGGGATTGCGGCGGCGTCCACGCGCGCGCGGTCTTCAGCGGACAACCGCGCCAGCACGGCATGGAAGGCGGCGACGTCGGGGGTCAGGTGCATATCCATGATCGCACCATGACACGGCGCGGTTGGCGAACCTTTAAAGCGCGCCGAACGGGTGACGCCGCCCTTGCCCCGCGCTAAACCGCGCCCAGATAAACAGGAGCCCCCATGAGCATCGAAGCCCGCATCGCCGAACTCGGCCTCACCTTGCCGGAACCCGCCAAGCCGGTGGCCAGCTATGTCTCCTATGTCCGCTCGGGCGATCAGATCACCATCTCGGGCCAGCTGTCGAACGACGCGAACGGCGGGATCAAGGGCACGGTCGGCGTGGACGTGACGTCGGAGCAGGCGCTGGAAGCCGCGCGCCTGTGCGGTCTGAACCTGATCGCCCAGATCAAGGCCGCCTGCGATGGCGATCTGGACCGGGTGGTCCGCATCGTGAAACTGGGCGGCTTCGTTCAGGCCGGCCCTGACTTCACCGCCATTCCCGCCGTGATCAACGGCTGCTCGGACATGATGGTCGAGGTCTTCGGCGACGCTGGCAAGCACGCTCGCTCGGCCGTCGGCGTGTACAAGCTGCCGCTCGGCTTCGCCGTCGAGATCGATGCGATCGTGGAGATCCGCTGATCTTTCAGATCTCGGTTCACGAAGGGATCGCCGACATCGGCCGAGAGGCTTGGGACGCGTGCGCGCTGCCCACCGGCGATCCCTTTGTTTCCTATGATTTTTTGCACGCCTGCGAGGCCTCGGGCAGCGCCGCGCCGCGCCAGGGCTGGGCCCCGCGCCACTTGGCCTTGAGGGGTGAAGACAACGCGGTATTGGGCGTCATGCCCCTCTATCTGAAAGGCAACAGCCAGGGCGAATATGTCTTCGACCACAGCTGGGCCGACTCTTACGAACGGGCCGGCGGCCGGTATTATCCCAAGCTGCTGGGCGCCGTGCCCTTTACGCCCGCGACCGGCCCGCGCTTCCTGAACCATCCCGAGACCGACGCCGCGACGGTGCGTCAGGCCCTGATCCAGGGGGCGGTGACCTTGGTCGAACGGCTGGGCGTCTCGTCTCTGCACGTCAACTTCCCGACCGAGCCGGAATGGTCGGCCATGACCGAGGCGGACCTGCTGCCGCGCCAGGACATCCAGTTCATCTGGCGCAATAACGGCTATCGGACCTTCGACGATTTCCTGGCCGCCCTGTCGGCCAACCGCCGCAAGACCATTAAGCGCGAGCGCCGCGACGCTCAGGCCGATCTGGATATCCGCGTCCTCACCGGCGCCGACATCACCAAGGCCCACTGGGACGCCTTCTTTGCCTTCTACATGGATACCGGCTCGCGCAAATGGGGCCGGCCCTATCTGACGCGCGACTTCTTCAGCCGCGTCGGCGCGACAATGGCCGACCGGATCGCCCTGGTCTTGGCGTTTCGGGATGAGACGCCCATCGCCGGCGCTCTGAACTTCATCGGCCGCGACGCCCTTTACGGTCGTCAGTGGGGCACGCTGGAAGACGTGCCCTTCCTGCACTTCGAACTTTGCTACTATCAGGCTATCGAATTCGCCATTTCGCGTGGCCTGTCCCGCGTCGAGGCCGGGGCCCAAGGCGACCACAAGATCGCGCGCGGCTACCTGCCCTCCCCCGTCTATTCCGCCCATTTCATCGCCGACCCCGCCCTGCGCGATCCCGTCGCCCGCTATCTGGACGGCGAACGCCCGGCTGTCGCGGCGGAGATTCGGGCGATGACCGAGGAACTCTCGCCCTACAAGCAGGCGTAAGTCGTCAGCTGATCCAGCTGGTTTCGCAACGATCCTGCCGCCACCCGTTGAGCGTCCGGGAATAGAAGCAAGTCTGGCCACCACCGCCCAACATGACCCATTCCTGACCGACCGACAGCGCGGCCCGTGTTCTCGAAAGAGAATAGGTCGGAGGCTCGACGGAAAACCAAGGATGAAATTCGCCGGTCATATCGCTCTGATGGCGACGCGCCTCAGGCAGCCCTAAAGAACGCCAATCGCATTTCGCCCTTGCCTCCAACCGCATTCCTCCAGTGACGCCCTCCGGAGAAAATTCCTTCAACGCTTGCGCCATCAAAGCGCAGTCTGCGGAAGTGACGTGCTCTGATCTAACGATGGGAACGGTGAAAGCTGCCCAAAGCGAAGCGAGCACCGTCACAACTGCCAAGCCTGCCGCCGTGGGCTTTACCCATTTGTCGGAGGCGTCGAGCCTTCCCCGCCAGATCAGATCGAAGGCTACCCACGAGACGGTGGCCAGCATGCCGAAACCGGTCATCCAGGGGTATACTGAGGCGCGGTTGTCGAAGTTCAGACGCACCATGAGTTCCGCGAGAACGAAAGCGCAGATCAACAAGACACTCGCCGCCAACGAATAGGCGGCGATCCGGCTAGGTGATCTTTTCGAAAGCCAATCGTAGGTGCGATCCGCAGCCAGCAGACAGATCGCAAATGCCACCACAAAGATGACGTCACCCTGGAAACTGAAACCTTGAAACCAGATGGCGATAGCGAGGACCAAAACGGTCAACGCCGCCATTATAACGACCGAGGCTCTCCACACCTTTAGATTCATTACGCCCCTCCACTGCCTAGTTCGCCAGCGACTTGAAATATTAAAAAAGGCCCGGCTGCTGCCAGCCGGGCCTTTCGCCATCACCTTTTTAAGGATCAGGCCGTCTCTTCTTCCTCGGCCTTCGCGGGCGCGCTGGCGCTCGTGATGTCGAAGTCGATCTTGCCGTCCTTCAGCTGGACCCTGACGTGTCCGCCGCGCGTCAGGCGGCCGAACAGGATGTCGTCGGCCAGCGGCTTCTTGATCGAGTCCTGGATGACCCGCGCCAGCGGACGCGCGCCATACAGTTCGTCGAAGCCGTTCTTGGCCAGCCAGTCGGCGGCTTCGTCGGTCAGTTCGATGGTGATGTTGCGGTCCGCCAGCTGGGCTTCCAGCTGCAGGATGAACTTGGTCACCACCGAACGGATCGTATCGGCCTGCAACGGCTTGAAGGCCACGATGGCGTCCAGGCGATTGCGGAACTCCGGCGCGAACAGGCGCTGGATGGCCTTGTCATCCTCGCCCTCGACCTTGCCCCGGCCGAAGCCGATGGAGGCGCGCGCGTTGTCGGCGGCCCCGGCGTTGGTCGTCATGATCAGGATGACGTTCCTGAAATCGACCTTCTTGCCGACCGCGTCGGTCAGCATGCCGTTGTCCATCACCTGCAGCAGGATGTTGTAGACATCCGGGTGCGCCTTTTCGATCTCGTCCAGCAGCACGACGGCGTGCGGATGCTGGTCGACCGCGTCGGTCAACAGCCCGCCCTGGTCGTGACCGACATAGCCGGGAGGCGCGCCGATCAGACGGCTGACCGTGTGGCGCTCCATATATTCCGACATGTCGAAACGCTGCATCTCGATGCCCAATGTGGCGGCGAGCTGCTTGGCGACCTCGGTCTTGCCGACGCCGGTCGGGCCGCTGAACAGGAAGCTGCCGATCGGCTTGTTCGGATCACGAAGACCTGCCCGCGCCAGCTTCATGGCCGCCGACACCTGTTCGATGGCCTGTTCCTGACCGAAGACGGCGCGCTTCAGGTCGGTTTCCAGTTCGCGCAGGCTTTCGGTGTCAGACTTGGACACCGACTTGGCCGGTATGCGGGCCATCTTGGCGATGACGGCCTCGACCTCCTTCTGACCGATGACCTTCTTCCTCTTGGATTCGGTCAGCAGCATCTGCGACGCCCCGGCCTCGTCGATTACGTCGATCGCCTTGTCCGGCAGTTTGCGGTCGGTCATGTAGCGCGCCGACAGTTCCACCGCCGTGCGCACGGCGCTGTCGGTATAGCGGACCTTGTGGTGCTGCTCGTAGTAGGTCTTCAGGCCCTTCAGGATCTTCACCGTATCCTCGACCGTCGGCTCGTTGACGTCGATCTTCTGGAAGCGACGCACCAGGGCGCGGTCCTTTTCGAAGTGCTGGCGATATTCCTTGTAGGTCGTCGATCCCATGCAGCGCAGCGTGCCGGACGCAAGGGCCGGTTTCAGCAGGTTCGAGGCATCCATCGCCCCGCCCGAGGTCGCGCCCGCGCCGATCACCGTGTGGATCTCGTCGATGAAGAGCACGGCGTTGTCGTGGTTCTCCAGTTCCTTGACCACCTGCTTCAAGCGTTCCTCGAAGTCGCCGCGATAGCGGGTGCCGGCCAGCAACGCGCCCATATCGAGCGAATAGATGGTGGCGTCCTTCAGGACGTCGGGCACCTCGCCGTTGACGATCTTGCGGGCCAAACCTTCGGCGATGGCGGTCTTGCCGACGCCGGGATCCCCCACCAGAAGCGGGTTGTTCTTGGTCCGACGGCAGAGGATCTGGATCGAGCGATCCACCTCGGCCTGACGACCGATCAGGGGATCGACCTTGCCCTGGCGCGACTTCTCGTTGAGGTCGACGCAATAGGCTTCCAGCGCCTCGCCGCCCTGTTTGACGGCAGAAGCATCCTCGGCCTCTTCGGGCGAAGCGCCCTTGGCCGGACGGGCCTCGTTGGCGCCCGCCTTCTTGGCGATGCCGTGGGCGATGAAGTTGACCGCGTCATAGCGCGTCATGTCCTGCTCTTGCAGGAAGTAGGCGGCGTGGCTCTCGCGCTCGGAGAAGATGGCGACCAGGACGTTGGCGCCGGACACTTCCTCGCGGCCGGACGACTGGACGTGGATCACCGCGCGCTGGATCACGCGCTGGAAGCCGGCGGTCGGCTTGGCGTCCTCGCCGTCGCTGGTGGCCAGGGCAGCCAGGTCGTTGTCGACATAGAGGGTCAACGCCGCTTTCAACGCCGACAGATCGACGTTGCAGGCCTGCATGACGCCGGTCGCATCGGGATCGTCGATCAGCGCGAGCAGCAGGTGCTCAAGCGTCGCATACTCGTGCCTGCGCGCATTGGCGTATCCCACCGCGCGGTGCAGGGTTTCTTCGAGAGGACGGGAAAATGAAGGCATAGGGAGGCTCCTCTCAGTCCTTTTCCATCGTGCATTGCAAAGGGTGCTGGTGGCGGCGCGCCGTCTCGATGACCTGCGCGACCTTGGTCTCGGCGACCTCGTAGGTGAAGACGCCGCAGACGCCGACGCCATGCTGATGCACATGCAGCATGATGCGGGTGGCCTCTTCCCGGCTCTTCTGGAAGAACCGCTCCAGCACATAGACGACGAATTCCATCGGCGAATAATCGTCGTTCAGAATCAGCACTCGATAGAGCGAGGGCTTTTGCAGCTTCGGCTTTGTTTCGGTGACGACGGCGGTTCCTTGACCGCCGCCGGTCTCACCGGGCCTTTGTATGGGCATTCGTGTTCCGTAATCGGGGAGTCGTCTTGGCTCTCAGATAGGGAATGATGGCCTGAATTGAAGCGGCGTCCAGTCACGGCTTTCGTGAAGGGCGTCTGACAAAGATTTCACGTGATCACAGAAGGTCAACGGCTCAGGTTGAGCGCCTCAGTTGAACAGCTCCCGATCGCCATGCCCGCCGCCCTCGTCGCCGCCCTTTCGCTCGCCGCCTTCGCCCAGCCTACGCCGCTGGAAACCGCCGTCATGGCGGCCGACGCGAAACTTTTCGCCGTCTTCTTCGAAGGCTGCGACCCGGCTGGGCTTCGGGCCATGCTGACCGACGATTTCGAGTTTTTCGACGACCGCGGCGGACGCGTGGCCACCGACGCCGACGGCTTTGTCGCGCAATACGCCGTGCGCTGTCAGGACCGTAGCGCGCCCGACGCCTGGCGGTCCCGGCGCGAGGCTGTGCGGGACGGTCTGGCCGTCTATCCCATCAACAACTACGGCGCGGTCGAAACGGGCGAGCACGTCTTCTACGAACGCCAGGGCGACGGACCCGAAACCCGCGTCGGACGCGCCCGCTTCACGCAGATGTGGAAACAGGAGGGAGCCGAGTGGAAGCTGGCGCGGGTCTTCAGCTACGACCATTCCGCCCTGCCCTGACAGCAAAGAGGCCCCGGAGCGAACTCCGGGGCCTTCTCGATTCTTCAGGCGGTTCGCGGGATTAGCGAGCGGCCTGGAAGGTTTCGACTGAGGCGGTGACGCGCTCGTTGATCGGCTTGATGCTGTCCTTGACCGTGGCGGTGACGATCTCGTTCGTCTTGGTCAGCTCGGCGACATAGCGCTCCATCGACTTCTTGGCCCAGGCGGTCTGGAGCTCGAAGAACTCCTGCACCGAACGGGCGGTCGACAGTTCCTTGGAGGCGGCGACGCCGTCTTCCCACGAGGACTTGGCGAAACCCAGCGCCTGTTGCGACAGGGCCTCGGCGCCCTTCTGAGCGACGGTGACCGACTCGACCATGGCTTCCAGGGTCTTCTTGCTGTGCGCATTCAGCTCGGCCATCGAGGCCGTCGACTTGTCGATGCCTTCACGGAAGGCCTGAGTGCCAGCGGCTTGCATGGTTTCGGCTTGCGCCTTGACCTTGGCGGCGGCCGAAGTCGCAGCGGCGGTGGCTTGGTCGGCGGTTTTCTTCACGGTTTCAGCGGCGTCGGCCATGATCGTCTCTCAGATAAAAGGCCCTTGGGGACGGACCTGAGGGCGGAAATAATGACGCGAGAGGATCTCGCAGACCCGCAATATGCTGCATGTGCGAAGGTTTTTCAAGCTTTTTGTGCAATGCACAATATGATCGGCGATAACCTTGATCGGTCGGTCAAATTTGCGTTGACGCGCGGTTAACCACCACGAAACCCGCGCTTCCTATGCTAGCTGTCTGTTCGTGACGGCCGGGGGGCCTGTCGCACCCTGCTCACCGAGGGGTTGTCCCGCCCATGATCGCTTTTCTCCGCCGTGGCCTGTTCGCCGTCCTCGCGCTTTCGCTGGTTCTGGGCGCGAACGTCAGGCCGATCGAGGCCCAGACCGCCTACTCGGCCCAGGAGAACAGCCGCTACGCCGCCATCGTGATCGACGCCGCCACGGGCGAGGTCCTGTTCGCGCGCAACGCCGACAGCCGTCGCTATCCAGCGTCCTTGACCAAGATGATGACGCTGTATCTGACGTTCGAGGCGCTGTCTCAGGGCAAGGCCAATGTGAACGACGTGCTGACAATCTCGCCGCGCGCCGCGTCCCAGCCGCCATCGAAACTGGGCCTGGCTGCAGGCCAGACCATCACCCTGGACAACGCCATGCGCGCAACCGCCGTGCGGTCCGCCAACGACATGGCCCTGGCCATTGGCGAGCACATCGGCGGATCGGAAGCCCGCTTCACCAATATGATGACGCAGAAGGCCGCGCAGCTGGGCATGACCCAGACACGCTACTACACCGCAAACGGCCTGCCGGACGCACGTCAGGTGACCTCCGCACGCGACCAGGCCATTCTGGCGCGCGCGATCATGCGCGACTTCCCTCAATACTACAGTTATTTCGGCCTTCACGACTGGGCCTACAACGGCCGCAACTATCGCAACACCAACGGCCTGCTGCCGACCGGGCGCGGCTATGACGGGATGAAGACCGGCTACACTAACGCCTCGGGCTACAACCTCGCCGCCTCGGCCGTGCGTGACGGACGACGCCTGATCACCGTGGTCCTGGGCGGCCGTTCGACAGCCAGCCGCAACGCCCACGTCGCCGAGCTGATGGACACCGGGTTCGAGGTCGAGCGCCGCCGCGCCCAGGGCGAGCGGATTCAGGTGGCGCAGACCTTCTTCGAGCAGCGCGGGTTCGGCGTCGGGTCGGCAATCGCCGACGCCCCGATCGCCTATGCTTCGCTCAATGACGACGAGGACGGCGTCGGCGCGGAATCCACCGCTGTCGCCTATACGGCCGCACCGGCGCCCGCCGCCCTGCCGACCCGCGTCGCCCCTGCCCCGTCGGAGCGCGCAGCCAGCCAGCGGGCCGCCGCGACGCTGCCGCCCATTGGTTCGGCGCCGGCCGCCTCTGCCCCTCCCCGTGCACCCCGCAATGTCACCGCTTCGCTGAACGGCGCGCCGGCCAATGCTGCTGTCGCGCCGTCTACCACGCCCCGTCGCTCGGCGTCGTCCGCAACGCGGGAACCCGCCCGAGCCGCACCCAGAACGCCGGCCGGTCGCTGGGCAGTGCAGGTCGGCGCCTTCCGCGAGGAAAAGGTGGCGACCGACTGGCTGACCGAGGTCAACCGCCGCTTCCGCGATCAGTTCGCCACCGCCGAACGCAACGTCCAGACCGCCGGCGACTGGTATCGCTCGCGCTTTGTCGGCTTGACCGAAACCGGGGCAAAGTCCGCCTGCGAGGCGCTGGCCGCGCGTCGCGTGACCTGCATGGTCATCGGCCCAGACTGAGACCAAAGCCGCGAGAACAAATGTTCTTGCTTTGTTCCGATTGATGTCGCATCGTCCTTCCCATGGAAACCGCCAAGGGAAGAGGCGCGCGTTCGAATGTCAGCGGCCGCTACGAGCCTGAGCAGCATCAGTCGTTCGATGACGGCTGGACGCAAGACGACGCCGAGGCCGCGCCACTGCGCACAACCCTCACCCCTGAACACGCCCGCACCATCATTGCCCGGAACGACAGTCCGGACATCGGCTTCGACCGCTCCATCAACCCGTACAAAGGTTGCGAACATGGCTGCATCTACTGCTACGCCCGTCCGTCCCATGCCTGGATGGGCCTATCCCCGGGCCTGGATTTCGAGAGCCGGATCTTCTTCAAGCCCCAGGCCGCAAGTCTGCTGGAACAGGCGTTCCTCGCACCCCGATACCGATGCAAGCGCATCCACATAGGCGGCAATACAGACCCCTATCAGCCGGTCGAACGTGATCTGAAGTCGACGCGCTCGATCCTGGAGGTCATGCAAAGATTCAGGCATCCGTTCAGCATCATCACCAAGTCGGTGTTGATCGCGCGCGATGCCGACATTCTGGGCCCGATGGGCAAGGCGGGGCTGGCCTCGGCCTTCGTCTCCATCACCACCCTGGATCGTGGGCTGGCGCGGGCGATGGAGCCGCGCACCTCGACTCCCGCCAAGCGGCTGGAGGCGATCAGCCGCCTGGCGGACTCCGGTTGTCCTGTCGGAGTCGGTTTCGCCCCCGTCATTCCCGGTCTGAACGACCACGAACTGGAAGCCATATTGGAAGCCGCCGCCAAGGCCGGGGCGACGCGGGCCATGTATGTCACCCTGCGTCTGCCGCTTGAGATCAAGGATCTGTTTCGGGAATGGCTGGCCGACGCCCGCCCGGATCGCGCCGCGCGCGTCATGTCCCTGATCCGCCAGACACGCGGGGGCAAGGATTATGATGCCGACTGGTCTCAGCGGATGAAGGGAACAGGCCCTGTCGCCGAACTGATCGGAACCCGGTTCAAGGCCGCCGTCAAACGCTACGGCCTCGACACGCCGCATCGTTTGCTGGACGAAACTCAGTTCCGCGTGCCCGCAGACGCCCGGCCTCAGCTGGAGTTGTTCGGCTAATCGTCCGCCGCCGAAGGATCGATGGCGCGCGTGACCAGATCGCGCCAGGTCGGATCGGTGTCATCGACCAGATCGACATCCTCCATCAGGGCCACCGCGCCCTCCCCGTCCGACAGGATCAGACCCAGGATTTCCATCTCCTCGCCATCGGCGCCGAGATGGCTTTCGGCCTGAACCGCCACCGCCGCCTGTTCGCCGTCCTCTTCCCACCAGATGACCGGCTGGGGCAGGTCCATGACGATGGGACGCGGATCGTCGGTTTCGCCCAAGGCGAACACCGCACGTCTGGCCTGAACGTCATCCAGCGTCGCCACGGCCCCCGTGAACGGCTTTAGCCGCATCCAGTCGTCGGCGTCGAAGCCGCCGCCGTCTTCTTCGCTCGTGTCGTCCAAGGTCATCGTTTGAAAATCCCCACTAGTTCGACGTGCGACGACCACAGGAACTGATCCACAGGCGTCACTGCCTCCAGCCGGAAACCGGCATCGATCAACACCCGCGCATCACGCGCAAAGGTCTGAGGATTGCACGACACACCCACGACGACACCGGCCTTGGTGTCCGCGATCTGAGCCGTCTGGTCGATCGCGCCGGCCCGCGGCGGATCGAACACGATGGCGTCGCATCCCTTCAGGTCATAGGGATTCATTGGCCGACGAAACAGATCGCGCGCCTCGGCCGTGATGGCCTTCATCCCTTTGGCAGACCCGACGGCGGCCTTCAGCGCATCGATGCCCGGCTTGGATGCGTCCGCTGCGATCACCGGCGCGACCGTGGCCAACGGGAAGGTGAAAGTCCCCGCGCCGCAGAATAGATCGGCGATCTTCTTGGCGCCCTTCACCGCCGTCAGCGCGCGAGAAACCATCGCCGCCTCGGCCTGAGGGACCGCCTGCAGGAAACCGCCCGCCGGCAGGGACACGGTCGCAGGACCGAACGCCACCTTGGGCTGGCGCGCCATCACCAGGGTGTCGCCCGCCAGGCTGAGGCGCGCCAGATCGGCCCGGTGCGCCGCCTGGATGGCCTTCATCTGGGCGTCAGCCGACAGGCCGCCGCCCGAGCGCCTTTCGACCCCGGTCACGTCAACGTCCAGCCCCGACAGGGTCCAGGTGACGTGCAGGGTCGGCGCCGATTTCGGATGTTCGAAAAACGCAACCGCGACCTGGGTCAGCGCCGGAATGGCCGCCACGATCCGGGGATCGGCGACCGGACAGGTCTTCACTTCGACCAGCCGCCAGGAGCGGCGCGCCTTGAAACCCAGCACAACCCGTCCATCCTGGGTGCGACGGGCATGAAGGGCCAAGCGGCGACGACTGGCCGGCGGGGTCGCCACCGTCGCCTCGATCTCGGTCTCGATCCGCTCGCGCGCCAGGGCCAGGCGCACCTGTTCTCGCTTCCAATCCAGATACGGCTTTTCCGACCAATGCTGAAGCGAGCAGCCGCCACAGTCGCCATACTGGGGCGAGACCGGTGCGATCCGGTCGGGGCTGGGTTTGACGATCTCGACCTCTTCCAGCCGCCCGTCCACGACGACGCCGCGCACCGTTTCGCCGGGCAAAGTCAGGCCGGCGAACACCGGGCCGGACGGCGTCTGGGCGACGCCGTCGCCCTGGCCGCCGACGCGGTCGATGGTGAAGATGTCCATCGGCCGGCTTCTAGCCGGGCGTCCCCTTTCGCTCAAGCCACGGGGCCACAGCGGCGGACCGGCTGAACATGAACGAAGATGAACGAACCGATCAATTGCCGTTCAGCTTCGCCGTCGTAAATCTTGGTGCAACGAGACACGAGGCTTTGCCGTTAAGGTTTGACGAAAACCGTTCGGTCCTCAGAGGGTTGGAAAATGCGTCTCACGAAAACATCGATCGCCGCCGTCGCCGCCCTGGCGTTCGGCGTCACGGCCGCCCCGCTCACGGCGTCGGCCCAGAACTATTACGGCAGCGGCTACAGCCAGAACTACGGCACCGGCGCCTACAGCCGCTCATATGATTACAACAGCGGCCGCTATTACGATCCTTGCGCGCGTGAGCGCCAAGGGCGCACCGGCGCCGGCGCGGTGATCGGCGGCGGCGCGGGCGCCGTCATCGGCTCGCAACTGGCAGCACGCGGCCGTCGCACGGAAGGCAGCATCCTGGGCGGCGTGCTCGGCGCCGTGGTGGGGTCGCAGGTCGGTCGGTCCAGCTCGGACGCGTGCCGCAGCTATCAAAGCAGTTATGGCTCGAACGGCTACTACGCCCAGGGCTACAGCCAACCGAGCTACGGCTATTACGATGATCGTTACACCGGCGACCAAGGCTATCGCTACGACGACTACGACCGTCGCGACGACTATGCCTACAGCCGTGGCGGCTACTACGACGACCGCTCGCGCCCGGTCGACTCCTATCAGAATTCAGACGGATGCCGTCTGGCCGAAAGCCAGATCCGTCTGCCGGATGGTCGCACGGACACCCGCTACGTCCGCACCTGCCCCGACCAGTACGGCCGCTATCGCGTCGTCGATTAATTTTCAGCCCCCCTGTCGATCGACGACGTGACGGAGCCGCCGGAGGAGCAATCCTCCGGCGGTTTCTCTTTGTTTGTGGGGTCTATCGGCCTTTGGCCTACTTGAGCCCGTTTTGGGCCATCGGCCGTTGGGCCACTTGAGCCCGTTTAGGGGTTACGGCCCTAGCTCGGCTTCTTGGCCCACAGCAGGAACTCGACGTTGCCGTCGCCGCCGGTGATCGGGCTTTCGGTTACCGCCTGAACCGTCCAACCCAGCGCTTCCAGCCAGTCGCGTACGCGCTCCACGGCGGCAGCATGCGCCGCTGCATCCTTGATCACGCCCTTCTTGCCGCCGCCCGGGCCATCGGCCTCGAACTGCGGCTTGACCAGGGTGACCAAATCCGCGCCAGGCGTCGCCAGATCGAGTGCGACCGGAAGCACTTTGATCAGGCTGATGAAACTGGCGTCGCAGACGACCAACGATGGCGGCTGCGGGATCAGATCGGGCGTCAGGTCGCGCGCATCGATGCGCTCCAGATTGACGACGCGGGGATCGGACGACACCCGTGCGTGCATCTGGCCGAAGCCGACGTCCACGGCGAACACCCCGGCCGCGCCGCGGGTTAGCAAAACCTCGGTAAAGCCGCCGGTCGATGCCCCGACATCCAGCGCCACCCTGCCCTCGACGATGACGGGCCACAGGGTCAGGGCGTGGTCCAGCTTGAGCGCGCCACGCCCGACCCAAGGGTGGGCGGGTTGCGCCTCCAGCGCGATGTCGTACGCGAACTGTTCGGACGCCTTCCGCACGATCACGCCGTCGGCCAGAACCAGCCCCGCCTCGATCGCGGCGCGGGCTTGCGAGCGGCTGTCGAACAGGCCGCGCGCAACCAGAAGCTGATCAATCCGCGTCTTCACGGCCGTGCTTTCATCGGGGCGTCAAAGCGACGCCAGACGCGCCAGCGCCGCCTGTAGCTTGATCTTGCCCGCCTCGGCCTCGGCCAACTTGGCGCGCTGTTCGTCGACGACTTCCGGCGCGGCGCGAGACACGAAGTTAGGATTGCCCAGCTTTTTGTTCACATGGCCGATGTCGCTGTCTAAGGCGGCGATTTCCTTCTCCAGACGGGCCCGTTCGGCGGTCAGATCGATGATGCCCGCCAAGGACAAGGCGATCGTCGAGCCACCGGACACGAAGGTCACGGCCCCCGTCGGCGCCGCGTCAGCCGAACCGACCTCGGACACCCGGCCCAGGGTCAGAATCAGATCGCGATGGCGGGCGATCAGCTCAGCCGTCACGGCGTCGGGCGCGACAAAGGCCAGCGGCGGCTTGGCCGACGGCGGCACGTTCATTTCGGCGCGCAGACCGCGAATCTCACCGACCAGATCGACCAGCCAGCCGATCTCGGCCTCGGCCGAGGCGTCGATGAAGGCGTCCGGCAGAACCGGCCACTCGGCGCCGATCAACAAGCCGTCGCGCGCCGGGCCCTCCTTGCCCAGTTCGGCCCACAGTTCCTCGGTGATGAAGGGCATGACCGGATGCAGCAGCTTGAGCGTCTGATCCAGCGTCCAGGCGGTCATCGCCCGCGTCTCGGTCTTTGCGGCCTCGTCCGATCCTTGGAAGACAGGCTTGGCCAGTTCCAGATACCAGTCGCAGAACACATTCCAGACGAAGCGATAAAGGCCGCCCGCCGCATCGTCGAACCGCCCGCCCTCGATGGCCTCGGACACGGCGCGCTCGGCCTTGGTCAGTTCGCCGCGGATCCAGCGGTTGATCGTCTGCTCGACGGTCGCTGGGTCGAAGCCCTCGACGCGGCGCGCCTCGTTCATCTGGCTGAAGCGCGCGGCGTTCCACAGCTTGGTGCCGAAGTTGCGGTATCCCTCGATCCGCTGTTTCGACAGTTTGATGTCCCGCGTGCCGGACAGGATGGCCATGGTGAAGCGCAAGGGATCGGCGCCCAGCTCGTCGATGATGCCCAGGGGATCGATGACGTTCCCCTTGGACTTGCTCATCTTTTGGCCCTTTTCGTCGCGGACGAGGCCATTGATGATGACGCGCTTGAACGGGACCTCGCCCATGAAGTGCTGACCCATCATCATCATCCGGGCGACCCAGAAGAAGATGATGTCCGCCGCCGTGACGAGGTCACTGGTCGGATAGAACCGCTCCAGATCCTGGGTCTTCTCGGGCCAACCCATGGTCGAGAAGGGCCACAGGGCCGAGGAGAACCAGGTATCCAGAACGTCCTCGTCCTGGGTCAGGGCGACCTCGGAATCATAGTCCGCCATCGCCTGCTCGCGGGCGTCCTCTTCCGTTTCGGCGACATAGATTTCGCCGTTCGGGCCATACCAGGCCGGAATGCGGTGCCCCCACCACAGCTGGCGCGAGATGCACCAAGGCTCGATGTTGCGCAGCCATTCGAAATAGATCTTCTCGTAGGACTTGGGCTCGAACACAGTATCGCCCTGCTCCACCGCCTTCAGCGCGGGCTGGGCCAGGACCTTGGCGTCGACGTACCACTGGTCCGTCAGCCACGGCTCGATCACCACGCCAGAGCGGTCGCCGTGCGGCACGACGTGTTTGGTCTTCTCGATCTCGCGCAGCCAGCCCTCTTCCCCGGCGCGGGCGACGATGGCCTTGCGCGCGGCGAAGCGGTCGAGGCCCGCGAAATCCGGGAAGCTCTCGACCAAACGCAAAATCTCGAAGTCTTCTGTTGTCCGCCCCTCGGCGTCGACGCCCTTGTAGGCTGCGTCAAAGTTCAGGATCCGACCGAATGCGTCCATTACGTTAATGGCCGGCAGGCCCGCCCGCTTTCCGACTTGGAAGTCGTTGAAGTCGTGCGCCGGCGTGATCTTCACCGCGCCCGAGCCCTTGGTCGGGTCGGCGTATTCGTCGGCGACAATCGGGATACGGCGCCCGGTGATCGGGAGGATAACCGATTTGCCGACGATGGCTGCGTAACGCTCGTCATTCGGATGCACGGCCACGCCGGTATCGCCCAGCATCGTCTCAGGCCGCGTCGTGGCGACGACGATGAAGTTTCGCGTCTCCCACTCCGTCGCATTGCCTTCGTCGTCGAAGGTCACCGGGTGTTCGTATGTTTCCTCGTCCGCCAGCGGATAAGCGAAATGCCAGTAGGCGCCGTCCACCTCGCGCTGCTCGACCTCCAGGTCAGAGATGGCGGTCTGAAAGTGCGGGTCCCAGTTCACCAGCCGCTTGTCGCGATAGATCAGGCCTTCCTTATGCAGTTGCACGAAGACCTTGCGGACGGCGGCGTTTAGCCCCTCGTCCAGGGTGAACCGCTCGCGCGACCAGTCGCACGATGCGCCGAGGCGGCGCAGCTGACGCACGATGGTCCCGCCGCTTTCGGCCTTCCACTCCCAGATTTTTTCGATGAAGGCGTCGCGGCCCATGTCGCGACGCCCCACATTGCCGGCGGCGGCCAGTTGACGCTCGACCACCATCTGGGTGGCGATGCCGGCGTGGTCCGTGCCCGGCAGCCACAGCACCGCCTTGCCCTTCATCCGGTGATAGCGGGCCAGGATGTCCTGCAGCGTATTGTTCAGCGCATGGCCGATATGCAGGCTGCCGGTCACGTTGGGCGGCGGAATGACGATCGAATAGGCCTCGGCGGCGCCGTCGGTGCGGGGCGCGAACAAGCCGCTCTCTTCCCACTGGGCGTAAAGGCGGGGCTCGGCGGCCTGGGGTTCGAAGGTCTTCTCAAGCATCGGAATAGGTCTTTTGCAAAATGCGAAAGGGCGGCCCCTTCAGGAGCCGCCCCTCGGATTAGTCTGGGCTGAAGCGAAGGGCTAGGCGCTGCGCGCGATGCGTTCGACTTCCTTTTGTACCGCCGCCTGGACAATGCCGGGCAGGTTGTTGTCCAGCCAGTCCTTCAAAAGCGGGCGCAGCATCTCGGCGACCATGGCCTCGACCGTGTTGCCGCTGACGAAGGGCAGGTCGCCCGAGGCCGACGGAGCCGGCTCAGGCTTCTTGAAGCTGGCGGCCAGGCCCGCAAAGGCCGAGGCCGCGCTGGCGGCGGCGCTGTCACCGACCAGGGTGTCATAGGCCGGGGCCGGCTCGGGAGCCGATTCGTAAGCCGGCGCGGGTTCCGGTTCGGGCTGATAGGGCGCGGGCGAATGCTCGACCACGTCCAGATCGCCGATGGTCTCGGCCGGCACCTCATAGCGGTCGGTCAATTCCAGCACGTCGTCTTCGACGGCGGCGGGTTCCGGCGTCGGCTCGACCGGGGCGGCGAAGATGGTTTCGGCCGCGATCGGCTCGGGAACCGGCTCAGGCGTGGCTTCCGGCATCGCGGCGGCCGGCGTTTCGGCCGGGGCCTCGTCTTCGGAGATGATCCGGCGAATCGACGCCAGAATCTCTTCCATGGTCGGTTCCTGGGCGGACTGATCGGTCATGGCGCAACCTTGGGCGAGGCCTGGGTAGAAGGGGTGGGCGCCGAACGATGGATCGCTCGAAACCTGTGCCTTGTCGTCGCATCTTCGCCCGTCGGAATCAACGGGCGGTTTCCGTCCGTATTCGACGCGGTCAGTTCCGCGGCGCCGTGCGCACGACCTCGCCCTTGAGCTGAGCGTCGATCGGCGCGTCGGCGGTGTCCGGCGTGATCACGATCGGCGGCGAGGCCACGCGGTCCAGCGTCTCGATCACGCCGTCCCACGGCAGGCCGCCGCGTCCCTTGACCTGGTCGTAGTTCGCAGCCGGATCATAGGCCTCGATCGTCGGGTTCAGCGCCGGGCCTTCCAACTGGCCCATGGCGGCCAGCAGCGAGGCGCGGGCGACATATTCCGCGGCGCGGGCGCTGGCGACTGAAGTTTGGGCGTTCCGCAGCGCCAGTTCCTGATTCAGCACGTCCAGCGTGGTGCGCAGGCCGACCTGGGCTTCCTGGCGCACGCCTTCGGCCGCGACCGATGCGGCGCGAACCGCTTCTGTGCCGGCGGCGACCGTGGCGCGGGTCGACAGCACTTGGGCGTAGGCCGAGCTGACGTTCTGAAGCACGGTGCGGCGCTCGCCCTCGATGCCGATCTGGGCCGCGTTGGCGCGCTCCAAAGCCTGGGCGACACGCGAGCGATTCAGACCGCCGGTGAAGAGCGGCACGGACAGGGTGGCGCCGGCGGTGAAGCTGCGGCGATCGGCCAGTTCGCCCAGGTCGCCCAGATCATTGGTCGATCCGCCATAGGAGGCGGTAGCGCGCACCGACGGCAGATATTCCGAACGGGCGGCGGCGACGGCGGCCTCGGCGCTTTGCAGTTGATAGGTCGCAGCAAGGACAGCAGGGTTGCGCTGCAAGGCCGTCTCGATGGCGACGTCGAAGTCGCCGGGAACCTCCGGCAGAACCGGCGCAGCTTCCAGATCGGCCGGCGATTGGCCGACGACGGCGGCATAGGCGGCGCGCGACGTGGACAACTGGGCCTGGGCGTTCGCCAGGTCGGCCTCGGACTGCGCCTGCGAAGCTTCGGCCTGGGCCACGTCGGTGCGGGTGATCTCACCGACCTCGAAACGGGCGCTGGTTTCTTCCAGCTGGCGTTGCAGCACCGTCAGGTTCTCCTGACGGATACGCAGGATTTCCATGTCGCGGGTGACGTTCACATAGGCCTGGATCACCGACAGCATGACCGACTGCTCGATCTCACGCAGGTTCTCACGGCCGGCCAGGACGCTGGCGCGGGCCTGATCAATGGCGCGCGAGGTGCGACCGGCGGTCCAGACATTCTGGCTGACGCTCACGCCGACATTGGCGCCTTCGGTTTCGGACGATGAGGTCGTGACCTGGGTATCAGGTATGCCGTCGCCGTTCATATCGACGAACTGGGTCACGGCGGGGAAGTCGCTGCGGGTGTAGTCCACGCCGGCCGAGGCGCCGATGGTCGGACGCAGGCCCGACCGCGCCTGGACCACCGTCTCGTCCAGCGCACGCTGGTTGGCGCGTTGGGCCAGCAGGTTAGGATTGGTCCGATAGGCCAGGGCGATGGCGTCCTGCAGCGTCTCGGCCCAGGCCGGCGCGCCAAGACCGGTCATCACGGCGACCACAGCGGCCGAAGCCAGCACACGCGAGCGTTTCAACATTGTCCGTCCTTGCGTGACGCTCCGAAGAACGCCCGAATGTTTTCTCAAGCGTAACTGCGGCCTGACCGAACCACACGCCAGTTAAGTTTTCTTCACGGTTGCGAACGGGATTTCCGTCGCAACCGCGCGTCTCTTTGGTCTTACAGCGCGAAAGTGGGGGCCGGCGTCAGCTCGGCAAGGACCGCAGGCGACGAATCGAACAGTTCGCGGCGCGACAGGCCTTCGCGCGTCTGAACATACAGGGCCGCCTTGCCGATGGCGCCGCGACGTTCGACGACGACGATGCGACCGCCGGGACGCAGGGCTGCGCCCCAAGATTCGGGCAGGCTCTCGACGCCGCCTTCGGAAATGATCAGGTCCCACCCTTCGCCGGTCGGCTGAGCCAGCGGCGCAACGACCGTCGCGACGCCCGCTTCGGACAGGGCCTCGCCGACCACGGCGAAAACGGCGTCGTCCGATTCCTGAGCCGTGACGCTGACACCCATACGGGCCAGCAGGGCGGCGGCGTAGGGCGCGGCGATCGCCAGGGCCTTCTCGCCTTCGCGTGCGTCGGCCGCTTGCAGCAGCTTGGCGACGTCGCGCGCCGGCATCAGGCGGCGCTCGCCCGCGATCACCACCGATTCTTCGGAATAGGCGGCGAAGGCGCGATCAGGCGCGCAGAACTTTTCACGCGGCACGGCCATCATGGCCAGGTGAATCGCGCGATCCGTCACGTCGTTCACTCGCACCTGCGAGTCGACCATGGCCTTGCGCTCTGCGGTGAAATCCATCTGTAAACAGCCTTCAACGATAATCCGGGAGGAAAACTCGCGCGCTTATAGGTCCGTGCGTTGCAGCGGACAATCCGATCTGATAGCGAACGCCCCTCGCGATGACCGCCCCCGAGAAATCGGGGACAAAAAGCGGCCTGATGGCGGAGTGGTGACGCAGAGGACTGCAAATCCTTGCACCCGGGTTCGATTCCCGGTCAGGCCTCCATCGCGACGATACGGACGAAGGCCGCCCCGAGGGGCGGCCTTCGCGTTTTCAGCTTCCAGTGAGCGCCGTCGTCGTCAGGTGATGAAGCGCAACCGCACTGGTCGCCGCGACATTCAGCGAATCGAACCCGCCCGCCATGGCGATGCCGATCGGCCGGCAACGGTCGATCAAATCCTTGGGCAGCCCCGGCCCTTCCGACCCCAGCATCAGAGCGACCGGTCCGGCGCGCCTGTAGTCCGAAAGCCGCTCGGTCGCCGAAGGCGTCAGCGCCAAGACCTCGACGCCGGCCCGCTGCAGAGCCTCGATAATGTCTGTCGCGCCGGCCACGACGAACGGCGTGCGCAGCACCGCGCCGACCGAAACGCGAATCGCCTTGCGGTAAAAGGGGTCGCAGCAGGTCGGATCAAGCAGCACCGCCTTAGCGCCGAACGCGGCGGCGTTCCTGAACAAGCCGCCGACATTGTCGTGGTTGCCGATCCCGCTAGCCACGAGGAACACGTCCTGCGGCCCGATATCCGCCAGCACTTTGTCCAGCGACAGCGGCTCGGGCTTTTGGCCCAAGGCCAGAATGCCCCGATGCAAGTCGAATCCCGCGATCCGGTCCAGCACGGCTTGGCCTGCGACATAGACGGGCGTCGCGGACGGCAGAGACGTGATGACATCGCCCAATGCCGCAACGCGCTTTTCCGCCAGCAGCAGCGACAAGGGCTGACAGCGCGACGCCATCGACGCCAGTCCACGCACCACCACCTCCCCTTCCGCGATGAACAGTCCCTGACGACCCGTCAGATCGCGCTCGCGGATATCGCGGTAGGCCGCAACACGCGGGTCGTCGGGATCGTCGATAAATATCGTTTCGATTGGCTCGTTTTCCCATTGCAAGATCAGAACGGCCGCTGCTATACGCCCGCCTCCCGAGCAGATGTTCCGCAGTAGCTCAGTGGTAGAGCAGCCGACTGTTAATCGGCTGGTCGTAGGTTCGAATCCTACCTGCGGAGCCACTCGGGGTAAAGACTGAGGCCAGACAAGGCGTTAGGTCGAATACTTTCCAGATGATCTGATCTTTTCGAACGACGGCCGAGCTATTGGGCGCAGGTTGTCCCGCGCTGTGGTGTCGCTTTGACGCACCCCGCCCCTGTCCGTAGATCAAAGCGAACCTTGGCCAACCTTGAGCGTTGGCAAAGCTATCCCTCACGATCCAGGAGAGACGCCCCGCCTCGATGTCCATCAGCTTCCTACTTGTCGTCATCCTGGTCCTGCCATTCCTGGGCGCCATCGTCGCGTCCGGCTTGCCGCGTCATGCACGCACCTCGGCCGCCATCCTGTCCTGGGTCGTGGCCTTGGTCAGCCTGGGGTGTCTGGCTGCGCTATGGCCGATGTTCCAGGACGGGGAGACGCTGCGCTACGAAATCCCGTGGCTGCCGTCGCTGGGCGTCAATCTGGTGCTGCGACTGGATGGACTGTCGTGGCTGTTCAGCGCCCTGATCCTGGGGATCGGCGCCTTGGTCGTGCTGTATGCCCGCTACTACATGTCGCCGAAGGATCCGGTCCCGCGCTTCTTCTCATTCCTGCTGGCCTTCATGGGGGCGATGCAGGGCGTGGTGCTGTCGGGCAATCTGATCCAGCTCGTGGTCTTCTGGGAGCTGACCAGCCTCTTTTCCTTCCTGCTGATCGGCTATTGGCACCAGAACCCCGCCGCGCGCGAAGGATCGCGCATGGCGCTGACGGTGACGGCCATGGGCGGCATCGCCCTGCTGGTCGGGATGATCCTGATCGGACGAATCGTCGGCAGCTATGACCTCGATGTCGTCTTGGCGTCGCGAGAGGCGATCCAGACCAGCCCGCTGTATCTGCCCGCGCTGATTCTGCTGCTGCTCGGCGCGATGACCAAGAGCGCGCAGTTTCCGTTCCACTTCTGGCTGCCCCGCGCCATGGCCGCGCCGACGCCGGTCAGCGCCTATCTGCACTCCGCGACCATGGTGAAGGCGGGTATCTTCCTGCTGATCCGCTTCTGGCCCGTCCTGGCGGGGTCCGAGAGCTGGTATCTGATCGTCGGCGGCATGGGTCTGGCGACGCTGCTGCTCGGCGCATGGTGCGCCATCTTCCAGCATGATCTCAAAGGCCTACTGGCCTATTCGACGATCAGCCATCTGGGCCTGATCGTGCTGCTGCTGGGATTGGGCAGTCCGTTGGCCTGTATCGCGGCCATCTTCCACACGGTGAACCACGCCACCTTCAAGGCGTCGCTCTTCATGGCCGCCGGCATCATCGATCACGAGGCCGGCACGCGGGATATGCGCAAGCTGAGCGGTCTGTTCCGTTTCATGCCCTTCACGGCGACCCTGGCCATGGTGGCCGCAGCCGCGATGGCGGGCGTGCCCCTGTTGAACGGCTTTCTGTCCAAAGAGATGTTCCTGGCCGAGGCGGTAGCCAGCGCCCATGCGCACGGCGTGAACATGCTGCTGCCCGCCCTCGCCACCTTGGCCAGCGCCTTCAGCGTTCTGTATTCATTGCGGTTCATCCACGCGACATTCTTCGGCCCGCCGCCGACAGAGCTGGATCGCATCCCGCACGAGCCGCCCGCCTGGATGCGCCGCCCCGTGGAGGTGCTGGTCGCCCTGTGCCTGGTCGTCGGCATTTTCCCGGCTGTAACGGTGGGGCCGTTTCTGAAGAGCGCCGCCGTTTCGGTGCTGGGCTTTGACCTGCCCTATTACAGCCTGGCCCTGTGGCACGGATTCAACGTGTCGCTGGTGCTGAGCCTCATCGCGCTCGCGGGCGGCGTGGGTCTCTATGTCGTCTTCGGCAAACGCATCAACGCCAACCCGCGCGGCGGACCGTGGGGCTGGAAGCGTCTGAACGGCGGCTGGTTGTTCGAGCGAACCATGACCGGCCTGTTCAAGGGGTCTGAGGCGATGGTTCGCCTGTTCGGGGCGACACAACAACAGCCACAGCTGAGGGCCATCGTCTTGGTCGCCCTGCTGGCAGGCGGGCTGGCGGCGATCGGCGCCGGATTGGTGATCCGCCCGATCATGCCGACATTGACCCTGTCCAACTGGGCCTTCGCCGGTCTTTGGCTGGTCGGCGCCAGTTGTGCAATCGCGGCGGCATGGCAGGCGAAATATCACCGACTGGCCGCCGTGGTTCTGATGGGCGGCGCAGGTCTGGCCAGCTGCCTGTCCTTCGTCTGGCTGTCGGCGCCGGATCTGGCCGTGACCCAGTTGCTGGTCGAGGTCGTGACCAACGTTCTGCTGCTGCTGGGTCTGCGTTGGCTGCCGAAGCGGCTCGAGACCATTCGCCTGCCACAGGCCATGGAGAAGCGGTCTCGCCGCCGTCGCCGCATCGACCTGATCATCGCCGCCGCCGTCGGCGCGTCCCTGGCGGCCATATCCTACGCCGTCATGACGCGTCCATCGATCGAGGGGATTTCGCGCTTCTTCGTCGAGCACGCCTACAAGGACGCGGGCGGGCGCAACATCGTCAACGTCATCCTGGTCGACTTCCGCGCCTTCGACACCTTCGGCGAGATTACGGTTCTGGGCATTGTCGGCCTGACGATCTTCGCCCTGCTGCGCCGCTTCCGTCCCGCCGACGACACCCTGTCCAATCCCAGCCAGCAGAGCGTGCAGGATGCCTCAGACCGCGATCATGAGACGCGATCGGAGGGCGACACGCTGAAGGAGACCATGCTGATCCCCCGCGTGGTGATGCGCTGGATATTCCCCTTCATCATCCTGCTCGCGGTTCACCTGTTCCTGCGCGGGCATGATCTGCCGGGCGGCGGTTTCGCAGCGGGCGTGGCCCTGTCGATCGCCTTCATCCTGCAATATATGGCCTCGGGCGCCCGGTGGGTCGAAGAGCGGCTGGCGATCCGGCCCATCTTCTGGATCGGCGCCGGCCTGGTGATCGCCGCCCTCAGCGGGATCGGATCGTGGCTGTTTGGCTATCCCTTCCTGACGTCCTGGTTCCAGTATGCCGATCTGCCGATCCTGGGCCGCGTGCCCTTGGCCAGCGCCGTGCTGTTCGACTTGGGTGTGGTCGTTTTGGTCGTGGGCGCCACGGTCCTGACCCTCGTCGCCTTGGCGCACCAGTCGCTGCGCAGACCCAAGCAAAGAAACGCCGAAGAAGGAGAGCCGTCATGATGGAGCTGGTTCTCGCCCTCGCCATCGGCGTGCTGTCGGCCTCCGGTGTCTGGCTGCTGCTGCGCCCGCGCACCTTCCAGGTGATCATGGGGCTGTCGCTGCTGTCCTATGCGGTCAACATCTTCATCTTCGCCATGGGACGGCTGAGGTCGGGCGTGCCGCCCGTGCTGGCGGGCGAGGTCTCCGACCCCGCGCGCTACACCGACCCGACGCCGCAGGCGCTGGTCCTGACCGCGATCGTCATCAGCTTCGCCCTGACGGCGCTGTTCCTGGTCGTCATTCTGGCCGCCCGCGGCATCACCGGCAGCGACCATGTCGATGGCAAGGAGCCGGAAGCATGATCGACTGGAACGCTCATCTGATCATCGGCCCCATCGTCCTGCCGATGATCATCGCCTCAGCCATGCTGCTGCTGGACGAGCGTCGCCGAACGCTGAAGGCGGCGCTCAGCTTGAGCGCTATGGCCGCCATTCTGATCATGGCCTTGGTTCTGCTGCACGAAAGCGCAAACGGCGCCGTGGGCGGCGGCGATACTGCGCGGGTCTATCGCCTGGGATCGTGGGCTGCGCCCTACGGCATCGTCCTGGTGGCCGACCGGCTGTCGACGATGATGGTCGCGCTGACCAGCGTTTTGGGCGGATGCGCCCTGATCTTCGCCCTGGCGCGATGGGACCGGGCGGGGCCGCGCTTCCACGCCCTGTTCCTGCTTCTCATCATGGGGGTGAACGGCGCCCTGCTGACCGGCGACCTGTTCAACCTGTTCGTCTTTTTCGAGATCATGCTCGCCGCCTCGTACGGACTGGCCCTGCATGGGTCGGGCGAGGCGCGTGTGCGGGCAGGCGTGATCTATATCGCCGTCAACTTGACCGCGTCCTTGCTGTTCCTGATCGGCGTCAGCCTGATCTACGGGGTGATCGGCACGCTGAACATGGCGGATGTTGCAACGCGGGTTGCGACCATCTCAGTGGATGACCTGGGACTGTTTCATATCGGCGCGGCGGTGCTGGGCACGGCCTTCCTGATCAAGTGCGCCATGTGGCCCATGGGCTTCTGGCTGACCCCGACCTATTCGGCAGCCAGCGCGCCGGCGGCGGCGGTCTTCGCCATCCTGTCCAAGGTCGGGGTCTACGTGGTCATCCGCCTCAGTCTGCTGCTGTTCGGCGCCGACGCGGGCGCCTCCGCCGGATTTGGCCTGACCTGGCTGTTTGTCGGCGGACTGGCGACCATAGCGTTCGGCACGTTCGGCCTGATCGCCTCTCGCGATCTGTCGCGCGCCGCCGGGTTCGGTGTGATGATTTCCTCCGGCACCGTTCTGGCCAGCCTGGGCGTCGGCGATGCGGCGACCCTCAGCGGCGCGCTCTTTTACCTGATCGGCTCAACTCTGGCCTGCGCAGCCCTGTTTCTGCTGGCCGAGATCCTCCAGCGAGGGCGAGAATCCGATGTCGGAGAGGCGCGCGCCGTGTTCGATGACGAATATCGTGATCCATTCGACGACGAAGAGCGCAACGAGCCCGGCTTGGTCATCCCGGCGGCCGTCGCGGCCCTGGGCGGGGCCTTTCTGATCTGCACCCTGATGGTCGCCGGGCTGCCGCCTTTGGCCGGCTTCGTCGGGAAACTGTCTATGATCAGCGCCTTGGTCGGCGTTGGCGATGCGGCGGCCTGGACGCTGGCAGCCGTACTTTCCGTGTCCAGCCTCGGCGCCTTGATCGGCCTGACGCGCCTGGGTGTCGGCGCTATCTGGACACGCGACGAAGATGCGCCGGCATTCGTGGTGGGTGCGGCCGAGCTGACGGCGGTCGCAGCCCTGCTCGGCGCGTGCGTGTTTTTGGCCATCTTCGCTGGCTCCGCCCTGATCTACACCGACCACACCGCGGCCTGGCTGGCTGAACCGCGAGGCTACATCCACGCGGTGCTGGGCGGAGGTGGTCGATGAGACGCGTCCTTCCCTACCCTATCCTTTCACTAGGCCTGTTCGTCGCCTCGATCCTGCTCAGCGCCTCGGTCGCGCCGCCGTCTCTGGCACTCGCGGTGCTGCTGGCCCTGCTGGCGCCGATCATAATGCTGGCGCTGGGCGTGGATCGCGTGCGGGTGAAGGCGCCGATGGCCATAATGCGCCTCGCCATCGACGTTATCGGCGACATCGTGCGCTCCAACTGGGCGGTGTCGCACATCATTCTGGGGCGGCGACGGCATGAGCGCATATCCGGCTTCATCCATATTCCGCTGGACCTGCGCGACCGATATGGCCTGGCGGTCCTGGCCATCATCATCACCTCGACGCCCGGCACCTTGTGGGTCGAGTATGAGTCCGCCACCGGCCGTCTGCTGCTGCACGTGCTGGATCTCGTGGATGAAGAGACCTGGGTGCGGCTGATCAAGGATCGCTACGAGCGCCGGCTGATGGAGATTTTCGAATGACGGCGGCGGTGCTGACCTGGGGTCTGGGTCTGGCCCAGCTGATGCTGATCTGCGCCATGGGATTGGCGGCATGGCGGATCATTCACGGTCCGCGCGCCCAGGATCGCGTCCTGGGCATGGACACCCTTTATCTCAACGGCATGCTGCTGGTGGTGGTGTTCGGCATCCGCACCAACAGCCAGCTTTATTTCGAGGCCGCGCTGGTGATCGGCATGTTGGGCTTCGCCGCCACCGTGGCCCTGGCCAAGTTCCTGATGCGCGGCGAGGTGATTGAATGACCCAAGCTGACGTTCCCGCATGCGCCGCCATCATAGTCGTCGCCCTGGCCGTCATCGGCTCGGCCCTTTCGCTACTGGGCGCCGTTGGGCTGGTTCGGCTGAAGACCTTCTATGAGCGCGTCCACGCCCCGACGCTCGGCGCCACGCTAGGCATGGCTTTGGTCCTGCTGGCGTCAATCGTCTGGTTCACGGCAGTGGAGCGGCGTTTCATGCCGCGCGAAATCCTGATCGGCCTGTTCCTGACGGTCACGACGCCGGTCACCCTGATCCTGCTCGCCCGCGCCGCCCTGTTCCGTGATCGCACCGACAGGGTCAAAGACACGCCGAGGAAGGGCTGATCGACCGGCAAAAAAGAAGCCCGGCGGGGGCGCCGGGCTGCAAGCAGGTTCGGTGATGGTGTCCCTGAGGACGGCCCATTCCTTAACCGAAATGGTTTCCAGATCGTTAAGCGCCTTCAGTCCGGCAGCCAGGTCGTCTGACGCCCAGATGGCTCGACAGGCCAAGTGATCCGCCAACCCGCCCCCGCCCGCTCGACGACGAAGCCCGCAGTCGCCCCCGCGCCCGGATAGTCGAAGCGCTTTCCATTCACCGTGATCGTCGCCCCACCCGACTGTCCGATGACGGCCCGCCAGCGGCCGCGCCCGATCGCCGTCGGCGCCATATCTGCGCCGTTGATATTGACCGAGGGAGCCGCCCCATTTGTTCGGCCCGATGCCATCAACGTCGCGCCGTCCGAATCCACCGCATCCAGCCCTTCGGCGCCATCGAGGCGAACCGTCGGCTGGCCTGCTGCAATCAGGGCGACGGGACCGGCCCCGCCCTGGATCACCACCAGGGTCTCAGGCGAGACGGCGGCGTCCTCGCCCACCTGCACCTCAGGCGTGAAGCGCACATCGCCGCTCAAAGGCGGCAGTCGCAGTTCGAACCGCCCTGCGCCGTCCGCCGTCGTCGCCACGGCCGCAGTATCCGGCGCACGCAGCACGACGCGCGCATTGGGCCCCGCCCCGCCGCGCAGCACCAGAACGCCGCCGTCGCGCATCACGCCATCGATCTGAGGCGGGCGGACCCAGGGCGAGGCCTCGTCGGCCCCCGTCGGCCCCGCCACGCCGCCCTGCTGATCGGAACAGGCTGCGGCAGCCAGGACCGCGACACACGCGACCATCATCCGACGTTTCATCCTGCGCCTCTACGATATAGGACTGGCGACCCAGCGGCTCGAGCCTGTGTTAGCTTGAGCGCCGTCGGTTTGGCCATGGCCAGGCCGCCTATTCGTTTTCTTCGAGGCTCCATGTCCCTGCCCCCCGTGTCGTTCCTGCCGTTCGACGGCTCTTCCGTCTGCCTGTTCTGCGGCGCCTCCGAGACCGCCGATCCCACCTATACCGAGGCGGCCTACGCCTTCGGCAAGGTCGCGGCCGAGGCCGGCTGGCGGCTGGTCTATGGCGGCGGCGGCGTAGGCCTGATGGGGGCCTCGGCGCGCGGCGCGCATGAGGCGGGCGGCCGGGTCGTCGGCATCATGCCGGCCTTCCTGCGCAGCCGCGAACGCCTGTTCGACGAGGTCGAGACCGTCGTCGTCACCTCGATGCACGAGCGCAAACAGCTGATGTACGATCAGTCGGACGCTTTCGTGGTCGCCCCCGGCGGCATCGGCACCTTGGAAGAGGTCGTCGAACTGCTGTCGTGGAAGCGGCTGGACCTGCACCACAAGCCGGTGGTCTTTTTAAACCTGAATGGCTTCTGGAACGGCTTCTTCGACTTGATGAAGCACAGCGTCGCAGAAGGAATGACGCCGCCGTCGTTCTTGGACGCCTGGACCGTCGCCGAAACCGTCGAAGAGGCGATGGCGCAGGTTCAGGCCGGCGGCGATGCGCCGCAATTGAAACATGATCATCGATAAGTGATCATCGCTCATAATCCGCTGCGCGCGTCTTGACAGTTTTTATGAAAAACTGACATGGGAGCGCAGCGGCATGATGCCGTTCTTCATTTCGGAGAGTTTTCAATGCGCGCTCTGCTGATCGCCGCCGCCCTGTTCGCCGCCGCCCCTGCGGTCGCCCAAGCCCCCGCCGCCACCAGCCTGACGCTGGCCGACGCCGCCAAGGCGCCCGCACGCGCCACCATCATCGACGGCGCTCGTTGGTCCTGCGAAGGCGCCACCTGCACCGCCGCAGGCGGCACGGAACAGCCCGCGACGCGCGCCTGCCGCCGCGTGGTTCAGAAGTTCGGTCCCGTGACCGCCTTCTCCTACAAGGGTGTCGCCCTGAGCGCCGACGAACTGGCTGTCTGCAATGCCTAGAATGCGTGAGGCGGCTTAGGCCGCCTCGCCTCTCAAACGCCGCTGGATGGTTTCGCGACCGATCAGCGGCGCCATGGCCGCCATGTCCGGCCCGTGCTGCTGCCCCGTCAGCGCCAGACGCAACGGCATGAACAGCGCCTTGCCCTTCGCGCCCGTCTCGGCCTTGACGGCCGAGGTCCACGCCGACCAAGCGTTCTCGTCGATCACTTCCGGCAGCAGACGCAGCGCCGTTTCGATGAAGGTCGTATCTTCGATGACGGGTTGGATCGGGCCACGGACGATCTGCGCCATGTCCGCGACGTCGGCGAACTTCATCAGATTGCCCCGCACCGTATTCCAGAAGGCTTCGCCCAGATCGGCGCCGAGAGCCTGAAGACGCGGCTGCGCCGTCGCATAGTCCATGACGTGCAGCGCTTGGGCGTTCAGCCGGTCCAGATCGGCCGTATCGTAACGCGCCGGCGAACGGCCCATCTTGGAAAAGGCGAAGCTCTGTCCCAGAGCGTCCACCGAGGCGCCGACTTCCAGCGGATCAGAGGTTCCGATCCGGCCGAGGTGGCTGGTGATCGCGATCGGCTCATAGCCTTGTTCGCGCATGTCACTGATCGACAGCGATCCGAGACGCTTGGACAGGGCCGCGCCGTCGGCGCCGACCAGCAGCGGCATGTGGGCGAAGCCCGGAACCGTCGCGCCCAGCGCTTCGAAGATCTCAATCTGGGCGCCGGTGTTGGTGACGTGGTCCTCGCCCCGGATGATGTGGGTGATGGCCATGTCGATGTCGTCCACGACCGACGGCAGGGTGTAGAGGAACAGACCGTCCTCGCGGATCAGCACGGGGTCCGACATCGAGGCCGTGTCCACCTCGGCATGACCGCGCGCCAGATCTTCCCAGGCGACGCGCTTGCCGTCCAGTTTGAAGCGCCAATGCGGACGACGCCCTTCGGCTTCGTAAGCGGCCTTCTGCTCTTCGGTCAGTTCCAGCGCCGCGCGGTCATAGATCGGCGGCAGGCCGCGCGAAAGTTGCACCTTGCGCCGACGGTCCAGCTCGTCAGCGGTCTCATAGGCGGGATAAAGCCGCCCCGACGCCTTCAGCCTGGCGGCCGCTTCTTCGTAGCGATCGAACCGCTTGGACTGGTTGTAACGCTCGTCCCACGGCATCCCCAGCCAGGTCAGGTCGTCTTCGATCCCCTGTTCGAACTCGGGCGTGGAGCGCGCCAGGTCGGTGTCGTCGATGCGCAGAACGAACGATCCACCCTGCCCCTTGGCGAACATCCAATTCACCAAAGCGGTACGGACATTGCCGACGTGCAGCTTACCCGTGGGCGACGGGGCGAAACGAACCTTGACGGACATGGATAGACGACCTCGAAAGCGAGGCGGCTAGGTCGCCCCGCAACCCGGCGAAGTCAAGGCGCGGACGGCTTAAACCTCAGTCGTCGCGGTGAACGCGTTCGCGGCGTTCGTGGCGTTCCTGGGCTTCGACCGACAGGGTCGCTGTCGGACGGGCTTCCAGACGACCCAGACTGATGGGTTCGCCCGTGTCCTCGCAGTAGCCGTAGGAGCCGTCCTCGATCCGGCGCAGCGCGTCATCAATCTTGGAGATCAACTTGCGTTGGCGGTCGCGGGTGCGCAACTCCAGCGCGCGATCGGATTCCGAAGACGCCCGGTCCACCAGATCGGGGTGGTTTTCGGTCTCGGCCTTCAGATTGACGACCGTGCCCTTGGACTCGCGAAGGATCTCATCCTTCCAGGCCAGCAGCTTCTTCTTGAAATAGGCTTGCTGCCGTTCGTTCATGAACGGCTCGCTGTCAGACGGCCGATACGGGCCGGTTTCGTCGGACACAACGGACGCCAAGGCGCTCATCGATCTCACGCTCTCTAACACGCCCCCCTGTGGCGTAGATGGCCGTATAGTCAGCCCGTCGAGTCGCGGCAACGCGGTTCTCGATTCCGTGATGAAAATAGGGCGACTAACCGCCGGACAGTGGCAAAAGTCACTCAGTGCCGAAGCTTAGCCGCCTGATGTCAGACGATTATTTCGTATCAGGGGCGGTTGCGGCGCATTTCGGCCTTCGCCAGTTCGACCGAGGCGCGCAGGTCGATCTGGTCCAGCAGGGCACCTAGGTCCTTATCGTCGTCGGCGGCGCGCTCCTCGCGCAGGCTCCGCGCCAGTCGATCCAAGGCCCCCTCGTCGGCGTCGCCGTTCAGCAGAGCCAGCTTGATTTCGTCAAGGCGATCCAGAAGACCGCTGCCGCGCCGGATCGCACGGCGTCGCTTCTCCAGCGGCCCCTCGACCCCTTGAAGGGCCATCAGGGCCGAGACGTCGGAGACCCCACCTGTTGCTGCGCTGGCGGTCGTTGCAGCGGGCGCGGACGGCGCTGCAGCCTGCCCCAGCGAAAAGCCGCTGGCGGATCGCGTCGGACGTGTGCTGGCAGGCGTGCTGACGCCGTTGGGGCCGACAACCTTCATGTGCAGGTGCTCCGCGTCATGAAACCATGGATGACCGGCGGCGATGACTGTTTGGTTAACGCCCCGGCAAATCCTGCCGCTTCTCTGACCGTCAAAGGCTGACCGACATTGAATTCACGTCGTTAATTCTCCGGCACGATCCTCGCACTGATGACGGCGTAACGTTGCGTGGACGCCTGACCGATGCAAAATCTGCTTGCCCGCCTGATCGCCTCCGTCGCCGCGACGCTCGTCGTCGCCGGCGGCGCGACCTCGGCGTTGGCCCAGTCGCAGTCGCGTATCAAGGATATCGCCGCCGTCGAGGGCGTGCGCGGCAACCAGTTGGTCGGCTACGGCATGGTCATGGGTCTGAACGGGACGGGCGACTCCCTACGCAACTGCCCCTTCACCCGCCAGTCGCTGGAAGGCATGACCGAGCGGCTGGGCGTCAATATCCGCGGCGCCAACGCCAACACCAAGAATATGGCCGCCGTCATGGTCACGGCCGACCTGCCGGCCTTCGCCACGCCCGGCTCGCGCATCGACGTGTCGGTAGCCTCCATGTGCGACGCCAAGAGCTTGCTGGGCGGTTCGCTGGTCGTCACCAGCCTGCAAGGCGCGGACGGTCAGGTCTATGCGGTGGCGCAGGGCTCGGTCCAGACCGGGGCCGTCTCGGCGTCGGGCGGGTCGGGGTCGTCGGTGACGCGCGGCGTGCCGACCGCCGGTCGCATCGCCTCGGGCGCGCTGGTCGAGCGCGAGACCGGCTTCCAGATGGCCAATATGAACGAGGTGCGCCTGAATCTGCGCAACCCCGACTTCACCACCGCCCAGCGCGTAGCCGCCGTCGTCAACGCCGCCTATCCAGGGTCGGCCCTGGCCGAGAACGGCACGGTCGTCGCCCTGCGCGCGCCCGGCGAACTTGGCATGGCGGGCTTCATCAGCCGGATCGAGAACCTGGCCGTCAGCGTCGATACGCCCGCCAAGGTCATCATCGACGAGGTCAACGGCGTCATCGTCATGGGGGACGCCGTGCGCATCTCTCGCGTCGCCATCGCCCAAGGCAACCTGACCATATCGGTGGACGAACAGCCGCAGGTCAGTCAGCCGGCGCCCTTCAGCCGGGGCCAGACCGCCGTCGTCCCCTCGACCCAGGTGAACGTCGAAGAGGATCTGGGCACCCAGATGCGGCTGGTCGGCGGCGGCGCCAACCTGTCCACCCTGGTCAACGGCCTGAATGCCCTGGGCGTCAGCCCGCGCGACATGATCAGCATCCTGCAGGCCATCAAGGCCGCCGGCGCCCTGCAGGCCGACATCGAGGTGATGTGAGCATGACCGACCCGACCGTCTCCGCCGATCTGCTGCGCCCCACCGCGGCCGCGCCCACGGCCGTGAATCGCGACAAGATCGCGGAAACCGCCAAGGCCTTCGAGGCCACCTTCATCTCGCAGATGCTGAAGCCGATGTTCGAAGGCCTGTCGACCGACGGGCTGTTCGGCGGCGGCCAGGGCGAGGCGACATGGCGCAGCTTCATGCTGGACGAAATGGCCAAGTCCACGGTGAAGGCGGGTGGCATCGGCCTGAGCAACACCGTCATGGCCGAAATGCTGAAGATGCAGGAGGGCCGGCAATGAGCGACACCGAACTGGCCCAGGCGCGCGTTCGTCAGCTGACGACCCTGACCTTGCGCCTGACCGAGCGACTGAAGGCCGAAACAGCCGCCTTCGCCGATGGCCGTCCTCAGGATGTGGCGGCCGGTCTGTCGGAAACCCAGGAGATGGCCAATCTCTACCGTCGCGATTCCGCCCATGTGAAGGCCAATCCGGCGCTGCTGAGCGGCGCTCCGCTCGAAGATCGCAGGACACTGGTCGACGCCACGCGTGAGTTCGACGCCGTCCTGACTCGTCACAGCCGCGCCGTCGACGCCGCGCGTCAAATTTCCGAGGGCCTAGTCCGGGCCATCGCGGCGGAGGTCACCGCTGCTCGCACACCCGCCTCCGCCTATGCCGCCGACGGCCGCGCCTCGCTAGGCGACGGACGCGCTGTCGCCCTGAATCGAATGGCCTGAACCGCATGGCCTGACTGGGACGGCCCTTCGCCGTTCGCAGATCACGGTTCGCGTCCTAAGGGTCATTGCCTATTTTTTAAGCGACTGTGTGCCAGCATGGCCTCATGACGCTGACCACTCGCCTCCTAGGCCTGGCATTCGCTTCCGCCGACACCCTGGTGGAGGTGGATCCGAAGGGCGTGGTCGCCTTTGCGATCGGCGCGGGCGCCGTGGCCGGCGAGGACGCAGGCGCGACCTGGACGGGCCGTCCCCTGCTCGATCTGCTGCACGATGGCGCCTCCACCCTGACCGCCCTGCAAGGCATGAAGGCCGGCGTGCGTATTCCCGCGACATCGATCCTGGTGGTGGCCGGGCCTGACCGTGTGCGTCGTGCATCGTTCCGCGCCTTCGTCCTGCCGCAGATGGCGCCGGCCGTCTCCTGCGCCATCTCCTATGAAGGCCCGGCCTTCGCGCTGGAGGATCTGGAAACCCGCCCGCTTCTTGAGCCGGAAGATTTCCTGGCCGACGCAGGGCGCGTGTTGGAGTCTAATCCCGACCTGGCCCTGTCTTTCCTTGACATCACGGGGCTTGAGAACGTCACCGGCGACGCCGCCGACCGTCTGAACCGCCGCATCGAGGCCACGCTTCAGTCCGCTGCCGTCGAGGGGTCGAGCGCGTCGCAGGTCACCGGCGTCCGCTTCGCCCTGCTGCGCCCGGCCAACGACCGTCGCGACATCGCCGCCGAAATCGTGGAAGCCGGTCGGGCCGAAGGCCTGTCGCTGGGCGCGGAGGCGTTCAGCTCGCCCGTGCCGCCCGGATCGGATTCCCTGTGCGTGCTGCGCGCCATGCGGTTCGCCATCGAAGGCTGTCTGAAGGGCGACGGCCTCGCCAATCCGCAGATCGCCTTCGCGGACTCGCTAAAGCGCACCTTCCGCGACGCTGAAACGTTCCGCAGCCTGGTCAAGTCGCGCGAGTTCCAGGTCCATTATCAGCCCATTGTCCATCTGGACTCCCGCGCGGTCCACCACTTCGAGGCCCTGACCCGCTTCAACGGCAACAATGGACCCGCCGAGGCCATTCGCATGGCCGAGGAGTTGGACATGATCGAGTCGTTCGACCTCGCCGTGGCGGAGAAGGTGCTGAAGCGGATGCGCCAGCCCGGCGCCGGCCTGCTGAAGATGGCGATCAATGTTTCGGGCGCCTCGCTGGGCGATGACACCTACGTCGAGCAGTTGCTGCGCATGACCGCCGGCGCGCCGGAGGAACGCCGTCGCCTGATGGTCGAGGTGACCGAAACCTCCGCCGTTGCAGACATCGAAGCCGCCGACCGTCGCCTGGCCGCGCTGCGCGAGGCCGGTATCAAGGTCTGCATCGACGATTTCGGCGCGGGGGCCGCCGCCTTCGACTATCTGCGCAAACTGTCGGTGGACTCGGTCAAGATCGACGGGGCCATCGTTCGCGATATCCAGACCGACCAACGCTCCAAGGCCATGCTGCACAGCATCGTCGAAATGTGCCGTTCGATGAGGCTGGAAACCATCGCCGAGATGATCGAGACCGATGGCGTCGCCGCCGAGCTAAAGGCGGCAGGAGTCGAATACGGCCAAGGCTGGCTGTTCGGCCGCGCCGAAGCCGAGCCGCGCACCCAACTGTCCAGCCCGTCGATGGTCCGTCGCAAGGGCGCCGTCGAGGCCTGGGGCTGACCGACCTCAGAGCTGGACCGTGCGCGTGATCTTCAGCGTCGCAAGGAAATCCACGTCGTGGCTCACGACGATCAGGGTGCCGTCATAGGCGTTCAGCGCCTCTTCGACCGACGCGATGGCGTCCAGGTCGAGGTGGTTCGTCGGCTCGTCCAGCACCAGCAACTGCGGCGGCGTCGCGCCCGTCATGACGCAGGCCAGACCCGCCCTCAGCCGCTCGCCGCCTGACAACTCACCGACCCGGCGCTGCGCCGCCGCGTTGCGAAAAAGGAAGCGCGCCAGCGCCGCCTGGGCGTCATTGACCGAGCCTTGCGGGTTCAGCCGTCGCCACGCCTCCACCAGGGTTTCGTCCGGGTGCAGGATCTTGACCTCCTGGTCCAGTAACACCGCACGCACAGGCCGATCGACGGCGCCCGTGGTCGGTGAAAGATCGCCGGTGATCAGCCGCAGCAAGGTCGTCTTGCCCGCGCCGTTCGGTCCCGTGATCGCGACCCGTTCCGGCCCGACCAGCTTCAGGTCGACCGGCCCGACGATCGTCCGTCCCTCAGGTGTCGCCCAGCCGGCCTGGTCCAAGGTCAGCACCGCTCGTCCAGTCGGCAGGCCGGTGGTCGGCATCGGGATCGCCAGCGTCCGCGTTCGCTCTACGCGCGCCTGGGCTGAGGCCAAGGCGTCCTGCGCGGCCGCGGCCTGACGTTCGGCCAGCAAGCCGCCGCGCCCGCCGGTGTTTTCAGCGCGCTCGGCTCGGGCGCCCAGCAGAATTTTCGGTATGTCGCCCTTGGCGGCCTTGCGACGGCCGGCGGCGTCGCGGCGCGACTGAGCCTCCGCGCGCTGCTGAGCCTCGGCGCCGACACGCGTGAGTTCGCGTTGGGCTTCGGCCAGACTCCGCGTCGCCGCCTCGCGCTCCAGCGCTGTTCGCTCGACATAGGCGTCATAGCCGCCGCCGTAGCTGGCGACGCCCAGGCTCGACACCTCAAGGATTCGGTCCATGCGGCGCAACAGGTTGCGATCATGGCTGACCACCACGACACCGCCGTCCCAACGCTCGATGACATCGGCGACCAGCGCCCGCGCCTGCGCATCCAGATGATTGGTCGGCTCGTCCAGCAGGATCAAATTGGGCCGGGTCAGCCTCAATCCAGCCAGCCGCAACCGCGTCTGCTCGCCCCCGCTGAGACTGGACGTCAGGCGTTCGTAGTCCAGGTCAGGCAGCCCGACATCTCTTAGGGCCTCGTCAAGACGAGTCTCCAGCGTCCAGTCCGCCTCGGCCAGATCGTCAGCCGTTCCCTGCCCCACCAAAACCCGTGCCACAACAGCCAGCGCCGTTCCAACGCCCAGGGTTTGAGCGACGGTCTCACCGGGGTTTGGCTCATAGCGCTGATCCAGGACACCGATCGTTCCGGTTCGCGCGACTACCCCCTCAGCCGGCGCGGCTTCGCCCGAGATCAGGCGCAGCAGCGTGCTCTTGCCCGCGCCATTGCGACCGACGACGCCGGTGCGCTCAGGCCCGAACGTCAGGCTCAGATTGTCGAATAGTGTGGCGCTGTCCGGCGTCCTAGCGGCGACCTTGTCGAGTGTCGCGAGTGCGGACGGGGACGCGTTTCGGCTTGGGCTGATTGGCATTGAGGATCACGAGCAGCATGGCGGACAGGGCGGAACCGGTGGCCAATGCGATGATCATGATCGTCAAACCTTCTGCAAAACGCGTCAGAACAGGGAGGATGGGTCGTAATCCCGCAATGCGCAAGTCTGGCGTCGAACACGGCCGCGTGAGAAGCTTGGTGTTGAGGAGACAATCATGAAGACCGTCATCACCCTCGCCATCGTGTCGGCCCTCGCTTGCGCCGCCTGCGCCACCGCGCCGAACGCGCCGCCTACACCCCCGAACTACAGCGCCGTGCCGACCCAGGCGCCGACGCCCAACGCACGGCTTTACGCAGCCTGCCTGGAGCAGGCTGCCGCAGCAGACGCCTATCGTCGCGCGGACAACGGGGACGGCGCAGAATATATCCTGTTCACCTGCACGGGCGCGCCGGCCGCCGCCTTTGCTGCGGCCTTGATCCCTTGGAGCGAGAAGATCGGATCGACATTCCAGCGTGACGGCCGCATCTTCCGCTCGACCGCAAGGGTCGAGGCCGACCTGTTCGGAGTCGATTCCTGCTCGACCGACGCGACGGGCGCGGACGCCATTTGCATCCTGTCGTTCAACGCCGGCGACTTTCTCGACCAATAGGCTGACGGCGTCTAGACCAGCCGTCATGCAAACCCGTTTCCGCATCGAAGACCCCGCCGGCGCCGCCGCGCGGCGCGAGGCCGCCGTCCAGCGCCTGCGTGACGAGACAGGTATCGACGAGACCGTGATCGACGCCCTGGTCGAAGGCTTCTACGCCCGCGTCCGCGACGATGCGCTGATCGGCCCGATTTTCGCGGACCGGATCACCGACTGGGCGCCGCACTTAGCGCAGATGAAGCTGTTCTGGTCGTCCGTCGCCCTGTCCACGGGCGTCTATCAGGGCCGGCCGATGCCGAAACACCTGCCCCTTCCCATTGATGCGCGGCATTTCGATCGCTGGCTGGAGCTGTTCGCCGAAACCGCGCGCACCCTGTGTCCGCCCATCGCCGCCGACTACTTCATTGAACGCGCCCGCCGCATCGCTGAAAGCCTGGAACTGGGCGTCGCCAACGCCAGCGGCGTGCTTCTGGCCAAGGGCGAGCGTTTCGTGCGGCCCACGCAGACGTGGACGCCGGATTGATGCGTCAGCCGCAATGTTCCTACATTGTTCTTGCTTCAATCACACAATTCGTCCCCATATAGCGATGTCGCGCCGGACCCGCCGGCCCTCCTCCGCGTTCTCCGGACAGCATGACCGAAAAGCACAACTTCATCCGCGTTCGCGGCGCCCGCGAGCATAACCTCAAGGGCGTGGATCTCGACATTCCGCGTGAACAGCTGGTGGTGATGACCGGCCTGTCGGGGTCGGGCAAGTCCTCGCTGGCGTTCGACACCATCTACGCCGAGGGCCAGCGCCGCTATGTCGAGAGCCTGTCGGCCTATGCCCGCCAGTTCCTGGAGCTGATGGGCAAGCCGGACGTGGATCTGATTGAAGGCCTGTCCCCGGCTATCTCCATCGAACAGAAGACTACGTCCAAGAACCCGCGCTCGACCGTCGGCACGGTGACGGAGATCCACGACTATATGCGTCTGCTGTGGGCGCGTGTGGGTGTGCCCTATTCGCCGGCAACCGGCCTGCCGATCGAGAGCCAGACCGTCAGCCAGATGGTCGACAAGCTGGTCACCCTGCCCGATGGTGAGCGCATCCTGCTGCTCGCCCCCGTCGTTCGCGGCCGCAAGGGCGAGTACAGGAAGGAAATCGCCGAGTGGCAGCGCCAGGGCTTCCAGCGGCTGAAGATCGACGGGCAATTCTATCCGATCGATGAAGCCCCGACGCTGGACAAGAAGTTCAAACACGACATCGACATCGTCGTGGACCGGATCGTCACCAAGCCGGATCAGGAAGCCCGCTATGCCGACAGCCTGCAGACCGCGTTGGGTCTCGCCGACGGCATCGCCAACGCCGAATGGGCCTCGACGGCGGAAGGCGAGACGGCGCCGCGCTCCATCCTGTTTTCCGAACGGTTCGCCTGCCCGGTGTCCGGCTTCACGATCAGCGAGATCGAGCCGCGACTGTTCTCATTCAACAATCCCTTCGGCGCCTGCCCGGTCTGCGACGGCCTGGGGGTCAAGCTGGCGTTTGACGCCGATCTGGTGATCCCGGATCGCGACAAGACCCTGCACAAGGGCGCCGTCGCGCCGTGGGCGCGCGGGCCATCGCCGCTCTACACCCAGACGCTGCAGTCGCTGAGCCTCCACTACGGCTTCTCGATGGACAAGCCGTGGCGCGACCTGCCCGCCCAGGCGCACAAGGCCATCCTGCACGGCACGGGGTCGGAGAAGATCAAGTTCGTCTATGACGACAACGCCCGCAAATACGAGGTCTCCAAGCCGTTCGAGGGCGTGCTGCCGAACCTGGAACGTCGCTGGCGCGAGACCGACAGCGCCTGGGTGCGCGAGGAACTGGCCCGCTATCAGTCCGAAACGCCCTGCGACGCGTGTCACGGCAAGCGGCTGAAGCCCGAGGCCTTGGCGGTCAAGGTCGGCGGCGAGGACATCGCCGACATCTCGACCCTGTCGATCTCCAAGGCCTATCTGTGGTTCTCGACGCTGGAAGAGAATCTGACCGAAAAGCAGATGGAGATCGCCCGGCGCATCCTGAAGGAAATCTGCGACCGGCTGCGGTTCCTGAACAACGTCGGCCTGGACTATCTGAACCTGTCGCGGTCCTCAGGCACCCTGTCGGGCGGCGAGAGCCAGCGCATCCGCCTGGCGTCGCAGATCGGCTCGGGCCTTACCGGCGTCCTCTATGTGCTGGACGAGCCGTCCATCGGCCTGCACCAACGCGACAATACCCGCCTGCTGGAAAGCCTGAAGGGGCTGCGCGATCTCGGCAACTCGGTCCTCGTGGTCGAGCATGACGAAGAAGCCATCCTGACCGCGGACTACGTCATCGACATGGGCCCGGCCGCCGGTGTTCATGGCGGCCAAGTCTGCGCCGAGGGCACGCCGGCCCAGGTCATGGCCAACCCCAAGTCCCTGACCGGCAAATACCTGACTGGCGAGCGCGAGATCGAAATCCCCGCCGAGGGTCGCCGCCCCATCAACCGCAAGCGGATGCTGAAAATCAGCGGCGCCAGCGGCAACAATCTGAAGAGCGTCACCGGCGAAATCCCGGTCGGCGTCTTCACCTGCATCACCGGCGTCTCGGGCGGCGGCAAGTCCACCTTCACCATCGAAACCCTGTACAAGGCCGCCGCGCGTCGCCTGAACAATGCCTCGGAGGCCCCCGCCCCCTTTGATCGGATCGAAGGCCTGGAGCATTTCGACAAGGTCATCGACATCGACCAGTCGCCCATCGGCCGCACCCCGCGCTCGAACCCCGCGACCTACACGGGCGCCTTCGGCCCCATTCGCGACTGGTACGCCGGCCTGCCGGAATCCAAGGCGCGCGGCTACGGCCCCGGCCGGTTCAGCTTCAACGTCAAGGGCGGGCGCTGCGAGGCCTGCCAAGGCGACGGCGTCATCAAGATCGAGATGCACTTCCTGCCCGACGTCTATGTCACCTGCGACGTCTGCAAGGGCAAACGCTACAACCGCGAGACGCTGGAGATCGTGTTCAAGGGCAAGTCCATTTCGGACGTGCTGGACATGACGGTCGAGGAGGCGGCGACCTTCTTCAAGGCCGTGCCGCCGATCCGCGACAAGATGCTGACGCTGGAACGGGTCGGCCTGGGCTACGTCAAGGTCGGCCAGCCGGCGACCACCCTGTCAGGCGGAGAGGCCCAGCGGGTGAAACTGTCCAAGGAGCTATCCAAGCGAGCGACAGGCCGCACCCTGTACATCCTCGACGAGCCGACCACCGGCCTGCACTTCGAGGACACCCGCAAGCTGCTGGAAGTGCTGCAGGAACTGGTCGAGGCCGGCAACACCATAGTGGTGATCGAACACAACCTCGATGTCATCAAGGTCGCCGACTATCTGCTCGACTTCGGTCCTGAGGGCGGTGACGGCGGCGGCGAGATCGTTGCGGTCGGCACGCCCGAACAGGTCGCGGACAACAAGGCCAGTTGGACCGGCAAATACCTCAAGGAGGTGCTGGATCGGCACGAGGACCGCCGCAAGGCGCGCGTTGCGGCCCTAGGCGGTTCCGTCGATGCTCCGGCCAAAAAGAAAAGGGTGAAGGCGTCGGCCTGATCGTTAGGAAAAGACGTCGGTCGACTGACCGCCTCGAAGCCCATTCCAGGCCGCTGCGAACGGGGCATACAGCACCGCGAGTTGCAGCGCGGCGAGGAAGGCGTTGACGATCGACGACACCAGGATCGCCGGCCAGGCCTGCATCAGGATCTGACCCAGTCCCTCGCCGTCGAAGCGCGCCAGCGTCTGGATGCCGCCGGTGGCGAGGTCTGCGGCTGCGCCGATGATCATGCCCAGGATGCTGACGATCAGGGACATGATGATGGCGATCACGGCCATGCCCAGCAGCGACCAGAAATGTCCTTGGGTGGCGGCGAACGATTCCACGATGGTGATCTTGCGGCGATCGATCGTCATCGGCACCGCAAGGCTAAACTTGATCGCTAGCCAGACGATCAAGGCGAAGACGGCGAAGATCAGGAGCACGCCGGCCAAAATCAGCAGCGCCTGACCCGACGCCGCGCCGAAACCGATGGCCGCGCCGACCACCATCATGCCGACGCCCGACGCCAGACCGACAGCCAGGCTGACGATCAGACTGACCGCCAGGACACGCACCTCATCCATGCCAAGGCGCAGATAGCCCCACGACGACTCGTCCGGCCGCAAGACCGAGCGCGCCACCGCCGCGCTCAGCACCGCGCCGACCAGAAGGCCGATGGGCGCGGCCCAGATCAGAGCTCCGGCATAGGTCTGACCGAGGGCCTGGAACTCCGCCATCGACGGGTTGGCCGACTGTTCCAGCGCTTCACCCGCCGCCATCAGGCTGGCCCACTTGTCTGCGCCCAGGCCGAACATGGCGACGTAGACGGCCAGATAGACCAGGCCCCAGGCGACCGCGACGATCGGATGCCGACGGACGACCCGGAAGCCTTCGAAGGCCGCGTCGGTGGCGGAAAAACTCATGACAACTCCGGGAGCAGATTCGCAACGCACCCTAGCGCATACGCAAGCCTACGTCCCGCACCGCCGCCGTCGCGGCATCATGCGTTCGATCGCGTCAGTTCGCGGAGGCGATCGTCCAGTCCGCGATCTGGGTATTGATGTCGCGCGTCGCCGTGTCGAAGGCTGCAACGATGGCGGACACGCGGTTGTCGCCGGCAGGCTGGGTCACCGTGAACACCCGCTCGACCGAGCGCCCTTCCTCGGGACGAATGGTCCCGCCGCCAGCGCGCCGTTCCGGGGTGGAGCGCAGCTGCGCCCGTGCGGTCACGACGACATCCGGCACGGCGCCCGGCGCGGCGTATCGCGCCTCGAACGTCGTGACCGTGACTTGCAGCACCAAAGGCGGCGTTCCCGGCTCACGGCGACCCAGCACGCGAATGCGGTCGGCGCGGTTGGCGAAGGCCGCCTTAAGGCTGTCGTCGAACAGGGTCGAGGCCGGCGACACCCAGCGTGCGCCGCCGATATAGGCTGTTTCCAGCCCTGTCACGCCCAGGATTTTGTCATCGCCGGTCGCATCAGGGAATTCGATGCGGCGGATGGAGACCGTCAGGGGCGCAGGCGTGTCGCCCACCGCCGACGGCGCGGCCATCGGCAGGCCGAACCGATAGTTCTGCACCGGGTCCGGCGACGACAGCAGGGCGCACCCGCTCAGCGCGGTCAGGACAGCGGCGGACGCCGCCAGTCGAAGGACAGGACGAAGGATCACGGCTGCACCTCCAGCTCTTTGGATTTGGGACGACCGATAAAGTCGCGCGGGCTGGCGCGGACGTCGTCAATCAGGGATTGCAGAGACCGGGTGGCGTCTTGCAGTTCTTCGATCGTGCCGGTCAGTTGCGGCAGGCTGGTCGTCGCAAAGTCACCCAGCGGACGCTCCAGACCCGTAATCGAACGGTTGGCAGAGGCTATCGCCGTGCGGGCCTCCGCCGTCGCCGAGTTGATATTGGCGATGGCTTGGCGTCCGTCCGTATTGATGATCTGACGCGTGTCGACGGCCAGGGCCTGATATTCCTTCACCGCGGCGTTGGCGTTGGTCACGGCCTCTTCCAGCTGCTGGAATATGGCCTTGCGGGCTTCCAGTTCGGTCGTAAGCGCCTCGACGTTCTTCACGCTGGTGGAGAAGCTGCGGATATTATCATCGGACATGACGCGGTTGATCCGGTTCAGCGCATCCACGGTCTGAGCCAGCACCGTGCCCGAACCACTCAGCAGTTCAGCGATCGGCGACGGCTGGCTTTGCAGCACCGGCACGACATTGTCCGGATACTGCTCTTTCAGCAGGGCGCTGTTGGGCGAACCGGCGGTGATCTGGATGTAGTTCAGGCCGGTGATGCCTTGCGGCTCCAGCTGTGCGCGCGAGGTCACGCGCACAGGCGTCGTGCCGTCCACGCGAACGCGGGCGATGACCTGGTCGCCGCGCTTGGTGTCGATGTTCAAGTCGGTCACCTCGCCGACGCGGATGCCGTTGAAATGCACCTCGCCACCTTCCGACAGGCCGTTCACCGGCCCATAGAAGACGATGTCGTACATGTCGTAGTCGCTGTTGAACTGCAGCCGGGCCAGCCAGATGGTGAACACCGCAAGGGCCGCCAGAAGGGCGACGGTGGCGATGCCGACGGCGGCGTAATGTGCGTCTCTTTCCATGATCCGCTCTCCTCAGGCGGCAGACTTGGTGGCTGCGCGTCCGCGCGGCCCCAGGAAATATTCTTTGATCCACGGATGGTCGGAGCCTTCCAGCTCCTGCACCGTGGCCTTTTCCACGACCCGCTTGTCCGCCAGCACCGCCACCTTGTCGCAGATGGCGTAGAGCGTATCGAGGTCGTGGGTGATCATGAAGACGGACAGACCCAGGTCGTCCGCCAGTTGTCGGATCAGATCGTCGAACGCGGCCGCGCCGATGGGGTCCAAACCCGCCGTCGGCTCGTCCAGAAACACCAGTTCCGGGTCCAGCGCCAGCGCACGCGCCAGGCCGGCGCGCTTCTTCATGCCGCCCGACAGCTCGGCGGGCTTCAGGTGGTGGTGCTCGGGTTTGAGGCCCACCATGGCGATCTTGAGTTCGGCCAGTTCATAGATGATCGCTTTGGGCAGTTTGGTGTGCTCGACCAAGGGCGAGGCAACGTTCTCCAGCACGCTCAGCGACGAGAACAGCGCGCCCTGCTGAAACAGGATGCCGGTGCGGCGCTCGATGTCCGCCGACTGATCGTCGGTCAGGGTCGCACGGTCGTAGCCCAGCACCTTCACCGAACCGCCCTCGGGCTCTTTCAGTCCGATGATTGTGTTCAGCAGTACGGTCTTGCCCGCGCCCGATCCGCCGACGACGCCCATGACTTCGCCGCGCACCAGGTCGAGGTCGAGATTCTCGTGGATGGTGCGCTCGCCGAACTGGCTCAACAGGCCGCGCACCTCAATCAGGTTTTCTGGTGCTTCGGTCATATGTTCAGCTCCAGGAACACCAGGGCGAACACGGCGTCTAGGAAGATGATGGCGAAGATGGCCTGAACCACGGCGGCCGTCACGCGCCGGCCCAGGCTTTCGACGTCGCCGGCGACCGACATGCCCTGACGGCAACCGATGGCGGCGATCACCAGGGCGAAGACCGGCGCCTTCACCAGACCGACCATCAGATGCTGGGCCATGGTGCCATCTTCGACCAGACGCTGGAAGAAGAAGGACGGACCGAGATTCAGCGAGCTCCAGCACACGACCAGACCGCCGACCAGGCCGCCGATCATGCCCATGAAGGTCAGCAGCGGCAGCATCAGCACCAGGGACGCGACGCGCGGAATCACCAGGGCCTGGAACGGGTTGACGCCCATGACCTGCATGGCGTCGACCTCCTGGTTCATCCGCATCGATCCGATCTCGGCCGCAAAGGCCGAAGCCGAACGTCCAGCCAACAAGACGGAGGCGATGACGACCGCGAACTCACGGAACATGGCGACGCCGATCAGTTGAACGGCGAACACCTGAGCGCCGAAGTCGGTCAGCAAATCCACGCCGATGAAGGCGATGACGGCGCCGATGAAGAAGTTGGTGATCATGACGATCGGAATGGCGTCCAGCCCGGCGCGCTCGGCCTGACTGACCCAAGCCGGCCAACGGATGCCGCCGGGATGTTTGGCGGCTTCCACCACGGCGGCCATCAACCGACCAAGGAAGGCCAGCGACAACATGGCCTCGCCGCCGAAATCGTAAACGCCGCGCCCGATCTTGGCGAAGGTGCGCACGAAGGCGCTGGGGCGTTTCGGCGCCGGGGCGCTCTGGCGCTCCAGAAGCTCGATCATGTGATAGATGCGACCAGCCTCCGGTCGATCCTTCCACTGGCTCTTGGAAAGGCGGCCGCTTGAGGCCTGCACCAAGGCTAGCGCTCCGGCGGTATCGAAGCGACCGAGATCGGAGGTGTCGATGCTGGCGATATCGCGGCCTTCCAGATCGCGGCTCAGTTCTGTCGGCAGACGACCCAGCGCCGTGGTCGTCCAGTCGCCGGTCAGGCGCAGACGGGCCTCGCCATCTCTATCGACGATTTCGTATGCGGCCGTGTTCATCGCGCCCCTGAAGACCGGTCTGACATCGCGATTTTCCCCTGACCCTCTGAACAGACAGCCGAAATCCCTGCCGCGCTAATGGTCAAGCCGGCATTCGATGTCAACGCGCGATGACATTCGCGCGGATGTTTGTCGATCGACCGTGTCGAGATCGCCTCCCCCGATGAAACGTCCAACGGTCACGCTGGCGCTGATGCCAAACGCAGCCGAACGGGATTCGTTCTCGCGTCACCTCATACGACGCTGCACGGCCGCCAGATCCTCAATGAACAACCGTCTCGCCTCGGACTTCGCCGCCTCGTCCGGCAGACGCAGCAGATAGGAGGGGTGAACCGTCAGGACGGCGGTCGATCCATCGCTCAGGTCGATCGGCGCGCCGCGTTCCTGCATCACGGCGGGCTTGCGACCCAGCAACGCCAGACCCGCCGTCGCCCCCAGGGCCAGCACGACCTGCGGCTTGATCAGCCTGCGCTCCGAGTCCAGCCACCAGCGGCAGGCCTGAACCTCGCCCGCATTCGGCGTCTTGTGCAGGCGACGTTTGCCGCGCGGCTCGTGTTTAAAGTGTTTGACCGCGTTGGTGACATAGACGTCGGATCGATCAATGCCGGCCTCGGCCAAGGCGGCGTTCAGCACCTGTCCAGCCGGCCCTATGAAGGCGCGGCCTGCCAGATCCTCCTGATCGCCCGGCTGTTCGCCGACGATCATCAGACGCGCCGACTTCGGCCCCTCCCCGCACACGCCTTGCGTCGCGTCGCGGTAAAGCGAGCAACGGCGGCAGGCCTGAACGCCGCCGGCGACATCGTCGAGGTTTTCGGGCACGGCCTCGGCGTCGGGACGGGCCAAATGGAGGTCTGGCGCGACGGCGCGCGCGAAACGCGAATTGGGCTGAGGAGACGGCGTCGCGACCATGGTTTCGGTTCGAACCGACGACGCCGCGACCAGTTCCGGAATCAGGGCGGCTTCCGGCAGGTTCTTCCAGTAGGACTTGGCCATCTCACCCTGCATCGTCTTCACCTTTAGCCGCGCAGGATTGAAGGTCGAGGCGTAGTAGGTCTTCCAGAAATCCTCGATCTCGTCTTCGGCCGGCGCCATGTCACGCGTTGCCGGCGGCCCGAACCGTAGGGCTTCTCCATCCCAGAAGGCCGAACCATCCGGCGTCAGGATCGACCAGCGCATGGTCGTGAACCGCCGTTGGAAAAACGGCGCGGTCTTTTCCAGAACCCGATGCGGCGGCTCGAACCATGCCACCCAGGCCTCGCCCAAATCGTCATGCACCTGGCGAAAGCGAACGAAGGCCTTCATCTTGTGCGAGGCCCGGCTGACGTTCTTGACCCGCTCCAGCGCGTCGGCGACGTCCCGGTCCGAAATGACCTTGATCAGGTCCGGCTCATCCTTCAGCCGCCACAGCAGGCGATACATCAGATCGAAACGGTCAGCGGATCGATGCAGGATCAGGTTCTGGGCCAGATCCACGAACTCTTTCGGGACGTTGAAAGCTCTGCGGTCATCCGGCGTCGGCGACACTTCTCCAACAATCGGCTGATCGAACAGCCCGCCCTGTTCCACCGCCCCCGCCACGACAAAGCGCGCCGCCGCAGGCTCCACACCCGCCAATCGAAACGCGCGCGCCGCTTTCCGCCAGCCGTCGAAGTCGGTCTCCCCGTCCAGCGTCGCCACCGCCATCAGAACAGGCTCAACTGCTCGGGCGTGCGGCTGGTCACGCGCGCCTTGAGGTCCGCCGCGTCCGTCAGACCGCCTGGCGTCCAGTCCAGCGCCGTAATGAAGGGCCGGATTTTCGCCACCGATCGCGTCAATCGTCCGACATCCTCCAGCCGTAGGGTGCGATAGCGGCGCACCGAGACGATCCGGTCCACGGCTTTCACGCCCAAACCCGGCACCCGCAGCAGCATCTCACGCGGCGCACGGTTCACATCGACGGGAAACTGCTCACGCTTGTTAAGCGCCCAAGCCAGTTTCGGGTCGACCGCAAGATCAAGCATGCCGTTCGATGCGCCCTCGCCGATCTCCGGCGCGGAGAAACCATAGAACCGCATCAGCCAATCGGCCTGATACAGCCGATGCTCACGCATCAACGGCGGCTTGGACAGCGGCAGGATCGAACTGGAGTCCGGGATGGGGCTGAACGCCGAATAATAGACGCGGCGCAGGCCATACCCTCCGTAGAGCGAGGCGCTACGATCCAGGATTTCCGTGTCCGGAGCGCCGTCGGCGCCGATGATCAACTGCGTGCTTTGGCCGCCCGGCGCGAACTTCGGCGGCTTGATCTTTTCACGCTTGGCCGGCTTGGCCGCCTCGACGCCGAGACGCACCTGGCTCATCGCCTTCTTGATGACCCCGACGTCCTTTTGCGGCGCCAGTCGCGCCAGCGCCTCGTCGCGCGGAAGTTCGATATTGGCCGACAGGCGATCGGCGTACAGACCCGCCATCTCCACCAGCTTCGGATCCGCCTCCGGGATCAGCTTCAGATGAATATAACCTCGGAAATCGTGGACTTCCCGCAGCGTCTTGGCCACCAGGACCAGCTGCTCCATCGTATAGTCGCCGGATCGAATGATGCCCGACGACAGAAAGAGGCCCTCGATATAGTTGCGCTTGTAGAAGTTGAGCGTCAGGTCGACGACCTCTTCGACATCGAAGCGCGCGCGCTCCACATTTGATGACACGCGATTGATGCAATAGGCGCAATCGTAGATGCAGAAGTTGGTCAGCAAGATTTTGAGGAGACTGATGCATCGACCGTCGGGCGTATAGGCGTGACAGATACCCATGCCCTCGGTCGAGCCGATCCCCTTGCCGTCGACGGAGTTTCGTTTCGACGTTCCGGACGACGAACACGAGGCGTCGTATTTGGCGGCGTCAGCCAGAACGGAGAGTTTTCGACGCAGATCGAGACGGGCCATCGTTCATGGTACGTTCCAGCACGATGTTTGGTCCAGCGTTGCCGTTTTCTTTTTGAAGCGACGACTTAACGCAGCAGATTGAGCAGCGACGTGCTTTTCAGCGAGTTGATGATCTGGGCCGATGCCTCGATCGCCACCTGCGCCATCTGCAGATCGGTGATCGCCCGTGCCGGATCATAGCCGGACTTGTCCTGCATCATCTTCTGCAGGGCGGTCTTCTGATTTTCCTGGGCGTCCAGCGCCGTCTCGACGTGGTTCTGGATCAGACCGTTTTTGGCCGTCTGGTTCGTCAGTCCCGCATTCGCCTTGTCCAGTTCGCCCATCTGCGCCTTCAAAAACGCGGTGACGTTGGCGTCCGGCTGTCCCGTCAGCGTGCCCGCGCCGGCTGGCGTATAGGTTACGCCGCCGACGGTCACCGCCGCGCCGTTCTGGAAGGCCTGAATGTTGCGAAACACCTCAGTCAGCGGCCCGCCGATCTCGCTGGCCAGAAACCCGGTCTCGACCGTGGTCTTTTCGTCGATACGCGACTTCTGCTTCAAGGTGTCGTTGGCGAAGGTCGCGGCGGTGGACGCCGCCGCCGTCAAATCGGCCATGGTCGCGGCCGTGGCGGGAGCGATGTCGCTTTGGCCGCCCGCAAACAGGTACGAGCCCTGGTGTTCCGCATTCAGTCCCCCCTGCACAGTCTGATAGTTCAGACCGAGCTCGACCATCAGATTGTCGATCCGCCCGGCGGCCAGGCTGTTTGCGATGGCCTCGCGCGCCGCATTACCGCCCTCGTAGATGCGGCTCATGGCCAGATCCTGGGCGCTCAGCCGCGCCTTCACGGCCTCGCCGGTGGAGATGAAGCCCTCCAGTCGCGCCTGGGTCGACGTCAGGCTTGTCAGCTGTTCGGCGCCCCGGCCATAGCCGGACATGTCGGTGGCGATCTTCTCGCTATCGATCCGCTCCTGCGCCTGCTGCGCGCGGCCTTGCGCGTTCATCAGGCTGAGCAAGGCCGACTGGTAGTTCCCGTGGGTCGCAACGCGCGTCATTGCAGGATTCCGATCAGTACGTCGTACATGTCCTTGCTCGCCTGGATCAGGCGCGCAGAGGCGTTATAGGCTTGCTGGAAGGTGGTCATGTTGACCAGTTCCTCGTCCATGTTCACGCCTTCGGCCGAGGTGCGGCGGCTGTCCGCCTCCTTGGCCAGAGCGCTTGCCGTTTCGCTGCGGGTCTTGGCGGCCGAGGCCTTGCCGCCGACCTCGCCGGCGAAGTCCGCCGCATAGGACGACAGGGTCTTGGTCCCACCGGCATTGCCGCCGGCTGCGGCGAAGGCGATGTTCGTCTTGCCCACATCGCCCAGCGCCAGGCCGCCGCGCCCATCGTTCTTGCTCAGCGCCGGCGTCCCCGCCGCCGCCGACAGGTTCAGCTGCGCCAAGGCCAGCTTGCCGGGGTCCTGCTGGATGTCGCTGCGCACCGAATAGGCGCCGGCCCGGGTCGATCCCGTCGCGCCCAGGCCGAACAGTTGCGACATTGAAACGCCGGTCGGATCTTGGGTCGTATTGTCGTTCACCACGCCCATCGACGTCGCAGACGGGTCGTAGGCCTTGAAGGACAGCTTGCCCGCCGCATCCAGGCTGAAGGCGCCATAGCGGCCGACGCCGGTGATGGGATCGTTCAGCGCGCCCAACATCTCGCCCATCGTGCCCGTCCCGGCGGGAACGGACACGGTGATGTCGCGAAGACGCGCGCCGGACGAACCGGCAAAGCGCAAGGTCAGGCTCTCGCCCGGATCGAACCCGTGCTGAGACGTCAGGGTCAGGCCCGTCTCGTAGAAGGTCGGCGTCGTCGTGGCGACCAGGTCGTTCAGGCCGAACCAGTGCGAGAATCCACGCCCGCCCTTGGCGCTGGGCGACGTCGCATCGTCGGCGATGGCCACGCCGTTTCCACCCGCCCCGTCCAGGCGCAGTTGGCCGTCCGAGAAGCTCGCCGTCGCCGTGCCGCCCAGTTGGGCGTTCAGCACACTGAGGAAGGTGGTCGGATCCGCGGCGGCGCCGTTGATCGTCATGGTGCCGCCGGAAAAGACGATCCGGGCCGAGGCCTGCACCACGCCCGACGCATTGACCGCCGAGATGGTCATCGTGCCGGTGAAGCCGGTCAGGGCGTTCTCCAGCGACTGACCGGTGTTGCGCCCTGTCAGGGTGGACGGAGCAGGAACGCTGCTGTTTGCGTTATGGGCGCGGTTCAGTTCGTCCGCGAGTTTGGCCGTCAACTCACCCAGGCGCGCGGCGGCCGCTGGCGCATCGACATCGCGCATCTCGACCAGACCCCGGATCTGACCGGACGACACGCCGTCCAGCAGCGGCCAGCGCGTTCCGCTGGGCTCGGTGATCATGATGTCCGAGAAGGCCGTCATGGCGTCCACAGTGCCAGCCGCCTGGTACGACAGCGTCGCCGCCCCCTCGCCCACCAGGGTCATGCCTGTGTTGGTGCGCAGGGTGACGCCGCCGTTCGAGCGCGCCTCGACCTTTACATCCATATATTTGGACAGTTCGTTGATGAGGCCGAGCTGAGCGTTCTGGGCGCCCGTCACATCCTCGTTCGTCACCGTACCGGCGGCGATGGTCTTGTTCAGCTTGGCGATCTGTTCCAGCAGCGGATTGACCGTCTCGACCGCGCTCAGCAGCCGGCCGTCCGCCTCCTGACGCGCCGACTGAATCTGGGACGCTATGCCGGCGGCCTGATTGAAGATCGCCTGGGTCTTGTAGATCGTATCCTGACGCCCGGCCGAGGACGTCGGGCTTTCGGCCAGGGTCGCATAGGTGGCGAACAGCTTGTCGACCTGGGCGAAGAAGTTGCTGTCGCTGCTGGGATCGCCGAACTGATTCTGGATCTGGTCGTACAGCTCATAGCGCACGGTCTGGCGTGCGGCGTCCGACCCGGCGCTGAGGCTGGCGGCCTGCAGGAAACGATCTGTCGCCAGACGCACCCGCGTGACGTCGACACCCGAACCGTAGCCGTTGGTGACGGCTGCCGACTGATCGGCGACCTTGCGGATGTATCCGGGCGTATCGACGTTGGCGATATTGTCGGCGGTGACGCGCAACTGCGACTGGGCGGTCTTCAGCCCCGACGTCGCAATGTTCATGATCGAGTTCAGCGACATTGACGCGTCTCTCCCGCCCTACCCGGCAACCGCTGCATCGCGACGCGCAGTTCTTGCCCAGCCACGCGCCACGCCCGCTCGCACAAAGCGTTGTTTTTCCACAGGATCGTTGATCGGGCGGTCGTCATGATGGGAAAGACGCGCAAAGGTCGGGCCAATCGGGCGCAGGCATCCCGCATGTCACTGATCGGCGGCGCCGCGAAGCCGGGCAAAAAGTGGCGAGAGCGCGGCAATAACGACCGCCGCGCCTCGAATCCGCAGACCCCGACTCTATGCTTTGCATTGTTTTTGCTGACTTATTTTCTTGGCCCGACCCTTGCGTCGAGGGCGGCGAACTCTTGGGCGCAGCAGGCGCCGTCGTCGCTCCTTACGAAAGCCGCCGCGCTTCCATGTCCACCGCTTCCGCCCTGCTCGCGCCTGCCGCTCCGGTTTCGACCGGAACGTCGGCTGCCGCCCTGGGCGCAGAGGCAGCCGATGCGGGCCTGTTCTCCAGCAAGGTCGCCGACGCGCTGAACACGGGCGTCCACGGCGCGCCTGTCGAACGGATGACGCCCGGCCGCCTGACGGGCGCTCGGTCGCTGGGCGTCATCATGGCCCAGCCCATGGCGGCCGAGCCGGACGCCAACACGCCGACCCCGACGACCGATACCATTCCTACGATCTCGGGCGAGATCGCAGACTCCGCAGCTCAGCCTTCCCTTGCCGACGAGCGGCAGATCGGCACGGACACGACCGCGAATGACGAAGATAGCTCTGGCCTTGTCGCCGCAACGCCGTTTACAGCCGCGCAACCGATGCCGGCCGTTCCGGTCGCTCAGTCGCTCGATGTCGCGGGCTCGCCGGCCGTTTCCGAGGACGCAGCAGAGACCTCTCTCGATCCACAAGCTCACAAAGATGTTGCGGCAGTCGCATTCGTTGCGCCCGAGGCGATGACGACAACGGTCGCTACGACTTCTCGTTCTGGAACTGATCCGGCGGCCAAGACTGCGCCGGCGCCTGCCAACCAGGATCTTGAAGCGAAGGCCGCCCTAACGGCCGCGACCGCTCAAGCAGTCCTTTCCGAACTCTCCGAAATCCTGACGACCGAAGCGTCGACCTCTTCTCCCGCCGCGGCGAAGACGGCTGAAGTCGAGGCCGCCGAGTCCCCGGTCAAGCCTACTCAGCCATCGACGACCACCGACGGTTCGAAGCCGACAGTCGCGCCCAAGCCTGCCGTTACACCCATGGCCGCGACAGCGCCTCGTCCTACCGACGCATCGACGCCGGTGCTGGCCACGTCCGAAAGTGCGGCCAGCACGATCCAAGTCGCTGCCGCCAACACCGACAAGCCGGCCGCACCGTCGCCCATCACTCAATCCCTTGCGGCCGCTCAGATCCCGACCGTCCAAGTCCAGATCGCCGTCACGTCGACGACGCCCAAGCCGTCGATCATTGTCCCCGCCGAGGTCGTCGCTGCGATATCCGAAGCGGCGTCGTCTTTGACAGTCGAAACGGCCGGCACGTCTGATCACCTGGCAGAGGCGGCTCCATCCGATACACCGAAGTCGTCGCCGACCGCGCTTCAACCCGCCATGCCCCTGCGCGGCAATCTCCATGGCGCTCTGGAACAGACCGGGGACACCGTCGTTCCTGCGGTTCAAACCGCGACGACCGAAGACGCCACCCCTTCTAGCGCCGCGATCGAAGTCGCCGCCAAGCCGACGTCGCCATCCGCCAAGACAGCCGAGCCCGCGATTGCTGCCGTCGCCACGTCGGATTCAGCGTCGCCCGAAGCCCCGGCCGCAAGCCCCGCGCCGGTTGATGCGCAGCCTGCGCAACAGGCCGCCGTGTCCAGCCATGCGCAGGGCCTGTCCACCCTGTCACGCGCCACCGTCGAGACCACCGCCCAACTCGCCGCGCAGATGGCCCGCAAGCTCGAAGGCCGTTTGACCCGGTTCGACATGGTGCTGACGCCCGAAGATTTGGGCCGCGTCGATGTCAGCCTTGAGATCGGCAAGGACGGACAACTGTCCGCTCGCCTGGCCTTCGACAATCCCGCCGCCGCCGCCGACCTGAAGGGTCGCGCCGATGAACTGCGTCGCCAGCTTCAGGAGGCCGGCTTCCAGGTCGCGGGTGATGCGCTCGACTTCTCGCAACGCGATCCGTCCGCGGGCGGCGGCGCTTTCGAGCGCCAACAGCAACGCAACGCCCTGTTCGCCGGCGGCTCTCGTCTCGCAGCCCAGGCTGACATGCCCATCGTCCCGGCGCCTGGCGCCTGGATCAACCATTCCCTGACGCCTGACCGCGTCGATCTGAAGGTCTGACCCCATGGTCGACGCCGTCACAACCTCCGCCGCAGCGGGCCGCATCACCGGCGGCACCAAGGCCTTGGCCTCAAACTTCGAGACCTTCCTGACCCTGCTCACCACGCAGATGAAGAACCAGGATCCGCTGTCGCCGCTAGACTCTAATCAGTTCACCGCCCAGCTGACCCAGATGGCCGGCGTGGAGCAGCAACTGCTGACCAACGACCTGCTGACCAGCCTTCTGGCCGCCCAGGCCGGAGGCGGTCTGGACAACGCCGCCAACTACATCGGCAAGAGCGTCACCGCCGCCTGGACCGCCACCGAGTTCAACGACGGCAAAGCCACCTGGGCCTATGAGCTAGGCGCCGACGCGGACAAGGCCACCTTGCAGGTCGTCGACAGCAAGGGCGTCGTGGTCTGGGAGGGCGCCGCGCCCGACAAGAAGTCCGGCCTGCACACCTTCTCCTGGGACGGCAAGCTGAAGGACGGCGGCACGGCCGAGGACGGCGGCGTCTATACCCTCAAGGTCGCCGCCACCGACGCCACAGGCGCCAAGGTCGATGCCCAGGCTCTGATCCAGGGCCGGGTCACCGGCGTCGAGATGTACAACGGCGCGCCGTATCTGGTGATCGGCGACTCCATCCTTCCGCTTTCGACCGTGATCTCGCTGAACGAGATCAAGGCTCAGGCGGCCAACGATACCGACGATACGGAGAATCCGAACGTCCCCACCGAGGAGGCGGCCGCATGATGCGATCCGCCGCCTTCCCGATGACCTCTATTTAAGGAGCGTTCTTCCATGAGCCTCAACAGTGCAATGCTGGCCGGCGTGTCCGGCTTGGCCGCCAACTCCGCCGCCCTGGCGGCGATCTCCCAGAACATCGCCAACGTGAACACCGTCGGCTACAAGCGCACGGCCAGCGAGTTCCAGACCCTGGTCAACAGCCAGACCGCCTCGGGCGGCAGCTACTCGGCCGGCGGCGTGACCACCAACACCCGCTCCTATGTCAGCCAGGAAGGTCAGCTTCAGCGCACGACCTCAAGCACCGACCTCGCCGTCAACGGTCAGGGCTTCTTCGTCACCACGACCCAGGCGGAGAACGTCGGCGCGACCGACACCCGCCTGTTCACCCGCGCCGGCGCCTTCACCGTCGACAAGCAGGGCTATCTGAAGAACAGCGCCGGCCTGTATCTTCAAGGCTGGCCGGTCGACTCCAACGGCGAAATCTCGACCGATCCGTCCGACCTGTCGCGCCTGCGCTCGATCAACATCGGCTCGGTCGGCGGCACCGCCGAACCGACCACTCGCGTCCAGATCAACGCCAACTTGCGTTCGAGCCAGGAATCGTCCTCCGCGGCCAGCGCCCAGTCCTACAAGGGCGTCTCCGATACGGCGACGCCGGCCGTGACCCACGACGTGTCGGTCCGCTACACTCGCACCGGCGCCAACAGCCACGATCTGGTGATCAAGTCCGGTTCGCAGAAGATCGACGCCTCGGCGACCTTCGACCCGACCACCGGCGCCATCACTGGACTGACCATCAACGGCGCGAACGCCGGCTCGGCGACCGCGATCGGCACGCCGCCGACCCAGATCCAGTTCACGCCGGCCAGCGGCCCCGCCTATACGATCAACCTTTCGGACGTCGGCCTGGGCAACGAAAACGTCGCCAAGACGAAGTACGACCCGTCGGTCAACTCCATGGCGATGTACAACGCCGACGACGACAACCCTGTCGGCGTGAAGCCCGACTTCAAGATGAACATCCCGGTTTCGGACTCCAAGGGCGGCCAGCGCAACCTGGAACTCCGCTTCCTGAAGAGCGACGAACCGAACATCTGGTATGCGGAAATCGTGTCCGTGCCGGCCAGCGACGTGATCGCAGGCGCGCCCTACGCCAACGGCCAGATCAAGACCGGCAAGATCGCCTTCACGCCGTCGGGTCGCCTGGACGTCGATACGATGAAGGCCTGGCCGGCCGGCACGGGTCTGTTCGATGATCCGACCATGGCGACGCTGGACTTCGGCAAGTCCGATCCGAACAATCTGACCATGCCGGCCGGGCAGGTCGCCTGGGCTGACGGTCTGGGCATCGCCGCCCAAGCCGTCACGCTGGACCTCAACACCTCGGCCGGCGGCCTCAGCCAGCTGAACACGGCCTCGGTCGTCCAGTCGACGGTCACCAATGGCACGGCGTTCGGCAATCTGAGCGAGATCAAGATCGACGAGGGCGGCTTCGTCACCGCCATCTTCGACAACGGCGTCATGCGCCGCATCGCCCAGGTCGCGGTCGCCACCTTCCCCAGCCCCGACAGCCTGCGGGAAGTGTCTGGCAACGCCTATGCCGTCAGCCTTCAGTCGGGCACCTTTAACCTAAAGGCGGCGGGAACGGGCGGCGCGGGCGAGATCGCGGCCAAGCAGTTGGAGTCCTCGACCGTCGATTTGTCGGCCGAGTTCACCGGCCTGATCACCACTCAGCGCGCCTATTCCGCCTCGTCCAAAATCATCACCACGGCCGATGAAATGCTGGCCGAGCTGATCAACATCAAACGCTGATCGGCGAGTAAGTAAGCGTTAGTCTCGATGAATCGTCGCGCAAGCAAGGTTTACAGAGTCGTTCGGGGAGGGGCGGAAGTTATCCGTTCCTTCACCACGACCCTTAAACGGACCTTAGTCGGGGACGCCTACCTTCATGACACTACGGTGTTGGTGAAAGAGGCATAAGCCCATGTTGCAAGAGCGACGCCTTAATAGCAAAGGCGAACAATACGTGGTCGGACCGACTGGCACGCCCCTGACCCTCAACGACTTGCCGCCGTCCAACACGGACCGGTGGGTGATCCGGCGCAAGGCCGAGGTCGTCGCCGCCGTTCGCGGCGGCCTGCTCAGCCTCGACGACGCCCTGGCGAAGTACCGCCTGACGGCCGAAGAGTTCCTGGCCTGGCAGAAGGCCATCGACAAATGGGGCATGCAGGGTCTGCGCACGACGCGGATCCAGAGCTACCGCTCCTGAGGGTTTCCCCGAAGACGTTAAGGGCCGCATCCGGCGACGGGTGCGGCCCTTTTCTTTTGCGGGCCTCGAAATCGCGCCGGTTCCGCACTAAATGGCCGCGATGACCTTGGCCGAAGATTTCTGCCCCGTTCCCGACATCGCCCGCACCGACATGGATGCGGCGGTCGAGAGCGCGCGGGCGGCGGTCGGCCTGCCGGTCGGCGCGCGCGTGGTGGCAGCCATGTCGGGCGGTGTGGATTCCACCGTTGTCGCGGCCCTGCTGCACAAGGCCGGCTATGACGTCGTCGGTGTGACGCTGCAGCTCTACGACCACGGCGCGGCGTTAAAGAAGAAGGGCGCCTGTTGCGCGGGTCAGGACATTCACGACGCGCGTCTGGCCGCCGACATGATCGGCATCCCCCACTACGTTCTGGACTATGAGAGCCGGTTCAAGGACGCGGTGATCGACCAGTTCGCCGACAGCTATCTGAAGGGCCAGACGCCGGTCCCCTGCATCCGCTGCAATCAGACCGTCAAGTTCCGCGACCTGCTGGACGTGGCCCGCGACCTGGGCGCCGAGGCGATGGCGACGGGTCACTACGTCCGCCGCGCCGTCGCCGGCAACCGCTCGCAGATGCGCAAGGCGATCGACCATTCGCGCGACCAATCCTATTTCCTGTTCGCCACGACCCAGGACCAGCTCGACTATCTGCGCTTCCCCCTGGCCGATCTGGAAAAGCCACAGGTGCGCGGCGTCGCCGCCGAACTGGGTCTGAAGATCGCCGCCAAGCCGGACAGCCAGGACATCTGTTTCGTGCCTTCCGGGGACTATCGCACCCTGATCGACCGCCTGCGTCCGCAAGGGCGTGAAGCCGGTGAGATCGTGCATATGGACGGCCGGGTGCTGGGTCAGCACGCGGGCATCACCGACTACACCATCGGCCAGCGCCGGGGCCTGAACGTCGCCGTGGGCGAGCCGCTGTTCGTGACCAGGCTGGAGCCCGAAACCCGTCGCGTCATCGTCGGCCCGCGTGAAGCCCTGCTGACCGCCTCTCTGACTTTGGAAGAAACCAACTGGCTGGGCGACGAGGCCACCATCGTCGAGGCGGCCGAGACCAACATCCCCCTCCTGGCCCGCGTCCGCTCGACGCGCCAGCCCTCCCCTGCTCGCCTCGCGATGATCGACGGCGACATCCGCATCGTCTTCGACGAAGGCGAGGAAGGCGTGGCCCCCGGCCAGGCTTGCGCCCTGTATCATCCCGTGGACACCGAACGCGTCCTGGGCGGCGGCTTCATCCGCGACACGACAGCGGTCGTCGTCTAACGACGCTCCATTAAATCGAAGACAGTTTGCATCCGACGTGGTGTTCTGTCGCCTCCTCCGGTCATCCCACCGACGAGAGGCTCCGATGCGCACCACCGCCTGCCTGGTATCCGTACTGGCCCTAATGGCCGCCATTCCCGCCGCAGCAATGGCGCAGGCCGCCGCGCTCGCGGCGACAAGCCCAGCGACGCCGACCTATACGGCGGCCCAGTTTTTCGACACCGTCTCATATGGTCTGGGCTACGGCGGGGCCAAGGCGTTCTCGCCGGACGGCAAGTCCGTGCTGATCCGGTCGGACAAGACGGGGGTCTTCAATGCCTACGCCCTGCCCGTCGCCGGCGGCGATCCGATCCCGCTGACCAACTCGACCACGAGCGCGGTCAATCCTGTCAGCTATTTCCCCTCCGACGCACGCATCCTTTTCACCCAGGACGGCGGCGGCGACGAATTGAGCCATCTGTTCGTGCGGACGCCGGACGGCGCGATCACCGACCTGACGCCTGGCGACAAGGTCAAGGCCGACTTCCTGAGCTGGAGCCAGGACGGCAAGACGTTCTTCGTCACTTCGAACGCACGCGACGCCTCGGCCTTCGATGTCGTCGCCTACGACGCGACCACCTATGCGCACCGGACGGTGTTCGAGAACACCGGCGGCTTCTCGCCCGCCGCCCTGTCGCCGGACGGGCGGTGGCTGGTGCTGGACAAGGCGCTGACCAGCGCGAACAACAATCTCTATCTGATCGACCTGACGACACCGGGCGAACCCAAGCTGCTGACCCCGCATGAGGGGAATGTCGCCTACACCGCCTTCGACTTCACGCCGGACTCCAAGGCCGTGCTGATCGGCACGGACCAGAACGGCGAGTTCCAGCAGGCCATCCGCCACGATCTGGCGAGCGGGGCGAACACGCCGCTTATCCAGGCGGATTGGGATGTCAGCTTCGTCTTCTATTCGCCGAGCGGCCGATACCGCGTCTCCGGCCTGAACGCCGACGCCAAGACCGAACTGACCCTGCTGGACGCGACGACCAGTCAGCCTGTCGCCCTGACCGGCCTGCCTGACGGCGATATCGGCAATGTCCGGTTTAGCGAGGACGAGAAGACCGTCGCCTTCACCGTCTCGTCCGACACATCGCCGGCCGACGTCTTCGTCGCCGACCTGATGACCGGCGAGGCGAAGCGTCTGACACACGCCCTGAACCCCGCCATCGACGAGAACGCGCTCGTCGAGGCCACCATCGTCCGATACCCCGGCGAGGGCGGCGTCATGATCCCGGCGGTGCTGTACAAGCCCAAGGGCGCATCCGCCGCTAATCCCGCCCCGGCCATCGTCCTGGTCCACGGCGGGCCTGGGGGCCAGACCCGGCGCGGCTATTCGGCCATGGTCCAGCATCTGGTGAACCACGGCTATGCGGTGCTGGGCGCCAACAATCGGGGCAGCTCGGGCTACGGCAAGACCTTCTTCCATCTGGACGACAAGAAGCACGGCGAGGCCGATCTGCGCGACATGGTCGCCGGCGGCGAATGGTTGAGACAGCAGGACTGGGTCGCCGACGATCAGGTCGCAGTGATGGGCGGATCCTATGGCGGATACATCACCGCCGCCGCCCTTGCCTTCCATCCCGACGCCTTTGCGGCGGGGGTGGACATCTTCGGCGTGACCAACTGGGTTCGGACGCTTGAGTCCATTCCGCCCTGGTGGGGCGCCCAGCGCATCGCCCTGTATGACGAGATGGGCGATCCGGCGACGGACGCAGAGCGGCACCGCCGCATCTCGCCCCTGTTCCACACCGAGGGGGTCAACAAGCCGCTTTTGGTCGTGCAGGGCGAGAACGACCCGCGCGTGCTGAAGGTCGAAAGCGACGAACTGGTCGCCGCCGTCCGCGCCAACGGCGTGCCGGTCGATTATGTCGTCTTCCCCAACGAAGGGCACGGCTTCACCCGCCGCGACAACCGCATCACCGCCCAGGACGCCTATCTGACGTTCCTAGACAAATACGTGAGGAAATAGCCTGCACGAGGACGGAGGGCGTTACCCGACGTGCTCCGTCTGTTCGATTGTGGAGACTATGTGGAGTTATCGTGGACCTGCATCGAAGATTTGACGCGTCCTCGGACATCAAAGATGCACCGGGCTGTTGCACGGCTGTAAACTGCGCATCGCAATGACGGCGTAATCCCCGCCCCGACTAAGCAGGGGATAAAAATGCATCGTCAGACCAAACTGCGCCTTCAGCTGCTGCTGGGGACCGCCCTTCTCGCCGCGCCCGTTTCCGCCTTCGCCCAGACCGCGCCGGTCCAGACCGCGCCGACGGCCGCCAGCGCCGAGCCGGCCGGTCTTGACGACATCGTCGTGACCGCCACCAAGCGCGAAACCAACCTGCAAGACACGCCGATCTCGATCTCGGTCGTCAACGCCGAAGCCCTGGCCGATCGCCATGTGCAGAGCCTGATGGACCTGGCCGATGGCAGCGTCCCCAGCCTGCGCATCGCCACCTTCGAGGCCCGTCAGTCCGCCCTGACCATCGGCATCCGCGGCATCGTGCCGAACGACGCCAACCAGCCCGCCCGCGAGCAGGGCGTCGGCGTCTATGTCGACGGCGTCTATCTGGCCCGCCAGCACGGCCTCGCCGCCGCCCTGCTCGACATCGAGCGCGTTGAAGTCCTGAAGGGTCCGCAAGGCACCCTGTTCGGCCGCAACACCGAAGGCGGCGCCCTGTCGCTGGTGACCAAGAAGCCCACGGGCGTGTTCGGCATGCGCGCCATCGCCGGCGTCGGCAATCTGGAGTCCTACAACTCCGAACTGCACATCGACTTCCCCGCCCTCGGCGACTTCGCCTTCAAGGTCGACGGCATCATTTCGGTCCAGGGTCCGGTGACCGAGAACATCCTGCCGGGACAGACAGGCTTTGGCGAATATGACCGTCGCGGCCTTCGCTTCCAGACGCGCTGGACACCGGCCGACAACTTCACCGCCACCCTGGCGGCGGACATCAGCAAGGACAAGAACACCCCGTTCTACAGCCAGCTGCTGAACTTCAACCCGAACGGCCTGACCGTCGTGCCGTTCACCTCGGCTACGGTTCCCTCGGGCAGCATTCGCGCCCTGTCGCCCCTGGTGCAGGTCGAAGGCTCCAATCGCATGACGCAGGCCGACATCGGCGTGCCTCAGCAGTTCAGCGTCGACGACACGCGCGGCATGGATCTGCACCTGTCGTATCGCCCGACCGACTCGCTGGAAATTCGCTCGATCACGGCCTACCGCGATCTGGACGTCGAACAGTACGACAACATCGCCGGCGCCCACCGTCCGCCGGTCGTCGGCCCGAACGGCCGCTTCAGCCGCTATTCGCTGGCCGGCTTCTGGCAGCATCAGTTCAGCCAGGAACTGCAGGCCGTCGGTTCGCTGGGCGACAGCATCGACTATGTCGGCGGCGTCTTCTACTTCAAGGAAACGGTGTCCGACGACGCCGCCACGCCCTCGACCAACCAATGGAATGCCGACGGCACGGGCTACACCATCCTGGACCCCACCCCGACGATCCGTGGCTTCCGCTCGCTGGACCGCGCCTCGACGGCCCATTCGGAATCCAAGGCCATCTACGGCCAGGCGACCTGGACCCCGGCCAGCATGGACGCCCTGCACCTGACGGTCGGCGGCCGCTACACCTGGGACGACAAGGACGGCAAGCTGGAGGTCGTCAACAACGCCGCCACCAACCTGACCTTCAGCTCCAAGGTCGATCGCTTCGACCCGCTGGTCACCCTGGCCTATGACATCAGCAACAACATCAACGTCTACGGCAAGTATTCGACCGGTTACCGCGCCGGCGGCGCCTCCTCGCGCTCGCTGACCTACCGCTCGTTCGATCCCGAAGAGGTCAAGGCCTACGAAGTCGGCGTCAAGAGCGATCTGTTCGATCGTCGCGTCCGCCTGAACGCCGCCGTCTACGCCATGGACCGCACCGACAGCCAGATCGACTTCAGCCTGGTTACCGTCCAGGGCGCCTCGACGCGCAACACGCTGGAAACGATCAACGCCCCGGGCACCACGAAAATCCGGGGCGTGGAGCTGGAAGGTCAGTTCCGGGCGAGCGACAACCTGACCCTGTCAGCCTCCTATGCCTATACGGACGCCAAGGTTCCGGACACGATCAACCCGTTCAACGGCCAGGTGCAGCAGGTCTTCATCGCCTATACGCCTGAGAACGCCGGCAGCGTCGCCGCCGACTGGAACTCGCCCTTCATGGGCGCGACCCTGAAGGCGCACATCGACGCCAACTACGCCGATGCGGCCCACAGCTTCGAGCAGTTTGCAATCAAGGCCGACTCGTCCTTCGTCGTGAACGCCCGCGTCGCCATCGCCGACATCACGACCCGCGACGGCGGTCCGCTGCTGGAAGTGGCCCTGTGGTCGCGCAACCTGCTGGACGAAACCTACGTCTACCGCCGCGATCCGTCGAACCGGAACACCCTGGGCGACTACGGCAACTTCAACAATCCGCGCACCTTCGGCATCGAGCTGCGCGCCTCCTACTAAGCGTTCCTCCCGAACGACCGACTGCCCCCCTTCCGCCTTGGCGGGAGGGGGTTTTTCTTCGTCTGCGTGAAGGCTTTGCGACGGCGATATGAAACTTCACCGCAGCCGTCCGGTTTTGCTGGACGACGCGACGATCTGGCGCGATGGCGGCTTTCGGAGACGCCATGAGCAGCCTGATCCTGATCGCCGATGACGCCGCCGAGGGCGTCGAAATCCTGGACGCCGCCCTGCGTCGGGACGGCTTTCGCACCGTCGTCGCCGCCGACGGCCAGCAGGCGGCCGACCTGCATGCATCGCTCAAACCCGATCTCGCCCTGCTCAGCGTCCGCCTGCCTGTGCGCGACGGCTGGGATGTGCTGGGCGAACTGCGTCGGCGCGGCGAAACGCCCGTCATCATGGTCGGCGAGCGGGACGAGGCCACAGACAAACTGCAGGCGCTGCGGATCGGGGCGGACGACTATATCGGCAAGCCGTTCAAGCCGGCCGAGGTCACGGCCTCGATCCAGACCATCCTGCGACGAAGCGGCGGCGGCCGGACCGCCAAGACCCTGCGCGTCGGTCCGCTGGAGGTGCAGTTGGAAAACTATCTGGCGGCGATCCTGACGCCGTCGGGCAAGCGCCGTCTCGACCTGACCCTGACGGAGTTCCGCATTTTGGCCCACATGGCCCGCACGCCCCTGCGCGTCTTCAGCCGCAGCGAGATCATGCAGGCCTGCTTCCCCAATCAGGCGGTTCTGGAACGCACCATCGACAGCCACGTCAGCCACCTGCGCCGCAAGCTGGACGCCGCAGACGCCGCCGGCCTGCTGACCAATGTGCGCGGCGTCGGATACCGACTCGAAGCCGAGGTCTGATCGCGCTCACGCCGCGACGGTGTAGACTCTCAGCCGATGGCCGTCGGGATCGCCCGCCACGAAGCTGCGGCCCGGCGCGGCGTCCGTCGGCGGGGTCAGAATGCGCGCGCCACGATCCCACCAGTCGATATGCGCCTGATCCACCGCCTCGGCGCCCTCCAGCGGAAAGTCGACCTCGCACACCTCGCGCCGATCGCCGGCACGCCGCAGCGGCCCCAGCGCCCGGCCCGACGTCAGCTTAAACAAGGCCCGGTCCGGTCCCGCCATCACCGGCCGACAACCCAGCAGGCTGGCATAGAAGCGCGCGCTGACTTCCGGATCCGCGACGGCCAGAAGGATATCCTCGATCTCGCTCATCAGCCCGGCCCCTTGTGTTTCCAACACTTGGAACCCTAGCCTTCGCTGCTGCCAGTTTCCGTCACCAGCCGCCGCCCGACTTCGATCTTTCATCCGCCTCGCGCCAGGTCTTCATCAGCGCCTGACGACGCGTTGGATAGCGCGCCTCCATCACCTCCGCCTCGACGATGCGGTCGGTGCGGAAACTGCGGAAATCACCGCGCAGTTCGCACCAGGCGATCAGCAATCTCACCCGATCGAAGAAGGCCAGGGCGAACGGCCAGACGACACGCTCGGACGCCGACCCCGCCTCGTCGCGATAACACCGCTTCAGCCGCCGCTCGGTGCGGATCGCCTTCCTGAGCAAGGCCGGATCGACTCGATCCGCCGGGAACGGCTCTCCTGGCACCACCAACAGTGCCGACGTGTCCATCTCGTCGCGCAGGTCGGGCGGCAACACCGCCGAAATCCGTCCCAGCGCCGCCAAGGCCGCATCCCGCATGCGCGGATCGGCGCGGTCCGCCACCCAGCGCGACCCCAGCACCAGGGCCTCGATCTCTTCCGGTGTGAACATCAGCGCGGCAGCATAAAGCCCGGCTTCAACACATAGCCGCCCCCCGCCTCCCCCTCGATCGTCGCCCCTTGCGCCTGCAGGCTGCCGATATCGCGGTAAGGCGTCCGCAGGCTGACGCCCATCTCCTCGGCCAACACCTGCCCGCTCACCGGCCGACGATGCCGCCGCAGGACGTTCAGCAGATCGAGAAGGCGTTCGGAGCGTGACACCCCGCGATCCTAGCAGCCCCACTGCCAGAAAGCGTCAGCAGGAACAGGCCTAAGCCGCTTCCTTGGGCATCACATCGCCGACTGTCGGCCGGTTCTCCGCGCGGGTCAGGGCGATATCTCTGGGTTTGACGATTTCGCCGCAGCAGCCGCACGCGATGCGCGGGGTCAGAGAATGGCCGCAGGTCTTGTGGACCATGTCGATGCCGCTGTCGGCGTCGCCATAGACGTGCTTGTTGCCCCAGCCGTGCAAGGTCACCAGAACGCCGTACAGATCCTTGCCCTTGGCGGTCAGGACATATTCGTTGCGCGGCGGGCGTTCGGAATACAGGCGCGGCTCCAGCACGCCATGCTGGACCAAGCTTTTGAGCCGGGCGGCCAGGACGTTGCGCGCCACGCCGAGATTGTCTTGCCACTGTTCGAACCGGCTGACCCCGTTGAAGGCGTCGCGAATGACCAGCAGGGTCCACGGATCGCCGATCACCTCAAGCGTGGCGGCGATGGAGCAGCTTTGGCGGCTGTAGTCGGCGGTGCGTCCCATAGGCGCGAAAGTGACGCCGCGTCAGGCATTTGGCAAGGGTTGCAAATCCGAACGCTCTAAGTCAGTCTTGTTTCGCAACGGACGTGCGAGCTTCCCGGTTCGCCGCCTTGTTCCTTGGACTTCGGCGGGAGATGGTCATCAGGTCTTCCGCCGCTTCTTCGCCTGACGCAGGATTGGGCAATGACGCCGCTCGTTTCCCTCGACGCCGCCCTTACGTTCCAGATCCTCGACGACGGCGGTCTGTCCGCGCCCGTGCCGGGTCATTTCTCGAATGGCCCATCGAGCATGGCGCCGGAGAAGGGTTTTCCGTTCGGCGGGCTGCTGGCGGCCCTGTGCGCTCAGTCGATGCGACAGGGACTGGCGCTGACCGCGCCTCTTCGGACGCTGTCGGTCCAATATCTGTCGGCGGCCAGGTTCGGTGAACAGGTCGCCTTTCGCCCTCGCCTGCTGCGCGGCGGCCGCAACGTTCTGTATGCCGCGGTCGAGGCCGAGCAGGACGGCCGCATGACCCACCACGCCACCGGTACCTATGGTCTCGACGCCGCGCCGCCTCCGCTGACGCCGTTGCACGCGTCGCCGCCGCCGCTGGACAGGCTGGACCCGAAGGCCACGATACGCGGGCCGATGTCGCCGCACTTCGCCCAGCACGTCGAATATCGCTTCGACGGCGGCCCCAACATCTTGGGCGGCAATGAAGGCAAGCCGGTGATCGAACGCACCTGGATGCGGATGGCCGACGGCCGGCCCTTGGATGAGGTGGGCCTGTGCTACCTGCTGGACGCGCTGTATCCGCCCGCCTGGACCGCATCCAAGACGCCAACCGCCATGACCACCGTCGATCTGCGCATCGACATCCTGACCGATCCAACGCTACAGACCGCGCCGGACGGCTGGGCCTTCTTCGAGTTCAAAATGCTGGACCTCGGCCTGGGCTGGACGGTGGACGAGGCGATCGCCTGGGGCGCTGATGGAACGCCGCTGGCCCTGTCGCGCCAACGCCGCAAGCTGCTGCCGCAACGTCCCGCCTGAAGTCAGCCCTCATTCATCATTATCGACGACTATTCCAAATCTCTGGAGTGTCGCCCATGCGTCGTCGAAATCGCCTCTTTTCCGTATCCCAAGTCGTCGTTGTGCTGGGCGGTTGTCTGATGCTGCAGGGCTGCCTTGTCGGCGCCGTCGTCGGCGGGACCGCTGCGGTCGTCGGCGGGACGGCGAAAGCCACCGGCGCGGTCGTCGGCGCCGGTTTCGACGCCGTCACCACCTCGGACGAAGAAACCAAACTGCGTCGCGAGCGTGAACAGCGCGACTATGAACGCGAACAACGCCGCTGCGAACAGCGACAACGCCAAGGTAAACGCTGCTAGATCAGAGACTTAGAACGCACCGCTCGTTGATCGTCGGCCGCGCCACCTGAATTCGGCACAGGCCCGGCCATTCGGGTTTCAGCGTCTTGGCGAACCACAGGCACAGGTTTTCCAGACTGGGCAGCTCCAGTCCCTCGTGCTCGTTCAGCATGCCGTGATCCAGCGTCTCGGCCGCCGCCTTCAGCGCCCGGTCCAGCGCGCCCAGGTCCGCGACCCAGCCGTGTTCGACATCCAGCACCTCGGACCGCACCGTCGCTTCGACCGTGAACGAATGGCCGTGGACGCGGCGATAGATGCTGCCCTCGGGCTCGTTCGGGAAGTGGTGGGCGGCGTCGAAGGTCGCCTGTTTGGTGATCTCGAAGACAGGCATTAGCGGACGCCGATGTATTTGTGGGTCTGGACGCTCAGGCGCCACTGCGGGTGGGTCAGGCAGTATTCGATGGCGGCGGCGGTATTCTCGACCTGATCCGGCCCGTCCATCGGCTGAAGCCAGAACCGTTCGAAATCCAGATGCTCGAACCGATCCGGCATGGCCTTGGGCTGGGGAAAGACCAGTTTCAGCTCGGCCCCGCGCGTCTGCACCACATCGGCATCCGTCTTGGGACTGATGCAGATCCAGTCGACGTCGTCCGGCGCTGCGATGGTGCCGTTCGACTCGATGGCGACCTCGAAACCGCGCGCATGCAGCGCGTCGATCAGCGGCGCATCCAACTGCAGCAAGGGCTCTCCGCCGGTGCAGACCACCAGCTTCGGATCGCCTTCACGCCCGCGCCACATCGCCGCGACGTGATTGGCCAGCAGGTCCGGCGTGGCGAACTTGCCGCCCCCGTCGCCGTCGACGCCCACAAAGTCGGTGTCGCAGAAGGTGCAGACGGCGCTGGCCCGATCCTGCTCGCGACCGCTCCACAGATTGCAACCGGCGAACCGCAGGAAGACCGCCGGCCGCCCCGCCTGTCCGCCCTCGCCTTGAACCGTCAGGAACACTTCCTTGGCCGAATAGGTCATCGCTCCGACGCCCATTCGTCATAACCGGCCGCGCGCAGTTCGCAGGCCGGGCAAGACCCGCAGCCATAGCCCCAGGCGTGTCGATGCGTCCGGTCGCCCTGATAGCAGGTGTGGCTATCCTCGATGATCAGTTCGATCAGCGTGTCGCCGCCGATCCTGTCCGCAAGTTCCCAAGTCTGGGCCTTGGTCAACCACATCAGGGGCGTGTCGATGACGACCGGCTTGTCCAGCCCCAGCGACAGCGCCCGCGCCATCGCCTCCATCGTCTCGTGGCGGCAATCCGGATACCCAGAATAATCCGTCTCGCACATGCCGCCGACCAGAACTTCCAGTCCTCGCCGATCCGCCAGCGCCGCGGCTGCGACCAGAAAGATCAGATTGCGGCCCGGCACGAATGTGGTCGGCAGGCCGCGCGCGTCCATTTCGATCTTGCGGTCGGCGGTCAGGGCGCTCTCGGCGATCCGGCCGTATCCGGTCAAGTCCACCACATGGTCATCGCCAAGGCGATCGGTCCACTGCGGCAGGGCCGCCTTCATTCCGTCGCGCACCGCCTGACGCGCCTCCATCTCCACCAGATGGCGCTGGCCATAGTCGAACCCGACCGTCTCCACCCGCTCGAACCGCTCCAGCGCCCAGGCCAGGCAGGTCGCGCTGTCCTGCCCGCCGGAGAACAGAACCAGGGCCGTCTTGCTAGCGGTGGGGGAGGTCTTTTCCAGGATGACGCTCATGACGAATCTGCGGTCGGCCGTTTGGCCGCGCGCATGCACAAAGAGATGGAGACCCAGATGGGTCGGGCGGGCCTCATACACCAGACCCCGCCCGTGAGCAAAGAAGGCGGATTTGCGTCTTGGATGACGCCGCTTAACTAATCCGCAAGCGATTTGGGCTTTTACTCACAATGAGTAGGAGTTCCAGGCAGTATGCCGACCATCGAGACCCTTTCCGAGCGTCCAAAGCCGGTTGCGCCGACGACTCTCGGCTGCGAGGTTCTGGCGCGTTTTGAATGCGAGCCGGATACGCTGGTCATTCCCGTGGTCGATGGCGACCGTCCCGTCGGCCTGGTCGAACGCACCGCCTTCCTTCAGAAAATCGCCGCCCGCTTCGGCCACGCCCTTTATGATCTTCGCCCCATCACCTTCGCCATGGACCCCGAGCCGGCCGTGGTCGAGGCCGGCGTCCGGATCGACGCCTTTTGCGACATCATGCTGAAGGGCGGTCCGGCCGCCCTGCTGCGCGGCTTCATCGTCACCAAGAACGGCGCCTATTGGGGCGTGGGCACCGCCGCCACCCTTTTGCAGGCCGTCAACGCGCGTCAGCGCGAGCAGAACGCCGAACTGGCCGAACAGGCCGCGATCCTCAGCGACACCCGCGCCCAGGCCATCGCGGCCGCCCGCGCCAAGAGCCAGTTCCTAGCCATCATGAGCCATGAACTGCGCACGCCCATGAACGGCGTCCTGGCCGTCGCCGAACTGCTCCGCCGCCAGCCGTTGAATACGGCGGCTCAGGCGCACGTCCAGACCATCGTGGACTCGTCCGAGACCTTGCTACGCATCCTTCAGGACGCGTTGGACCTGTCCAAGGCCGAGGCCGGCGAACTGGAGCTGAAGACCGAGCCGACCGCCCTGCGCGCCGTCATGGACGACATTCAGTCGATGTGGGAGCCGCGCGCCTCTCAGGACGGCGTGACCCTGCTCGTCGGCTACGAAGGCGACACCGAACTGGCGGCCGTCATCGACGGCGTGCGCCTCAAGCAGGTTTTCAACAACCTGATCGGCAATGCGCTGAAGTTCGCCCGCAGCGGCGTGGTCGAGGCGGGCCTTAAGGCCTGGGTCGAAGGCGACCGCATTCGTATGGAAGCCCGCATTCGCGACGACGGCCCGGGCGTCGAGCCGGAACGCGTCGATTCCATCTTCGAGCCCTTCGTTCACGGCTCCGGCCCCGACGGCGCCGGCCTGGGCCTTTCGATCTGTCGTCAGGTCATCGACCGGATGGACGGCCGGATCTGGGCCGAGAACAACAAGGGACGCGGCGCCACCTTCGCCTTCGACCTGACCGCGCCCCGCGCTGTGGTCGAGGCGGAAGCGCAATCGAACGTGTCGGATCTGTCGAGCCTGGACCTGAAATCCGCGCCGCACATCCTGATCGTCGACGACAACGCTACCAACCGCGTCGTCGCCCAAGCGCTGTGCGAGATGTTCGGCTGCAGTTCCGAACTCGCCGAAGACGGCCTCGAGGCGCTTCAGGCCGTTCAGGAAAGCCGCTACGACCTGGTCCTGATGGACATCAAGATGCCGCGGATGGACGGGGTTCAGGCGACACAAGCTATTCGCGCCCTGCCCGGCGCCGTCGGCCGCGTGCCGATCGTGGCCCTGACTGCGAATGCGGACCCCGAAGACGCCAAACACTATCTCTCGATCGGCATGGCCGCCGTGGTTGAAAAGCCGATCAAGCCCGAACGCCTGCGGATGGCGATGAACGCCGCCATCTCCGCCGCTCACGAAAGCGCTCAAGAGCAGGATCAATCCGGTCGCGCCGTCGCCTGATCGTCAGTCCGGACGAACGTCCAGCGCCTCTTCGTCCTCTTCGTCGTAGCCGACCAGACGCAGGGCCCTCGCCTTTTGCCCGTTGATATCGGCCCAGCGCAGCAAACCCTCCTCGCGGCCGTGAGTGATCCAGATCTCCTCCGGCTTGATCTCGGTGAAGGTCGCGGTCAGTTCGTTCCAGTCGGCATGATCCGACACGACCAACGGCAGTTCCACGCCGCGCTGCCGCGCCCGCGCCTTCACCCCCATCCAGCCTGAAGCAAAGGCCGTGACCGGATCGGCGAACCGACGCGCCCATCGATCCTGGATGGCGGATGGCGGTGCGATGGCGACCTCGCCGCCGAGCGCATTCTTCGGCAGATCACGGGTCGGGGCCAGCGGGCCCAGATCGACCCCTTCCCTCTCGTACAAGGCGTTCAGCCGCTCCAGCGCCCCGTGGACATAGATGGTGCGGTCCCATCCAGCCTCGCGCAGCAGACGGATGATCCGCTGCGCCTTGCCCAGCGCATAGGCGCCGACCAGATGCGCCCGCTCGGGAAACTGCCCCAGCGACCGCACCAGCCGCCCCACCTCTTCTTCTGCCGGCGGATGGCTGAAGACCGGCAGGCCGAACGTCGCCTCCGAAATGAAGACGTGACACGGCACAGGCTCGAACGGCGCACAAGTCGGATCGCGGCGGCGCTTATAGTCGCCGGACACGACCATGATCAGCCCCTTCCAGCGCACCTCGACCTGGGCAGAACCCAGCACATGGCCGGCGGGCGCCAATCTGAGATCGACCCCATTGATCGCGGTCGCCTCGCCGTATTCCACCGATTGGGGCTGCAGCGTGAAGTCCGCGCCATAGCGCTCAGCCATGATCGCCAGGGTCTGGCGCGTCGCGAGCACCGCCCCGTGACCGGCGCGCGCATGGTCGGCATGGCCGTGCGTGATGACGGCGCGATCCACCGGCCGAACCGGGTCAATGTAGAAATCTCCTGGCGGACAGTAGAGGCCAGCGGGCGTGGGATGCAGCAGGTCTTCGGGGCGGATCATCATGCGGTAACGCTCTCGACGCCGTCGGGTCGCCGCCCCATAGAGGATGACCCCGAAAATCGGCGCAACAGGTTCAGTCCGCACGATGCATGAGAGTTTCCTGACCACCATTCTGCCGCAACTGGCCGCCGGCGCCGCCCACACCGGCGCTCTGGGCTTCACCTTCGACGGCCTGCACGATGGCGAGCCCCGCATCCGCGTGCCGTGGCGTGAGGATCTGGTCGGCGATCCCGACAGCGGCGTCTTCGCGGGCGGTCTGGTGACGACCTTGCTTGATCATATCGGCGGCCTGGCTGTGTGGACTGCGATGGACGCCTTCCAGCCCATCGCCACCCTGGATCTGCGCGTCGATTACATGCGCGCCGCAAGACCGCGTCAGGACCTGCTGGCCCAAGGCCTATGCTACCGGCTGACGCCCAGCATCGCCTTCGTGCGCGCCTGGGCCTTCGAGGACGATCCCGCCGATCCGGTCGCCGCAGCGCAAGCCGCCTATATCCTCAAACAGACCCGCGAGCGGGCGCCCCATGCAAAAGGAGCGGCGGCATGACCGACATCCTGAACGGCATGCCCTACGCCCGCTTTCTTGGCCTTCAGACCCTGGTCAGCGGCGACGAAGTCACCGTCATCATGCCCTTCGACGACAAGCTGATCGGCAATCCGATGCTGCCCGCCCTGCATGGCGGATCGACGGCCGCCCTTCTGGAAATGACGGCGATGGCTCAGGTGGCGCTCAGCTTTCCTGGTCCGCGACTGCCCCGCCCGATCAATGTGACGGTCGCCTATCTGCGCACCGGCAGACCGATCGACGTCTTCGCGCGTGCTCGCATCAGCCGGGCGGGTCGTCGCGTCGCCCATGTGCACGCGGAGGCCTGGCAGGAAGAACGTCAACAGCCTATTGCGTCCCTTACCGCACACTTCCTGCTGGACAACCAGGACTGATCACTGCGCCCTAGCGCGCTGATTCGCGCCGATTTCTTGCTCTCATTGGGTTTTAACGCCGTGCTTACGGCGGCGCTTCAACGCGCGATTGCCGATATGGTAAAGATTGCTCTACCAAACAGGGTTAAGACGTGATAACCATACGGTTCTTGTAAACCTGTCTTTGAGGGGCTTTCATGGACCGCACTGAAGTCGTCACCAGCGTTGCTGGCGATCTGCATGCCACCGAACTCGCGATCGACGCCGCGATCACCCAGGCGACCACGCTGGTTCAATCCTTCATCGGCGCTCGCGCCGCTCTGTCGCTGTCGCCGGTCTCCGGCACGATGTCGCAAGCAAAGGCCATGGAAACGATCGCCGCCCTCTCGGCCGCCCGTGAATCCATCGTGGCCTGCCACGCCGAGCTGCAAAAAGATCACCGCCGCCTCGGCTTCGGTACCTACGCCGCTGGCCCGGTTGGCAAGCCCGACGATTGGCTTGACCCCAAGGCCGCGCTGACGACGCCGCATCTGCACCGCGTAGCATGAATTCTCGGTAAGCTTGGCTTATCGACATTTCAGTTTGACCTGACTTCAGTCATTATCGCCTCCACGCATTTTTGCGCGGGGGCGATTTCACATGGTGAACATGCTGTACGCCGTCGTTGGCGCAGTATTCATGGTCGGGATGGCCCTGTTCGCCTTTTTGAAAGGCGGGACCGCCGAAAAACTTGGAGCTGGGGCATACCTGATTGCGTGGTTCGCGACGATCATGATGCAAGAAAGCAGTGGCTTTGTAGGCGTGCCCGTAGGCATGTTTCTAGTTGATCTAGCTCTACTGTTTGTCTTCATCGCTATCGCTTGGAAGCATCGACAGTCTTGGCCGGTTTGGGCCAGTGGCCTTCAGCTTGTCGTTGTAATGGCCCATGTGATGCTTCTGATGAAGCAACCAGTATTGGTAGCGTCACTTTACACCGTAATGAATTTTACGGGTTATCTCGTCATCGGTTGCATCACAGTCGGGACCTTTTGGGCGTGGCAAAACCGTAAGGCTGCAAATTTCAACATAGGTAGAAATTCCTAGCATCTAATCGTATTCTCGCGGCGAATCGATCGCCGGAACACCATGCCGCTATCCCACGCCAAGCTCTGGAAGGCCGTCGACGCCTTGGCGCGGCGTGAGGGTCTGACGCCGTCGGGCTTGGCGCGACGGGCCGGTCTGGATGCGACGAGTTTCAATCCGTCAAAGCGCTTCGGGCCCGGCGATCCGCCGCGTCCGCGCTGGCCCTCGACGGAGAGCATGACGCTGGTGCTTCAGGCGACAGGCCTTTCGCTGTCGGAATTTGCGGTGTTGGCCGAGGACGCGCCGGAGGCGCCGACCAGCGTGCCCTTGCTGGGTCTCGCAAAGGCGGGTCAGGACGGCTTCTTCGACGACGCCGGCCTGCCGGTCGGCGAAGGTTGGGATCAGACCGATCTGCCGCGCGCCAAGGACACGCTCTTCAGCCTTCAGATCACCGGCGATTCGATGTCGCCCCTCTATCGCGAAGGCGACCGCGTCATCGTGGATCAAGAAGCGACGCAGGTACGGCGGGGCGACCGCGTCGTCGCCCGCCTGACCAGCGGAGAAACCGTGGCCAAGGAGGTGACCAGCCTGACCAGCCGCACCGTCACCCTGGCCTCGATCAATCCCGACTATCCGCCAAGGATCGTGCCGCGGCGCGAGATCGAATGGATGGCCCGCATCCTTTGGGTCAGCCAGTAACGCGCAGCAAAAACCCCGCCCGGCGAACCGGACGGGGCTTTAGATTAACGGCGAACTGAACTCAGTTGGCCGTGACGTAGTGGGCGTTCACCCAACCGCCGCCTGCGATCTGGACCCATTCACCTTGCGAACCGATAGCGGTGAAGGGTTGGCCGGCCGACAGCGTACCGGCTTGGCGATAGTTGGTGCCGGGGCCGCTGCGGATGCGCAGGTTCGACGAAGCGCGATACTGGGCGCCGCTGGAGGCCGAAGCAGCGCGGGCGCGTTGCTGGTTGCAGCCGATATAGGAACCGGCCGCGGCGCCGGCGCCCGCGCCGACGATGGTGCCGGCCGTACGCTCGTTACGAGCCAGGTTCGAGCCCACCACGCCGCCGACGACGGCGCCGATCAGGGCACCTGCACGCTGGCGACCGCCAGGCGCGTCACAGTTGGTCACGCCGTTGGCCTGAGCTTGGGCGGACATCGGGGCGGCGGTCACCATGGCGGCCAAGGCGGCAGCGGTGGCCAGACCCGTCTTGAAAATCTTGTTCGACATAACTCTTCTCCTGTCAGCGCGTTTGCCGATGAGGGGAGAATGCACGGACGAACCTGAAGGCTCCCGGAGCTTCGCCGTTATTTTCCGTTCATCTTGGTTGTGCGCGCAGACTGGCGGCGGGCGACGAATCTTCTGGCGATATCGATGTCGCGTTCGATGAAATGTTTGCGGCGCACGAACTGGAAATCCAGCACGCGGGCCCACAGATGGAGCATGCGGTCGTTTGTCACGAAAACCGTCACCGCCTCGACGGACGGCGGCGGCCCCCACGCCTCAGCCAGCTTCGCCAGATGCTGGACCGTGGCATCGTCGGTCATGGGTTCGCATTCGACGATCCAGTCCCAGCTGCAGAGCTCAGGCCTATGCGTGATCAGATCGACCGTGGCTTTCAGCACGCGGTCGGCTGACCCGGCCGAAACCAGGTCGAGCATCAGGACCCTGTTCGCCTCGTCGATCTCGTAACGCAACCTCGCCTCCCCCGGCTACGTCCCTTTAGGAGGGCATCACGCAACAACCCTGACGCAAGGTCAAGGTTGCGCCAGTTCTCCGTTTGCGCCCGCCTCGATCAGGGCGATCGTCTGCGGCAGGCCGTAGATAGCGGCGAACGAACCGAAGCGCGGCCCCTGGCTGGCGCCCAGCAGCACCTCGTAGAGCGCGCCGAACCAGGCTCGCAGCGGCTCGAACGCGTGGGCCTTGCCGACCGCATAGACCTCGTTCTGGATCAGCTCGCCGTCGGTGGTGTCGGCCGGCAGCACCTTCAGCCTTTCCGCCAGGTCCAGCAGCGCCGCCTTCTCCTTGTCGTCTGGCAGGCGATACGACTTCGAGGGCTTCACGAAGTCCTCGTAATAGTTCAGCGCCGACCCCATCAGCCGATCCAGCAGCGGCTCGTTCTGCGGCGTCGCCTCGGGCAGGTATTTGGCGAAATAGGCCCACAGCTGGTCCTTGGTCGAGGCGTTGGCCACGCCGACCAGGTTCAGCAAAAGGGCGAACGACACCGGCGAGGTATGGGTCGGCGGATCGCCCGCATGGATCGACCAGACGGCGTTGTCGATCCGCTTGGCCGGCTCCTGGGTCTTGTAGCTTTCGATGAAGGCCAGATAGTCGTCGATGGCGCGCGGAATGACGTTGAAGTGCAGGCTCTTGGCCGACTTCGGCGACTGGAACATGTACCACGACAGGCTCTCGGGCGTGCCGTAGCGCAGCCACTCGTCCATCGTCAGGCCGTTACCCTTGGACTTGGAGATCTTCTTGCCCTCGATGTCGAGGAAGAGCTCGTAGTTGAAACCCTCAGGCGGGGTGCCGCCCAGGGCGCGGCAGACCTTGGAGCTTTCACGCACGCTCTCGATCAGGTCCTTGCCCGACATCTCGTAGTCGATATCCAGCGCGACCCAGCGCATGGCCCAGTCGGGCTTCCATTGCAGCTTCACATGGCCGCCCGTGACCGGCACTTCTGTGCGATTGCCCGGTTCGCCGGCGGGGTCTTCGAAGGTGATCGTGCCCTTCTCGACGTTGCGCGCCAGGGTCGGGACCTGCAGCACATGGCCGGTGATCGGGCTGACGGGCAGGAAGGGCGAATAGGTGGCGCGGCGCTCCTCGCCCAAGGTCGGCAGCATGATGGCCTGGACCGCGTCGAACCGTTCCAGAAGCGTCAGCAGCGTCGCGTCAAACCGGCCCGATCTGTAGGTCTCGGTCGAGGACATGAACTCATAGTCAAAGCCGAAGCTGTCGAGGAAGGCGCGCAGGCGGGCGTTGTTGTGCGCGCCAAAGCTGTCGTGGGTGCCGAAGGGATCGCGCACCCGCGTCAGGGACAGATGCAGGTCCTCGCGCAGCATCTCCGGGTTCGGCACGCCCTCCGGCACCTTGCGCAGGCCGTCCATGTCGTCGGAGAAGGCGATCAGGCGCGTGGGCCAGTGGTCGCCGGTCAGGGCGCGAAAGGCGTTGCGCACCATGGTGGTGCGGGCGACCTCGCCGAAGGTGCCCATGTGCGGCAGGCCCGACGGGCCATAGCCGGTCTCCAGGATCACCGGGCGCTGCAAGTCGGGAAAGGCCGCCAGGGCTTCATCCGCCTTGCCGGCGTCGATCAGGGCGCGCGCTTCGGCTCGCTCGGTCTCGCCCAGCCGTTTCTTCAGAACATGCGCCAGCAGGTTGCGAGCTTGTTCGAAGGGCCAGGACTTGGCCTCGCGGGCGAGGGTTTCGAGGTTCTGAAGCATGGCGGCGGTTTGCAGTCTGCATCCCGCCCGGTCAACCGCGATCAGGCTTTGGCGGCGATTACGATGATCTCGACCTTGTAGTCGGGGGAAGCCAGCCGGCTTTCGCCCGTGGCGCGGGCCGGCGGGTTGGCGGTGTCGACCCAGGCGTCCCAGACGCCGTTCATCGCCTCGAAGTCGGCGATATCCGCCAGCCATATCTGGGCCATCAGAATCTTGGACTTGTCGCTGCCGGCTTCGGCCAGCAGGGCCTCGATCTCCGCCAGCGCCGTTCGGGTCTGCGTCGCCACGTCGTCGCCGGGTTCGCCGACCTGGCCCGACAGATAGATGGTGTCGCCGTGGACGACGGCCTCGCTCATGCGGGCGCCGGGCTGGATGCGGGTGATCATGGGCTAAGGGTCCTTCGAAACGTCCCTCACCTATCGCCGCCGGGGCCCGGCTGTCGAGCGGCTAGTGGCGGTTGAACCGCGAGACGGTCAGGCCGACGACCAATGCGCCGGCGCCGACGATCAAGGCGTCCTCGATCAGGCCGCTCTTGGTCTGGCCGATGCGGGCCATGGCCTTCTTGCGCCCCGAAAGGGTCAGATAGGCCAGCGGCACGGCCGTGCCGACCGCCAGGCCGGCGCCCAGCTTCTCCTTGCCACGCGGAGCCAGGGCTGCGCCGGCGATGCCCGCGCTCATGACCCGCGCCAATAGGCCCAGGAAGACGGTGCGATCGGGCGCGGTCTTCATCTTGTCGCCCAGCAGTTCGCCGACACCCATGGCCAGGGCGCCGAACTTGAACAGCGGCCGGTTCAGCAGGAAGACGCGGCCGGGCAAGGGCTTGTGCGCCAGTTCGGCGGTGGCGAGGGCCGCCATCGGGGTCATGGAACGGGCGCTGGCGACAGCGCCGATGAGGGCGGACGGGAGGAGGTCGAGGGCTTTCATGCCGCCACAACACCCGACCGGGCCGGAAGGTTCAGCCCGTTTCAACCGCGCGCCGCCAAGACGTTGCGGATCGCCAGGCTGGAGTGGATGCGCGACACGCCCGGCAGACGCGACAGGACGTCCTTGTGGATCACCTCATAGGCGGCGATGTCGGGCGCGACGGCGCGGACGATGTAGTCGGCCTCGCCCGCCATCAGATAGCAGTCGCGGATTTCCGGATGGTTGCGGACGGCCGCCTCGAACCGGCGCATGTGGTCGTCAGTCTGCTTCTCCAGCGTGATCTCGACATAGGCGACGACGCCGTCGTCGCTGTCGTTGGCCAGGACGGCGGCATAGCCCCGGATCACCCCGCGCTCTTCCAGCCGGCGCACGCGCCGCAGGCAGGCGGAAGGCGACAGACCGACGGCGGAGGCCAGGTCCGCATTGCTGATGCGCCCATCGGCGCGGAGCCGTTGAAGGAGGCGTTGGTCGAGGGGATCAAGCAGGGACACAAGTTTCCGCCATTCAGCCGCAGATTATTGCGTCAGACTTCTATCAGCGACCAATCGTTGCGCAAACAGGCAGGATCGTCGATCCATGCGGCGCTAGCTTGCGGCGAATAACAACAGTGGGCTTGGGAACGTCACATGCGGGTTCTGGTGCTTGGGTCGGGCGTCATCGGCGTCACCACCGCCTGGTATCTCAGCCAGGCCGGGCATGAGGTCACGGTGGTGGATCGGCAGGCCGGTCCAGCGCTGGAAACCAGCTTCGCCAACGCCGCGCAGATTTCGCCGGGCTATTCCGCGCCCTGGGCCGCGCCGTCGATCCCGGTCAAGGCGATGAAGTGGCTGCTGATGCGCCATGCGCCGCTGATCGTGCGGCCGCGGCTGGACATGGCCATGGTGCGCTGGACCGTCGCCATGCTACGCAACTGCACCCACGACCGCTATGCGCTGAACAAGAGCCGGATGGTGCGTCTGGCCGAATACAGCCGCGACCAGATCGACCTGCTGCGCCGCGAGACCAGCATCGCCTATGACGGTCGCCAGCAGGGCACGCTGCAGCTGTTCCGCACGGAAAAGCAACTGGCCGACGTGCACAAGGACGTCGATGTGCTGAAGGCCGCCGGCGTGCCGTGCGAGGTTCTGGACCGCGCGGGCTGTATCGCGGCCGAGCCGGGCCTGGCCGCCTCAGACGTCGATTTCGTCGGGGGTCTTCGTCTGCCGCATGACGAGACCGGCGACTGCTTCCTGTTCACCAACGCCCTGGCGAAGCTGGCGGCGGAGCGCGGCGTGGTCTTCCATACCGGAACCGACATCCAGTCGATCACCATGACGAACGGTCGCGCGACCGGCGTCATGACCAGCAAGGGCGCCATGACGGCCGATCTGGTGATCCTGGCGCTCGGCTCCTATTCGCCGATGATGGCCAAGCCGCTGGGTCTCGATCTGCCGGTCTATCCGGTGAAGGGCTATTCGATCACAGCCAAGATCGTGAACGAAGACCGCGCGCCCGTCTCCACCGTCATGGACGAAAGCTACAAGGTGGCGATCACGCGCCTGGGCGACCGTATCCGCGTGGGCGGCATGGCCGAGCTGTCGGGATACAACAACACCCTGCCCGCGCTGCGTCGCGAAACCCTGGCCCATTCGGTCGGCAGCCTGTTTCCGGGCGGCGGCGACCTGGCGGGGGCCAGTTACTGGTCGGGCCTTCGTCCAATGACGCCGGACGGCACGCCGGTGATCGGCGCGACCAAGGTTCCGGGGCTTTATCTGAACACCGGCCACGGCACCCTGGGCTGGACCATGGCCTGCGGCTCCGCGCGGGTTCTGGCCGACATGGTCGACGGCAAGGCGCCCGAGATCGAGACCCGCGACCTTTCGCTGAACCGATATGGCGCCTGGGCGGGGGCGTTCGCGCCGGGCTACAGCTGAGATCAGACGGCAACGGGGAATTTTACCGTCTAAAGAGTCTAATTCGTCTAATCGCGCGGCGGTGGGGCCTTGGGCCGCGGACGGGAATTCACCGTCTAAAGTGTCTAATTCGTCTAATCTGACGCCATCACCCGGGTGAGGCGAAGGCGGGATTTCGCCGTCCCTTCCGCCTGAACTTACGCTGTCAAAGATCCACGGCCAGTCTAGCACGCGGCCGGGGCGCGATCGGTTAGACGCCGTTCGGGCGCGAAAACCCGTTGTGAATCAGACAGCGGGGCGCAGACGATGCGCTGGCAGGGCGTCGCGGCGTGGCGCGGCGCGTCGGAGCGCCCTATAGAGCGCGCGATGAAGACCGCCGATTTCGATTTCGACCTGCCCGAAGACCGGATTGCGTTGCGCCCGGCCGATCCGCGCGATTCCGCACGGCTGCTGGTGGTGAAAGGCGGCGCGCTGGAAGATCGGGTCATTCGCGATCTGCCGGACTTCCTGCAGCCGGGCGACGCCCTGGTGTTCAACGATACGCGGGTCATTCCCGCCCGTCTGTCGGGCGTCCGTCAGCGGATCGGGGCCGAGGGCGAAACCCTGACGGTCGAGGTGGAGGCGACGCTGCACCACCGCGACGCGCCCGACGTCTGGTCCGCCTTCATGAAGCCCGGCAAGCGGATCAAGCCGGGGGATCGGGTTCGTTTTGGAAACGCCAGCGACGCCGCCTGCGACCTGGGTCGACTGGACGCCACGGTGACCGCCAAGGGTGAAGACGGCCTCATCACCCTGACCTTCGACCTCGCGGGACCGGCGCTGGACGATGCGATCCGCGATGTCGGCGTCATGCCCCTGCCGCCCTATATCGCAGCCAAACGACCCGAGGACGACCGCGACCGGTCGGACTATCAGACCGTCTTCGCCGAGCATGACGGGTCGGTTGCGGCGCCGACGGCGGGGCTGCATTTCACCCCGGCCCTGCTGGACGCCATTCGAGCCAAAGGCGTCTCGACCCATGCGGTGACGCTGCATGTCGGGGCCGGCACCTTCCTGCCGGTCAAGGCCGACGACCTGGCCGACCACAAGATGCACAGCGAATGGGGCGAGGTGTCGCCTGAAACCGCCGCCGCCCTGAACGCGGTCCATGGAAAGGGCGGGCGCATCGTCTGCGTCGGCACCACCTCCCTGCGGCTGCTGGAAAGCGCGACGGCCGAGGACGGAGAGATCAAACCGTTCCACGGCGACACGGCCATCTTCATCACGCCGGGCTATCGGTTCCGGGCGGTCGATGTGCTGATGACCAACTTCCACCTGCCGAAATCGACGCTGTTCATGCTGGTCAGCGCCTTTGCGGGCACGGCGACGATGAAGGCGGCCTATGCCCATGCGGTCGCCGACGGCTATCGCTTCTATTCCTACGGCGACGGATCGCTGCTGTTCCGCGACTGATCGCGGGTCAGGGCCAGAGGCGGCCTGAGCGCCAGGCCTCGCCGTCGCGGTCGAAACGCAGTCGGTCATGCAGACGGAACGGGCGATCGCGCCAGAACTCGACCGAGCGCGGCACGACGCGCCAACCGGTCCAGTGGGACGGGCGCGGCACCTCCTGACCATCGAAACGCGCGGTTTCGCGGCCCACGGCCTCTTCCAGCACGGTGCGATCCGACAGGGGGCGGGACTGGTCCGAGGCCCAGGCGCCGATGCGGCTTTCGCGCGCGCGGCTCGCGAAATAGGCGTCGGCCTCGGCCGGCGCGACCGGCTCGACCGCGCCGCGCACCCTCACCTGGCGGCGCAGGGATTTCCAGTGGAAGGTCAGGGCGGCGGCCGCGCAACCGGCCAGTTCGACGCCCTTGGCGCTCTCGCTGTTCGAATAGAAGGTGAAGCCTCGCGCATCGACATCCTTCAGCAGAACGATCCGCGCATCCGGCAGGCCGTCGGCGTCGACAGTCGACAGGGTCATGGCGTTGGGATCGTTCGGCTCGTGCGCCCTCGCGTCCGCCAGCCATTCGACGAACAGGCCGATGGGTTCGGGGCGATCGAAGATGGTCTCGTCGCCGTTGGCGGCCAGGGCGGCGGCATAGTCGCGGGCGTATTCTTCACGCGACGGGCTGGGCGGGATCACGGATGCGGTCATGCGAGTGATGTAGTCGGTGCAGGCGCGGCTGGGAATGATCGAGGTCAAAAACGGGCGTGTCACCGTCAGGGTTAACCGCCCATTGACCCTGATGCGCGAACGGTGACGGCATGAACGCGCCTGTTTCGATTTCAGATGTGTCCGGCGTCCGCGAGGCCCTCTCGATCCTGGGCCTGGAAACGGATGTGCGCGGCGATGTCGATGCGTCGACGCTGAAGGCCGCCTTCCGAAAGGCGGTGAAGGCGGAGCGGCCGGATCAGGCCGGCGGGGACGCCGAGCGGTTCCGGCGCGTGATCGCGGCCTATCGGCTGATCCAGGCGCACCAGCCCCCCCGCCCCGCCCTGTCCGCGCCCGCCGCGCGACCGGCGCCGGCGCCGGTTCTGGTGCTGTCGCCGATGCAGGCCCTGGCCGGGGGTCAGGTCGAGGTCCGGCTGGGCGCGCGCACGGTGCAGGTCACGGCGCCAAAGGGCCTGCGCAGCGGCGATCATCTACGGCTCAGGCGCGGGGCGGCGGACGGGAGCGACCTCTATCTGTCGGTGCTGATCCGGCCCGAGGATGGCCTGTCGGTCGTCGGCGACGACCTGTTCATGACCTGGGCCGTCGAGCGTCGCCTGATGGCCGACGGCGGGCGGGTGGAGATCGAGACCCCTGTCGGCACGCGCTCGGCCTGGATTACCGCCGACATGGCTGCGCCGGTGCGGGTGCGGTTGAAGGATCTGGGCCTGCCCGCGCGCGGATCGCGGCCGGCTGGGCATCTGTTCGTGACGCTGGAGCCGTCGTCCGATGCTCCCTCGGCGGCAGAGGGCCTACTGGTGCGCTTCACGCGGGTCTGGACGCAGGAGCGTCTGGCGGCCTAAGTCGGGGCCATGTCGCACAACACCTTCGGCCATCTGTTTCGCGTGACCACCTGGGGCGAGAGCCACGGGCCGGCGATCGGCTGCGTCGTTGATGGATGCCCGCCGATGATACCGCTGACCGGGGCGGACCTTCAGCCCTGGCTGGACCAGAGGAAGCCGGGCGGCAGCCGCTTTGTCACCCAGCGCAAGGAAAGCGACACGGCGCGCATCCTGTCGGGCGTGTTCGACGACGGCGAAGGGCCGGTGACGACTGGCACGCCGATCTCGATCATGATCGAGAACGAGGACCAGCGGTCCAAGGACTATGGCGAGATCGCCCGCGCCTATCGGCCAGGCCACGCCGACTATGCCTATCAGGCCAAATACGGCGTGCGCGACCATCGGGGCGGCGGTCGATCCTCGGCGCGCGAGACCGCCAGCCGCGTGGCGGCCGGGGCCGTGGCGCGCAAGGTGCTGGGCGACGGTGTCAAAATTCGCGCCGGCGTGGTGCAGATCGGCCCGCACCGGATCGCGCCGGACCAGATCGATTTCGACGCCGTCCACACCAATCCGCTGTTCGCCGCCTCGGCCGGGGTCGTGGGCGACTGGGAGGCCTATCTGGACGGGGTCCGCAAGTCAGGATCCTCGGTCGGGGCCGTCGTCGCGCTGGAGGTCACGGGCGTTCCAGCGGGTTGGGGCGCGCCCCTGTACGGCAAGCTGGACGGCGAGCTGGCCGCCGCCCTGATGTCGATCAATGCGGCCAAGGGGGTCGAGATCGGGGCGGGCTTCGAGGCCGCCGAACTGACCGGCGAACAGAACGCCGACGAGATGCGGCTGGACCTCAACAAGCAGCCGGTCTTCCTGTCGAACAAGGCGGGCGGGGTGCTGGGTGGGATTTCGACGGGCCAGCCGGTGACCGCGCGGGTGGCGTTCAAGCCGACCTCGTCCATCCTGACCCTGCGCCAGACGATCACCCGCGACGGCGAAGAGACGGACCTGCGCACCAAGGGTCGTCACGACCCATGCGTCGCCCTGCGCGCCGTACCGGTGGTCGAGGCCATGGCCGCCTGCGTGCTGGCCGACGCCTATCTGAGGCATCGCGCCCAAGTCGGATGATCAAGACCTTCGTCGGGCCGGACGCGGGTTTCCACGATCGGTGTCGCGCCTCGGCGGCGGCTCGACCGGACGCGCCTCGCACCGCATCAAGGCCATCAGTGCCGACAGGCCTGTCGTCATCACGATCATCGCTCGATTCCTGCAACTGCGAACCGTTTGCAGGTTTGCGCATGTCGAGGGCGCGTGCAAGACAAGGGGCCGGTGGCGCCCATTCTCAGGAGATCAACCGTGCGTGAAGACGGAAAGCTGGACTACCTCGAACTGCCCGCCGCCAACCTGCCCGCCACCAAGGAGTTCTATAGCCAGGCGTTCGGCTGGACCTTCGTGGATTACGGCCCATCCTATGCGGCCTTCGATCAGGGTTTGGACGGCGGGTTTGACGCCGATCAGGCCGATCAGACCAAGACCCCTCTTCCCATTCTGTACGCCCACGACCTGGAAGCCATGCTGGCCAAGGTCGAGGCGGCCGGCGGCCGGATCGTGAAACCGATCTACAGCTTCCCCGGCGGTCGCCGCTTCCACTTCGCCGATCCGGCCGGCACCGAAATGGCGGTCTGGTCCGAGGGCTGAGCCGCTCAGCCCGTCAATCGCCCCGGCGGTAGTCATCAAGGACGATGCCGTGGCGTTTGACCTTGGCGTAGAAGGTCTTTCGGGGAAGGTCGAGCCGGGCCATCACGGCGCGGACATCGCCCTTGGCGGCCTTTAGCGCCTCGTCCAGCACGCGGGCTTCGAACGCCTCGACGCGCTCGCTCAGGCTGCCATCCGCGACGCCGGTCGCGCCGCCGTTTCGGTCGAGGCCGATGACGAAGCGCTCGGCGGCCTGGGCCAGCTCGCGGACATTGCCGGGCCAGTCGCGCATCATCAGATGGGCGTCGGTCGCATCGTCGATCGGCGGCGGGGTCTTCTTCTGTCGCCCGGCCGCCTGCGACACCAGATGACGGAACAGCAGCGGTATATCCTCGCGCCGATCCCGCAGGCTGGGCAGGGTCAGGGTGACCACGCTTAGACGATAGTAGAGGTCCGACCGAAAGGCGCCGCGGGCCGCCGCGGCGTCCAGATCGATCCGCGTCGTCGTCAGGAAGCGCAGGCTGAAGGCCTGGTCGTCCTCTCCCGAGATCTGTCCGGTCTCCATCAGCTTCAGCAGCTTGATCTGAAGCGCCGGCGACAGCGCCTCGACCTCTTCCAGCAACAGGGTGCCGCCGTCGGCCTCGCGCACGCGACCGCCGATCCGGCGCCCGTAACCCAACGTCGGCGAGCGGCCGAACAGTTCGGCGTCGAGCACATCCTCCGGCAGGGCGGCGCAGTTGACGACGACGAAGGGCCGAGCGCGCCGGGCGCTGGAGCGGTGCAGACCGCGCGCGGCGGTCTCTTTGCCGACGCCGTTCTCGCCTTGGATCAGCACATCCACGCCCGCGCGGGCGACCTGGGCGATCGTCTCGCGCAGCCGCACGATGGCCGGCGCCTGGCCGATCAGGCCGCTGCGCGCCTCCTCCGCCTCGGCGTTTTCGACGAGCTGTGTCAGGCGGCGGTTTTCCAACACCAGCCGTCGCTGGCGCGCCGCGCGCTGGATGACGGGCAACAGGCGATCGGCGCCGAAGGGCTTTGGCAGGAAGTCGAACACGCCGCGATGAAGGGCGGCGACGGCCATGTCGATGTCGCCATGCCCCGTCATCAGAATGAACGGCAGCTCAGGATCGATGGCCGCCAAGCGTTTGTGGAACTCCAGCCCATCCAGCCCAGGCATGCGGATGTCGGACAAAACGACATGCGGGGACGCGGCCTCCAGCCGCGCCAACGCCTCGTCGGCGGAACTCACGCCTGTCGGGGCGTAGCCGGCGAGCGCGAGCGTCTCGACCTGGGCCTCGCGCAGGTCGTCGTCATCGTCCACGACCAGGATCAGGGCGCCGTCCGATGTCATGCCGGGTTCCTTCTGAGCCGAACCTCGAAACGCGCGCCGCGACGGCCGTTCGAGGCCACGACCAGACTGCCGCCGAAGGCCTCGACGATGTCGCGCGAGATCACCAGCCCCAGACCCAGACCGTTCGGCTTGGTGGTCGAAAAGGGCGTGAACAGGGTCCGCAGCGTCGCCTTGGACAGGCCGGGTCCGTTGTCGGTCACGGCGATGACGACCAGATCGTCGGTGGTCGAGACGTCCAGGCCGATCCGCGCATCGGCCTGATCGCCCAAGGCTTCAAAGGCGTTCTGCAAAAGGTTGACCAGCACCTGTTCCAGCCGAACGCGGTCCGCCTGAGCCGACACCCGCGCCTCGCCGGTCCGTTCGACCGCCACGCCGTCTTCACGCATCCGGCTGCTGACCAGCAACAGGGCGCCCTCGACCGCTTCGTCGACCACGACGGTTGTGGTGCGCGGCGGGGTCTTGCGCGCAAAGCCGCGCAAATCCTCGACGATGGCGCCGATCCGCTCGGTCAGTCCCTGAATGCGCGTCAGCTTGGCCTGCGCCTCGTCCGGCTGTTCGCGCGACAGCAGGGTCAGGGCGTTGTCGGCGTTGGCGCGGATCGCGGCCACAGGTTGATTGATCTCGTGGGCGACGCCGGCGACGATCTGGCCCAGATGCGCCAGACGGTTGGCCTGAACCAGATCGGCCTGCAGGGTTCGCAGGCGCGCCTCGGTGCGTTTGCGATCCTCGATCTGGTTTCTCAGCTTCACGTTCGCCGCCGTCAGCGCCGTGGTGCGTTCGTCGACGCGAAGCTCAAGCTCGCGCCGGACCTCGGCCTGCTGACGCTGGCCGTCCAGCCGACGCAGATGCGCCCGCCAGATCCAGGCCAGTACGACCATCAAAAGCGCGCCCGCCAGGCCCGCCGCCCAGCGCACAGGGCCCGCCGCACGGTCGGCGTCGGCGACGGGGACCAGGAGCAACAGGGTCCAGTCCTCCACCGGCAAGGCGCGACGCAATGGAACGAAGATCTCGCCGCCCACCTGCACCCGACCGTCGTCCACCGGCGTGATCGCGGGCGTGAGCGGCGTCAGCGGCGCGTCGCCGAACTGTCGGCTGTCACGCAAAGCCTTCGCTCTCTCGCCGTCCAGCGTCTCAAGCGTTCTAAAGCGTCGCGCGGGGTCGGAACTCAGCACGATCACGCCGTCCCGGTTCGTCACCAGAGCCTGTTCCGCCTGCCGTCGCCAGGCGGCCTCGACCGTGTCGAACTCGATCTTGACCACGATCACGCCGTCGGCCTCGCGACCGACGCCGACACGCCGCGACAGATAGAGGCCGGGCCGGCCGCTTCGCGATCCAAAGGCGAAATATTCGTCGGATCCCGCCCGCATCGCCGTCTTGAAATAGGGACGGTAGGCATAGTCGTCGCCGACGAAACTGACCGGGGTGCGATAGTTGTTCGCCGCAATGGCCCTGCCCTCGCGGTTCAGCAGATAGATGGCCGCCGCCCCCGTCTGAACGGCAAGCATGTCCAAGCGCGCATTGACCCTGGCCAGCGTGGCGGGCGCGGGATCGCACAGCGCCTCCAGAATGATGTCCTCACTGGCCAGAACCACGGGCGTGGCGCGATGCCGGTCCAGCTCGCTGGACAGGAGGGCCTGATCGAGAAGCAGGGTGGCCTCGGCCTGACGAACGATGTCCTGCGCCGCACTTTTTCGCGCAAGATCGCCCGCGACGATGATGGCGATCAGGATCAGCAATCCGGCGACGACGAAGACGCCGATGCCGGCGACGCCCAGAAACTCACGTCTGGCGGGTGGACCGGTCACGGACTGATCTTGTGCTGATTTCGACACAACTCAACGTGTGCCGGTTTCGTTTTCAGCACAAGTGTCTCAGCTTCGAAAACGACAACACATTGTTAATTGTGCGTTTTTTGCCCCAACCCGATCCTACATTTTCGGTTTTGGCCTGTTACAGCACGGCCGCATCCTGATCGCTGAACGTCCCCGAGAGGACGATTGGGAGGTCACCATGATTATCACACCGACGATCGCCGACGACGGCAGCGCCAAGCGCAAGCCCTTTTACCGGCATCTCTATTTCCAGGTTCTGCTCGCCATCCTCGCCGGCGGCCTGATCGGGCATTTCTGGCCGTCGTTCGGCGAGAGCCTGAAGCCGCTGGGCGACGCCTTCATCAAGCTGGTGAAGATGATCATCGCGCCGGTGATCTTCCTGACTATCGTCACCGGCATCGCCGGGATGCGCGACATCGGCCGGGTCGGTCGCGTCGCCGCCAAGGCCTTCGCCTATTTCCTGACCTTCTCGACCCTGGCCCTGATCATCGGCATGATCGTGGCCAATCTGGTCCAGCCGGGCCACGGCCTGAACATCGACCCCGCCAGCCTAGATGCGAGCGCTGTCACCAAATATTCCGATCAGGCGCATGAGACGACCATCGTCGGCTTCCTGACCGGCATCATTCCCGACACCTTCGTCAGCGCCTTCTCCGAGGGCAACATCCTGCAGGTGCTGTTCGTCTCGGTCCTATTCGGACTGGCGCTCGCCATGGTCGGCGATGTGGGCAAGCCGGTGCTGAACTTCCTGGAATCGATCAGCGTCGCCTTCTTCAAACTGGTCGCCATCCTGATGAAGGCCGCGCCCATCGGCGCCTTCGGGGCCTTCGCCTTCACCATCGGCAAATACGGCATCGGTTCGATCGCCAATCTGGCCGCCTTGGTCGCCACCTTCTACATCACCGCCGCGATCTTCGTGGTCGGGGTTCTGGGCCTGGTCGCCTGGGCCAACGGCTTCAACATCCTCAAGCTGATCCGCTACTTGAAGGAAGAACTGCTGCTGGTGCTGGGCACCTCGTCGTCCGAAGCCGCCCTGCCCAGCCTGCTCCAGAAGATGGAACGCGCCGGCGCGGCCAAGTCCGTGGTTGGTCTGGTCGTGCCCACCGGCTATTCGTTCAATCTGGACGGCACCAATATCTACATGACGATGGCCGCCCTGTTCATCGCCCAGGCGCTGAACATCGACCTGAGCCTGCAGGACCAGATCGTGCTGCTGCTGGTCGCTATGCTGAGTTCCAAGGGCGCAGCGGGCATCACCGGCGCGGGCTTCATCACCCTTGCCGCCACCCTGTCGGTCGTCCCGGCTGTGCCGGTCGCGGGCATGGCGCTGATCCTGGGCATCGACCGCTTCATGAGCGAGTGCCGCGCCCTGACCAACTTCATCGGCAACGCTGTGGCCACCATCGTCGTCGCCCGTTGGGAAGGCGAACTGGATCGCGATGCGCTGAAGGCCGCGCTGGATGGCGAACCCCGTCCGTTGGCGGCCCTGCCCGACCCGGCGGCCGGTCCAGGCGACAAGGCCCTGGTCACCGCCGACTGACCCGACTTCCTACAGGCGCCGTCGCGATCCGCACGGCGCCTGTTCCTTATCCGGACGCGCAAAACCCCAAAGCTACGCAGTTCTCCTTACCGCGATTTGGGCGCTCCTTAACGATCTTCCCTTACGGTAATCTCCATGACCATCTATCGCTCGCTCGCAGCCGGCGTCGGCCTGGCCGCGCTCGCCACCTCCGCCTTCGCCCAAGCGGCGCCGTCCGCCGATGAAATCGCCGCCCTGCGTGCACAGGTGCAGGCGCTGTCGGCCCGACTGGAACAACTGGAAGCCCAATCGCGCACCGCTGCGGTCGCCACGCCGACCGCCGTCGCCGGAACCCCCGCACCTGTCGCGGCGCCGCGTCCCGTCCAGACCGCCGCTGCGCCCGCTCCGGCCACGCCCGCGCCCGTCGACTGGGCCACGGGCCTGCCGGAATGGCGCAGCCCCGACGGCGCCTTCACCTTCAAGCCGCGCATTCGGGTGACCGCAGACCTGTCGACGACCTTCGGTTCAGACTATCCCAACCGCGACCTGACCACGACCGAACTGCGCGGCCTGCGCCTGGGCGGCCAGGGCAAGATCGCCGGCGGCTTCAGCTACTGGATCGAAGGCGATATCGCCGACAATTCGGTCAGCGTCGCCAACGCCTTCATCGCCTACAGCCGCAAGCTGGGCGGGCGCGACCTTGAGATTTCCGCCGGTCAGCGCCTGAACGACCGCGGCGTCGAAGGCGGCACGGCCGAAGATCAGACGCCCTTCCTAGAACGCAGCCTGATGGTCTCCACCATCGGTCCCGAGCGCGGCTCTTACGGGGTCGGTGTCATGGGCAAGCTGACGGGCAGCGTCTGGCACGCGTCACTTTCGGTGACCGGCGACGCCATCAGCGACGGCACGACCAGCGACACAGTCGCCGTGATGGGCCGCACCCACTGGTCGGCCTTCAAGACCGAGGCCGGTTTCCTGCATCTGGGCGGCTGGGGCTTCGTCGAGGATCTGACGCCCGTCACGACCCTGTCTTCGCGCAATTTGGTGGTTTCGTCGCGCGGCAATGACAATCTGCGCCTGTCGTCGGGCGCCTACGCCAATCCCAAGTCCAGCTCGGGCCTGGGGCTGGAGTTCGGCGGCGTGCATCGGTCCTTCTGGGCCATGGCCGAGGGCGGCAAGCGCGTGGTTCGAACCGCCGCGCGCGACTTCGACCAGGACGCCTACAGCCTGTCGGCCGGTCTGTTTCTGACGGGCGAAACCCCGCCGCTGTCCGCGCGCACCGGCACCTGGACGCGTCCCAAGGTGCTGAACCCGCTGGGCGCCGACGGCTATGGCGCGGTCGAGATCGTGGGTCGTTACGACACCGCCGACTTCACCGACAGCCTGACCGGCGGAGAGGGCGACACCTGGCTGCTGGGCGTCAACTGGTATCCCACCAATAACACCCGCGTGTCGGCGCACTGGAGCGCCTGGTCGGTCGACAACCGCACCGGAACCTTCACCGGCGAGGACAACGGGAACACCGCGACCGTGCGCGTCCAGACCGCCTTCTAGTCCCTTAGGCCGGAGCCGTTCGCCGCTCCGGTCTCCTGCTTTGCACATCCTTCAGGAGATGATCGCATGAACCCGAAGAACATCCCGATGCAGCGGAAGCTGGCGATCGCCTTCGCCCTGCTGCTGGCGGTCGCCGCCGCCATGATCGGCGCGGTCTTCTTCCAGCTGTCCGCCATGAAGACGGCGGCCGAGCTGAATGCGCAAAGCAAGAGCATCATCGATCACACCCATGTCGCCGAGAAGGGCGTCATCCGTCTTAATTCCCAGATGCGCGGCGTGCTTCTGACCGCCAACGCTGACTATCTGGATGTCTACAAGACCGGCTGGGAACAGTTCGAGCAGTCGATCGCCGCGCTTAACGCCGCCGATCTGACGGCGGAAGAGCGCGCGCTGGTCAAGAAGGCCCAGGATGACGCCGCCGTGTGGAAGACCGAGTTCGGCACGCCTCTGACCCAGGCCGCGCTGGACCCGTCGCGCATCGACGCCGCGCGCCGTGTCGTCATCGAGTCCGGCGACAAGGTTCGCGTGACCCACATCACCAAGTCGATCACAGCCGTGCGCGACGCCGAGATGGCCCGCATGAACGTGCGCGACGCCGAACAGGCGTCGGCGATCACCGCCTCGTTCTTCGCCCTGGCGGCGGGCGGTCTGATCCTGGTCGCCGCCGCCGTCTTCCTGGGCGTGCAGCTGTCGATCCTGATGGTCGCGCCGGTTCGCCGGATGACGGGCGCCATGTCGATCATGGCCGGGGGCAAGCTGGACGTCGCCATTCCCGACACCGACCGCAGGGACGAGGTCGGCGCCATGGCCCAGGCCATGCAGGTCTTCCGCGACAACGGCCTGCGCGCCAAGGCGCTCGAAGGCGAAACGGCATCGATGCGCGACCAGTCCGAAGTCGAACGCCGCCGGCGCGAAGCTGTGGCCCAGCAAGAGGCCGCCGAGAACGCCGTCGTCATCGAAAGCCTGGGCAAGGGTCTGTCGGCCCTGGCCGAGGGCGATCTGGTCTATCGTATCGACGCCCCCTTCCCCGCGCGCAGCGAGGTTCTGAAGGCCGACTTCAACCGCTCCATCGCCCGTCTCGAAGAGACCGTCACCGGCGTCCTGGGCTCGGTCCACGGCATCGATTCCGGCGCCGGCGAGATCAGCCAGGCGTCTGAGGACCTGTCGCGCCGCACCGAGCAGCAGGCGGCCGCTCTGGAAGAAACCGCCGCCGCGCTGGATGAGATCACCGTCACGGTCAAGAAGACCGCCGAGGCCGCCAACCAGGCCGCCAACGTCACCAACGGCGCCCGCAAGAGCGCCGAGGCGTCGGGTCAGGTCGTCATGAACGCCGTCGACGCGATGCAGAAGATCGAAGGCGGCTCGCGCCAGATCAGTCAGATCGTCGGCGTCATCGACGAGATCGCCTTCCAGACCAATCTGCTGGCCCTGAACGCCGGCGTCGAAGCCGCGCGGGCCGGCGAGTCCGGTCGCGGCTTCGCCGTGGTGGCCTCCGAAGTCCGCGCCCTGGCCCAGCGCTCGGCCGAGGCCGCCAAGGAGATCAAGACGCTGATCTCCAACTCCGGCTCCGAGGTCGAGAACGGCGTGCGTCTCGTCAGCGAGGCCGGTTCGGCCCTCCAGGCCATCGCTTCGCAGGTCGACGACATCAGCGCCCTGGTCGTCGAGATCGCCGCTTCCGCCAAGGAACAGGCGACCGGGCTGCAGGAAATCAACGTCGCCGTGAACCAGATGGACCAGGTGACGCAGCAGAACGCCGCCATGGTCGAACAGGCCACCGCCGCCAGCACGGCCCTGCGTCAGGAAACCGCCGAACTTTCGTCGGAGGTCGCCTTCTTCCAGGTGTCCGGCGGACGTGCGACGGCTCGCAAGACAACCGCCCCTGCGCCTGCCCGCCCCGCAACCCGTCCCGCGCCGGCGGTTGAACAGCGCGTCATCAAGGTCGCTGGCGGACGCGATCTCACGGTCGGCTCGAACAGCGACGGCTGGGAAGAGTTCTAGGCCTCAGTCCGCCAGCCGATAGCCCACGCCCGGTTCGGTCACGAGAAGAACGGGCTGGGCCGGATCGGCCTCGAGCTTGTGCCGGAGCTGGCCGACGACGACGCGCAGATACTGGACGTCGTCGGCGTGGCCGGCGCCCCAGATGGTCTTGAGCAGGTCGGCGTGGCCCAAGACCTTGCCGGCGTTGCGGGCGAGGTAGGCCAGGACGTCGTATTCCTTGGGACGCAGCTTCACCCGCTCGCCGGCGCGGGTGACGATGCGGCGATCCAGGTCGATGACGACATCCCCCGCCGTGACCACGCCGCCCGCGACCGGCGTCAACGCCCCCTGCCGCAGCCCAGCCCGAATGCGCGCCAACAGTTCGCCGACCCCGAACGGCTTTTCGACATAGTCGTTGGCGCCCAGGTCCAGGGCCGTGATCTTCTCGGCCTCGCGATCGCGCGCCGACAGGACGATGATCGGCCCCTGATAGAAGTCGCGCGCCCGCGTCAGAACGTCCTTGCCGTCCATGTCAGGCAATCCGAGGTCCAGCACCACGGCGTCGGGGCTCCACAGGGCGATGGCGCGCAGGCCCTCCTGACCGCTGTCGGCGCGGCGGGGTTCATAGCCGGCGGCGTCCAGGGCGGGCGCCAGGAAACGGTGGATCTGCGGCTCGTCGTCGATGACGAGAACCTGGGGGCGAACGGCGGACATCACAGCAGATCCGGGTGGGTGGCGATGGACTTGGGCAGGCTGATCAGGATGCGGGTGCCGCCTTTGCCGTCGGCGTCGTCCTGGATCGGGCTGGCAGCAGCGATACGGCCGCGCATGGCCTCGACGAACCCCTTGGCGATGGCCAGGCCCAGGCCGGCGCCCTTGGCCCGATCGGTAGATTCTTCCATGCGGCGGAACTTGTCGAACACCCGTTCCAGCTCGGCGGTCGGGATGCCGCGTCCCTCGTCCTCGATGGAGATGACGACGGCGCCGCGATCCTCATAGGCCGCCAGTTCGATGGTCGTGCCGTCGGGACTGTAGGCGATGGCGTTTTCCAGGATGTTGACCACGGCCTGTTCCAGCAGGCCCGGATCGGCCTCGACCATGCTGAGTTGGGCCGGAAAATCGCGCGTGACCTTGCGCCGGCCCAGGCGTCGCGACACCCGGTCGGCGGCGGTGTTCAGGATGTCGCGCACATCGGTCCAGTCGGTGCGCACGTTCAGGCCGCCGCCCTCCAGCCGGGTCATGTCCAACAGGTCGCCGACATAGCGCGACAGGCGTTCGGCCTCTTCGCGGATGCTGAGCAGCAGGTCGTCGCGGACCTCGGGCTTCAGGGTTGCGCCATAGTCGATCAGGGTCGTCGCCGAGCCCAGGACGGTGGACAGGGGTGTGCGCAGGTCGTGGCTGACCGAGTTCATCAAGGCCGCGCGGAAACGATCGGCGCGGCGCAGGGTCTCGGTCTCCAGCGCCTGACCGGCCAGATCGGCGCGCTCCAGCGCCACGGCGCCCTGGTCCAGCAGGGCCATGGCCAGACGTTCCTCGTCCGAGCCCGCCGCCACGGCCGAGGCGTCGATGCCCGCCACGCCGGCCCGGCCGCGCACGCCCTGCAGGGGCTGAAACCGCCAGTGGGTCTGCGGCAGGGTGCCCGTGCCGTGGCCCGTCACCTCGCCGTGGGTCCAGGCCCAGCGCGCGGCGGCCATGGCGTCGGGGGCCAGGGTCACGCCGTCGGGGCTGGCCGCCGTCAGCACAATGTCCTCGCCGTCGGGCAGAAGGACGACGGCGCCCGCGCCGGCGGCGGCCGAGGCCTGTTCGGCCAGGCTGCGGGCCGTGGTCGCGCGATCCTGGCCCGCCGACAGGGTCTGGCTGGCGGCCAGCAGGGCCGAGACGGCGGCGGCGCGCCGCTGGGCGGCCCTGGCCTGTTCGCGCACCCGCCCCGCCAGGGCGCCTGTGCCCAGGGCCACGCCCCAGAAAAGGACCAAGGTCAGGAAATCGGTCGGCGAACCGATCAGGAAGCTGTAGCGCGGCTGAAGGAACAGAAAGTTGTAGGTCAAAAAGGCCAGGGTCGCCGCCGCCAGCGCAGGCCGCAGACCATTCAGCACCCCCGCCGCCACCACCGCCGCCAGATAGATGACGCCCAGATCGACCCGCTCGAACCGGGTATCGAGCAAAAGAGCCGCCCCCGTCGCCGCTAGGACGAACCCCGCGCCGGCCGGATAGCCGCGCCAGTCCAGCGCGGCCCTGACGCCCGACTTGGACGCCGGTTCGGGCGCGGTCAGGTCGCCCTCGGTCACGACATGGACGGCGACGCCCTGGGCCTTGCGCAGAAGCTCAGTCGCCAGCGCCCGGCCGGTCCATTCGGCGAAACGCCCGCCGCGCGTCTTGCCGATGACGATCTGGGTGACGTTGTTGCGGTGGGCGTGGTCCAGAACGGCGCGCACCACGTCGTCGCCGCTGATCGTCACCGGGCGTCCGCCCAGCTGTTCGGCCAGTTTGAAAGCCTCGGACAATCGTCCCGCCGAGCGGGCGTCGGCCCGCGATCCGCTGGGTCTTTCGACGTGAGCGACCGACCAGGGGGCGTCCATCATCATGTCGGACATTCGCCGCCCGGTGCGAACCAGCGAGGCGGTCATGGCGTCGCCGCCGACCAAGACCAGGATCCGCTCGTTCGCCGCCCACGGCCCTGATACGCCCCGTTCGCGCAGGTGGGTCAGCAGCTGGTCGTCCACCGTCTGGGCCGCGCGCCGCAGGGCCAGTTCGCGCAGCGCCGTCAGGTTTTCGATTTTGAAGAAGTTCTCGGACGCCACCCGCGCCGTTTCGGGCACATAGACCTTGCCCTCGGCCAGACGCACCCGCAGGTCTTCGGGCGTGATGTCGATGACCTCGATGTCGTCGGCGCCGGTCAGGGCGCTGTCGGGAACCGCCTCGCGCTGGCGCACGCCGGTGATGCGCAAAATGACGTCGGACAGGCTTTCCAGGTGCTGGATGTTCAGCGTGGTCCAGACGTCGATGCCGGCGTCGCGCAGCTCCTCCACATCCTGCCAGCGCTTGGGATGGCGCGAACCGGGCGCGTTGGAATGGGCGTACTCGTCGACCAGCAGCAGTTCGGGCCGTCGCGCCAGGGCGCCGTCGAGGTCAAACTCCATCAAGGCGCGGTCGCGGTGCTCGATCGGCGCGCGCGGCATGACGTCGAGCCCGCGCAGCAGGCTCATCGTCTCCTTGCGGCCGTGGGTCTCGACCACGCCGACGACGACGTCCAGACCCTCGGCCTTTCGACGGCGTGCGGCGCGCAGCATTTCATAGGTCTTGCCCACGCCGGGCGACATGCCCAGAAACACCTTCAGCCGCCCGCGCTTGCGGCGCGGAACGGCTGAAGTCGCGGGCGTTTCGGGCGCCGTTTCGGGCAATCAGCCCTCCGCCCCGAAGCGGGTGTCCAGCGCGCGGTTGGTCAGCAGGACATTGACGTGCGGCTGGCCGATGAAGCCCAGGAAGCCCCCCTCGATGTGCACGTCGATGATGCTCTGGACCTGTTGCACGGAAACGCCTCTGGCGCGGGCGATCCGCGCGGCCTGAAGCCGAGCGTAGGCCGGGGACACGTCCGGGTCGAGGCCCGAACCCGAGGTCGTCACCGCATCGGCGGGGATGACGCCGGAGCCATCCTCGGCGCGGATCGTTTGGGCGCTTTCGGCGACGCGAGCGATCAGGTCCGGGTTCAGCGGCCCCATGTTGGAGCCGGACGAGGCGGCGGCGTCATAGCCGTCGCCCGCCGCCGACGGGCGCGGATGCAGATAGGTCGCGCCGACGAAAGGCTGGCCGATCAGGGACGAGCCGACGACCCGCCCGCCGGCGTCGCGCACCAGACTGCCGTTGGCCTGGTCCGGGAAGGCGACCTGGGCGATGCCGGTGACGGCCAGCGGATAGGCCAGCCCCAGCAGCAGGGTGAACAGAGCCGTCATGACGAGGGCCGGGCGAAGTTGGTTGACCATGGTCGTCGCCTCAGAAGGTCGCCTTCAGCGTGGCTACGGCGCGTGCGCCGTAGATGTCGCCGAAGTCGTGTTGATCGGTGTCGTGATAACGCAGGTCCAGCGCCAGATTGTCGGTCAGCTGATAGGCCGCGCCCAGGTTCCAGGTGGTGTAGTCCAGGTCCGACGACACCCACTGACGGCCGACGGCGCCCGAGAGGGTCCATTTGTCGGCCGGGCTGACGGCGCCGTTGACCTCGGCATAGGTCGCCTCGTCCTCGGCCGCGCCGAAGAAGTCGGGCGAATAATAGACTGCGGCGCCGAGGGTCGCCGGGCCAAAGGCGCGCGAAGCGGCGGCTTTGAACTCGACATAGTCATAGTCGGCGCCGTCGGGCTGACCGGCGTAGAGATAGCCGATCACGCCGAAGTCCAAGGCATAGCCGGCGACCTCTGGCCGATAGCCGGCGTAGAGATCGACCTCGGCGTCCGTATCGTCGCCGAAATCGACGTTGGAGGCCCAGCCGCCGGCGTAGAAACCGTTCTTGGTCAGATCGACGCCGGCCGAGATGGCTGGGTTTTCCTGGGTTTGGCTGACGCCGCGAAAGACGTAGTCGGAGGTGACGGCGACGTTAGCCGACACGTCCTGGGCCTTGGCTTCGCTGCACAGGCCCAAACCGGCGAGACCGACAATACAGGCGGCGGCGAACCAGGCGTCGTTGCGGCCCGAGGCCTTGGAGAAGGATTTACGCATTGGATTTCTCTATTCGAACAGGATGAATGGCCATGGGGTTGGAGCGCGTGCGCGGATCGGTCTGCTGCAGCGTCGCCACACCCCACATCACGGCGATGACCAGCACCGCCACGACGAGTTGCAGGATGCGAGAGACCTCCCGACGCATCACGCCAGACCCAGGCCGGAGATGAGCAGGTCGATCAGCTTGATGCCGACGAACGGGGCGATCAGGCCGCCCAGGCCGTAGATCAGCAGGTTGCGACCCAGAAGCGCGCCGGCGCCGATGGCCCTGTATTTGACGCCCTTCAGCGCCAGCGGGATCAGGGCGACGATGACCAGGGCGTTGAAGATCACCGCCGACAGGATGGCGCTCTCAGGGCTGTGCAGACGCATGACGTTCAGTGCGCCGAGCGATGGCAGGGCCACCACGAACATCGCCGGGATGATGGCGAAATACTTGGCCACGTCGTTGGCGACCGAGAAGGTCGTCAAGGCGCCGCGCGTGATCAGCAGTTGCTTGCCGACCTCGACGATCTCGATGACCTTGGTCGGGTCGCTGTCCAGATCGACCATGTTGCCGGCCTCGCGCGCGGCCTGGGCGCCGGTCTGCATGGCCACGCCGACATCGGCTTGCGCAAGCGCAGGCGCGTCGTTGGCGCCGTCGCCGCACATGGCGACCAGACGGCCCTTGGCCTGTTCGGCCTTGATGAGGCGCATCTTGTCTTCGGGCGTGGCCTCGGCGAGGTAGTCGTCGACCCCGGCTTCAGAAGCGATAGCGGCGGCCGTCACCGGGTTGTCGCCGGTGATCATGACGGTGCGCAGACCCATCCGGCGCAGGTCGGCGAAGCGCGCCTTCACGCCCGGCTTGACCACGTCCTTCAGATGGATGACGCCGACCAGCGCGCCGTTCTGGGTGACGGCCAGGGGCGTGCCGCCCGAACGGGCGATCCGGTCCACGGCCTGACGAAACTCGGCCGGAGCCGTGCCGTCCGCCAGACCCAGGTCCTTCAGCACCGCATCGACCGCGCCCTTGCGCCAGCTGTCCTTGCCGACGTCCAGGCCCGACTGGCGGGTGACGGCGGTGAAGGGGATGGCCGTGGCGCCGGACGGTTGATCGACCGAGACGCCCGCATTGCGGCCTAGCTCGACGATGGAGCGGCCCTCCGGCGTCTCGTCGGCCAGGGACGCCATGACGGCGGCGGCCAGGGCGGCTTCGGGACGGACGCCCGGAACCGGGATGACCTCGGTCGCCATGCGGTTGCCGAAGGTGATGGTGCCGGTCTTGTCGAGCAGCAGGGTGTCGACGTCGCCTGCCGCCTCCACCGCACGGCCCGAGGTGGCCAGCACGTTCACCTTCAGCAACCGGTCCATGCCGGCGATGCCGACCGCGGACAACAGGCCCCCGATCGTGGTCGGGATCAGGGTGATGAACAGGGCGCCCAGGACCATCGGATCGATGTTCACGCCCGAATAGGCGCCCAGGCCCACCAGGGTCACGACCGCGATCAGGAAGATCAGGGTCAGGCCGGCCAGCAGCACGGCCAGAGCCAGTTCGTTCGGCGTCTTGCGACGATCCGCGCCCTCGACCATGGCGATCATGCGATCGAGGAAGGTCGAGCCGGGCTTGGCGGTTATGCGCACCTTGATCCAGTCCGAGACGACGGTGGTGCCGCCGGTCACGGCGGACCGGTCGCCGCCGCTTTCGCGGATAACCGGGGCGCTCTCGCCGGTGATAGCGGCCTCGTTGACCGAGGCGACGCCCTCGATGATTTCGCCGTCCGAGGCGATCACGTCGCCGGCTTCGACCAGGATGATCGACCCGACTTCAAGCTCCGAAGCATTGGTGGGGACCACGCTGCCGGTCTTCGGATCGATGATCAGCTTGGCCTTGGTCGTGACGCGGGTCGCGCGCAGGCTGTCGGCCGCCGCCTTGCCCCGCCCTTCAGCGATGCTTTTGGCGACATTGGCGAACAGGACCGTGGCCCATAGCCACAGCGCCAGTTGCACCGCAAAGCCCGCCGACTGACCGCCGGCGATGGCCGCAGCCGCCGAGAGCGTGGACAGAAGCGCCACGATCCAGGTGGTGAAGATGACCGGATTGTTGATCAGCTTGACGGGGTTCAACTTGACGAAGGCGTCGCCAACCGCGCGTCCGATCATCTGTCCCGAGAGGCCGCCCGCAAGAGGCGACGCCCGGCCGCCCTCGCGCGGATCCAGAGTTATTTGTGTCATGTCAGGATGTCCGAAGGATCAGGCGCCGGCGACCGCCGCGAGCACCTGGAAGTGCTCGACGATCGGTCCCAGGGCGAGGGCGGGCAGGAACTGCAGGCCGCCGAGGATGAGGATCACGCCGATCAGCAGGCCGATGAACAGGCCATTGTCGGTCGGCAGGGTGCCGGGGCTGGGCGCCAGCTTGGGCTTGACCACCAGACTGCCGGCGATGGCCAGGACGGCGACGGCCGGAATGAACCGCCCGAACAGCATCCCTAGACCCAGGGTCGTGTTCCACCAGGGGGCGTTGGCGGTCAGGCCCGCAAAGGCCGAGCCGTTGTTCGCCGCCGCCGAGGTGTAGGCGTACAGGATCTCCGACAGGCCGTGCGGCCCCTTGTTCAGCAGGCCCGCCAGCGCCGTCGGGAAGACGGCCGCCACGGCGGTGAAGCCCAGGATGGCGAGCGGCAGGATCAGCACCGCGATCATGGCGAACTGGATCTCGCGCGCCTCGATCTTCTTGCCCAGATATTCCGGTGTGCGCCCGACCATCAGGCCGGCGACGAAGACCGACAGCAGGGCCATGACGACCATGATGGCGATGCCCGAACCGACGCCGCCAGGCAGGATCTCGCCCAACTGCATCAGGAACATCTGCAACCCACCGCCCAAGGGCATGAAGCTGGCGTGCATCGAGTTGACCGAGCCGTTCGAGGCACCGGTCGTGACGACGGACCAGACGGTCGAGGCGGGCGCGCCGAAGCGGACCTCCTTGCCCTCCATGTTCACCGAGGCGTCCACCTGGGCCGCGACCAGGGCCGGGGCCGGCTGGGTTTCAATCACATACATGGCCGCGCTGGCGGCGCTCAGCAGGATCAGGGCGGCCGCCGCCAGGGCGCGGATGTCGCGTCCCGCCATGGCCGTGCGGCCGAAGGCGAAGAAGGCGGCCCAGCCCATGACGTTGATCGCCACGGCGGTCAGCAGGTTGGTGATGGCGTTCGGGTTCTCGAACGGATGGGCGCCGTTGACGTTGAAGACGCCGCCGCCGTTGATGCCCAGCTGTTTGATCGCCACCTGGCTGGCGGCCGGGAACAGCGGCAAGGTCTGGGATCCGCCCTCGACGCCGGTCGCCGTCACATGGGCCGCCAGGCTCTGAACGATGCCGAGACCTGACAGGGCCACGGCCAGGATCAGGGCGGCGGGCAGCAGGACATAAAGGGTCGTGCGTGTCAGATCGGCCCAGAAGTTGCCGACCCCCTCGCCGCGATTGGCGACGAAGGCCCGCGCCAGGGCCGCCGCGATCGTCGCGCCCGTCGCCGCCGAGACGAAGTTCTGCACCGTCAGGCCGACCATCTGGGTGAAGGTCGACAGGGTCGCCTCCCCGCCATAGCTCTGCCAGTTGGTGTTGGTCACGAAGCTGACGGCGGTGTTGAAGGCCAGATGCGGCGACACGCCTGCGAACCCTTGCGGGTTCAGCGGCAGCACGCCTTGCAGACGCAAGATCGCATACAGCAGGACAAAGCCCGCCAGATTGAAGGCCAAAAGGGCGCCGGCATAGCCCAGCCAGCCCTGGCTGCGTTTCGGATCGACGCCCGCCGCGCCGTAGAAGACGGCCTCGACCGGCTTGAGCACCGGGTCCAGCCAAGTCCGCTCGCCGTTCCAGACGCGCGACATATAAATGCCAATGGGCCAGCCGAGCATTACGGCCAGCCCAAGGGTCAGGGCGATCTCGCCCCATCCTTGAATATTCATGAATTCCGTCCCGGTCCCTTAGAACCGCTCGGGCCGCAGCAGCGCCGCGACCATGTAAACGGCGACGACCAGCGCCCCCGCCCCCCAGAGCATGGCGATCATCGTCATACCCGTTTCAACGCTGTGGCCAGCACGGCGAAGACGGCGAACGCCCCCGCACCCACCGCCAGAAAAATCACATCGGCCAATCCGGCCTCCTCGCTCAAGTTCGAGCGGGAACAGACCACCGGGCGGCATAATGGCGCGATGCGAGTCCGCGCCGCCGACCTAAAGGATTCATAAAACCCGCCCCATGAGCGATCGGCCGCGGTATCGAATGGAAGCGATGCGCCCGCTCCAACTGCCGGCGTCGTTACAGCCCGTAGTTGTCCTCGCGCTCAGAGCAGGTTCGCATGATCGAAGGCCAGGACTGTCTTCTTCAGCGTCTCGTGGTGATAGAGGATGCGGCCATCCGGGCTAATGAAGGGCTGTTGTTGACGCCATAGTCGTCATCATGGCGCGTCAACTCGCCCCGATACCAGCGATAGAAGGCGTCGATCCCGACGGCATGGCCGCCTGGCGCTCAGCCGGCGCCTCCGGCTTCGGCATCGACTCGGCCGTTTTCAAGTCGGGGCAGTCAGCGCAGCAGGTCGGCCGTCAGGCGGCGGCTTTTGTGTCGCATTGGTCGTAACGGCTCTGATGCGACGCGATCGGCTTTTGGCCCAAGGCTAAGTTCCCACAATCAAAACCAAGGTTTGGAAGATCACGCCGATCCCGGAGAGCAGACCTGCGGCGATCGACACGCGCAGGCCGAAGGCTTCAGTAGGCGCCGGTTTCGCGCGCAGGGCGGTCAGGCTTCTCCAACACAAGGCCGCAATGGCGAGCAGGCAAACCAGGCTGAAGACATAGCCGGCGATGCTCCACGCACCGGCGTCGCCATGCGCCACGTCGGCGGCGCTGGACAGCAGATACAGCCCCAGAAAATGGGCGGCCCAGATCAGGAGCCCCCCCAGCATCAGCAGCCAGAACCTCATGCGCCGACGCCCGGGAACAGGCGGATCAGAAGGGTTGTCGCCGCGCCTTGAACCGCTGTGAAGGCCACGAACAGGGCGACCACTTCAAAGGTCGCCGGATAACGGGACGACACCAAGCCGCAAAGCCAGCGCAGCAGGACGAACGGTCCCATCAACAACGAAATGCCGACGAAGGTCCCCTGCCAGGCCAACAGCGCATAGACGGTCGCGCCCTGGCTGGAGGCGTCGGGGCGCAGGCCCGAGTTCCACCAGGCCGAGGCCTCAGACGCAAAGGCGCCGCCCGCCGCCACGGTGGCGACCAGCATCAGCACAGAGGCGATGGCGGCGCTGCGCGGCCGGTCCAGCTTCAACGCGCCTTGAGAGGCCCAGGCGCCGATGCCGGCGGCCGCCAGCAGACCCAGGGTCAACGGCAGCGAGCCGATCTCGGGCGGCGCCTGCCACAGGTCCGGCCGCCGGCTCCACAGGAAGACGTAGGAGAAGCAGGCCATGATTGCGACCATGCCCGACACGATCAGGGTGATGACCATCGCCCACCAGCCGTGACTGCTGGGGCCGGACACATAGGTCGGCAGTCGAACGCCGCCGCCGACGTCCACCGTGGCGGGACCGCCGGGCCGATCCAGTTCCCAGCACCATTTGAGAATGCAGTAGACGGCCAGCACGCCGCTGACCAAGGAGGCGACATAGGCCTGGATCGTCAGGATCAAGAAAAAGCCGGCGGTGAAGATCGCGCCCCAGACATACCAGCTGGACGGCCGGGGCATGCGCTGGAGATATTGCGGCTCGGCGTTGATCGGGCTGGTGATCATGGTCTCGCGCTCGCCGCGCGGGGCGCCGGGCAGGAAGTAGCGGCCGGCCTCGACATCGCGCGCCAGGTTCGGCTGGTCCCACACCGGATACAGGCTCTTGATCACCGGGACGGACCGCAGCGAGTAGCGACCAGCGGGCAGCCACTCCAGCCCCGGCCCGCCAAAGACATTGCCGGCGTCCTTCTCGCCGAAGGGCCGGAAGTTGCGGATCATGTCGATCATCCACAGCACCACCGCCAGGCCGAACATGAAGGAGCCGACGGTCGAGATCATATTGGGCAGGTCCCAGCCCCGATCCGGCAGATAGGTATAGACCCGGCGCGGCATGCCCATCAGCCCGGTCAGGTGCATGGGCATGAAGGTGACGTTGTGGCCGACAAACATCAGCCAAAAGATCAACTTACCCCACCGTTCGCTGAGCGGCCGGCTGCTGGACATCGGCGTCCAGTAGTAGATGGCGGCGAACAGCGGGAAGACCATCCCGCCGATCAGGACGTAATGCAGGTGGGCGACGATGAAATAGCTGTCGTGGGCCTGCCAGTCGAACGGCACCATGGCGACCATCACGCCGGTCAGTCCGCCCATGACGAAGATCACCAGTCCCCCGACGGCGAACAGGCCGGGCGTGTTGAACCGCATCTTGCCCGCCGCCAGGGTAGCGATCCAGGCGAAGACCTGAACCCCCGCCGGCACGCTGACGGCCATGGAGGCGGCGCTGAAATAGTTGATCGAGATCTGCGGCATGCCCGTGGTGAACATGTGGTGCGCCCAGACGCCGAAGCTGATGAACCCGGTCGCCAGCATAGCCAGGACCACCAGTCGATAACCGACCAGCTTGGTCTGGGCGACGGCCGGGATCAGGGTCGACATCGCCCCCGCCGCCGGCAGGAAGATGATGTAGACCTCGGGGTGGCCGAAGAACCAAAACAGATGCTGCCACAGCATGGGGTCGCCGCCCTTGGCCGCATCGAAGAAGGGCCAGCCCAGGGCGCGTTCCAGCTCCAGCAGCAGGGTCGACAAAATGATCGACGGGAAGGCGATGATGATCATGCAGGCGAAGATCAGCATGGCCCAGGCGAAGATCGGCAGCTTGTCCAGCGTCATGCCCGGCGCCCGCGTCTTCAGCACCCCGACGATGATCTCGATGGCGCCGGCGATGGCCGAAATCTCGATGAAGCCGATGCCCAAGAGCCAGAAGTCGGCGTTGATGCCCGGCGAGTAAGTCGTCGACGTCAGCGGCGGATACATGAACCAGCCGCCATTCGGCGCCAGGCCGAAGAACAGCGAGGCGAAGAAGCACAGCCCCCCGACCAGATAGGCCCAGAAGGCGTAGGCGCTCAGCCTCGGGAACGGCAGATCGCGCGCCCCCAGCATCTGCGGCAGCAACAGCACGCCCAGCGCCTCGACCGCGGGCACCGCGAACAGGAACATCATCACCGTGCCGTGCATGGTGAAGATCTGGTTGTAGGTTTCCTGCGCCAGGAAGCCGGTCATCGGCAGGGCCAGTTGGGTCCGCATCAACAGCGCCAGGACCCCTGCCAGCACGAAGAACAGCATGGCCGCGCCGACGTAATAGACGCCGATGTAGTTGTTGTTGATCGCCGTGATCCACTCCCACGGACGCCGCGGTCCGCACCAGACCTCGTCGAGCTGCTCCAGCTCGCCCTCGGGCCGGGCTTCGGTGGTGGGGAAGCGTTTGTAGAGTTCGGGATCGAACCCGGTTTCCGAACTCATTTCAGGCTTTCCAGATAGGCGGCGACGGCGCGCACGTCCTGGCCCGACAGGACGGCATAGGACGGCATCCGGTTGCCGGGCTTCAGGCTCTGACTGTCCGAAATCCAGCCGGCCATCGTCCCCTGATTGTTCGGCAGGATGCCGGCGCCCAGCGTCTGGCGCGAGCCGACGTGGGTCAGGTCCGGTCCCGCCAGACCGTTCGCCTCGGTTCCGCGAATGGTGTGACAGGCGGCGCAGCCCGAGGCGGCGAAGACGTTGCGCCCTTGGTCGATCAAGGCAAGCGGCCCCTGGGCCGAGGGCACGACGGCCGCCGGCCGCGACTGACGCGCCAACCAGGCGGCATAGTCGTCCGGCGCGTGGGCCACGACCACCAGCCCCATCAAGGCGTGAGGACCGCCGCAGTATTCGGCGCATTGGCCGCCGTAGGTCCCAGGCGCATCGGCTTGCAGGCGCATGAAGTTGCGGCGGCCGGGGATCATGTCGGTCTTTCCGCCTAGGCGCGGCACCCAGAAGCTGTGGATCACGTCCGCGCTTTCCAGCTCGAACACGACAGGCTGGCCGGCCGGGATGTGGACCTCGTTGGCGTCCTGGACGATTTCTCGCCCCTGACCGTCCAGATAGGCGACGCGCCACCACCACATTTCGCCAGTGATGCGCACCCGCATTTCGCCGGGCTTGGGCGCATCGGCCACCCGCGCGGTCGTGGTCAGCCCATAGACCAGCAGCCCGGTTAGAACGACCACCGGGAAGACCAGTCCCGCAATCCAGATCAGGCGTTCGCCGCCGACCCGCCGCTTCCACTTGCGCGGCCCGAACAGGGCGATGCCGAGCGCCACCGCCACCACAACCATGACCACCGCCGCCATGACAAATAGCACCCAGGCGACGGTCTGGATCGGTCCAGCGAAAGGTCCCGCCGGATCCAGCACGGGCGGCGGCCAGCCGGCGATTCCGGGAGGGGCGTCAGTCTTCATCGAGCGTGTACAGATAGGCCGCGACGTCGCGGGCTTGGTCTTGCGTCAGGGGCATGGGCGGCATGGCGGTTCCGGGGTCCATCGACGGCGCGTCGATCAGCCAGCGGATCAGGACATCGGGCTGGTTCGGCAGGCGTCCGGCGATCAGGGGGCGCGCGCCGAACCCCGCTAGGTTCGAGCCGGACCGGCCCTCGGGCCAGGCGACGCCGGGTATCCGGTGACAGGCCGCGCAACCGACTTCCTTGATCACCGCCAGTCCGGCGGCCGCATCGGCCTGAACCACCGGCCGGGGCAGGTCGGACTTGTCCACGCAGGCGCACAGGGCGAGCGCCAGCGCGCAGGCCGCCGCCCGTCGTCCCATCGCTTCGCCCGTCGTCCGAAAACCCATCCGCCCCCCAAAGCTTCGCCAGAGCAATCCCCTTGTCGGACGGAGGTTCCCGACTGCGACATGGAGCCTCGGCGCATCGCCCCAAGGAACCTTCGCCATAAGCAGGTGTTGCACCGCCGTGCGCGCCTCCCTTTCCGTCCTTGTTCTGCTGACCGGCCTCGCCGCCTGCGACTCCACGCCGGGCCAAACGGATCGCACCTTCACGGCGAACGGTCAGGTCATCGCCATGAGCGGCGGCGCCGGCGGGGCGGCCAACGCCTGCTTCACCTGTCACGGCCTGGACGGCGGCGGGGATGGGGTCGCCGCCCCGCGCCTGGCGGGCCTGGACGCCGGCTATGTGCAAAAGCAGTTGGAAGACTATGCATCGGGCCTGCGTCCCGACGACGCCATGACCCGCATCGCCAAGGCCTTGGACCAGCAGGGCCGACGCGAGGTCGCCGCCTACTACGCCGCCCTGCCCCCGCCGCCGACGCAAACGCCCGCGTCGATGGCGCCTGCGCCCGCCATCTATCTGAACGGCGACCCTTCGCGCGGCATCGTCGCCTGCGCCTCATGTCACGGCGACCGGGGTCAAGGCTCGGGCCAAGGCGGCAACCCGCAGATCGCCGGTCAGCCCGCCGCCTACACGCTGGAACAGATCGACCGCTGGAAAGCAGGCAAACGCCGCAACGACCCGCGCGGCGTCATGGCCGCCGCCGTCAAATCGCTTTCGGACCCAGAAGCCCGCGCCATAGCGTCCTGGCTGTCGACGCAACCCGCTTCTCCAGCGCGCGCCAGCGCCGCTGCCACCGGGTCCGCTTCGGTCGAAGCAGCGGCACGACCGGCAGCATCGCGTGAAACACGTCGTCCCTATCGATCAGATGGTGCTTGAGCGCCGCGCCGGCGTGGATCGGAATCATCAGCAGCAGCGTGATGACCAGTCCCCAGTGCATCCATTCCGCCGCCGCCTCGATCGCCCATAGCTGGGTGTTGGACAGATCCTGCAGCGGCAGCAGCGGCCATTTGATGAAGCCCAACGTCTCCAGCTGACGCGTCCGATCCGTCGCCGAAATCATGGCCCAGCCCGACAGCGGCAGGCCGAACAGGCAGATGTAGAAGACATAGTGGGTCACATGGGCGGCCATGCTCTCCCAACCCGGCTTGTCCGCATCATTGATCAGGTCGGGCGCCAGCAGTCGCCATGACAGTCGGCCGATCACCAGGATCAGCATCAACACGCCGATCGCAAAATGCAGGTCGTAGGCAGCCACCATGGCCCCGCCCACCGGCTGGCGCCCCATCCACCAGCCCCAGCCGAGTTGGAAGATCACCAGTCCCGCCATCACCCAATGAAAGCCGATGCCGACGGGCGAATAGCGGCCCTCGTCGTGGTGACCCGCCGCCCATTCCAGCAGCTGCCTGAACAGTCTTTCGATCATGCCGGATGCGCCTCGGCGTCAGGGCCGATCATCCGCCCCAGCCGCCACAGGGCGGCGAACAGATACAGCGCCGCCGCCGGCGCCCACATGATCAGCCCGGCCGCCTGCTGATCCTCGAGCGGCGTCATGCCCCAGGCCAGGGTCGAATAGGCATGGGGGGCGTAAACCGCCCGCCCCGCAAAGGTCAGCACCGCCCCAAGCAGCCCCATCGCCAGCATGGCCGCCAACAGGGCGATGACCGCCGCCGGCGCAGACGCCGACCGCGCCGCACACCAGAACCAGACGGCGCTCGCCAGCAGACTGATCTGCATCACCCAATAGACCGCATCGTTCGACAGGGCGGCGCCATAGGCGTCAGGGGCATGCCAAGCCCAGAACACCACCGCCTGCACCGCCGTCGCCAGGATCAGCGATCCATATCGTTTTATCGGCAGGGCCGCCGCCAGCAACGGCGCGGCGACGCCGACCAACAGCACATGATGCACCGTCCGCGCCGAGAACAGCGCCGAACTGAGGGCGCACAGCGGGGAGACAAATCCAACGGCTAAAACAGCGACAGCCGCCAGACCATAGCCGCGCCGCCGCCCTTCCAACCGCCAAAGGACCACGCCCGCAGCTGCAACGAGGACGGCCAGCAAGATCGGATCAAGGTTCCAGCGCCACTCGCCGAAAGCCGGCGCGGGTCCGCAATACGGCATCCAACTCAAACCTGCACCCTCGCCCCTCGCCGGATCTCATGATCCCCGTGCAAGGGAAAAGCCAAGCCAGCGGTGACGGTTCCGCACGGATCATTTCTACGACGAATTGCCGCGAACCCCACGCGGTCGATCAGCGCGCCAGCGGCGGAATTGCTCCCAACAAAACAGACCCCGGACGTTAAAACCGGCTCGAACCCGCCCTGCCCTCAGGCCGCCGCCAATTCGGTTAGAAGCTTCTCGATGAAGGCCGTGTCGTGCGGTTGATCGTTGGCGGCGTCGACGATCATGCGATCCTCGGACCAGCGTCGATCATCGCTCAACGGGAAGGACGCTTCCATGCCGGGCCGACGCGCCGCCGCGATCCGCAACGCCGTCGCCTTCGGCCCCGATACGATTTCCGTGACGCCGGCATCACGGGCGAGCGCCGCGAGGCGGCGGCCGGTGAACAGATCCTCCGCCGGGTCGGGTAAAGGACCGAACCGATCTTCGGCTTCGTCTCGCAAGGCATCGACATCTTCCGCCGTCGTGGCGCGCGCCAACCGGGCGTACAGATTGATGCGTACGGTTTCGTCTGGGATGTAGTCCGCCGGCAGATGCCCTGTCGCGCCGACGTTCAGACTGGGAGAGGCTTGGTCAGGATTGGGATCGCCTTTTGCAGCCGCGAGCGCCCGAGCCAGGACGGCTTGATACAGGGCCGAGCCGATCAGCCTGACATGTCCGGCCTGTTCCTCGCCCACCAGATCGCCGCCGCCGCGCAGGTCCAGATCGCGCCCGCTGATCGCGAAGCCTGCCCCCAGTCGGTCCAGAGCCTCCAATGTCTGAAGACGGGCCTCCGTCGCCGCCGCCATCGGCGCTTCGGGATCGGAAAGCAGATAGGTGAAGCCCTGGCGGCGCCCCCGGCCGACACGCCCGCGCAGCTGATGCAACTGCGCCAGGCCGAACCGGTCCGGCCGCCAGATCAACATCGTATTGGCGCGCGGCACATCCAGGCCGGTCTCGATGATATTCGTGGCCAGAAGCACGTCCCCCTCGCCGTCGGAAAACCGGCTCATAATCTCGTCGATCGCCGACGGGGACATGTCACCGTGCGCCGAAACCACCGACAGCTCGGGCGTCAAGGTCTTCAAGCGTTCCGCCAAAGGTTCCATATCCTCGATCCGCGGCACGACCACGAAACTCTGCCCGCCTCGCGCCTTCTCGCGCATCAGCGACAAGCGAACGGCCCCGGCGTCGAACGGGGTCATGAAGGTTCGGATTGGCCGGCGTCGGGCGGGCGGACTGGCGATCAGGCTGACGTCCTGAATGCCGACCATGGCGCTTTGAAGAGTCCTCGGGATCGGGGTGGCCGACATCGACAACAGATGCGGCGCCTTCTCTGCCAAGGCAGATTTCATCTGCGCGCCGAAGCGGTGTTCCTCATCGATGATGACAAGCCCAAGACTGGAAAACGCCAACCCTTCCGACGCCAGCGCCTGCGTGCCCACCACGACGCGCATGGAGCCGTCCGCCAGCCCTGCCTTGACCGCCCGCGCCTCCGCGCTGTCTGCGGCGCGCGACAGGTGGCCGATTTGAATGTCCGTGTCCTTGAACCGTCTCTTGAAGACCTCGAAATGCTGACGCGCCAGGACGGTGGTCGGGGCGACGACGATGACCTGTTTGCCGGCAAGGGCCACGGCCGCCGCGGCGCGCAGCGCGACCTCGGTCTTTCCGAAACCGACATCGCCGCAGACGAGCCGGTTCATGGGCTTGCCGGATCCCAGGTCCGACAGGACCGCCTCGATGGCGCGCGCCTGATCGGTCGTTTCGGGGAAGGCGAAGCCGGCGGCGAACCGAGCCAGCGGCTGACGCGGCGCGGTGATCGGCTCGGTCCTCAGCGCTGCACGCGCTTCGGCCCGGGCGGACAGGGCCGCTGCGGCCTCGTCGATCTGCGCGCTGACCTTGGCGCGTCGCTTCAGCCATCCCTGGGTATTCAGCCGATCCAGCGACACCGCGTCCGGCTCCGAGCCATAACGCCAGATTTTGCTAAACTCCTCGATCGGCGCGAGAATGGTCCCACCGCCATGATACTCGATGCGCAGAACGTCGCGCTCCACACCATCGGCAGCGACCCGCTCCAACGCCTTCAGGACACCCAGACCGTGGTCTTCATGAATGACCACGTCGTCCAGCCGCAGCTCGGTCTCCCCGAACGCATCGATCGTGTCGCCGGATCCTCGCGCGATCCGGCCGCCGAAAATGTCCGAGGGCGTCAGGACGACTAGACCGGCGGCCGACTGTCGGAAGCCTGTGTCCAGATCGGCGGTTACGACGGCGATCTGCCCGGGCTGCAGTGGTGCGATCGCGGTCCAGCTCTCGAGCGCCACGGGCGTATCAATATCGTGGCGACGCAGAAGGCGTAGGATGATCCTATGCTCATGAGGCAATCCTGTCAGAACGATGCGGTCGCCCGCCTCGCGCCGCTCGGCAATGAACTGTTTCAGGGCCCGCCCCGGCGACTTCTCCAAAGCGAAGGCCGGCGTCGGCGCCCAACCCTCGACGCTCAGGGGTTTGGCGCCTTTCAACGCCTCCTGAACGTCCTTTTCCGTCAAATAGAGGCTGTCGGGGTTCGGAGGACGCGCCCCCTCGCTGAACCGCAGGCGGGTGTCATAGGCTTCGGCCGCATGCGCGCGAATGCGTTCGAACCGATCCTCAACGCCCACGTCGGTCAGGATCATCGGCTTGTCGAGGAAATCAAACAGGGTTGTTGAGGTCTCAGCATCGATTGACGGACGCGTATCCTGACGATCTGGATCGTCATCCTCGGAAGACCGGTCACTCCACTCAGCCGCCGGGGTCAGACAGATCGTCTGGATCTCGGCGCCCCGGCGCTGCGACACGGGATCGAAGGCGTGGATCTCGATGATCCGGTCCGCCTCATCCAGGGCGATGCGATAAGGCGTTGCGGACGCCGGCGGGAAGACGTCGACCACCGCGCCGAGCAGAGCGTACTCGCCAGGTTCGTCGACCCGCTCATCCGCCGCATAGCCCGTATCCGTCAGAAACGATTCCAGTACTTCGCGATCCAGCGCCTCGCCCGCCGCGAGCGACAAGCGGGCCTTGATCCGTTCGAGCGACGGCGTCCGCTGCACGATCGCATCGGGCGAGACGACCAGGAACACGGGCCTTGCGCTGGCTTCGTTCAGGGCGGCCAGGACCGCCATCCGTCGCCCCATGCTCTCGCGCGAAGGCGCGGCGCGGTCGTAAGGCAGGCAGTCCCAGGGCGGCAAGACCAGCACATCGGCGTCCTTCACCATCGGCGAGAGCGCCGCCGCAATCTCATCGGCGCGACGTTCGCTGGTGGCGATGAACACCACGATTTGGAAGCGCCTCGTTTTCATCTCGGCAAGTCCGGCCGCTACCGCCGCCGCCGGCATTTTCCAACGCTTGCCGTCGTCCTGCTCGGGCGCTGGCCCTCCAACGAGGACCTGTTGGCCCGTGGCGGAAAGATCGGTGTCGGCAGGTGACGATTTCATCCTGGCTCAACCCCAAGGCCGGCCGGGGGTTGCGCCCGCTTTCGTACCCAGGAGCGTTTGTCCCACCCACGCCGCGCTATGGCCTCTGCCGGATCTCGAGGTTTGCGGCTCAGTTGACCGCCAGACGTCAGAAAGCCCCACGGCTTTTGGCGGTGGGGCTTTTTGGTGTTTTGGGTGCGGGAGTAGGATTTGAACCTACGACCTTCAGGTTATGAGCCTGACGAGCTACCGGGCTGCTC